>ERZ1026860.11-NODE-11-length-142463-cov-10.620049_pt1 | contig 142463 bp, 87 predicted proteins | sample MGYA00380160_ERZ1026860 | MGnify/ENA primary metagenome ERZ1026860 (study PRJEB33269, sample SAMEA4719796) | human gut metagenome | biome: human-associated habitat; feature: organic feature; material: feces | place: Cameroon | collected 2013-10 ... | reverse complement strand
CTCATTCAATCTTTTTCTACCCCTCCGTGTCTACTTTTACGAGTGCAGCAATCCGGCTTTGACTAAACAAGGTTGTTATAAACATTTTAATAAACCTGTTTATAACAACCCTGTGAAAAATGAGCTTTTGGTGGGTTTCCGATGCGGAACGCTCGCTTTCCTTACCGCAGTTTCTTGAGCTTTTTGTCGGCGGGTGTTGCCTTGCGGAAGGAGAGGGCGAAGCCGCCGCCTTCGACGGAGTCGAGCGTGATGCGGCTGCGGGAGGTGCAGCGGTACTCGCGGACGGCGTGAGCGTAGGTGTTTGTGCGGCAGTCGGATTCCGGAGTGTCGCTGTAGACTGTGGCGACGTATTCGGTGTCCGGTTCGAGAAAGTCGAACGTGAAGCTGCTGCGGTGTGCCTTCTCTCCTGTCACATTGCCGACAAACCAGTCTCCGGTGTTCTTTGCCTTGCGTGCGACGGTGATGTATTCGCCCGGTTCAGCCTCAATGTAGCGGCTTTCCGACCAGTCAACGGCCACGTCCTTTATAAACTGGAACGCGTCCGGGAACCTCTCGTAGTTCTCCGGGAGGTCGGCGGCCATCTGGAGCGGCGAGGACATCACCACATAGATTCCGAGTTGGTTGGACATCGTGCAGTTGGCGTGAGAATGGTTGTTCGGGTTCAGTTTCGCGATGTCGGTCTCGAAAATTCCCGGCGTGTAGTCCATCGGGCCGCCGATGAGACGGGTGAACGGAAGCACGCTTACATGGAACGGCTTGGAGCCTCCGAATGCCTGAAACTCCGTTCCTCTTGCGGACTCGTTGCCGATGAGGTTAGGCCATGTGCGGCAGAGACCCGTAGGACGGACAGCCTCGTGTGCGTTCACCATAATGTGATGTTTCGCAGCCTCTGTCACGGCGTAGAGGTAGTGGTTCACCATCCACTGATTGTAGTGGTTGTTGCCCTTCTGGAGCATATTCCCGACATATCCGCTCTTAACCGCGTCGTAGCCGTGGTCGTTCATGAACTGGTAGGCCTTCTCCATGTGGCGCTCATAGTTGCGGACGGATGCCGATGTCTCGTGGTGCATGATCATCTTCACGCCCTTTTCGGCGGCATAGCGCTGAATTCCGTCAACGTCGAAGTCCGGGTACGGGGTCACGAAATCGAAGACATAATCCTTCATGTGGCCTGACCAGTCTTCCCAACCGATGTTCCAACCCTCGACAAGAACGGCGTCAAACCCGTTCTCCGCGGCAAAGTCGATGTATTTCTTCACATTCTCCGTCGTCGCCCCGTGGCGTCCGTGAGGAGTCAGCTTCGTGTAGTCGTCGGTGTCGAGGTGGACGCTGCGGAGGTCGTATGTGTATGACCACTCGCTCTTTCCGGTAATCATCTCCCACCATACTCCCACATACTTGCATGTGTGAATCCACGACGTGTCCTCTATTTTGCAAGGCTCGTTGAGGTTGAGGGTTATGCGGGAGGCGAGGATGTCGCGTGCGTCGTCGCTGACGATGACGGTTCTCCACGGAGTCGTGCATGGCGTCTGCATGCTCGCCTTGTCGCCGTTAGGGTCAGGAGTGAGGTGTGCCTTGAATGTCAGGCCTGTCTTGTCCTGCTCAAGGTGCATTGCCGGGAAGTTCACAAGCGCAGCCTCGTGGATGTTGATGTAGAGTCCGTCGTCTGTCTTCATCTGGAGCGCGGTCTGCACGCCGTCGCATACGGTCTGTGACATGTTGTGGGAAACGGCGCCGTGGAGAAGTGCCCTGATTTCGCTAAGGCGCGAGCGGGTGTAGTCATATTCCTGAGTGTCGTAGTCTCCCGGAATCCACCATGCCGTGTGGTCTCCGACCATCGCGAATTCTGTCAGCTCGTCTGTTATTGTGAAATAGACAAGGTTTGGCTGGTCAGGGAACTCATATCTGAACCCGAGCCCGTCGTTGAACACCCTGAAACGGAGCGCCATCCTTCGGTCGCTCGATGTTTGGCGGAGCGTGACCGTCATTTCGTTGCAATGGTTGCGGATGGATGATTCCTCGCCCCAGACCGGAGTCCATGTCTCGTCGATTGTGTCGCGCTGCACATCTGCCACCTCAAACCAGTCGTAAAGTCCGCTGTCCGATAGGCGGAATCCCATGCGGCTTTCCTTCACCACGGGAAGGCCCTTGTAGTCAAGTCGATAGGTCGGGATGTGCCCGTCTTTCAGAGCGAATGTCAGCTTAATGTTCCCGTCCGGGCTCTCAACCTCCTGAGCTGCCAGCCCGATTGCCGGCAGCACGAGGAGAAGTGATATAAGTAGTTTTTTTAACATTTTGATTTAGAGTTTGTTTGAATTTACGTCAAATATATGGCTCTTTTCTCATATACGAAAATTCAGACAGATTCTCAGTCATTTTTGGAGACTGTGAGTGTGAGGTTCTTTGTGTCGAACACGATGGTGAAGTTTCCGCTTTCGGTCAAACGCCATTTGCGTCCATAGTCACCGCCCAAGTTTCCGAAGAGAACAGGAGTTGTCTTTGAATAAGTATCTTCTTTCCACCCCCAGCTACCAGCGGAGTCAAGATCAGAGTTGTACCATTCGCCTTCTCCATAGAAAGTGTCAGTAGTGTTCTCTCCACATATCTTGAATGATCCGTCCCAGCCTTCGATGGTGTTGTCCACCTCAATATTCCATGTGACAATTCCATCTGAACATTCTGCTTTATATTTGTCGTCCTTGTTCCAAACATTGTTTATTCCAATCAACCAGAAATACTTACCCTGAGAAGGCTTGATGGTTACTTTGGATTCAGATTCATTCAATATAAGGTCATAGTACCTCAAAGAATACTTTAGATCATTATCTCCACTATCCTTTACAAACCAACCAGCAGCATCGGAATTTAAAGTAATGGCATAGTCTATAGACGGAACATCTACTCCGTCTTTGTCGAAATTGACTTCTGTCCAACCGCAATTGTAGTAGCCGTCGCCCTTTCTTATCTTGAAGTCATGGTATCCACTTCCGTAAGCGACGAAAATTTTTGCAAAGTATCCGTTGTCAGTCTCTGTCATTACATCAATATATTTTGGATTGCCGTTTTCAAACTGATACAGCACCTCTGGATACTCTTTGATAAGTTCGGTAGTGACCGTCATTGTTTCAAAGTTTGCCGTAATTTTGTATTCTCCGGCCCTGTCGACCTTGAATTTGACGTCGTGGCCCTCCGGATTTTCATAGAACGTCAACTTGCCTTCACCATCGTTTACATAAACATTTGACCAAGAGCCTCTTTCGGTAAGGAACTTGAATCCCTCGCGTGCAGAACCAGCCTGGAGAATGTCTGTACAAGTGAATGTTCTGCCACCGTCAGTGGTTGTCATCTCTATCGCTTCGTTATTGTTCCAACCAATTGTTGTGGCGTCGCCAATGAGATAAAGGTGCTCTGGAGCGTCAGTAAATTTAAATTTGCCCTTTGTGAGGTTGAGCGGAATCGGTTTGATTGAGCCCATCTTGAACTCCTTTTCTGCGACGGAAGTGAAGGTGTAGGTTCCCTTGTCGGTTGTCACAGTGTAGGTGTTCTGCGATTTCACCGGGAGAACGGCAGCGTAGATTCCTTTTGCCTCGCCTTTTCCTTCCGTGGTGATGTAGTCGGAGCTGAGTGTGACCTTGACGTCGGAATTACCCACCGGGGTCCCGACAAGGCTGCCTTCGTTGTTCGCATAGTAAACACCGCCGACTTTCGTGTTCTGAGAGGCGATTTCGATTGACTTCACTGTTTCTCCGGCTTTTCCATAGACCTGGAAGAAAATGTACGAGCCGACAACCTTCATCTTCGCGTCAGCGACTGTCGCATCCGCTGAAAGTTCGAGATCTTCTGTGCCAACGAGGGCGAAGATGTCGGAAGACTTGCCGGGCGCGGATTCCTGCTCGGCAGAAACCTCAAACCTGTAGTTGTTGTAGCTTGACTCAGCGCTGTACGGATAGAAGAGCCTGTATGTTCCTTCTGATGCCGTGAATGAGAAACTTGCGCTGTAGCCGTCCTCTGAAATGTTGGCAAGGGATTCCGAGCCCACAGCAGAGCCACCGTCTGCAACGATTCCGGCCTGGCCTCCTGCAACCCAGACAACTCCATTCTCGTCGTCAAAGGAAGCCTTGCTGAGTGTCTCCTGAGGCTGTTTCTCCTCGGATGCCACGACAGTGAAACCATATTCAGCCTTTTCCGTGTTGCCGTTAGGTTTTTCCTCGACAACATTTTCCTTCGCGCAGGCGAACATCAGCGGCAGCATTGCGGCCGTGAGTATTGATTTTGCAGCTTTCATGATTTTCCTATTTTAGATTAATCCACTGAATTCATCGTCCTCCTCGTCAAGTCCGATAATGACGTTTTTATTCTTTTCGGTCGTGCCTTGCGAGAGCGCGAACCCGTTTTCAGCACAGAATTCCATAGTCAGAAGTTCCGGCCCGATGTAACTTTTCTTCATATTTCTTATGTTTTTTAATTTGTTATTTCGTCAATCTCACAACCTTGACCCCGTGACGCGGAACCTCGACGCTGAGTTCTCTCATGCGTCCCTCGTCGCGGCGCTCCCACAGGTCGCGCACGTTCATGTCCCCGTCTATTCCGAGGTCGGAGAAATGCACATAGCGGTTTCTCGTGTCGTCCTCGCGGTTGAAGAGCGCAAGCACATAGCTCCCGTCGGACATTTGTCCGCACCATATCTGGGATCTTTCGCTTCCGATGTCGTCCGAGAGGGGCTTGCCTACGAAACGGTCCTTGTTGAGCGCGAGCATCTCCTCGTTCTGGTAGAACCTGAGCCAGTTGTCGGTCTGGGCAATCATCTCCGGACGGTCTGACGCCTGAAGCGGGCCTCCTGCCATCAGGTGAAGCGAGATTTCGCTCTTGCACTCGTTCTCGTCGGCCATTGTGTTCAGGCGGATGAAGTCTCCGTCGGGTATAGCCTTATCTTTTCCTGCTGCCCACGCCCATTTCGTGTAGCCGTCGAATATGTTGTGGGTGGTTGGCCATGTTCCCGGTCTGAACTCGCCGCGAAGCCATGAGGAAACGTGTCCCCAGCCCCCGTCGAAGGTGTCTGCGCTGAAACGGTACATGTTGCAGTATTGGAGTTCAAGCGCTCCGTTTTCCTTGAGGTTCGGCATCACGATGGACGTGAACACCCCGTATTTCTGTGCGGACTCGCAGATGTATTTCAGCGCGAGTTCGTATTCCTCCCTTCCGTAGCCCCTGCCTGGCATGCCTCCGGCGCCGTCTCCTGTCTCGAAGAGGCACATGAAGTCCATTCTGATGTATTCGATGCCGAGGGACTTGTAGTATTTGAAGAACCCGTCAATGAACTCCCTGCATCCCTTGTGGCTCGGCACTGCCCACGGGAATGAATCCGATTTGCCGGGGTACAGAACCTTGTCGGAACTGTTGTATCTGAGTCCTCCGATTTTATATCCCGTGCCGTCGATGTAGAGGGCGTCGTCCCCATGAATCCAGAGCGGGTTGTCATAGACCATGAGTTTCAGGCCTTTGGCGCTGCATTTCTCTACGAGTTTCTTGAGGCTGATCGAACCGTAGTGGGTCATGTATCCCTTGGATTCCTCGCTGTTGTCGCTTGTCATTGACATGAACCCGTCGGTCTCAATCATGTTGTAGCCGTAAGGCAGCAGGTTTTCCGCGACCCAGTCTATCATCCTGTCCCATTCGCGGTCGGTCATGTCTATGGCCCTGCCTGGACTGTTCTTCTCGGCCTCGCGGCAGTATTCATATACTGACCATGTCATCGGGGCTTTCCATGTGTGGATTTTCCCGTCAACGGGGTTGGTGATTTCGGGGTCGTCGGGCAGATCCGAAGGTTTCCATCCGGTCCCAGAGGCCTTGTCGCATGCGGCAGCTGCCACGAGCACGACGGCCGCGGCAACTGCATAATATCTCGAAAATAATGATGTCATCGGTTATTTCTTATAAACTGTCATTGTCATTTCTTCAGTGTCGACCACAAGCCTGTAGTCTCCGGCCCTGTCTTCGCTTACCCTCCATTTGTGGTCCGGGGTCCCCGGCGCGGCGACGTATTTTATCGCGCAGCTCTGCCCGTCCTGCGGAAGGTCCGCAAGGCCGTCAGTCCCGACTTTCTCAGGCATCAGGTACGGAACTTCAAATGTGCTTTCCTCAAGCGGGAACTTGAACTGTCCGGCGTAGAGCGGGAGGTCGATGTAGAACACGCCCTTGTGCCCCTTTATGCTGTTCGTGTCGTCGTATTTGAGCTTCGTGCGGAACGGGTCGGAATACCATCCTCCCTCCGTGGCGTCGCCGACCATCCATATCGCGTCCCATTTGAGAACGAGTTTCTCCACAAGCGTGAAGGAGACAGTGAGATTCTCCAAATTGACGCTGATTCTGTATTCTCCGGACTCGGAAACCTTCCACTTGAAGTCCGGACTTCCGCTCGGAACCATCTGCACGTCACCGTTCTCAAGCGGCGCCTCGCCTTTCAGAGGCATGATGTAGGGGATGTTGAAGTTCCATGTGCTGTTGATTGCGAGCGCGAACTTCATTTCTCCGCCTTTTTTGAGCATTCCCTGCCATGTCTTCACCGCTCCGTCGCTTTCGGAACTGAACTCCGGCATGGTCGGGAGATCCCATCCGTTGGAGCAGGCGTCTCCGAGCAGCCACATCCGCGGCCGTACGGCATTCACGCTCCTGTTCGCGAAATCAACAGTGAATTTCCACAGACCTCCTTGAGGGACAGTTACTTTGATGGATTCGTCGTCACCTGCGCGGCAGGTGTATGTGCCGGCCTCGACCGTGGTCAGCACCTCGTCGTTGGTGAAAGTGTAGTTCTTGTCCCCGACCTCAAGCACGAGCGTCGTGTTGCATACAAGGTCGAATTCCACCTTCGAGACCTCCGGCTTACGGTATTTCTGATTCTCTATTGATTCCGTTTCGACTGGCTCCGCGATGATTTCAGCCGTTATGCGTGCCTTGATGCCGTCCTGAACCTCCCATTTGTTGAGGAAGGACTTGAGCTCCACTCCGGTGAATGAAATCTCGTTCTTGCCTGTCACCTGACGCTTGTCGATGGATGTCTCGAAGTTGTTTCCGGAGATGTCCATCTTGAACCAGTATTTGTAGGGGATGCCCTCGTCCTTGAATCCCGTGTCATCCCACGAGAATGTCACGGCCTCGGCATCGGGGTTGAAGAACGAGACTTCAACAAGCTCCGAAGACACCTTTATGTGCATCCGGTCCTCCGGCGAGGGGAGTTCGATTCTTATCGAGTCCTTGCATGAGAGCATTGTCAGTGCCGCAAGGATAAGGAGTGTTCTTGAATATGCGTTTTTCATAAACCTTTCTTTTTAGTCGTTCCAGTATGGATTCTGCACAAGTTTCTCGTTCTTGTCGAGTTCTGTCTGGTGGATAGGGAACCAGTAGTACGACTTCTTGTAGACTCTGGTCTGGTAGGCGGTGAGCTGATAGAAAGCGTTGCCGGTGCCGCTGTAGTTCATTCCGTAGAAAGGCCCGTTCAGCACGCTCTCGGCCTCTTTCCAGCGGCGGAGGTCATTGTAGCGGAGCCCCTCGCAGCAGAGCTCGACCCTTCTTTCCGCGCGGATGACCTTGCGGAGTGCTTCCTTTGTGGCGTCAACGTGGATGAATGAGCCGTCGGTCGAGCCGAAGGTGTATTCGCGCACGCCGGCACGCCTGCGGATCTTGTTCAGATAGTCGAGGATTTCCTGATTGCCGGGATCCACCTCGTTCAGAGCCTCCGCATAGTTGAGGTAGGCCTCTCCGAGACGGCAGATTACGCCCGGACGGTACTTGAAGTTGCCCTGCTTGACGCTGCTTTCGGGAGAGACCTTCTTGCGGAGAAGGTAGCCGTTCTGCGGCGCGTCGTGGGTGTGGGGGTTGTCCTTGCCGTTGATGAAGAAGTCGAAGCGGCGCTGCTCGGAGTTGAACCATGAGTTGTTGAAGCTCACGGTCACGTAGAACCTCGGCTCGCGGTGGCAGTACATGTTGTATGTTCCCGCGACCGTGACGTGCTCGCCGTTGTAGCGTGTCTCCCAGTCATATCCGCGGTTCTCGTCGGAGCCGGAATATCCCTCTTTCTCATATCCGGAATCCGTGTCGCTTATCGGAAGACCGTTTTCCATGAAGAATGCGTCCACAAGGCTCTGGGTCACGCCCCATCCGCCGTTGCCGCCTCCCACAATAGGGGTGCAGTGCTTTTCGTAGTCGGTGTAGTCGCATCCTCCGGGACGTGCGAACAGGATTTCCTTGTTGCCCTGGTCATATCTTGTGAAGAGCATGTTCTGGTATGAGAGGAACGGATCCTCGTTGCCGTTGTCGTCTTTTTCGACATAGAGCTTGTGCCCGGCCTTTTCCGCCTCGTCAATGAGCAGCTTGCAGGCATCCTTTGCACGGATCCACCGCTCCGGGTCATAAGACGTGCTGAAAAGATGCTTTCCATCATTGTCGGTGTAGGACGCGTAGTCCGGGTTGCCGTTCACGAGGTCTCCGGCTGCGAAAAGCAGCATCCTTGCCCTGATTGCGTAACACATGACGGATGTCGCGCGTCCGTATTTCCGCGCTTCTGAATATGACGCCGGCAGGAGTTTCGCGACTTCGAGAAATTCCTTGTCGAGCGAGTCTATGATGTCGTAATATGGCGTTCTGCCCACCTTCAGGGACTCAAGGTCGGAGTCGGAAGGCGCTATGTAGTTAGGACGGTAAGGCACCGGACCGTATGTGTCCGTCAGGAGATACCAGTAATATGCGGCGAGGAAACGGCATTCTGCCTTCATGTATTCGACTTCCTCGTATGGAAGATCCTGGTCCGGGAGAGGTTTCACGTTCTCTATGAAGACGTATGCCTCGCGTATCCTCTGCGGAAGATATGCCCAGTAGTTTCCTCCCCAGCTTGAAGACGGCGTCCATTCACCGAGAATGAACGGAATCACGTCCCAGTTCCACTGCCTCCACCTTTCTGACGGAGTCATGTCGTCGCCGAAGACATCCTGCCCGATGTAGCGCCCGTGTCCCATGTAAGGGTCCGGGATTCCAGAATATACATTGCCGAGCCATCCCTCGACGCGGGTCTTGTTGTTGAATACCATCTCAAGGGTAAGCTCCGTGTCGGACTCCTTGTCGAGCCAGTTGCAGGAACTCAGTCCGAGCGCGAGGATTGCGGGAATGATGATGTGTTTTATGCTTGTTCTCATATCTGTCGTCAGAATTTAATGTTAAGTCCGAGCATCACCGAACGCATTGAAGGGTAGCGCAGCCCGTCAACTGTGTCGAGTTCCGGGTCCCAGAGCTTGAAGCCCGAGAAGTAGAATAGGTTGTTTCCGCTGACATAGAAACGCACGGTCTGGATGTGTGCAGCCTTGGTCAGGCGCTGCGGAATGGTGTAGCCGAGTTCGAGGGTCTTGCAGCGGAGAAAGGACATGTCCTTCTTCCACCATGTCGAAGCCTTGGTGTTGTGGGTGTTTGTGGATGCGGAGAGTCTTGGCCAGAATACGTTCTGTGACTGGTTCTCCTCGGTCCAGGTGTCGCGGTAGTTCGAATAGACGTTTCCGAGCACTCCCTGACCGCTGCCCGGGATGAAGTAGTCCGTGCCTCCGATAATTCGGTAGGTCTGTGCCTGCCCCTGGAAGAAGAAGTTGAAATCCAGTCCCTTCCACATAAGCGTGCCTCCGAATCCGTAGATACATGGCGGCATGGACGTGTCTCCGATGTAGCCTTCGTCTATGTCGTTGATTTTGCCGTCGCCGTTCATGTCCCTGTACTTGATGTCACCGGGACGCACCGTTGTGCCGAGTGACGGGACCGGAAGGCCCGACTTGAGGTTTCCTGCGTCGTCGAAGTCGTCGTTTGTGTAGAGCCCCTCTGCGGTGAGTCCCCAGAGGGTTCCGATTGACTTGCCCGTGATTGAGCGGTAGGTGCCCTTGACGGATTCCGGCTCGTCAATCTCGATGATTGTGTTCTTCGCGTAGGTGAACGTGCCGCGGAGGGAGAGCGCCCAGTCGTCGTTGAAACGCTTGTTGTAGCTGACCTGCGCCTCGCAGCCCATGTTGTTGACTTTGCCGTAGTTGGCGTAAGGCATGGAGAGGAAGCCGGTCTGTGTCGGAATCGTGGAACGCTGCATGAAGATGTTGGTTCTCATCTCCTTGAAGAAGTCCACCTGAATGTCGAGCGCGTTCCAGAGTCCCATCTCAAGACCTATGTTTGTCTTGAACGAGCGTTCCCACGTGAGGTTCTTCACCCCGACCTCGCCTTCATGCACTCCGGAGAAATAGGTCGAACCGTCATATCCGAAGTTGTAGCCGCTGGCGTCGGTCTTGATTGTCGTGATGTAGGCGAAACGGCGGTTTCCTCCGATGTCGTCATTGCCGACGCTTCCCGCCGAGGCCCTTATCTTGAACTTTGAAAGCGTCTGTTTGTAAGGTTCCATGAAATGCTCCTCCGAGAGCAGCCATCCGAGCGCAATTGAAGGGAAGAATCCGAATCTCTGCCCCTTTGCGAAGTTCTCCGAACCGTTGAATCCGAAGTTGAACTCTCCGACATACCTCCTGTCGTAGGTGTAGGAGAGCCTTCCGGCGATTCCCTGGGTTCTTTTCGGCTGTATGTCGCCCCAGTCATAGCTCCTCTGGTTGTAGAGCAGGAGGGCGTCGACATCGTGCCTGTCGGCAAAGGTGCGGTTGTAGCTCGCCGTCGCCTCGAAGTAGGTGCTGTTGTTGCCGTAGTTGGCGTCGGAGCTGTGTCCGAGGAACTCTTGTCCGTAGAGGATGATGTTATGGACGAGATTTCCCTCGTCGTCGCGGGTCTTCGCGACGCTATAGTAGTCCGGAGTCTTACCTCTCGTGACGAAGTTCTCGTTGAACGTGTCGAACGCGAAAGTGAGCTTCATCTTGAGTCCCGGAGTAATCATCTTGAGGTTCTGCTCAAGGGAGAAGAGGGATTCGAGCTTGCTCTTGGTTCCGCGGTAGTAGCCGTTCTGGGTGCAGAGAGCCCACGGGTTTGCACGGTATGCGCTGGCGATAGGGATTGTCCCGTCCGAATATATGGCCGGATGCACGAACGGCGGGGTCTCGAATGCCTTGGAGAAAATCTCGTCTGTCGAATTTTTCGCCTTGCGCAGCTGCTGGAGGTATCCGCCGATGCTGAAGCGGAGCACAGTTGTCTTCGTGAGGTCAAGATCGACGTTTGCCCTTATATTGTAGCGGTTGAGTTTGGTCGAGGTGTCGTAGGGGAGAGTGTTGTCCCTTGCGAGAATGCCGTCCTCGTGGTACCATGACGCCGTGAGGGAATATCTCAAAATCTCCGAGCCTCCGCTGACCGTGAGGTTGGACCTTGTGGAATACGCGTAATCGTTGGTAATCGCGTCAAGCCAGTTCGTGTCCGGGTAGAGGTCCGGGTCATATCCGTAATATGTCTTGAGAATCTGGTCCTTTGTGAACGGTTTCTTGTACGGGTCGCTCTGGAGGTCGTTGAGGAGGGACATGTATTCCGCGGCTCCGATGAACTCCGGAAGTTTCGTCGGGCTCTGGATGGACTGTTCCATGCGGAAGTCCACTGACGGAGGTGCGACTGTTCCGCGTTTCGTGTTTATGATTATGACTCCGTTTGCTCCGCGGACTCCGTACATCGCGCTGGCGGAAGCGTCCTTGAGCACAGAGAATGACTCGATTTCGGCCGGGTCTATGTCGTTGAGGTTGCGCTCCACTCCATCCACGAGAACGAGAGGAGACGTGTTTCCGCTGAACGACGCGATTCCGCGAATCCAGAAGTTCGAGTCGTCGTATCCCGGCTCTCCCGAAGGCTTGAACGCTATGACTCCCGAAAGCTGTCCCGCGAGGTTGTTGCTGAGCGAGCGTGTGGAGCCGACTTGAAGCTTGTCCGGGTCTATTGTCTCGACCGAACCGATGACAGAAAGCCTTTTCTGGTGTCCGAAACCTGTCACGACAACCCCGTCAAGTTCGGAGCTGTCCTCGTAAAGGACTACATTGAAACTGATTTTCGAGCCGACAGGAACCTCAAGGGTCTTGAAACCGAGGCAGGAAAATTCGAGGACGGAATCCTTTGAGGGGACATCGAGATAGAAGTGTCCGTCAATGTCGGTGGATGTTCCGGTTGTGGTTCCCTTAACCAACACTCCGACTCCAATCAGAGGGGTCTTCTCGCTGTCGGTTACAGTTCCGCTTACCTTGATTACATCACCGGAAGACTGTCCGTAGACCGTGTTGGGAGCAATAAGCGCTCCGAGTGCCAGAGCGAGGGCGTACACGGCAGCCCAGATGCTGTATAACTTTTTATGTACCATACAAATAATGCGGTTATTTTTTAGTTTTGCAAATGTATGGTATGCTTGAAGTTAAAACAATATGCGCTTTGTAAAATCCAAATGTATATAAATGAATTTATTTTGATTATCAGCGTTTTAGCCTTTGCCGCTGGTGCGAAAAATCCAAACGCCCAAAAGCTTAAATCGAGGCTATTTCCCGAATTTGGTTCTCAAATTCAGCCGGAGCCAGTGCCTTGAGACGGGTGCGCGAGCGGTAGGAATAGATGGTCGCGCGGGAGTAGCGCAGAAGTGTGGCAATCTGTTCGGAAGAGTCGATTCCCAAGCGTATCAGCGCATAGATTCTGGCCTCCGGTGACAGCGATTCCTTTTCGGGAACCGGCAGTTTGTGTTCCGGCAGAAGAAGTTTGTTCAGTTCCTCCACAAAAGTCGGGAAGAGCGAGAGGAATGTTGTGTCGAATGTGTGGTAGAAGGACTTCCACTCGGCCTCGGCAATGTCGTTGGATTTGAGTTCCTGCAGCAGTTTGTCATATTCTGCAGCGAGAACCTGCTTGCGCAGTCCCTTGCGGTAGCTTTCAAACTTCTTGATTCTTGATATGCAGTCGAGCATCAGCCCGGTGATGTAGGTGTTCTTGATGCTGGAGGCCTCCCTGATTTCGCCGTTAGCCTCTTCAAGCATGGTCTTGGAGTTCTCCAGTTCCTGATTCACGACTGCAAGATAACGCCTCTGCCTGTAGAGATACCATGTCAGCCCGAGCATTACCGCAGCCATCAGCATGAGCAGTCCCGTGATTACGGAAAGTATGGTCAGCAGCCTGCTGTTCTGCTTTTTATAGGAGGAATTGATGATTGAAATCATCGGGGCAATCTGGTCTATTCTCTGGCGTGCCTTGCAGAAAGTGGCGTCTTCCACAGCACGGTTGAGGTAATTGTAGGCGCGTGTGATGTCTCCTTTTTCGTAGAGAAGGACTGCGAGATTTGTAAGGGATATGTATTCCTTGTTGGACTTCATCAAGTCGCTTCTTGCAGACAGGATGAGATAGTTCATTTCCTCCTCCTGCAGTCCGAGCAGGTGGCAGAGGTCTGACGTGACGTATGCCGCGATGCTCACGAGCGGATCATCCGCGTCAAGCGAGTCACAGTAGGGCTTTATCACCTCAAGCGCCTCTTTGCAGCGTCCCTCGATTTTCATCTTGTCGCAGATGACGAATATGTTCGGATCAATCGTGAGCAGCGAGTCCTTGTACAATATGGCCTTGTCATGCCACATTCTTTTCAGGCTTTCATCCGTAGACGTTGATTTCAGGGACTCGTAGTTCGCGTTGTAGAGCGAGAACATTTCCGTTTTCTGTCCGGCGTCGAGCAGGCTTCTGCCGAGGCTGTCCAAAAGGGTGAGGGATTCGAGGTATGAGCCTGTAATCTGGTAGATTTTTGCCAGATTGAGCTTAGCCGTGCATTCCTCATGGATATTGCCCTGTGCCCGGCTGAAATCTATGGCGCGGTGTGCATAGAAAAGCGCAGAATCGGACTGGAAGGCGTAGTAGAGGTAGAACATCTCGTTGCACAATCCAGGCTTCTGCTCTTCCGCCGCCGTTTCCAGACGGTGCCTGCAACCGTCTATGATTCCTTGTTTTGCAGCGTCATATTCCGAGGTTGAGCTGACGATGCGGTCAAGTTCCTCAAGGCTTGGAAATGTGCGGTCCGAAGCCCGCATTCCCGCGCCTGCACCGTATAGGAGCAGAATCGTCAGGCCAAGCAGCCGTGCTGCTGATGAATGTGGTCCTTTCATGGTTTTAGTGTGTTGTTGCGGATGTTTCAGTTGCTATTCCTTAGGCCAGCCCTGGGCGTGGAGGGGGAGTTCGACGCCGTCGGGAGTGACTATGACGGAGCCTACTTCCGGTTTGGCGAGGTGGCCTATGATGTCGAAAGTTTGGAAATCGTGGCGGAATTTGTCGTGCTTTCCGATTGGAATGGTGAAGAGAAGACGGCAGTCGTCACCTCCGTTGAGGGCGGCGGCGAGAGGGTCGAGGCCGAGTTCCTTGCTGAGGTCAATGGAATTGCCCATAAAAGGCACTCTTTCGGCGTAAATCTTCGCGCCGAGACCTGCATCCCGGACGAGGCACTTGACAGCGTCAGCGAGGCCGCGGGTGACGAAATAGCCGAAACTTGGCACAATCTCCGAGTCTTCGAGAAGTTTGAGTATGTTCGGCGAGAGGGACGGCTTGAGGTATTCGCCGACGAAATCTTTGTACTTGTCAAGCTGCGGCTGCTCGTGGTCGTCCTTCGTCTTGTCAAACTTGCGCTTCTCGCGTTCCAACACGCTCAAGCCGAGATAGGCACCTCCGAGGCTGCCAGAGACGCAAATCAGGTCCATGCTCTTTGCGGGCATCCTGCGCTTTGCCGTGAGCAGCGATGTCTCTCCACAGGCACTTAAACTGATGCTGAGGCCCACCATCGACGGCATCACCTCAAGGCTCAGCTTTTCGTAGCCGTGTTCTTTGGTGCAGGCGACAATCCCGCTCCAGAGTTCCTTAATGTGGCTGAAGTCCAGCTTGGCCGGCACGCCTATGACAACGGCGAGAGTGCGCGGGGAGGACAGTTCCGCATAGAGTTCGCCGGTCACCATGGTCACGCATTTGTGACCGAGGTGCTTGAGCGGGAAATAGACAAGGTCGAAATCTGTTCCCTCAATGAAGCAACGACTCTTTTGGGTGGCATACGCCTGCCCCTTAGTTTCGAACCATGTGCTCTCGAACGGCTTGTAGCCCGTTCCGTCAAAAAGCCTTGCAACCGCCTCCACTCTTCCGAGGCTCGCGAATCTTTCCTCTACTGCCATATACTGAATTATTAAATACTTGCGTTATTGATACGTGACTATTTGAGATGTATTTTTGAGTCAGATTTTTCGCTTCGCGCCACTTTTCTGCGTTCGGCAAAACAAACAAGTTTGCTTTGCTCTCTCTTATCGAAAAGGTTTTGTTTTGAGAGGAGTTTAGTGGTGCTAAATGACGAACAAAACGGGAAAATCTGGCCAAAAAGACACTCAAATTTATCTTTTTTTCTCGACGTCGTAGCTCAGTCCCATCGCTTCAAGCGTCGACACAAAATCGTTGTTCACACCGACAGTGAATTTCCGACAAGCGAACTCAATGTTCCACTTGTGCACGGGGTCGTAGAGCTTCATCGAAAGCGGGATAGGCCCCTTGTTGTCCTTGATGAGCTGCACAAGCCTCTCGCGGAACTCCGGTGTGAGCTGCGGCGTGGAGAGCTGGATGGTGAAGTTCTTGACCTTCTCCTCCGCCACATTGCCCAAAAGCACAATCCTGTTCACTCTGAACCCGTAAGGAATCTTCTGTTGAGGCTGTGCGGACGCTCCCTCGGCCGGTTTCTGGTAGAATCGCGGTTTAATCTCGCCGTCAATCCAGATAGCGGTGTGCGGCAGGAGATAGGCCATAAACGCCTCGTGGTCCTTGCCGAAGAGAGCCAGTTCGAAACTGCCCTCATAGTCCTCAATCCTCGTCTTGGAGTAGGCCCGGCCTGTCTTGGAATTGAACGTTCCGGTTTCTGTGATGAGTCCCGCCACACAGACCTTTTCCCCGGCCTGACGCTCCGTACACTCGTTAATCCGCGCATCAAGCTGCCCGAGCGAACAGCCCACAAAATTGTCGAGTTCAAAGCGGTATTTGTCAAGCGGGTGTGCCGAAAGATACATTCCTACGAGTTCCTTTTCCTTCTGAAGGAATATCATATCGTCCACCTCATTCAAAACATCCGGAACATCCGGTCGCGTCGGTTTCATTTCCTCCACCTCGCCGAAAAGCGAAATCGCCGAACTCTCGGCATCCTGACGGAAAAGCTCACCATAGCGGATGAGAGCGTCAAGAAAGGTGTCGCCACTTGGACACGGGGTGAAGAACTGCTGTTTGGATATATGGAAACTCTCGAATGCCCCGGAATAAATCAGGGACTCCATAGACTTGCGGTTTACGACGCCGGACATCCTTTCGATGAAGTCATATATGTCTGCGAACTGTCCGTTCCGTGTCCTTTCGCTGATGATGGCCTGCACGATGTTGGAGCCGAAGCCCTTGATGCCTCCGAGGCCGAAGCGGACGTGTCCCTCAGTGTTGACGGAGAAGGCGGAGTGCGACTCATTGATGTCCGGATTGAGAACCTTGATGCCGCCCTTCTTGCAGTCATCCATGATTTTCTTGATCTCGTCCATCTTCGAGAGGTTGTTGCTCAAGTTAGCCGCCTGGAACTCGGCAGGATAGTGAGCCTTGAGCCAGCCCGTCTGGTAACTGACCCAGGCGTAGCAGGTGGCGTGGGACTTGTTGAAGGCGTACTGCGCGAACTTCTCCCAGTCCTTCCAGATTTTGTCGAGAGTCTTTTCCGGGTGACCGTTCTTCATCCCGCCCGTCATGAACTTTTCTTTCAGGGAGTTAAGGATGTCAATCTGCTTCTTTCCCATAGCCTTTCGCAGTTTGTCGGCCTCACCTTTGGTGAAGTTCGCCAGTTTCTGAGAAAGAAGCATGACCTGCTCCTGATAGACCGTCACTCCGTAGGTATCCTTGAGGAACTCCTCCATCTCAGGAAGGTCATATTCCACGGCCTCCTGTCCCTGCTTTCGGGCGACGAATGACGGAATGTAGTCCATAGGGCCAGGTCGATAAAGGGCATTCATCGCAATCAAGTCCTCGAATCTTGTCGGCTGGAGCAACTGGAGCCACTTCATCATTCCCGGAGACTCGAACTGGAACACGCTCGTGGTGTCGCCGCGTCCGTAGAGTTCGTAGGTCATCTTGTCGTCAATGGGGATGGCTTCTATGTCTATATCAACACCATATCTTTCCTTTATGAGGTCGAGACAGGTGTGTATGATGGTCAGCGTGTTGAGCCCGAGGAAGTCCATCTTGAGCATGCCGACGTCCTCGATGTAATGTCCGTCATACTGCGATGTCCAGAATTCCTTTTTCTTTCCGTTCTCGTCAACTATTTCCTTGTCCTCCGAAAGGCAGATGGGGATATAGTCCATCAGGTTCCCGCGTCCGATGATAGTCGCGCAGGCGTGGACTCCCACCTGACGGATGCAGCCTTCGAGCTGAAGAGCGTAGTTCAGCACCTCCTTAGTCAGTTCTGTGCCGTTTTTCAGTTCTTCCTGAAGTTCCGGAACCAGCCTGTAGCAGTTCTTGAGGGTAATTTTCGCATTCGCCTCTTCCTTGCCGACCTGATAGTGCTTCTCGACGAACATCTTCTGCCCCGGATTGTCCGGATCATCGACCTCCACCTTCTTCACGACCTCGCTGAATCCCTTTTTCAATTCGTCGAGCTTTGGGTTGAATGGATATTCCTTCTCTACCATTTCGCTCAGACGGTCGGGAATCATCTTTGTGAGCCGGTTGGAATCATCGATGCTCATGCGGCTGATTCGCGCCACGTCCTTGATTGCCGACTTTGCCGCCATCGTTCCGAAGGTGATGACACGCGAGACGTGGTCAAGACCGTAATGGTCCTCTACATATTTATGCGCGGCTCCGAGGTCTTCGAAGTCCACGTCAATATCCGGCATGCTGATACGGTCCGGATTGAGGAAACGCTCGAACAGGAGCTGATATTTTATCGGGTCGAGATTAGTAATCCAGAGGCAGTAGGCGACCACCGAACCGGCGGCCGAGCCACGTCCGGGGCCCACCATCGAACCCATCGCGCGGGCGGCAGCAATATAGTCCTGAACGATGAGGAAGTAGTCCGGGAAACCCATGCGGCAGATTGTCTTGAGCTCGAAATCGATTCGCTCGCTCTGCTCCTCTGTAAAGGTCTCCCCATAGCGGATGTGCGCGCCCTTGTAGGTCAGATGGCAGAGATATGCCACCGAGCGGCAGAACTCCTCCCCCCGGTCTGTGCCGTCCTTGTCGCAGCGCCCTACGTCAATCACGTCCTTATACTTCTCCAACTGATTGTCTATGTCCGCAAGAAAGTCCTCCGGCAGATCGAACTTAGGCAGCACGTGACCCCTGTCAATCTTGTAGCTCTCAATCTTGTCCGCGACCTCAAGCGTGTTGGCCAGCACCTCAGGATGCTCAGGGAACAGTCCCGCCATCTCCTCCTCGCTCTTGAGGAACTCCTGCTGAGTGTAGCGCATCCTGTTAACGTCGTCGAGATAAGCTCCTGTGTTGAGGCAGAGAAGCCTGTCGTGCGCCGGCCCGTCCTCCTTCTTCACGAAGTGCACGTCGTTAGTGGCCACGACCTTGACTCCCATCTCCTCTGCGAGCCTGAATATCCCCGCATTGGCAACCTGCTGCTTTTCCCAGACCTCCTGCGTCATTTCCGGAACTTCTGTCCTGTGGGATTGCACCTCAAGGTAGTAATCTTCACCGAACAAGTTCTTGTGCCACCGGATTGCCTTGCGTGCCTCTTCCTCATTCCCGTCTATGAGATCTCTCGGCACCTCCCCGGCGATGCAGGCGGACAGACAGACGAGATTCTCGTGCCATTTTTCCAAAACCTCGTGGCTCACCCTAGGCTTGTTGTAGTACTTGCCCTCAATGTGCCCCGTGGAGACAATCTTCATCAGGTTCTTGTAACCCTCGTAGTTCTTGGCAAGAAGAATGAGGTGGTAGTAGCCCTTGTGGTTGTTGTCCTTGAGATGGTGGTCATAGTGGCGCGTGACATAGACCTCGCATCCGAGAATAGGCTTTATATTCGGGTGCTTCGCGGCATATTTCAGGAACTCCTTGATTCCGTACATGTTGCCGTGGTCCGTGATGGCAAGCGCCGGCATCCCCAATTCCTCAGCCCTGTCAAATAGTTTAGGGATGGCGGAGAATCCGTCGAGGATGGAGTACTGCGTATGGACGTGGAGATGTACGAATGACATATCAATCAGGTAGTTAATGTGTTGAAGGCTTATTTTTCCCCGCAATCTGAAGGCTTCTTTTATTCGAGCATATCACATCGTCGCGGAACTACAAAGATACTCAAAAAAGAAGCGTCTGAAAAATTTTTCAGACGCTTCTAATAAAACATTATCTAACGTAGTGATTTTCAAAGAAAATACCCTAAAACTTATAAGTGCTGAGCGAAAAATGTGAAATAAAAAGAGCAGATGCAAGGCTCGCGACGAAGAGGAAACCGCAGCAACCTTATGGTTGTGAGGATTTCATCGAGGAGCACAACGCAGCAGATGCCTTTTTATTTTGCGTTTTTCCTTTTCTCGACGGAGTTTACGACATCATACATCACCGGAGTACCGATGAAGATAGAAGCGTAAGTACCGATGATGATACCGAGGATAAGGGCAACCGCAAGACCCCTGATGACCTCACCGCCAAAGATTGCGATGGCAAGCATGGTGACGAGAGTCGTGAGGGAGGTGTTCATCGTACGTGAGAGCGTGCTGTTGAGCGCGTCATTCACGTTGTCCTTGAGAAGGGACTTCGGATGATCTGTCCTGTATTCACGGATACGGTCGAAGATGACCACGTTGTCGTTGATTGCATATCCGATAATTGTCAGAATTGCGGCGATGAATGTCTGGTCAACGTCGAGAGTGAATGGAAGGATGCCGCTGAAGAGCGAGAAGAATCCAATCACGATGATTGCAGTATGAGCAAGTGAAGTCACACCACCCAGACCCCAAGTCCAGTTCTTGAATCGGATTGCGATGTATGCGAAAATCACAAAGAGGGCGATGATGACGGCGATGATCGCGTCGCGCTTCATATCGTTTGCGATGGTAGGACCGACCTTGTCGGAAGAAATGATACCGTTAGGGTTGTCCACTGTAGAACGGAACTCGTCGAAGGTCATATCCTTTGCGAACATTCCCTTCAATGCCTCGTAGAGCATCTGCTCGACCTCTGCGTCAACCTCAGTTGATTCCTCGTTGATTTTGTATGCCGTGGTAATCTTCATCTGGCTGTCACCTCCGAACTGCTTTACCTCGACAGCCTCGTTGAACTCGGCGAGAGTTGCCTCACGGACAGCCTCAGCAGTGACAGGTTTGTCGAATCTCACTACATAAGTACGGCCACCTGTGAAATCGACACCATAGGTAAAGCCCTTGATGCAGATCGAAAGGATGGAGATGAGGATGAGGGTTCCTGAAAGCGCGTAGGTAATCTTTCTCTTGCCGAGGAAATCGACGTGAGTGTTCTGGAGGAAGTTCCTCGTGAGCTTGTTGTCGAAACTTACCTTCTTGCCCCTTGCGAGCCTGTCGTCAATCACGATGCGGGTGATGAAGATAGAGGTGAGGACAGAGGTTATGATACCGATGATGAGGGTGGTTGCGAATCCTTTGACAGGACCTGAACCAAAGACGAGAAGAACGAGACCTGTGAGGGCTGTCGTCACCTGACCGTCGATGATTGCGGAGTAAGCGTTCTTGTAACCGTCGGCAACAGCCTTGCTGAGACCCTTACCGGCGCGGAGCTCTTCCTTGATTCGCTCATAGATGATGACATTCGCGTCGACCGCCATACCGAGGGTGAGGACGAGACCGGCAATACCGGGCAGCGTGAGGACGGCTCCGAATGAAACGAGGGTCCCGAAGAGCAGAAGTACGTTGCACAGAAGGGCGAAGTCAGCGATGAGACCTGCTCCCTGATAGAAGAATACCATGTAGATGAGCACGAGGAGGAAGGCAATCACGAAGGAGATGAGACCCGCGTTGATTGACTCGCTTCCGAGTGAAGGTCCGACAACCTGCTCCTGAATGATGGTTGCAGGGGCTGGAAGCTTACCGGATTTGAGGACGTTTGCAAGGTCCTCGGCCTCTTCGAGGGTGAAGTTACCGGTGATCTGTGATGAACCGCCGGAAATTTCGCCCTGGACAGTCGGGTAGGAATAAACCATTCCGTCGAGTACAATTGCCACCTGACGGCCGATGTTGTCCTTGGTAAGGCGTGCCCATGTCTGTGCGCCTTCAGCGTTCATTGACATTGAAACCTCAGGGCGTGCGCCGCCGTCGCCATACTGTACACGTGCCTCCGTGACAGCGTCTCCGTCAAGAGGAGCCTTGCCGTCGCGGGATGTGTTCCTGATTGCGACGAGTTCGAAATAGTTGCCGCCCGGAATCTGGTCTGAAGGTTTCACAGTCCACATCGGAGTAAACTCATGAGGGAAGCACTCGCGGATTTGTGGCATTGCGAGGTATTTGTTCACAAGTGCAGTGTCTGCGTAGCTCGCGAAACCGACGCAGGCGTTGGTGTTGTAGCCTGAAGGACGGAGAACTGCGAAGAGCGGGTTCTGCTTTTTGTAGTTTTCAAGTTCCGCGTTCTCGCTTGCGGCAGCCTTCACCTCATCCGCGAGGATGTCGCTGCTGTCTGCAGGCTGAACTTCCGCAACAGTCTCCGTTGCAACAGTCTCCGTTGAAGGGAGAATCTCGGCGAGTTTTGCGTTTGCTTCGTTGAGGAACGGCTCGATTTCAGAGAACTGGAAAGTTGTCCAAAATTCGAGGGAAGCTGTTCCCTGGAGGAGTTTTCTCACACGTTCAGGCTCCTTTACGCCCGGAAGCTCAACGAGGATACGCCCGCTGTTTCCAAGTTTCTGGATGTTAGGCTGGGTGACGCCGAAGCGGTCGATACGGTTTCTCAATACGTTGAATGAGTTTGAGATAGCGCTCTCTGATTCCTTTTCAATGACAGAAAGCACATCCGCGTCGGATGTCTGGCTCGTCACCTTGTCCTTGAGGTCAAATGTGGCGAAGATGTCTGAAAGCGGACGTCCTCCGGCAGTCTCCTGCCAAGCCTTTCCGAAGAGGGTGATGAAGTTGTCCCTTGAGTTGACGCCGCGAACCTTTGCACTGTCGATTGCCGCGAGGAACTGTGGGTCCTGGCTGTTTCCTGCGAGGGCTTTCACGAGGTCTTCAAGCTGCACCTGAAGCATGACGTTCATACCGCCCTTGAGGTCCAGACCGAGGTTGATGTCCTTGATCTTCACATCCTTGTAAGTGTAGCCGAGGTAGACTTTCTCGGCTGAGATTGAATCGAGGAACCTCCTGTTGTTGACCTTTGCGATGGAGTCAAGAACATAGGCTTTGTCCTCGTCCGATACAGAGTTGAATTCCGCCGATGCGCTGAAAGCCTCCACGGCCTTCTCCGCATATTTGTCAGCCTTGTGTTCCTGTACCCTTGTCACAACAGAGAACGAAAGCTGCCAAAGACATGCGAGCGCAAGGCAGATTGCAACGAATCTGATGGCACCTTTACTTTGCATAATTGTTATAGTTTTAATTAATATTTTATTGTCTTTTTTACTTCCCGGACTGCAATCCGTTCTCATTCTGCAATGTATGGCACGAATTTACGTCCGGCAAATAGGGCACAAATTTACGATTTTTTTCTTATAAACGCACTTTTTCTTAAATTTGTAGTCCTTTTGGAGATTTCTTTGTGGGTAGTAGGTTAATGAAATTAGGAAAGATAAGGGCTTTGGTCATTATTTTGTCGGCAATTCCGTCCGGCATCGCGGCGGCGCAGTCTCAGTTTGTGGACCGTGCCGACACCCTGTTATCTCCCATGCAGATTGCCATCCCAATCCTTGAGGCCGCCTCCTCTCTCACAGACACACAAAAGCTCGCCCTCGCGGACTCCCTACACAGCAATTACCAGTTTCGCCGTGCCATCCAACTCTGCGACGAACTCATTTCCGAGTCTCCCGACAGCCTCGTGAGGGTCTACGCCACCGAACTGCTCTCCAACTCCGAAAGTGGCTTCGATTTCACCTCCACCGTGGCCGTCCCGACAGTAATAGCGCGCCAGAAGTTCACGCTCCGGGACTTTTTCCTCTACTACCCTTTCCCCGACCGCTCATGGCATGACCTCCGTTCGAGCGAGGGTCTTCGCGACAGTCTTCAGACGCTATCTGCCCCAAAGGCTCTCGGAATCCTTCCGGACATCGCATATTTTCAGGAAGATGACGACATAATATATTTTCATTCCCCCGACACTCTCGGACACATGAAGATATATTCTTCCGTAAAAGATACTCTGTGGAGCCGTCCACGTCAGGTCTTCGCACCAAAGGATTCTCTTTCTGCGACGAAGGACTCAACGCTTTTCGCTTCGGCGCTCAGGGACTCGACGACGACGCCTTTCGTGTCCGACGAGATATTCCCGGTTCTTTCGGCCGATCAGCGCTCGCTCTATTTTTCCGCAAAGCGGAAGGACAGCGCCGGCGGATATGATCTCTACGAATCCGTGTGGTCCGAGGCCGACAGCTGCTGGACCGAGCCGGTGAATCTCGGATTTCCGTATTCTTCGGTGGATAATGACTACCTATATATGAACACGGACGACGGGCGCTACACCGTCTTTGCTTCGGACCGCGGGTGTACGAAAGACAGCGTGTGTGTCTATGTTCTTGAATATGAGTTCACTCCACAGCGTCAGATAATTACGGACTCGGAGAGGCTGCGCCGAATTATGGAACTCGCTCCATCTGACGGGACGGATGTGGTCGATGCCGGTTCCGCCGTGGGAGGAGGTATCCCGGAAAACGCCGACACGAAGCGCTATATGGAGAAGATGGCAGACGTGCGACATTTCCGTGACCTGCTCGACAATACAAACAGGAAACTGGACGAGATGAGGGAGGAGTTCGCGCTCAGCGATGACGTGGAGCGCCGTCAGGAACTCACCTCGCGTATTCTTGAGACCGAGGCGGAGATTCCGCAGATTCAGTCCTCTCTTGACAAAGCCGCCTCTGAAGTCCAGAAAATCGAAATGGAATTCCTTTTCAGCGGCGTAGTCATCGACTACAACCTTCTCTCCTCCGAAGCCTCCCGCAACCTCGTCGGGGACAGTTCCAGCTATGTCTTCAAGGAGCGCCAGGCGGGCTCCCCGCTACGGCTTCCGGTCAGCGCAGAATAGTAAAATTTAGTCAAATGGTGTGAGATATCAGTATATCACATTATGAGGCCGTGTACCGTCGGGCATTTTGCCGTGGAATTTTCCTACTTTCGTGGGATTTTATACGATAACACTACGGACTTATGCTTGTTCTACGGAATATTGCAGCGTCAATTTCACTGATGCTGGTTTCTTCTTTCATCGCTTTTGCGCAAAATGGGGAGGACTCGGTGGCGGAACTCAGAAAGGTGAGGGAGTCGTTTGTTGCGGCGACGCTTGACTCCTGTTCGCCTTCCGACGAGGTCACTGAAAATTTCCTGACCTATTCGGAACATGGACGGGCGGCGATAGATGTGCTTCTGATGCAGCTCTATCTTGCCGTGCAGTTGCCTCAGAACGAGGTTGAGAGGGTAGTCGGACTATTCGACTTCGACCGGAGGCAATGGCGGGACATCGACTACACGGACATGTCGCGGGGCGGATGGGACATGACCCTGCATATCACCAGGATATATGCTCTTGCAAAGACCTACGAGTGGCCTCAATCGTCTTTCTACAAGTCTCCGCTGCTGAGCGAACTGCTCCACAAGGCGGCAGGTTGGTGGTTCGACAACCGGCCGGTGAACCCCAACTGGTGGCACAACGATATCGGGGTGCCCAAAAAGCTGACCGCGGCGATGCTGCTCCTGAGGGACGAACTTTCCGAAGAGGAGATTCAAGGGACGCTGCGGGTGCTTGAACGTTCCCGTTTCGGACGCACGGGGCAGAACAAGGCGTGGCTTGCCGGGAATCAGATGATGAAAGCTCTGCTCATAGAAGACCAGGAGCTTGCACGGGAGGCGCGCAGGCAGATAGGCGAGGAGATATACGTGACGGACAACGAAGGCATCCAGAAGGACTGGTCGTTCCATCAGCACGGCCCCCAGATGCAGTTTGGCAACTACGGACTGGCATTCGCCGACGGTGTCTCGTTTTGGGCGCGTGTGTTTGAGGGAACGGACTATGCCTTTCCTGAGGAACAGGTTGAAATCATTGAGAACTACATACTTGAGGGCCTGTGCTGGCCGATATGGAAGGGCGTGATGGACCCGAGTGCGTGCGGACGTCAGCTCCACATCAATGGTGGTCGCGGTAAGGCCTATTCCTGTGCCGTAGCCTTGTCGAACATGGCCGCGATGAATCGCCCGCGCAGTGGAGTGTTCAGGCATATCGCCCTTCAGAACCTCCAGCCGGGACTTTATGAAAACGAACTGGTCGGCGCACGGTACTATCCGCGTTCTGACTTCGGAGTCTATCGTGCAAAGGATTGGTATGCCTCGGTGCGTATGCAGTCCGAACGGACAATCGGCTACGAATTTACCAACGCCGAGAATCTCCTGGCGCAGTTTTCGGCCGACGGAACCATCATAATGATGCAGTCCGGGCGGGAATATGAGAACATCTTCCCTTATTGGGACTGGAGGATGCTGCCCGGAGTCACCGCCTATGATGACGGCACCCCGCTGCGCACCGATGACAGCCGTGAGGACAAACAGAACAACTCCGGACACGTCGGAGGACTTTCCGACGGCGGGACAATGGTCACAACAATGGAACTTGACCGCCACGGGCTTCATGCCTTCAAGTCTGACTTCTTTTTTGACGACATCGTGGTGTCGCTTGGGTCTGACATACGTTCTTCGCGCAGTGAAATCAGCCGCATCACCACGGCGGTTGAACAGAATCGTCTCGTAGGGGAGCCTCTCTCCGGCGCATTCCGTTCGAGAAAACACGGCAGCACGGAATGGGTGTGGCATGACGGGTGCGGATATGTCGCGCTTGAGGGATTCCCGTTTCGGGTTGAGACTCCGCTACAGAAAGGAAGTTGGGCGAACATGGCTCCGATGTACACGCAGGTGGACAGCGGGCGCGTGTTCAAATGCTGGTTCGAGCATCCGGCGGACGTGACATCCTCATACGCATACGCCGTGCTTCCATGTCGGGATGCGGCGGCCACAAAGGCTTTTGCAAAGGCATACGCCTCCGGAAAGACATTCGTGAAGGCCTCCACCGGAATCTGCGGAAAATCGTCGAAAGCCGTCCTTCCGCAGGTTCTCCGCAACGACGACAGCTGCCAGGCCTTGTCCTACAGGGGAGAGATTTATGTCATCGTGCATAAGGCCGGGACGTATTCATTCGACGGCGGGCGGCACATCTTCTCAAATCCCGGAATCTATTTCTGCACAAGCGGAGGGGTTGTTTCCGAGCCTCTTCCGTCGGCCGTCGGGCAGGACTGACCTTCCTCGCTCTGAGCCTTATGCAGGGCAACGAACTCCTTTGGAAGTATGCCGAACTGCTTGAAGAAGCATGACGTGAAATAGGAAGGAGTGTTGAATCCGCACATATAGCAGACCTCGTTGATTCGGTAGTTGTCCGAAATCAGCAGACCGGCCGCCTTCTTTAGCCTGAACAGCTTGATGTATTCGTTAGGAGCCATTCCCGTGAGTGACTTCATCTTGCGCTGGAGGTTGCTTCGGCTGACGAACATCCCGTCCGCGAGCTGCTGGACGGAAAAGTCAATTGAGGACAGGTTCGCTCCTATGATTGCGTCCGCCTTCGACAGCCATTCTATGTCAAGAGTTCCGTATTTCGAGAAGTTGAGGCTTTCTTCCGGAGACGACGCGAACTTCTCCATAAGCACTCTTCGGTTGTTTATGATGCTGTCTATCACCGCCTTGAAATGACTGATAGAAAACGGCTTCTCGATGTAGGCGTCCGCTCCCGAGTCGAGTCCGCGAATCTTCGACTCGACGGATGATTCGGCAGAAAGGAGGACAAACGGGATGTGTGAGGTCATCGGGTTCTCTCGCACTTCCTTGAGAAGTTCAAACCCGTCCATATTCGGCATTGCGATGTCGGAGACAATGATGTCGACATTGTGTTTTTCGAGCTTGGCAATCGCTTTCTTTCCATCTGTGGCCTTGAGCACACGGAAGGACGACTTGAGCTGCCCGGAGATGAATGAGAGTATGTCGGTGTTGTCCTCCACCACAAGAAGCGTGATCTTGCTTTCTTGCTCTGAGACTGTTGACTTCACCTCCGCCTCCTCTTCCTGCGGCAGGGCCTCGGTGCTATCCGCCTTCACCCACGGCAGTTCGACACAGAACCGGCACCCATCGGTGCAGTCCGTGTCCACGTATGCCCTGCCTCCGGACTTGTCTGCAAGCAGGCTTACGAGCGACAATCCTATGCCGAATCCCGGTTTCCTGTCTTTCCCGCTGCCGTTGTTCACCTGATAGAAAGTGTCGAAAATCTTTCTCGCCTCCTCTTTCGGGATGGCCGGGCCGTTATTGCTGACCGACAGCATCAGCATCTGTTGCCCATCGTGTCCCGTTTCGTCGTGCAACTCGACCTCAATCTTGTCCTTTGTGTATTTCACCGCGTTTTCGACAAGGTTGCTGAGAATCTTTGACACGGCGTCGGGGTCGAACATTCCGAAATATCCCTTCCCCTTGTCAGCGCTTGAGAACCTTATGTCCACTGCCTTGCCGGAAGGCGTCCTGAACCTGCGCAGGACATCCTCGATGACCGGAATCAGATTCACCGCTGTCAGGTGCAGGAGATAGCCCTCGTTGCTGATTTTCTTAAAGTCGAGCAGCTGGTTTGTGAGTTCCGCGAGTCTGGTCGTATTGGCCTCGATTATGCCGAGGTTTTCCTCTGTCTCGCTGTCCCAGGTGCGGTGCTCCATCACAATCTCAAGAGGTGCCTTGATGAGCGTCACCGGAGTCTTGATTTCGTGCGCTATTTGCGTAAAGAACTGAATCTTGGCATTATAGGATTCTTTCTCGCTGCGCAGTTTCATATCCTCAATCCTGCGCGCCTCTTCCTTGCCGCGTATCTTCAGATAGGTGTAGACTCCGAATGCCGTGGCAGCGGCCAGAAGCAGGACATAGAGACATATCGCCGCTATGCTTCTATACCACGGCTCGTTGATTTTCAGCCTGATGGCGCAGTCGTCCACGCTCACGTAGCCGTCCGAATTGACTGCTCTCAGCAGGAATGTGTATTTCCCGGGCTTGAGGTCCGCGAACGAGACTGAGGCCTGCCCGGTCTTTGTCCAGTCCGCGTCTTTGTCGAAACGGTATTCAAAGACTGTCTTTTGCGGAGACACGTAGCTGAGGCAGTCGAAGTCTATGGAAAAGTTGCCGATTCCGCTCGGGATGGTGACGTCCTTCCCGAAAAATGTCTGTCCATGGTATCTCACCGACGCAGTGACTCTCGGAGCCACGCTGTTGTCCTTTATATCCTCCGGAAAGAATGCGTTGAAACCGTCGACACCGCCGAACCAAAACTTTCCGTCATCAGTCTTGAAACTCGACTTGAAGTTGAACTGGTTGCTCTGCAGACCGTCTTCATAGGTGTAGAGCCTATAGTCTCCGGTCTTTGGATCCAGACGTATTATTCCGGCGTTTGAACTCATCCAGAGATGTCCACAGCTGTCGTCCAGAATTCCGAATATGACACTGCTCGGCAGTTTTCCGTCCGGGGAGGCTACTGGAGGGACGACGAATGAGTCTGTCCCGTAGTCATATCTGCACACCCCGTTTCCCTCGGAGCATAACCACAGTTGTCCCTTTGCGTCGCTGTAGATGTCTATGATTCTGTCGCTGCACAGGCTGCCTTTGTCTTCGGGGTTGCAGCGGTAGCGTTTCCACTGACCTGTGTATCTGTCGTGGCAGTATAGTCCGTAGCCATGGCAGCTGAACCACATCTTGCCGGTGTAGTCCTCAAGCATGTCGTAAATCATGTAGCCCTCAAGCTCCGGGACAGGGGTCATCGTGCCTGTCTTGTAGTCGTACACGCTGCATCCTCGCTTTGTTCCGACAAAGAGGCAGTCGCGTCCGTCCTTTTCACTGTGGTAAAGGGAGTACACGGCGTTCTCGCTGTCAGGAACATTGCCTTGGGTCATGTAGTATCGGGAAACGGCGCCGGTCCGGAGATTTATGCGTTTGAGTCCCGACGAGAATGTCGCCACCCAAAGATCCTCACCCTTCTGGCAGAGCGCGTGGATGTTGTCGTTGTTGTCGTGCCAGCGTATAGGAACGAATTTTCCGGTCCTCCTGTCGAGAAGGCTCAACCCTCCGTTTTCGGTCCCGACCCAAAGCCTGTCCTCTCCGCAGCGGCAGAACTCGCTTACGGCAGTGCCGGATAACGGGCTGTTCGGATCCGGACGGTAGAGCTCGATTTCTGCGGCCTTCGGGGAAATGTACAGGACTCCGTTGAAATAGGTCCCGATCCACAGTCCTCCCTCGTGGTCCTTGAGGCATGAGTAGAAACTGTCGTTGGGAAGCCCTTCCGAGAGTTCCATCCGCTTGAGTTTCCCGGTGTTACGGTCATATTCGAAGAGTCCGGAGTTGGAACAGATGATGATTGTCGCGCGGTCATTGTGATGCAGCCATCGTATCAGCGGCACGGCGTCCTTCTTTCTCCCGTATGGCGAGAGGTAGTTGTGTACGCTCCCGTCCTTCGGGTTTATGCTGTACATACCGTCATCCCATGTTCCGGCCCAGATGATGCCGTTCTCGTCCTCGCTGATGCAGAGGAAATGCTCCCTCCGTCCGCTTCCCGTATCCACCGGCACCAGGGTATCGCTACCCTTTGGTTGGCGTACAATGCCGTTTTCTGTGCCAATCCACACATTGCCGCCCCTGTCGCAGAGCAACGACCCCACATTGTCTGAAGGAAGGGTGCGCGGGTCTCCCTCAACGTGCTTGTAGACGGCCACGACCTCATATTCCGCAGCATCTGCCCCATGAGCGGGTCCGATGACTGCCAGCCCCTCGTTGGAGCCGACCCAGAGCCTTCCCTCGCTGTCGTAGCAGAGCGTTCTGAAACTCTTGCATATACCGAATTCGCTCAAGTCCTTTTGGGTGAGCTTTCCTGTTTCAACGTCAAGCAGTTCGAGGGAGTTTCTGGAAGCGATCCAGACCTTGTTCCCGTCCGTGTGCTCGATGAGAAATTCGACATTGAGCTGTCTGGCGTCGGACCGGTTTCCGTAGACCTTGAATTCCCGTCCGTTGTAGCGGCTCAGACCGTCCTTGGTCCCGAACCACATGTAGCCTTTCCTGTCCTGCATTATGCAGCGGACGCTGTTTTCCGAGAGCCCGTCCCTCACGTCGTAGCTCCTGCATGGAATCGCTGCAGAGACGGCGTTCATGAAACTTCCCGCGAGGAGGAAGACCGCCGCTATTGTTCCGTATATTCTGTCTGTGTTGCGCATGTTATGAGGTCTGTATGCGAATCTAATAATATAGAGGTGTATGCAAATCTAATAATATAGAGGTCTGTATGCAAATCTAATAATAAAAACTGTCCCGATTGACAAAGAATCCGTTTAAATTTCCGCAATGGAAGAATGCACGCCGTCTGTGCTTAAAAAATGAAATACTATGCCTAAAAACTGATAGTGCAAGACAAGCATATTTGCGAATTTTGCAAAAGTAAAAACTATGTAACCAATATGAAGTTCAAAAACAGCTTGTTTCTTTTAGTGGTGTCGGCTCTTGCGGCTTCCGCAATTTCCATGTCGGCACAGAATAGTCAAGTCATCAAGGGTACTGTCGTTTCGGAAGACGGTAAGCCGCTTCCGGGCGTTGTGGTACTGCCTGATGGCGGTAAGGCAGATGCAGCAGTCACCGACGAGAATGGCGCATGGACAGTCAATGCCGCTCCGTCTTCGGTTGACGGGATTGAGGTCTCTTGCCTCGGCTTCATTACGGTCCGCGAGCAAGTCGGCGGCCGTTCTGTAATCAACATCATCATGAAGGAGGATACGCAGCTGCTCGACGAGGTTGTTGTCGTCGGCTACGGCGTCCAGAAGAAGGGCAACCTCACCGGCTCCGTGACCCAGATCAACTTCAACGATGCCATCGAGAGCCGCCCTGCGATGACCACATCCTCTGCGCTCGCCGGACTTTCTGCCGGACTTCAGGTCCGTCAGACTTCAGGCCAGCCGGGAGAGGACAGTGCGAGTCTCCGCATCAGGGGAAACACGACTCTCAACAACAACAGCCCTCTCGTTCTCGTGGACGGCGTGGAGTGGAGCATGGATGATGTCAATCCTGCCGACATCGAGAGTGTGACGGTGCTCAAGGATGCGTCGTCTACTGCAATCTACGGTTCGCGTGCGGCAAACGGAGTCATTCTCATCACTACCAAAAAAGGCTCCGGCAAGGCGAGCGTGACCTACTCGGTGCAGGCAGTGATGCAGACTCCATACAACAAGATAGGCTGGCTCAGTGACTATGCCACTCACATGGATCTCGTGAACGAGGCTGCCGACAACGTGGATCAGGCACACATCTTCTCGGATTCGACCATCGCGGCTTGGAAGGCGGCTCAGGCAAATCCGGACGGTGTCAACGAATACGGCGTGAAGAACAGCATCGCCTATCCGAACACCGACTGGTTCAAGGAACTTTTCTCCACCGGATTCTCGCAGGAGCATAACGTCTCGGTGCAGGGAAGCAGCGAAAAGGTCAGGTATCTCGTTTCTCTGGGCTATCTTGACAACAACGGAGTGATGACCCGCTTCAAGGAAATTGACTCCGGCACAAGCAAGTTCAACATCAGGACCAATGTAGAAGCGAAGGTGACGAACTGGCTCACTATGGGAGCGCGTATTTTCGGACAGAAGCAGGACTATGGTCTCGCAAACGTGAAGAACGCCTTCAGCTACATCTACCAGACGACTCCGGGAGTCTATCCGGGCGAGCCTGACAAGTGGGGACGGGCCGTGGCCACTGAGGAGTCTACATCCGCAAACAACATCTTCGCCCAAATGGCCGGTCCTGCGGGACACAAGACGACCTACAGGATGAATGCCTCTCTCTACGGAGTCGTGAACCTCTACAAAGGTCTGACGTTCGAGGCAACAGGCAACTATGCGCAGATTTATACGGATCAGAACAGTTACGCCAGGAAAAACGGGATGTGGAACTATATGAACGACACCCGTTTCAGCGAGTCCAATCTCGCCAACGCGAACAACTCGAATTCATACGGTATGAACTACCGCATCAACACCGAGATGCTGCTCCGCTACAACAATACATTTGCGGAAAAGCACGAGGTGGGGGCTCTTGCCGGTTTCACCACAAACTACTACAAGCAGCGTGCGTTCAGTGTCAGCAAGAAGGGTGCGGCAGACTGGTCTATCTCCGAGATGGATAAATACACGGATTATGACTCTTCTTCCTCCTCCACCGCGGAGTGGTCACTCATGTCATGGTTCGGAAGGGTCAACTACGCATACGACAGCCGCTACCTCGTGGAGGCAAACTTCCGTGCGGACGGTTCGTCGCGCTTCTCTCCCAAGAGCAGGTGGGGCTTCTTCCCGTCCTTCTCAGCAGGATGGAGAATCAATCAGGAGGAATTCATGCGGGAGGCAACTTGGCTGAGCAACCTCAAGCTCAGGGCTTCATGGGGAATCACGGGTAACAACAACGTTGGTAACTACTCATGGCAAAGCACCTACCAATCCGTAAAAATCGTGACGGGGGGGGCAGGAACTACAGGCTTTGTACAGAAGGAGTTAGGTAATGACAACCTCGAATGGGAGACGACCTACACGACCAATGTAGGACTCGACTTCGGAATATTCGACAACATTCTCACCGCCGAGATGGACTTCTACGTGAAGAACACCAGCGGCATTCTCTATCGTCCTACCGTCTATGAGACGATGGGTAACATCACCGGTGCCTACGCCAACCTCGCGGCCGTTCGCAACACCGGTTTCGAACTCACTCTCGCGCACAACAACACCATCGGCAAAGATTTCCGTTACGGAATCAGTCTCAATCTCGGCTACAACAAAGGCATCGTCACGAAATATCAGGGACAACTCCAGCAGTATTGGACGGAGATTGACGGCAAGAGGGTCTATGTGAACAACCTTGCACAGGTTTCGCAGGGCAGCAACACCGCGAAGATTCTCGAAGGACACGTCTACGGGGAGCACCTTCTCTATCAGGTCTATAAGGGCAGCGGCCGCGGCTACACCGGAGGCGAGGTTGACGTGAACGCCGGACCGAAGGACGGAATGATACGTACCGAGGCCGATATGGCATGGGTCAAGGCCATGATTGACGCAGGCTACTCATTCCGTGGGGTGAAGAAGGTCGGCAAGGACCAGCTCTGGTATGGAGACCTCCTCTATCAGGACGTCAACGGCGACAAAAACTACGGCGACTCCAACGACCAGGTTCTCAACGGACACACCAACAACCCGCTCGTCAACGCCGGACTCAGCCTCAACCTTTCATGGAAGGGCATCGACTTCTCGGCGGTCTTCTCCGGGGCGTTCGGATTCTGGCTCAATTGGGGCACGCAGTACTACAACACGACAAAGGTTACTAACGGACACGGCATCGCCCGTCACATCGCTGCCGACCACTACTTCTACGACCCGGACAATCTCACCGACAGCCGCACCAACATCCACGGCAAGAATCCGCGTCTCACTCTCAACGACGATTTCAGCAACGCGATGACGAGCGACTTCCGCGAATATCGCGGCGACTACGTGAAGCTCAAGAACCTTCAGATAGGTTACACACTTCCGCAGAACATCAGCCGCAAGATTGCAATGCAGAAGTTCCGCGTATTCATCTCTGCGGAGAACCTCTTCACAATCACTAAATACCCGGGTCTCGACCCTGAAATCGGCACGACAATCGGCTATCCTCTCATGCGCAGCGTGAGCCTCGGAGCGCAGATTTCATTCTAAATGTATGGTGTGTAAAAGAATATGGATATGAAAAAGATAAATTTGACTATACTTATTGCTGCCGCTTCACTCGCGGCCGCATCATGCTCCGGATTCCTCGACACCGTGAGGACGGACGCCGTTTCCACCGGAAATATGTGGACGGACGAGTCTAAGGCAGACGCTGGCATGGCGGGAATATATTACCCTCTCTACAAGACCAACCTCACGAGGACACAGATTCGTATGGAAGACTACGACGGACTGAACAGGACGGGAATGGAAGGGAACGGGTTCACTTCGGACGAGTATTCGACGAACTATCCGCTACAGTATCTCTACCGCTCGACCAAACAGGCGATGGATTTCCAGGGAAGGCTCGAATGGCAGATTATTTTCCGTCTCGTGCACGACTGCAACGATGCTGTCGCCAATCTCGGACGGGCCGGACTTTCGGAAGAAAAGTACAACCGCTACCTCTGCGAAGCGAGGCTTTTGAGGGCGTGGGCATATTCCCGTCTGAATATGATTTATGGCGGCGTTCCGCTCTATCTCGAACCGGTCACGAACGAGGAGTGCAACCGTGTACAGTCTTCATTCGTGCAGGTGTGGCAGGCAGTCATCGATGATTGCACCTTCGCGATAGAGAACGCATACTGTCCCAACAATACACTTACATCCAATTACGGGCGGCCGTCAAAGGGCCTTGCCTACTCTCTTCGCGGAATGGCCTATATGTGGCTGGCTGCGATTGTTCCGGACGGCGTCAATCATCCTTTCAAGTCGGGCATTATCACCGACCCTTCAGATGTGAAACTGTCTGAGACTGAGTATTATACCCTCGCGGAGGCTGACTTCGCGAAAGTCGAGGAATGTGGCTACGGACTCTGGCAGGGCAAGTGGGGCGACTTCTTTACGGAGAAAAACGAGAAGTCAAAGGAGATGATTTTCCCGCTCCAGTTCACTACAGAACCGGGATTCTGCCACAATTGGCAGATGGTCATCGGCTGTACGGACCAGTACATCGGCTGGCAGCAGCTCAAGCCTTCGGCTGATTTTGTCAACACATTCCAGAATGCTAATGGAACGCCTTTCCGTTGGTCGGAGGTCGAGGGACTTGAAGACTGGGACGCGATGGACGTGGCGGCAAGGGAGGTGTTCTTCATTCGTGACGGAATGAACGATGTGGAGGCGAAGGTCGCTGAATATGATGCACTTATCAAAAATGCGACGGAAGAGGAGGAGATAGCAAGGCTAAATTCAGAAAAACTTGTCTACACGGAACTTCGTACCCGCAAGGAAGAGTGCATCAAGCGCATCGGACAGGACAATTGGGACAAATACTATCTCAACTCAGGCAACGAGGCACGCATCCGCAAAGCCTACGAAAACCGCGACCCTCGCCTTGAGCAGGCTGTCATAACCCCATATCAGAGGCTCGATTCCTACTCTCCTTATAGCGAGCCTCAGAAGGTTCTGAAGAAAGTCCTCCGTTGGCCTGTTTCCGTGCAGGATAACACCAAGTCTGAGACCGATCTCTACGTGTGCTACAGGAATACACTGTTCTATGTGTGGAAAAAATATAATGTTCTTGACGATTCCCTCCCGGGAGGTACGCAGGGGCGTCAGCGCTGCGGTTATGACTGGCCGCTCGTGCGCTTCACCCAGGTTCTTCTCCAGAGGGCTGAGGCTCTTGTCCATCTGGGACGGGAAGGGGATGCGAAGGCGCTTGTAGATCAGGTGCGCAGCCGCGCAGGAATGCCGGGCGTGACGGCTTCGGGAAAGGAGGCAATGCTTGAGGCAATCCGCTATGAGACCCGCATCGAACTTTGTGAGGAAGGTGTGAATTACTTTGACGAAATACGTTGGGGTACCTACAAGGACTCCAAATTCCAGGGAAAGGACGTGCACGGAGGAACAAATGTTTGGGGTGATATGCAGTACGAGTATAAGTGGTACTATACTGACACGATGTGGCCTTGGTCTATTTCCGACCGTGAGGCTCAGAAAAATCCGAACCTCATACGCAGGGAAGGATGGCTTTATTAAGTAATTTCATAGTTAACGATTTATATGATTAAGAAACTTATATCAATGACGCTTTCTGTGCTGCTTCTGTCGGGAACGGCGTACGCGGTGCAGTCATGCAAGACGGAGGACCCGGTTGAAAAACCTGTGGACCCGACTCCGAAACCGGAGCCCGAGCCCGAGCCGGAACCGACGCCGGACAGCGGAGACTTTGATAAAGTGCCGGAAGGCTTTGTTGAGGAGCCTGATGCGACTGTGGCAAATCCTGCCGGAACCGCAGACCTCGCCGCCCTCGAAAAGATGGGGCATCCGCGTGTGCTTATGAACAGGGCTGATTTCGACCGTCTTAAGGAAAAAGCTCTCAACAACCGTTTCCAGAACAAGACACTGTACAAACTGCACAAACTGCTCATGGATGTGGCCAACGAATCCGTGGCTGACAACACCCAAATTGTCTATCAGCTGGATGCCGCCGGCAAGCGCATACTCGACAAGTCGCAGCTCGCGCTCAAGAGGATAGGCTCTTGCGCATACGCCTACAGGATGACAGGGCAGTCGAGATATTTGGAAAAGGCCGTCTCGGACATGAAGACCGTCATTGCCTTCAAGGACTGGAACCAGAGCCGTCATTTTCTCGACACCTCCGAAATGGCATTTGCTGTGGCTCTCGGCTATGACTGGCTCTACTACAGCCTCGACTACGACCTCCGGGTCAGTGCACGCAAGGCTCTGCTCAACAACGACATCACCAATGCCCGTAGCCATTGGTCCAACACCTCCGCGGGAAACTGGAATCAGGTCTGCTACGGAGGCTCCATCGCGGCGGCCATCGCCATCTACGGCAAGGAGAAAAGTGCAAGCGGCGGGCTGCTCAACGACTGCATAAAGAACAACGGCGATATGGTCAAGGCCATTTATGACCCGGATGGAGTCTATCCCGAAGGGTATTCCTATTGGGGTTATGGCACCGGCTATCAGGGTGTGATTTTCACCCTGCTTGAAAACTCTTTCGGTCAGCTCTTCGGAATGGATGCGTCGGCCGGACTTGCCAAGACTCCGCAGTGGATGCTTATGATGACCGGCATCGGTAACCGCACCTACTGCTATGGCGATTCAACCGGTTCGTATGCCGTTCCCAAGATGGGAATGTGGTGGTTTGCAAAACATTATACCAATACGGCTCTGCTCAAGAACGAACTTGCGCTTCTTAACGGCGGTGGCTACACGACAGCCTGCGACGAGATTCGTCTGCTTCCTATGGCCATTGCCTGTGCCAACGACATCGAAAATCTTGACACAGTTTCCGAAGGGGAGAATGTCAATCTCTATTCCGGTGGCGGAGAAGTTCCGGTCGTGCTGATGCGCACCGACTGGACAAATTCCGACACGGACCGCTATCTCGGACTGAAGGGAGGCCAGGCGAACTCCAGCCACGGCCACATGGATGCCGGATCCTTTGTCTATGACGCTCTCGGGCTTCGCTGGTCGGAGGATGTGCAGAGGGAATCCTACGCCAGGGTTGAGAATGCCCTCAAGGCTGCGGGCGGAAGTTTCTGGAACATGGGTCAGAATTCTCTTCGCTGGCAGGTGTGGAGGCTCAATAATAGGGCACACAGCACGTTGACTGTCAACGACTCCGATCATTTGGTGAAAAAGGCGGCAACGGTCGTGGAGGCTTCAGGGACTACTGCCGTCCTTGACCTGACCGGTCCGCTTTCAAAACAGGTGGAGTCTGCCCGCAGGACATTCAAGATTGTTGATGGCGAACTCTATGTGATTGACGAAATCACGGCAAAGGCGAACCTCGACGCGGCCGTGGAGTGGAGGATGATGACTCAGGCGACTGTTTCTGTCGGCTCAGACGCCGAGACGCTTACGCAGAAGGGCAAGACGATGTATCTGAAGGCGACTTCTTCAGACTCATCCGTCCCTGTCTCCTACACGACATGGGCGGCCAAGGGCAGCAATTCCTGGGATACGCCTTGCACTGGCTACACCGTTGCCGGCTTCACTGCCACCGTTCCGAAGGGAACAACCGTCACGTTCACGACAAAACTGACTCCGTCCCTATAGGGCGCGATGATTTATGGATGATGAATATTTATTGATATTGACTAAACTCATTTTAATAACAACATTAGGTTTATGAAAAGATTCTTTTTCTTAAGCATGCTTGCGATGTTCTTAGGAACATTTGCGCTGACCTCCTGCAAGAAAGAGCAGAAGGAAGATCCCACTGTAGTTACGGTGGATGTTACTGACATCACTGCGACTTCGGCTACAGTCAGTGTTTCCGTGACGGGAGCGGCTCCGCAGATGGTACGCTTCACGGAACCTGTCCCGGTAGAGTCTCTCGACTTTGACGTGAATGACCAGGCTGCCGTTGCAAAGTATGCATCAAAGGGTTCCGCTGTCGGAACTCCGTATTCTTCCAAGGTTACGGAACTCGCTCCTGTGACCGAGTACTTCACTGCTGCCGTGGCATTTGACGCCAACTTTACCGTTGTAAGCACCGCTTCAAAGGTGTTCACCACCATTGTTCCGGACAACGCCATCGGTGACACTGCCGGCGCCGGCGAAATCACCAATGACCGCTGGTAGTTCTGTTTAACCTCTAAAAGAAAGAACATTTATGAAAAGGATAATGATTCTCTGCACTGCCGCCCTTGCGATGGCAGCCTGCACAAATGAACTTACGGAGACTGTCGGAACGTCTACTCAGCCATCCGTCACCCTTGAGGGCGGTTTCGCGTGGGCTGAGACCAAGACAGCCTTCACCGATGCCGAGGCTCCTACTAACAAGCTCGTGTGGTCGAAGGATGACGCAATAGGAATATTCACCGTTGCGGGAGCGACCACCAACATTAACTACAAGGCAAACCTTCTCCGCAGCTCCATCGGAGCTACAAACGGAGTCTTCATTCCTGAAGAGCCTGTTTCTGACGAGGTTCCCGGACTTCAGCTTCCTGAGTCAGGCAGCGATGACTTCCTCATTTACTATCCGTACACCCCGGCGACCGACATCAATGTCGACGACTTCAAGATTCACCTGACTGTTTCTGATCTCCAGACCCAGTCTGAAGTCAGCGACAAGGAAATCGGAAAGAACGGATTTGCCTACGGAGTCGCAAAGGTTGCCGCTGACACCAAGAAGATAAACTTCTCGCTCACTCACGCGATGTCATATCTCCGCTTTGTCGTTGCATCGACGGACTATTCAGCCTACATGCTCAAGTCAGTCCAGCTCTACGACGTTGCTGGAGCGGCAGTTCTCTCCGGAGACTACACTTTTGACGTTGCAAGCAGCACGATAGCGGCAGTAAATGGCGCGACAAAGTCGTCTGCCAAGGTTTCTCTCGCCGATGGCGCCAAGTTCCAGGCAATAGGCTCCGGCAAGCAGGAACTCTACCTCACTCTCCTTCCGGGCGCGGATCTTACTTCCGCAACTGTCTATGCTGTAGTCACCTTTGTCAATGACAAGAAAGAGACTGTCAGCATTCCTGTAGAACTTTCAAAGAAGGGCAAACTCACCGCCGGAACGATGACCACAATTGACCTCGGCTCTGTCAATGCTTCAAACAACGCATTTGCGTGGTATGAGCCTGTGGAGAAGAGAAATCTCGTGAACGGCTGGTGCTATGGTGCGCAGAATACCTATTTCGTTGAGCGCAGCGCGGAAGGCAATTGGAATCAGGTGACATTCGAGGTGAAGGCACGTGGCGACTTCTCTCAGGTTGCCGAGCCTAAGTATGTGGGTATCATTACTTCCGGTGATGATAAATGCAACGGGCTTATCCGTCTGTCCGATGGCAGCACCCTTTACAACGACAAGCCGGCTACGGTGATTGGAGGAGATTATACGGTGACAGTCGAGATGGCTCCTGTTTCTGAGAATCGAGGCGGTTCAGCCTATGGAGTCGTTGCCGTCTATGATAAGGATTACAACCTTCTTTGGTCTTTTATGATTAACTCCTATCGCCCTGGTGAGGAGCCGAAGGCAAATGCTTATCCTGGGACAGGAAAGTCCGTTATGGACCGTAACCTTGGAGCTGGAAGGCCAGCAACCAAGGAAATACTTCCTTCAAAAGGTCCGTTGGGAGCATGGTTCCAGTGGGGTCGTCCGACTCCGCTCATGTGGTCGAACAATAGTCAGACTCATTACAATGGTGCTCTGGTAAACGAGGATATTGACTTGAAGGCTGCCCTTGCTAAGCCTTTTATCAAGTGGGGATATGCAAGCGGTGACGGTTGGACTTCCAATGGTAACTGGTATGTAGGAGAATTCCGTGACCTTTGGGGTAGCAATGATACGGAAGACTACTATGACAAGAACAATGATATGGGCAAGACAGTCTATGACCCATGTCCGGCAGGTTATCGCGTGGCTTCCGGTGATATCATCGAGTATGCAATCAAGTACGGAAAACGCAATGAGGTTGACCACCCGGAGGTGACGGCTTCGGAAGACATACTTTTCGCTAAAGCAGGCCTTTCAACGGTAGTAATACCTCTCGATGGTGACGCAAGTGACTATTGGGTTTATCTCGGTGCTCATTGGGGCTCAAATGGAAACTGGGGAAACCGAACTGCAAGAACTGACAGATCTGGTGCCCTCTACTGGTCCAACTCTCCTGTAGGCAACCAAGGATATGTTCTCCAGCACTGCTACTTCTCCGGTGGCTACGGCGGAGCAGACGGCGACAAAGATGGCAAGAAGACCTACACTGCCAATAGGGCACAGGGCCTCGCAGTTCGCTGCATGGTAGATACCGACAACCGATAGGAAATCATTGAAATTTTTCGGGATTTCTCGGAAATTCTGGAGAAATCCCGAAAAATTTGTTAAAGCAATTATTTTGTTGTACCTTTGTCGTCCCTTTGCGGAACAGATTGGTACAACAACTGGTGAGATGGGTGAGTGGCTGAAACCAGCAGTTTGCTAAACTGCCGAACTCGTTTGGGTTCCGGGGGTTCGAATCCCCCTCTCACCGCAGGGTCAGAAGGCCGGCTAATTGCTTATTAGTCGGCTTTTCTTTGCATAGGGCCTGCTGGTTCGACGATATATTCATAACTTGATAACATAAACTGATTTATTATGAGAAAGAAACTTTTGGGAATCGCTCTTCTTGCCTCGGCAGTTTTTGCCTGCACTCCGAAGAATGACATCGTGAACGACAACATCAGCTTTGCAGAGAAGCAACTTGCCGGGCTCATCGCCGAATCGGAAGAAGGCGACACAGTCAGATTTCCTTCGACCGTCAAGGACGGCAAGGTGGTTTTTGTCCCGATGAGGGATTGGGTCAGCGGATTCTTTGCCGGGACGATGTGGTATATGTATGAGCTCACCGGCAACGAGGACTATGCGGTTCATGCCCAGAAGCAGACCGAGGCACTGAGAGACCTTCAGTATTTCACTTCCCACCACGACGTCGGTTTCATGGTCTACGACAGCTTTGGCAACGGGCTCAGGCTCAAGAATATCCCCGGATATGACACGGTCGTTGTCAACACCGCGAAGTCTCTCGCCACCCGTTTCCGCCCGAACGCCGGCATCATCCAGTCCTGGGACGTCGTCGGAGGCTGGCAGAAGGAGAGGGGCTGGAAGTGTCCGGTAATCATAGACAACATGATGAACCTCGAACTCCTTTTCCGCGCAAGCGAGATTTCCGGAGACCCGACATTCCGCAACATCGCGATAACTCACGCCGACAAGACGCTTGAAAACCATTTCCGCAGCGACTACAGCAGCTACCATGTTGTTGACTACGACCCTGAGACCGGCGCCGTCCGCAGCCGCGAGACCGCACAGGGCGCAGGCGACGAGTCCCGCTGGTCAAGAGGCCAGTCTTGGGCGCTCTACGGCTACACCGCCACCTACCGCTACACGAAAGAGCCGCGCTATCTTGAGCAGGCCAAGCATATCGCCGACTTTCTTGTCAATGAGAAGAATATGCCGGAGGATTTCGTCCCGCTTTGGGATTATGATGCCGTGGAATATGCCAAGGTGACGCCGGCGTATGAAAAATATGTGAATCAAAGAGACGCCTCTGCCGGCGCAATTATGGCATCTGCCCTCTATGAACTCTGGCAGTACACTAAGGACAGCAGCTACCTCAAGGCCGCAGACAAGATTGTCACCTCCCTTTCTGCAGCTCCTTACCGCGCCGAACTCGGCACGAACGGCGGCTTCCTTCTCCAGCACTCAGTGGGCAGCATCCCTCACGGCAACAGCATCGACGTTCCGCTCAACTACGCCGACTACTACCTCCTCGAAGCCCTAGTCCGCAAACGTCACATCGAACGCGGCGAGAATCCCGTAGAGTAGCATTTCGTCGATATTATTTTATCGATGAAAAACTAATTTGAATTTTATGTCTTTCTATTTGCCGAGCGTAAGTTTGACGCTGTGGCTGCCGGAGACGTATTCCTTAGGAGCACTGCCATCTGGGAGAAAGACTATGGCGGTGCTGCCTTCGGGGATGCTGAAATGCCATTTCCAGATGTCTCCGTCGTATTTCCATTCGCTCGTGATGAGCCCGGCGGCAGATTTGTAGGAGGCCTTCAGGAAGCCGAGGCGGCGGTCAGGGACTGGCTTCATGATGATGTGTCTGAATCCCGGAGCCTCGGTGTCGGCCGCGATGCCTGCTGCGGTCTTCCAGAGCCATTCGCAGACGCAACCGTAGGCGTAGTGATTGAAGCTGTTCATGCCCTTGGGTCCCATTCCGTTCTCGATGGTGTAGCTGTTCCAGCGCTCCCAGATTGTGGTTGCCCCGTTATCGACGGAGTAGAGCCAGCTCGGATTCTTCCTTTGGAAGAGCAGGTTCCAGGCTATGTCGTCCATTCCGTTCTCCGAGAGGGTTGGCATCAGGATGGATGTGCCGAGGAAGCCCGTCTGGAGGCACATGTCGTGCGTCTCGAAGTTCTTTCTGAGACGCGCGGTCATGTTCTCCTTGGCCTGCCCTTCGACAAGGCCGTTCTTTAGGGCGAAGAGCGCCGGAGTCTGCATCGTGTTGAACACGGCGTTACGGAAGCTGCCGTCTGAGATGAGGAAGTTCTCCCGGAGGTAGGCCACAGCGTCGGCTGCCATTGCCTCGTATGCTTTCCAATCGCGCCCGGTGGCCTTTGCCATGTCCGCCATCATCTGCGCATCTATGGCCCAATAGCTTGCCCCGAGATAGTCCCAGTACTCGTCATAGTCCTTCTTCAGCGTCCTTTTTCCTGAAGCGTCCTTGTCGTACTTGCGCGAGTGGCTTTCAAGAGCCTCGTAGCTGAGCCAGTCCGCATATTGGTCGTTGCCGTTTTCCGCTGCGAGTGCCGCATGATCATATTTCGTCTCATTCACATGATTCATGAACCTTTCCATCGCTTCCCAGTTTTCATCAACAATAGAATTGTCTCCGAACTGTTTCCAGACCACCCAAGGGACGATGACTCCGGCATCCGCCCAACCGACCCTCATCATTTCTGTCGGAGCCGCACCATATTGCCCATAAGGAGCAACGCCAGGATAGCCTCCGAGTTCCGTCTGGGTGTCGCGTATATCGCGTGTCCATTTGTGGAAGAATCGGTCGGTGTTGGCGAAGAACGAGCCTGTCTCCGCAAAAACCTGCGTGTCTGCGGTCCATCCGAGACGCTCGTTTCTCTGTGGGCAGTCGGTGGGGATGGAAAGATAGTTAGAACGTTGTCCCCAGACAGTGTTGGAAATCAATTGGTTGATAAGGGCGTTACCGGTTGTGAGCGTGCCCGTTTCAAGTTCTTTTGTGATTGAACTTACAGGAAGCGTCACGATTGAGCGAATCTTAACCGGTGCTGTTGCGCTGACTGATGCGTAACGGTAGCCGAAGAAAGTGCTGCTCGGGTGGTAGGTGACATATCCCTTATCTGCTCCGAAGGTATAGATGAGTCGTATTCCGATTTTATGCGCCCGCAGGTTCTCCCTGTGTATGCTACCTTCCGGTCCGTCCATTCCGCGGCTCACCGCGCCGTTCCCGTCGTTGAGGATTTCCGAAGGTAGAAAGGTCAGAACCGTTCCTTCGGCCGCGCTGAACTCAAACTCCGGGATGCCGGCGGTGTTCTGCCCGAAATCGAGGACGAGGCTTTCGCCCGCCTCAACGATCATTTCCTCACCCGGAGCATATTCTTTGGCAATCACTACTTTACCATATTCCTTTTCCCCCGCGTCCTCAACATCCTTCCAGACGTACGCCGCCTGCGGCTTGAGCGCAAGGTCGCGGCGAAGATAGACTTCTGCTCCGTCAGACGGGAATATGTTTCCCTTGAATTCGTCGAATTTCTCCGGCACTCCGAGTTTCTCCGGAGTGAGATAGCCCTGAGGTATGCGCGCATCATACTCCTCACCGTCAAAAATGGCGGCATGAGTCACCGGCCCCGCCACGCCAACTTTCCAATCGGTGCAGTTTGTTCCGAAATTCTGTATTCTTCCGTCTGCGAAGGTGATCTGGAGAACTCCTCGAAAGGCGGGCTTGCTGCCAATCATTCCATCATTCCCGTAAGGGGTTATGATTTTGTCCGCCCACCATCCCGGAGTCGCCTGAGCGGAGAGACGGTTGACATCTCCGGCGCCTTTCTTGAACGACTCAGTGATGTCGTAGGTGAAGGAAAACCGTGTCTTCTCGTAGTGGGTGAATCCAGGTTTGAGAAATTCCTCGCCGACTTCGACACCGTTGATGAATATGCGATAGACTCCAAGCCCGGTAGTCATCCAGACCGCTTTTTTTACATTCTCCGGATTGGTCAAGTCGCTGACAAACCAGCTTGCACCGTCTGCCGCCCTCTCATTGTTCCCCATTATTGCTCCCTGTACGATGGGGGTATCCGCAGCGGCAATCCATTCCGACTCCTGCCAGAGCGAACTGTCAAGTGCTTCAGCGCGTGTTCCTGTGTTTTCTTCGCTTTTTCCTGTACAACTGATTACAGAAAGCGCAGCCACGATGGCGGCAGTGATTTTCCTGTTCATTCCGATGTTGACGCGATTTACGCACCACCGATGGAATCAAGTTCCGAAGGTGGTGCGCGATGTTGAACTTTAATGATTTACTTTGCTATGGTAAATATGCCCTTCAGGCTTGCGTGCGAATCATGTCCGATGAAGACATCGAAATCGCCGGCTTCCTCGCCCCATGTTTTGTCCGCACGGAAGAACGAACGGGATTCCGGAGTGATGTCAAAGTCAACTGTTGCGGACTCACCGGCCTTGAGGGAAATCTTTTTGAAGCCCTTCAGCTCGCGGTCCGGCCGGGTGCGGCTGCCGATGACGTCACGGATGTAGAGCTGTGCAACTTCCTCGCCGTCGCGTTTGCCGACATTGCTGACTTTAACGCGCACTTTCACCGTTTCTCCGAGCTTTGCCTCCGAGTTGAGGACTTCAAGGTCGGAATAGGCGAACTCCGTGTAACTCAGGCCTTCACCAAAGGCAAATAGAGGCTCGTTAGGAGTGCGCATGTAGCGTGAGACGAACTTCGCGTTGTTCGTTGGAGTTTTGCGCGGACGTCCGGTGCTCTTTGCGTTGTAGTGGATAGGAACCTGACCGAGGCAGAGAGGGAAGGTAATCGTCAGGCGTCCTGAAGGATTGTAGTCTCCGGAAACGATGTCCGCGAGGGCTGTGCCTCCCATAATGCCCGGGTGCCACGTTACGAGCAGTCCGGCTACGGCGTCGCTTTCCTCCGCGATGGTCATAGGACGGCCGGTCACGAGCAGAATCACAATTGGCTTGCCGGTGGCCTTCACAGCCTTGAAGAGCTCCTTCTGTGCGGAAGGAATGTCAATGTTTGCCATTGAGGCCGCCTCTCCGCTGTAGGCGTTAGGAAGTCCGAGTGTCATAAGGACTACATCCGCGCCACGAGCCGCTGCAACGGCTTTGGAGATGCCTCCCTCTATCGGGTCGAAGAAGTTGCAGCCCTTCTCGCACTTGATGTCGTTGTGAGGGAATCTTGCCTTCAAGCCTTCAAGGAAGCTTACCGGCTTGTTGTAGTCGGCAAATCCCGCCCAAGTTCCCGTCATCTCGCTGCGGGAGTCGGCCGCCGGTCCGATGAGCGCAATCCTCTCACTACCCTTGAGCGGAAGGATATTTCCCTCGTTCTTGAGCAGAACCATAGAACTGCGTGCCACCTTACGTGCGGTCTCAAGATACTCCGGAAGCCATGTTTCCTTTTCCCAACGGCCTTCACCGCCGTAGCGGAACGGGTCGTCGAAGAGGCCGAGCTTGAATTTCACGGTGAGGATATCCTTGCATAGCCTGTCAATCTGAGCCTCGCTCACGCGGCCTTCCTTGACGAGTTCCTCTGCAAACTTGTAGTAGTCGCCATCGACCATATCCATATTCAGACCGGCGTTCAGCGCAAGTTCAGCAGCCTCTTTTTTGTCTGCCACCACACGGTGGTTAATCATCTCGTTTATCGAGCAATAGTCTGAAACGACAAATCCCTTGAACCCGAGTTCACCGCGCAGCAGATCTGTAAGCAGCCATTTGTTGCCGCTTGCCGGAATACCGTCGAAATCATTGAAAGACGACATCACGCTGAGTGCTCCGGCGTCGATGGCAGCCTTGTATGAAGGCAGGTGACGCTCACGGAACATCATCTCGGACATATCCACCGTGTTGTAGTCCCTTCCTGCCTCGGCAGCGCTGTATGCCGCAAAATGCTTCACACATGAAAGGATGGTGTTGCCGGCGGAGAGGTCGTCTCCCTGATAACCACGAACCATCGCGGCAGAGAGTTGTCCGGAAAGATAGGGGTCTTCACCCGAACCCTCGGAAACACGTCCCCAGCGTGGGTCAATCGCGACGTCGCACATTGGAGAAAATGTCCATGCGAGTCCGAATGCCGTGGCTTCAGCGGCCGAAATCCTTGCGACTTCCTCCGTCATTGCAGGGTCCCACGAGCAGGAAATACCGATGTTTTCCGGGAAAGTCGTGCGGCATCCGTGGATGATGTCGTGGCCGAAGAGAATAGGAATCCCCAGGCGTGAACTGTCTACGGCAAGTTTTTGATATTCAATAATCTCCTTTGGCGACCACGCGTTGAGCATGGATCCGCACATACCTTCTTTAATTACATTTTTTACGTCAACGGGGCTTCCGTCAGGTCCTGTGACAATCGAATTTTTCGGCACAAACTGGCTAAGCTGCCCGATTTTCTCGGCGAGCGTCATTTTCGCCATAAGTTTCTCCGCTTTCAGTTCGTCGGCGTCCCTTTTTTCCGTGCAACCTACAGCCATAAGCGCGACTGCGGTCATTAATAAAAGTGTTTTCTTCATTGTATTATGATTTTTGTTATTGTCAGCAGCGTCTGCAAAGATAGATATTATAAAGCAATATGAATGTAAGGATATTTTCAAAAAATGACATAAAAACGTTGATTTTTGATTTTAAATTTGTCTCGATTTGTCATATTCCTTAATTTTGCAGAATTCGGGTTTATCTGATTCCGGTATCATATATTCCCGCATCCACGATAATTACAAAAACTGATAATATATGATAAAGAAAAGTCTTCTCTCGCTCTCAGCTTTGGTGCTGTTCGCGTTGTCCGCATGTTCTGTAAAACAGAGCGTTCCTGTCTATATGGACGAAAGCCGCGACCTTGATGACAGAGTTGCCGACGCGCTCTCACGAATGACAATGGAGGAAAAGGTGGCGATTCTCCACGCCCAGAGCAAGTTTTCGTCTGCTGGTGTGCCGCGCCTCGGTATTCCTGAACTCTGGTGTACCGACGGCCCTCACGGAATCCGTCCGGAAGTGAAATGGGACGATTGGAATCAGGCCGGATGGACCAACGACTCCTGCACCGCCTACCCTGCACTCAGCTGCCTTGCAGCGACTTGGGACAGAGAGGCCGCCGCGCTCTACGGAAAGAGCATCGGTGAGGAGGCACGCTACCGTGAGAAGGACGTGCTGCTCGGCCCGGGCGTGAACATCTACAGGACGCCTTACAACGGAAGAAACTTCGAGTATATGGGTGAGGACCCGTTCCTCTCCGGAGAGATGTGCGTACCTTATATTAAGGAGGTGCAGAAGAACGGTGTGGCTGTGTGTCTGAAGCACTATTGCCTCAACAACCAGGAGTGTAACCGCCACATCGCGGACGTAAAGGTCTCTGACAGGGCTCTTTACGAAATTTATCTCCCGGCATTCAAAGCCGGCGTTGAGAAGGGTGGTGCATGGTCAGTTATGGCTGCCTACAACATCTACAAAGGTCAGCACCTCTGTCACAACAAATACCTTCTCGACGATGTTCTGAAAGGGGAGTGGGCATTTGACGGGGCTGTCATCAGCGACTGGGGAGGAGCACACGACCCCGACCAGGCTGCCGCTTACGGACTGGATCTTGAATATGGAACTTGGACAGACGGACTCTCGACCAAGGGAAAGAAGAGTTATGACAGTTATATGCTTGCAGACCCCTATCTTGAAAGACTTCGTGACGGCCGCGCTTCGATAGAAACTCTCGACGATAAGGCAGGCCGCGTGTTGAAACTCATTTTCCGTACGGCGATGAAAACAGACAAACCGTTCGGTTCGCTCAATTCTCCGGAACATCATGCCGCAGCTCGCGCAATCGGAGCCGACGGTATCGTTCTTTTGAAAAACGATGCGCCCGCTCAGGGAGTTAAGGTTCTTCCGGTGGAGTTGGAGTCGACAAAAAAGATACTGGTTGTCGGAGAGAATGCTCTGAAGATGATGACTGTCGGCGGAGGTTCGTCGTCGCTGAAAGTTCAGCACGAAGTTTCTCCTTTCGAGGGAATATTGGCTGCAGTGGGCGACAAGGCCGAGGTGGTTTATGAGAGAGGATATGTCGGAAGTGCATCAAATGAGTATAATGGTGTGACTACGGGGCAGGACCTTTCGGAGTCACGCAGTGAGGAGCAGTTGATTGAGGATGCCGTCAAGGCCGCTGCAGATGCCGACGTAGTTCTTTTCTTCGGAGGCCTCAACAAGGACGGCCATCAGGACAGCGAAGGAACAGACCGCGTTTCTTACGGTCTTCCTTATGCGCAGGACAAGGTGATTGAGGCTCTCTCGGCAGCCAATCCGCGCCTTGTGGTTTGTCTTGTCAGCGGAAACGCAGTCGCAATGCCGTGGGTAGAGTCAGTCCCTGCGATTCTTCAGTGCTGGTTCTGCGGTTCGCAGGCCGGAAACTCCATCGCTGACGTGGTCTTCGGCACTGTCAACCCGAGCGGAAAACTTCCGTTCACCTTCCCTGTGAGAATTGAGGACTCTCCGGCCCACGCACTCGGCGCGTACACATGCAGCTCTGATGTGAAATATGAAGAGGGTATCTATGTCGGCTACCGTTGGTTCGAGAACCGCGACATCAAGCCTCTCTTCGCCTTCGGACACGGATTGAGCTACACGGAGTTTGAGTACAGCGATTTCAAGGCGAGCAAAACTGTCTCTGCCGAGGGAGTGTTGAAGGCTTCGGTGAAGGTGAAGAATGTAGGTTCCCGTGAGGGAAAGGAAGTAGTGCAAATCTATGTGGGTGAGCATAATCCTGTCCTCGACCGTCCGGTGAAGGAACTCAAGGCGTTCGACAAGGTGAGCCTCGCTCCGGGAGAGACAAAGACGGTGTCGTTCGAGATTCCGGCTTCCGACCTCGCCTACTTCAACGAGGAGAAACACGAGTGGGTTCTTGATTCCGCTCACGATTTTACGGTGTATTTTGCAGCTGCATCTGACGATGTGCGTGGGACCGTTAATTTTATGACTAAATAGCGCCCGGTTATGAGACTGAAAAAATATGTTGTCATTGCGGCGGCCATGACTATGGGCTGCTGTCTTGCCTCTTTTGCCCAGTCGCCTGAGCACAGGCAGGAAGTCATGGCGCTTCTGAAGGAAGACCCTACGAGAAGCGTCAATCTTCACCACAATTATGAGGCGCCGTCGAAGATTGTCGACACCCCGGCTCCAAAGGGCTACAAGCCTTTTTATGTCAGTCACTACGGCCGACACGGAAGCCGTTACCATTGGACGATGAGGTATCTTGACACTCCGATAGCCGTTCTGGATTCACTGAATGCGCACGGACTTCTGACCGAAGAGGGAAAGTCTGTCCTGAATGACCTGAATGTTCTGAAAAAGGCTCATGACGGCCAGGTGGGCTACCTTACCCACAAGGGCGCGGCGCAGCATCAGGAGATAGCGCAGCGTCTCTGCACCCGTTGCCCGGAAATATTCAGACAAAAGGATCGCGGGGAGGTATACTGCGTCTCGACTGACGTTCAGCGCTGCATCCAGAGCATGGCCAATTTCTGCACGCAGATTGCACGCGAGAACCCGAAACTGCATATCACAATGGATGCGGGAGAGCGTTTCACGAAATACCTGAGCAACACAGAAGGTGTTCCAGGTGCAGGGAAGCGCGAGGCATTCGTGACGGATTCCGTGCTCACTGCTAATCTCGACCCTTCAAGGCTTCTGAAATCGTGGACGACATCCCCTGAGGAGGCCGTGAAATTTATGAAGCACGGTCCGGAAAGATTCTTTGTGGATGTTGTCTGGGGCGGCAGCACGGGTCAGTGCCTTGATATGGAGGATCCGTACATCTACCGTCATTTCAACCTTGACGAACTCTACGCAATATGGGCTTACAACGATGTACGCTACTACAACTTCATGAACGCGACGGTCGAGAACAAGCGGACAAGGGATCTTGTCGGCGTGCGTGTTCTTAAGGACATTCTTGAGAAAGCTGATGCCGCCATTGCCGGCAACGACCACGCAGCGGATCTGCGTTTCGGGCATGACACCGGACTTGCGCCGACTCTCAGCGCACTGCGCATCAAGGGATTGGAGACGGAACACAAGATGGCCGATGCCATCGACGGCGTATGGTACGGCTTTCAGGGAATGCCGATGGCTTCCAACCTCCAGATGATTTTCTACCGCAACAGGAAGGGCGATGTCCTCGTGAAGCTTCTCCGCAACGAGGTCGAGACCACCATTCCGGCACTCCGCTCCGTCTCAGGCCCGTATTACCGATGGGACGACCTGAGAGGCTATCTGTTGGAACTTGTCAAATAAATCATGCCGCCAGGCGGCTTCTTGCAGTCTGTCATGAAACACGTTCTTCTCACATTCCTCATCGTGCTTGCGACCGGCGTATCTTCTGTTGCGCAGCCGCTCTCTCCGCGTTGCAAGGCGTTGCTGGACAATCTCATGATGAGGTTCGACAGCCTTGAGGTTTATGAGAACCGCAAGCTTGCGAGGATTCAGATGAAAAAGGATGAGTGCGAGAAGCTTGAGGGGCGCGAACAGATGGAGGCGTTGCTGGATGTGGCATACGAATACAGCTATTTCGACTCCGACTCCACCATCTCGACGCTCAAGATTGTCGCAAAAATGGCCTCAGATGCCTCCGACAATTATATGGAGGTCAAGACGGCTATCCGTATATCCCGGATTCTGACAACACTCGGCTACTATAAGGAAAGCAGCGATATAATTGACTCCATAAACAGGAAATCCATCCCCCGCCCGCTTCTTTTCGAGTATTTCGAGGCTAAGGAGTTTCTCTGTTACGAACTTTTCCACGTTGACGGTTCACGTCTCGAATTTCAGGATATGTATGAGGAGAAGTACCGCTCTTATATGGATTCGGTTATTCTCTATGCACCCGGGGATTCCGAATTCGGACTGCGTTCGCGTGAGAAGAAGTCCCTGATACTCAATGATTATGACTATGCGATGCAGTGCAACCGCAAAAGAATGGAGCTTGCACCGGAAGGGTCAATTGCCGAGTCGTTCGTCTTTTATGAAAGGAATCTGATATATGATAAAATGGGCGGGAATGAGGAAGAATGCCTTTATTGTCTACTGAGAGCAGCCATTATCGACCTTGAAAACTCAAATCAGGATGTCGCCGCATTTACTAAGATTTCGTATATGCTACGAAACTCTGTGGATGCCGGGATTCTTGACAAGTTCTCCGAATATTCCTACTCTTCGATGATAAAGTTCCGCTCAAGAACACGAAGGATTTTGGGGATGGATGTGATTGTGGAGACTGACAGGTTGCTGCGGCAGCAGATTTTGGAGCAAAAAAGACAGCTTACACTGAGTCTGGCGCTGCTTTCTGTACTTGCCGTACTTCTTGTAGGAGCCTTGTGCTATATGGTCGCACTCATACGGAAAGGCAGAGTCCTCACTCGCCGACTGGAGCGCTCCAACCGGATTTCCAACGGCTACATCGCCAGTTTCTTCCAGCTCTACTCCTCCTACATCGACCGGCTTCTTGCTTTCCGCGGACGCATAAACACGAGCCTCAGGCGTGGCAACACAAACTATGTAATCGAGCTTACGAATCCGTCCCGTGACATTACAAACGACGAGCTCAGGCATATGTACGACAGTTTCGACTCCGCATTTCTTGACATTTTCCCGACTTTCGTTGAAGACTTCAACTCTCTCCTGAAACCGGAATGTCACATAGTTCTCAAGGAGAGCGAGAAATTGAACACAGAGTTGAGAATATTTGCAATGATAAAGCTCGGAGTCACTGAAAGCGCAAAGATTTCCGAGCTTCTGCACTACTCGATAAAGACTGTTTATAACAAGCGATCCGGCATAAATTCGAAGCTCGCCATTCCGAAAGAAAAGTTCGAAAAAATGCTCAAAGAACTGTAAAAACTGTTCAAAAGCAACAAAAATATGTTTCCCTGGTTCAATTTGGTGAAATTAGGGAATGGCTTGATATTCAATAAAATAGTATTTCCCTAAACCGTTTTTTATTTCCTTTGCAGAAATAGGGTGGGAGAATGTATCGATTTGATTTCTACTTTTGTGACGTGCATAAATTTGGATTGCGCCGGATGTTCCGGAGTTTTTCCAAGATAAACTAATAAACCATGTCTTTCACGAAAGTAATGCAAACAGCAGTTGCGGCGCTCGTCGCCTTTCTCATTGCGGGGTGCTCACCAAAGAATGAGATCCCGGTCAATCCATCTGTGTCGGCTCCGACACGTGTGATGCTCAAGGAAAATGTAAATGTCTATCTGAAGGGAGTCGGCTCCGGCACGAGCTTCACCGTCAATTTCGGTGACGGCACCTCAGTGGAGGCAGTCACTCCAGATCCTGCAGTTCACGCCTATTCAGAAAGTGCCGACTGGACGCTCACCGTGTCTTCCGAAGTTCTGGACGAAGACTTCAGCAAAACGGTTCGTTGTTATCCTCTGGAAGCACTGTCTTCCGCACAGAGGAATTTCAAAGACCCGTCCTACAAGAAAATCTGGGTTATGACCCACAGGGCTCACACCACAGATCCGTCAGTCCCCGAGAATTCAATTTCTGCGGTAAAAGCTGCCATCGCAGCCGGTGCAGACGCGGTGGAATGTGACACTCAGCGCACCAAGGACGGCGAGATTGTAATCTGCCACGACCTCTCAATCAACAGGACAACCAATGGAGCGGGCGACGTTCCTTCCCTGACTCTTGCGGAAATCAAATCCTACAAGCTGCTCGACCGTAACGGCAATGTCACAAACGAGACTATGCCTACTCTCGAAGAGTTCCTCAAGGCCTGCCGAGGAAAAATTTATGTGGATCTCGACTACTCCCCACGCACGGCTTCAACCGCAGAAGTTATGGCTGTTGTGGAGAAACTTGGAATGATGGAACAGGTTTGGTTCTATTGCAATTCAGTTGAAAAGTGCAGGGAAGTCCTCGCGATTTCTCCGCGTGCGCACGCCTACACTTGGGCAACGGCCTACGAGCCTCTCAAGGGACTTGAGGGGCCACATTTCGTTCAGTACGCCTACTCTCCTTCTTCCGGAAGCACAGCCATTGGCACCGCAGTTCGCGACGGCATGCTCTGCTCTGTGTGTATGCTGAGTGTCCTCAACGACAAAATCCCTGAGTATGATGTGGACGGAAGCCAAGTCGACGAGCTTATTTCATTGTTCCCGGACGTGAAGATGATAATGACTGACGCTCCGGAGAAGCTTGTTCGGGCACTTGACGAACGTGGCCGAAGGTAAAAATCTGTGAGAATGTTCAAAAGACACGTCCCTTCGGACGTCGCTAAAAACTAATAATATCAATAACATGAATAAGAAAAAACTTTTGCCGGTTATCCTTGCCGCACTTTTCTCTGCGATTTCTGCCTTTGCTCAGGTCGCTCCGGTGAAGGGTGTGGTTGTGGACTCCAATGGAGAACCGGTGATTCAGGCAGGTGTTGTCATCGATGGCACTCAGACAGGAGTTGTGACTGACATTGACGGCGCATTTGAAATCAATGCTCCCAAGGGAGCTACTCTGGAAGTTTCCTCAATCGGATTCAAATCACAGAAAGTCTATGTCAGCGGTGGAGATTTGAGGATTGTTCTTGAAACGGAATCAACTGCACTCGATGAAGTTGTGGTAGTTGGTTATGGCTCTATGAAAAGAAAGGAAATGACCTCAGCCATCTCTCACATCGGTGCAAAGGACTTCAGTTCGGTCAGCAGTCTTGACGCATCAATGCTCATCCAAGGCAAGGTATCCGGAGTGAGCGTTTCCAACACGGCGGTCGCAGACCCGAACAACATCGGAAGCATCCAGATTCGTGGTGTGTCGTCACGAAGCGCGGGCAATGGTCCGTTCGTAGTCGTTGACGGTGTCCCTGGAGGAGACCTCACCAACATCAACCCTGCGGATATCGAGTCCATCGACGTCCTCAAGGACGGTGCAGCATCTGCAATCTACGGAACCAGAGGAAGTAACGGTGTCATTCTTGTCAACCTCAAAAAGGGAAGCAAGGACGGTAACATCCACACGACCTATAGCGGAACAGTGACTCTGAATGCGCCAAAGAATGAACTCGAAATGATGACCGCCGAGCAGTATCGTGCCTACAGAACTGTAAGCAATCCTCTCGACGACCTCGGTGCAAGCTCTGACTGGTTCAAAGCCACCACAAGATTGGGATTCAACCACTTGCACACTCTCACTGTTTCCGGAGGCAATGCAAAGACCAACTACCGTGTTACGGCCGACTACCGTTATGCACGAGGTATTGACCTGAGCTCAGACCGCCGCGAATACGGAGCGAGAGCCGGAGTGAACCACACCACGAAAGGCGGACTCTTCACTTTCACGGCTAATCTGACCCCGAGAATCATAAAACGCAACAAGATGACGGGGTCATATTCAAACGTCCTCGTGTTAAACCCGACGGCTCCGATATATGACGAAACGACATCCAACGGATTCTATCATTTCCCGGCAGGATCGAACTATTCCAACGTCGTCGAATCTATGACACAGGTTCGCAACGACACCGAAATAAAGCTTCTCGAATGGAACGCGGGCGCACAGATAAACCTTCTTCCGCTCTTCACTCCTAAGCATCCGGATTTCAGCCTCACTTCAAAGGCCACGGTTTCCGGATATGAGGTCGACAAATTCGGCGGATATTTCGCTCCTTCGACAATTTCGTGGCATCAGAATGACAAAATCAAGGGTGATGCTTCAAGGGCGTTTGACAAATCATCCCAGATTAATTTTGATTGGGTGACAAACTTCAGCGCACAGTTCGGAGACCATCGTCTCAGGGCAATGGCCGGTTACAGCTATTTCTATGTCGTCAATTCCGGACTGTCCGCAAGCAACCAGGATTTCACTTCCGACGGACTTGGCTATAACAACCTCGGTGCGGGAGAATGGGCGTCGAAAGAAGGACAGATTTGCCTTGGTTCATACAAAAACGACAGCAAGCTCATATCGTTCTACGGACGATTGAATTACGACTGGAAAGAGCGTTACCTCCTGTCCGTTTCCCTTCGTCACGAGGGTTCTTCAAAGTTCGGACAGAACCACAAATGGGGTAACTTCCCGGCTGTTTCTGTGGGATGGCGACTTTCTGACGAGCCGTTTATGGCCTGGGCTTCATCTTGGCTCAATGACCTCAAGTTCAGATATGACTATGGTGTCACCGGAAACCAGGATTTCGGAAGCTACAACTCACTCGCAACCTACCGCGCATTCGGATATTACCAATACAACGGAACAAGTTTCCACGTTTGGGGACCGTCCAAGAACGTGAACACAGAGCTTCGCTGGGAAAAGGGACACAACCAGAACATCGGTGTTGACTTCTCTGTGCTCAACCATCGCATCAGCGGCTCGCTCAACTACTTCATCCGCAGGCAGTCAGACTTGCTGGGCGATTATGACGTCTCTGTTCCGCCACATCTTTTCACGAAGATATTCACCAATGTAGGAACCCTCCGCAACAGCGGATTCGAGTTTGACATCAATGTTGACGCCATAAGAAAGGATAATTTCAGCTGGAGTTTCACCCTCGTCGGAGCCACCAATGACAACCGCTTCGTAAGTTTCTCCAACGACATTTATCAGGGACAGAAATACTATAATGTCTGCACGATGTCCAATCCGAACAACCCTGGATATCTCCAGAGAATTGAGGAAGGACAGCGCATCGGAAACTACTACACCTGGAGGTATGCCGGTGTGGACAAGGCAGGAAACTGGCTCATATACGACCACAACGACAATATCATTCCTGTTGCTGAAGGGTCCGAGGAAGACAAATGCGTGACAGGAAACGGTCTCCCGAAATTTACGGGCAGTATGACCCACAGTTTCACCTGGCGCAACTTCGACCTTGCCGTCGCATTTACGGGAGCAGCCGGATTCGACATTTTCAACGTCCACGACTTCTATTTCGGACTTCAGGGAATGACAGGAAATGTCCTCACAAAGGCATACTCTAAAAATGCCCACATCAAGACCGGTCTGAATGTCATCACCGACTATTTCATTGAGAAAGGTGACTATCTCAAGCTCGACTACATAACCCTCGGCTACACTCTCCGTCTCAACAGGAAGTTCATCGACAGTTTCAGGGTTTACGGAACAGCGAGAAATCTCTACACACTGACCCGCTTCGAGGGCGTGGACCCTTCAACTTACGAGGTGAACGGCCTCACACCGGGAACTTTCGGAGGCTCGTATAACTACTATCCTTCGGCATTCCAGTTTATATTCGGAGTTCAGATAGGCTTCTAAAATTATGAGGAAAATGAAAAATATCATAAGGTTTTCGGCTCTTGCAGCCGTAATTATCGGAGCATCAGCCTGCACGGACCTCAGCGAGACGGTCTACGACCAGGTGATGACCAACAACTACTATAACACGAAGGCCGATGTCATTCAAGCTGTTTTTCGTCCGTTTGAACACGTCTATTGCAGCGAGTATGACTTCTATGAGCACGAGGAACTGACCGGCGACCATTTCATCACTCCGACAAGGGGAACTTGGTGGTATGACGGCGGAAAGTGGGAGATACTCCACCGCCACAACTGGAGCAGCATTGAAGACAGTTGGAGCTGGACCGGAGAGTGGAACGCCTGCTACACCGGCATCGGGCAGTGCAATCTTGTTCTTGACGACCTCACGAAACTCGACCCGTCGAAGTTCTCGCTTACGGAAGCTGAATTCGAGGCTTTCAAAGGGCAGCTCCGCACGATGAGGGCCTATCTCTATCTGCGGCTTCTCAACGGCTACAGAAACTGCATCCTCACCACGACATCTGATGCCTCAGTGAACAATCTTCCTGAAAACAGGGCACAGGTGACGCCGGAAAAATTGTTCGAGTTCATTGAATCGGAGCTCAAGGAGGGCGTGAGCTTCCTCCCGGCCAAAGTCGGAACATCCGGTCCGGGTGCCACTCAGGGCTCGTTCACCAAAGGCGCCGCGGCCGCACTCCTTGTAAGGCTCTACCTCAATGCCGAGAAATGGATAGGCGTTGACCATTATGATGACTGCATCAGCTGGTGCCGCAGAATCCGTGGAGGAGAATTCGGAGATTACAGCCTTGCCGAGAACTGGTGGGAGCCGTTTGACTGGAACAATGAAAACTGCAACGAAGTCATCTTTGGTTTCCCTGCTTCCTACACGACCAAAAGCTGGCACATGCAGAACGATAAACGCACTTTCTACGGACGTTGCCTTCCTTATGGCTGCGCCAACTATCTCGGTGTCGAAGGCAATGGCGAGAGAAACCCTAAATATGCTCTGTCGCCGAGCTACGACAACCAGAATCCGCGTCAGCTTTTCGACTACAAACTTGGAATGCCTTCACAGAAGTTCCAGAAATATGCCGGTGACAAACGCTGGGTACAATATAGAAACACGAGCGTGAACACTCGCGAAGGAATGTTTTTCCTTGAGGGTAAAATTCCTTCTTCAAAGACCACATCCGGCTATGCGATGAATCCTGACAATCAATATGTTATCTATCTCCGCGACCAGGTCGGTCAGTTCTTGAACAAGGGAGAAGAGGGTGTCATTGTCGGCCCCGGCAAGGAATCCAAACTCGGAAACGGCGACTTCAACTCTTGCCTTTTCTGCGTGAAATATCCGTTCTACTCCTTCACAGGAGGCTACTACATCGAGTCTGACCTCACTCTCATCCGCTATACGGAAATTTACTACTCAGAGGCTGAGGCACTTCTCCGCACAGGCAAGGCGGACGAGGCTGGAAAGCTCCTCAATCAGGTCAGAAAGAGAAACTATGTCGATTTCAATTCGTCAATAGCTTATCAGCCTGAAGGCAGCGTAAAACTCGATCTCGATGAGATGCTCGACGAATGGGGCCGGGAGTTCATTCAGGAAGGACGCCGCAGGACAGATCTGATCCGTTTCGGAAGATTCCAGGAGGCTTGGTGGGACAAACCTAAGGATTCCGACACACACTATGAACTTTTCCCTATTTCCCGTCAGGCTTTGGAACAGAACAAATATCTCAAGCAGAACCCGGGATATGAAGACATTAACAGATAAGGAAATATAACTATGAATATCAGAAGAACATTTATTATGACACTCGCCGCCCTCTCCCTTTTGGGAGCCGGCGCTTGTCAGAAGACATATCAGATGGTTCCGCCTCCTTCTGCGTCCTCAAGCGATGATAGCCTTGATGACGAAGACTTCGGAGGGAACAAGGAAACTGCCATATTCGTAACTCCGTACGGTGAGGGAGAAATGGACGGCACATCGTGGGATAACGCCATCGACGCGGACACATTCCTGAGCCTTCTTTCAGACCAGACGGATTTGTCAAAGGCTAAAATCTATCTTGCCGAGGGTGACTATTATATGTCAGGCGGCTCTGTTTTCGGTCCGGAGATAAGGAAGAAAATCGGTTCCGTAATGGGCGGATACAGCATTCTGAGCAAAGGTACTGACCTAAATTCGCGGGACGTGGCAAATCATACGACAGTATTCAGCGGCGACGTGAACAAAAACAAAAGAGCCGACGAGGGAGACTGCGGACTTCTCTGCATCCTCGGAGGAACATCTTCTTTTGACGGAATCATATTCCGCAACGGCTACATCAACGAAAAGACTGCTTCCTCACAGAAGAGCGGCGCCGGAGTCTTTGTTGACGGCGATGCCGATACTTGGGTAGAATTCGTAAATTGCCGTTTTGAGGATTGCGTGAGTGCAGCCACCACCCCTGGCTATGCCGGAGGTGCCGCAGTCTATGTCAAGGCAGGACAGGCAAGACTCAAAGCTTGTGAACTCAGCGGGTGCTCAGGAGTTTCGAGAGGTGGTGCGCTCAGATGCAACAGCGACAACGCCATCCTATTCCTCGACAAATGCAGCGTTCACGACAACAGCGTCAGGGATGACTGGGGCTCAGGTCTGCAACTTTCTTCCGGAACAATCTGCGTCAACAATTCGACCTTCTGCCTGAACGCTGTGGGCCATCCTTGGGCGGGTGGAACCGTCAACGGCGGCGGTGCGATGCTGGTTCTCAACTCTACGATAATTTCAGATGACACCACTGCCGGAATCCGCTGCGAATCCGACGCAAGAAACGCTTCTTTCTTTGCGAACAACATAAGCCTGAACACTAACGGCGCTCCCGGTTTCCTCCTCAACGGAAACGGAAAAGTCGCGGTTTCAGGCGGTCACAACATATTCAACAAGGTGGCCGGAGAATTCAAGAGCGTTGCTTCAGATGTCACATACGACACGGACCTCAAGAATTTCGGCACTCTTGCGGAAGGAACATACACTTGGGATCATTCCAAGATTTCCCTCGGAACATTCGCTACGGAATCAGAAATCGAGGGCTACGCACGAGGATTCAAACCGGAGGTATGTCCTGTAGCAGAAATCGGAACTGTCTTCACAGAGTGGTGCGACGGTTTTGCAGTGGACGGTCGCGGCAAGTCAAGAAATCCTGCCAAACTCCTTCCTGGAGCATACGACCCGTGCCTTGAGGGTGGGGCATCCCAAGCGCTGCGTTTCAGCGTATCAGCCACTCCTTTCTCCGACGCGAATGCTCTCAGCCGTCCGGAATCGTTCGGTTTTATTCTCACAAATCCGGAAGGAATCTATTCTTACAACAAAAAAATGATTCTCCGCGGGAACGAATACATTGCCGAGGACGGAGAAACCATGTTGTGGGACGGCAAGGGTACGACAGTGACAGTCACTGCGTATGTCCCTTATGCTGAAGCCGTTGACGGAGCCGTTCCTGTTTCCTGCCCAAGCAATCAGGCTACGGCATCTGAACTTGACGCAGCTGACTTCGTGCTTTGGAAAGGCAGCGTTAACCCATCTGAAGACCTTTCTGACGGCAAGATTCAACTTAGACTCGGCCACCTCAACACAAGGCTGATTGTCAAACTCACTCTGGACGGCGCTCCTGTTGTGACGTCGAAAATTGCATCTCTTTCTGTCGGAGGACTCAAGGCTGAGGGAAAATGCGACCTCAGCGCGGATTCACCGGAGGTTGTTGCCGGCGGCGCTCCTGTCAATATGTTCCCTAATGTCGGAGAGAGCTCTTATGAACTCATCACTGTGCCGCAGACTGTTTCGGCCGGTTCACTCTCGGTTAAGGCAACTTTTAACAAGCGCCAGTATGCCTGGGCCTCATCGTCCGATGTAACATTCGCCCCAGGCAAGACAGCCGAGCTGACAGTCAACATTTCAACAACAAAATCGGCCTCTTCCGGCCAAATGTCAATAACCATAAAATAACAGGGAAATGACTATGAAATCAGGAATATCAAAATTTATGGCCGTTCTTGCAGCGACACTTGCGTTTTCTTCTTGCGAGAAAGAAAAAGTGCAGCTTTCGTTCGACAGTGACGACCGTGCCATACACATAATACCGGAAATAGCTTCTCCATACACGAAGTCAAATCCGATTACGGATGGGAAAGAAACAGAGTTCAATAAGGGTGATATGATTGCCCTTCTCTGCAACGACGGTCACGTGACATACAAACTGACCGACAAAGGCTGGAAGACGACAGACTATTATTATTTGCGTTGGGGTTCCGCTCCGGTCAGCTATTCGGCATTCTACCCTGCCAAAGAGACATCGACGACTTTTGGCAACTTTGAACTCCAGTCTTCGCAGCGCACGGCAGATCGTCTTGCTGCGGCTGATTATATGACCTGCACAGTCGCCGATGCTGTCAAGACGAGCGACGGAAGCCTTAGCCTGAAAATGGAAAGGCAGATGGCAAAGGTCAGCTTCAAACTGTCCGGAATTGAAGGCAGTGCCCGTGTTCAGGGATTCCGCGTGTGGACTTCGACAGGATTCACCGAGGGACAGCCAAACCCGGACAGGATGTATATCATCCCTTATATTGTGACTGCTGAAGGCGCCGTTTCAGGACAGAATGGAACTACTTACACCGCGATTATCGTCCCTTCCGAGGCTGACGACTCAAAGGTGTTCGTCACCTTCAACTACGACGGTAAGGATATCACATTGGCCGGAGTGCCTGAACTCAAAAAGGGTTTCAGGTATGATATGAACATAAACATCTCAGGAACAATCGTTTCGATTGACTCACCATCTGTGGCTCCGTGGGATGAAGGCACAAAACTCATCCCTGGAGGCAACGCCGAGAAAGTTCCGCTCCTTCCTTACTTTGTGAAGCCGGTGGTATCCGGAACCGGAGACGGTCTCTCTTGGGAGAACTCAATGGGAATGGCTGAGTTCCTCAAGATGATAAAGCAGAAAAAAGGCAGTCAGGCAGAGTCTGATGAAAATGCCGACAATGTGGACGACAGGGACTTCTACTTTATCGGCGGAACCTATTCCGTAGAGGATATAAAAGTGGAATACTCAGGCTACGGTTCAAGAGTGAAATTCCGTGTACATGGAGGATACGACCCTGCAAGCAAAGGTACAGACGTCAGCAGCAGGAACTCTGAAACAGTGTTCGACGGAAGCGGAAACAACCGCTTCTTTACCCTCGGCAACCAGACAGAACTGACGTTCGACGGCATTACTTTCGCGAACTTGAAGAGCAGCAGTGAAGGCTGCATCATGTTGGCATCCGGAGGGTCCGGTGACTCCCGCGTCAACTTCACAAACTGCACATTCCGCAAATGTACCGGAACCGGTGGTCAGAATCCTGTACTGATGGTCAGAAAGGGCCTTGCAAAACTCAACAATGTAGTCTTCGACGAGTGCCGTGCAGATGGCAATGGCGGTCCTCGTGGACTCATTCGTCTCGCCCAGAAGGAGAGTAGGGTTTATCTCAATGCCTGCACTTTTATCAAGAATACTTACGGTGGAGGCGGATACGGTGAACTTGTGCATCTTAATGATTTCGGAGGCAATGTTTGTCTTCACAATGTAACCTTCCCAGGGAATGACTCGGGCTGCGGCACAATCGGTGTCGTGAACGGAGCCGGCGGAATGCTCATTACGTCAAGCACAATCGTAGCGTCCAACGCCAATCCTGCAATCCGCTGCGAATCAGACCCGAAGAGCGGTTCCCGCCTCGTGAACAGTCTCATCATCCAGGAACAGGACAAGACAGCCATTGATATGTCGTCGTCCGGCAGAAAACTGAAGTCCCTCGGCGGCAACGTGATTGTCGGAGGCATCAATGTCAACAGCCAATATGAGGCTTCATCAAATGATGACACATTCGCCAACAGGGCTGCGGCAGCGGCACTTTCCCTCAAATGGGACTCCGTTTCTCGTCACTATCTCTGGAACGGAACTACGACCCTCACGAAGTTCACGCTCGAACAGCTCCGCGCTGCAATCAAGTCATACAGCAACGCCAACACCGGAAAACTCTATGCCGGTTCCACCGAGGTCTATGACGGCAGCAAGGCAGGCGAGGACTTCCTCAGCTGGCTTGACAGCATCAATGCTTTCGACATCTACGGAAACAGCTCAGCCGTATGGCCGGGCTCATACCAAGGCAAATAAATAAACAAACTTTCGGGGTATGCTCTCGATGGCCGTTACGGCTTTTGGGGCATACTCCATAAAAACTACGTAATTATGTCTGTATTACACAAAAACGACCAAAGGGGGGGGCAGGATTACAAGTCACCCGAAATGATGATTACCGATGTTGCCGCAGAGTGCGGTTTTGCGACATCCGGCACTAAACAGTATGGTGTAGGGATTGATTCCTACAAATATGACGAAGACTTATAATGGAGGATTGACGATGAAAAAGCTTAATTACATTATGGCTGCAGTTTTGGTGGCAGCAATTTCCTCTTGTACGGAAAAGATTGAGGAGCCAACACCAGGAGCCTCCCGCAACGATTATGTCGCTCCTGTTGAGGGCGCAACGTTCTCGCTTGTAGCATCTGCGTCAGAAGAAAATGACGGCGACACTCAGTCCAAAGCCCTTTTTGACGGGAATCAACTTGTCTGGAACGCAGGCGATGCTCTGAATGTCTTTGCTTCTTCAGAAAACTCATACGAATTCAAATTTGCTCCGATTGAGGGCGCAGCGTGGAATAAGCAGGGAAACACATTCTACACCACGGAGTTCACTCCGGAGGAGGGAAAGGCTTATGATTACACGGCAGTATTCCCATTCGAGTCCGGCCTGACTATGGATTCTGAAGGTTGGCTGTATGAAAGCGTTAATGGTGCCTCTGTCAAAAAGGCCTATTCTCTCTACACTCCCGAGCAGAAAAGAAACGGAAACAAGGCACACCTTGAGACTATGCCTCTTTATGGCACGGCTCAGGCGACCGGCTTTGATGTTCCGCAACTTACTATGCACAACGCCGTTTCCATAATCGAGGTGGAGATAGCAAATAAGCTTTCTCTGGCTCCGATGGAAGTGACGAAGGTAAAATTCTCTTCCGACTGCATTTCCTTCGGCGGAGAGTATTATCTTAACGCAAAGACTGGAAAGCTTGAACTAAAGGAGGGCACAGGAAAGAGCGAAGTCGAAATTCTGTGCAAGAATGTTTATGACAATGGCAGCCACAAAGAGATGATAGAAGTTGGAGGATCCGGTTGGAACGCTATTGCCGTTGCTCCTCAGACTGTGAATGGAACCATCTCTGTGGAGGTGACGACAAATCACGGAACAATCTCCGCGACGAGGAATCTTAAGGACATAACATTCAATGCCGGACGGATAAGAAAAATCAAACTCGAACTCGATGAGTCTATACGCAACATTTTCGTCAAGGCGGATGCTGCTGGCGGAAAGGATGGTTCTTCCTGGGAGAATGCGTTCAACATCACAGAGTTCCTTGATTTCATAAAGCAGAATACAAGTGACTCCGACAACAATGCGATTAAGAATGAAGGGCGGAACTTCTATTTCGCCGGAGGAGACTATACTGTCACAGAACGTAAGATTGAGTTTAGCGGTTATCCGCGCAGGGTCAAGTTCAATGTATTTGGCGGTTACGACCCGGCAAGCACTGGAACTGATGTCAGCAAGCGCGATGTTGCCACATATGAGACTGTCTTTGACGGAAAGGGCACGAACCGCTTCCTCACCCTCGGCAACCAGACGGAGTCTACGTTTGACGGCATCACATTCGCTAACTTGAAGAGCAGCGGTGAAGGTTGCATTTCGGTAGCTGCCGGCGGCTCAGGAGACGCCCGCGTGAACTTCACAAACTGCACATTCCGCAAATGCACTGGCTCCGGTGGTCAGAACCCGATATTGATGGTCAGAAAGGGACTTGCAAAACTCAACAATGTAACCTTTGACGGTTGTCGTGCAGATGGCGGTGTCCGTGGACTCATACGTCTCGCCCAGAAAGAGAGTAGGGTATATCTTAACGCTTGTACCTTTATCAACAACACTTTCGGCGGTGGCGGATTCGGTCTGCTCGTGCATCTTAATGAGTTCGGAGGCAACGTTTGTATGCACAACGTAACCTTCGCCGGAAATGACAACGGCTGCGGCGCAACCGGTGTCGTGAACGGCACCGGCGGAATGCTCATCGCTTCAAGCACAATCGTAGCATCCAACGCCAATCCTGCCATCCGCTGCGAATCAAACCCGAACAGTGGTTCACGCATAGTCAACAGCTTCATCATCCAGGAACAGGACAAGACGGCCATAGACATGTCGTCATCCGGCAGAAAACTGAAGTCCCTCGGTGGCAATGTGATTGTCGGAGGCATCAATGTCAACAACCAGTATGAAGCTTCATCCAATGACGACACATTCGCCAACAGAGCTGCGGCTTCGGCACTTTCCCTTTCTTGGAACTACGATTCACGTCACTATCTCTGGAACGGAACAACGACCTTCACGAAGTTCACGCTTGAACAGCTCCGCGCTGCAATCAAGTCATACAGCAACGCCAACACCGGAAAACTCTATGCCGGTTCCACCGAGGTCTATGACGGCAGCAAGGCAGGCGAGGACTTCCTCAGCTGGCTTGACAGCATCAATGCTTTCGACATCTACGGAAACAGCTCAGCCGTATGGCCGGGCTCATACCAGGGCAACTGATAGCTGCCTTGACTCTAAACTGACAGATTGATCAGTAACTGAAAGTGGCTGATTCCAACAGCGGTTTCAGCCACTTTAGTAAACACAAAATGTATGAAATTCAGAAAAATTCTATTATTCGCGGCAATCTCTTTTATCGTAGCACCCGCCTGCGCTCCGAAAACAACGGAATGGACGGGATGGACAAACCCGCTTTTCGAGGGGCAGTATGCCGACCCTGAGGGGATAATGATTGGAGATGAACTGTGGATATATCCCACAGCATCGCATCCTTTTGAGCAGCAGCTCTATATGGACGCCTTCTCCTCCAAAGACCTCAAGACCTGGACCAAGCACAGCAACATCATCACCAACAAAGAGATAAGCTGGCTCCAGAAGGCTCTCTGGGCACCCGCAATCGTGCATAAAGACGGAAAGTTCTTCCTTTTCTTCGCGTGCAACGATGTTTATGAAGGAGATACGGGCGGCATTGGCGTAGCTGTGTCGGACAAACCCGAAGGCCCTTTTCGCGACCTTCTCGGCAAACCTCTCCTGAACGACATCGTCAACGGTGCCCAGCCTATCGACCAGTTTGTCTATCAGGACCCGGCGTCCGGTGACTGGCTGATGTTCTACGGAGGTTGGGGACACTGCAATCTCGTCAGGCTCGCGGATGATTTCAAATCCATTGTCCCGTTCGAAGACGGAAGTCTGTTCCGGGAGGTTACGCCTGAGGGTTATGTAGAAGGACCGTTTATGATCCAGCGTGACGGAAAGTTCTATTTTATGTGGAGCGAGGGACAATGGCGCGCGGACAACTACCGTGTCGCCTACTCCATTTCCGACACCCCGTACGGCCCGTTTGAAAGAATAGGAACCATTCTGGAAAGTGACCCGGAACACGGGACAGGTGCCGGACATCACAGCGTAGTGCGGCGTGGCGATGATTTCTACATCATCTACCACCGCCATCCGCTCGGCTCCACCGACGGAGACAACCGCGTAGTCTGCATCGACCGTCTCGAATTTGACGAAAACGGCCTCATCCTTCCGGTGAAGATGTCCTGATTTCGGCAAAATATCACAATGAAACTTCGCCAAATGGCACTATTTTTAGCGGCATTTGGCGAAGTTTGATTTTATCCTGCATTAAACTGACATCAATTGCTCCGCTGTAATCACGTTCTGGACTATCCCTGAGTATTTGTTCTGTTTCAGAGCGTATGTTGTTATCAAAGTGAGATGTATGGCTTTTTTTGTCTTGGACTCTTCATAGAGCCTTTGTTTCCTGTTCCTGAGTTTTTCTTCCTCGTCTTTGTCTATGACATATTCCGTTTCGGAAAATTTTAGTTCACATAGATTCATTATTCTGTCATCCCTGTCAATCAGGAGGTCAATCTGTGCTCCGCGGTTGCCGTCATTTCCGGGAAATATGCAGCAGGATGTTTCCGTATAGACTCCAGAAATTCCCAAAGCGTTCTTAATCTGTGAAATATGGTTGAAACACAGGTTTTCGAATGCAAGTCCTCGCCAGGATTTCAGTTCTGAAGTATTCTCGAATCTGGACCAATATCCGTCCCCTTTGACCTTCTTCCCGTCTGAAAACTTCAAGTAAAACAATATGAAGTTGTCCGTCAGTCTGTATCTCATTTCCCGCGTATTCGAAATCAACGGACGGTAGGATGTTATGAAATCGCTTTCTTCCAATGCCTTCAGAATGGTTGTTAGCCCACCTCCAGATTTGATGCCGGTCTCTGAAGCTATTTCCCCCCTTGTGTAGCCGATGCGTCTTCCGCTCAAAAGACGTACTGCCTTGATGTAATTTTCCGGATGCTTGAATAGGGAACCCATCAGGCGGTCGAACTCGTTTGCAAGCCGGCTGTCCTTATTGAAAAACAGCAAGTCTATGTTGGCGGCAAGGCTGAGGTCTTTTCTCAGCATATTCATATAATAAGGTATTCCGCCCAGTATCATATAACATTGAATTATATCGTAAAGGCTGAACTCAATGTTCCTATATGTCAGAAATTCCGAACATTCGGCGACAGTCATCGGGTGAAGGTGTATCTCGCTCGTTACGCGTCCGTACAGCCCGCCTTTATTGTTCATCAGATTTTCCATTATCCACGATGTCGCCGAGCCGCATACAATAAGCATAAAATCGTCTCTGGAAGACCCCCAGCTGTTCCAAAAATGCTCGAAGGCTGGGATGAAACCGGACTTCTGCACATCAAGCCATGGTAACTCATCCAAAAATACAACCATTCTTGTGCCGTCCGCCTTTTTCTCTAACAAGGCCTCCAGACGGGAGAATGCCTCTATCCAGCTTGCCGGAGGCAATGTGTTGTCGTCCCCGTATTTGACCAAAGAGACTTGAAAATTGATAAGCTGCTGTTTGTTGAGCTGTTCCGGAGAAATGTCCTCATACGGAGATAGTGCCGTGTGAAAAAACGCGAAGTTGTCCCGAAAGAATTGTCTTATCAGAAATGTCTTTCCAACCCGTCGCCTTCCATATACTACGGTAAATTCCGGATGTTTGTCTTCATACAGTCTCTTCAGGTCATCCTGTTCCTTTCTTCGTGCAATAATTTCGCTCATAATGGTCAAACTTTGCCACAAAGGTATAAAAAATACTCTGTTTGGCAAAGTATCACAATGAAACTTCGCCAAATACCGCTAAAAATAGTGTCATTTGGCGAAGTTTGTTATTGTTGAGAATCGTTACTAGGTTCTGCTTGAGTTTGAGAACCGCTATGTCGTCCTCGAATATGTCAGAATGAGGGAGCTATTTGTTGTACCCTTTCGCAGTGAGGAACTCCCAGATGCGGTCGAGGTGGGTGTAGCTTCCCGTGCCTGGAGAGCAGCTGCGCTGAAAACAGTGCCCGCGCAGAGCGAGGGTGTGGAGTTCTGACTGAATGCCCATCGCTCTCATTTTCTCCCAGCATTTCACTGAGTTCATCGAGGCCCAACCGTCTGCGTCGCCGTGAATGAACAGCATCGGAGCCGTCTTGAGGTCGAAACTGAATTCCGGGACAAGAACTGCATCGTCTTCATTTCCACCGCCGGTGTTGTTTCGGTCGATTCCGTCGGTGAGCGCGTATGCCGGGTAGATACCGATTCCCCACTGGACGCTGCAGGAGAGTTTGTCGATGTCATCCTTTGGAAGATAGGATTTATGGAGGGACGATGTCACGCCCATAAGCGTGAGGTGTCCACCGGCCGAGCTGCCCATAATTCCGATTCTGTCCGGGTCAAGCCCCCTCGAAGCAGCCTCGCTGCGGACAATCTTTATCGTGCGCTGGAGGTCTTCCCACGCCGTGGTGTGCTTGGACAGGCCTTTCGGACGCGGTGTGCGGTATTTGAGAGTGACTACCGTCATCCCCTTGCTGTTGAGGTAGCGGCGAGCCGGCGCAACTTCGAATCCGTTAGGGTCGTTGCCCTGATACGAACCTCCGGAGTAGATGATTTGAATGGCTGTGGTTGTGAGCTTCGCCGGGATGTGCCACTCAATATAAGGCGTGCACTGTTTCTCCTGCTCATTTGGCATCATTCCCTCCGGCCATACATTCTCTCTTATAACCTCGGCCCTGTCCTCGTCGGAAGAATACACGTCCATAATAGGCACTTCAGCGGGCACCGGCCCCATATACCCCATCTGCCTCATAAATTCCACAGCACGGTCGAAGCCAAATGCGCCGTGTCCCTTGTCCGGATAGAGATGAAGTTCCGCCGGAATATTCATACGACGCAACTGCCTGTAGACCAGGGTGGAAGCCGTTGGGGTGTAGGGGTCCAATCCTCCGTGGTGCAGACTCATCGGGCAGGTTTTTTCGTCGAACTTAAAGACAGAACTGAGGCTTACGTCAGTCCCGTAACCTTCCCGTGTGGCAGGAGTGCCGGTTTCCCCGTCCGTCGTGGCGTATGCCGGAGCGTTGACAATCGCCCAGTTTATGTGGCAAGGAATGCTGTCCAGTGCATCCACCGGCTCATAAGCCTTTGTCTGTGAGGATGTTCCAAGAAGCAGCGCGAGGTGTGAACCCGCCGACATTGAGATTGTTCCGATTTTCTCCGGGTCAAAGCCACGCTTTTCCGCGTCTTTGCGAACCATACGGACAGCCCTCTGCCCGTCTTCCCAGGCCGTCTGCCAGATAGGGAGACCTGTCGGCCGCGGGGTGCGATAGACAAAGTTCACGCACTGGAAGCCGAGCGCGGTCAGTTTTTCCGCCCAGCCGGCCACGAGTTTCACGTCGCAGCAGCTGTTATAACCTCCTCCGGAAATGAGAATCATACAGGCGCCGTTGCGCACATCCGCCTTCGGGGCGTCGTACCATTCAATGTAGGCCGTACGATGCTTGTCTGCCTTGAATCCCTTCTGGGCGGCCTCGTCTGTCATCGCAGCAATCTGGTGCTGCTGCCTGTGGGGCATCTTGCCCTTCGGCCAAACCGCTACTCTTTCGCCCGCAAAGGCAAGTGAAGAAAAGAGCAAGAAGGCGGCAAGAGCCGATGCAATGCAATTGTGTTTCATAAAAAAGTGGTTTTTAGTGTATTTATCTTTTATTTCTTCTGTACTGTCAGAACATATTGATGCTGAGGACCGGGCCGATGTAGAACTTCGGGACGTTCGGGATGCCGATGGCCTTGCCGACAGTTGTGAGGCCGTTCCAGCCGGGGGCACCGTTGAAATTGACGCTGACTCCGAGTGTGCATGGGATGGTGAGCCAGAGTATGCACTGGATGTCGAGTGCTAAGTCGAAGCCGTAGGTCATCAGGGCGCCGGGGCCGCTGCCGAGTCCGAGCGCTGAGTTGCTGAAGAGGGTGCAGTCGAAATGCGGGGTCAGCAGCAGACGGCGGACGTAGAGGCAGCTCCAGAGGAGGGAGCGGTCGCCGACGTAGATTGGAATGGCATAGTCGGCGGTGAACTTCGCGAGATTTTCGGTGTGTTGGACGAGGGCGGAGCGAAGCGACGCCTCCTGGATGCCGCGCGGGAGGATGTTCAAGGCCGAGGTGCTGAAAGGGGCACCGGTGTAGAGCCTGCCCTTTTCGCGTGTAGGCATCTGTCCCTGCCACATCCCGGTGAGCTTGAGCCCCTGCTCGGGAACGGCTCCTGGAAAGTAGCCGTAGGCATAGCCGAATGCTGCGGGAGAATACCAGTGGGTCATCCCGAGAGGGTAGCTCAGTCCCGCCTGGACGCCACCGCCCCAGCGCGGGAAAGCCCCCGAATTGTTCACAGGAAGAACTCCGTAGAGACTTGCCGAGGCAGTGAGGTTTTGTGCCGGCAAGTTCTTGAACGACTTCATCTTGCGCTCCGGCACCCAAAGCATTGAAACACCCTCAGGCGTGACGGTCTTACCGTCAGTGACAATGCCTGCTTTTTTGAAAATGTATGCGTTGGCGTCTCGGCGGTCGTTGCTTATGTAGTAGCTTACGCGCGGGGTGAAGCCCCTGCTCCAACCTCCCGATGAGAACTTGAACGGAATGTATGCGCTGATGCTTCCTGAGATGTTCGGGACCGAAGGATGTGCCTCGGAGCGCATGGTGATGGAATAGGCGTTGTCTGACACCTGGTGGAGTGCGATGCCGCTTTGCCGCGCCGCCCTGTCGTTGAAATCGATGTTGAGTTCAAAGACCGGATATAGCCCCGTGTACTTGAGGTTGAGATGCGCGGAATGTCTCCAGCGTGCCTTGTCATAGGGGTCCTTATGCGCCGAGTATCCGACAATGCCGGAAAATGTGCCGAGCTGGTTCTGGAGAACCGCCGTCGCTCCGAGGTTTACATAGTCGAAGATGTTGTCTCCCAAATCGTTGGCATTCATCAGTACAGGGATATTGGCATAGAACGGTGCCCACGAGTGTACGCGGAACATCTGCGGAATCTTGTGGTATCTGCGTGGCTTGGACAGTGTCATGGTGTCGGCCCGTGCAGCCTCTGTCTCAAGCAGTTCCGCATTCCCGTAGAGTTTCTCGGCCCGTCTTCGCGCCTGCTCCGAGAGCTTTTCCGCTATAGGCCAACTGTAGCGTTCATTCCAATCCGCCTCTTTGTTGAAGAGTTCGTCGGCGGCCGTTCGGAAAATCATCTTTCCCTTTGTCGTCTGCGAAGAGTAGTAGAGCCATCTGCCATCCTCGTCAAACTGATAGTCAGAGGCTCCGTAGCGCGTCGAGGTCAGCTGCCGCAGCGTTCCGTCCGCCAGATTGAGGCTATAGAGTTCATTGACTCCTGTCCTGTCTGAGGTGAAAAGAAGCACAAACTCTTCTTCTCCGGCCTTCCTCGCGCTTTCACCGGACTGCCTTTTCCCGCTCTGCAGGTTCTTTATCTGCACAGGCTGCGGTTCCAGCACCTTCTCCCAAAAGAACTCGCCGACAGGGACTTCGTAACAAAACTCATTCGGACTGCGGAATGCTCCCGCGAGATTGTAGCGGTGGTCGGGAGCGACGTCGAGTCGATATATTCCGAATCCGTTTCCCGATATTCCCGAAACATAAACTTCGTCTCCGCTCCACGCCGTCTCGACGAATTGCAGCGAATCCGGCGCATCGAACGCCATTTCACGTTTTCCGCTCTTCAGATTTATGAACGTCAGGCGTGAGCCTCCTTCCGGACGGTTTTCGACTGCAACCGCATGTGCATATTTTTCCGAAGGCACGGGATTATACATCCACCCCTTATTCGTCAGACTCTTCGTCGTCTTCCCATCAACCCGTATATTCCTGATTCGTGAAGTGTATTTCAGCGTCCAGCGTGCGTCGGACACCGATTCGCTCCAATAGAGTCTGTCCGTTACGGGCGAATGCTTCAGTGCTCCGGCGTAACTCCCGAAATGTGTGACGAACCTTTCCGAAAACATATTCCTCGACGTCGGCTCATTTTTCGGAGATATGTCGTCGTCCGCATCATTTTTCGGGGATATGTCGTCGTCCGCGTCATTTTCTGATATATCCGTATCCGTTGGGAGTTGAATCTTTATGAGTTGGTAATTATCTGTATATCCGTGTTTTACGGCAAAAAGTTCATCCCCGACAACCAGCAGGCTCTCATAGTCCGCAGGCTTCTTCGGCGTTCCCGTAACCTGCTCCATAGCCATATAGGGCCGCCTCTTTTCGGCATCGGCACGCCACACCGCCGTCACACTGTCGCGCACCGCCGGGAAGGAGTTAACAAGGTCTTTCCCTGTCGTCCGTTTCGCAACCACCTCGCGCACGTCGAACCTCAGAGGATGCCGGGAAGCGTAGTCCAGATACTCGGCCATGTAGTCGTCCCTGTCGTACATCCATCGCAGCCCGCCATAGGTCAGATAGCCGAGCGCGTACCAGTCAGGGGTGTAGTTCCGCTGAGATCCGAACCGCCACTGATCCCAGTCGCGCAGGTCGCCTTGGTCGAAGCAAACCATGTAGTAGTTCAGAAAATCGGCCTTACGTCCGCGTCCGGAGCGTGTCAGTTCCGTCTCTGCAATGACCGCGTCCCCCTCCAGCAGCGAGTTCTCAGTGTAGAGTCCGGCCGTAAGCCCGTTCCACATCTCGCCGAAGAACCAGCCGAAAGGCCTTTGCGCATGGCTTAGCCCGAACTGCATCTGGCTGATGTGCCGCGACTCGTGCACCGCCAACTGTATCGGCCAGGGAGTTGCCTCAGCACCATATACCTGAGGCATCGTGTAGGCATCCATCCTTTTCGGTGCCCATGCCACGGAACCATTTGACACAGAATTATATGCGTGCAGCACCACCGGCATTTTCCCGCGTATGCATTCCCCCGGCAGGTAGCCGCTCGTGAGCCCCACAGGCTTCCTGAAACGCTCCATCTCCCGTGCATACACCCGTGCCAGAGAGTCCAGCCCGCGTGGGTAGATGATGCGGTAGTTCTCGCTCTCTATGCTGTACCATCTCCTGCATCCCGGGTCATCCCCTGCCGTGAAGAACTGTGCCCTCGCCGCGAGCGGCAGAAGCAGCAGAAGCAGTGCTACGGCTGTTTTTTTGTATGCTTTTTTCATTTATGTCATTCAAAAACCAACTCGACAAAGTTATTGTTTTCTTGCGGCAATTCCCAAAACCGGCGTGATTTTCGGAATATAATTCCCCAAAATGGCGTGATTTTCGGAATATATCTTCGCGTGAGACAAATCATTTGACACGAGAATTGAGCAAAAATCATCGTAACACGAACATTTCTTTGTTTATTCGGAGAATCGTCCGTAACTTTGCAACCCGTTGGCACTGTGGTGTGTGTCAACGGATTTTTGTATATGAGAGTGTCCGTCTCCTTTGTGAACGGGGCGGCATTACGGTCCGGGGAAGTGTCGGACAACGAAATAAAAAACAAACAACCTTTATAATTTCAGTACTATGTTCACAAAACACTCTATGTCTCATGGCTATGAGACACCTTTGGTGTGCATGCACCAAATTTCAGCCGAATCCGGCTTCGCGACGAGCCTTGAGTCGCAGTCAATCAAGCAATGGGTCGAGGAAGACGACCAGAATAATTCCCTCAGTTTCTAACAATCAAATCCTTAAAGCTATGAGAAAGTCATTTGTTTACGCTGCGGGTTTGATGTGTCTCGCGCTCTCTATCACCGATTGCCAGAAAGAACTTGTGGATCAGACAACTCCGGCATCAGAACCTAATTTTGAACTTTTCGCGCAGCCTGTCACCACCAAGACTTCCAACGACGGCCTTGACACCAGGTGGGTTGCGAAGGACGCCATCAATGTATTCCATGCCGAAGCCGGCTCAACCTCATACTTCAGCGATAACAAGTTCACCGTCAAGGATATCGAGACCGGCCGCTTTGACGGAACGGTTTCCAAATCCCTTTCCGCCGACAAATCGTATGACTGGTATGCGTTCTATCCGTATACCTCTCAGATTACGACACCTGGAGATAGGGAAGTCGGTTGGGTTACTGTCGGCGGAACATCACAGACTCAGACAGGCAATGGCAGCCGTGCGCATCTCGCCGGGAAGCCTTGTCCTCTCTACGGCATCTCCTCAAATGTCGCTTCTGACAAGGTCCCGTCCATTTCGATGAACCACCTGACATCTGTAATCAAAGTCTCTGTCACAAACAACAGTGGCGAGGACTTGACCGTCAGCAGTGTTTCATTCACCGGGACAGAAGACATCGTCGGAACATATTTCATCAATTTTGCAGCCTCTCCGGTCGCCTATAAGTCAAGCGGAAACGATTATGTCTCTTCCACCGCTTCTCTCACGGTTTCCAACGGCGAAGCTCTCGCAAATGGTTCGTCAGCAGATTTTTACATCGCACTCAAACCATTCACAGCCAAGACCGGCACCACCCTCAAACTCGCCGTCAACGGCTACGAGAAACCGCTCAAACTCACCAAGGACGTCAGCTTCATCGCCGGCAACATCAAAAAACTTAAATTTGATTATGACAAGGTTGTCGTGGATTATGTGACTTTGCCTTGGACTGAAGATTTTTCCGGAGATTTGAGTTTGTATACGCTTGGAAAAGGAGGTTCTGATACAAAAACATATAATGATAAATTAGCGGGAGGAACTGCCCCTGAATTGTTGATTAGCAAATCGAATGGCTCGTTTTCCGCTAAAGTGAAAGCTGAAGAGGGGAATTATCTATTGACTTTCAAACACAATAGGAAAGGAACGCTATCTGTATTGTCTTCAGATGAGAGTGTTAGTGTTTCAAAAGACTCTGATACAGAATATTCTATAGGAGTTCCAAGCGGCGGAAGAACATTTACGTTGACGATAAAGAATACTAACGCAAAAGATAATGCTCGCGTAGATGACATCAGTATTGTTAGAGATGAGCGTGGGCCGGTTGTATCTGTCGCTGAACCAAGTGTATCTGTTAAGGCTGAGGGGGATAATTGCTCGATTTCATACTCGATTAAACATCCTGTTGCAGGCGGCATTTTAACTGCAAAATCTTCAGAAACTTGGGTAAATACATTTGATTTCAGCACGTCCGGTAAATTAGCATTCGTGGTCGATGCAAATGAAGGAGCATCACGCACAGCCACACTCACACTTTCTTACCCAGGTGCCGAAGATGTTGCCGTAACTGTTCAGCAAAGAGAAAAGGGCGCTATTGTAGCGTCAAAGACTGTGACTTACAAGGTTACATCAAAAACAGCAGTTTCGACATCAGGAACTGCCCCTGACGGGTCCTCTGTTACTTTTAATAGTACATCTGCGAATGAAGTCGCACAAATGACAAGCGGCAAAAGTCAGACATATACATTAACAGGCTATGATGGAATGACCATAAAAAAAGTGATTCTCTCTATGAAATCAAACAAAAAAGACGGAGCCGGAAAATTCAGTTTGATAGCAGGGACAACTTCTTTGGCAAGCATATCAGAAGGAACAACTTTTAATAAATGGTATGATAACACAAGTTATAGCTCTGAATATAAAGATATAAATGTTGCAATGACAAACACTAACTATGTTATTGGGAAAGATGAAAAAGTGGTATTAAAAATCGAGGCAACTAAAAATTCATTATATTGTCAATCAATAAAAATTGTTTACGAATAGAAGCCGAAAACGCCCTGCAAGAAAAACCAAGGCGCTGACCCAATAGTCCCGAAGGGACCGCGCCGGAGGCACGAAATACCCCTAATAGGGGTCGCAGACGTCAGTCTGCGGGGGTTAGGAAGTCGGGGGGGGGTGACTAAAAAGTCGAAAGACTGATAGTCACCCCCTCGTTGTATATATAGCCAAGGCTCCGAGCCTTCAGGCAGCCAACCGCTCCGGGCGGGGATTAATGTCTATTCTGCAAAACTTTGCATCGGGATATTAGGAATATCCGACAAATTACCTATTTGCATAAATTTTATCGATTGGTGAGAGATAAGCGCCTCACGCAAAAACAAGGCAGGGCAAGGTCAGTGACGACTTTGCCCTTTTCTTTTTTGGGTAAAATTTTTGAGTAACTAATTGCAATTTACGGGATATTGCGTATCTTTGCGACAGATTTTTATCATTAGGTGGGAGATAAGCGCCTCACGCAAAAGCAACAACAGGGTTCAAATTCTTCAGAATGTTGGCCCTGTTTTGTTTTAACGGACGATGTAGTCTTGAAAGCCGATGAACAGACGACGCCGGTCGCAATTGCGACCGGTTCATGTTTTTTATCTTTTGCGAATCTATGGAATCGAGAACCGGGCGTTGAAACAGGCTGTCTGTAGAAATTTGAGTAAATTTCCGGAAGATTTTATGTTCAGATTGTCGGATTCTGAGGCTAATGAGTTGATTCCCAGTGGGGTATCACAGTTTGTGATACCCGTGGGGGGACATAATACAGGCGGCTCAAACATATTCGCATTATAGTTGATAATGATGTCTATCATTTTGGCGCATCAATCAAGAATCTTGCTAAGAAGTGGTTTGCTGTTGCCTTGATGACTGAAATTCCTGCGGAAGAGTTGATAACCAGAATGGCAACGACAGGTTGCACCACCTATAATGCTATATCATAAAACCGCAGCCACAATTTTTCGGACTCCCTCCAGGCGCTTGAGGAAGGATTTGTCTTGTCGGGCTGTCTGCATGTCATACTCAGCTTGAAGGCCTGTCAGGATATGTGCCGGTATTCCAAGCGCGGCTTCACAAAGCAGAGCGAACTTGATATTGACTGAGCGCTTGCCGTTCACTATGTCGTTGAGTACAGTGTATGATACGCCCATATCCGCAGCTAACTGTTTCTGGGAAATATGTCTGCATTCAATCTCGTCTTTCAATAATTCTCCCGGATGTGTCGGCGTGAATGGCTTAAGATTGTTTGCTGCCATCTTTACATCCATATTCTTAGACTGTCTCATAATGTCTTTATTTATAATGATTTGACAACTCAACGATTTTGCATATGGTTATAATAGGTTCTTCTGTTGTTTCGACAATAAATTCTATCCTATATTGGTCGTTGACTCGTATTGAAGAAACTCCCTTTTTGTCTCCGGACAGAACTTCGTAATTGAGAGATTTAAGCAAAAATAACTCTTCGATATTGTTTGCCTGCTTTAGATAATCAATCTTTTGCTTGTATCTCTTTACTATGTCTGGTTGAAAGCGATGCTTCTTGTCGCTTTTCCCTGTTACATAAAGTTCTTCCAGATATTCTTTGCCAAATACTACAATCATATCGTTATCGGTTACAAATGTAATGGTTTTTCAAAAAATCCGCAAATTTGTTGATTTTTGTTTTATCAAATAATCCGATTAACCAAAAACGCGATAGCAGTACGACTATACCACTATCGCGTTGTAAATCCTCATGAATCTACGGCAACCAGACTTCATTTATGCAAAGATGAAATAAAAATTCCGAACGCACAAGCCTGCTGCACAGAAAGTTCGTTCCTTTTTCTGCATTGATTTTACCTATATGACACAAGTTTCCTTGAAATGAGAATTCTATAAAATAACTTTTAACCGATTCATTGAGAGGGTGGCGGGCGCGACTAATTCTCACGATGTTTGGCTTCGCCGTATTGATTTGCCGATTAGGTTTGCTAAATTTGTAGGGAATATGCTTCCGGGAAAGTGCACTGAGGTTCGCCGGGTGTCGTAACGGAAGGAAATGAAATGTTGAAAATGAATCGTTTTATCGGTAAAATGCTGAATGTCAGTGTTATGACGTTGGCGGTCGTGGCCACTGTGGCCTGCGGGGGACGCGGAGTGAAAAAGGTTGGTGGGGCTTCGGGAGAGGTGCGTACCTTTCCGCAGGTTAGTGTGCCGGCGATGATGGAGTCTCCGGAGGAAAGGGCGGAATATGCCGCGCTGCACTATTTTGACCCGCTTACGAAGATTGAAAATGCGTCGGCTGGCGGGAAGTCTTCCGGGCGTGGCGATTCCGGAAAAGGCGATTCCGGAAAGGGCGGCTCTGCCTCAGCGAAATACCTCTGCGACTCGACCCACATTGCAGGTGTGCCGTCCGACCAGATGGAGCAGGCCTTCGCCACATGGTGCGGGCTGTTGGACATGGTGCCGCTGGAGACAGCCGAGAAGGCCGCCGGCCATCTTTTTGACAGAATTGCCGCCTGCGAAGCTGCGGACACGTCTTCAAATATCTTCGAGCGGATGAACGAAATCGCGGACAAATATCTCTACGACCCGAACTCTCCTCTGCGCAACGAAGACTACTACCGTCCGTTCGTGGAGGCACGCTCCCGATCCGAACTCGTATCCCCTGAAATGCGTTCGACCGACGCTGTCACGGCGCATAATTGTTCGCTCAACAAAGTGGGCACAAAGGCTGCGGATTTCCGTTTTTCCGACAACCGCGGACGTATATACACTCTCTACGGAATCAAGGCCTCCAAGACCCTCCTTTTCTTCTCGAATCCGGGCTGCAATGCCTGTCAGTCGATAATCGAGTCACTCAAGGCCTATCCGGAAATGGAGCCGATGATTGCCTCCGGGGAGCTTGCCGTGCTGAACATCTACATCGACGAGGACCTCGGTGAATGGTACAACTACATGCCGATCTACCCAAGTTCGTGGTACAACGGCTACGACCCCGACTATGCGATACGCACCGACCGCCTCTACGACGTCCGCGCAATCCCGTCGCTCTATCTCCTGGACAGCGAAAAGACCGTCCTCATGAAGGATGCACCGACCGAAAAGGTTCTCCCCGCGATATTCGGGCGCTAAAATTTTTATTATGACAACTGCGGAGTTTAAGGAGTTACTAAAGAAAGGCGAAGGAAGTCAGACTGAGTTCAAAAAATGCCGGTCTGATTCCAGTTCGATAGATAAATATTTAAAACACATTAAGATATGGCAACTGTAACCAAAGAACTTTGGGGCAAGGCTCCGGACGGGAAGGAAATCTTCCGCTACACATTAAAAAACGCTTCGGGTGCATACATCCAGGTTTCAAGCGTGGGGGCCGGCATTGTAGCCGCTGTCGTTCCGGACAAGGATGGCAAACTTGCAGACGTGGTGTTGGGCTACCCTGATCCGCTCAGTTATTTCGGAGATGGCCCGTGTGCCGGCAAGGTGCCGGGACGCTATGCCAACCGCATCGCCCGCGGAAAGTTCACTCTCGACGGCGTGGAGTATTCGCTTCCGATAAACAATGGCCCGAACCATCTTCATGGCGGTCCTGAGGGCTTCCAGAACAAGGTCTGGGAAAGCCGTGTGGAAGGCGACGGTGTGGAGTTTCTCTACTATTCAGAGGACGGAGAGATGGGATATCCCGGTGCGCTGAAGGCTGTCGCACGCTATGAGTGGAGCGAGGACAACGAGGTCAGGCTGACCCTCACCGCCGAGTGTGACAAGCCTACGGTGGTAAACCTCACGAACCACACCTACTTCAACCTGAACGGCGAAAGCTCCGGTTCTGTGCTTGACCACGAACTGCGTCTGAACGCATCAGAGTGGCTGCCTACCGATGAATCTCTCATCCCGCTCGGCGAGTCAGTTCCGGTTGCCGGCACACCAATGGATTTTGTCGTCGCCAAAAAGCTCGGCCGTGACATAAAGGAACCATTCACCGCCCTCGAATACGGCAAGGGCTACGACAACTGTTGGGTCATTGACGGTGGAGAGCCGGGTCAGATTCAGGAGGCTGCTGAACTTTATTCCGAGGCTTCCGGACGTGTGCTCAAGGTCTACACCACCCAGCCGGGCGTTCAGGTCTACACCGGAAACTGGCTTGCAGGCTGTCCTGTGGGCAAATGCGGTCGCAGTTACGAGGATTATGAAGGCGTGGCTCTCGAATGCCAGAACTTTCCGGATGCTCCTAACGAGCCGGAATATCCTTCACCGGTGCTCCGTCCGGGTGAAACCTACGGGCAGGCAATAATTTTCGCATTCAAAACCAAATAAAAGGCGAGCTGCTGCGTTGCGAGGTTTGATAATGTCCTCACAACCGAGAGGTTGCTGCGGGATTATCTTCACCTCGCGCCTTGCATCTCATCCTTTTATTTGATTTTGAAATCTCTGCATTTTTGTGGCGAGCTGCTGCGTTGCGAGGTTTGATAATACTTTTTTTTGAAGATGAAACAATATCTTGAACTTTTGAAGCATATCCGGGAAAATGGGGTGATGAAGCACGACCGGACCGGGGTCGGAACGCAGAGCGTTTTCGGCTATCAGATGAGATTCGACCTTTCTGAAGGATTTCCGTTGCTGACGACGAAGAAAGTGCATTTGAAGTCAATCATTTATGAACTTCTGTGGTTCATCGCCGGTGACACGAACATAAAGTATCTCAAGGATCACGGAGTGTCGATATGGGATGAATGGGCGGACGAAAATGGTGACCTCGGACCTGTTTACGGACATCAATGGCGTAGTTGGCCGACTCCCGACGGGCGGACGATCGATCAGCTGTCGCAGGTGATAGATACGATAAAGAACAACCCTGATTCGCGCAGGATGATTGTGTCGGCGTGGAACGTTGCGGAAGTGGAGAAGATGGCGCTGCCTCCTTGCCACACTCTGTTCCAGTTCTACGTCGCGGACGGTAAGCTCTCCTGCCAACTCTACCAGCGCAGTGCCGATGTTTTTCTCGGAGTTCCGTTCAATATAGCCTCTTATGCCCTTCTCACTATGATGGTTGCGCAGGTCTGCGGACTTCAGCCCGGTGAGTTCATCCACACCACCGGCGACACCCACATCTACCTCAATCATTTTGACCAGGTTGCTGAGCAGCTTTCCCGCACCCCGCGTGCCCTGCCTCGGATGGTGCTGAATCCTGAGGTTAGGGATATTTTTGATTTTACTTATGAGGATTTTAGGTTGGAGGGGTATGATCCATATCCTGCAATCAAAGCTCCCGTCGCCGTTTGAGACAAGGCGGATTGCTTCGTTGCGCTCCTCTCTGAAATCCTCACAACCGTTAGGTTGCTGCGGTTTCAGCTTCGTCGCAAGCCTTGCACTCCATCCTTGTCTCAAACGGCGTGACCAAGTTCTATAGGCGGATTGCTGCGTTGCAGGTTTTGCTGAAATATAAATAGTTAAATGTAAAACGATAACTGATGAACAGATTGAACTTTATGACGGCTGCGGCTGTCGTTCTGATTGCTGCGGGCTGCGGCAATGAGGGGAAACCCGTCATTCCGAAGGATGCCGAGATCGAGAAACGGGTCGAAAAAACGCTCTCGCGGATGAGTCTGGACGAGAAAATCGGACAGATGACCCAGATTACCATTGATGCAGCCTCTGAAAAGTCCGCTGACGGGAACTCCTACACGCTCAATGAGGAGAAACTGGCTTATTTTATAGACACATACAAGGTGGGCTCGTTCCTGAACACCCCTGTAGGAAAGGCGATACCTGCGGCGGAATGGAATGTGCTTGTGAAGACTCTGAATGACAGGTCGTTGAAAATTATGGGCATACCGACACTCTACGGACTTGACCATATCCACGGGACGACCTACATCAGCGACGGAACGCTCTTCCCTCAGCCGATAGCGGTTGCCGCGACTTTTGATAGGGAGTTTGCCCGCCTGTCCGGCGAAATCACCGCCTACGAGTCCCGCGCCGCCGATGTCCCGTGGTCGTTCAACCCGACACTCGACTCCGGCCGCGACCCGCGCTGGCCAAGGTTTTGGGAAAACTACGGAGAGGACTGGTATGTGAATGCCGAGATGGGAAAGGCAACGATTCTCGGAGAGCAGGGGAGTGACCCCAACCATATAGACGACAAGCATATAGCTGTCTCCGTGAAGCACTATCTCGGCTACGGCGCACCATTCTCCGGCAAGGACAGAACACCGGCCTACATTTCGCCTCTCGACCTCCGCGGCAAGTATTTCGCCCCTTATCTTGAGGCTCTCCGCGCAGGTGCGCTCACGTTTATGGTGAATTCCGCCTCAATCAATGGCACTCCGGTTCATTGCAACCCTGTTCTGCTCACTCAGTGGCTCAAGGACGAAACGGGCTGGGACGGAATGATTGTCACCGACTGGGCAGACATCAACAATCTCTACACGCGCGAAAAGGTCGCCGCTGACATGAGGGGTGCGGTGAAACTCGCGATAAACGCCGGGATTGACATGTCGATGGTTCCGTATTCCTGCGATTTCTGCGAGACGCTCAAATCTCTGGTAGAGGACGGCGAGGTGCCGATGAGCAGGATTGACGACGCCGTGCGCCGAGTACTTCGCCTAAAGTACCGCCTCGGGCTGTTCGACACACCGGACACATCGCTTGCGGACTATCCGGACTTCGGCTGTGAGGCGTTTTCCGAGGCGTCTCTCCGTGCTGCGGAGGAGTCTGCAGTGCTCTTGAAAAACAATGGCATTCTTCCGCTGCGCAAGGGTATGAAGATTCTTGTGACAGGACCGAACGCCAATCAGATGCGCTGCCTGAACGGCGGGTGGAGCTATTCTTGGCAGGGACATCTCGCTGATGACTACGCGGGACGCTACAACACAATCTATGAGGCTCTCTGTGAGAAGTTCGGCGCTTCAAACGTTAGGCTTGCGCAGGGTGTCACTTACAATGAAAAGGGCAAATACTACGAAGAGAACTTCCCGGCAGACTTCAGACCGGCGGATCTTGCGCGCGGAGCCGACGTGATTGTCGCCTGCATCGGGGAAAACAGCTACTGCGAGTCTCCGGGCAACCTCACGGACATCAACCTGTCACCTTACCAGAAGACACTCGTCAAGGCTTTTGAGGAGACGGGCAAGCCTGTGGTGCTGATTCTGAATGAGGGCCGTCCGCGCTTGATTTCGGAACTTGTGCCGAAGGCCGCAGCCGTCGTGGACGTGATGCTTCCAGGCAACCGTGGTGGAGATGCGCTCGCGAATCTTCTTTCCGGTGAGGTTAACTTCAGCGGAAAACTTCCGTTTACCTATCCGAAGGAGATCAATTCCCTTATAAACTACGACTACAAGGTCAGCGAGGAGGTTGACAAGATGGAGGGCGCCTATGACTACAACGCTGTGGTTTCGGTTCAGTGGGCTTTCGGATATGGCCTGAGCTACACGACTTTTGCCTACAGCAACATGACTGTTGACCGCACGGAATTCAGCGACGGCGACATTCTGACCGTTTCTGTTGATGTTACGAACACCGGCAAGGTGGCCGGCAAGGAGTCTGTGCTCCTTTTCAGCAGCGACCTCGTGGCCTCCATAGTTCCGGAAAGCCGTCGTCTGCGCGAGTTTACCAAGGTTGAGCTTCAGCCAGGCGAGACAAAGACCGTCACGTTCAGCCTCCCTGCCAACCGCCTGGCATTCGTAGGATTCGACGGCCGCTGGACTCTTGAGGAGGGCGACTTCCGCCTTCAGGCCGGCACTGAGACGGCAATGGTTCGCTGCACCCGGACCAAGGTCTGGGACACCCCAAACATCTAAAATAGCTGAACAGGAAATATAGCAGGAAATGAAAAACCGGTCAGTTTTCATTGGAAACTCTGACCGGTTTTTATCGTATGGCTTTGATTATTCTTTTACAAAGAGGGATGGGATGCTGAAGAAATCAGGGTCAAATCCACCGTATAATTCAACATAGTCGCCGTCATAATCCCTAAACTCCACCACGAGGCCTTTGTCCGTGAGGTTGAAGATTATAGTGGCCTCTCCAAGTGACTCCGACTCTGCGCTGAAGGCTCTGTTCGCAGAGGAAAGCTTATAATAGGTGTCGTACTGATATGGAGTTCCGTCAGGGTCGGCCTGGATGAACATGTTGCAATCAAGTGATGTGTGCTTTCCGAGGACTATGCTTGGTTTCGTCTGGTTGATTGGTGCTCCAAGCGTCACTGTCGCCTCTCTGAAGAAATTTGCGAAATCACCATTGCCGGCGGGGCTGAGTTTCACTGAACCGTCGTCCTCTTTTGTGAAAGTGATTGTGAATCCGTCATTCTTGCAAGGGACCTCACTTTCGTCAATTTCAAACAATTCGACCCAGTTGCTGACCAGTTCTTCCGTCGAGAATACCTTGCTGAACTTCCATGTTCCCACGAGTTTATCCGGAGTCTGGAGACCGCGCACTGCGATTGAGACAGTCTCGGTCGCGCCGCCCTCAATAAAACGTGAGTCTGCATCCGAGTCAACCGCGAGCAGGGCTTCCTTGTCACCGGAGTAGCCCTCTGGGACGGTAAACTTGACAGTTGCCGAGTTCTGTCCTGCTTTAAGGACAGCGTATGGACCCTTGGCCGGTGCTGCAATTGACCTCGTGTCTGCACCTTCTTCAACAAACTGAAGTACAGATGCGCCTTCTCCTGTGAGAGACAGCGGGATGGTGATATCTTCGGCAGCCTTGAAATCCGTTCCGCTTACCGTTCCCGTCACCTTTATTGTCGTGACGAAACTTTCGAGCGCATAGCCGCGTGCCATTTGGAATGAATATACCAGCGCCTCCTGCGAGTCAGGAGCGACGACGGCAGTCTTCTTTGTTCCTGCGGCATATCCTTCAGGCACGGCGAATGAAACGCTGATCTGCTTCTTCTCGCTGAGTGAGATATTCTTGACTGTTATGGCTCCGGCCGTCTTGCCTGCCTCGATGGTGACGACATCCTCTGCCGCGATCTCATTTCCTTTATCGTCTCTTGCGACAATCTTATAATCCACGCCTTTTTCGGCTTCTCCGCTGAAAGTCACCGGAATAGTAACGTCCTCCGCAACAGCGACATTGGATTTAATCACCACGTCAACTGTTCCTTTGTCGTAGACTGTGTAAAGAATTTTCTCAAACTCGAGAACTGGAGTTTCTTTCCCGCCTTCTTTCTCGCAGGACGCGAGTGACAGGGCTGCTACAGCCACTGTCACGAATGTCATAAACTTCTTGAACATGACACTAACAAATTAAACACTATAATACCAATAAAAATATATCTTCTCAAATGTAAGCAAAAGAGTCGATTTTATTATAAATCGTAATTCTACTCTTTGCTTTTCCCGTTTGTGGCTGCCTCATACTCGGCTTTAATAGCCTTCACGACCTCTCGTTCCTCGGCTGTCGGTATCTCACCTTTCGGTTTTATGTAGCTCTTGGATGCGTCCGAAGTCTTCGGCGGAAGTTCGTTATACGTGCATCCACAAACACATGCGCCGACCAAAGCGACCGCTAATATAGCAATTATATTTTGTTTTGTTCTCATTTTCTTAAAATTTGTAAGTACTTTAGAGGCTAAATGACGGGCAAAATGGGGAAATATGACCCAAAAGACACCAAAAGAACGCTAATAAACATATCCCGGGTTTTGCTCCAGTCCAGGATTCAGGTCAACATCCGATTTTGAAATAGGAGATGTGTAGAGATAGGCCTTCGTCGTGTACTTCAGCCCATTGCTGATGATCCACCATCCCGGGCAGCCGTTGCGTTTGAGCTCATACCAGCGGTCACCCTCCATGTACATTTCCTTCCTCCTTTCGTCAAAGATAGCCTGAAGCAGCGGTGTCAGAGGCTTTCCGTAGCAGTCCACGACAATCCTGTCGCCCTCCCTGACCTCCGGAAGCGTCCCGACAGTGAGGTCGGAGACTCCCTCAATCCTGTTCCTGCGAAGTTCGTTCAGCCACTTCAGCGCCTTCTCGGAGTCTCCCTTATGACAGTACGCCTCAGCGAGCATCAGCACCATCTCAGAGAGCCTAAGCTTGCACTCCGGGGTTTTGACGTTCATCCGCTTGCTGTCGAAGCTTGCCCCGTAGCGCACGTCTTTCTCCGGTTCGTCACCGAACAGCCGTATGAGCGCGGCACAGGCAGGGCGCGAGGAAAGGTAGGTCTTCGTGTAGCTGAAATACCAGTCCAGCTCGCTTGAGTTGTTGATGTGCGAGCGCACCAGCACTTCTCCCTTCGTATCATACTTCGAGTTAATCATATCCGCATATTCGGAAATAGGGGTGAGCGACACCCCGCTGTGGGAAAGTATGTCCTCACATTCCGAAATGACCCTGTCCCATTCGCAGCACCAGAAGTCGAGCTTGGCCTCGTAGCCTTTCACTATCCACTTTGTGAACACATACTTCGGGTCTGTCGGATCGAGGGCAAGGGCAGCCTCGAATTGGGCGCGGGCGTAGTCGTAAGTCTGCCGCAAGGTGCCGCGTGTGGGCTTGTCGCTTATGCTGAAGCGGTCAACTACCGGGATTCCAGGAAGTTCGTCCGCATCGTTGTCAGTCCAGCTTTGGCAGAACTCCCGCATGAGGTTGTAGTAGATGATTCCCTTCATCGAATAGGCCGCTGAAAGCGCTCCCTTGGCAACATCACTGTCCCTTCCTGAGAGGTTTTCTATGACGATGTTGCAGTCGCGAACAATCTCCCAGCTGTCTTCGTAGGCCCGCTGTCTGGCCGTGATTTCCTCTCCGGCGTAGAATGTGAGCGATGAACTGCTCTTTATGTTGGCGTCGAGGTCGTCGGCGCAACCTTCGAGGTGCTTGAGCGCGTCCATATTTCCGATGACGTACTCATCGCCACCGCCCTCGATGTCGCGAAGACGGTTGTGGATGATGGAGGCGAACTCCTCGTCGGTTGCCGGGATGACTTCGCCCTGGGGCTGGACGTTCAGGTAGCCGCGGCATCCGGAAAGCCCGCCTATCAGGACGGACGCCGCAATCACATATTCCGTAAATCTCATATTCATATATTCAAGTTTCGCAAGTATTCTAGCTTATTGCGAATATTAAACTTATCTCTTTTATCAAACTCTCAAATCCCACGCACTTTTTTCTGTCCACGTTACCCCTCTCCTAAATCCTCTCCCTCGGGGAGAGGACTTACCCTCGCCACAAGGGCTCAAAAGTGGTGTTTCGCACTTGCGAAACTTGAGTTCATATATATAAAGTCTTTAGAACTCCAGACTCAGTCCTCCGGTAACGCTCCGGGTCGTCGGATATGTCGCCCCCGGTATTTCAGGGTCAAGTCCGTCATATTTCGTAAACGTGAAGAAGTTATTCAGCGACAAGTTGAAACTCAAGTTTCTCATTTTCAGCTTCCTGACAACCTTCTGCGGAAGAGAGTAGGTGAGGACTATCGACTTGACGCGAAGATACGAATTGTCCTTCAGGTACACGGCGTCGACGATGCTCATGTCCATAGGGTTATAGGAGGCAAAATTGTACTTTGCGTCGAAATAGTCGTAGATCCGGGGGTATTTCACGCCGCTCGTGTTCGTGGTGGTCCATCTGTCCGTGCGGTCCTTGCTGACATTGAGATGATTGCCGTAGAGGTCGCTGAACTGTGACTGGACCGGCTCGGTGCTGATTCCGCTGTGTTGGGCGCTGCTGTAGGTGGCGGGGTAGCGCAGCTTCTCGTAGGTCTTCGAGCCGAGGGAGAACATTCCGCTGACGCTGAGTTTGAGAGTGCGCCATGCCACGCTGAAGTTGAATCCGCCGGTGTATGGGGCTATGGTGGTGCCGAGGTAGTAGCGGTAGTTGTCCGGCTTGTTGAGGTCGGCTGCTGTGGAAATCTCGGCGTCGGGGCGGAGTTCGAACTGGTAGAGACCTGTAGAAGAGTCGATTCCGCTGTATTTTCCGCTGAATATTGCGCCGGTCGGGTAGCCTTCGACATAACGGTCCTTGGAGGTTATTCCGCTCTTGGATACGGGGTTATACTTCAGGACCTTGTTGTAGTTGTAGGCGAAGTTCACTCCCGCGTTCACTGTCCAGTCGTTTTTCTTGAGAATTTTTCCGTTGATTGTCAGCTCCACTCCGCTGTTCATTATGTCTGCGGCGTTGAAGTAGACGTAGGTGAAGCCGTTGGTGCTTTGGACGGGGGAGGAGGTGACTACATCGGTGCTGAGACGGTAGTAGTATTCGGCGTTGACAGTGAGTCTGTCTTTCCAGAGTCCGAAGTCGAGTCCTGCCTTCGCGTCCCGGGTTTTCTCCCAGCCAAGGTCGGGATTTGGTGCGGACGGGACTGTCCCGAGGTTGAAAGTCTCGTCGCCGAAGTAGCGGTATTGCTGCTGAAGATATTGAATCACAAGAAGATGCGAAGTGCTGGTGTTCACATCTCCCGTGAATCCGTAGGCCGCACGAAGAGTGGCGTGTGAGACCACAGGCATTGCCCTCTGTAGCCATTTCTCTTCTCCTATGTGCCAGGCCGCTCCTGCACTCCACGTCGGGTTGAACTGCCTGTTGCTTCCGAAGTTGGAGCTGCCGTCGGTGCGGAAAGATGCGTTGAGGACTATGGTTTTACCGAGGTAGTAGTCGGCCGATGCGTAGAAGGATGCGTAGCGGGTCTTGCTGAAATATTCGCCGTTGAGTTTCTCGACTTCTCTTGTCCATTCGTCCTGCGCACCGCTGATTGCAGGGAGCGAGGTCGTGCCGGTCTTCGGGTCGTAGTTGTACCTTTTCGTGAATATGGTGTTGGCGTCCGAGCCTCTGAGTTCCGCCCCGGCGAGGACGTTGAGCGTGTGAATCTCCGCGAAGGTTTTGTTGAAGGCGAAATGTCCCCTCGCCACATAGCTTCCGCGGTTTGTCCTGTTTTGGGATATGTTGCCGTAGAGATTGGTCTGTGAACGGTCGTCGCTGCCGAGACGGTCGCGGAATGCGGAGTAGGTGTATTTGTCGACAATCTTGTCCGTGGAGTTGTTGGCAAAGGAATATGAGACGAGTCCGACGAAATGAAGAGGTTCGATGATCCGCAGGTCAACCTGCGCACGCGCCGTTCCGTTGGTGTTTTTTGTGGAGCTGTAGTTCGAATTGAGTTCGCGGAGTATGCTGAACCCGTTCTTCGGCATCACCTGCTCTGCTCCGCGTCCGTTGTAGTAGCCGAGCGTGAACCAGGTGTTGTCTGCGGCGTAGGAGCCGTCGTCGTTGTATGCCTTCTCGTAGGGGTTTGAGAAATATGCGTAAAGGAACGGGTCAACGCTGGAATACGGCATCTTCGACTCCTGCCTTGCCGCCTCAAGACCGAGGTCGATACGCACCCAATCCGTCGGGACGAGAGAGGTTTTGGAATTTATGTTGTAGCGCCTGTAGTCGTTGTTTATCAGCATGCCGTTCTCGTCGTTGAGTCCGAGGGCGACGTAGTAGGTGACTTTGTCAGAACCTCCGCTGAGCGAGAGGTGGTGTCCCTGCGAGAACGAGTTCCTGAACAGCAGCCCGTACCAGTTGGTGTCGGTGCCTTTAAGCGATTCTATGCAGGCGTTCTGCGCCTCGCGGTCTCCCTTGAGGTGGCTGAAGTCCCCGAGCCCGGCGCGTATCTGGCCGACGATGCCGACGACAGGGTAGATTGCTGTATTGTCTGTCAGTGACTTCTGATATTTGGCAGCGGAGAACTCGTCCCAAAGCTCGTCCTCCCAGGCGAGTTTTTCCGCCGAGTTCATGAGGTCAAGTGTCCGCTGCGGTCTGAACGAGACGGTGAAGGTGTTGTTGTAGCTGACGCGCATCTTTCCGGCCTCGCCTTTTTTTGTCGTCACGACAATGACTCCGTTGGCCGCCCTTGAGCCATAGATGGCAGCTGCCGCCGCGTCCTTCAGGATGGTTATGCTCTCGATGTCATTAGGGTTTATGTTGCCGATTCCGTTGACGAAGATGTCGTCGAACCCGCCTGTCGCGAGCTGCTCTGCGCTGAGGGACGGCGATTCGCTCTGCATAGGCACACCGTCAACGACCCAGAGCGGCTGCCCGCTTCCGGTCATGCTGTTCGACCCCCTGATTCTGATGCGCGATTCTGTTCCCGGCTGTCCCGAAGTCGCTGACACCGCAACTCCGGCGACCTCTCCCTGCATGAGCGCGTCGACTGAAGAGATGGCCTTCGCCTCGAACTTATCCGAACTGATGACCGCCACTGAGCCGGTGATTCTCTTGACCGATGTCTGGGCATAGCCGGTGACTACCACCTGGTCGAGCTGTGTGCTCTCCCACTCCATCACTATCTTCACGCCCGTCGTGTTTCCGTCAGCAATTCTGTAGACGACGTCCTTCATCCCGACCGACGAGAAGAGCACCGACTTTGTACCATCCGGCAGCATGAAACTAAAATTTCCGTCCATATCGGTGACTGTGCCGGCCGACTTCTTTTCCATAGACATGACCCCTGCACCGATTACCGGTTCTCCGTTCGGGTCAGTCACCTTTCCTGTGAGCCTTGTCCCCTGTGCCGCAGCGGTGAGACCCGCGAGGAGAAGCAAGGCGAGGCTGACTAAATGTGCTGTAGCCTTCATAATCAAAACTCTTATACCACTGTTTGGAAACATTCCAATTCCCTGACCCGCAAATATAATAAGAATCTGATTATGTGTTTCTGAAACTCGATGGAAAGTCAACAAAATGTTCTAATTTTGCGGATATGAAAAAGGTCTTGATTATCACATACTATTGGCCTCCGTCCGGAGGTTCAGGCGTGCAGAGATGGGTGAAGTTCGCGAAATATCTGCCGCAGAATGGTTGGCAACCGGTGATATATACTCCTGAGAATCCGGAACTTACGGTCGTGGACGGGACATTGGAAGATGATGTTCCAGAAGAGGCCATAGTTCTGAAACGTCCGATTTTCGAGCCCTACGGGATTTACCGCAGGCTGACGGGGAAGGGAAATTCCAAAGCTTCCGCTGGTGATCCGGAGGGAAAATCCGTGCATGGAAAGGCAGGGGAGGCCACTGCATCGGAAGTTAATCCGATAAATGCGCAGAAAAAGAGCCTTTCTCAAAAGATTTCGCTGTGGATTCGCGGCAATTTTTTCATCCCCGACCCTCGCTGCCTCTGGATTCGTCCGTCGGTGAAGTTCTTGAAGAAATACCTCAAGGAGCATCCGGTCGATGTGATTGTCAGCACCGGCCCTCCCCACTCGATGCACCTCATTGCGCAGAAGGTGGCGGCGTCAACTGGCATTCCTTGGGTGGCGGATTTCCGTGATCCGTGGACGAGGATGTTCTATTTCAAGCATCTGGAACTGTCTTCGTGGGCGGAGCGGCGGCACGAAAGACTGGAGAAGGGCGTGCTTGACGGGGCGGATGCGATTGTTGCCGTGTCTCCCCTTGTTCAGGACGATTTCAAGAAGATGACAGATACTCCTGTCGAGCTGATTACCAATGGCTTTGACGATGACGACTTCGACAGCGCCTCTGAGGAGATGCGCGTATCGGAGGAGGAGACAGGAAGCGAGAACGAGGATTTATTTAACATTGTCCACACGGGGCTTTTTGCCGCGGACGGGAATCCGCTTGAACTTTGGAGAGTTTTGGCAGAGCTTGCGGCCGCGGACGAAGAGTTCGCGGCAAAGCTGCGCATACGGCTCTCCGGGAAGACTGACACTCAGATTGTTGAGGCAATAGCCGCCGCTGGGCTCAGAAAGTCTCTCGTGAACAGGGGCTATGTCAGCCATGATGAGGCCGTGCGCGAGCAGTGTGGGGCCTCCATTCTGATTCTTCCCCTGCGCCATGAGCCGGAATACCGCGCGACGCTTCCGGGCAAACTTTTCGAATATCTCGCCTCACGACGTCCCGTGCTCGGAATCGGGCAGACCGACGGGGCTATGGCGAGGCTGCTCGGCGATGCTCATGCCGGCGTGACGTTAGACTGGGACGATGCCGACGGCATGAAGAAGGAAATTCTCCGCTGTTGGACGCTTTTCCGCGCAGGAAAACTCGACGACAACGATGGTGACATTGACCGCTATTCTCGCCGACGGCTCACCCGCCAGATGGCTCAGCTGTTTGACTCATTGATATAGAATAATATAAGATGACTAAAATTAAAATTAACGATGCCCTCGTGAAGAAGATATTGGTTTATCTTGGCATTGTCGTGTTTTTCGTGGTCCTGTCGTATGCTTTTGTGCCTCAGGTTTTGAGCGGAAAGATTGTGAATCAGGGAGATATATCGTCGTGGAAGGGTATGGCGAACGAGGCTGTGACCTACAACGCGCAGCATCCGGAAGACAAGACGCAGTGGACTGACTCGATGTTCGGCGGAATGCCCACGACTGCGACGATTGACGATTTCGATGGTGATTGGACGAAGTGGATGTATAATCTGCTGCTGACCGGTAGGCGTCCGGCGACCTATTTCTTCATCGCTCTTCTTGGCGGATTCTTGCTGATGCTTTCGTTTGGCTGCGGACTTGTGCCTGCGGTAGGAGGTGCGATTGCAATCGCATTCTGTTCGTATAATATGCAGATTATTCAGGTGGGGCACAATACTAAAATGCAGGCGATTGCGTTTTTCCCTTGGGTGCTCGCCGGAGTCGTCTACACCTATCGATGCGCGATGGCAGGACTCAAAGGCGGCTATGGGTTGTATAAGGCTGATGGGGCTGCCGGTCAGGATGAGACAGGAAAGACGGCTACGTGGAAGTCTTGGCTGCCGAAGACGGTGCTCGCTTCGGTGTTGTTTGCACTCGCACTGAGCTTTCAGATAAAGGCGAATCATCCGCAAATTACTTACTATCTGGCGATTGTAATTTTTGTCTATGCGCTGACGCTGCTAATATGGGCGTGCGTGAAGAAAGAAGAGCGCGGACGGAGGCTTACGAGGTTCTTTGCAGCCTCGGCTCTGCTGCTCGTCGTGGGCTGCATCGGAATCGCGACGAACGCCAACAAGTTGATTCCCACATACAAATATTCAAAATACACTATGCGTGGGGGATCGGAACTCGCAGCGGACAAGGCTGAGCATGCGGGTGACGCGAAGGCAGTGAAAGAGGCTAAGGCAGCGGCCAAGGGGCTTGACCTTGAATACGCCACGGCCTGGTCATATGGGATTAACGAGATGCCTAACTTGCTGATTCCCAATTTTAACGGTGGGGCCTCATCCTGCGATCCGCATCTGAAGCACGGAGCCACGGAGGAACTTCTCCGGCGTGCCGGACAGCCTAATGTGAAGCAGACAGTAAAGCAGTTGCCTATGTATTGGGGACCGCAGCCTTTCACGGCGGGTCCGATGTATCTCGGTGCCGTCACCATATTCCTTTTTGTCCTCGGACTGTTCCTCTTCAAAGGCAAGGACAAGTGGTGGATTATCGTGGCGACCCTCATCGCGGTTTTCCTCGCATGGGGCAATCATTTCATGTGGTTCACGCGGCTGTGGTTCAACTATGCGCCGATGTACAGCAAGTTCAGGACGGTGTCAATGGCGCTGACTGTGCTTCAGGTGACGGTGCCGCTGCTTGGATTCCTGACGCTTGACAAGATTATAAAGGAAGATTACAATCACAAAAAGATTATCCGAGCCGTGCTCTGGGCCGGTGGGCTGACGGGCGGTTTCTGTCTGATTATGGCCTTGTTCCCCGGACTTGCGGGGGACTTTACGTCCGCATCTGACGCCGGCATGCAGGATATTCTTGTGGATGCGCTTCGCGAAGACCGCAGGGCGATGCTCCGTCACGACGCCCTCATAAGCCTGTGTGTCATATCCTTGGCTTCAGTAATACTGCTGTGGGTATATTGGAAGAAAGAGCCGTTTGTGCGCACCGGAAGAGGCTATGTCGCGGGAACGATAATCGGAGTTCTGGTCCTTTTAGACCTTTTCAGCGTGGGCAAGCGCTACCTGAACAACGACCATTTCATCTCTCCGAAAAATTGGGAGGCGCAGTTTAAGGAGAGACCTGTCGACAAGAGCATACTCGCGGACAGGGATTTGTCTTATCGCGTCCTCGACTTGAGCGTCAACACATTCAATGACTCGCATCAGTGCTACCGTCACAAGTGCATCGGCGGCTACAGCCCGGTGAAACTTCAGCGCTATCAGGACCTCATTGAGCGGTACATTTCCGGAGAAATCAACTCTCTCTACAAGGCGGCCGGTACCTGCGCGACAATCACTGAATTAGAGGAAAATTTGCCGTATCTTCGCATAACATCAATGTTAAACGGCAAGTATATCATATTGGGAGAGGATATGGCCCCAGTTGTTAACGACTATGCCTGCGGAAACTGCTGGTTCGTTAATGACGCCCGCACGGCGGAGTCGGTTAATGAGGAGATTGATTTTTTAGGAGATACCGATCTTGATAACACTGTGGTTTTAGGTCCTGATTTTAAAGGTATTGCATCAAAGATTGAAGAGGGTTTCGAGAATCCGGATGATTTCATCAGGATGACCTCGTATGAGCCGAATGAACTTCACTATGAGTGTCGGCTTTCGTCTCCACGTGCTGTAATGTTCAGCGAAATCTACTATCCGGACGGATGGAAGGCATGGGTCGGCCCTGTCGGCGAGGTGGGCGAGACTGTAGGAAACCGCTTCGAAGCGACGTCGTCTGCGGTGGAGACAGATATTTTCCGTGGCGACTGGATGCTCCGTGGAATGATTCTTCCTGCCGGTGAACATGAGATTGTGATGCGCTTCGAGCCCCATTCTTATGTTGTCGGTGCGCGTATATCCACGGCAAGTTCTGCCCTGCTGATTCTTCTTGTGCTTCTTTCAGCGGCCGGAGCGATCGTTTTTTCAGGTGATGCGGCTTCAACTTTCTTGAAATAGTAGGTTAATGTTCTCAATAAGTTAGAATACTTGCGAAACTTGAATCATTAGCGAAATATGGAAAAATGTATAATTGCGGCGGTGGCGGAAGATGGGGCCATCGGAAAGGACAACGCTCTTCTGTGGCATCTGCCGGAGGATCTGAAATATTTCAAAGCGACGACAATGGGGTGTCCTGTCATTATGGGGCGACGTACATTCGAGTCCATAGGACGTCCACTTCCCGGGCGGCTCAATATTGTCATATCCAAGACTTTATGCTCCGACGACGAACGTATTTCCGTGTTCGGTGACTTGCCCTCTGCAATTAGTTTTCTGGAACAGAAGGACGGGGTGCAGCGCTGTTTTGTCATCGGCGGCGCGCAACTTTATGCGGAAGCGATGGGCATTGCCGACAAACTCTATATCACCCGCATCCTCTCCTCTGCCCCCGCCGCCGACCGTCATTTCCCGTCCATTGACCCCTCTACATGGCGTCAGGACAGCGTTTCTCCCCTGCACACCGATCCGGAAACCGGCATCGCATTCACGTTTGACATCTATAGCCGACGGGTATAGTGCCGGCCCGTTTTCGTTATATGAAATATTTGTTCTATTTTTGCCAACGGATTTGTAACTGTATAGTGAGGATTTTTAGCCTTGCATAAACTTTTTAGACAACATAGACATGAAAGTGCTTATACTGTCCTGCTCAACTGGCGAAGGACACAACTCTGCAGCGAAAGCCTATCTTGAATATCTTCAGTCACAGGGAATTGAGGCCGAGGTTCAGGATACTATGGGCCTTGTAAGTCCCGAAGCGAAAGAGCGTTCTTCGGAAATATACCTTTTCTCCACACGCACAAAACTTTTTGCGATGGCCTATCGCGCCGGTGCGGCGGTGAGCAATGCTCTCGAAACATCGAAATCTCCGGTATATTACGCAAACAAACTCTACTGCGACCGTCTCCACGACTACATCGAGCAAAACGGATTCGACGTCGTGGTCTGCGTACACATATTCCCTGCGGAAGCCATCACCGCCCTCAAGCGCAAGGGCAAGCTCACCGCAAAGTCCGTGTTCGTGATGACCGACTACACCTGCATCCCGTTCATGAAAGACACCGAGCTTGACTACTACATCGTTCCTCACGAGCACCTCATTGAGGAATGTGTCAAGAAAGGCCTCCCGCGAGAGAAACTGCATCCGTTCGGCATCCCGGTGAGGAGCATTTTCCATCAGCCTGCAGCCGACAAGCGTGAGGCGAGGGGACAGTGCATACTTGACTATGGCTATATGGACGCGGACAAGAAATGGTTTCTGATTATGTCCGGCAGCATGGGCTTCGGACACATTCAGGACACGGTCAAGGAAATCCTCCGCAAATGCGGCGGCTCCGTCGAGGTTATTCTTGTCTGTGGCAACAATTCTGAGTTGCGCGCTAATCTTCAAAAGAACTTTCGCCACAGTGATAATGTGGTTGCGCTCGGTTTCACTGACAAGATTCCGAACCTTATGGATGCCTGTGACGTGATCTTTACCAAGCCGGGCGGGCTTTCCAGCACCGAGGCCGCTGCGAAGCGCATCCCGATCATCCACACCGCGCCGATTCCGGGCTGCGAAACGATGAACGCCCTGTTCTTCCACTACCATGGCCTCTCTTACGCCACCACCGACATCCGCGAGCAAGTCCGTCAGGCTCTCCTCCTCTGTGAAGACCCCGTCCGCCGCTCCCGCATGATTGCCGCCCAGGCCTCCAACATCAACCCGAACACCTGCCGCGACATCACTGAACTTCTGAAATAAATCCAGTACTAAAAATTCAAATAAGAAGAGCGTTTTCAAGGCTTGCGAGGAGTCAAAACCGCAGCAATCTTTCGATTGTGAGGATTTGGGCGACGAGTATAACGCAGAAAACGCCTTATTATTTGGATTTTTATTATATTTGCAGCGGATTAGTTGCACATATAGGAGATATTTCGGCTTGAAGTCTCCTTAAAATTATTGAAAATCAAACGTTTGGCTTAAGGCAAAAACTGCCGTAGGACGAACGTGCGCATAATTTGGAGACTATGAAACGTCTTGGATACATAATTGCGGCAGGACTGCTATGCGCATTCTCCTCGTGTCAGAAGGGCGCTGTGGAAAATGTAGGTAATGTCGGCCGGCACACCATTGGGTTCTGCACCGGAGAGGCGTTGACGCGCACCATGATGAATCCGGATGGGCTCACGGCTTCTTGGGAAAAAGGTGACCGCATCGCAGTCTGGGCAAAAAACTCGGCTGGGGAATATACTCTGAATAATACACAGTTCTCGGTCTATGGCGCGGATGGGGCAAGAGCTTTCTTCACAGCAACGATTGACGCCTCGATGCCAGAGGACCGCTACACCTACTTCGCCACCTACCCAGTTCCTGAGTCTGTAAGCCTCACAAAAGCAACATTCACCATTCCTTCCATCCAGGACGGAAAAGTATCCGGTGGCGCGGACATAATGATTGCCAATCCTTTGCTTCACGGCCCGCTTGATGAGGTGCAAGAACTTTCCGACTACACGAAACTCGGTATGAGCATGGAGCACATCCTTCACCAATTCCGTTTATATCTCCCGGAGGGTGAGGACAAATTGGGCGGTGAGGCTATTGTTAAAATGGTCCTGACTTTTCCAAAGCCGGTTGCAGGAAAACTTGTTGCGGACTTCACCGACACCGAGGCCGCGCCTGAATTTTCCGGTGAAGAAAAATCAATTACCCTGAAACTTTCGGAACCTCTTGTGAATTCGACATCTTCTGAGAGGAAATATGCGATGGCGGCATTTTTTCCGTCGTCGTTTGAGGCGTCAGAATCCATCAATATAAAAATATATACCGAAACCAAAATTGCCAATGCCTATCCTGTGAATCTTGAGGGAAGGACATTTGCGGCAGGACATTCGACCCCTGTGCGTTTGCGGATTTCCGACATTCAGGAATATGCCCGTTTGCGTTTTACCGTGTCTTCGAACAATCTGGGAGAGAATGCGAATGCCGTGAGACTGACTGCTCCACAGGGATGTACTTGGGGGGATGGTTCGACGATTTATGAGTATCGTCCGGGTCACGAAATCACTACTGGTGAAACATTTGAAATCCCGTTTGAGAATCTTGACACATTCCGTGCATTCAGTGGAAAAGATGTCACTGTAACCTTTGATACAGAGCACGTTGATGCCACGCAGACTGTGCGTGTGCCGGATTTGACAACGCTGAATTTTGCGGAGATTTCGGCAGGTCTGCCTTATCTTCTTTATGAGGATTTCTCTACTGTTGAGGCTTTCAGTTCGTACGATACATTCGGATTTTCCAGTGCGGGTTCTTGTAATGCCGTGTCATTCCTTAATGGTTGGACAGGAGCACGTGTGGGTGCGGAAGCAGGAAAGAGTATGAGGGTGGCTGCGCGGCGTGAATCTGTCGCCAATTATGACGCCAGAGTCGATTCCGCCCCTATCATTGCCCTTAAAAAAGAATCCGACATAAAAGTCTCGTTCTCTTGGGGCTCGAACAATGACTTCTATAAATTGGTGGGAGGAGACTGCGGCCAGAATGTCTATCTTGGATATGTGACTTCTGACACAGCATACAAAAGTGGAGACAAGACCGGCATATTCGAAGATGAAAACAAGTTTTTCACCAAGGAAAAAACCGGGACATACGCGAACACTCCGAATGCAGAAACTATGGTCATTCACTCGGCCCCTGCAGGACTTGTGAGAATCACTTGGCGAACTTCTGTGGAGTACAGTGCCGGTGGCAACAGCACCACCTGCTGGCTCTACCTCGACAACATCAAAGTTCAAATAGCGAAATAAAAGATTTGCACATATAAAACTTTAATTATGAACCTATTAAAAATTGCAATTTGCAGTGCTGCCGCGCTGTTGTCGCTCTCTTGTTCCAAGAGTGTGAACATCGGCGGACTTGGCAGCGGAGACGGAACAGTAAGTTTTGCCGTCTCCAGCTACCGGATTGTGGATGATGTCACAAAGAGCAATGTCTCAGACTATACGTCACTCCCATCAGCAGGGGACTTTACAATAAGTCTCACCAACAGCGACAATCTTGAAATCTACAAAGGACTCGTCTCCGCTTGGGACAGTGAAAAGCCTCTAAAGGGCGGAAACTACACTGTTAAAGCCAGTTACGGCACCGAGGGGGATGAGGGTTTCGACAAACCTTATTTCATCGGTCAGACAGCGTTTGTCGTCAACGGCGGAAACAAGACAAATGTCAGCATTCCTGCTTCATTGGGAAACTCAATCGTGAAGCTCTCATTCAGCGACAATTTCAGGAACTATTTCACTGACTGGAACTTGAAACTCACCACCGGCACGGGTACACAAATCGATTTTCCTAAAAGCGAGACTCGTGCGGCCTTTGTCGATGCCTACAAATTCACACTTTCCGGCACATTCACAAAGCAGGGTGGCGGCAGTCCGAAGACTTTCTCGAAGGAATACAACTCTATTGAAAGCGCGACTTGCTACACCATAAGTTTTGATGCATCCACTGTCGGGGGGCTCAAGATTAGCGTGACATTTAACGACACGGTGGAAACCATTGACTGTGGTGATGTTGAACTTAATGACTAAGAAGATGAAAAAGACAATAATGATAATCGCCTCAATCGCGGCAGTTTCTCTGGTATCTTGCAAGAAAGTGACAGTTTTCTCCGAAGAGGCATCCGGCACGCTTTCGTTTGCAGAGTTCAGCATTTCTTGCAACGACGAAGTTGAGACCAAGGCCACAACTGCGGCGAGCGGGAACTACAGCATAAAGATATTTGACACTATGACGGAATCAGTGGCTCTCACAACCACCTATTCTGCCATCAAACAAAAGAACAATAAAGTCTCTCTCCCGGCAGGAAACTACCGCCTTGTGGCAAGTTCTTCAGAAGAGGGAACTCCAGTGGCGGCTTTTGAGCAGCCGGTCTACGGAGCATCAAAGGAGTTTTCGATTTCAGCGGGCCAGACCACATCTGTGGGAAGCATCGTTTGTCAGCTCCTTCAGTGCAAGGTGACAGTTTCCTATAGCGATGAGTTTCTTGCAATGGTCACCGGAGCGGGCGTGGCATCTGTTGAAGTGACTGCGGGAACTGCGCTTGACTATGCTCTTCGCTATGAAGGCTCCACTGCAAGCTACGAGCAGAGCGCGGGATATTTCTCTGTGAACAATCCTGCAGGCACGACTATGCTCGTCAGATTTAAGGGGCAGATTGAAGGCAAGAGCCAGACGATGACCAAGACCTTCACTAATGTCAAGGCAAAGCAGTGGCGTCAGGTGAAATTCATCAAGAAGGCAAATGAAGAGGGTAATGCCACCTTCGACATAGTAATCAACTCCCTGGTGGACGACAAGGAACTCGGCAACGATGTCAATGACCTCACAGAGGACATCATCGGCGAAGATCCTTCTGCACCTAAGGGCGACGGAGGCATCACTCTTGACTTCGACTATGCCGGCGGCTGCGATGCGGAATTCACCGACCTCAAGAATGTCGTTATGCCGAAGAAAGAGGAAAAGGAAATCCACCTCATCCTCAAGTCCCTCGTTCCTAACGGAGTGAAGAAGTTCACCGTGGACATCACATCCACAAGCGATGCTTTCCTTGCAGCTCTCGACGCGGCACAGGCAAGAACAATCGACCTCGTGAACCCGCTTCCGGAACAGGACCTCGTTTTCCAGGTTGTGCCTTTCCCTCACGGAGCGACACTTGTCGGACAGACCGACATCAAATTCGACCTCAGCAAGGCACAGGAGGCAATCGTGCTCTACCCTGGTACGCATACATTCAAGATGAACGTCGTTGATGCGAAAGGTTGTCGCAACTCGTTCGATATCATAATGATAGTTAATGAATAGGAGGGAGGGATATGAAAAACAGAAATATCGCAGTTCTTCTCCTTGCCATCGCGGGAGCCGCCGCTTCTTGCAGCAAAACTGAAATAGTGCCGGATAAAGGCACCGGTTCCATCACTCTCGGAGTATCATTGTCCAAGACCAAAGCGGCGCTTTCTTCGGATGAACTTCTCAACACTGCAAAAGTGAAAATCTATATGGGGGACTTCAGCGGACTTGTCCGTAGTTATGTCTATGCCGAGGCTCCCCAGACCATCTACCTCCCGTCCAACGAATATCGTGTGGATGTAATCGCCGGTGAAGCTGCCAAGGAGTCGGCTCAGACAGCATCTTGGGAGCAGAAAAGCTACAAGGGAACAAAGAGTTTCACCGTTTCTTCGGGCACAAACACCTCTGTTCAGGTTGAGGCTACTGTAAACAACGCCATTTCAAAGATTTCCTTCGATCCGAGCGTTGCAGAGAATTTTGCGGCGGGCTACAGTTTTACCATAGGTCTTGACGAGGAACACAGTCTGGTTTACGATGCGTCGAAGTCCGGAAGCGAGGGCTATTTCATCGTTGAAGGTCTTGATGAGCCGCAGCTTTCGTGGACATTCTCCGGCACTCTTTCTAAAGACAGCAAGCCCTTCACAAAAACCGGAACAATCCCGACTGTGGAGGCGGGAAAGGTCTACACCTTGAATGTGAAATACACAATCAAGGACGGCGAACTCGGATTTGAACTTGAAGTGGACCATTCCACCGAGGTCATTGACGACACCATAGTCTTTGAACCGGTTTCCACAGGTCTCGCTCCTTCGGGAATATACGAAATCTGGGCAGGACACGCCACGGTTCACGCCGATGTAGACGAGGCTGAGTTCAGCGACCCTTCGGCAATCAAATTCGCCTACCGTCCTCAGGGCAATGGCGACTGGAAAAGTGCTGATGCAACTCGTAGCACGGAAGGTGTCTATGAGGCTGTACTCAAGGGACTTACACCTTCGACCAAATATGAATACAAGCTTGTCATCGCAGGCGAGGACCAGGGAGACGCCCTGAGTTTCACCACAGAGGCGGCTCCGAATGTTCCGAACGCAAGTTTCGAATATGTTAGCAAAGTTTCAGGAAAGAGCTACTACAAATGGTATGACCCATCCTGCTCGGTGGACGATTGCAAGACAATGTTCTGGGGCTCCGGTAACGGTGAAGGTCCGGACGGAGTGAACGGCTCTGCAAATATGGGCGTTGTCATCACCGAGCCTTCGGACGACGCAAAGGACGGCTCACGTTCTGTATGCGCAATGTCTAAATCAACTCTGGGAATCCTTGCTGCCGGTAACCTCTTCACGGGACAATTTGCCGGAATCATAGGAACTTCCGGAGGAAAGGTAAACTTCGGGCGTCCGTGGACATCCCGCCCGACCGGAATGCGTCTTTGGGTAAAATACTCGGCAGGAAATGTGAACATATTCAAGGGTGTTCCTGAAGGCGCTGATTTAAAGAAAGGCGACAAAGATCGTGGAAACGTGAAAATCGCCCTCGGCACTTGGAACTACAAAACTTACGGCGGCACCAAGGACAGCCCTGTCCAGGTGAACACCACCAACCAATCTACATTTGTTGACTACCGCAACGACCCGTCCACTATAGCTGACGGTGAGCTCATCCTCTATGGAGATGGTTTCAAACAGATTAACGGAGGTTCTAAGGATGTTTCCGATGTTTCTCAGTGGCAGCAGATTACGATTCCGTTCAACTACCACAAGACAAACGAGTATCCGACCCATATCATAATTTCCTGCGCATCCTCAATGTATGGAGACTACTTCACCGGAAGTGATTCTTCAAGATTCTGGATTGACGCTGTAGAATTGCTTTACGAATAATATGTTCCGGACAAGGCATATAGTCACATTCACAGTCATATTTCTGTTCCTCGCCCTCCAGACGGCCGTCGGACAGAAGTATGACCGTGGGTATGACAATTCTCATCAGGCGGTATTTGCCCCGAAAGGAACTTTTATGATAGGAGGGAACGCCAGATATTCCTACCACTCGATGAAAGACTACAATTTTCTCATCGTTGACGGAATAAATTCGAAAGGTTACACGGTTTCTGCCACACCGACATTTCTCTATATGATTAGGGACAATATCGGAGTCGGAGCAAGTTTTTCCTACGACAGGACTATGCTCGACCTCGCATCGGCGGATTTGTCGATTTCTGAAATCAGTATGAGCGTAAGGGACTACTACAGGCTTTCGCAGAGTTTCGGAGGCTCGCTCGCATTCCGTCCCTACATTCCGCTTGGAACTTCCGGAAGATTTTCGATGTTCGCCCAAGTCGGACTCGGTTTTTCTGCCGGTCAGGTGAAGAACACGGCAAAGGTGGATTCACAGACCAAGGGAACATTCACCTCTCAATATAAGATAATTGTTGGTGTGAATCCCGGATTTACGGCCTTTATAACCAATCACTTGGCTATGGAGTTGAGTGTCGGGGTACTCGGTTTTAACTACTTCTGGACCGACCAAATCCACAATCAGGTTTCCACCGGCTCCAGCAGCAATTCCAATGCAAGTTTCACTTTGAATCTCGCTTCAATAGCGGTAGGATTCGCCTATTATCTGTAGTTGCGTATGAGAAGATTTATGATTATCCTGTCCCTGTTTTTGGGAGCGGTCACATCCTCCTATGCGACGACGACAGACGCAGAGAGTCCCCGTCATCGGCACGACAGCAGTTCGACAGTAGAAAAGCGCAAACCGCTGGTTTTGGGAAAACGAATAGCGCGGGACACGACCGGTATCAGCAAACGAAGCCTTCGTACCCACCTCATAATCCCGAAACACGACTGGCAGATTGGGATGGCGGCGTCGTATGTCAATCTTTCGGCGGACAATAGCGAATATCTCCTGTTGCTCGACAAGTCCAACGCCTATCTTTCACTCGCGAGGATTTCGATAAATGGCGCCTACGCCTACTGTGACAACCATTCGGTGGGTCTGAGACTTCAGTACACCAACGGTAACTGCTCGGTGGACGCCGCCACACTGGACCTTCTGGGAAATTTCTCCTACGATTTCAAGAATGTCAAGGCAAAAACGCTCTCCTACACCGGAGCCGCCTTCAATCGTTCATACGTTGGACTTGACAACAAGGGACGTGTGGGCGTATTCCTAGATACCTCACTGGGTTACACCCGTTCCAGAAGTGACATCCAGAGTTCGTCGGAATCCTACACCATCAACAACAAATTTTTTCTTGCACTCAGTCCCGGAATAGTATATTTCCCGATGAACACGATTTCCGTATTTGCATTCATCAGCCTTGCGGACATATCCTACAACAATTCAAAGGGTTACTCCGGCGGTTCGTTCAAAGGCGAAAGGAATTATTTCCGCGCCCAGGCAAGACTGGACTTGTTTTCGATAAACTTCGGACTGTCAGTCCATTTGTAGCATTATGAAAAAGTTCACATTTCTCATATCCTTTTTTTCTCTACTTGCAGTATCCTGCCTGAAGAATGACATCCCCTACCCGGTTGTCGTTCCCCACATCCTGTCTCTTGACGCGGAAGGGGCGAAGGCGGTCGAGATCGATGCACACAAGCAGACCGTGGACATCATTCTTGAAGAGGATTATGACTTGAAGAATGTCCGCATCAATGGGTATACTACTGATATAGAGGAGAATAAACTTTCTCTTTCTTCGGAAATCAAGGGTCGTCACGATTTGACGTCTCCTTGGAACGTGACTCTTTCCACTTGGCAGGACTATCAGTGGACAATCTCGGCCCAGCGTCCGATTGAGCGTTATTTCACCATCGAAAGTCAGGTGGGGGAGACTGTCCTTGATGTTGAGAACCGGAGGGCTATAGCATACGCCAGCAAGACCGTGGATTTGTCTAATGTCGTCGTCAAATCTCTCAAACTCGGCCCGAAAAGGGTGAGTACATATTCATTGGATATAAAATATATCAAGAAATTCATCGATGATGACGGTAATTCGACGCCAATTGAAATTGAGGTGAAGAGTTTCGGGGATTCGGAGTATTGGACGCTTGTCGTGGAACATTCGGATATATCCGTAAATGTGAAAAATATAAATGTTTGGACGAAAGAGGTTTATATTACTGCGGTCGGCGTCGAGGGACAGAAGAACGGATTTAAATACCGCGTTGTCGGTGAATCCGGATGGACAGATGTGACAGGGGGTGCCCTTTCGATGACAGGAGGACAGTTTACGGCGCACATCACCGGTCTGACACCGGCAACGACATACGAGTTTTATGCCTACACCGGTGATGATACCACTGATGTCCAACAGTTTACTACCGACCCTGCCCGACAGTTCCCGAACAACAGTTTCGAGCATTTTAGCAAGGTGACCGATGCGGACTATTACAAATGGTATGACCCGTCTTGCGACGACCCGGAGTCCCGCGAAATATGGTGGGCTTGCGGAAACGGTGAAGGCAAAGACGGCGTTGCAGGCACTGGAACACTCAATCTCGTCCTCACATTCCCGGATTCTGAGGAGAAGGCGGATGGTGGCTGGTCTGTGCGCTGTGAGTCAAAGTCACTTGTGGGTGTGCTTGCCTGTGGAAACCTTTTCACCGGCAGATTTGCGAAGATTATCGGAACCACCGGAGGAGCAGTGAATTACGGACGCTATTGGACAACACGTCCGAAGGCTCTTAAGGTCTGGTATAAGTATGAAAGCGGAATCATCGACATCATCGGCAAGCGTCCTGTGGGTGACAACACCCAAGTGGGCGACAATGACCGCTGCGAAATTGCAATTTCGGTAGGAAATTGGGATTACAAGAAGATGGGAGGCAATCCGGAGTCTCCTGTGTATGTGAACACTACGGAGGGACGCTACTACACCGAAAAGTCTGATGGAGTCATAGCCTTCGGCCACCACGTCAGCAACCAATCCTGCGACTGGACTCAGATTGAAATTCCGCTGAACTACAAGACCCTCACCGAGCGCCCGACGCACATCATCGTCACCTGTGCCGCCAGCTACCTCGGCGACTACCTCACCGGCTCCTCAAGCACCAAGCTTTGGGTCGACAAAATGGAACTGGTCTATTGACGGGCATTCCTTTTCTTCTGGTTTTTCTGTTTTTTTTGAACCATTGGTTTGAATTTTATCATTTTTCGTTATATTTGTGCCGGGTGTCAGTAGAAGATTGATACTCATTAATTTAGTAATCGTTAAAACGGTACTGATATGAGACAACTGATGGTGAAAATATGCCGTGTTTTGCTTACGGCTATGGGTTTTGCTGCCGTGACCGGTTGCCCTAAAATGTATGGTTGCCCTGAAATTCCTGCAATGTATGGCTCTCCTCATTGTGATGTGACTGTCAAGGGTGTTGTTACTGATGAAAGAGAGAACCCGATTGAAGGGATACGAGTGAAGGCCGTGCAAGTCATGCCTAAACAAGCGGGAGTGGAACTGGACAGATATGAACATGATTTATTCCAATCTCTGACTGACAATGCCGGGGCATTCGAACTCAGCGGTGCTGTGACGTCGTTTGATAATCCGGAAGTCTATGTGATAACCGAGGATATTGACGGCGAAGAGAACGGTGGATGTTTTGCTCCGGAAACGCTTAAAGTTGACATCGTTAAGGTGAAGGATGGCGATGATAATTGGTATTTCGGGGCATACGAGAATGCGACTCCCGTCGAAATAAAATTGAAACCGGAAGAGAAATCCGAGAAATGATGGGTGGGGTAAGCCTTAGACAAAGAATCGCCCTTGAACTGCAGCGACAGCTCACCCTTAACTGTGCGCGGGAGCATCCGCTGAGGGAAATTTTCTGGGAATGTACCCTTCGCTGCTGTCTTGAGTGCCGCCATTGCGGAAGTGACTGCAAGGTGACCTCCGGTCTGAAAGATATGCCTTTCGCTGACTTTGAAATGGTGCTCCGGCGTATTAACGAGGCGTATGGCCCGGAGGACAAGATGGTGATTCTCAGCGGCGGCGAGCCTCTGATGCGCCGCGATCTCGAGGACTGCATCCGCAGAATCCGTGAAATGGGTTTCTCATGCGGAATGGTCACAAACGGCTATCTGTTGACAAGGGAACGTGCGGCCGGACTTCTCCGTGCCGGGCTTGGCAGCGCAACCGTTTCGATTGACGGCACCGAAGCCGACCATGACTGGATGAGGGGCGTGTCTGGCAGCTTCACCCGCGCCTTGAATGCAGCAATGATTCTTTCTGGAAGCGGCATCGTCTTCGATGTCGTAACCTGCGTGAACCGCCGAAACCTTGCGCATCTCGAAGAACTTAAAGAAATCCTGATATACTCCGGCATAAAGGCCTGGCGCCTCTTCACCATCTTCCCGGCGGGACGCGCGGCCGAAGACCCCCAACTTCAGCTCTCTTCTCAGGAATTTCGAAGTCTGATGGACTTCATAGTCCGCACGCGAAACGAAGGCCGCATCCGCACGAGCTATGCCTGCGAAGGCTTCCTCGGTGAGTATGAGGGCAAGGTTCGCGACAACCTCTATATGTGTCAGGCAGGTCTCACTGTCGCTTCGGTTCTTGCCGATGGCTCCATCTCCGCCTGTGCCAGCATCCGCAGCGACTACCATCAGGGCAACATCTACAAGGACGATTTCGTCGACGTTTGGGAAAACCGCTTCCGTCCCTACCGCGACCGCCGCTGGATGAAAAAGGACGACTGCGCCACCTGCAAGTGGTTCCGCTACTGTCAGGGCAACGGAATGCATCTCCGTGACTCCCAAGGCAATCTTCTCCTCTGCAACCTCAAGAAACTATAGATAATGCTACAAATTCTGATGCATCAAAATATGTAGCATCATTTCTTGGCTTCCATCACGATGTCATCAACAAGATAGGTCATTCGCAATCCCACATTAACCAACGGATGCTCGACAATCATTGTTGTTCCGCGATATACTCTCATTTTGCAAAGTCAGAAAAATCATAATCCCCCAATCGTCGAAATCCCCAATTTTTTAACGGCGTTTCTATGCAAAATCCCCTAATTTTATCAAGTCAAGATGAAAAAGGACGACTGCATTTCTTGGCTTCCATCACGATGTCATCAACAAGATAGGCGTCGCTCATGTTCTGCAGGCCGTTGCGGGTGTCGGAAAGATTCTTGTATGTTTCGGAATTATAAAATATCCCGAGAGCCTCTTCCTCGGTAATCTCAAGTCTCTTTGCCAGCAATGACACCACTCTTGCAAACTTCATCTGCAGCAAAGTCTTATTTATCAGCGGATTATGTGTCATATCTGTAGTTCTTTGGCTTGTATGAATCTTATATGCCTATCAATAATGGTTTGATTCAAGAGGCATATCTGATTGTTTGCTTTCTCGTATATAAGCCTCTGCAATGCCTCTTTGTCTGAAATAAGCCCGTCTGAATAGAGTTCGATGGTGTTGAATACTCTGTCATTCGCAATTCCGCCCTCAATAATGTCATATTGTGTCCACTCATTCCCGCCTTTTCTGTTGGATACTACGAAATTCAGCCAATCGAGATTATATGCATCAAACTTCAGATAGCGAAACTCTCCGTTCAATGCCGCATCAATGTCAAACTCATATTCATTGACAAACTGTCTCTTTCCTTTGTTTATTGGTCTGGAAGCCCATAAAACGGCTTGTTCTTCGAGATCTGTCAAATAGAACCCATTTCCGAAATCAAGATTCTTTCGTCCGACACTAACCAACGGATGCTCGACAATCATTGTTGTTCCGTGATATACTCTCATTTTGCAAAGTCAGTCTTTAGGTTATTGGCCTTCATATATGCAAGCACTTCGTCAACGATATAGGATTTGCTCTGCGTGTGCAAAGTTTCATAACTTGGGAACAGAAAACCGTTCACGCCACCGATGCTGTTCAGCTCATTGTAGATGACGCTCCCCGGAACACCAAGATGTTCGGCAGTGTTTTCAATGCAGAAAACTGCAAATTCCGTAGCTCTTTCCTTGATTGTCATATCTATGCAAACATAATTGTCTACTTTGGGCACATTTGCCTACTGCAATTTTAATAAAAATATGTGATAACTCGTGGAAATCTATCAAAAATCAACACATTTCTGCGGGTTATTGATACATTTCAGATCGTTGAAGTCTGTTCGTTTATGGAGTTACTTTGCATAGAAAATTTATTTTCGTCAAAATAGCATAATGTAATTTACTTATTTTGTCACAATAACATAATATGTTAAATGTATTTGTACAATTTTGAGGACGATGCCTTCGCAGTGACAGATAGTCTGCTTGCTGTTTTAGAATCTGCGTTGAATTGTGAACGCGCGCGTTCACAATCTTTAAGTATCTGAAAGACAGATGTGTGTAGGGCTGAAACTGACAAAACAGAGTATAGTTTTGGGAACTATGCTCTGTTTTGTCTTGATAGAAGTTGGGAAATGTTTTACCGTGCTCTCATGGCATCAATAAAATAGGCCAATGCTCGGTCTATCATTTCAGTGGTAACGCCTTTGCCGGCGGGATATTTGGCATTGATTTGCCGGGCGATTTCTTGCAGGATGGCAAGGATGTCATTCGTGAGAGTCAGCCCTTCAATCGTGGCGATTGCATTATCTATCGCTGTTAGCCACTCATTCCATACCTCAAAACTCACCCCGTAGGTGAGATTGCTGAGGTATTTCAGAGTGACAATGTGGTTCTGCTGGAAGATTTCATTCTGCTCGATTTTCCTCCATCTCTTTCTCCACGTCTTTATCCTAAACCTCTTTATGCCGGTTACTTCAGCGATTTTCGCGATGGATTGCCGCTGTTCCGACAGCATCAGCCTTGTCGCTGCGGCGATTTCTTCGTAGGTGTATTTATCTTTCATTTTTTATAAACAAGTATGTGAAAGACATTCGCCTGTACTGGAATTTCAATACGGGCAATGTCATTGAGTGCTTAATCAAGAAATTTGATTCTTTCTGGAATAACAGCGTGGACCTCTCTTGTCCCTTCTTCGACAATTCCAGCTGTGATTTCTACTTCGGTGCCGTCTTTTTTTGTGAAGAGGGACTTTCCCCATTCGTGAAATAGACCCTTGCGTCTTTTGATGGTTTCGGTATAGTCGAACCATGCACCCTTATTGCTGGTTTCTGGTACTCCTTCTTCGTCAAACTTTTGAAGGTCGAATTCTACTTTTCTTAACTTTTCCATAATGAATTGATTTTATGATGTTATATGAGATTATTCGTCTTTGACACACCTTACGAGACCACCGTAGTTATTATTAATTGGTGAATATTTCACTTGACATAGCGTAAATGTTCTAGGATTTACAGAATAATAATAACCGCTATCTTTGTAGGTCGTTGTCCAATAGCATTCGTAAGGATAATTTTCTGAGGGGAAATATATGGCTTTCTCTGTAGTTCCTTTAAAGTTGTTCCAATCGCCCAGTCCCATAGATGTTCCGCAATATGTGTAGTCTTGTAATATCATAAATTCATCTTTTGATGGAATGCGCCAACCGCTTGGGCACCAATCTGATATATAACCTTTAGGGGGACGTGTCCCACTTGCGGAAGTTGATGTCGCACCATAATTATAGATGGACCATCTCAACTTTCCTATAAGCCGGCCGGCTTGCTTAACTTCGGACAGCTTGTTGCCACCGAAACTGATATAAATCAAGTTTTCGTTTTTGGTTATGTCAAGTTCAGTCAATTTGTTTTTCTCGCAATACAATTCCGAGAGAGCGGCGTTTGTTCCTAAATCGAGGGTCGATAGGTTATTGCTGGCACAATTAAGATACGTTAGCATGAGGTTGTTAGATAAATCCAATGTTGTGATGGATGTGTTGCTGCAATCCAATTTTTCAAGATTCGGCATTTGACAAATCACGTTGTTGAGGTTTGATATTTTTATATCCGCGACATTCACTTCCGTTGCCGCTTCGACCGCCTTGATTTCCAATGTCCCGTCTCCGTCTGTGTCGAAATTATTCAGCAGATAGTATATGAATTGCTCCTCTTCTGCATATGAAGGGATAAATCGGACATATTCAGATATGACATTTTCTGTGGAAGATGTGATTTTTACTGCAATGGCCGTGGCAAGATTTCCTAACATGAATTCCTTATTAAGCTCATTTGTCGAAACCGTCACGGACAGCACTCCGTTTTCAGCGGTCGCGCCTTTGATCTTGAGGTCAACGAAGTCGCCGGCTACGGCCTTGGTGAGGGTATAGACGGCGCGGGCGGAGAGGATGGATTCCCAGTTGGCGGCTATTTCGGAGGCTGCGGATGCCGGATGAACGTCGAAGCGCAGAGTGACGTCGCCCGGGATTATGTCGAGGGCATCGCGGGTGTATTCCACACGCTCCGCTCCGTCAGCGTACCTCGGTATGTACGATATGGATGTTATCTGACTTACAATCTCCTCAAGGCGTGCAACCCTGTCCTCAAGAGCGGTCACTCTTGATTTGACCGACTCCACCTCGGTCTTCAGACCGGATATCTTGTCCTCCACTTTGGCAATCTCAGAGGCGAGCTTCGCGGTAATCGTCCCGTCATAATCGTTGATTGCCTTGGCGATGGCCGCGGTGTAGGATTCTATAATTTCCGACTTTGTCGCATCAAGCCTTGCCGAAAGGCTTTGTATGTCCGAGGTGTTCTGCGCGATTGCCGTGGCATTGCTCTGAATTGCTGAGGCATTCTTCGCGATGAGGGAGGCATTCGAGGCGATGTCCTTAGTGTTCTGAATCACCGTCTCTGCATAGTCCTCGATTCCGCTGTCTTTCAGGGAGTTGTGCAACCTCTGCATCTCGGCGAGTTTCTCACAGTTCTCGGTGATAAGTTTTTGATTATCTTCGGCAAGCTTTTTCACGGCGGCAAGGTTCTTCGTGTTCGCTGCGATTGCTGTGCTGTTCTTAGAGATATCTGCTGTGTTCTGACTTATGAGTATCGCGTCGTCGGCAATCTTCCCCGCGTTCTCTGCCACCGATTGTGAGAGAGAGGTGAGGTCACCGCGCAGGCCCGTAATCAGGCCCGCGTTCGCCGAAATCTTCCTGTTCGTCGCCGTCTCAAGGTTTGTGATGAGTGTCGTGAGATATGCCTTGTCGGAGTCCATGCGTCCCGTGAGTTCCGCCCTCATAGCCTCAAGCTTCGCGTCCGTCTGCTCTATGGTGTAATATCCAGCAAGCTGCTCGCTCACCCACGACTTCATCGAGGTCTCAAGCCTCGTTATTTCTGTGGCGACGAGCTTCGTGTAGGCATCCGTGAGTTCCGTCCTCAACGCTGAAATGTCACTGCCGAGCTTTTCCGTGAGCGCACCTATCTGTTGACTCGTTGATTCGTCAAGGGCAGAGAGCGACTTCGAGAGTTCCTCCGCCTTGTTGGTGAGACGCACGTCCATGTTCATGGTATATGCGTTCAGCGTCTCAAACTGTGTCTTTATACTTGCGACAGTCTCCGCGAGTTTGTTCTGCTGCTCGATGGTCGCGAACGTCGCGTCCGCCCAGTCGCGCACCTTCCCGTTCTCGGAATCCACATAGCCTCGCAGTTCCTCTGCGTTATTCTGAAGTTCCTCGTCCTTGGCCTTCAGAGACTCGATTGTGCCGTTCAGAGTCTCAAGCTCCCCGTTTATGAGGGTCTTGTATGCCTCAAGCTGCGCGATGACATCGGCTTTTGCCACATCAATCGAGCCGGAGAGTTCGGTTTTGTCGGCCGCCATCTCCTCGCGGAGGGTTTTCTGCGCCTCGGTCAGAGCAGCATTGGTTTTCCCGAGTTCAGTTTCAAGTGTCGCTTGTTTCTCTTCGAGCGCGGAGATGTATTCCCGAAGCCCCGCGTCGGTCTTTTCGAGTTCTCCTATGGTCTTTTTTATTGAAGCCACCTGCTCGTCGATAGAAGGAATCCTTGTATTCTCCAGTTCCGAAATCCTCTGTTCGAGGGAGTTGATTCTATCCTCCAATTTTCCGCAGGAGGATGTAGCGATGACTGCCGTCACCAACGCCAACGACGGCAATAGTTTACTGATTTTCATAGTCTGTTTCCATGAATCTTGCTTCGTCCGTGACTCCTCCGGACGGTTTTGCGCAAAAAGAAAGTGTGGAGTCGAATTCCGTCTATCTAAAAGAAGGTTGTGGCTAACCCAAGAGAAAATAAACGATACCCAATACCCCACACTCAAAACGGATATGAAGTATCGGGGCACAAGATGCCCACACTGCATAGTCCACAATGAGAATGAGTGCTGTCCGTCGTCCTTTCTCTTTTGAAAACTGCCACATTTTCTTTTAAGGATGTCCGAAAACACTTTCAATATTTATGTGCTGATTGCTCAGCGTCACAAAGTTAGAAAATATTTTCGAAAAAGGACAAGACACTTTATGGTATTGAGTATCGAACTGCGTTATATGCAATAAGTTGATATTTGACGCAAATTTGCCGGTTGCGACTGGCGAATTTCTTGAACATATATCGCGATGAAACATAATATGATACAAAAAATCGCCGGGAACCATTGCTGATTCCCGGCGATTTCCGAGTTAGTGTCGCCCGCGCTTTTCAAATCGCGCGGTTAAGCCGCTTGGAGGGCGAAATTGCATAAAAAGATGGAGTGCAAGGCGCTCGGTGAAGCCAAATACCGCAGCAACCTGATGGTTGTGAGGATTTTGGCAAGGCGAGCAACGCGGCAATCCGCTTTTTAGGCGATTTCGCCTATGATGACCTGTCCGTCCTTCACATCCACACTCACAGTCGAACCACGTGTCACCTTGCCTTCCAAGATGGCCTTGGCGATGAGGTTTACGAGCTCCCTCTGCATCAGACGCTTGATAGGTCTTGCACCGTAGGCAGGATCATAACCCTCGGTTGTCATATAGTCCTCGAATGCTTCGGTGAACTTGATGCCGACCCCGTTTTCTTCCAACTTCCTGCGGAGAGCGTCCATCTGGAGATGCAGAATCTCGCGGATATCGTCCTTGGTGAGCTGCTGGAAAGTGATGATTTCGTCAATCCTGTTGAGGAACTCCGGCCTCATCGTCGCCTTGAGCTGCTCCTCCGTCGCGTTGGAGGTCATAATAAGGATGGTGTTCTTGAAATCCACCGTACGGCCCTTGTTGTCGGTCAGACGACCATCGTCCAGAACCTGAAGGAGGATGTTGAATACATCCGGATGCGCTTTCTCGATTTCGTCCAAAAGAATAACCGAATATGGTTTCCTTCTGACGGCTTCGGTCAGCTGACCGCCCTCATCGTAGCCCACATATCCCGGAGGCGCACCGACAAGACGGCTCACAGAGTGACGCTCCTGATACTCAGACATATCAATCCTCGTAATCATATTCTCGTCATTGAACAAGAACTCCGCCAGGCTCTTTGCAAGTTCGGTTTTGCCCACACCTGTGGTTCCGAGGAACATAAACGAACCAATCGGTCTCTTCTCGTTCTGCAGTCCCGCCCTTGAACGGCGCACGGCGTCAGAAACGGCTTTGATTGCCTGATTCTGTCCGATGACCCTCTTGTGGAGTTCGTCCTCCATCCTGAGGAGTTTCTCCCTCTCGCTTTCGAGCATACGGTTTACAGGGATGCCCGTCCACCTTGCCACAATCTCGGCGATGTCAGAAGGCGTCACTGCCTCATTAAGGATAGGATCCTTGATGGCATTCTTCTTGGCTTCCAATTCGCTGACCCTCTGCTTGAGGTTAGCCATCTTTCCGTAGCGGATTTCAGCAACCTTTCCGTAGTCACCGGCCCTTTCCGCAGCGGCGGCCTGAACTTTAAGATCTTCAATCTGAGCCCTGTCGGACTGGATTTCGTTGAGTATGCCCTTTTCGGCATCCCACCTCTTCTGAAGCTCAGCGTGCTGCTTACGAGCCTCGGCGAGGTCGGACTCAATCTTGTCGAGCTTAAGGGATACTCCCTCGTGTTTTACGGCTTCCTTCTCGATTTCCAACTGTTTGATTTTGCTGTCCAGCTCGGCAATCGGCTCCGGCACGGAGTTCATCTCAAGACGAAGCTTTGCGGCAGCCTCATCCACGAGGTCAATGGCCTTGTCCGGGAGAAACCTTGAGGTGATGTACCTGTGTGACAGCTCTACGGCTGAAATCAGCGCGTCGTCCTCAATCCTCACCTTGTGGTGATTTTCGTATTTCTCCTTAAGACCACGCAGAATTGATATTGACTCGGCAGGCGTAGGCTCGTCCACCATCACCATCTGGAATCGTCTTTCAAGTGCCTTGTCGGTTTCAAAGTATTTCTGATACTCGTCGAGCGTGGTTGAACCGATAGTTCTCAGTTCACCCCTTGCAAGAGCCGGTTTCAAGATGTTGGAAGCATCCATCGCACCTGAACTTCTGCCTGCACCCACCAGAGTGTGAATCTCATCGATGAAGAGGATAACCTCACCATCGCTGTCGATAACTTCTTTCACGATGGCTTTAAGCCTTTCCTCGAACTCTCCCTGATATTTTGCACCGGCGATTACGGCGCCAAGGTCAAGTGAATAAATTATCCTATTCTTCAGGTTCTCAGGGACATTTCCGTCCACTATCTTTTGTGCGATGCCTTCCGAAATGGCGGTCTTACCGACACCCGGCTCACCCACAAGAATAGGGTTATTCTTTGTCCTTCGGCTCAATATCTGAAGGACCCTTCGTATTTCCTCGTCTCGCCCGATGACAGGGTCAAGCTTGCCTTGAGCTGCCCTCTCATTGAGGTTGATGGCGAATTTTTGTAAGTTTTCGTATTTATTCTCCATATCAAAATTGTTTAATGCAGCCATCTGCTGCGTTATACTCGTCGTCAAAATCCTCACAACCATCAGGTTGCTGCGGTTTTGACTTCTCGCAAGCCTTGCATCTGACTACATTAGACAATCTTGTATCTCGTTACTAATGCAGCCATCTGCTGCGTTATACTCGTCGTCAAAAGATATTCCGTTGGAGAAAATGGCTGACATTTTGGCAGAGTTGTATACACAAAAATCTTCCAGACGCCTTTGAGAGCATCTGGAAGACTATTTTATTATCTGCCTTTTTGACCGTCAGTGCGGCCAGTCGGGACGATTAGTTTGCCTGAGTTGTGTCGGCAGCCTCTCCGTTGAAGTCCGGAGCAGGTGCAGCAACCTCAGTGTTGATCTGATCGGTGATGTTGCCGCTCTGGTTGATGTGCGGGATGAATGTGGTGATCACGGACACAACAAAGATGAATGCAACGAGACCCCAAGTGATTTTTTCGAGCATGTCAGCTGTCTGACGTACTCCGAAGGTCTGGTTTCCGGTCGTGAAGTTGCTTGCGAGTCCGCCTCCCTTGCTGTTCTGGAGAAGGACAACGATTGTGAGCAGGATGCTTGCAAGGATGACAAGCACTGTCAGGATTATGAATAATGCTTTCATTATTTAATACTTTTTAATATTCTTATTTGTGTGTCCGGTTGATTGCTCAGCCCAATTTTTCAATAAGGGATGCAAAGTAAGCACTTTTTTCCGGATATGCCAAAATTAGTTGGGAATAAATTTGTTTCGCCTGGTCAAAATAGCCCTGTTCGGCATAGATTTCGGCCAATGTCTGGGTGTAAAATCCCAGATGCGGCACCATCTGTTGGTCTCCTTTCGCGTGACCGTCTGAAGCCGAGCCTATATTTCTGAAAAGGTTGTCATCCTTGCGGCGCACGCCCTCATAGTCCGCCTGCGAAAAATAGTCGCCTCCCGCGATGTGTACGTCCCTATGGTAGCCTGTCTCCCTGTTTCCGCTCGGCTCATGCGACTGTGCGGCGGCACTCTCCTCTTCGAGATGTTTCCGAATCAGCCTGTCAACGTCCTCATCCGTATATTTCCGGGTAGTCCCCCCCGCAAGAAGGTCTGAAAGCTTCTTCCTGCACGGAATGTAGAGCGCGGCATCAGCAAACAATTTCCCTCCGCGCGCTTCCGTCCCCGCGACCGCAGTCATTCTTTCGCACAGTTCCTTTCTTGCAGCCCCGAACCACGGGTAGATGCTCACCACCCCCGATAGCTCCTCTACCGTAAGCTTCTTTAAATCAATCGTTCCCTCTGCCATAATCCTACCAGTTAGCAACAGTTGCGTTGAAAATGTCCTCGCAGAGCTTGTCGAGAATTCCGTCCGAGCCGGAAATGAGGTCGCCTTCTACGGCGTCGAGCATCTGGTCTGCAGAGAAGTCTGCGTATGCCGAGAACGATTTCTCAAAATCATCTTCCGGATATTTCTTGTTCGTGAAATATATCTTCACGTTCACCGTCAGACGGTTCATCGCCGCCTGCTCGTTGGCCGACACCGACGTCGCCTTCACGTCGTAGCCCGTAATCTCGCCGGCAATCGTGAGATCCGCGTCACCGTCCACCTGTTCGAGTTTCGTCAGTTTGCGGAACTTGTCCTTCATCGCCTCGGTGAGATCGTTCGCGAGCGTAGGGTTGACCTTGAGGGCCTTGTATTCGAAATATTCGATGTTCACTGTCTTCACGTCCGGCTGTATCGACGTTCCGGTGAAGGAGTATATGCCGCAGGACGTCATGAAGATGACGAACATCGCGAGAACTATTATATTATATGTATGCTTCTTCATAAAATATGGTGTTCTTATGCGTTCCGGGATTATACCCGCAGCCGCCCTATGAGTTCTGCTGCTTTATTTTTCTGTAGAGCGTGCGTTCCGAAATTCCGAGCTCCGCTGCGGCCGCCTTCCGGTTGCCGTCGTGCTTCTTGAGAGCCTTTTCAATCAGTTCCATGCTGAGTTTCTTTAGGGATATGTCTTGGTTTGCGTCCTCCACGAGTCCCTGCTCCTCAGGTTCCATATCGTCCTGCATTGGTCCTCCGACATGAGAGTCCCACCTGTGGGCCATTCCGTCGTGGGTCCCGAACCCATGGTTTCCTAACTCCGGCTGGCTGAAGTCATGGCGCATCGGTGCGTCGTTCCCGTTCTCGGTGATGTCAAGAGGGCCTTGCGGCGAGGCGAGCGCCGGTGCGGTCTGCTGCACGGCTCCTCCCTTGAGAATCACGCCCTTGAGGTAGTCAACGTCCTGTCGGAGCTGGTAGATGGCGCGTATGATGGCCTCCCTTTCCTCCGGATTCCTAAACGTGTCCTGTCCCTTCTCAACAGTGGCCGGAAGCAGGTTCTCGTCCTGATTCGGAAGGTACTGGCGCAGGGTCTCGGCATTCACCTCGCACTTGTCTGCGCGGGATGGGCATTTTGCGGACTCGATTGCGGAGACGGTTTCCGCCACGTTCTTGAGCTGGCGGATGTTGCCGGGCCAGCGGTATTTCTTCAGGGCGATGACGGCATCTTCCGTGAGGACGACCCTCGCGACCCCGTATTTGTCAGCAAAGTCTGTGGCGAACTTCCTGAACAGCAGATGGATGTCTCCCGGACGCTCGCGCAGGGACGGCATCATTATGGTCACGGCGTTGAGTCTGTAAAACAAATCCTCGCGGAACTTACCCTTCGAGACGGCGTGGATGAGGTTGACGTTCGTCGCGGCCACCACCCTCACGTCGGTCTTCAGTACCTTCGATGAGCCCACGCGGATGAACTCGCCCGACTGGAGCACCCTCAAAAGTTTTGCCTGCGATGCCAGCGGGAGTTCTCCGATCTCGTCGAGGAAGAGTGTGCCGCCGTCGGCCTCTTCAAAGTAGCCCTTACGGGTGTCGATGGCGCCGGTGAACGATCCCTTCTCGTGTCCGAAGAGTTCAGAATCCACGGTTCCCTCCGGTATCGCCCCGCAGTTCACGGCGAAATATTTTCCGGTTCTTCTCCTGCTGTTTTGATGTATGATTCTCGGTATGTTTTCCTTTCCGACTCCGCTCTCTCCCGTTATGAGCACGGTGATGTCTGTCGGAGCCACCGCCACAGCGATTTCAAGCGCCCTGTTGAGCGCCGGATCATTGCCGACGATGTCGTATTTGTTCTTTAGTGACTGAAGTTCGTTCGCGTTCATATTTCGGACAAAGTATCGGGCAAAGTTAAGAAAAAAAACGCTTTGAGCATTATTTTTGTATATAATGTCGTTCTGTCCGTCGCCGACTGCTGATTTGTAACGAAAATTGGTTATATTTGCGCCGAATTGGCTCCGTGACGTGGCGGGGCATAGGAAAGATATTTTTTATAAACCTTATTTTAAATTCATAAACAATGAAAAAGAGCATCAAATTCTTGGCTATCGCTCTCGGACTTGCAGCAGTAGCCTGCAGCTCCCCTGAGAAGATGGCGGAACAGGCAGAGAATGTGATCGTAAAGTGCGATCCTGCCGTTCTTGAAGTTGTGGCCGGCAACATCGACGCCACAGTCTCTGTAACTTATCCGAAGGATTACTTCCATCCGAAGGCAGTTCTCGCTGTCACTCCTGTAATCGTTTTCGACGGCGGTGAGCAGGCTATGGAGCCTTTTATGTTCCAGGGCGAGAAAGTGAAAGACAACTACGAGGTTGTTCCTACTGCAGGCGCAACGGTGACAAAGAAGGTTCACTTCACTTATGAGAAAGGTATGGAGAAGTGCTATCTTGAACTTCGTGGCGTAGTTAGCTACAAGGACAAGAAGATTGACCTCCCTACGAAGAAGGCTGCTGACGGAGCCAACACCACTTACATGCTTGCTCGCAGCAAGGGTAAGGTTGACCTCAAGGCTGACGGCTACCAGGCTGTCATCGCAATGCCTGAGGAAGGTCAGATTCTCTACTCAATCAACAGTGCAAACGTTAAGAATTCTGAGCTTAAGAGCCAGTCAGTAAAGGACTTCCTTGCTGCTGTAGAGGCTGCTAAGGCCAATGAGCGCAAGACTATCGTAAGCACCGACATCGTGGCTTACGCTTCACCGGATGGTCCAGAGAAACTCAACAACAAACTCTCCGACAACCGTTCATCTTCTGCTGAGAAGGCATTCAACAAGGTGACCAAGAAGGCTCCTGTTGATGCTCCGGTCAACGTGAAGTCAGTAGGTGAGGACTGGGCAGGTTTCCAGGAACTCGTAAACAACTCCAACATCGAGGACAAGGATCTTATCCTCCGCGTTCTTTCAATGTACAGCGACCCTGCAGTTCGTGAGCAGGAAATCAAGAACATGTCTGCTGTCTACACAACTCTTGCAAAAGAGGTTCTTCCTGAACTTCGTCGCGCACGTTTCATCGCTAACGTTGAGTTCACAAACTACTCAAGCGAGGAGCTTCTCCAGCTTGTTGAGGAGAACATCGACGTTCTTGACGAGCCGGCACTCCTTCGCTCAGCAACTCTCGTAGAGAAAGAGGCTGACAAGGTTGCCCTCTACAAGAAGGCCATCGAGAAGTATTCAAGCGCAACCGCTCAGTACAACCTCGCTGTTGTTTACGCAAACGCCGGCAAGGACGCTGACTGCAAGGCTGCCATCGCAAAGTGCGACGCAAACGATGCTGACGTGAAGAACGTTCTCGGCGTGCTCGCTCTCCGCGAGAACAAGCTTGACGAGGCTGCCAAGTACTTCGCTGCATCTGCAACTGAGACTGCTGTCGAGAACGCTGCAACTGTAGAAATCCTCAAGGGTAACTACAAGGCTGCCGCTTCTAAGCTCGCAGGCAAGAAGGGCTTTACTGCCGCTCTCGCAAACATCCTTACAGGTGACCTCGCAAAAGCTGAGGCTTCCCTTTGCAAGTGCGACTGCCCAAGCATCGCTTATCTTAAGGCTATCATCGCTGCCCGCAAGGGTGACAAGGAAGGCGTGAAGACCAACCTTGAGGCTGCAAAGAAGTGTGAGTGCTTCGCTAAGCGTGCTGCTAACGACATCGAATTTGCACAATTTAATTAACGGAGATGCATAAGCGGGCATCTGCTTCGTTGCCCGTCTTGTCAAAATCCTCACAACCGAGAGGTTGCTGCGGTTTTGACTTCACCGGGCGCCTTGCATCTACCCACTTCTTCATCTCCTAATCTCAAAACTGTTTCAGGATTCTGAACTGAACTCTTGAGAATAATAGGTAAAGTCCCTGACGGAAAGCCATCCGTCGGGGACTTTTATTGTGTGTGGGGGGGGGATGCAAGAATTTTATAAAACAATGTAATGATTCGCAGATGCCGGATATAGTCGTGGCTTTTTTCATATCTTTGTGATACAGCAAATGATTATGATACGAAAACTACTATCCACTGTTTTGTTGTTGCTCTCGTATCTCTTTTGGGGACTGGGAGATATGTGTATGGCGGGCAACATTTCGTTCTCTCCTGTTTTCCCGAGGAACGAGTATTTCTCGGACCGCATAGTTGTCGATTTGTTGCGTGACAGGAGGGGCTATTTATGGATAGGGACGCTGGATGGACTGCTCCTCTACAACGGGTCAGGCTTCAAATGCTTCACAAGAGACGATCTTCACACTGGTTCCAGTGCCATAAGTTCCATTTTCGAGGACAGTCGGGGAAACGTCTGGGTCGGCACTGAGGGTGGGCTTTGCATGTATTCGATGGAGACCGACACATTTGTTCCCATTGATACCGCCGCTCAGGATGAGGCAAGAATAGATACGAAGGTCGGCTGCATCCGTGAGGATAGCTCGGGGATTATCTGGTTTTCTGTGAAATCCAAAGGACTGTGGTCATACGACCCTCGCTCCTGCGCTTTCCGGCAGTACCTCTGTGATGGTAAAAATGGAGTCACTGCTCCGAAAATCAATTCTTTTGTTATCGATGGGAACGGTTCTTTCATAATCTCCGTCTATTGTGGAGGGCTGCTTTTCTGTAGGGACAACTTCCGAAGCGTAGAACCTCTTGAGATTCCGCTATTCGACTTCAGCTCAGACAATTTCCCGCAGTTGCTGACAGACGGGAGAAACTGTGTCTACGGATGTAGCCGGGGCTATGGGCTTTGCGAGATTTTTCCCTACACATCGAAGGCCAATGTCCTGATTCGTCCGGACAATGGGGCTCAGCCCAATGGACTTTGCATGGATCATTCACGCCGCCTTATTTACATGGCAACCTCACGCGGACTCTATACCTACAGCTTGGCTACGGGAGAAAAGGAGCGGCTTGACCTTTCAAACACATTCGGACTTCCATCGGAGAGTTTTTCCTGTGTCGCGTCCTGCGGAAATGACGGGCTCGTGGCAGGATTGAGCATGGGAAATGTTTTCTACAGTTCTCTACGGAATGATTTCATCCGCAAGTGGGGCAAGCTGTCCGACGGGGAGACTCTTCACAACTCCAGGGTGAAGCGATTTCAGGAAGATGGGCAGGGAAATGTCTGGGGACTTACAGCGTCCGGATGCGGAATCATACGACTGAATGCTGAAAACGGACTTTTGGAGCGCATTTCTTTCAGAGGCGTTCCGGAACATTGTGACGAATTGCTTTTTGTCGGCGACAGGCTGTGGCTGAGTTCTGGTTCGTGTCTTTATGACGTCGACACGAAGACGGGCAGCTCGGTCAGATATTCTGCCGATTTCCTCGGAGCTGCTTCTCTGATTGACAGACCGGCCTATCCTATTGTCAGTATTGACGACACGGTACTCTTCGGTACGGCTCTCGGTGTCGGCACTATCGACCGGAAGACAGGAGACGTTGGATGTCTGCCTGGGTTGGAAGAGTGCAATGTGAACGGACTGTTTTGCGAGGGGGATACGCTTCTTATGTCTACCTATGCCCACGGGCTGGTTAGATACGACCTGAAGGAAAGGTCTGTGGTTCACGGCCCCGATGACAGGCGGCTGCTTGAAGTCACAGGGCGTCGGCTCAACGGCGTGTTGAAGGACAGCATGGGACGGATATGGGTGGCGACAAACGAAAGCGGTGTCGTTGTTGTCTCTCCGGACGGCAGCGTGCGTGTGCTTGACTCGAAAAACACTTTCGGAGCGTTGAGGTCTGACATAGTCAAGAGCATGCAGTGCGACTACTCCGGGACGGTGTGGGTGACCACGGAAAACGGCATGACCTCAATATCTTCCGACCTTGAGCGCTATGAGCATTTCTCGGAAACGGATGGACTTCTAAACAACCGCTTCATCTCAAGAAGCGGATTCATATCCCGTGACGGCACCTTGTATTTCGGTAGCCGTGACGGATTCGTCTCCTTTCGTCCCGACAGGGCAGAAAAGGCTGAACGGCAAATTCCAAACCTATATATCGACGGGATATATGTGAACAACGTGCAGCTAATCCCCGGAAACGGACAGGAACTTACGGAAAGTATAGAAAGGACTGACTACCTCTCGTTCAGACACGACCGGAACACATTTTCTTTTGCGTTTTCGCGACCATCCCTTCCGTCTTCCTCTGACGGCTACATAGAGTGCCGGATGGAAGGACTGGACAGGGAATGGGTGCGCCTTGGCTCCGACAATGTCTTTACATGCCGCGAGATGTCTCCCGGGAAATATGTCCTGCGGGCCAGGAGTTGTAGCAATTCCGGAGAACTCGAACGGGAACACAGACCGCTGGAAATCGTTATCCGTCCTCCGATTTGGCGCAGCACCGCGGCCATTTCTCTCTATATCATCATGATTGTAGGCTGTCTTGCCGGCGGCTGTGTATGGCTTTGGAGGCGGCTTAAAAAAGAAGAAGAGGAGCGCTACCGGACGTTTATTGAGGAAAAGCTCGCCCTCACTCCAGAGAGAAAGATGCTCCGGGCCGCGCAGATGGGCCAGTCCCCGTCAGCATTTCTGCGTCCAGAACTTTCAGAGAGCGAGCGAAGATTCATATCCAAGCTTGACTCTGTCATAGAAAGCCACATTTCCGAACCAACGCTCACCTACGGCATAGTGGCCGAGCATCTCTGCCTGGGGAAACAGTCCCTGAATCTCAAGGTGAAGAGCATACTTGGCGTGACAGTGAGCAACTACATCCTGCTCTATCGCCTGTTCGCATCCGTCCCGATGCTGTCCGAGGACGACTCCCGTGTCAATGTCGTCTGCTTCAATCTCGGATTCAACACTCCTTCCTATTTTGCGAAGTGTTTCAAAAATGCGTTCGGAATGCTTCCCGGTGAGTTTAAGGAACTGTAGCGCCTGGGGTTGTGTGATAGAATTCAGCCCGTTTCCTTCGTTTATTTTCATCTTTTTATAAAATTGTTGCTCTGAGGAAAGGCTCTTCAGGGATAAATTTGCGGATAGAAATAATCACATAACTATGGATAAGACTTTCTTGAAACTATTAGCCGCTGTTCTGTTCCTCTTGAACGGAACAATGCTTTTCTCACAGGAGAAAAAAACTGTCGGAGGTGTGGTCAGTGACGAGACGGGGCCGGTTCCCGGAGTCGGTGTCATGATTTCCGGCACCACGACCGGCACGATGACAGATGCCGACGGCCGTTACTCCATTGTCTGCGTCAAGGGGCAGACTATCGAATTCAGCTGCATGGGTTATGAGACCGCGAAGGTCGCTGTCGGGGAAGCCTCTGTCTATGACGTCACACTTTCCGCTCAGACCGAGCTTCTGGATCAAGTAGTGTTTGTCGGTTACGGAGTGCAGAAAAAGGTGAATGTGACAGGCTCCGTGACTTCTGTTGACTATGCCGAACTTGCGGCCTCTCGTCCGGTGACCAATTCAGCATCCCTTCTTCAGGGAGCGAGCGCCGGCCTTTATGTGCGTCAGGGCTCCGGTGTTCCGGGCAAGGAGGATGTCAGTCTGCGCATCCGCGGTACGGGCACGCTCAACAATTCCGACCCTCTCGTTATTGTTGACGGTGTCCCTGGTTCGATGGACTCTGTTGATGCATCAGAGATCCAGAATATTTCCGTGCTCAAGGATGCGGCGTCATGCGCGATATATGGAAACAGAGGCGCGAACGGAGTTATCCTCATAACCACGAAAAGGGAAAAGAAAGGCTCGTTTCACATCGATTATGCGGGAATGGCCGGCATACAGCAGCCGGAGAATACCTACAAGGTGGTGTCGAACTATGCCGACTACATGGAACTCATGAATGAGGCTTCATTCCAGAACGACCGTCCGCTTCCGTTCTCTCAGAGCATGATTTCTCTATGGCGGGACAAGGAAAAGGATCCGTACGGCATTTCGGAGTCGGGCTATCCGAATTACGTCGCATACCCGAACGTTGATGGAATGACGGCCTTCTACAAGACAGATACCCCTGTCTATCAGAAGCACAATCTCTCCGTGTCCGGAAGCAAAGACGACATAAGCTATCGTGTGGCGCTCGGCTATATGGACAATCCTGGAATGGTGATGAACAGTGGGTTCAAGAAATTTACCTACCGCGCCGAGTTTTCTGCCAAGCCGTTGAAATGGCTTGAGGTGGGAGCCAGAACCAACGGCTACTACAGCACAAAGGAAGCCGGCGACCTGACAAACGTGTTCGACTATGGAATCCGTTGGGCGCCGTGTATCTATCCTTATTATGACGGGAAATACGGATGGTACGAGAATCCGGAACAGAACTCTGAGGTAAGGAATAATCTCTACTTTCTGAACCGAATCCAGGGCCGGCAGGTTGTGGAGTACGTGTCGGTCACTCCATTTGTCAATATTGACCTTCCTTTCGGAATCAAGTCCAAGACGACGTTCCGCTACGGTTCAACACACATGGAGCGTGACGAGCACTCTATCACCCGAGATGCGTGGTCGTTCCGGACCGGGGAAATCATCAAGTCCGACCAAGACCTTTCGGCTCAGATTCGTAGGCTCACAACCCAGATTACGCGCAATATCTACTTCGAGACCGATCTCTCATGGGCCGAGACATTCGCTGAAAAACACGACGTGTCCGCGATGGTGGGCGTCGAGGCCATCAACAACATTGCCAGGGACTTCTCTGCCACGAAGAAAGGTGCCGAGAATTCGGTTCTCCACGAATTCAACAATATGCTCACTCCTTCAGCGATTTCAGGAACATCTTCCGAGTACTCGTCCCTATCCTTCTTCTCGCGACTTACCTACGCCTACGACAGTCGCTATCTCGTCGAAGTGAACCTTCGCGGAGACGGTTCCTCCAGGTTCGCAAGAAGAAGCCGCTGGGGATTCTTCCCTTCCGTTTCGGCTGCATGGCGCATCTCAAAGGAGAAGTTTATGCAGGGTAGCGGCATAGACGAACTGAAACTCAGGGCATCTTACGGTGTGCTCGGAAACAATTCTATCGGAAACTATAGCTACCAGTCGACCTATTCGTCCGGATATTCCTACGCATTCGGTGACAAACTCGGCGGCGGTATGATTTCCACCCTCGCCAACACTCTTCTTGAATGGGAGACCACCGCGACGGCCAACATCGGTCTTGATTTCAGAACATTCGGCAACAGACTCACGTTTGAGGCTGACTTTTACGATAAATATACCTCCGGCATCCTCTACAAACCGACGATTTCCTCAACCATCGGCACCAAGACTTCCCCTTATATGAACCTCTGCGAGGTCGATAACAAGGGATTTGAATTCACTTTGGGCTGGCGAGACCAAATAAAGGACTTCAACTACGGGATTTCCGCCAACTTCAACAGAAACTGGAACATGGTCACCAAGTACAAGGGCAAATTCGAGGAGGGATGGACGACCGATGAGGAAGGCAACCGCGTGTGGAAGAACAACCTCGGCGATGTCACTACCGGAAGCGTCAACAGAATTTGCGAGGGACATGAGATTAACGAGTACTATCTTCAGGAAAACTATTCCGGCTCGGGACAGTATTTCGACAGCGACGGCAAGGTTCTCCCGAACGGCGGTCCTACGGACGGAATGATTCGCACGCCGAAGGACATGGAATGGCTCAACGCAATGATTGCCGAGGGTTATAAATTCATGCCGAAGGAGACGGTGTCGAAGAACGGAATCTGGTATGGTGACTACATCCTTTCGGATGTGAACGGCGACGGCATCTACGGAGATTCCAACGACTACAAGTGGCAGGGCGTGAGCCGGACTCCGAAGTTCTACTACGGGTTCAATCTCGAAGTTGGCTGGAAGGGAATCAACCTTTCCGCAAGGTTCGTAGGAGCGGGCGGCGGCGCAATCCGTAGCCGCAAGGGCGGAGTCAACTACAGCGTGCTCCAGACTCAACAGACCATAGGCAAGGACATTGCCTACGACCACTATTTCTACGACCCGGATAATCCGTGGGATCCGAGGACAAACACGACCTCGCGAAATCCGCGTCTCACGATTACCTACGGGCAGGCTCTTAACGACAGCAACTTCTATCTCTACAAGACCAACTATCTGAAGCTTCAGAACGTCACCCTCAGCTACTCCTTCCCGAAGAAGCTCCTGAGCCACATCAGACTCACATCAGTTCAGATTTACGTCACGGGAGAGAATCTCTACACATTCAAGGATCGTCTCTTTCCGGGCGTAGATCCGGAATTTACGGATACGAACATGTATTATTCGCCTATCAGACAGATAGTCTTTGGCGTTAACCTGAAATTCTAAAGCATATTGACATGAAAAAGACAATCTATATAGTTCTTATGTTCTGCTGCCTTTCGACGGTTTCCTGCAAGGGCTTTCTGGACAAGATACCGACTGATAAACTTTCTTCCGACATAGTCTACACCGATCCTGTCCTGGCCGAGAATGCGGTGAGGGGAGTTTATAACAACCTGCTCTGGGACTTCAATACCACGGACAATGTGGTCTATAACTGGGACGCATACGCCGGAGTTCTCGACCCAGTCGATTATTTCCGGGGTTCCATCGTTTTCCTTTCCGGAAACGTCCTTTCTACCAACGGAGTGTTCACGACTTTCTGGAAGCGCTACTACGAAGGCATCAACAGGGCGAACGACGTCATAAACAACATCGGCAACGTTCCTGGAATGTCGGAAGCTGTGAAACAGCAGAGGACAGCCGAGTGCAGGTTCATCCGTGCCATGTATTACTATCGGCTTAATTGTCGTTGGCGTGGCGTTCCTGTCTATTTTGAGAATCTTGCGCCGGATGAGTACACGAAAGGACGTTCCGACGAGAACACGGTCTGGGAGAAGATAATCGAGGATTGCAATTATTGCATAGACAACGATAACCTGCCGGACAGGTATGGTGCCTCGGATTCAAACTATGGACGTGTCACGAAGGGTGCCGCATATATGCTCCGTGGGAAAGTCTATCTATGGCAGAAGAAGTATGAACTTGCGGAGGCTGATTTTCTCAAGATAGGAGAAATGGGCTATGGACTCTATGACGGCAACTACGCCGACCTCTTTCTTGAGGCCAACGAAAAATGCCGCGAGATGATTTTCTCCATCCAATATATTTCGCAGAAAGGCTTCGGAAATGCCCTGAGCTACATCTATGGAAACGTTGAGACAGTCTCCAAGGGTAACGACCAGTTTGTCGTGAATACGGACTTCGCTGACTCCTATCAGAATAGGAACGGCAAGCCGTTCAGCTGGGACGATATATTCCCTGGCTACAACAACCTTTCGCCGCAGGCAAGAAGCGCCTATTTCCTTAGGGATGGTTTGAACGATGCGGAGATTATTTCCCTCAAGGAATATGGGGCAGATATGTCCCTCTACCTTCCGTCGGGGAATGAAGCCAGGCTGAAGACTGCCTATGCCCAGAGGGATCCTCGGCTTGCCGCCACGGTGATACTTCCATATTCGACCTACGTCGGTGGCTCTACCGGTGCCGCCCTAACCTATACCAGTCGCTATCCTTATCGCAAAGACACTGCTCCCGAGCTTGACCTCCAAACCCGCTACACCACACGGATGTACTACTGGATGAGAAAGTTCGTGGCAAGGGGAACGGAATATCAGGCAAGCGAATACACAGGAATAGACATGCCTGTATTCCGTTATGCCGACGTGCTCCTCTGTCTTGCCGAAGCTCTGAACGAACAGGGCAGGACCGGTGAGGCGATAGCGTATGTCAACAAGGTTCGCGACCGTGCCGGAGTGGCTGAGTTGGACTCAAACGTATGGACTATCGTCGAAGGGCAGGAGGACCTGCGCCGTAGGATTATCGACGAGAAGCATTGGGAGTTCGCCGGCGAGTCCGGAACCCTCTATGAAGATGAGCTTCGTTGGGGCGTATGGCATCAGAGGCGTTTCCTTGGCTCTGAACCTGGAGTTCAGAGTGAGGCTGGCCTGAAGCAGGTCTGGGGAGAGAATATGGCTCCTTACATATATGCCGGTGACTACTGCAACAAATGGGCTATCCCTCAAGCCGAGAGGGAGCGCAACGGGAATCTGTCTCAGAATGACGGCTGGAATTAATAGGAAATACTTCCGGAACAGATGAAAAGGCTTATAACATCATTGCTCACGATTATCCTCGTCTCCGCTGCGGCCTACGGCGAGGATTTGGAGAGTGCGCGCCTTGAAATGGATCGTTCTTCCGAGATCGTGCTCGGAAAGGATGAACTGAAATTTGCCACGAAACCGGCCTATCCAAGGCTATGCCTAATGAATGACGGTACCTACATCCTCGCATGGCAGGAAACGATTCCGGGACGTTCCGATGACAACGGCAGGTACATCTGCTATGCCCTGTCTCCGGACTTGAAGACATGGACTCCAATGGGGCGCCTGTTTAGCAACAAGATGGTCGAGAATGTATTCGGGCAGCAGTCCGAGCGCATGTACAGCTGTCCGGAATTTCTGAACTTGTCGGACGGTAGTCTGCTCTGTGTCTGCTGCTACTGGAACCTCTCAACCTACAGCAGGATAGAAGGACGAGCCGACAACGGACTCGCGCTCAGGCGTTCCTTCGACAACGGCCGCAGCTGGTCGGAGGAGACAGAGATCTTCCATGGCCAATGCTGGGAGCCGTTTATGTTGGAACAGTCTGACGGCAGGATTCAGTGCTATTTCAGTGAGGCTCGCTCGTGGATAAGCAGCGCGAACTCCGGAACATCGATGGTTGAAAGTCTCGATGGAGGAAATACATGGATTCCCGACCTGAGTTCGCGCCCATATCGGGTGATGAGAAAAAAGTACTGGAACCCGACATGGGAAAGATTCCAATACACCGACCAAATGCCTGTCGGAGTCGTTCTTGACGACAATGGCAAGATGGCTTTTGCGATGGAGGATGTTGACATGGGTAATTACTCCCTCGGGATAGTCTATTCTCCTGACGACGGAAATTGGAAAAAGCTTCAGGGTGCGGATGTCGGACCTTCCGAAAGAATCGACAGTCTTTCTGTCAATGCCACAGGTCCATATATGGTCAAGTTCCCGACAGGAGAGGTGCTCGTCACTTTCACAAGGAACAAGGGGTTGGAATGGCCTCTGATGTACCGCATAGGCAACTCTTCAGCATCGGCATTCGGACCGGAAAGAAAGGCCTTCGATAGGGGAGGCTGGTCCAGTGCCTGCATCGATTCTGAGAACACGGTCGTGCTGGTCGCGCCGTACAGGGGAGGTAAACTCCATATTGCAAGATTCACATTGGTAAAGTGACACGTTTTATGAAGAAAGAGATTTATGTGTTTATAGCTTTTGTCTCGGTTTTCGCCTGCACGAAGCCGGTCGAGGACAACAACAAGGAGCCTCAGCCTGCGGAGACGAAGGAGATACAGATAGAAACCGCCATGCCGTCGGCTGTGGCTGGAGTGGAGTTTGCGTTCACGGAGTCGTCGCGGATGGTAGTGAACGGCGAGCGCTCTAAAAAAACGGAAGCCGACGGAAATTATGCCAGATTCACTTTTACTGACAAGGTGAAGGCTCCGTATTCTGCCGTCTATCCGCAGAGCGTGTATTCCTCTGTGGACAATCTGACGGTTCCCGCAAGGCAGAAATATATCTCCGGAGGCATTGACGCGGCTTCCGCCATAATGCTCGGCTATTCAGCCTCCGGCGGAATCGTATCCCTCTCACACGCAATGGCCTATCTTCGCCTTGTAATCAATCCAGGTTCTCTCGGTTCGGACAATATCTATGAAATCACTATAAGCGGAGCGAATGGAGAACAACTTTCCGGAGACTTCAAACCGGACTACAAGAGCTGCACCCTCGCTTCTACCTCCAAGGCCACATCTATAATCGTTCGGGACGCGGGAGATGGAATCCCTATGGGAACACCGGTTCTTGTCGCGATTCCTCCGAGGCGTTCCATAAAACTGAACTTTGACATCACCGACGTCAACGGAGTGAAGCGCTCGTTCAAATATGATCAGGCTCTCACCCTCACGGCGGGTTCGATGAGCGAGGTCGCGCTCGACTTTGAGAAAGAGGCCGGCAGCGCCGAACTGCATCTCACCCCATTCACGAGGCTGAACGCCGGCGAGAGTGCCGTCGGAGACCATAGCTCAAAGGAGTCTCGGTCATATCTTGTCCAGATGAAGTCATCCTTGACCGAGTACAACAATGACATCTCCGCCGCCAAACCGCAGACATACACCCGCATCAAACGCTTGCCGAACGGTACATATATGCTTCTATGGCAGCGCGGTGCACCTTCACGTTCGGACAATAACGGAATGGACACTCACTATGCTATCGGAAGCAACATTTTTGGTTGGACCTACAAAGGCTGCCTGTTCGAACACGACGACAATGCTCCCGGCTGCAAGGGCGGCACGGTGTCTCGCTACTACAGCTGCCCCGAACTCCTTGTCCTCCGCAGCGGAGAACTCATTGCCGTGAATTCTTTCTGGGCACCGTCCACCTATAGCGTCCAGGCGAACCGTGGCGATCACGGGCTTGCAATCAAACGTTCTTCCGACAACGGGCAGAGCTGGTCGGAAGAAAGCATAATCTACTACGGGCAATGCTGGGAGCCGTTCCTGCTTGAAATGCCTGACGGCGAGATTCACTGCTACTTCACCGAGGCGAGGCCATGGATAAGCAGTTCGCATTCGGGGACATCGCTCGTCCTGAGCAAGGATGGTGGCAGGACCTGGACTCCGGAGCCGGGTTCGGATCCATACAGAGTGATGAGGAAGATATGGTGGCACGCCAGCTCCAAGATGAATAAGTTCACTGACCAGATGCCTGTGGGCATCGACATCTGCGGCACCGGCAAACTCGCATTTGCAATGGAGGATGTTGACAGCGAAACCTCCACCTCGACATCCCATTCTGTTGCGATGCTCTATTCTCCGGGTACACCGGGCTGGAAATATCTTGATGGTGATGAAACGGGTCCATCAACCCGTACCGACAAGATCGGGCGTGATGCCTGTGCTCCTTATCTTGTCCAGTTCCCTTCCGGCGAAACCATACTTTCCTACTCGCGCGAAAACGGCACATGGCCATATTGCTATAAGATGGGAGACGCATCCGCAAGGAACTTCGGCTCCGAGAAGATTGCCCTTTCGACTGGTGGCAATTGGTCGGCCACCACAATTGACGGAACCCATTGCCTTCTCGTCGCTTCCGCATATTCCAAAGCCATACACCTCTGCCGCTACGCCCTCAACCACGACATTAAGGCAACGCGGAGAGTCGTGAAAGCCGATGGCGATAATTCTGAATGGCAAAACACCGATGATGCTCTCTATTTTTGCAAGGACGCTTCGACTGACGCAACCCTGCGCTGTGCCGTGGATGATGAGAATCTTTATATTCTTTTTGAAGTAAGCAATATACGTCTTTCGTCTTCCGACTATATGACTGTCGTCGTCGGCTCCTCCTCATCATCGTCCGCTTCTGTGAAAGTAAAAGTAGGACCGGCCATATTTTCCTCGTCTGACAAATCGGTCACAGCGGTCAGCGCATACGGCGGCACGCTCACCGACGACAGCGACATCGATACCGGATGGCTTGCCGAGATTGCGATACCTCTTGCCTCGCTGAACACATCTTCCGGCAATGTGTCAGTCAGCGCCTCATTTGACGACAACCCTAAAGACAGTGTTTTATGCTCTCTGTGAAAAGAATAATTGCCATAGCCTTGACGGCTCTGCTCGGAACATCGGCTCTCGCAGCGGTGAAAAATCACAAGTTGACTTCTCCCGACGGTAGAATCAGCGTTGTCGTGACCTCTGGAAACGGATTGTCTTGGTCGGTGTCGATGGACGGGAAGCAACTGCTTGCCCCATCTGCTGTCAGTGTCACCATCGATGACGGCTCCGTCTATGGCGAGGGGAAACTCAAGCGAACCGAGACCCGCTCCGTTTCGCGCGAAATCAGCACTGCCCTCTACAAGAAATCTCTCGTTGAGGACAAGTATAATGAGCTTACGTTCACCTTCTCCGACTGCCGGGTAGTATTCCGCGCATACGACAGCGGTGTGGCCTATAGGTTTATATCCCGCAGTAGGCATGATTTCAAGGTACTCTCCGAGAAGGCGGAATTTCGCTTTGCGCAGGACTGGCCGGCGTATGTTCCATACACATCTGTCTTCAACTCTTCCTTTGAAAAGCAATACACGTTGACGGAACTCTCCGAATTTGATTCCCGCTCTATGTCCATACTTCCGATGATGGTCAAGGCCTCCGACGGCATCCGCATGAACATAATGGAGTCATCGCTGTATGACTATCCGGGAATGTACCTTCGTCGCGGGGATGACCTTCTGGAACTGCGGGGGACGTTCGCAGCCTATCCGGAGAAGGTGGCGCAGGGCGGGCACAACTCGCTTCAGGGAATAGTTGGAAGCCGTCGTGACTACATCGCGCACTGCTCTGCCGAAGAAAAATTCCCGTGGAGAATCATCGCCATAGGAGATGACAGAGCTATGGCGGACTGCGACCTTGTGTGGCTGCTTGGTGAAGACCCTGCGGAGGGTAGCGATTGGGACTGGGTGAAGCCGGGCAAGGTTGCGTGGGAATGGTGGAACGGTTGGAACGTGAAGGGTGTCGATTTCAAGGCCGGCATCAATAACGACACATACAAGTTCTACATTGACTTCGCTGCCGAGTACGGAATTGAGTATGTGATTCTTGACGAAGGCTGGTCCGTAAAGGGCGCAGCTGATCTGATGAAGGTTGTGCCTGAAATCGACATTAAGGGGCTGGTTGACTATGCCGCCGCCAGGAATGTTGGCATAATCCTATGGGCGGGCTACTGGGCGTTCGATAGGGATATGGAGAATATTTGCCGACACTATTCCTATTTGGGTGTCAAGGGTTTCAAGATTGATTTTATGGACCGGGACGACCAGATGATGGTCGCGTTCCACAGCCGGGCAGCTGCAACTGCGGCAAAATATCGCCTCTTGGTCGATTTCCACGGCACCTACAAGCCATCGGGCCTCAGCCGCACTTGGCCGAACGTCTTGAACTATGAGGGCGTGTTCGGTTGTGAACAGATGAAATGGTGCAAGAGCGACGTTAACCAGCCTCTCTACGATGTGCTGATGCCGTTCATCCGCCAATGCGCCGGCCCGGTAGATTACACGCAGGGAGCAATGAACAATGCGGCACGCGGGCATTTCCGTGCGAACTATTCCGAGCCTATGAGCATGGGTACACGCTGCCATCAGCTTGCCGAGTATATGGTGTTCGACTCTCCTCTGTGTATGCTCTGTGACACCCCTATAAACTATCGTCGCGAACCTGAGTGCACCCGTTTCATCGCCTCCGTTCCGACAGTCTGGGACGAGACGAGGGTTCTTGATGGCAGAGTCGGCGAATGCATAGTCACAGCCCGCAGAAAAGGGGATGAATGGTATGTCGGGGGCATCTGTTCGTGGAAAGCGATAAATCTTAAGATTGATCTCGGATTCCTCGGCGATGGACTTTGGACTGCTGAGATTTTCCGGGATGGCGTGAACGCATCTCGCAACGGGACGGACTACATCCGGGAGATTAGGACGGTTGAAGCCGGCTCGTCATTCGGAGTGGAAATGGCTCCGGGCGGTGGTGTGGCCATGAGGCTGAAGCGGAAGTAATAGACGGCATATCCCCAATTTGATACGTGTGCTCCGAGCGGTGACAAACATTGGGATTACATTGAAAGTTAATGACAAAAAACTGATAATTATGGAAAAGAAATGTTTTTGTTTCATTCTCGTCGCCTTGGCGGCGCTCTCCTGCAAGAAGGACCCGAACTATTCAGAGTCCGGCTTTCCTCAGGGCGGAAGTGAATATCCGTATGTCTACGCCTCCATTGCCGACACCAAGGCATCCCTTGACGGAAGCAAGGTAGTCTGGCAGAAAGGTGACCTCCTCACTGTTTATGGAAATCCTTTGGATGAGAACTATAATGAGAAGGCTACTTATCTCTTGAAGGACGAGGCTGACATTGCCGAGGGACGCTTCACTTTCCAGAAGATGGTCTGCGGAAAGAAACTGACAGCAGTGAAGTTTGCCGAATTTATTTCAGGAGGCTCCGATCTCTCGTCCCAGACCGTTGAGCCGGGGTTGTTCCCTGCCTGTCTGAAGGGCGAGGCCGGCTCTGACGGAAAGATTGTTCTCGCTCACACGACTCCTTACGGGAAAATCAGCGTGACCGCCGCATCTTCAAAACCGAGGACGCTTTTCAAAGCGGCAGTTGTTGCCACCGGCATAGGAGGCGAGGATGTTGACACTCTCAAACTCGGTTTCTCTCCGAATGTTCTTCTGGCAGAAGATAAGGCGAGCGAGTACTGGTTCCGTGCGGCTGTTCTTCCAGAGAGTGCCGTCAAGTGCATCCTCTATGACATCGACGGCGGCTATATGGAGACCGAACTCGGTACTCTCGCCTTTGCGGATGGTGTCGTCACTGAACTTCCTCAGATAAGTTACGAGCCGAAGAAGATCGTTACCTACTACCCTGGCACCGAATTGGAGCCTGTGACTGTGCATCAGATGGTTGGAGGCGAAGAGAAGGATGTTCTTTGGGCTCCGGTCTATTGTGGCTACAGCATAGAGCACCCTAACGGACTGCTCTATCAGTTCGGAAGAAAAGCCGGTCAGCCATATTACCCGGCCTCACCGACTGGCTCAGTCTGCAAGTCTGGGCCGATTTCCTCCCCAGACGATGCATATTTCTACAAACTTGACAGCGGTGACTGGTATGGCGGTGCGTCTCTGACCAGTTGGCCGATGTCAGAATCTGCGGCAGGCTATGTTGAGGGTATGATTGCCAATCCTTGCCCAAGCGGATGGCGTCTTCCGACCATTGCAGAGTGCGAGGGACTGATGAAAATTGGATTTACTCAGTCAACGAATTGGTCATTCAGCGACGGCGGTGGCACGGATGCTCAGAAAAATGCAGTGGAGGTAAAGGCTGGTTTTACTCTCAAAGATGACTCCGGACTTTTCTTCGCTGCGGTCGGCGGCAGAACAAGCAAGGGTCAAGGGTATTACAGAGGCTCCGGTGCTGATGCGTATGCGAGAATATGGACTTCTGACATTCAGTCCGGAACGGGCGCGAAAAATGCGACCTGCTTCAGTCTGCGAAGAAACAAGTCCTCCGTAGAGCCTGACGGCTTCACTGCGGCTTATGCTGCTTTATCGAAAGCTACAGGCATATCCGTTCGCTGCGTGAAAGGTTATTGATTTGAATGGCAGGTAATTAAAATTTGGACTTTCTGGAAAAACAAATATATGTTGGTAAACATTTAAAAACAGAAACATTATGAAAACTAAGACGAAAGAATATGAAGCTCCGGGTCTTGAATTGCATCAACTTGAAATAGAACTCGGCTTCGCCACTTCTCCAGTGGACGGAAGGATAGACAATCTCAATGAAGATAATGAATACGCGTCATACACGTGGAATTAAGAAATAGACTGATATGAAAACTTTGAAATACATACTTCCTCTTTGCTGCGTGGCTCTCGCTTCCTGCAGCGACTTGAATGTGGAAACTCCGACTGTCGAAGAAACTCGGGCAGTGAAAACCGTCCTTACGGCCGTGATTGGTTCGGAAACCAAGACTGTCCTCGGGGATAAGAACGAGAGCGGCGAATACCCTGTCAGCTGGTCTGCACTTGACAAAATTAATGTAAACGGCTGTGAGTCAGTGGGAATTGTTCTTAATAGCGGCTCTGCTACAGCGAATTTCTCTTTTACGGATGAAATGACAGCACCTTATCGGGCTATATACCCAGCGAGTGCGTATGGTTCGGAAACAGTTGTTTCTATTCCGGGAAATCAGACTTATAAAGCCGGAACATTCGACGAGGGCAGCGCAGTTTTGTATGCCTACTCAACTGCCGGAAGCAGACTTGTTTTCCATCAGCTTATGAGTTATCTCAAATTGTCCTTCAATACGGAAGCCGACCCAGATAACATCAAGACGATAGTCGTTAAGTCGAAAGGAGTGGAGCCTATGAGCGGAGATTTCAGTTTTGATTTCACTGCGCTCTCTCCTGCGCTCTCTCCTATGCCCGAAGCACCGGTCGGTTCAGTGACAGTGGATTGCGGAGAAGACGGTGTCGCTCTGGGAACGGATGTCATTGTTGCAATCCCTGCACAGAAATATGCTTCCGGCATCGAGATTACAACCACGGATGTGAATGGAGACAAGACTATGCATGTCCTTAATACTGCCTTTACGGCTCATCCTGGAACAATCTATCCTATGCCGATTACCTTCGAATTCTATCCTGGCACTCGCCAAAAGCCGGTTAAGGTTCATCAGACGGTTGGCGGCATTGAGAAAGATGTCCTCTGGGCACCGGTCTATTGCGGATATAGCAAAGAGCACCCTAACGGACTGCTCTATCAGTTCGGAAGAAAAGCCGGTCAGCCATATTACCCGGCCTCACCGACTGGCTCAGTCTGCAAGTCTGGGCCGATTTCCTCCCCAGACGATGCATATTTCTACAAACTTGAGAACGGAGACTGGTATGGCGGCACATCTCTGACCAATTGGCCTATGTCCGAGTCCGATGCCGGATATGTAGCTGGAAAGATTGGCAATCCTTGTCCAAACGGTTGGCGTATTCCTACACTGACCGAGTTTGAAGGTCTATTGGAAATAGGATTCACACAATCGACCCAATGGTTATTCCCTGTCAGCGGAACCGATGCCCAAATGGAGGCGGCAGTTGTTAGTACGGGCTTTACTCTTAAAGATGACTCGGGCCTTTTCTTCGCTGCGGTCGGCGGCAGAACAAGCAAGGGTCAAGGGTATTACAGAGGCTCCGGTGCTGATGCGTATGCGAGAATATGGACTTCTGACATTCAGTCCGGAACGGGCGCGAAAAATGCGACCTGCTTCAGTCTGCGAAGAAACAAGTCCTCCGTAGAGCCTGACGGCTTCACTGCGGCTTATGCTGCTTTACCGAAAGCTACAGGCATATCCGTGCGTTGCGTAAAAGAGTAATAAATTAAAAAATAAGCGTTATTTGGCGGTATTTATGAACCGAAAATTTTTACTTGCATTGGCCGCCTCCCTTGCGGTCGCGGTCAATGCGTATCCTCAAATCGTTGTCGACTCCTCCATAGAACTCGGCCCGATAAAGCCGATGAATGCGGTGAACAATGGTCCGAAGGTGGCTCCGGCAAGTCAGAAAAAAGGCAATTTCGAGGCCTACAAGGCAGCGGGTTTTCCCTACGCCAGGCTTCACGACACCCCTCTTTATGCTTCCTGGGCACGTTGCGTGGACATAGATTGTGTTTTTCCTGATTTCAGTGCCGATGAGACCAAGGCGGAATCATACGATTTCACTCTCACAGACAAACTCATAGAGGATATTCTCGAATCCGGTACCAAGGTCTTCTATCGGCTGGGACAGTCCATTGAGAACGCTGCGAAAAAATACGAGGTTTTTCCCCCGGCAGACTACAAGAAATGGGCACGGGTATGCGAGCACATCATAATGCACTACAACGAAGGTTGGGCAGACGGATTCCGCTATGGGATAGACTATTGGGAAATATGGAACGAGCCGGATTTGGGCTTCCGTTCGGGGCGCTACCTCAAGAATGACTCTCCCACTTGGAACGGTTCTGATAGGGAGTATTTCCGCTTTTTCGCTACTGTGTCCAAACACTTGAAATCACGTTTTCCCGATCTCAAAATTGGCGGTCCGGCTTTGTGCGAGGACAACGAGTGGGCGGAGCGTTTCCTTGCCTATTCCGCAAAGCACGGGGTGAAGTTGGATTTTTTCTCCTACCATCTCTATGCCGGCACTCCTGAGGCCTTCGTTCAGAAGAACGCTCTGATGAAGTCGCTCCTCGACCGTTATGGCTATTCGGATGTTGAAATGATTCTGGATGAATGGAACTATCTCTCCAACTGGACTGACGAGTTTGTCTATACCACCGAAATCATAAAATCCAGCGATGGCGCCGCATTCACTGCCGCCGTCATGCAGGTTTGTCAGGATGGTCCTGTCGATATGCTCATGTACTACGATGCCCGCCCGAACACATCGTTCAACGGCCTGTTCGACTTTACCTCATTTTCCACACTTCCACCATATTACGCATTTTATTCATGGCGCAAACTCCGCGAACTCGGAATTAGGGTCTTTTCTTCTACAGCCGAAGCAGGGAATATTTATGTCACTGCGGCAAAAGGTGAGGATGGTCGCATGGCGGTGCTTGTTACCAATTTTTCCAACGACCGCAATTGCATAGCCCCGCGTTCCGTGGATGTCGAATTCAAAAATTGCGACATTCACGAAATACGTAGTTTTGTTACGGATAAATACAAACTCCATACGGAAACCCCTGTGGATATTAAAGATGGTAAGGCAAGCATAGTGATGGCTCCAAATTCCTTTATCTTGATTGAGACCCGTTGATTTTTGCTTTGTTTGTGGGGGTATTGGGGATTGCATTGGGCTTTGAAATGATAAAACCTTGAATCTAAGTAAAATTACGTATAGGAATTGTTGCGGTGAATAGTTTTCTTTGCGAAAGTTATTGTTTGATAATCCTTAAAAACCCAAAACTATGAACCATCATTTTTTTAAAACAATTATGGTCGGAGCTTTTGCTGCGGCTATGATTCTTGGGGTGGCAGGATGTAAGAAATCCCCATCTGTCGTTGATGTTCCTGTCACTGCCTTCAGTTTGAGCGCGACCAGTCTCGAATTGAAAATCGATGAAACCAAACAACTGGATGTTTTATTCTTTCCGGAGGATGCTAATAATTATCCGAAACTGATTTGGGAAAGCGATAATGATAAAGTTGTTACAGTGAGCCAGGAGGGTCTTGTTACTGCTGTGGGAGTCGGCACGGCAGTTGTGACGGCAAGAACAAACGACGGCTCTCTTTCGGAAACTTGTGCGGTTAAAATCTGGAAAGATAAGGACTTTGAATTTTCGGCGGAAAAATATTATGTTTGGGGCGGCGCAGAACACCCGACTCAACTTACATTTACTACGACACCTTCAACGCTTGTAGCCGAAGATTTCAATTGGAAACTCGATAGACCGGAACTTCTGGATCTCCAGTTGGACAAAGAGGCTTATGCCCGGGCATTGGCTGACGGAACGTGCACGCTTACGGTGACTTTAAAGGACGGCGATGGAAGTCTTGTAAAAACTGCCAGTGTTCGCACCTATAAGAGAAGATTTGGCGTTTTTCCTAAAACTGATGCCCATGTTTCTCTTTCCGGAGATGGAATTGAGGACGGAGCCACGATTGATATGTCTAAAGTTAAGACGCATTTTGGGCAGCCTGCAATTTTTATTGGCGCCAACGGTTTTGGTGGCGGTGCTCTTGTTGATGAGTTTGAGATTATAGTAGAAGATAAGGGTATTGTTAAAGTTGCTGAGATCAATAAATTCCCATCTAGTACGATGGCTTTATGTATCCAATTGCCTCTGGGAACCGGTAGCGGCACTGCCCAAATGACCATCAAAAACACAATGAAAGCGAACGACGGCAGCGTTCTCAACACTTACACCCGCGAATTCACACTCCTCGTCCCGGAAAGCACAACGACAGAATAGACATCGCCGTCTCGGCCCTACAATCGGTCTGTTAAAAATGTCTTGTTTGGAAGTTTCAAAAAACCTCGCCATATTTGTTGAAGATTTTGTGGCAAATGACACAAAATCTTCAATAGCAAAATATTAGTCAGAAACATTTGGCGATTTCGTGCGATCGTGTACTGTACCAGACGCGAAAAGCAGACACGAAAACTTTTTAAATTTAACTTCAAAACCTTGAATTTAAGTAAAATTACGTATAGGAATTGTTGCCGTAAATCGTTTTCTTTGCGGAAGTTATTGTTTGATAATCCTTAAAAACCAAAAACTATGAACCATCATTTTTTCAAAACAATTATGGTCGGAGCGCTTGCCGCGGCTATGATTCTTGGGGTGGCAGGATGTAAGAAAGCCCCGTCGGGCGCGAAAGTTACTGTCACTGCCTTCAGTTTGAGCGCGACCAGTCTCGAATTGAAAATCGATGAAACCAAACAACTGGATGTTTTATTCTTTCCGGAGGATGCTAATAATTATCCGAAACTGATTTGGGAAAGTGATAATGATAAAGTTGTTACAGTGAGTCAGGAAGGTCTTGTTACTGCAGTGGGAGTTGGCGAGGCAGTTGTGACGGCAAGAACAAACGACGGCTCTCTTTTGGAAACTTGTGCGGTTAAAGTCTGGAAATATAAGGACTTGGAATTTTCGGAGGAAATATATCGTGTTTGGGGCGGCGCAGAACACCCGACTCAGATTACATTTACTCCGACACCTTCAACGGCTGTTGCTGAGGATTTCATTTGGAAACTTGAAAGACCGGAACTTCTGGATCTCCAGTTGGGCAGAGAGGCTTATGCCCGGGCATTGGAAGGCGGCAAGTGCAAAATGACTGTCACTCCGAAGGACGGTGATGCAAGCCTTTCGAAATCAACGTATATCATAGCTTATAAGTACAGATTTACTCTTCACAATCGCCGTCCTGACTATAGTGAACTTTCACCCGTCAATTATGGAATCGCAGATGGCGAAACCATTGATCTCACTAATACCTATGATATGGATAATGGTCACCCCTGCCTTTATCTCTTAACTTTCGGTGATTTTGAATTGGTTCCTAACAAAAATTTTGAGATAGCTGTAGAAGATACGGGTGTTGTTGATATTGAGAAACTTAAAATAAATCGAGGGAAGTACGCTGATTCCCAAAAATATTTCTATAGGATTACGTTTCCATTGGGAACAAAGAAAGGCACTGCTAAGTTGACTCTCAAGAACACAATGAATGCAGAAGACGGCAGCGTTCTCAATACCTACACCCGCGAATTCACACTCCTCGTCCCGGAAAGCACGACTACAGAATAGACCTCGCCGTCTCGGCCCGGCAAATTCTAATCGGTGTTTTCGTGGCAATTCAATCGGCGTTTTCCGGGCAATACCTTCCGAATTGTCGCGGAATACGTCGGGTTATTAATGAATCGATGGAATATACGCAGCATTATAATTCTCCACTGGGTGGAATCACCCTAGCCAGCGACGGCACGTCCCTTATCGGCCTGTGGTTTGATGGACAGGAATATTTTGCCGATGCACTTGAAAAGGAGCACGAGGAGAAAGACCTTCCGGTATTTGTGGAGACCCGCCGATGGCTGGACATCTATTTCAGCGGACGCCAGCCGGATTTCACACCGCCTCTCAGAATGAAAACTACCCCCTTCCGAAAAATGGTATGGGAAATTATGCTTACTATTCCTTTTGGGGAAACTATGACCTACGGAGCAATCGCGGTGCGTATTGCCAGGCAAAAAGGCCTTCGACAGATGTCAGCACGGGCTGTTGGGAGTGCTGTGGGGCATAATTCTATCTCCTTGATTATTCCATGTCATAGGGTTGTCGGCTCAGAAGGAAAGCTTACGGGATATGCCGGAGGACTTGACAAGAAGGTTAAGTTGCTGGAACTGGAGTATCGGCGATAAAAAATTATCAATTGTACTCAATGAGTCTTGCTCGCAACTATAATTACAAAAACTGTATTTACATTTTTTGTAATTACGATTTTTGTTTTATATATATTCTTATGACTTTTCCAAATAACTCT
>ERZ1026860.10-NODE-10-length-144205-cov-57.765973_pt1 | contig 144205 bp, 116 predicted proteins | sample MGYA00380160_ERZ1026860 | MGnify/ENA primary metagenome ERZ1026860 (study PRJEB33269, sample SAMEA4719796) | human gut metagenome | biome: human-associated habitat; feature: organic feature; material: feces | place: Cameroon | collected 2013-10 ... | reverse complement strand
TCTACGTCTCCAAAGCCAAGAGCTTGACCAGAAAGAGAGGCCGCCCGCCCAAGGCCAAAACCGAGAATCAGGAATTATAGGTATATTAAATTGAAAAACTCAGATTATCTTGTGTGGTAGGGTGTACTCGGTCATCTGATTCCATTTCGGAAAAGACTGTCCTGAAGGCGGTCAACCGTTTACTTGAAGAGAAGGCCATAAGTGAGAAATTCGAGGTTCTGACTGTCGGAAGCTATGAGTGTAATGATGAAGCGACCAGGTTGACATTGAGGAAGTTGAAGGCTGCCGGTTTGCTCGATTATAAGGTTGATCGATATGCCTGGTGGGAGAAAGGTTCTAAGAGAGTCCGTGAGCAGTATCAGGTTACAAGGAGCAATGGGTGGTGGTCCTATCCTCAGACCGAGTATCGGACAGTAAATAGGACCACATATGATTTTGAGGATCATTATTTTGTTGATGTGGTATTGACCAGAGCCGGTAAATCTCTCGTTGTGGATAAGGTTCCTACCCCTAAGGATGAGGAAGAAGACGAGGATATGAAACAGCCGGATTATAGTGCCGTGGAATATGCTTGGGATAAAGCGGATTTGACAGAGTCTTGGCCTGAGGTACGAAATCCTTTTGTTGAATATGATAATGAGCGATCAGATGAAGTGAAGAGTCCTGCGGCTAAGAGCAATTCTTCGGAGACAAAACAGGAAAATTCTTCGACTAATAAGAAGAAATATGTGGAAAGGATTGATTCTCTTCAGTATCAGGCATATTCAAATAGAAGCGAGGCTTCGGAGAGTGTTTATATGCGAGCCTGTAAGATCAAGGCTGTGAAGGCAAGAAACATACAGCTGCTGGAACAGGGCGGTGTAAAGAAGATTTCCGCACAGGTGATATTGAAAATTGATGATGTCTCCGATGTCGGCAGGATCATCTCCCACGTAGAGAATGGAATCAAGGAACTGATTGATGTTAAGTTGATTCACTACATTGATAAGGGATGGGTAGTTGAAGAGGATGATGAATAAAGATTAATGTATGGTGAGAAGGTTGTTTATAGCATTCGGTATTTTTGTATCCTGCATATGTTCGGCTCAGAATGCAAGCAGTCGTTGAACAATTATATACGAGTTGGCGATACCCATATGTTGTGAATATGGCGGCACACAAAACCGCCTTGAGTACGATGTGATGCCAGCGGATATGCCACCTATGGTTTCCGGAGGCATAGTCGGCATACGACCGTGCCTCATAATGGTGTAGAAGCGTGATCGTATGCCGCCATTTCGCAAAATGACACTCTATCATCCTTAGAAAGGCAACCTTGGTCAGGTCGACTGCCGAACGGATAATGCTGCCGATGTTATTGACGCAGGTCCCCGTGCGGCGTTGGTTTGCGGACTCAAATCTGACATTGCACCACGTCCTGAGACCTACGCATAATATTCTTGATTGGCGGTCTGGAGTGTTCTTGCCGGTGAATGGGCGCATCAAAGTCGCCTGGCCTCCTTCATTACCTTTGGGGCGAGGGTAAAGACGGCGATCATATTCGGAAAGGCCATAAGGGCGAAGGCAAGATCCATTAGGCTGACGGCGACATCAAGAGTGATGACACTTGCGAGAACGATTGTCGCGACATAGAAGTAGCGGTACTTCTGAGCATGTCTCGTGCCCCAGAGGTAAGATGTGCACATCGTTCCGTAGTAGGAATATGAGAACATCGTCGAGAAGGCGAAGATGATCACCACGAATTCGAGAAGGTAGCGTCCCGCGAACGGAATCAGGGTGTCGTATGTGTTCAGAGCGATGGACAGTCCCTTTATGCTGTCCGTGCTGTAGAGGCCGGCCATAATCATCGGAATGGCGGACAGGGTGCAGACAAGGCCGGAGTCTATCGCCGGCCCAAGCATAGCCACGAGCCCCTCCCTCACAGGCTCGGCGTTCATCGATGCTCCGTGCATCATTCCGGCGGTTCCGACGCCGGCCTCGTTGACGAACATCGCCCTCCTCGCTCCGGTCAGAGCCACAGCGGTGAAAGCTCCGAAACCGGCCTTCCAGCAGAAGGCACCTTTGAAGATGGATTCAAACACGGCGGGCAGACGGTCGTGATAGACAATCATAATGCCCAGCACCATCAGGAAATAGAATCCAACCATAAACGGTACAATCTTCGATGAGACCTGCGAAATCCGCTTTAAGCCACCAAAAATGACGAGGCTCACTATGCCACCGATCACAAGACCGATCACCAGAAACACCCATCTTGACTCGGGCACTCCAAGCGGTTCAAGAATCACTGAATATAAAGACTCGGAGAGTTGGTTCGCCTGCATCACAGGAAGACCGCTGAACAAAGCGCAGAACGCGAACATCACAGCCAACGGCTTCATCTTTCTGCCTATCCCTTCGGTCAGGACGAACATCGGCCCTCCTTGGGCTACTCCCTTGTCATCCTTCCCTTTATACATTACGGCGAGGGTGCCCTCAAAGAATTTTGTGGCCATTCCAAGCAGGGCGCTGACCCACATCCAGAAGATGGCTCCGGGGCCACCTACACAGAGTGCTATCGCGACCCCGGCGATGTTTCCCATCCCGACAGTGCTGCTGATGGTGTTCATCAGAGCCTGAAAGGAACTGACCTGTCCCTCGCCCTTCTTCTTCATTTTCAGAGAGCTGACCGCCATTCCCAACTTCCTCAGCGGCAATGCTCTTGAATATATGAACAGGAATATTCCTCCTCCTATCAGAAGTGTAAACAACGGCCATCCGCAGACGAAGTCCGTGAATTTGATAATATACTCTTTAATCAGGTACAACATTTTCTACATTGTTCTATGTCAGTTCCATATTCCCTTTGCAGGAGGTTTGCCTAAGCGCGGGCTTATTTTATGCGGTACGGCTGGTCGTCGTAGAGGCTGTAGCGTTTGGCTTTGCGGATCCATTTCTGCTCTTCCAGCTTGACGTGCTCGCGGAGTTCCTGGAACGGGATCCGGCCGCTTAGGTAACTGAGCATCGCATCGTCGGAGATCTTGGCCTCGAAGCCTTCGAGCAGCTCGAACTGCGGGTATCTTTCGAGAAAGTAACGCATCAGCTGGAGGGTGTGGAGCAGGGAATGGTATTCGGTGCCTGGCTGGAGCATTATCTGGTAGCCGTAGCAGCGCTGGCCTTCGTAGCGTCCTGTGGACGGGGTGAAGGTGCAGGGGCGCATCAGGACTCCGGCGGGGGCGGGAAGGACTTCAAGACGGTTGTGCCGGATGAAGGGAGCTCCGAGATATTCATAAGGCCGGGCTGTTCCGATGGCGGGGGTGATGGTGGTGTTGTTCCAGAGGCCGCCGCCGCTGTACATCTCGCAGGTGAACATTCCTGGAATATCCGAGGCCGGGGCTATCGTCCACGGGAGCAGCTGACGGGTGGAGTCGCTGGCCAGGGCAGAGATGACGTGCAGGGCGAATGTGGCTCCTATCTCGTTGTACCACAGGTCGCAGAGCTCGCCGAGGGTGAGTCCGTGCCTATGGGCGATTTTCGGAGTGTGCGGCTCGACCGTGCCGGAGGGCATCGAGCCTTCTACGATTCTGCCGGCGGGGTTGATGTGGTCTACGATGTAGAGGGATGGCGGGTTCTCCATCGCCGCGAGAATCTCCATCAGGTGGAACACGTCCTTCGTGTAGTTGAAGTACCGTGCCCCGGCATCCTGAATCTCCACAACGATCGCATCCAGTTCCTTCAGAGCCTCGGCGTCAAATGAGATATGGTTCGTTCCCGGAGTGAGTTCCGCCCCCATCGGGCTGAACACGGCCTTCAGGTTCCCTCGCTCCGTGAACAAGTCATACATATACCGCCCGTGCGCAGTGTCCCAGCAGTTCTGTGTGCAGAAGCACCCGACCCGCCCGTCCAGCAACGCCTTGTCCAGCTGATCCTCCAGCGCCGTGGTCCTAAATGAAAACATTGTCTAAATTTATTCAAAAATCTTACTTAAGAATATTATTACCTCCTTGCAACCGTGGCCACCCTCGGCCTCGTAAGAGGGGGGACCGCTCACTTTGTGAGCGGTGGGGTCGAGCGCAGCGAGACGTTGCAAGGAGGTAATAATATTCTTTAATTACTATCAATAATTCTATTAGCGATAGCGATCACCTCATTTGCGAGCGCTTCAGCGGCGGCGAGGGTCGGGGCCTCTGAATATATGCGGATGATCGGCTCGGTGTTGGAGCGGCGGAGGTGAACCCACTGACGCTTGGACTCGAAACTGATCTTCACACCATCGATGTCATTGATGTCCTCGGCGGCATATTCCTTCTTCATCTCATCCAAGATCTTGTCGATCAGTGCCTTGTCGCTCAGCTCGATCTTGTTCTTCGCGATGTGGTACTCCGGGTAGGTCTTCTTGAGCTCGCTCACCTTCATCTTCTTGTGGGCAAGGTTGGAGAGGAAGAGCGCCACACCGACCATAGCGTCACGGCCATAGTGGATTGCCGGGTAGATGACCCCTCCGTTGCCTTCTCCACCGATCAGGGCACCGGTTTCGCGCATCTTCGTGGTGACGTTGACCTCACCGACAGCCGCAGCGTGATATTCACCGCCATATTCCTCGCTCACATCCCGCAGGGCGCGGCTGGAAGAGAGGTTCGAGCAGGAAACCGGTTTGTATGGAGCCGTGACTTCCGCAAGGGTTTTGCCTTCTTTCTTCGCAATTGCCGCCGCTCTCTCGAAGAGGTAACTTGCAACGCTTACGAGGGTATATTCCTCGACAAACGGTTCACCGTTCTCGCAGATGAACGCCAGGCGGTCCACGTCCGGATCGACGGATATTCCGAGGTCGGCTTTTTCTTTGACCACTGTCTCGCTGAGTTCCGTGAGGTTCTTGGGAAGCGGCTCCGGGTTGTGGGCGAAGTCGCCGTCCGGTTCGCAGTTGAGCTTGACGCACTCCACACCGAGCCTTTCCAGAAGGCGAGGCATTATGATTCCGCCGACTGAGTTGATCGCGTCCAGGACAACTTTGAAGTGTGCGTCCTTTATAGCCTGGACATCAACGGCTTCCAGAGCCATAACGGCATCCAGATGCTCGTCGGTGTAGTCGTGCTCGGTGACGTGTCCGAGGTCGTCAACGTCGGCGAAATTAAAGTCCTCGGTCTCGGCAAGGTCAAGGATTGCCTGACCTTCGGCCGCCGTGAGGAACTCTCCGCGGTCGTTGAGAAGCTTGAGGGCGTTCCACTGGCGAGGGTTGTGTGAGGCCGTGAGGATGATTCCGCCGTCGGCCTTGGCGAAGGTCACGGCCATCTCTGTGGTCGGGGTGGAGGCGAAACCGATCTTCACCACATCAATGCCGCAGGCCATCAGAGAGCCTATGACAAGGTTCTCGACCATCGCACCGGACAGCCTTGCGTCCTTGCCGACGACGATCTTGTACTTCTCACCGTTCGGCTGCGGCTTCCTTGAAGGAAGGGTGGCGCAGTAGGCGTAGGTGAACTTTACGATATCAATAGGAGAAAGCCCGTCTCCGGGCTTTCCTCCAATAGTTCCGCGTATGCCGGAAATTGATTTTATCAGCGACATATTGTGCTGTTTTATTGTTCTGTTTGTCGTTAGACGGACCCTTCGACAAGCTCAGGGACCACCTTGAAAATGGTCGCTGAGCCTGTCGAAGCGACGAAACTAAGCCATGATGGCTCCGACGAGGCCAAGGATGGCGTAGAACTCAGGAAGGGCGGCGTAGATAAGTGTGTTGGTGAACACGTCGTGCCCCTGGCTGATGCCGACGATACCGTTGGCGCTGACCATACCCTGACGGATCGCTGAGATCATACATACAAGACCTACAGAGATTCCGACACCGAACATAAGCGGACCCTGCGCGGCGAAGTCCTTGCCGAGCCACAGGAAGAACGCCACGAATCCGTAGATACCCTGAGTTGCAGGAAGGGCTGAGAGCACCATATAGTTTCCTGACTTCTCAGGATTGACCTTGAGAGCTCCTTCAGCGGCGTTGGCTGCGATGGTCGTTCCAATGGAAGAGCCGATTCCAGAAAGGGCCAGCATAAGGCCCAGACCGAGATAACCTAAAATTTCGTTCATAATGATTTGATGTTTATTTTGTTATTATTTATTATCGTTTGTTGTGAGCGGGCTGTAGGCCTTACCTGTACCTTCATAGCCGCTGTTCTTGAAGAACTCAAGGAAGTTGAGTCGGAGAGGATGCACGAAGGCTCCGAGGCAGCACATCGCAAGGTTCAGGATGTGGCCGAAGCCGACGATGAGGGCGAAGCAGAGGATGTTCACTCCCGGAACGTCAATCCCATAGACTGACAGTCCAAGCTCGTTGAACGCGTTGCCAAGCATACCGCCGGCGAGTCCGAGCGCGTAGAGACGCAGGTAACTCAGCACATCGCCAAGAAGTCCGGTGACGGTGTTGTAGGTCTCGTAGAGGCCGGAGCCGATGTTTGCCAGAGGATTCCTGTGGAGGTCATTAAGGAGGAATATTCCCAGGCCAGAGACCACACCGAGCACGATGATTATCCATTTGGTGACGGCGGAGTCTATGACACCGGCGAGGGCGAAGCCTCCGACGATGACACCTCCCACTATAAGGAGAGTCCAACCGATTGTGCCTAAGGAATTGGCGAATCCGTTGCGCTTAATGGCGTAGGCGGTCTTCAGGAGCATCGCCACGCTGATGTGCACTATACCTATAAGGATAGAGAACAGCATCTGCGCGTCATAGCCGGCGACTTTGCCCTGGATCATACATTTCTTTATCCAGTCCGGAACCCAAGTGGCTGTGGATGTGTCCATTCCGAAGAATGTGTGCAGGATGGTTCCCATCACGATGGTCGCGACACCGAGTGTGGTGACGAGCGGAGCCATCGAGCCGATGAAGCCCTTGGCCTTCCTCATCGCTAGTCCGATGAGCGCGAGGGCGATGCCATAGCCCGCGTCACCCATACACATCGCGAAGAAGAGAGTGAAGAATATGGAGATGCACGGGGTCGGGTCGAACTCGTCGTAGGCCGGGCGGCCGTACATATCGGTCAGCACCGTGAACATCTTCACGAACTTGTTCTCTTTGAACTTGATAGGCGGATTGTCGTCCTTAACTGCCTCTTCCTTGAGATAGACGATGTCCATCTTGTCGAATTCAGCGCAAAGGGCCGTGTCATTCTCCACCGGAGCGAATCCGATGAAGGTGGTGATCAGATCCTCGGCGGCCTTTCCAGCACCCGCGTCAGCGAGGTACAGCTGAAGGGCGGCGACATCCTCGTCGCACTTGCGGAGCATTTCAGGAATATATTCCTTCAGCTCCAGAAGCCTTGCCTTGCATTCGATGAGCCGTTCCGTCAGTGTGGCGACCTTCCTCTCAGCGGACCTGAGGTCCCCTTCCGGAGCGGCGCATTCCTCGACAGGCAATGAATATGCAGAATCATCTGAAATGGTTATGAACCAGACGTTCCTGCCGTCATCGAACACTTCCTGAAGCGGATAGAGATTCGCCCAGGACGGATCGTAGGCTTTCTTGGAAACATTATACCAACGGACCTTGTAGCCCTTCGCCTTCAGCGCGTCGAGGGCGGAGCTGTCGTAGCATCCCCAAGGCCTTCTGCTCTCGACATCCTTGCGTGCCTGCGCCAGCTCGTTCCTCAGAACGTCCAGCTTTGTGGAATATTCCTTGAAACTCTCCAGAGGGTTGTCGTACTTGGCGTCCGCATCGACCCCGGCCTCGATTTTCTCAAGGTCTGGGTCCTGCGAGTAGTCCAGCGACTCCAGTTTGGAGGCGGCCTTCTTCAGCTCGTTGGTCATCGAGAGAAGTCCAGCGGAACGCTCATCCACCGGCTTTGAGGACCTCGTGATGTCCACAAGCCCCAGTTCCTGCAAGCGTCTGAGGAATTCTTCAGTCTTCCCGCTGAGAAGAATGAAGGAATATTTAGTCATTTTCTCAATCATTGCCGTTTTCCTCCATAACTTCTTCGGATTCCTCCTCAGCGTGACGCTGCTTGACGATCTTGGACGAAGCCTTGCTCAGGTTCTCCTCGTCCTCCATATAGCGCTTGATCTTGCGGATGGCCTCCTGGTAGCCCGGGATCTGGACCTTCTCGTAGAGGTTCACCTTCTGGGTGGTCTTCTTCCTTTGGAAGTCCAGGATGCGGCGCTTCTCCTCATAGACCTCGGACTCGATCCCGAGCCGGGACAGATCCTTGAGGATGGCCACGCCGTCTATGTACCACGCAGGCTTGATGAACGTGTTGAACGGACTGATCTCGTAGCGGATGCTCTTGAGCTCCGGACACTTGACACCGGCGACCTTCACGGTCACAAGGTCGATGTCAGCGATGGAGACCAGACCAGGCTCGAACTCGTTCCACAGGGGGGCAAGGTAGTCGTACTTCCTCTGGGCCTCCTCAAGGTCCTTCAGAAGCCTCTCGCTCTTGTCCTTGGCCTTGCGCACCTCAAGCCTCAGGGCACTCTCCTTGTTCTGCAACGTCGGGAGGGCCTTCTGACGCATCTTGAGCTGCTTCTGCAGGGTGTTAAGCGCAGTCTTGTTGTATTGAAACTTGATAGGCATTACTTACCTTTCCAGTATTTGTCGATCAATGATTGCTTGATTCCGGTCTCGGCCTTGGTGAAGTACTTGCCGAACAGCTCCCAGGCCGTGTCGAGCATCTCGGTGATGGAGATGTTGACATCAATGGAGAGGAGTCTGGTGGCATATTCCTTGGCATAGTCGAGACAGCGGTGGTCGTAGTCGGAGAGGTCGAAACCGTTCTCCAGCTTTGTCTTCGCGTTCTGCGCGTCGGCGTACAGACGCACTCCGGCGTTCATCACCTGGCTGTGGTCCTCGCGGGTCTTCACGTTCTGAACCCTCTGCTTGAGTCGTGAAAGGGAACGGAACGGGTCGATGATGATCTTTCCCGAGTCGGAATCGGCGCGGAGGAAGAGCTGTCCCTCGGTGATGTAACCGGTGTTGTCAGGGATGGCGTGAGTGATGTCTCCGTCGTTCAGCGTGGTCACGGCGATGATCGTGATTGATCCTTCGGTCGGGAGCTGCACGGCCTTCTCGTAGATCTTCGCGAGATCAGAGTAGAGGGATCCCGGCATAGAGTCCTTGGAAGGGATCTGGTCCATACGGTTGGACACGATGGACAGCGCGTCGGCGTAGAGGGTCATATCCGTGAGGAGCACGAGCACCTTCTCGTTCTTGTCAACGGCGAAGTACTCGGCCGCCGCAAGGGCCATATCCGGAACCAGAAGCCGCTCAACTGGCGGGTCTTCGGTCGTGTTGACGAAACAGATGATCCTGTCAAGTGCTCCGGCGCTCTCGAACGCCTGACGGAAGAAGAGGTAGTCATCGTTTGACAGACCCATACCTCCGAGGATGATCTTGTCCACATCGGCTCTCAGGGCCACATCGGCCATAACCTGGTTGTAAGGCTGGTCAGGGTCGGCGAAGAACGGAATCTTCTGTCCGGACACGATCGTGTTGTTGAGGTCGATGCCGGCGATACCGGTCGGAATGAGCTCGGACGGCTGGCGTCTCTTGTAAGGGTTCACGGACGGTCCGCCGATCTCCCTTTCCTCACCCTCCACCTCAGGACCGCCGTCGATAGGTTTTCCGTAGGCGTTGAAGAAACGTCCGGAGAGCTGCTCGCTGACCTTGAGTGTTGGAGGCTCGCCGAGGAATGTCACCTCGGCGTTTGTCGGAATGCCTTCCGTGCCGGAGAACACCTGGAGGGTGACCAGATCACCCTTGGTCTTCACGACCTGGGCAAGTTTGCCGCCGACCACGGCAAGCTCGTCATTGGAAACTCCCTTGGCCTTGAGCGAAACGGTGGCCTTGGTGATCGCTTCCAGTTTTGTGTATATTCTTTGATAAGCCTTATTTGCCATAGTCTTCAATCAGTTTGTTGATCTTCACAGCATATTTCTCGAATTCCTCGCTGTGGAACTTGGTGTAGTTCATCTGGCGGAGGTCATTGATGAGTTCCTTGAAGAACTCGCGGCACTTCTCGAAGTCCTCGAAGTCGAAATCGATGTCGCAGATGTCGAGCACGAGGTCCAGCATATATTTCTGACGGTCCATCGGACAGAGGGCGTCGGTCTCGTCGAACGCGTCCTGCTGCAGGAACACGAAGTCGATGAGCTCTGACTTCCAGAAACTTACGTGGTATGCTACCGGAACGCCATCGTCACCAAGGATGTTGATCTGCTCGTTCGCCTCGCGGCCGCGGCGCAGGAGGTTCTTCGCCTTGATGACGTTCGCCACCCAGCCGTGCTCAACCTGCTCGTCGAGGTAGGAGATGATCTCAGGATATTCAAGATACTTTGAATATGATTCGATCGGGTTGACGGCAGGATACCTCTTCTGGTCGGCGCGGTTCTGCTCCAGTCCGTAGAAGCACCTTGCGGCCTTCTTGGTGGACTCGGTCACAGGCTCCTTGAGGTTACCGCCGGCAGGGGAGACCGTTCCGATGAAGGTGACGGCCCCGGTCTTGCCGTTGTTCAGGACGACCATTCCGGCGCGGGCGTAGAAGTTCGAGATGATGGCCGAGAGGTCAACCGGGAAGGCGTCCGCTCCCGGAAGCTCCTCCATACGGTTGGACATCTCCCTGAGGGCCTGTGCCCAACGTGAGGTCGAGTCCGCGAGCAGAAGGCACTTCAGACCCATTGCCCTGTAATATTCACAGATTGTCATCGCCGTGTAGACCGAGGCCTCACGGGCGGCGACAGGCATGTTCGAGGTGTTGCAGATGATGGTCGTACGCTCCATCAGGTGGCGGCCGGTGTGAGGGTCGATGAGCTCAGGGAACTCGGAGAAGATCTCCACGACCTCGTTGGCGCGCTCTCCGCAGGCGGCCATCACGATCACGTCGGCCTCGCCCTGCTTGGCGATGGCGTGCTGGAGCACGGTCTTGCCGCATCCGAAAGGTCCCGGGATGAATCCGGTGCCGCCCTCGGCGATAGGGTTGAAGGTGTCGATGCAGCGGACGCCGGTCTCCATGATCTTCTGTGGCCTTGGTTTCTCCTTGTAGGCCTTGACGGCGACCTTGACAGGCCATTTCTGGGTCATCGTGACGTAGGCGTCCTCACCGTTGGCATCGGTCAGCACCGCGATAACCATATCGATGTTGTACTTGCCGGCCTCGGCGATCTTCTTCACGGTGTACTCACCCTTGAAGGAGAACGGAACCATGATCTTGTGAGGCAGCCAGCCTTCCTTCACCTCTCCGAGCCAGTCGGCGGCGGTGACCTTGTCACCTTCCTTGGCGATCGGGGTGAAGTCCCACATCTTCTTGTGGTCCAGAGGGTCGGTGTACTCTCCTCTCTTGAGGAACACCGACTCCATCGTGGTCAGATTGTTCTGGAGACCGTCATAGACGCTGGAGAGAAGACCAGGGCCGAGGGTCACCTCAAGCATCCTGCCTTCGAACTCCACAGGGTCTCCGTTTTTCAGTCCACGGGTGCTTTCGAACACCTGGACCGAGGCCTTGTCACCGCTTACCTTGATGACCTCGGCCAGGAGGGGAGTACCCGCAAGGGTGATGTAGCAGAGCTCGTTCTCCGCCACAGGTCCGTCCACCTGAACCGTCACAAGGTTGGAAACAATTCCTGTTACCTTTCCTTTTGTCTTCATATTCAGTTATTTCAATTTTCGTTATTTGGCGGGCTCGTATTTCACGCCCTTGAATGTGCCTCTGACCTCGTTTACGAGGCGGATGAACATCTCGCGGCCGGTCTTCTCGTCGAGGGCGAACCATCTTCCGATGATGTGCAGCCTCGCGATGAAGCCGAGGATGGCCTCAAGGTCGAAGTAGTCGAATGTGGTGATCTCAAGGATCTTGTCCCACATCAGGGAGTCCAGACCACGCTCGCGGGATAGCAGGTTGGGGGCGTTCAGAGCCTCCTCAAGCCTCGGACCTTCCGCGAACTCACCGGTTTCCAGCTTGATCGTGTCCTGGTCAAGCGGTCTCTCGAAAGCCTTGTTCAGGAAGCGGGCCTTGCCGTTGCGGACGTTCAGGTCGAAGGTATAATATTCCTTCAGGAACCTGTTGCTGTCCTTCAACGCTGCCTCGTAGAACTCTCTGGTCAGATTCTCGTCCTTGTAGCCGTCAAGAAGCCTGTCCACCACCTTGATGTCGGCTTCGCTAAGCTGGGACTTGATCCAATCGACATAGGTCTCGAACGAAGCTCCCTCCCCGAACTTCCAGTCAAGCGAGATGGCCGGAAGGCTGGAGATTATGTACTCGTAGTTGTTCATTACTCGCCGAAGAGTATCTTACGTGTGGCAGGTCTGAGATAGTCGCCGATGAGTGCTCTGAAAGTCTCGTCGGTGAGGCTGATGAAGTAGGATCCGTCCTTAGGGCCGATCGTGAACCCTCCGGCCACCTTCTTGGAAAACTCGGCTGTGACCCCGCCCTTGAGAGCGCTTGCCAACTCTCCGCTGACAAATGGCTCAAGCTCTTTCTTGAGGTTCTCGGGAAGCACGATGTTGAGGTCAACGGCCTCCTCGGCGTTGAACTTCTCGGCCACGGCCTTGATCACATCCTTGACGAAGTCGGCTGAAGAAAGGGCTGACGACACCTGCTTGTCTGTCATCTTTCCGACCATAAGGTTCTCAATGTCCTTTCTGGTGGCCTGTATGCTCTGAACGGCGGCCATCTTCACGTCGCCCTCGACCTTGGTCTTGTAGTCCTCGGCATACTTCTGAGCCTTCTTGAGAATGGATTCGGCCTCTTTCTTAGCCTCCTCGATGATTTCGGCCGCCTTCTCGTTGGCCTTGGCGAGGATGGCCTCACCCTCTTCCTTACCTTTTGACAGACCCTCCTTGTAGAGCTTGTCGGTCAGTTCCTGTAGCTTGTTTTCCATCTATAATTATGTGTTGAATTTCCAATTTTACAAATATAATCAAAAGAACCAGCTTGCCAAAACAATGTAGTAACAAATTAATTGCTATATTTGTAATATAGTCCTGTTAGATTGAAAATACGCACAATTTGGCATACATTTAAATTATAAATTGTAATATTATGAGTTCTTTTGTAAACGACATCATCGCTAATTTCAAGGATGTGGTCCTGAACAAGTACGTCAAGTTCGACGGCCGCGCCGATCGTTCGGAGTTCTGGCAGTTCGCTCTTGCGTTAGTCCTCATCGGTTTCGCCTTCAGCATCCTGGGCGCTATCTTCGCGAAACTCAAGTTGATCGTGATTCTTCTGAACATCGTCAATGGCTTGATCTCTCTCGCCCTGCTCATTCCTGCCATCGCTGTCTCCGTCCGCCGTTTGAACGACATCGGCAAGAGCTGGCCTTGGATATTCATCAATTTCATCCCGCTTGTCGGTCAGATCTGGTTCCTCATCCTGATGGCCACGCCGTCAAAGTAATAAGTTGAAGTGTTCTTTGGGGCGAAAAACTTTCAAACCAACCAACTTATAAGTGAATATGATGGGTCTGGCCAACGACTTCCTGGTCAGACCCTTAACTTTTCTCTTTGGTGGAATGGAGGAATATTTTGGGACGACGGAGATATTATGCCGTCTTGGCGAGTCCGGCCTTCTTCTTGATCTTGTTGAATGTCACTATGAAAGCCGTCATCACCATTATTCCGGTGATGGTCCAGGAAACCGGGTAAACGAACATCAGGGCGTGGAATCCTTTCCATATCGGGCAGATGGTGTAGACCCAGACGATGCGAAGCAGGCAGGTGCCGAAGACGGTCAGCAGGGTCGGCAGCATCGACCGCCCCATCCCACGCAGGGCTGATCCGGGAATCTCATACAGGCAGGCCAGTCCCTGTAGCACCAGCGCGGTGTGCATCCTTATAGCCCCGAACTCCTTGACGGCGTCCGAGTCCGTGAACAGACCGAGGAAGAAGTCAGACCAGCCGGCGAAAATCCAGTTCAGAGCCGCGCAGGAAGCCATCCCTAATCCCATACAGATCAGGAATATCCTCTTGACACGGTCCATATTCCCGGCTCCGTAGTTCTGTCCGACGAAGCTGATTGCGGCACCGTTGAATGCGGCGATGACGTAGTAGCAGTACTGCTCGAAGTTCAACGCCGCCGCCGATCCGGCCACCGCATTGAATCCATAACTGTTGATGCTGGCCTGGATTATTACGTTCGAGATGGAGAATACGACACCTTGCAGTCCGGCCGGCACACCGATCTCCAGCATATGCGAAAGCTCATCCCTTTGAATGTGCATATCGTCCGGATGCAGCCTGTACGGCTCTTCCTCCCTGAGCAGGATGGACACCACCATCGCCGCGCTGAACAGGTTGGATATTCCAGTCGCTATGGCCACACCTTCCACACCCATATGGAACACGATGACGAACAAAAGGTTGAGGACGGTGTTCAGGATGCCGGCCGCTATCAGGATGTAAAGCGGCCTTCTTGTGTCTCCGAGGCTTCGCAGTATCGCCGACCCGAAATTGAATATCATAATGAACGGCATCCCCAGGAAGTAGATCCGCAGATAGGACACGGCCATATTCGTGACTTCCGCAGGCGTGCCCATCATCGAGTGGATTGGTTTTGCGACCGTCGCTCCAAGCGCCATCAGGAATATTCCGCTGAACAATGCGACGACGGCCGATGTGCTCACGGCGCTGCGGATCCTGTCCTTGTCATTCTGCCCGATGTGGTTGGAAATGATTGCGTTCGCTCCCATCGAGATCCCTACGAACAGATTGATGAGCAGGTTTATGACAGGGGCGTTGCTCCCCACCGCCGCCAAAGCCTCGCTGCTTGCGAACCGTCCCACAACCGCCACGTCCACAGAGTTGAACAGTTGCTGCAGAACACTGCTTGCCGCCAACGGCAGCGCGAATGTCAGGATCTTCACGAGCAAAGGTCCGTGAAGCATATCGATCTCATTGTGCCCTAATTGCTTGGATGCCATTACACTAAGCCTCCCACTAACATTTTAAAGCCGCCGTGTCCGCGCGTAAAGAACAAACCAACAGGGCGATGTCCCCATCACCCTGCCGTCACAGGTACGGCTGCGTCTAAACCTTCTTTCAAAAACCGCGGCAAGTTATGCAAAAATCGTGAAAGCGCAAAAATGAAGTCGGTGGGAGTTGCGGTACCGTTTTGTTTTCCGGGGATTAATCGCTATATTTACAAGACGTATGTAACCTTTTATATTAACAACACTAAAAAACGAATTCATTATGCAGAATCTGAATCCGACGATAGAACTGGAGAAGATCCTTGGAGGGCAGATCTACGACGCGCTGCAGGGTGGCGTTGTCGAGGCGGTGCTCAAGAAAGCCAAATTGAACAGCGGGGACGACTATTGGAGAAGCAATATGGAAGGGCACAGCATCAAGATCACGAAGCCGTTGCTCAAGGATCTTTACGGACTGTGCCAGGAGGTAAAGGACAGGCTTGGGTTCGAGGAACCGGTCGATTTCTATGTGACTGGAGACTCCACTGTCAACGCCTTCTCGGTCTCCTCGGCCGAGGAAGGAAAGCCGCACATTGTCAACCTTAACTCTTCTCTGGTCACCCTTATGACCGAGGATGAGCTGCGTTTTGTCATCGGGCACGAGCTCGGCCATCTGATCAACAGGGACAGCTCGCTCCAAAGGCTGATAATGTTCGTGTTCCCGCCGGACAACACGACACCTCCGATGACATTGCAGTACAAGATCCGGCTGCACAACCAGTTGGCCGAGCTTGTGGCCGATCGCTATGGCTATATGGCTGTAGGCAAGGTGGAGGCTTGTGTGACGGCGTTCTTCAAGATGGCGTCCGGGCTGGATCTTGCCAAGATGAATGTCAGTATGGAAGCCTTGCTGGAAGACAACAGCAGGCATCTGGACTATTTCCTGAAGGACAAAGGGCTCAACCGCGCGTCACATCCGGTCAATCCGATCAGGGTGCAGGCGCTGAGCCTGTTCGCCGGGGCGGAGTCCGAGGACGAGCTGTCAGCGGGGATGGACTCTCTGATATCGATCCTGATGAAGGTTGGAAATTCTCCGATTGATGAATATATGGCTGACTTCATCGCGTCCGCCGGACTGATTGTGGCCGGTGCTGACGATGAGGTCACAAACGAGGAGATCAACCACATCATCGGCACGTTGGCGCCGCTGACGATCTTCCCTCGCGTCTATCTTGAGGAGATCGCCAAGGGCGATGTCGGGGAGACTTTCTCAAAGGCTGTTTCCGCCATTCTGGATATCGATCCGGGAATGCGGGAGTCGATGCTGCGCTATGTGATGTCTTTGGTGCTGTCCGACAAGGACATAGCTGATGGCGAGGTTGATTTCATCTACACGTTCGGATCCAACCTTGGTTTCGGCGAGAAGGAGATCTCGACGATGTTCGCCGAGACCATCCAGCGGGAATATGTCCCGAGCCTGAACTCGATTTGCTAGAAGCTCCCTGTCACCCTACTGTATTTGTTGGGTTCTGGACAACCTTTATCGAGACGCTCTTGTCGCCGATCCTGACGGTGACGGGAGCGTTGGAGTTCTCAACCGAGCGGACTATGACCTGGGCCTTGCCGCTGAACGGCTTGATTGTCATTGTGTTGCCTGCCGTTGGCCTTTCGGTCTCCTTGAATCCCGGATTGCCGTTGCCCCATCCAAGGAATGTGGCTCCTGTGACAGCCACATCCAGAGTCTCGGCAGGGGAGTCGATGTCGATCACGACTACATCCTGTCCGTCAGCCTTAAGCCATTCCTTGGAAAGGGTTAGAGTTGTCCCGGAGGCTACGGCAGGATATTCATCAGTCGTGACTTTCTTCCCTTTGATGTAGCCGGTGGCGGTGAATCTCTTGGCGTCACCAACCTTCCAGGCGAGATGACCGTCTTTCGGCATATTTTTTTTACCAAGGTTTCTGCCGTCCGCGGAGAGCCTTACCTCGTCGCAGTTTGAATATACCCACACCTCGCCTTTGTACGGACCGCAGATGTGGACCGTAGGCTCGTCCTGCCAGGCAGCCTTGAGGTAGAAGGCCTCGTCTTTCGGGAAGCAGCAGTAGTCGAGGATTCCGAACTGCGATCCTGTGGCCGGCCAGACCATCGGGTTTGGCTCGCCGCGGTAGTCCTGTCCGGTCCAGTAGAAGAGTCCGCCTGTCCACGGGCGCTCCTTGTAGAACTTCCATCCGTGTTCGATGACATTGATCCTGCCGAGGGTGTCAACCCTGTTTAGCGGTGTCATCCAGCCTTCCTCCGGAACGGTCGCATACTTGCCTCTGGTTCCGGCTCCTGAGGTTTCCTCCGTGCCGACGGCACAGTGATCCGGGAAACGCCTGTGATATTCATCCACCGGATTCTGCACGATGTAGTTGTAGCCGAACACATCCACGCCCTTCACAAGCTCACGCCCTCCGGAACTGCCGTAATTCGTCGGCCTTGTCGGGTCTATGCCGTGGACATATTCACTCATTTTCCGCGCTATCCTTGTGCCGGCCTCGATGCCCTCCACGCTCCATTCCTCGTTGCCGATGCTCCAGAGAATGACGCTCGGATGGTTCCTGTCCCTTTCGATCATCCTGCGTAACTGGGTGAGCTGCTCCTCGTTGACTCCAAGCTGGCGGTTCTCGTCAATCACGAGGAATCCCATCTCGTCGCATAGGTCGAGCATCGCCGGAGAGGCTGGGTTGTGCGAGCTGCGGATGGCGTTGAAGCCGTACTTTTTGAGTTGGGTCAGGCGGTAGCGCCACAGTTCGTCAGGCACTCCGACCCCGACTCCGGCGTGGTCAAGGTGCAGGTCGCAGCCTTTCAACTTGACTTGTTTACCGTTGAGGAGGAAGCCTTCGGTCGGGCTGAACTCTATCCTGCGCACTCCGAAGCGGCATTTCTGCTCGTCCGAGAGGATTCCGTCATAATAAAGGCGGATCTCGACGGTGTAGAGATAAGGGTCTTCAAGGCTCCAAAGATGGTCCGGCGCGTTGTCGGGAGCGGTGACGGCGAAGCCGTTCTTATATTCAAAGGTTATGAGATGGTCGTACGTCTTGACTTTGTTTCCTTCGGCGTCAAAGAGGGCGATCCCGATCATTACTTTTGCCTTGTCAAGCGTGTCGCTGGCCATAACGGTCTCAAATTTCGGGAAACCGCCTGTCATATCCAATGAATATGGCCTCACGGCGACCGGCCCGGCCTTGCGGAGCCAGACGTTTCGGTATATTCCCGCACCCTCGTAGTACCAGCCTTCCTCGGTGGACGCGTCGCAACGCACCGTGATGACGTTGTCGCCTCCGTAGGTAAGGTAAGGACTTAGGTCGTAAACCCTTGACACATAGCCGCTTCTCTCGTGGCCGAGGTAGAAGCCGTTGCAGAACACCTCACTGTCCCGGAATATTCCCTCAAACTCGATGCTGACCTGTTTGCCGTAGTCTTCCGCCGGAATGGCCAGATGCTTTCTGTACCAGCCGACAGAGTTCTCCGGGTAGTTCCATCCGACGCATTTGTAGCCGTGGGAGTGGCTGGCGTCCTTGTTGTACGGCAGATCAACGACCCAGTCGTGCGGCAGGTTGATCTCCCGCCATCCACTGTCGTCGAAGTTCTGCATAATCGGAGACTTGCTTTGCCCGGCGGTGCCGGCCTTTGAGAAATAGGTGAAATATTCGGTGCCGTGCGTGAAGTCCTTCTTCATCGAAGACGCGTCGCCAAGGGAGAACACCCATCCATTGTTCAAAAGTTCGCGGAAGCCGTCGGCGTGAAGGGTCGCCGCGGCAAGCAGAGCCACGATTGCCAGTATAGTCTTTTTCATATTCGCCGAATTTACGAAAATATTCCCGGAATCGGTGGATTTGAAATGATGTTTTTTGAGGCAGTTTTGCCGAGGAATCACTATCTTTGCGCCGGAAGCGGGATCCTGCTGCGATGAATCCCGGTCCGAGTGGTAAAATTTTACGAATATGATCAAGTCAATGACCGGTTACGGCAAGGCTGAGGCCGTCCTGGAGACAGGTAAACTCACCATCGAGATCAAGACTCTCAACGGCAAGAATTCCGACGCGAACATCAAGTCGTCCCTTCTGCCTAAGGACAAGGAACTGCTTGTGCGCAGGAAGATCACGGACTCTCTGGTCCGCGGTACGATCGACCTCTACATCAACTGGGAACCGAAGGCCGGCGGAATGGCCAAGCAGATCAACAAAGAACTTCTCCGGGAATATTATGACCAGCTGATGGATTTCGGTTCGTCTCTCCCTGTGTTCGACTCATTGACTTTCAACCCGAACACGATGCTAGCCTCCATCCTGCGCTTCCCTGACGTGCTGGACAACTCCCGTCAGGATGTGATCAACGAGGAGAACTGGCCGGTGGTGGAGAAGGCCATTGACGAGGCTCTCGCCGCAGTGAACGATTACCGTTCGAAAGAGGGTGAGGCCCTCTACAAGGATGTGACCTCAAGGGTTCAGAACATCCTTGACCTTGAGAATCAGGTCGAGGGTTTCGAGAAGGAGAGGATCGACGCTGTGAGGGAAAAGCTGATGAAGAATCTGGAAACCCTCCAGCAGAAGGTAGATCCGTCCCGTTTCGAGCAAGAGATGATTTTCTATCTTGAGAAACTGGACATCAACGAGGAGAAAGTCCGTCTCCGCCAGCACTGCAAGTACTTCATCGACACCATTGATGGTGAGGAATATCCCGGCCGCAAGCTCGGCTTCATCATCCAGGAGATGGGCCGCGAGATCAACACGACCGGCTCCAAGGCCAACCACTCCGGCATCCAGAAGCTCGTGGTGCGAATGAAGGACGAGCTGGAGAAGGTCCGCGAGCAGTCTATGAACATCCTTTAGATGTTCATAGACTGTCCATCCAACCCCCAGTCGCTTCGCGACAGCCCCGGTGGGGCATAGGGGAGCGTTCTCCCCAAACCCCTTGAGTCGCTTACGCTCCGGGTTTAATATTATTCGTCGGTGAGAGTTTCGGAGAGTTCGGGTGGAATTATGGACTCGGGGCCGGTCTTGCGGGCGCCGGGTTTTATTTTGGCCTGGGACTTCTTGGGGGAGAGGCCGAGTTTCTCAAGCTTCTGGATCTTCTTGACGACACTCTGGGTGGAGCCGGTCAGTTTCTTGGTCGAGGTCTCGTAGGCGACCTGGGCCTTGCCGAGCATCGTTCCGATTGTCACATAGCTCTCCATCCAGCCGTTCAGCTGGCTCATCAGCTCCTCGGCGGTCTTGTAAACCTCCGCGATGTTCTTCTCCTGATTTGCCTGCTTCCAGGCCATCTGGATCATATTCAGAACTATCACGAGAGTCATCTGGCTGACGATCAGCACATTGTTGTCCTTGGCCACCTGCCAGAGCATCGGATCCTCCTCCAGCATAAGCCTGAACGCACCCTCGACCGGGATGAACATCAGATTGTAGTTCACCTTCCGCCGTCCTTCCGGAATATACGAGGCGTAGTCTTTGGCCTTCAGCTCGTCCACGTGCTTGCGGACACTCTCGACGTGCGCCTTGGCGAACCTCACTCGATCCTCCACCTTCTCCGCGTTGATATAATCCTTGTAGTCTTTCAAGCTGACTTTGGAGTCGATGATGACAGTCGTGTCGTCCGGGTAAAGCACCATCACGTCCGGGATCATCGTCCTGCCGCCCTCGCTCTTGATCTCGTGCCCAGCCTCGTCCGTCATCACGCTTTGGGTGAAGAAATGCACGCCTTCCACCAGCCCGGCGTTCTTCAGCACATCTGTCAGCAGCATCTCGCCAAAGTCCCCCTGGACCTTTGAATATCCTGTCAGTGCGTTCGCAAGGTTCCTTGCCTCGTCCCCGACCGCCTGTGACCGCTCCATCACATTGTGAATATGTTCCTTCAGCTGCGCGCTCTGCTCCACGGCCTCTTTCCTGGACTCTTGCACGGCCTTGCCGAATTCGGCGAACTTCTCCTGCACCGGTTTCAGAAGCTCCGAAATCGACTCCGCACTCTGTCTCTTGAATTCGGAACTGTTGTCCGCCGACAGGGCCTTGAACGCATCCTTCATATTCTCAAGCTCTTTCTCGTGCTGCTCTTTCTGCATATTCAAGGCTTTTTCCTGCGCCGCCTTTTGCTCCGCCAACGCTTTGTCCTGGAGTTCCCTTTGAGCGGCCATCGCTTTCTCCTGCGCCAGCCTTTGCGCTTCAAGTGCCTTCTCCTGCTCCTCCCTGAGCCGGCTCTCATATTCCTCTCTGGCCTTGAGGGTGCTTTCCAGCGCCGCTTTTTCTCCGGTTAGGGCCATCAGTTGCCTCTGGAGATCGTCCTCCGAGTCTTCATATTCCTTGACAATCCGCTGCCTTTCCGCCGCGTTCCTCTGAATGACAACAAGAAGCGCCACCACGGCTGCCACTGCCACCGCCGAGAGCAAAATTATTATTATCGTGAAGTTCATAACCTTAACTATTCTTTCGTAACCAATCTCTGAATATCAAATCGTTGATTTGTTTCAGTTGACCATTGTCATAATTACGTAAAACGACATTTTGTAAAGTAACATAATGTAATATTACGTAAAATTTCCGAAAAACTCAACGTGATGATAAAAAACACATAGAATTGCAAAGAAACAGAAAAAGTTCGGTTCTTACCCCCTGCACAGTTTGGTTTGCGGTTGGGAATCTCATAACTTGCTTTTTGTCCGGTTCGAGATTGACAAAAATAATTTCGGACGGGTGTCGTATTTTGGAAACTTTGTTTTATATTTGTGATGTTTAAGCTGATATTATTGGATGACGCTCGCAGATTTCTAAAGGAGCAGCCTCATCAAGTGATGAAGAAAATTATCTACAACATAGATAGAGTAGTCGGAGGAGAGATCAATGCCGAACTTTTTAAGAAACTTGAAGGAAAGAATATATGGGAATTCAGGACATTATATAATGGACGCTCTTATAGACTTTTCGCGTTTTGGGATTCTTGTAATGGGACTTTTGTGATAGTTACGCACGGAATCGTGAAGAAGACACAAAGAACTCCCAGTAAAGAGATATTGAAGGCTGAAGCTATAATGAAAGAATATCTAAAGGATCGAAAAAGATGACAAATATGAAAACGTACACATTTGATGAGGTCAAGGACGAACTTCTTGGAAAAGTGGGAACTCCGGAACGTGATGAACACGATCGCAAGGTGGCTGAAGCGGTCAATGCCTTCAGACTCGGAGAGGTGGTCCGGGAGCGTCGCCTGGATCAGAATCTGACCCAGGAGGAGCTCGGTAGGCGGATGGGAGTGAAGAAGTCCCAGATCTCCAAGTTGGAGAGAGGGGACGACATGTCCCTGCGCTCGATGCGTCGGGTTTTCCGCGCGTTGGGAGTCGAGTCCGCCACGCTTGATCTCGGGGCGGCCGGAAAGGTCACATTGTGGTGATTGACTATTATTTGTCTTTCGGAAAAGGAAGTTCTTCCGGTGACTGAATATGATCGAGGGCTTTCTCTGAAGTCACAACGCTATGTCCAAGGCGTTTCTCGAAATCCATTCTGGCGGTTTTGGCCACTTCGGCACCGTCCTTGGCGACAGTTGCATTTTCAGAGAGTCCATCTGGATTGCGATTTTTGCTAAGCTGTGTGGCTGACTCTTCGGCTAATGCGTTAAGAAGCAATTCCATATTGGTCATATTGTCGCGCAGATTCTCCTTGGTAAGCCCTTTGAGTTTCTTATAATCTCGTGTTGTCAGGCCACTCCAGGTTTTTGACATTAGATCTGTCAGGAAAGCAAAATCAATCTCCTTATTGACTCCGCCCCTCTTCCATTCGTCAGTAAGCCCTTTGCGGATCTCTATAGTCTTGATCCTTCGATTGATCCATGGCTCGGAATAACCAAGACGCCTATAATCGGCAATGGCTTGATCGATGCTTAATTCAGGATCAATCATTTGATCAACTCTTGTTGCGGCGACTTGTGCCATCCAGCGTTTAAAGGATTCCGCATTCTTTGAAGGAATTGCTTGAATGATCCTGAATATGCCTTCGAGAGTTGAATAATTCTCTTTCTGAGGGCCTCCGGATGTTTGTACCGTAAGGGGGTGGACAATTTGTCCCCACCCTTGTGCCAGTTCAGGGTCTCGTCTCCTCATCTTTGCGATATAGTCCTTTGCGTTAACAGTACCGGTCAGCACTGTGACAACGTCCTTTACAGAGAAGAACCATTTTTCATCCTCCTCACTCCAAACTGTATGAACCTTGCGGTTCTCAAACAGTTGCATTTTCTCCGTGTTCCCCATAGCCGAATCATTTTCTTCTCCGACAAATATATGGTTTCTTATCCTAAATACAAAGAGAGATTCTGACCAAACAATAATTGGATTTGAATATAATCCAGAACCTTTTACAATTATGACGGCAGCATTATATTGAGAAAATGCTGCCGTCATATGTTATTATGTCCCTGACAGGAGCAATATTGCCTGTTTATGCTCCTCTCTGTTTACTTTTCACGCATGAAAAAACTCTGTGAACAGTCATTACAAGGGACTATTTCTTTGCAGTCCAGTAGGCCTCGATCTCCTCAAGGGTCTTGCCGGTGGTCTCCGGGACGCACTTCCACATTATGAGGAGGTACGGGACGCACATCGCGGCGAAGAGGAAGAAGGTGCCGGCAGGGGTGAGCGTCTCCAGCATCCACGGGGTGAGCTGGCCGATCAGGTAGGTGCCGATCCAGAGGGCGAGGCCGGCTTGATTGAAGCGAAGCCTACATCAGCCCCAGAAACCTTGTGCGCGCGAGCATGCAGCATCCGAGCGATCCTGCCTTGCGCCCGAGTTTTGAGAACACGATGGTGGTGTCCTTGCTCACTATGTTAAGGGAGTATTTCTTGATCGCCGCTCGTACAGGAAGCATAAGATAGTCCCCGCCGACGGTCAGTTTCCCGCCAAGGATGACTATTTCCGGATTGAAAATGTTGATCAGTCCGGCTATGCCTCTTCCGAGGGTAGTGCCGATCTCTCCCATCGCATCGATCGCCACGACATCCTCATCCTCGACGGCTCCAAGCAGGTCGTTGAGCGTCAGTTCTTTTCCTGTCTTGTATTTGTCAGCCAGCATAGACGGGCATCCCGCCTCCAGTTTCTCCGTCACTATCCGTTGGAGAGCCGAGCCGGAGGCTCCGGTCTCCAGGCAGCCGATCTTTCCGCAGCGGCAGATCTGTCCGTTGTCCAGAAACGGGAAATGTCCGAACTCTCCGGAAAAACCGGACTTGCCGTAGTACAGGTCGCCGTTCAGGATCATCCCCATTCCAAGCCCCCATCCGACATTGATGAACAGCACGTTCCTCTCTCCGTTGGCGATTCCGCTGCGGAACTCCCCGTAGGTCATCGCTCTGGAGTCATTGTCAAGGGCAACCGGAACTCCGAGGTCTTCCTCAAGAATGGCGCTCAGCGGTTTGTCCTCATTGATGAAATACGTGAAACTATAGCCGGACGCTGTGTTGACCCGTCCTGTGAGGTCAACATTGCACGCAAGCATGCGTTCAAGGCTAAGCCCATTGTCCTCAAGGGTTTTCCGGATGAGCCCGCAAAGCTTTCTGCAGGAATCCTCCGTGTTTTGCAGGGTGAACTCGACGTCCTCGTCATATGACAGGGTCTGCCCCTTGAAGTCCATTGTCATGATGTTGGCGTGGTTTCTTTCCAGATCCACTCCCACAAAGAACCCGGCCTCCGGATTGAGACCGAATATGCTTGGTCTCCGCCCGCTGGCCGAGCCTTTTTTCCCAAGGTCCTCCAGCCATCCGTCATCAATCAGCTCCCCGACTATCTTGGTGGTGGTCGGGACGCTGCAATTCAATTCACGGGCGAAATCAGCGATGCTGAAATCGCCCGAGTTCATGCACAGATCCAGAATCTTTTGCTTGATTATGGAATTCTTGTCCGAGAGGTTCTCGCTGAAATATTTGACCATCCGCTTTATTTTCCTTTTGTCCAGTATTCCTCAATCTCTTCCAAAGTCTTGCCTGTGGTTTCCGGAACCAGTCTCCACATTATGAGAAGGTAAGGAATGCACATGGCTGCGAACAGGAAGAATGTGCCTGCCGGAGTGAGTGTCTCAAGCATCCACGGTGTCAGCTGCCCGATCAGGTAAGTTCCGATCCATAGGGCCAGTCCGGCGATGCTCATCGCGAGTCCACGTACTCTGTTCGGGTACATCTCCGACAAAAGTACAAAAACAACCGCGCTTATGGAAATCGCCGTGCAGAAAACGTACAGAAGGAAGAACGTCAGCAGGAACCATGTAGGCAGCGCTGAACCGAGGCAGAAATAAAGTCCGATCATCAGCAGGCAGAAGATCATCCCGGACACACCCCAATAGACCAGCTGCTTGCGGCCGACCTTGTCGATGATGAGGAGAGCGATCACTGTCGTGAGCATATTCACTGTGCCCACGAGGACCGTTGAGAACATAGAACCTTCGCTGGACAATCCCGCGTCACTGAATATCTTGGGACCGTAATAAAGCACGGCGTTCACTCCCATGAACTGGCCGAGGATGGCGATGGCTGATCCGATGAGGACTGCCTTGAATATTCCAGGCTCAAGAAGTGTTTTCCACTCCGAGCCGGTTTCCCCGGCAATGGAAGCCTTGGTGAGTTCCATCTGCCTTGTGACCTCGTCCCCGGAAGTGTAGATGCCGGCGAGGATTTTCTTAGCCTTCTCATCCTTGTGCCTTGTGATCAGCCAGCGCGGACTTTCCGGGATAAAGAATATCACGGCGAGGAACAGCAGGTCCGGAATCGTCTCGTAACCGAGCATGCCTCTCCAGTACTCCGAATTGAACATCCTGTCCCAAAGTCCGGATGCCGTGGCGTTCACATCAGCGTCCCTGAGCACAAAGTAGTTGATCAGGTAGGCGAGCAGGAATCCGACTGTCACCGCGAGCTGGTACAGGGAGACAAGAGTGCCTCTTTTCTGGGCCGGAGCGATCTCGGAGATGTAGATAGGGGAGACTATGGAGACGATTCCGATGCCGAAACCTCCGACTATCCTGAATATCACCAACTGGTTGAAGTCCTGGCAGACCGCGCATCCTATCGCCGAGACGCTGAACAGAAGCGCCGAGATCAGCATCGTCCTTTTCCGGCCAAGATAGTCGCTCATCATTCCGGCGATCATCACGCCGAGGATGGATCCGATCAGCGCGCAGCCCACGTACCAACCTTCGGTGATGGTCGTCAATCGGAATTGGTTCTTGACGATCTCTGTCGTGCCAGAGATCACGGCCGTGTCATAGCCGAACAGGATTCCTCCGATCGCCGCGACCAAGGCCAGGAACACGACCCGGCCCATATTCACACTTTTGTCCATCGCCTATTTCCTGTCAAAATATTCCATGTACCTGTCGTAGAGGTGTCCGGCCTGGAGGTAGGCTGACTGAGGGCTCATGAAATGGGAGAACTCGAAGGTGATGGCCTTGTCGTAGCCGCATCTCTTAGCAGCCTCCAGTTTCATTCTCAACTTGTCGAACTTGATAGGGAAGAACCTTATCGGCATGTCCCTGTCGAAACTTTCGGCGTTGGTCCAGCACTGCATCCCGTACCTGTCCGCCAGCTTCTTGTTGACAGAGAAGAACGCGTCAAGCTCGTCGTAGTCGATGTGTCCGTCCTGGAAGGCGCATGCGTCGACATATTCATGGATCCCGTCGAAGATCTCGTTCCATTCCCTCTCGTGCTGCTCTATCGAGACGGCCTGCTCCTTGGTCAGGTTGCCGCCGGCCGCGTCTACCGCTTTCTTGCCGTCTATCCACGGGGATATGAAGGTCGGCAGTCCGCCCGAGACCTCCTTGCACTGGCGCCCCATCGTGCGGAAGGACTCTATAGCGCCCTTGGTGGCACGGCTGATCTCGCCGCTGATGTACCAGCCGCCGAAACTGTCGTACTTGCTGCCGTAGCGCTGCCAGATCTCGTCGATCACGTACTTGTTCGCCTCGACCTCGTATGACATGTCGCCTGTGTCCCAGTATTTTCCGGAGTCGTACAGTCCGAGCCAGAACTTCATGCCGTATTTCCGGGCAAGGCGGCAGAACATGTCGATCATGTCGGTCGAAGGCATGTAGCACCCCTTCTTAAGAAGGTAAGGTGACGGATAGGTGATGAACTTGCGGTAACCGCAGCGGATGTCGATCACGGTGTCGATGCCCATCGCCTTCATGTAACGGAAGTCAAGATCCCATTCTTTCTCGCCCCAGTTCTGGTGCGGAATGTCATGCGAGATCTCGTCCAGGAATGTGCCGGTGATGGGGAGGGCATTCCCGTGAGGGACGATCAGCCTGTTGTTGATGCTCTCATCGGCCTTGAGCCTGAGGTCTTTACCGTTCTTTGGAGCCATTCCCATAGCGTTGGCGGCAATTGGAGCCGCCACAGCGGTCGCGGCGGCGATTCCGGCCTTCTTCAGAAAAGTTCTTCTGTCTGTCATGGTGCTTTCTTTATGTGATAGGTGATCCTTAAGTAATCCTTAGTAATCCTTAGTAATCCTTAGTAATCCTTAGTAATCCTTAAAAAGATAACTTAGTAAATATTGTCTTCGCAAAGGTAAGAATTTATTTCTTAAATTATTTTATTATTTATTGATTTATTTGTTAAATATTTGATGAAATATTATAACTTTGTAAAAATGTTAGGCTGACCTTTGTGGATAGATGACACTATTATTAATAATAACGCATTCTTTTATGAAAGCAACATCGAATTATTCATTCCCTTTCCTAAAGGTGGTGCTTGCGTCGGTTCTGTCGTTTTTCCTGTTCTCGGGAAACGTGTCGGCGCAGCCTTCCGTCAAGGGTAGGGTGACAGACCAGAACGGGCAACCGCTGCCCGGTGTCTCTGTCATTGTGGCCGGAACCACGAACGGCACGATGACCGGATCGGACGGAAGCTATGTGATTTCCGTCGCAAAAGGACAGACGCTGGAGTTCCAGTGTCTGGGCATGACATCGTTCCGGAAACTATGTGACGGAACCGTGCAGGTTTTGAACGTGACCCTGAAAGAGGACACTACCTATCTTGACGAGGTGGTTGTCGTGGGTTACGGTACATCCAAGAAATCATCCCTGACGGGAGCGGTCTCGGCGATCAAGGGGGACGAGGTACTGAAGGCTCCGGCCTCGAACGTCTCTCAGATTCTTGCCGGCCGTCTTCCGGGCATCTCCTCTGTGCAGGAGTCCGGAGAGCCTGGTCAGGATCAGGCTTCCCTGCGTCTGCGCGGCTCGATCTACGGAATCGCCTACGTTGTGGACGGATTTCCGGTGAGTGACATCAACGACATCAATCCTAATGACATCGAGAGCATCTCTGTCCTCAAGGACGGAGCGTCAGCCGCTGTGTACGGATTGAAAGGCGCGGGCGGCGTGATGATCATCACGACCAAGAGGGGGGCGAAGGAGAAGACCTCCATCACCTATGACGCCTCGTTCGGTGTGTCGATGAACGCCAATTTCCCGGAGTTCATGAACGGCCCGCAGTTCGCCTACTATTATAATATGGCGGACATGATGGACCAGCTGGCCAGCGGAGCCATCACCGACCGCTCCCAGTACAATCCGTACTTTACTTCGGAGAATGTCGCCGCGATGACCAACGGCGACCCTACCGACGGTTGGGACAACGTGAACTACATCGACAAGGTGTTCGGCACCGGATTCACGCAGAAGCACAACGTGACCGTGACCGGAGGAAGCGACAAGGCCCGCTACTACACCTCTTTCGGCTACTACGGGCAGGACGGTAACATCGACAACTTCACCTACAAGCGCTACAACCTGAGATCCAACATTGACTCGGACATCACCTCCAGGCTGCATTTCAAGCTGGGTCTGTCGGGTACGCTGGCTCACAGGGACACTCCGGGCTATGCCTCGGGAGGCACGGACGGCGGATACAGCGAGCTGGGATGGCTGTCGGTGGCCAACCAGACAATCGTGATGCATCCGTATCTCCCGGAGAGGTACGAGGGCATGTACACTTCGACGATCAAGAAGAACACCGGACTTCCTCAGAGTCCTCTCGCCGCCATCTATGAGTCAGGCTACAAGAAGACCCGCTCGATGGATCTTTCGGTCAACGCCACGCTGTCCTATGACATTCCAGGTGTGGACGGACTGGTCGCCAAGGTTGCCGGTGTCTATGACTGGAGCAACTCCTACAACAAGAATCTGAACACCCCTTACAGCACGATGGCTTTCGTGGACGGAGCATATTCGAAGAAGAATGACCCAAGGGGAGTGGACAACGGCATAAACCTCGGAGAGGGAACGTCCTATTGGCAGCAGATGGTGGGACAGGCCAGTCTTGAATATTCCAACACCTTCGGCAAGCACAGCGTGGAGGCCTTGGCGCTCATGGAGATCCGTGACACCAAGAGCAACAGTCTCGCGGCCTACGTCAAGGATCTTCCTTTCGCCTCGCTCCCGGAAATCAGCTATGGCAACCCGACCAAGAACCCTGTCTCCGGAAGCAGCGGAGCGTCCAGAAGCGTCGGCGGAGTCTTCCGACTCAAGTACAACTTCGCGGACAGGTACCTCATCGAACTTTCGGGACGCGAGGACGGCTCGTACCTCTTCAGCGGAATGGACAAGTACCGCTGGGGCTTCTTCCCTTCAGCATCCGTCGCATGGAGAATCTCCAATGAGAATTTCATGAAATCTGCTGATTTTCTCAATGACTTGAAGATCAGGGCCTCCGTCGGAATGCTTGGAAACGATGGTGTTCCTGAATATGCCTTCCTCAGCACCTACTCGCGCTATGGCCAGAAGGTGGGCTACAGGATGGTTGACGGAAGCGCTGCCTTCAATCCTGCCTATAAGCCGGATGTCGTGCCGTCGCTCAACTTGTCATGGGAGCGTTACCTTTCCTACAACGTCGGATTCGACGCGACCCTGTGGGACGGGCTTCTGGGCATGGAGGTGGACGGATTCTACAACTACACCTATGACATCCTGACCGGCCAGGGCTCCGGATTCCCGGCTTCCATGGGTGGGTACTATCCGACCTACATCAATTATCCTGCGATCGACGCCAAGGGTGTTGACCTCATGATCACTCACAAGAATCAGTTCTCTCTCGGCGGCAAACCGTTCTTCTACGGGGTGAGCGCCAGCCTGACATATTCAAAGACCAGATGGATCAAGTACAAGGACAATCCTGAGGTCAGCGACAACAGGAAGATTGTCGGCAAGACTTATGGCGCCATCACGGGTTGGAAGACCGACGGGCTGTTCCGCTCCGAGGAGGAGATTGACAATTCCGCCTGGTGGGGATCACGCCCTAACGTGGGCGACATCAAGTTCGTGGACATCAACGGCGACGGCAAGATCGACTACGACGACTGGGGCTATTTCGGACGTTCCAACAGGCCTGAGCTGACATTCGGCCTGAACCTCAATTTCGAATGGAACGGCTTTGATTTCAATGCCCAGTTCACCGGCGGCGCCTTGTTCGACGTGTCCCTTACCGGAACGTACTACAACGGCTACGATGACAACACGATCTGGACCCAGACTTTCAAGGAGGGAGGAAACTCTCCTCTCTATCTTGTGGAGAACGCATGGAGCGTGGACAATCCTGACGGTACCTTCCCGCGTCTTACCCTCGGCTCTCCGGGACACGGCGGCGACAACGGTCTCAGCTGCTCATTCTGGTGGAGGGACGGAAAATATGTCCGTCTGAAGTCAGCGCAGCTTGGCTACACCCTGCCGAAGAAATGGATGAGCCATCTTGGCGTGTCTTCCCTCAGGCTGTTCGTCGAGGGACAGAACATATTCACCATCGATGGTCTTCCTAAGGGAATCGACCCTGAGTCTCCGGGCGTGAACAACGGTTATTATCCTCAGCAGCGCCTCTTGATGGGTGGTGTGACATTATCATTCTAAAAGGACAGCTTGATATGAAATACATTAAGAATCTGATTTTGACAGTGTCGGGAATCGCCGTGGCGATGGGGGTGTCCTCCTGCAACTCGTTCCTCGACATGACTCCGACCGACAGCGTCTCGGACAAGATGCTCTGGAAAACCACCGCGAATGCGGAATATGGAGTGAACTACATCTATAGCTACATCCTGGACATGGCCGACGCCAACTCCGGCCAGTGTGTCGCCGGCATGACCGACGCCCTCACCGACCAGTTGAAGTACGGCTCCTACAACTTCAACGCTCTGTGCTACATACCGAGCGAGATCGCCTACGGGGGATCTGTGTTGACAGCCAACTACGTGTCCGCGTACCTTGGCTACTGGGACACGATGTACAGCGCGATCAGAAAGACCAACCAGGGTCTGAACTATCTGGAGAAGTACGGTGAGATGTCCGGTGAGGACAAGACGAGACTCTCGGCCGAGCTGAGGTTCATGCGCGCATGGTTCTACTTCGACCTTGTCAAGAGGTACAAGGATGTCATCATCTATGACGAGGATCTGAGCGCCATCACGGCCAACAAGGCTCTCTCGACAGAGGAGGAAGGATGGAACTTCATCGAATCCGACCTTGAGTTCGCCACCGCGAACCTGCCTGAGAAAGAAAAAGCGAACGGAAGGCTGAACAAAGGTACGGCCTATGCCTTCATGACAAGGGCGATGCTGTACGCCAAACGTTATGACAAGGTCGTCGCGGCCGCGGACAAAGTGAAGGAGTTGGGTTATTCTCTGATCTCAAACTATGCTGATGTCTTCAACGGCAACAATTCCGAGGTCATACTTGAATATGTCTTCAACTATTCCGACAATGTGACCCACAGCTTCGACTACTACTACTCTCCGGGAGGCGACTACACCACCAAGGATGCTTCCGGCGGCGGTTTCGGCACGCCGACACAGGAGATTGTGGAGTCCTATGAATATGCCGACGGCTCCGGTCTTCCGGACTGGTCGCCTTGGCACACCGCCGAGGGAACCGATCAGAATCCTCCGTATGAGCTGCTTGAGCCTCGTTTCCAGGCGTCCGTACTCTACAACGGTGCGAAGTGGAAAGGGCGCACGATCGAGCCGTTTGTGGGCGGAGACGACGGCTGGTGCCAATGGAACGTGGTCAAGGAGCCTAAGGGTAAGACGACCACGGGCTATTACCTCCGCAAAGGTGTGGACGAGACGCATGACGTGATCGCCAGAAGCGAGAGCACCCAGCCGCTTGTCATCATCAGGTACGCCGAGGTGCTTCTGAACAGGGCCGAGGCCTGCTACCGTCTCAATGACGCCGCGGGAGCCAATGCCGCCGTCAAGGAAATCCGCGCCCGTGTCGGGCTTCCGTACGCTGACAAGGCGGGGGACAACCTGTGGAAGGCCATCCGTCAGGAGCGCAAGGTCGAGCTGGCGTTCGAAGGCTTCTCCTATTGGGATCTCCGCAGATGGGGAGTGGCTCCGAACAACTATCCTGACGGACTCTCCGGCTATCAGGTGCATGGCTTGAAGATCGAGAGCGCAGGAAGTGGCTTCATCTACACCTATGTCTCTGTCGATGACAAGGACCGCAACTATCCTGAGAAGATGAACAGATTCCCTCTCCAGGACAGCGAGCTGTCAAGCAACAATGCAGTAGAACAATTCCCGGAATGGAAATAATCACGACTTATATGAAAAAGATCCACATACTGACAGCGGTTCTGACTCTTCTCGTGGCGGCTTCGTGCCATAGCCCTGAATATGTCGAGTCGACCGCGGAGCGTCAAAACCTTACCAGTTTCGAGGCGTTCTTCACATTCGGCCCCTTCATGGATCAGTCGATGTGCAAGCTGAACATCACGGACGAGAACGCCGATCGGTTCGTCATCCCTGTCCCTTGGTTTTTCCCTGAGACATCGGACAACGAGACATCACCTTACATGACCAAGGTCAGGGTGCAGGCTGCCTTGCAGCCGAACTGTACCATCGAGCCGGCGCTGACCCTTCTGGATCTGACCAAGGACAACATGTTCAGGTTCACCAACGCCAAGGGTGAGAGCAGGAACATCTGCATCACCGGAGAGAGGGTGAAGTCCAAGGCTTGCGACATTCTTGTCTTCTCCTTGGATGACCCCGCCATCTCCGGCATCGTGGACAAGAACAAGAAGACCGTCACCCTGGTGTCCGCCGAGGATCTGAGCGCCTGCACCGCATCCGCACAGGTTTCGGCGCATGCCACCATCTCCCCGGATCCTTCGACTCCGCAGGACTACAACAAGGGCGTCAAGTTCAGGGTGACCGCCCACGATGGTCAGACCTTCTCTGAATATACCGTCATCAAGACTGTTCCTGACAAGATCGACAAGGGCTTTGACAAGTCATCGCTTGAGGCGTTGTTCAACTTCGAGCCTGTAAGCATGGCCGGACTCCCGGCCTACAACACGGCTGACATATTCCCGAGCCTTGCGGTGACGGGCGGCAAGCTTGTCTTCTGCTACGGCGACGGTTCCGCTCCTGTCTTCCTGAACGGCGTCACCGGTGTCAAGGAAGGCGAGATCAATGCCGGCGGCGTCTCTCCGGCGGCTGTCACCAATGACGAGGCGGAGAACCTTATCCTCTGCAACCACGTTGACGGCGGCGGCGAGTTCAAGATTTGGAAGGCTACCTCTGTTAAGACCGCTCCGGAACTGTTCCATTCGTTCACCAACAGCACGGATCTTCCTATGGGATATTCAATAAAGGTCATCGGCGACATTGACGGTGACGCTGTGATTGACATAACCCATGAGGGCATCGCGGGCGTGACATCCTCAAGCAAGGTGACAAGGGTCACTGTTGCCGGCGGATCCGTCGCCGATGTCTCGGTGCTCGATCTCGCGGGAGCCGGCCTCGCATGGGGCGGCGCTCCGGTGAACAACACCGACGCTGTGGCCGTGGCTCCTACGCGGAACGCCGGGATGTTCCTTTCTTACTACGATCCTAACGTCCTGCACTATGTCATGGCCGACGGCACGCTGAAGTCGTCGCTGCCATTCAACAACGGATCATCGTGGGCTTTGAATGTCAATAACCTGGACAGCAAGCAGTTCAATCACGCCACCTACATGTCGCTCTTCGTGGTCAGCCACTTCCCTCACTGGGGATGCGGCCCTGCCCTCTACCTGTACGACATCTCGGATCCGGCGGCGCTGTCCGGCAATCTGAACGAGACCACGTCGATAGTCCTCGGCAAGTCTTCCGTTGACTGGTTCCAGAAGGCTGACGCCGGCTTTGCCGCCGGAGATGTCGTTCTGGCTCCGACCAAGGACGGATTCAAGATGTATCTGTACTACTACGACCAGAATTCAGGAGTCCTCGGTGGCTATTCTGTGGATTGCATAAAGAAATAGTCAGATGAACCCTTTGAGGATATATTCCCTGATCGTTCTTGCCGCCATGACAATCATGTCCTGCGGAGGTTCCAAGGATAACCCTTGGAACCCCGACTGGGACAAACCGAAACCGGAGCCCGAGAAACCTGCGGAAGAGACAGGCAAGCCGAGGTACGTGTGGATTGACGCGGCGGCCAATTTCTGTGACTACGAGAACGACAAGGACAGGATAGCCGCGGATTTGAAGCGCATCAAGGACGTTGGTTTCACGGACATCATTGTCGATGTAAGACCGACAAGCGGCGACGTGCTGTTCAAGTCCTCTGTCGCCAGTCCGCTGAAGAAGGTAGATGTCTGGAAGGGAAGCAGTTATGTGTGGGTTTCCAGAACCGGCACATACGACTACCTCCAGACCTTCATCGACGAGGCCCGCAAGGTGGGTCTCAAGGTGAACGCCAGCATCAACACCTTCGTGGGCGGCTACCTTTGCCCTTATGGCCTTGGAAGCGACGGAATGCTTTTCCGCGAGTCGGGAAGGAAGTCCTGGGCTTCGGTCATCAACGCGAAAGACGGCCTTGTCAGCGTCATGGATCTGACCGGCTCCGAAGACTACGGAGCCAGATTCCTCAATCCTGCCAACGAGCAGGTGCGGAACTATGTGCTTCAGATCATCAAGGATCTGGCTGCATACGATCTTGACGGCATCATCCTGGACCGCTGCCGTTACGATGACTATGGCCTGCAGAGCGATTTCTCGGATGTCTCGAAGAGAAAGTTCGAGGAATATTCAGGCATCACCTGCTCTTCATGGCCTGGTGATGTGATGGCTCCCGGCACGACGGCGCTTGGGTCGAAGGCTGGCGAGACTGTGAAGAAGTGGCTGGAGTTCCGCGCGAGCGTCATCCACGACTTCGTCGCCGAGGCTTCCGACGCTGTCCACCGGATCAACAAGGACATCCGCTTCGGCGTGTATGTCGGGGCCTGGTACTCGACTTACTACACATCCGGCGTGAACTGGGCCAGCCCTAAGTACGATCCTAAGGCGGACGGCTATTTCTGGGCCTCGGCGAACTACAAGAACTGCGGCTACGCCGATCACTGTGACTTCATGTTCCTAGGGGCGTATGCCGGAGCGGACAACATCTGGGGCAGCGGTGAGTGGACGATGCAAGGCTTCTGCAAGCAGGGCAAAAGACTTCTGAAAGGAGATGTGGAGTTCTGCGGCGGGCCGGACATCGGCAACTCGACTGGCTGGACGAACGGCGGCCAGGCGTCAAAGATTCCTGACGCCATCAGCGCGTGCATCAATGACAGCGACGGATTCTTCGTGTTCGATCTCTGTCACATCAAGATGTACAACTACTGGGATGCCTTCAAGAAAGGATTCGATGACTATCTAAAGACTGTGAAACAATAATTTAAGATGAAAAGAATATCCATAATTTTTCTTGCGGTAGCGATGGCGTTGTCCTTCGCTTCCTGCAAAGATGACTCAAACGACGCCGGCAGGATCACCTTGTCCTCCGAAGCGGACCTGAACCCGGTGCTTCCGTCTGCCGGCGGCACCTACACTATAGAGTTCACGGCTGACAACGACTGGAATGTGGTGGTTCCTAACACGAACCACTACAACTGGAGTTCCGTGACCCCGACCAGCGGCGGATCCGGCAAGAACCAGATCACCGTCACTGTCCTCAAGAACGCGGAATATGATGGTCGCGAGTATTCGTTCGACCTTCGCTGCGGCACGGATTCCAAGACCATAAAGGTCAGCCAGAAGCAGCTGAACTCCATCACTTTGACTCCAGGAACTTTCGAGATCCCTAAGGAGGGAGGCTCGATCGACATCAAGGTTGTCGCGAACATCGGTTTCGACTATAAGATCGCGGACGAGGCCAAGGACTGGATCAGCGCGGTCACGACCAAAGGCCTTGTCGAGAACACTGTGACCTTCGCAGTGGCGTCCAACGAGATCTACAACAAGTTCGAGTCTCGTCAGGGAGTCATCACCTTCACCAGTGAAGAAGGTTCCGAGGACATAACTGTCAACCAGGCTCCTAACGAAAGAATATTCAACGTCACTCCTGAGAGCCTTGTCGCCGAGAAGAACGGTGGCGATGTGACCTTCAAGGTCGAGGCGAACTTCCCTTACACGGTGGTAGCTCCGGAGGTAGGATGGATCTCCGATGTCTCAGGAAAGGACGATGTGTTCACCTGCAAGGTGGAATCCAATCCGGAGTTCGGCTCAAGGGCCGCCAACATCGATGTGACCACTGAAGTCGAGGGTTATTCGGCGACTGTAGAGCTCAAGCAGAAAGGCACGGCGGACGTAAGCGTCCTTTGGAAAAAGAGGTATTCATCGGATCTCAGCGCCATCAGCGTGGCCGGCGGCCCTCTCAGGCTTGCCGTCAAGGATGACATCCTTCTTGTGGGCAACGGAGGAAACAAGCTTTACGCCCTCAATCGCCAGACAGGCGCGTTCATGCAGGAGATCCCTGTTCCGGAGGGACTTTCTGTACACTCAATCGTGAATGATGATGCCGGGAATGTCCTCATCGCAGGCCTGACCGCTTTCGGAGGCACTCTTCAGATATATTCCTTCAAGTCCCTCGACGCGGCTCCTGAGCTGATTGTTGAATATGTCCACAACGCCATCTGGAGTTCTTCAATGGGTAACATCCGTGTGTGCGGCGATGTGACGAAAAAGGCGGTTATAACAGCTTTCGTGGACGTAAGCCAGTACTGGGTGGCTTGGCAGATCACCGGCGGAAAGGCAGGAGAAGCCCGTTTCGGTTCCATCTCTCCGGCGGCCTCCACTGTCTGGAGTCCATACGGCGCGTGCGTGGCCCCTGTTTCTGATGACCTGAGCGACGGAATCCTGTTCATAGGCTACTCCGCAGACGCCAACGGCAACTACGATCTGAACTGGTGCAAGGATGCCGCTGCAAGCGAATGGAAATCCGTGTTCCACACTGACAGCGCAGGAAACGAGAACTACAACTGCATCTCAGTCGCCACCCTCAACGGAATCCGCTTCTGCGCGATCGAGAGAGGAGCGCATTTCTCATGGGGATCCTGCCCGGAAGTGTACCTGCTTGACATCACCAATCTTGATTCTGTCAAGGAGTCCTACTATGTGGGCTGGACGACTGTGGCCGAGGAGGGTGCTTACACAGGCACCGGCGCCTGCAGCGACGTGCTGCTCCAGACCTCCGCTGACGGAAAGACAATGGATATGTTCGTCACGGACGGCAATTATGACTGTCTGACCTGCATAAGATTCACCGCTCAATAGTATTTTCAGATATGAATATTCAAAATGTGGATTTCGGCGCGATGGCGTCGCGCTATAAGGAGGAACTCCTCGGGAATGTCCTGCCTTTCTGGCTGGAACATTCCCAGGACACGAAATTCGGAGGTTACTACACTTGCCTGAACCGTGACGGAAGCGTCTACGACAAGGACAAGTTCATCTGGCTTCAGGGACGTGAGGTATGGATGTTCGCGATGCTGTACAACAAACTCGCGAAGAACGAGGAATGGCTGAAGTGTGCCGAGCAGGGCGCCCGTTTCCTCATGAAATATGGCTGCACAGGGGACTATGACTTCTATTTCTCCCTGACAAGGGAGGGGAAGCCTATCATCCAGCCTTACAACATATTCTCTAACACATTCGCCTGCATGGCTTTCGCCCAGCTCGCGGAGGCCACGGGAAATGATGAATATGTCCGTTTCGCCAAGGAGACGTTCCGCAGGATTCTGGAGCGCCGTTCCAATCCAAAGGGAATCTGGTCGAAGGCTGTGCCGGGAACAAGGCCGCTGAAGGATTTCGCCCTGCCGATGATCATCTGCAACATGGCTTTGGAGGTCGAGAGGATCATCAACGACCCCGAGATGATGGACCGCCTGATTGACGAATGTCTGCACGAGGTTCTGGATGTGTTCTACCAGCCGGATCTTGGAGTGATGGTGGAGAACGTCTCCGCCGTTGACAATTCCCTCATCGACTGTTTCGAGGGCCGCAAGGTGAACCCTGGACATGATCTGGAAGCGATGTGGTTCCTTATGAACCTCGGAATCCGCCGCAAGGACAAGGCCTTGATCGACAAGGCTGTGGAGATCTCCCTCCGCGTGATCGACTATGGCTGGGACAAGGAATATGGCGGGATCTTCTATTTCATGGACCGCAAGGGCTATCCGACCCAGGAACTTGAATGGGACCAGAAACTCTGGTGGGTACACATAGAGTCCGCGATCGCGATGCTGAAAGGCTACCGCCTCACGGGCAACGAGAAGTGTCTGGAGTGGTTCCTCAGGCTGGATGACTACCTTTGGACCCGTTTCAAGGACAAGGAGTATCCCGAGTGGTTCGGCTACCTGAACCGCCGTGGGGAAGTCCTGCTACCGCTCAAGGGCGGAAAGTGGAAAGGATGCTTCCATGTTCCGAGAGGTCTTTATCAGATAGGCTCCATGCTGGAGGACATCTCTAAGGGGAAGGAGGCCTGCATCTGATGCGCGGACAGCCTTATCCAATTGGTCTGTTGATGTTTATGATTGCTTCGGTTCTGCTGCACTCGTGCGGCGGAACTGAAGCTTATTATGACGTGGTGGTTGTCGGTGGCGGTGCCGGCGGAACGTCGGCGGGCATACAATCGGCCCGCTCAGGGGCATCAGTGCTGATTGTCGAGGAAACTCCCTGGCTTGGTGGCATGCTCACATCCGCGGGAGTCTCGGCGTTTGACGGTAACTATCGTCTCCGCGGTGGCCTGTTCGGCGAGTTCTGCGACTCTCTGGCCGGACGCTACGGGGGCTATGAGGCCTTGAAGACCGGATGGGTAAGCAACATCCTCTTCGAACCGAAAGTCGGGGCGGAGATATTCATGAATATGGCAGGGCCGCTTGACGGACTTTCCCTTGCTATGGAGACGGGTTGCGTCCGGGCTGAGAAACTGGACGAAGGCTGGCGGCTTACGTTGGACGGACCGGATGGCCGTCGCTGCGTCAGGGCGGGGATTCTGATTGACGGAACCGAACTTGGTGACATCGCGGCAATGTGTGGAGTGCCTTGCAACAGTTCTCCTATTGACACGATAGCAGCGGTACAGGACTTGACCTACGTCATCACGGCACAGGATTTCGGCGCCGGTTCCGACAAGACGATCCCTTGTCCGGAAGGCTATGACGCTAAACTGTACGAGGATTGCCTGTCAAGAGGCCATTCCGTGGACATGATGCTTTCCTACGGGCGGCTGCCGGGCGGAAAGATCATGCTGAATTGGCCGATCGCAGGCAATGACTGCTATGTCAAGGATATCACCCGTATGCCTCCGTCCGAGCGCGCCGTTGCGGTTGACAGCGCCAAAAGGGTGGCGCTCGGCTATCTCTATTATATTCAGAAAGAATTGGGGTTAAGGAATATAGGCATTGCGGAGGACGAGTATCCGACCGATGACGGTCTGCCGATGATTCCGTACTACAGGGACTCAAGACGGATCGAGGGGGAGGTGACGTTCTCCTTGGCGGACATTGACCGGCCATATTCAAACACCCTTTACCGCACGGCCATCGCGGTGGGGGACTATCCTGTTGACCATCATCACTATCGTAATCCGGATTGGAGGGATCTTCCTCAACTGGAGTTCCATCCTGTCCCGTCCTTCTCGGTTCCTTTCGGGGTCATGGTTCCGAAGGAGGCCGAGGATATTCTTGTGATAGAGAAGGCGGTGTCCGTGACCTGCGTCGCGAATGGAGCCACCAGGCTCCAGCCGGTCGTGATGGAGATCGGCCAGGCCGCCGGCATCGCCGCCGCGGTGGCCGCGCGGAGGGCAGGTGGGGCGCAGCCGTGTCTCAGGGAAGTCTCTGTGCGAGAGGTGCAGGAGGGGATCCTTGCCGCCGGCGGGTATTTGATGCCTTATCTGGACATCACACCGGACGATCCACGTTTCGCTGCGGTCCAGAGGATCGGCGCCACCGGAATCATGAGGGGGGACGGCCGGTCTGTCGGCTGGTCCAACGAGACCTGGTTCTGGATAGATGATCCGGTGAGGGAGGATGAGATATTCCTTGATGACTATTATCCGGGAAAATCCCTTTCCGATCTGGGTCTTCCTTCGTTGGATTCGCTCACCCGCGGCGACTTCGCCGTCATCATCGACAGCCTCCTTCACCCTTTCGAGTCCCGTCAGGTCACGCTCACCGGCGCTTTGGCCGAATGATGCTTTTGCGTCCGGTGCAAACTTCCTGCCCGGCTTTGACAAAAACACCAATCAAAGGCTTACCTGCAGAGTTCCGTGGGATCCAATGAATCACCTTCATGTGATTTGATAATTTCTATAAAATTATATACTTTTGTGAACTGAAAGTAATACGTAAGATGACTATGGGTTTACGAAATCAGCTCCTTTTAGACCTTTACAAGGACAAAGCAAGTGTTTTCACTATGCAGGGAATCGCCATGGCTTATGGGCAGGGACTTGAGCGGAATACTATTAAGAACAGGATGATCAACTATGTTAAAAAAGGCGAGATCATCAATCCGAGGAAAGGAATCTATGCCAAGCCGGGTTATGACGAGAAGGAACTTGCCTGTTTGCTCTATACGCCATCCTATATATCTTTGGAATATGTGCTGCAGAGGGCTGGAATTATCTTCCAGTACAGCGACGAAATTACTTCGGTGGGTAATTTGAGCCGGAGCGTTGAAATTGATGGAAAAGTGTATCGGTATCGTAAAATCAAGGGTGAAATCCTGATTGACACAGCCGGCGTCATCCGCGAAGGGAATGTGAACATCGCTTCTCAGGAAAGAGCCTTCTTGGACACTTTGTACCTGAACAGCAATTACTATTTCGACAATCCCATTTCCCTGGACAAACAGAAGGTGCTTTCGCTCCTTCCCATATACAATAGCAAAACTCTCGAACAACGTGTCAAAAAAATTCTTGGATAGAAATGGATACGAACAGACATAAATTCTTCATGCTGCAGTTGCTTAAGGACATATTCTCTGACGCGCTGCTTTCCTCCGTAATGGCATTCAAAGGCGGCACCGCCACCATGTTTTTCTACAATCTGCCGCGATTCTCGACAGATCTGGATAAGTGTATTGAGAGTGTCCAGAGTGTCTCGGAAAAGAGTTTGATCAGCGGCTTGGGTGAACTGACCGAAGGAGAAATGAAGAATTTCGTAAGGAATGGGCTGAAAGATGAACTGATTTCTCTTTTGACCATGTTCAAGGCTTTTCCTTCTTTTGTATAATGACTTTGAATTATTTTCGACGTGCTGACAAGTCACCTGTTCAGTTCTCTATTTCGTGTCTTGTACGCCGATTATAATCCCCTGTAGTTTAAAAAATCACCACGGGCAAATGGCGTTTTGCGGCGTGGCACATCGACAAAGCCGCCGTATTCCGTGACGTGGAAAAAATGGATTATTTTCGTATATTGTCGGGTAATTCGGTCACATATGTGTTTCGATGAGTTCAGCAACCAATGCGACATTTCATATTCGGAAATTACAGTAATGTATTATGACAAACAAAGATTCTTCCGCCACCGGCCGGCTCCTCTCCCTTGACGCTTTGAGAGGCTTTGACATGATGTTCATTATGGGCCTGAGCGCCATCATCGCCAACTTCTGCAGTCTCTTTCCCGGCGGCGGGGACTGCTGGCTCGCCACCCAGATGTCCCACGTGGACTGGGAAGGCTTCCACCATCACGACACGATTTTCGCCCTGTTCCTCTTTATCTCGGGAATGACATTCCCTTTCTCGTCAGCCAAGAAGATGACGAAAGGGATGAGCCGCTCCCGACTTTGCCTTGACGTGCTGCGCCGCGCCTGCGTCCTGATATTCCTTGGCCTTGTCTATCAGGGAATATTCCAGTTCCATTTCGCCACGTTGAGGTTCCCGAGCGTCCTTGCCAGAATCGGAATCGCATGGGCGATCGCGGCCATTCTTTACCTTTACACGGGCAAGAAGACCCAGTGGGGAATCGCCGTCGGCATTTTGGTCGGCTATTTCCTCCTGTTGAGGTTTGTCGTCGCCCCTGACGCTCCTGTCGGCGCCGACTCATTCTCCAAGGAAGGCAACATCGCCTACTATATTGACAGGATTCTGATGCCGAACCACATTTATAAGAAAGGCCTCGGTGATCCGGAGGGTCTGTTGAGCACGATCCCGGCAGTAGTGACGGCCATGCTTGGAATGTTCACAGGCCGCTATGTCAAGGAATCCAAGGACTCCGGCAACCGAAAGACGGTCAAGATGCTTGCCGCCGCCGCCATCATGGGAGTCATCGCCGCTGTTTGGTCCACCTGGTTTCCAGTCATCAAGAGCCTGTGGACCAGTACTTTTGTCCTTGCCGCCGCGGCCTGGTCAGTAGGCCTCTTCGCCATATTCTACTATCTCATAGACGTCAAAGGCTGGCGCAAAGGCGTTCTGTTCTTCCAGGTTGTCGGCATGAACTCGATCACCATTTATCTCGGGCAGAGAATATTGCGTTTTGACTCGATGACGGATTTTTTCTTCGGCGGTGTTATGGGCCTTCTCCCCGAATCCTGGTCCAAACTTGTCTTCAGCCTCGGCTATTTCGCCCTCTGCTGGCTCCTGCTTTATTTCCTCTACCGGAAGAACTGCTTCCTGAAAGTTTAGAGAATGATTTTTCTTGCCGCATTGGAAAAATTGGATTAATTTTGAAGCCTAAATTCCCCGTCCGTCTATGACAGAAAAAATCATCATTCTGGATTTCGGCTCACAGGTCACGCAGCTTATCGGGCGCAGACTTCGTGAACTGAACGTTTACTGCGAAATCTATCCATTCAACAAGGTCCCGGCGCTGGATGAGACCGTCAAGGGAGTGATCCTCTCCGGAAGCCCTTGCTCGGTGCGTGACAAGAACGCTCCGCAGATCGACCTCAGCGGCATCAAGGGCAAATTCCCCCTTCTGGGAATATGCTATGGCGCGCAGTATCTCGCCCACAAGTTCGGCGGCGAGGTGCTCGGCTCTCTGGCCCGTGAATATGGCCGTGCGATGATGGATGTTGTTGATCCTGAGTCACCTCTGCTTAAGGGAGTTTCGTCCCACTCACAGGTCTGGATGTCGCACGGTGACACGATCGCACGTCTGCCGGAGGGTGCGGAGGTGATCGCATCCACCGAGAGCGTCGCCAACGCCGCTTTCCACATCAAAGGCGAGCAGACCTACGCCGTGCAGTTCCACCCGGAAGTCTTCCACACGACGGAAGGCACGACGATCCTCGGCAATTTCGCTCTCGGAATATGTGGCTGCAAGGGTGACTGGACCCCAGCCTCGTTCATCGAGACGACAGTCGCCAGCCTCCGCGAACAGATCGGGGACGAGAAGGTCATCCTCGGCCTCAGCGGCGGGGTTGACTCGACAGTCGCCGGAGTGCTTCTGAACAAAGCCATCGGCCACAACCTCACCTGCATATTCGTGAACAACGGCTTGTTGAGGAAGAATGAATATGAGGATGTTCTGGCCTCGTACAAGGATATGGATCTCAATGTCATCGGTGCGGACGCGTCCAAGGAGTTCCTTGACGCTCTTGCGGGGGTGACCGAGCCTGAGGCCAAAAGAAAGATCATCGGAAGGCTCTTCGTGGAGACCTTTGACAAATATGCCCGCACAATCGAAAACGCCCGCTGGCTCGCCCAGGGAACCATCTACCCTGACGTGATCGAGTCCGCCGGCATCGAGGGTATCGCCTCCAAGATCAAGTCGCACCACAATGTCGGCGGCCTTCCTGAGAAGATGAACCTGAAGATTGTCGAGCCTCTGCGCGCTCTCTTCAAGGACGAGGTCCGCAGGGTCGGCCGCGCCCTCGGCATCAAGGAGGAGCTTGTCGGAAGACATCCTTTCCCGGGACCGTCACTCGCCATCCGCATCATCGGCGACATCACCGAGGAGAAACTGAATGTCCTCCGCGAGGCCGACGACATATTCATTAAAGGATTGCGTGAATATGATTGCACCGCCCTTCACCTTCCGTCCGCTTCTGATCCGCGCATCGAGGCAACGAACCTCTATGACGCCATCTGGCAGGCCGGGGTTATCCTGCTGCCTATCAAGAGCGTGGGCGTGATGGGTGACGAGCGAACCTACGAGAATCCGGTCGCCCTTCGCGCTGTGGTTTCCACCGACGCTATGACAGCCGACTGGTTCCACTTCCCGTACGACTTCCTCGCCCAGGTCAGCAACGACATCATAAACAAGGTCAAGGGGGTCAACCGAGTAGTGTACGACATCTCTTCCAAACCACCTGCAACCATTGAGTGGGAGTAGAAAATGATAAATATAGCAGGCCCGGCATCGAGAAAGATGCCGGGCCTGTTTGTTCATAAAAGAGAAGATTACTTCTTGGTCAGGGTTGTGCTGGTGCCTGCCACGTAGTCGTAGTACACACCTGAATATTCGGCCATAGCTGACCAGTTGGTGAAAGTTATGGTGCCGTCATCAGCAATTGTGGCGACAACCGGAGCGGCGACGTTTCCTGCCTCGGTGAAGTAATAATACGTCAGCCAGATAGAAATGTCGAAGGTTAAGGTCCTTGCGCTCTCATCAATGGTCGCTGTCAATGTAGTCCCCTCGCAGAAGAAACCAGTCATCTCAATGGTATTGTCACCGGTCTTGGTGATTGTAACATCATTTGTTGCTGTGAAGGTTCCGTTGCTGCTATAGACTCCAGTGTAGTCAGTTCCTGTGCCATTCTGAGAGTATGTCCCGACTATATCATCGATCAGGCTGCCTCCGTCGCCGGTCCAGGTGAACTCCGGATAGCCCTCGGTCTTGTAGCTGTAGAACCAGACGGAACCGCCCTCGCTCTTGCTTCCTGCGAAGCTTGAGTAACCGCTTGCGGTGTACAGCTGGATCCATCCGTTGTCCTCCTCGAATCCGGCCTCGACCCAAATGTTCGGAAGGTATGGCTCGTAGTAATTGAGGATGTTTATGGAAGTGTCGTCGTTGACGGAGAACTCCAGGTCGTAACCCTCGACATTGTACCAGTCCTTCAATGTGTAAGTGCCGTTGTTCCAGACAATCATCGTGACAGGCCATTGGTTGCCGGCTCCGTCATCGAATGTCCCGTCCACTCTCCAAGCCTCCTTTTTCTCTATTTCAAAAGTAGCTGTCGCAGGCTCTGAGTCACTGAACGCCTCGTCATCGCTGACGGCCTTTAGTGTAACGGTGTAGGTTCCTGTCGAAAGGTTTCCGATCATCATCTCGGTCCCCGTGATGTCCCATGAACTTTCTTTCCCTCCGTTAATGGAGATTGTCAGGACGTAATGTGTGGCGTTTGGCACTTCCTCCCAAGTCGCCACCGCGCCACCATTTACAAGGACGGTCAGCTTCGGGGTCGCCAGTTGGACGATCGCCGGGGTGGTTCCGCTGATCTCAGCCACAGGGGACTTGCTGTAGTCTCCCTCGAAAGGGCCGTACGCCCAGACGGTGAACTTGTAGTCTGTGTTGTCCTTGAGACCGGTCAGGACGGCCACTGTGCCTTCAGTTACACCTCCGGTGACTTTATCCCCTTCCAGAGAGAAAAGCTCGTAGGCGTACTGTGTGGCGTTCGCCACCTTGTCCCAGTAGAATGTCAATGAACTGACTGTCGCCTGATAGAGGCCGGCTTCCGGGGCAGGAAGCGGTGTCAGTACGGTGTCGTCATCCTTGCAGGAAGAAAGGACGCAAAGAGCGGAAAGCAGGAATATGCCCGCGAGCCTGCCCATCTTTGATGAATATATTCTGTTCATTTCGTTCAATCTTAAGATTATGAATTATTTGCCGGGAGCGGTGACATCGGTCGGATCCCAGTACATATTGATATATTCCCATCCATCGTAGGAGGAGTCCTCGCAGTTGACGTAGCAGGTAAGGAAGCCTGTCGGCTCCGTGGTTCCGTCCATAATGATGTTTGAATATGTCGTTGTCCTGTAAACGGAGAGACCGGTCACCTTGCTGGCCGCCCCTTCCGGAGTCCATTCGAACCAGTTCCCGTCCGCGTCACGGAGGCTCCAGTACTTGAACCCGTCATCGGACGGTTCCTCGGCGTAGTAGTCCAGAGGGCTGAACTCGCCCTGCCAAGTGTTCAGGTCATCGGCCTTGAAGTCTGGATTCAGGATCGTGTAGCTGAGGTCGATTCCGGTTCCGAGGAAGTTCTCGATGCGGAAGCGGTTCAGGCCCTCAAGCCAGTATATGTCCGAGAATGTGGACACTTTAAGGATGGACGAGAACCAGAACTGGGCGTTGCTTACGACTTTCTTCCAGCTGGACACGAGTACTGTGGCCGAGAACACGTCCGAGCCGTCGTGGACGGTGTAAGGGTTGACATATTCATCGGCCAGACGGATGGTGAATCTCTTTTCCTTCTGGATCTCGATGCCTTCGAAGGTGACGGTCAGTTCGGCCGTGGCCTCACCGGCCTGGAACTCCACTGTGGAAGGAACCTTGAACACCTCGTCCTTCGCCTCCACGATCACAGGAATGCTGGCGGCGTTGTCTGCCTTGAGCCTTCCGACCTCAAGCGTGACGCTGGTGCTCTCGGAGCCAAGAATATATTCAGAGGAATTGCTGGAGAGGAAATATGCCTCCATACAATCGTTGGCGGGTTCCGGCCCCGGTTCGTATTTGTCCTCCGAGCAGGATGCCAGAGTCAGGCACAGGCCGGCCGCGGCGGTGAAAAGGATGTATTTGATATTCTTCATATTCATAAATTCTTAGTTGATGCTTATTCCGCGATTATGGTTCCTGACGGGTCCGGGTTCAGGATCACGCCCTGGTTGTTGTCCCTCTCATATTCAGGAAGCACATAGTTCATCCAAGGGGCGGTGTAGCCCGCCTTTGTGTTCAGACGCTGCGAGGAGAGCCAGTTCGTGCCATCGTAGCTTCTTGTGATCGGCAGGCCCAGGCGCTTGTAAGCGAAGAAGTTGATGCCTTCGCCCCAGAACTCGATGCGCCTCTGGACCATCAGCTCGGTGATGAACGAGTCCAGATCCGTGGCCTCGCAGGTGTAGGAGCCGTCCGTGTAGCGGTAGGTGTTCAGGAAATCGGCCATCTCTTTCGCCGCGGCGGCCACTCCTTCCGTGTGGGCGATCGCCTCGAAACGGATGAAGTACATCTCCTCGACCCTCATTATCGGGAGGGATGCGATGAGTCCGGTCTCGATCGTGCTGATGGAGCCGCTTCCGGCACGGAACTTAAGGTTGGCGTAAGCTGGAAGTTTTGACCAGGCGTCGCCCTTGAGCTCGGTTCTGTACTTCTCCGGGATCTCGGTCTTGCCGGCGTCGTCAGGGGAAATCCAGCTGTTCTTGCGCCAGTCGCGGTCGGAGATCTTGTCGTAGAGTGACTTGCCGATGAGACGGAAAGCGCTGCCGTAGCGAGGCATACCCCAAGTAGGCTCGGATGCTATCTGGGCGACGAACGAGTTGTAGTAGTAACCGGTGTTGACCTCTTCCTTGGAGGTTACGTAAGTGCCGAGCATCCAGGAGGACTGCGGGGTGTTGAATCCGGTCTTTGAGTTCATCCACTGATCTTCGGTGAGAGGTGTGTTGCCGCCTCCGATGGCTTTGCGGGCATATTCAGCGGCCTTGGCGTAGCAGTCCATCGCGGAGTTGATTCCGAGGTCGTCGTAGCCGTCGGAGGATCCTTCCGCGCTCGTCTGCTTGGCCAGAGCGTCCGGCTCCCTGTCGAAGCGGCTTGCCATATCGATCCACAGACGGGCTTTCAGTCCATAGACAACGGCACGGTTGACGTGCGCCTTTGTGGCCTGCTCGTAGCCTTCGAGATAGGTCTCGGCACGGTTGAGGTCCGTCATTATGAAACGGTACATCGTGTAGAAAGGAACACGTGGATTGTTGTTCAGATCAGTCTTGGAGGTGTTCTCATCGACGATCGGCACGGTCAGTCCGACAACTCCCATCGACTGGGCGTCCGAGTTCAGGCTCTCGACCTGGGTCGTGCGGTACTCGAAGCAGGTCGAGAGTTCCATATAGAGCATCGCGCGGAGTCCGAGCGCCTGTCCGAGACAGTAAACGGCCTTGGTCTCGGCGTTTGCCGGATCCGGAACAAGGGCGATGACGTTGTTGGTGTTCTTTATGAACTTGTAGTAGTAGAACCAGGAGTAATAGGCGGCGTAGCGCAGTCCTGATCCACTCTCGATGTGGCTCCAGTAGTCGTAGCTGGCGTCATAGACAGGGAAGTCCTCTCCCATCACCTCTCGCATATACATTTGGCAAGGATAGCCCCAGTCGTTGGTGTTGCCGGAGGAGCCCCAGGTGTCGTAGGCCACAAAGAAGGACGAGAGGCCGTTGAGCATATATTCCATCGAGGAGGTGGACTTCTCTATGGTTTCAGGTGTCGCCTCTGTCTTCGGCAATGTCTCCTCGATGCAACCGGTGGCGAAGACGAGCGAGGACACGGCGCAGAGGGCACCCAGCAGTCTGATCATATTCTTTTTCATATTCATTGTCTCCATTAAATTAGAACTGTAACGTGATTCCTCCCGTTATCATCCGCACAGGAGCGTAGGTTGATGTGGATGTCGTGCCCCAGAAGCTTCCGCGAGGGTCGAAGCCCTTGCGCTTGCTCCAGTAGTAGAGATTCTCTCCAGCGGCATAGACGCGGATCTTGCTCATTCCGATCTTCTTCACGAGCTTCTCCGGAAGGGTATAGCCCAGGTTTATGTTCTGGAGAGTGAGAGTGGACGCGTCCGTGATGAACCGGTCGGACATCGAGCTGGCACTGTCGTCCACATCCTGGATGGCGAACTGGAAGCGTGGGATGTCGGAGTCCGTGTTGGTCTCGGACCAGGCCTTCAGCAGGTCCTTGTGGAAACTGTTGCCGGTGTTCTGCACGTTAGGGTTGCGCATCAAGGCGGCGTAGCCGTAGTCGGCGGCCTTGCCTCCTATGCTGTAGTTGAGATTGACCGAGAAGTCGAATCCCTTGAACGTGATGGTCGTGCCGAGGCCTCCGTAGAGATCCGGGTCGGCGTCACCGCAGTTGAAGTCCGTGCCGTAGCTGTAGGTCGTGGTCTTTGTCAGCTCGCCGGTCTCGCTGTCCTTCATATACCACTGGGACTGTCCTTTCTCGTTGACACCGGCATATTTCTTCATATAAAGGGTGTGCAGCGGAAGTCCCTCTCCGTGGAAGTAGTTACCGTTGACGTAGCCGGCGTGGCCGTCCAGGACGAATCCCTTGTTGTCCTCGTTCAGCATCGTGATCTTGTTCTTGTAGTGCGTCGCGTTAAGGCTGACGTTCCAGCTGAAATCCTTCTTGCGGATGAGGTTCAGATTCAGATCCAGCTCGACACCGTTGTTGAGCATATTCCCGACATTGTCGTAGGATCCGCCGTAGCCGCCTGAGAGCGGAACATAGACGAAGCAAAGCATATCTGTGGTCTTGCGGCTGAAGAACTCGACGCTACCGGTGACGCGGCTTTTGAATATGTCGAATTCCAAACCTGCGTTGAAGTTGCTGTTGGTCTCCCAGGTGATGTTCTTGTTGCCGACGGTGCTGAGGGCCAGGGAAGGCTCTCCGTTGAAGTAGTTGATTGTGTAGGTGTCGGTGTAGCGGTAGTCGCCGATGGCGTCGTTACCCTGCTGTCCCCAGGATGCCTTAACCTTCAGCATATCAATCCAGGAAACCTTGAACCAATCCTCCTTGCTGGCGATCCAGGCACCTCCGAACGAATAGAAGTTACCCCATCTGTGGTCCGGATGGAAGCGTGAGGAAGCGTCGCGGCGGTAGGAAGCCGAGAGGAAATATTTCTCGTCAAGGTTGTACATAGCCCTGGTGAACCATCCCTCGGTGTTGTACCTGCTGGAGGAACCGGCGTTCTCCTTGATCTTGATGGCCGCGCTGAGCTCCTGCGCGTCGAAATAGGAGAAGAGACCCTCGCGGTCTCCGCTCATCCATTCGCTGCGGTAGTCGTAGTTCTCGTGTCCGGCCATCACAGAGACGTTGTGTCGGCCGAACTGCTTGGTATAGTTAACGATCTGCTGGAAGTTCAGGGCATAGACAAGGCTGTTGTACTTGTAGATGTAGCCGCTTGGGTAGGCGGTCTTGCCGTAGCCGTAGAATCCCTGCTGGGTGGATGTGTAGTGCGACTCTCCGCTTGTGACCGTGCCGTTGACGGTGATCTTCAGGCCATCGAGCGGGGTGACATCGGCATAGCCCGTGAGGGTCAGATTGTTGCCGATGGTCCTGTCGGTGTTCAAGGCGTTCTCCTGCAGAGGGTTGTTCCTGGAGAGGACAGGACGGTTGAGACCGCCGAGCTCACCGGAACCGTAGTCGTACATCTTTCCGTTCTCGTCTGTCATAATGTTCCCGTCCCCGTCACGCAGGTAAACCGGGTAGATCGGAGCCATTGTGTTCGTGATTCCGAACAGGGATGTGCCGGAACCGTCACCGACATCGTCCGAGGTGCTGTGGGCGTAGTTCATATTCGCACCCACCTTGAGCCAGTCCTTGGCCTGATAGTCGGCCTTGAGTCGGACGGTAGCTCTCTCGAAGTCGGAGTTATAGACGATACCTTGATTGTCAAGATAGCCGATGGAACCGTAGAAACTGAGTTTCTCGGTGCCTCCGGTGAGATTGAGGTTGTATTCCTGGCGGAGGCTGTGCCTGAACGCCTCGTCAAGCCAGCTGTCAGGGGCTGCCGTATAGACCTTTCCGTTGTAGTAAATCCTTCTGCCCTTTGTGGCGTGCGGATTCATCCTCCCGTTCGTTCCGATGAGATATTCCCCGTCAGGAACAGTGTAGGTGAGGTAACCGAGTCCGCCGTCGGCTGTGGCTCCGCCAAGGTTGGCGTTGGCCTGTCTGTGAGCCTCGTACGGAGTCATTCCACGGTCACGCATATAATAGTTGTAGAGGGCTGACCAGTGCATCTCGTAGTACCGGGCCGGATCCTTGACATAGTCGTAGTCGATGGTCGCGCGGCTGTTGACGCTCCAGCGGCTGTCAAAGGTGATCGTGGCCTTCTCAGACTTGCCTTTCTTGGTGGTGATCATCACGACTCCGTTGGCTCCTCGCGCACCGTAAAGTGCGTTGGAGGCGGCGTCCTTGAGGACGGTGATGTTCTCCACATCGTTAGGGTTCAGGTTGTTCCAGCCTCCGTCGTAAGGGGCTCCGTCAACGATGATCAGCGGGGATGTCCCGGCGTTGATGGAACTGAATCCTCGGATCGCCATTGAAGGTGTGGCGGTAGGGGAGCCGGAATTGTTGATCATCTGGAGACCGGCCACCTGTCCCTGAAGTCCGCTCATCACATTCGTGAGCTGCTTCTTCTCAAGAGTCTCGCTCTTCACGACCGCCGCGGATCCTGTGAAGGAGGATTTGGTCTGCTGGCCGAAAGCCACGACGAGAACCTCGTCGAGCTGCTCGTGGTCGGTTTTCAGGGTGATCCTCATCTCCGCCTGCGGATCGACCTCCACCGGAATCATTCCGATGCAGGACACGGCCAGTTTGTCTGTCGTTTTGACTCCGCCAAGGCTGAAACGGCCGCTCACGTCCGTGATGTCGCCTTTCAAGGTTCCCTTGATCATCACCGACGCGCCGATGACGGGTTCTCCGTTCTCGTCGATGACGGTACCTTTGATGTCTATGGTCTGGGCTGACGCAAGTGAGAACGTCGCCAGAAGCATAAACAAGAACACAAAGAATCTTTTCATACGTTCTTATTATTGAGATTATTAGTTGGCTTTTGTGGTTTGCAGTCCGGCTGACGGCAGGATGAATCCGGCCTTGTCCTTGTCCGACCAGAGCCAGGCCGTCCTGCTGTCTATCTTGAGGATCCGCAGCTCGCTGAAACTGAATCCTGTGATTCCCATATTCCCGGAGACGGTCCCGCTGACTGTCCCGGATGTGGAAGGCACTCCGCTGAGTTTCACCGTGACATCACGTGTCCCCTCGTTGTCGATTATCCTCAGGATGCCCTCTGACGGGTTGCAGTAGTATTGGTGCTTGTTTTTGAGGAAAGTGAGCACCGGAGCGCCGTCCTTGTATATTCCCAAATCCTCCGCGACTGAGAATTCCTCCCTGAGGTTGTTGTCTTCCTTGTTGCCGTTGCAGGCGGAAAGGAGGAGGCAGAAAATAAGCGTGGTGAATATTCTGAATGCGATTTTCATTGTCTATGAATATTATAGGATGACATTTATGTACCTGGCGAAATATTCAACGGTCCCGTCCGTCTTTGTCAGGACAGCCTGCACGTAATGCTCGCCTTTGCGCAGGTTGGTGTAGCCGTCCGCCTTGGCTCCGTCCACAGTCCATTGGATGTTTCCCATCTCGCCGCAGTCAACCAGCATCATCAGGACCTTGTCCTCCGATGCCGGGTTGGCCTTTGAGAGTTGGATTCTCGGGAAGCCGGATCCGGATTTCTCGGTCTTCAAGGTCAGGGAAGTCTTGCTGTTCTTGTTGCCCGTGATGGTGATCGCATAGTCCTGGGCATCCTTCAGCAGAGGAATGTGTACCTCGGAGGATGTGAGCCCGGTGATCGACTTCGCCTCTTCACCCTCGGCCTTCCATTCGACGGTCCAGCCGGAGGAGAGGTCGTCTTTCCAGCTCAGGATGATGTCGTGCTGGAATATGCTTGACTTGACATCCGTGATGTTGCCATTGCGCTCTGTCACAGATAATTTCACGGAACCATCCGCCGCGTCCAGCCTGATCGAAGGGATCTCGACCATTGTCTTCTTGCCGTTGGCGGCCAGGAAGTTTGACTGGCTGTCGCTGTGGATGGATGTCACATTTTTCCCGCCCGGGAAGAAACAATGCGCCGGAATATACTGCGGCAGGTAGTTGTTCCTGGAGGCAGGATTGGAATAGAATATCTTGTAGTGCTCGTTCCCGTGGACGATGTTCACGGCGTTGCCCATCCAGCTGTTGTACTCGTTCCGGACGTGATAGATCAGAAGCCCCCAGTCGGAGCCCTGTCCGTAGAAGTCGAGATATTCCTTCTTGTCCCACTCGTTCTTTCCCGCGCCTCGGCATTCCAGCAGGAAATAATCCCCGTCCGCCTCGGTCTTGACGAGGTAGCCTTTGCCTTCCGTGATCGCCGGCAATGAATATTCCCCGCTCGTCTCCAGCACTTCCGGTTCCGACCAGCCCATCATCCACCTTTCAAGGATGCTGAGCGCCGGGGGAGTGCGGCTGCTGTTGTTGTAGGTTCCGTAGGCCATCAGCGAGAAGCAGCCCGGCAGGTCGCATTTCGTGTCGTTGCCGTTCACCGTGTCGTAGAGGTCCGGCCATCCGAGGATGTGTCCGAACTCGTGGCAGAACGAGCCAATGGCCGCAAGTGTGTTGTTTCCCGCCGCACCTGGCTCCAGTTCGGAACTACAGGCGTAACCAGGAACCGTGACCCCGTCGAGAATCAGATTCTTCAGCCCGCTGCGGTGCGGCCAGATTCCGTTCGGGTCACCAGTGCTTTCCGCTCCGCCGGAATAGAACACGAATATGTCGTGAGCCACTCCGTTCTCGGCGAACTGGCTGAAATCCACATCGTTGTCGGCAAGACGGGCGACTTCGGCGACCATCTCCTCCGGTTTTTCCTTGTAATATGCCCTGTTATTGGAGAGCTTGTACGGTCCCGCCACGGTGAACTCCGGATTGAACCGTCCGTTGGAGTTGTCGTAGTAGTACTGCCAGACGCTCCCGGTAGCCCCACCTTTTGTGTAGCTCTTGGAATTCAATAAATTATTGAACGCCTCGTTGCTTCCGCTCGTGAAAGGAAGGTCTGGATATTCAGCGAGCAGCACCAGCACTTTCTTGTCCCCGACCGGCTTCCAGGTGGTGCCACCCAGAAGTGGAGGAAGGCAGTCCCCTGCGTCTGCGGCGCGGGTGGCCAATGAATATGTCCGTCCGGCTTTCAGCCTTTTTTGCAGTTCTGTCATCCTCAGAGGTTGCAGATTCTTCCGCAGCGCGCCAAGAACCTTGCGTTCCGCATTCGTCAACCTGCTGACTGGCTTTGCCTTGACGGATGTCGGGACCAAAAGTCCGTTGGCATCAAGTTTAGCGAAAGCCCAGTCCCCGTCCGCGTCCGCGGTGAGGGTATAGCCTTCCTCCGAGGTTACATAATTGCGGAACTCGTCTCCGTGCGCACGGACTTTGATTTCGCTGCCGTCGCTTTGTTTCACAGTGATGAGTCCGGGGTACGCCGGGCCGGCGAGTAAAGGGCTTGATGTTTCGGCCTGCCATAAGGATAGCAGGCATAGGGTCCAGATGAGAAGTTTTCTCCGGGTCATAAGTTGTTGTGTTGTTAACTTCTAAAGTGTACGCAATTTCAGAAAATTTTGAAAAATGTGCAATAGGTGCGAACGGAAAAATATTCACAGAATGAATAATTCGTTTTTCATAATGTTCCGCCTGTTTTGAGGTCTGTTATGTCTGGCAAGAGGCCACAAAGCAGGGACGGTGATTGCGTTTGTCCATATTGTCTATATCCAATATTCAGATATTCAATTATTTGGTGATTTTATCTGTCCGCCTTGGATGCGATGTGCTATGGGTTTCCCGCAGTAACTTTGCACCGTGAAAAATTGAAGAAGAAAATGAGAAGATTTAGATTTTTGCTGATTGCTGTGTTGCTGGTCATCGGTGGGGTAAACGCCTCCGCCGCCCGCCAGAATGTTTCGGAGATAAAAGGTACAGTGCTGGACAAGGCCACCGGCGAGCCTCTCGGATGGGCCACGGTCGCCCTTATGAGACCGGACAGCACGCTAGCCGCCGGCGCCACCTGCGATGATAAAGGAATATATTCACTTCAGGCCGCAGCTGGAGAATATATAATAAAGGCTTCGCTCATCGGCTACAAGGATATGTTCAAGAATGTGAATGTAGTCTCCGGCCTGAATGAGATCGATCCTTTGAATATGTCCGAGGACACTCAGATGATAGCCGGCGCTACCGTCACCGAACGTGTGAAACTGGTCGAGATGAAGATTGACAAGCTTGTGATGAACGTCTCGCAAAGCGCGTTCGCGCAGGGAAGCAACGCCCTGGACCTCATCAAGAAAGCTCCTGGAGTGACCATCGACAAGGACGGAAACATCACCTTGAACGGAAAGAAGGTCCAGGTCTGGATCGACGGCCGTCCGTCCTATCTTGACGGGAAAGGTCTGGAGGCTCTGTTGAGGTCAACCTCGGGATCCTCAATCGACAAGTTCGAACTGATGGAGCATCCTTCCGCCAAGTATGACGCTGAGGGACAGGGAGGTATCATCAACATCAAGACAAAGCGCAACGCCCTGTCCGGGCTCAACGGCGAGATCGGAACCGATGACGGAGGAATGTACTTCGGGGAGACCGGCCGCTTCCTTATGAGGGAGAACGTCAACGGAAGCCTAAGCTACAGGACCGCCAAGACAAACACTTTCGTCTCTGCCTATCAGGGAATCTATGATATGGACATAGATATGAACATCGACAACAAGCTGACGCAGGACGGGGTTCCGTTCCGGATTCTTGCCCAGTCCCTTCAGAAGGACAGGTACAGCAACTGGCAGGTGCGTTTCGGCAACGACTGGTTCATCGACAAGAAAAATACCTTGGGCTTCATTGTGAATATGCCGGGCTCCCGCAACGTGATGAAGTCTGACAGGGACCACAATGTCACCACTCAGACACTTGGTGACAAGGAACTTGAGCGTGCCGAGTCTGCGACTTGGAACGAGGACAAGAGCCGCCAGACCAACGGCAATCTGAACTTCACCCACATATTCAACGAGGCGACCAATTCCGAGATAACCGTCAATATGGACTATTACCACAATGCTGACTGGACAGGAAACGACCAGAAGACCTTCACAAGGAATATGGGCGCTTCGGAGTGGATTCCTTCCACAAGGTACATCGACTCCGACAACAAGGTGAACATCTGGTCCGCGAAGGCTGACTATGAGGGGACCGTGTTCAATTTCGCAAGGTTGGAGGCCGGAGCGAAGTGGGCTCTTTCCAAGACTGACAACACGACCCTGAGGACCGAGACCGGCCCTTCCGCCAGTGATGCCGAGACCCGTTTCAAGTACCGTGAGAACATCGGCGCCGCCTACCTGTCCCTTGCCGCGCAGTTCGGCCCTAAATGGACCGCCAAGGCCGGATTGAGGGGTGAATATACCAACTCGTTCGGGGATTGGATCTCAGCCGGAGACGAGAGTCGCCGCAGCTACTTCGACCTGTTCCCGACAGCGTTCGTGGGCTTCAATCCGTCCGCCAGCCTTAGGTTCGCCCTCTCCTACACGAGGAGAATCCAGCGCCCTGACTACATGGCTCTGAACCCGGTGGAGAACTACATTGACGCGCATACCTACAATGTCGGCGACCCGGATCTGCGCCCTGCATATTCAGACGAGGCTTCACTTAGCGCCGGTTTCGGCCAGCACTTCTCGCTCGCCGCGTCGTTCAGCCACACCGGCGGAATGTTCTCGCAGCTTCCTGAGCTCAAGGAGAACGGCGACCAGCTCCTGATCTGGACCAACTACGGCAGACAGAATATGGGTGCGCTGACTTTCAATGTGACGGAACTGCCTCTGGCCAAGTGGCTTGCCTGGACCTTCAGCACCACCGGACTATATTCAGACGCCAAGACTTCCGGCTTGGAAAGGAACAAGTCTTTCACCCTTTCCTGCTACACCTGCTTCACATTCAACCTACCGAAAGACTGGAAGGTACAGCTGGACGGTTTCTACCGCTCGCCGATCGCCTACGGCTATTTCAGACTGCACGATCTTTATTCTATGAATATAGGCGTGAAGAAGACGATGCTTGACAACCGGCTTATTCTGTCTCTCAACTTGGACGATGTCCTCCGCAGCTCCTGCACGAATCTGGATTGTCTCGGACTCACCAGCACCGTTCTTGGTGACGTGAACAGCTCGGTCATAAGACAGAAATATTATGCCCAGGTCGCTCACATCGGCCTCACCTGGCGCTTCGGCAAAGCCCAGCAGACCCACGCCCGCAAAGTCGGCAGCATCGACGAAGCCTCCCGAATCGGCGGCGGCAAGGGCCTTGGCGGGAAATAGAAAAGGAAAACTTTTTTTAGAATATTAAGGTAAATATTGATACTTACCGTATTTTTGTAAAAAAGGATACGGTGACAATAGAAACCTTACGGGGACTCTTTGTAGGAACTATTTCTTGTCCCTGCTGAAATATTCCTGGAAAATTCCTAACTTTGTGTTCAGGCAAACGCCGATTGGACTAACCAGCGGATGACCAGATGCCTGTGAAAGTTATGATGAGAAAGTTTCCTGCGATAATCTTCATTGTTTGTGCTTTTGTGGCCTCTTCGTGCGGCCGTGGCGCCAGGCTTCCTGAGGATTTGAGTCGGGCTGAGAGTCTTTTGGACTCCCGGCCTGACAGTTCTTTGATCATTCTGGATTCCGCATCCTATTCGGAGTCTTCCGGCCGCTATCTCTATGCCTCTTATTGTCTGTTGAGGACATTCGCTGAGTACAACGCCTACAAGCCGGGGATTGATGAGGGGATGATGAATGTCGGGGTTGATTATTTTATGAAGTACGGCAACCGTGACAGGAAGGCGCAGGCGTACTATCTTCGTGCGGTGGTCCGTGAGGACAACAAGTCGGGAGACCAGGCGGATTGGGCCAACGATCTGCTTCTCGCTACAAAAGAGGTTAAAGGTTCTGACAATCATATGCTTGCGGCGATGATCAACCTGCGCTACGCTGTCGTGCTTAATGACCGCAAGTGGTATGACGCGTCTTTGCCATATCTTGAGAAAGGTCTGGAGGAGGCTGAGAAGGCGGGCTCGCTGGCGTTTCAGGTGACGGCTCTGATCAATCTGTCGCACCGTGCGTTGTTCCTTGGAGACGAGAACAAGGACTATTCGGAGGCCATTGAATATGCCAGCCGCGCGGCTGAGATTTCCAAAGGAGCGGATAATGACTATGCCAGGGCCCTTTACAATCTCGGAGCGTGCTACAGCCGTAACGGTCAATTTGATAAGGCTTTGGAATGTGCCTCGACCGCTGTCCGCACTCAGGAAAGGCTTTTCCGGGAAGGCAAGAGAAAATCCCGCGTGCGCTACGCTGTCCTTGCGGATGCTTTCCGTAAAATGAATATTCCGGACTCGGCGTTGTTCTATGCCGCCAAGGAGATGAAGGCTCCGGATCTTATAGCGAAACTCTCAGGGTCACAGCTTTCCTACATCGTGTATCGCGATCTGCTTGATGATAAGGAGAATGCCGTCAAGTATCTGACCATCCATAATGAGATCAAGAGCCAGCTGGAAGCATCTCAGCAGAACGACAAGATCATCGAGAACAGTGTCGAGGCCGAGAAGGCTGACATCCGTTCGTCGAGAAGCCGTATCTTAGGCACGGCGGTGGCTGCGGTGCTGTCACTGATTGTTGCGTTGTACCTGATCGTGCGTATGTTCAGGAGGAGGTTGAGGAATCGCGATGAGGCCATCGAGCGGAAAGACAGCGAGATAGGTGCGAGCAAGACCTTGCTTCACGAGAGTGAGTCGGAGCGCAGCGAGTTGCGTTCGGTGCTGATGTTCAAGGACAAGCTGGTGATGTCGCTCCAGCAGAATCCGCGCTATCTGGCCGATGCCGAGTGGGGGAGACTGGAGAAGATTCTGGATGATGTCTGCAACCGTTTCACGGAACGTCTGAAGTCTTCGTTTCCGGGTCTTACCACCGCAGAACTTCGCATCGCCGTCCTGCTCCGTTTCGGTTTCTCCGGCAAGCAGATGGCTGCCATGATGGGAATATCCCCGACCTCCGTCACGAAAGGCAAGCAGCGCCTAAAGGCCCGTGTCTCCTCCGCCCTCCCGGACGGCACCACCATTGACGAGTTCATCGCCACGTTCTGATTGTTTGGCGAGTGACTGCCGGACTCAGAACTAACTGGATTTGCCTGTCACCACTGATTTTTACAGAACTCCTTCACAGTCAAATGCCTCTGAGATAGCTGAGATGAGGTTTCGCCTGAAAAAGTCCTCACTCCAAGTACGAGTTTTTCAGCCGAAGACCAAACGCAAGTGTTTCCAGGTCACATCGTGCTGAAAGCGTTTCGTAAGGAATTATCTGAACGAAGGTAACGGAATATTCACTGTCATCAACGTGCAGAATCTGCAATTTGCCTTTTTCCCCTGTTGTCACACATATATTTCTATAATCTATAATTCATATCTTTCAAGTAACTGTAACACATTCTTATCCGGTCACTGAACCTGTCGAAGCGACAATTCTTTCATTGTCCATAGCTGTTGTTGTTATATGATTGATAGTAAATTTGTTAGAACTTGCTATCTGTCCTTATTCCATTCATTGCCCGATCAATTTTTCCCCATACCTTTGCGGTTACAAATCGGACAATGGTAAAAAATTGATAATGAGATGAAAAAGTTAGCGAAACTGTTTTTGGGATTCTCCTTAGCCGCGATAGGCGTGCTGTGGATTCTGAATGTCACCGGAGTGATAGGCTTCGACATATTCTTCCGTGGCTGGTGGACACTCCTTATTATCCTCCCTTGCACCGCACACCTGATCGCCAACCCTAACTGGGGCTCTTTCAGCGGCATAGCCCTCGGTGCGGTACTGCTGCTTCAGGCACAAGGCTATATAGACTGGTCAGTGTTCTGGAAACTGTGCCTTGCGATCATATTCATTGCTTTCGGCATTGTGCTGATTTTTTCCAAGAACGGCCGTCCGGAAAGTTGGAACTGCTACGACACCAGAGGAGGTTGCTCGATCATTTCCCGCGATGGAAGGAATATCCTGAAGATCTCATCCGCTTTTGGCGAGCAGAATCATCGTGTTGAGGATGAGGAGTTTGACGGTGCTGACATAGAAGCCTCCTTCGGCTCAGTCCGGCTTGATCTCCGCAACGCCATATTCAATGAAGATGTGGAGGTCCGGGTTAAGGCAAGTTTCGCAGGTGTGGGAATATATGTCCCGAAAGATGTCAATGTCGATGTCCGTTCCAATTCCGCCTTTGGTGGCGTGAACAACAAGACCGCAGACCGTCTCCGCCAGCAGGCCGGCACACACACCATCCTCATCATCGCCGAATGCTCCTTCGCCGGAGTCGAGGTGATGTAGGCTATTTCTCCGAACCGAGAATCTGCAAAGTGTGATCCTTCGTGTTGACTTTACCTATGGCTTCGATGATGATTCCGTCCTCATCGATCACGTAGGTGGTCCTCAATGTCCCGTAGGACTCCTTTCCGTAGAGTTTCTTGAGTCCCCAAGCCTCGTAAGCCTTCAGAATGACACACTCCGGATCGCTCACCAGATGAAACGGCAGAGAATATTTCTCTATGAATTTCCGGTGCGAGGCCTGCGAGTCCTTGCTGACACCAAGCACTTGATACCCAAGTGCAAGATACCGATGGTAGTTGTCCCGCAGGTCGCAAGCCTCCGCCGTACATCCCGGAGTGCTGTCCTTCGGGTAGAAGTAAAGCACAAGTTTCTTCCCTTTGAAGTCATTGAGACTTACCTCGTTGCCGTTCTCGTCCACACCGACGAACTCCGGTGCCTTTGTCCCTATTTCCAACATATTCTTGAATATTCGTTAATAATATAATCGTTAAACTTTACGACCGCAATTTTTGTGCAGCGGTCTATTTCAACCCCTCGCAGGTAGCCTTGATGACCTCCGCCACTTCCTCCCGGTTGTCGATGTTGACTTGATACATCGCCTTGGCCCCCTCGTAAGGAATCGCCTCCGGCATCCCGAATCTCTCGTTGGTCTTGGTCTTCTTGACCAGAACCCGATTGTCGTAGATTCCCCCGAAATATTTCCCCTGCCAGTAAAGCAGAAACTCACCCATCATCGGCTTTGTGAATATCCCCTCCAGCAGCCCCATCTGCTCCACCGCGAAATCCCTGTAATCCTTGCTTGTCATATTAATGTAAGTCAAGCCGTTTCTGTGTTACGGCTTTATTCTTTTACGAAGATAATGATTTTATTATGATCTTGGCTTCTTTAGTCATATCTTTTTCGGATGTCCTGCGCTAACGTTCTTATTGTGGAGAAAAATTACCAGAGGGTGTCATAAGACGTGCGTGAAATGCGTGATTCCGCGCACGGTGCGCTGTGGGGAATATAAAACAAACTGGCCGAGGAAGTTCCCCGGCCAGCCTGAGTTGGGATATTCATAAAGATTACTTCTTTTCGATGTAGGCGCAGGTTATGCCCCAGATGGAGAAGTCGTTCTTGTACTCGACCTCAAGTTCCTGCTCGACACCGTTCTTCCAGAGGTGGGCGATGTTGATCGGGTTGTACTCAGCGTCATAGCCTGCGCTCTCGTTACCGGCGACGTAGATGTCTTTGCCGGCTACCGCAAGACCCGCTCCTTGGCAGAGAGCCGTTTCGGCGACTTTCTGCGCGCCTGCTGATGTCCAGATGTAAGGGCAGATGTCCTTCGCCGAATTGGTCTCGGTCATATTCCCTTCGATGACATATTCCCCGTCCTTGACGTAGAGGCCCGTGACTTCGGTTCCGGCATAGTCGGTGAAATCCTGAGCCACGCCGTCAATCCAAAGCACGCCTTTCCATCTTCCGCCTGACTCTTTCTCGGTTCCGGCGGCATAGACCTTTCCGCCGTCAACGCAGATGGCGTTCACCCTCGCTACCGTGTTGCCGCTGGTAAGGCTCTGGGCCACACCGTTTTTCCAGATGGTGGCAATACCACCCTGCTTGTTACCGGCCGGCTGGACATATCCGCCGACATAGACATCCTTCCCGTCGGAATAGATGCAGTACGCCAGCGCGTCAGTCGTGCCGTCCGTAAGGTATTGAGGCTGACCGTCCGTCCATAGGATGGCGCGTCTGTCATAGTCAGGAACGTCGAATCCCGCCGCATAGACCTTCCCGTCAGCGACAGTCACGGCAATCGGAGATGTTGAATATTTCCCGTCGCTGATGACGGTCTTTTCCGCCTTGTCCTCCTCGCCGGCCTTGAATTTCCAGATCACGCCGACATTCTGGTGATAAGGCTCATAGTAGCCGTCGTCCACAAGGTCTCCTGTCGCCTCGCATCCGGCGATGTAGATAGTCTCGCCGTCAGCATAGACTCCGTTGCAGAAAGCGTCATAACTCCCGTCTGAGAGAAGGAACCTCTTGCCGTCCTTCCAGATCGTCGCATAGTAGTACCCCTTCCCTGGAACGGCTTCCTGCCCGACCGCATAGACAACGGTATCTTTCGGTGTCACAGGAACTTCCGGTTCCGGATCAGGTGTCGGTTCCGGTTCGGGAGTGTCAGGATTGTCCTTCCCGCAGGAAACCATCACCGCGGAAACAATGCAGCAGAGCGCCGCGAAAAACATTTTACGTCTCATAGATGTAATAAATTTGTCTGGTGTCTTCCAAAGGAACTTTAACTCCTTGCAAGAAGCTTTGTAACCTTGGAGCACCGTTGTTCGTTTTACTAAAATCAGCTTGGCACGGGGATGCCATATCGCAGCCTTTTCCCGGATTGGAAACATAGTCCCAACCGACAGCGCAAATTTTGTGAAAATATCTTGAATATGCAAGGCTTTTCACAATCGGCAAGAGCCGTGAAGAACCGGCAAGGGTTGGTATAGGTGTATATTCCCTTTCTAAATTAATGCGCAAATATCAGAAATCACGGAATTTTTATGTAAGTTTGGCTTTATAAAAGGACATTAGCTTATGTTTGACACGGTTATCACTCTCATCATCCCGATCCTCTGTGCCGCCTTGGCGCTGTGGGGAAGCGTTTTTTATGAAAAGGAAGGCTGGCGCGGAGCGGTCCGCTTCATCGTCCTGCTGGCCGCATCCGCCGGACTGGCGCTGTCCGTGGATAAGGTGATGCCGATGCTGAAGGAGATGTGCTCACAGGAGATGCTGGACGAAAGTGTTCTCAAATATTCATTGGCCTTGGCCTACACAGGAATATTGTCCCTAATGGTTGCCGCGTCATTCTATATGGTGGTGATTGACGGCCTTCTGGGTAATACGGGCGGTTGGTTGCCGGCGGTCGGGTGCGTCCTGACCGGTCTGTTGCTTGCCGTCCCGACACTGAGCCTTGGTATTTTCGTCATAAAGAATTTCTGGTGGCTCGCCCTCGCGGTTCTTGCAGTCCTTGCCGCGATCGGCGCCATTGTCGGCGGAGTCTCTTCTGGCGGCGTCAGCGCATCCTCGCAAGGCGATGTCTTTGTGGACAAGTATGGCAATGAATATATCAGCACCTCAGCCCAGTCCCGCATCTTCTACGGCGACGAGACCTGGAACACCAGCAAGAAATACCACATAAAAGGCCAGAGCGGCACCTTCTACCGGAAAATCAAATGATTTTCAATGCCACATAAAGGTCGTGAATATTACGTTGTCTTGTCCGCAAGGTTATTCCTCGACTATTTTACAAAACCCCTTCAGCCCAATGTTGTCTGGAAGTGTCTGCATTTTGTCTCCGGCTGAAAAACTTACACTTGAAGTAAAGACTTTTTCAGGCGGAACCGTGTCTCAACTATCTCAGGTCGGTTTTTCTATGAAAGAGTTTCGTGAAATTAAGAAGCTGTTTTGATTTGTTTGAAATGTTCTTTGAGGTGAAAAAATCTTCATCTTCTTCCCGCTTCTTCAGTCAGATAGTACCACTATCTTCCTTGGAAGAAGCGGTCGAACCTGAAGTTTTTCACCTCAAATCTTCAAACAAATCAAAACAGCTTCTAAATTTGGGCCGCATCGCTGATTTCTTTTGCCGGGTGTTGCCTGTTGCCAATCCAGAGAGTAATCCGTAAATCGGGATGTATAAATGAACGTCATAGAGCCTGTCGAAGTGTCCGGTGGAAAGTGTAAAGTTTCTTTACAGTGAGTGTAAAGAAACTTTACACTTTTTTGATTTTCTTTATTTGGGTAATATACTGAGTGATAGATGTTTATGCGTTTTGGCACGGAAGTGGCTCACAGGTTTTCCGTGTTCGGAGGTTGACGGCATTGAGCGTACGACATACGAGACGCTGGCTGAAAGATTTCCGGCAGGATAAGTGAAATAATAAAGTGAGATTGATATGAGCATATTCAGAAGAAGAAAAATGGGAACACCGCTTTCTGGGGTGCTGAACATTTTGGGAATGACTGTGGCGTTCGCGGCGCTGTACATCATTTTGGTGCAGGTGCATCACGACCTGACCTATAATAAAGAGGTTAAGGATGCGGAGCGGATTTATTGCGTGTCGCTGCCGGACTGGTACACGGAAGGGAAGTATATGGTCTGGCTGAACAGGCCGCCGTTCGAGCAGATGATAACCTCTATTTCGGAGATCGAGGCGGGAGGTACGGGCTATCTGTCCGGACAGGCGATGGAAACCATTGTCGGTGACGGCAAGAACCCGACTCTGTCCGATCCAAGCGTTTCGATCAAGTTGTCTTCGATGAACAAAGGCACGCTCGATGTCTTCGGATTCGAGCTGGCGGAAGGCTCGTGGGACAATTACGTTGGAGTCTGGGACTACGCCTTCAGCGAGTCCGCAGCCAGGAAGTACGGTGTCGGAGTCGGCGGACATATAATGATAAGGGACTGGCAGTCCGGAACTTATCACGATGCGAATGTCGTGGCGATCTACAAGGATATGCCGGTGAACTCGGACCTGTCCAGTTTCGAGGCTATGTGTCCGATCGGAGACCAATCCATCAACAGCTGGAGCGAATGGAGTTATCCTTATTACTTCAAGGCCAAGGAAGGTGTGTCCAAGGACGACCTTGAGGCTGCCGCCTGCAAGGTGATGGTGGACTTGATCGGCGGGGATTCCGACGCCAGCGATGAGGAAAAGGCTGAGTCCATAAAGCGGACAAAGGTTCATCTCATTCCTCTGACCGAGACCTATTTCGATCAGACAATCGCGAACCGTAACGGTGCGAGCGGCAACAAATCAACCACTTACACCCTGCTTGCCATCGCCTTCCTGGTCATCATCATCGCGTTCATCAATTTCGTGAACTTCTTCTTCGCCCTTGTCCCGGTGCGTGTGCACTCGGTCAACACAAGGAAAGTTCTCGGAGCCTCAAGGGCAAGCCTGATTCTGGACTGCGTGATGGAGGCAGTCTCCTTGATAGTCATCTCGTTGGCTCTGGCGGCGGCTGTCGTGCTGCTGTTCCAGACCTCCACGGCGGCGAACCTCATAACCTGCTCCACAGCGTTCGGAACGAATATCTCCGTGGGCATATTCACAATCATTCTTGGACTTTTCTTCGCTGTCGTGGCGAGTCTTTACCCTGCTTTCTACATCACGTCCTTCTCGCCGGCGCTTGCCCTCAAGGGATCGTTCGCGTCAAGCGCCAAGGGGCGTGTGTTCAGGTACTTGCTTGTTGGCTTGCAGTTCCTGATCTCCATTTCGCTGATCATCTGCGCCACGTTCGTGGGACTCCAGAGAAAGTATATGCTCAGCCACGATATGGGCTTTGACCGTGAGGAACTCATCACTGCCAACATTAACCGTACTGTCGCGAAGTCTGCTGAGGCCCTGAGCTCCAAATTGAGGGAAGACCCTCAGATCAAGGATATTACCTGGGCTGATGGAGACCTTGTGCAGCCGAGCCGTATGGGCTGGGGCCGTCTGTACAAGGGCGAACAGGTCAGCTTCCAGTGCTATCCTGTCGCGTGGAACTTCCTGAGGTTTATGGGCATTCCAGTCATCGAGGGGCGTGATTTCACCCAGGCTGACGAGCAGAGCGAGAACGGAGTCTTCATATTCAATGAAGCGGCAAAGAACAAGTTCGGGTTCACATTGGAGGAAAAAATGCCTGGCCATATGGATGAGGGAGACGCCGAGGTGGCTGGTTTCTGCCGTGATTTCAATTTCACTTCATTGAAGAACGATGTGTCACCTTTGGCTCTGTACATCTTTGGAAAGCATCCTTGGAGACCTCTCACAACGCTTCTTGTGCGTACCGAGAAGAACGCCGACATCCCGGCCATTATGAAGAAAATAGCCACCACGGTTTCCGAGATAGATCCGACCGTTAATCCGGATGACGTTGATGTCCAGCTCTTTGACAAGAAACTCCAGGGACAGTACGAGACCGAGACCAACTTCTCACGCCTGATCACTCTCTTCACCCTGCTCGCGATCATCATCTCGCTGATGGGAGTCTTCGGACTCGTGATGTTCGAGACTGAATATCGCCGCAAGGAGATCGGCGTAAGGCGTGTGAACGGTGCCACGATAGGGGAGATCCTGAAGATGTTCAACATCGAATTCGCGAGGATCGTGCTGATCTGCTTCATCATAGCGATGCCGCTGACCTGGTGGATTGTGAACCGGTATCTGTCCGGCTTCGCCTACAGGGTGCCGATCTACATCTGGGTGTTCGCCGCCGCCCTTGTCGCTGTCCTCGCGATCACAGCTCTGGTCGTCACGGGACGATGCTACCGGGCCGCCACCGAGAACCCAAGCATCACCTTGAAGAAGGAATAGCCTTGGAAGGCGCGGCCCAATAGTCGGCACACTGAAAATAAATATTGAAAAATCAATCTGTTAGAAAGACTTTTTTCAATGAATATGAGAGAACGGCTCGCAATTTGCGGGTCGTTCCCTTTTGTGAACCTACTGGAATATGCCCGGTTCGTGATCAGGCATATTTCTGGATTTTAACCACATAATTTATGAGACGTTTATCGATTCTTACCGCCATCATTCTGGCCGCAGCGGCCTTGATGGCATCGTTCCAGAACTGCCATGCCTGCACGGGCATCACCCTGAAGGCCAAGGACGGAAGCACTGTCGTGGCCCGCACGATCGAGTGGGCCGCATCCGACAATGACTGCCGCTGGGTTGTCGTGCCCAGAGGCCACACCTGGAAATCCTTCATCCCCGGCGGCGGAACCGGCCGCAGCTTCACTTCAAAATACGGCTACGTCGGCGTGGCTGTGGTCCAGGACGAGCTGATGATGGAGGGAATGAACGAGAAAGGACTCTCCGCCGGCCTTTTCTATTTCCCGGACTATGGAAGGTATGAGGAATATTCAGAAGCTAATTATGAGACGAATATCTCTGATTTCCAACTGGTTTCCTATATCCTCGGACGTTGTGCCACTGTCGATGAGGTCAAGGCCGAGATCGCGAGGGTGCATATTCACGGATTTGACCCTCGCTCTTCGACCGTGCATTGGAGGTTCGCCGAGCCGTCCGGCCGTCAGATCGTGCTGGAGGTCATTGACGGGAAGTGCGTTTTCTATGAGAACACCCTCGGCGTGCTGACCAACTCGCCTTCGTTCGACTGGCAGCTCACCAATCTCAACAACTACGTAAATCTGCTGCCGGGACGCACTGAACCTCACACGCTCGGGAATATGTCCCTGTCCTCTTTCGGTGGAGGAAGCGCGATGCTTGGGCTTCCGGGGGATTTCACGCCGCCTTCACGTTTTGTCCGAGCGGCTTTCTTCCAGAGCACCGCTCCCGTGAAGCCAAACGCTGAGGGATCCGTTTTCGCTGCCTTTCATATTCTTGGATCGATGGAGATTCCGATCGGAGCGCAGTTCGCGCAGGGGCAGGAGCCGGCTGACATTCCGAGTGCCACACAGTGCACTTGTGTCACTGATATGTCAGGTCTCCGCTTTTACTACCGCTCGATGTACGATGGTGGCATCAGATGCATTGATCTTAAGGAGATTAACTTCAAGAAAGTGGGATTGAGGTCCGAGCCGCTCATCCCAGCCAAGAAGGAGTTTGTCCATTATATCAAATTTTAATAATTAAAATTGCGAATATGCCGTTTTGGGCACGTTTTTCGCATTTGACATATTCGTTTGTTGATTTTAAAAATTCAAAATATTATGATTTCAGAGAAACTTGTTAAGGCTTTCAACGATCAGATTGTCGCTGAGCTTTGGTCTTCAAATCTTTATCTTCAGATGGCCTTCTACCTCAAGAAGGAAGGTTGGAACGGTTCCGCGAACTGGATGTTCAAACAGGCAGACGAGGAGAAGGAGCACGCTCTCAAGCTCGCTGACTATGCCATCAAGCGTGGCGGTGAGGTCAAGGTCGGAATGATTGATGTCGTTCCTGACGGATGGGGATCGCTTCAGGATGTGTTCGAGAATGTTTACGAGCACGAGTGCCACGTTTCCAAACTGATTGACGACCTTGCCGGTGTAGCCGAGGCTGAGAACGACAGGGCGACCAGGGAGTTCCTCAATTGGTTCATCCGTGAGCAGGTCGAGGAGGAGGATTCCGCTCTTGAGATCGTGGAGAGGCTCAAGAAGGCCGGCGAGGCCGGAGCGTTCTTCGTTGACGCCGAGCTTGCTAAGAGATAGTGCTTTTTACGATGAAAACTTCAGGAAAGGGGCTGACCGGGATTCCGGCCGGCCCTTTTTTTATAATGTCACGATACCAAAATGTAAAGCTTAATTTTGCTTTTTAGGGTCAAAATGGATAAATTTGCAAGATTAAAATGTTATAATAACGAATAATAATATTTATGTCACGTTTTCTTGATCCGCCAAAGGCGGGTAAACCTCTCGCAGAGGACAAGGTGGACAAAACCTATAAGGCAATGCGCACCAAGGTCTTTCTGGGTGCGTTTTTCGGATATGCCGCTTACTATCTTGTACGCAAGAACCTGTCTTTGGCCGCTCCTGATATGATCCACGACGGGATCATCGACGCGGGCAAGGCCGGCCTCGCGATGTCGGCTGTCTCCATAGCGTACGCCTTCTCGAAATTCATTATGGGAAGCGTCTCCGACAGATCTGACGCCAGGAAATTCCTCTGCGTCGGCCTTGTCCTTTCGGCCCTCACGATGATCTTGACAGGCCTTATCCCGTTCGGGGCCAACACCGCGGTGAACACCGCCATCATATTCACACTTATGCTGATAGTAGGTTGGCTGAGCGGTTTCGGCTGGCCTCCTTGCGGCAGAATTATGGCGCATTGGTTCAGCCAGAACGAACGAAGCTTCAAGATGAGCGTGTGGAATGTATCGCACACCATCGGTAGCTTCTCCCTTGGATTCCTTGCCATCGCCGGTGTGATGCTTTTCGACGCTTTCGGTGTGGCGCAGAGCTGGAGGGGAGACTTCATATTCCCGGCTGTCGTGGCTCTTCTTATCGCTGTCTTCTGCTGGTGGGCTATCCGTGACACGCCGGAGTCCTGCGGTCTTCCTTCAGTCCAGGACTGGAGAAAGGACTGGTCAGGAATCAAGTCCAAAGGCTCAGCTGACGAGAAGCTTCCGTTCAAGACCCTGTTCGTGGACTATGTGTTCAAGAACAAGCTCCTGTGGATTGTCGCCATCTCCAACGTGGCCGTTTATATGGTCCGTTACGGCATCGGTGACTGGGCTCCGACCTATCTTCAGGAAAAGTCCATAATGACCGCAGCCGAGAGCAAGATCGCTTTCTCCGTGCACAACATCGTCGGCGCCGTCGGCACACTTGCCTGCGGCTGGGCCACGTCCAAGATATTCAAAGGCCGCTGCGCTCCGATGAACGTGATCTGTATGTTCTTCTGCCTGCTCGGCGTCCTGCTTTATTGGATGGTCGGCTCTGGTATCATCTCCGCCGCTCCGGCTTTGCAGAAGACCTTGATCTACATCGCCTTGTGCCTTATCGGCTTCTTCATCTACGGCCCTGTGGCTCTGACAGGCGTCCAGGCCTTGAATCTCGTTCCTAAGAACGCCGCCGGAACCGCCGCCGGCTTCGTGGGCCTCTTCGGCTACCTCCTCGGTGACGCAGTCTGCTCCAAGATCCTTGTGGGCGGCATCGCTGTCGGCAGCTCATGGGACACCGCCATGCTCTCCGTCGCAGTCGGAGCCCTCATCGGTGTCTTCCTCTGCGCTCTGCTGATCAGAAGCGAGAGGAATCTGGCGAAATCCAACGCTTAGGGTTTGTTAAACTTGACGTTTAACAAAGAATCTGTTTTTTATTCATCCAAACAGTTCCTAAACTGATATATTCAAATATGAAGAAGAACAACTTTTGCAAATTATTGGCATCCATCCTTTTGGTTGGTTTGGGATGCGTGACTTTGGTCCGATGTGGCGGATCCGGTGGCGATACTCCCGCGACTGATGAATTTGATGTCAGCTTTGTCCTTCCGAGCAGGATTGAGGCCGCTCCGGAAGGTCTGATCGAGTTCATCGTAAAAGACGGCAAGGCACCGCTTCAAAGTGATGCCTTTATGATGACCGCCTCAGATGGAATCTCTTTCAATTGCAACATCGAGAGCGTGTCCGCCGATAAGTTCGCGGTCAGGCTGTACAAATCAGCGACTTCCGGCAACTATCAGGTGTTCCTCAAGCGCGGGCAGCGTAAAAAGTCCTGCGGAAACACGACGTTGAGCATCGTCAAGTCAATCGATTTCACTCCGGACAAAGGCACAACTGTCTGGGGTGTCGTCACCTGCGACGAGAAAGGTGTGCCGGACGTCGTGGTTTCCGACGGTGAGCTTGTGACCAAGACCGACAGCAAGGGTATCTATCAGCTTCCGTCTGCCAAGAAATGGAACTATGTGTTCATCTCTGTTCCAAGTGGTTATGAAGTGCCTTCCAAAGGCGTATTGCCTCAGTTCCACGCATATCTGGGCGCTGACGCTTCGAGTGTCGAAAGGCAAGACTTTGAGTTGACCTATGTCGGTGACCAGAGCAAGCACAAGATGCTTTTCCTCGGTGATATGCATCTTGCGAACAGAACCAATGACAAATCGCAGTTCGCCGTGTTCACGAAGGATTTCAATTCCTATCGGAACAACCACAAGTCCGAGAAGATTTACGCGATGACCCTTGGCGATATGACGTGGGACATCTACTGGTATGACAGGAGCTATTCATTCCCGCAGTATCTTGATGAGATCAACGGGCAGGTCAACGGTATCCAGATTTTCCACACGATGGGCAACCACGACAATGACTATATGCTGAAGGGAGCCATCGGAACATTCGGCGCCGACTATGACGCGTCCGCCCGTTATGTCAGGGAGATCGCACCGACATATTACTCATTCAACATAGGCAAGGTTCATTATGTCGTGATGGATGACATTGACTGCTCAAAATATGTTGGAGGCAACAGGGATTATGTCAAGACCTTCACCTCAGAGCAGCTTGAATGGCTGGAGAAGGATCTGAGTTATGTGGACAAATCCACTCCGTTGATCCTCACGACCCACGCTCAGATATTCAGCCCTATCGCCGGTGACACCTACAAGACAGCGGTCGGCAGCGTGTCGCAGCTGTTCGATATTCTGAAAGGCTATAAGGTGCATTTTGTCACAGGACACACGCACGTGATCTATAACATAAACCCTACGGAGTCCGCCAGGTTCGGCGCGGAGAATTTCTACGAGCATAACGCGGGATCCATCTGCGGCTCGTGGTGGTGGTCCGGAAACCTGACTCCAGGAGTCTATCTTGGCACGGACGGATCTCCTGCCGGCTACAGCATCTGGGACATCAACGGAACGGATTTCAATTGGAAGTTCAAGGCCACCGCTTGGGACGAGGACTATCAGTTCAGGTCTTATGACCTTAATAAAGTCCGCTTCTCCTACGACGACGTACCGAATATGTCAGCCAGCCTGAAGCCAGAGTTCTCTAAATATGTCGACGCATATTCCGGAACAGAGAAGAATGTGGTCCTGATCAACATCTGGAACTGGAACTCTAATTGGAAACTGAGCGTCACGGATGAGAAGGGAAATGAACTGAAATGGACAAGGGCCTCAGCTTACGATCCGGCGCACATCGCCGCCCTATCAGTCAAAAGATTCAACGGAGCGTCGAGCAAGCCTAATTTCATCACCGAGAAATGGCATCATTTCTTCAAGGTGACCGCACCTGACGCCGACACTGATCTCACCATCAAGGTCACGGATGAGTTCGGTAATGTATATACCGAGAATATGGCTCGTCCTAAGGAATTCAGACTGGACGATTTCAAGAAATAATCAAACGTCAAGTTTTATAAAACACACAATTAAAACATTATTCTTATGAGAGTAATCAAATCAATTGCTGCCTCTCTGATTCTTGCGTTGAGTTGCCTTACGGCGGCCTTCGCCCAGAACCAGAGGGAGGTGTCGGGAAAAGTTCTCGACGCTGCACAGCAACCTCTTGTCGGAGTCGCTGTCCTTGTTGAAGGAACCAACAATGGTACGATGACATCCGATGACGGAAGCTTTTCTTTGATGGTACCCGCAGGGAATGTGACACTTGAGGTCGCGTCCCTTGGCTACGTCACAAGGAAGGTCTCTGTCCCTTCAACCAGATCTTCCGTGTCTATTGTCCTTGAGGAGGATAATCTGACATTGAATGAGACCGTTGTTGTAGGTTACGGTACCCAGAAAAAGGTCAATTTGACTGGAGCCATCACGACAGTAAGCCCTAAGGAACTGGAAAACAGAACCTCCCACTCGCTTACGAATATGCTTCAGGGAGCTGTGCCGGGATTGAATATCTCCACTTCGGCGGGTAACCCTGGCAGCTCGGGATCCATCAACATCAGAGGTATCACCTCTATCAACGACGCTTCTCCTATCGTGGTCATTGACGGGGCCATCGGTGACCTGAGCCGTGTGAACTCAAACGATGTCGCCAGCATTTCTGTAATCAAGGACGCTGCCGCGGCAGCTATTTATGGAGCCCGCGCCGCATACGGTGTGATTCTCATCACGACCAAGAGCGGTGAGTCAAAGGATGGAAAGGCTACCGTAAAGTACAGCGGCAGATGGGGTTGGGAAGCTCCTACCACATCAACTGACTACGAGGATCGTGGTTACTGGTCGGTTTATACTATCGACAAGTTCTGGATGGCGGACGCCGGAAAGAAATATACAACCTACACAGACGCCGATATGATGCAGCTTCTGGCCCGTGTAAACGACAAGACCGAGAACCCTGACCGTCCTTGGATTGTTGAGGATGTCCGTAACGGAAAGAAGCAGTGGGTTTATTACTGCAACACCGATTGGTATCACGAGCTTTATCGTGACGAGCATCCCGTACAGCAGCAGAGTGTTTCCATAAGTGGTGGCACTAAGGATGTCAAGTATTATCTCTCAGGAGCTTACGATCGTCAGGAGGGTATCATCAACATCAATCCTGATGTCTATAACAAGTACAACCTCCGCTCGAAGATCGATTTCAAGATCAACAAGTATATGAGCCTGTCCAACAACACGTCATTCTTCAGCTCACGTTACACGTTCCCTGGAGGAGACAACGTTCAGGATTCATTCTCATACGCTTCGCGTCACGCTCTCTCCGCTTTCCCTCTTACCAATCCGGACGGTTCGTTCACTTACGGAACTCCTATGATCTCCGGCAACTACAACATCGCCAACGGACGTCATATTATGTTCTCAAACGGTGACTATAACGTTGAGCGCAAGACCGACTTCTCGAATATGACGGAATTGAAGATCACCCCTATCAAGCAGGTGACCGTGACCGCCAATTTCACTTACAGGATCTACCAGAACAGGAATTCCTACAGGCAGGTCAAGATGCCTTTCCGCAGATATCCTGACGCTGAGATGGAATATTACGAGACAGGCGCCGGTGAGGATCACCTGAAAGAAAGCATAGGTACAAGCCAGTATTATGCCTATAACGTCTATGCCTCTTATGATGACACCTTCAATGACGCTCATCACCTGAGCGCTGTTGTCGGAACCAACATCGAAGACTGGAACAGCAAGAGTGTCGGAGCGACAGGTAAGAACCTGCTTTCCGAGGATCTGTCGGACCTCAATCTTGTCGGCCCGAACAGCGATGGCGACATCCTGACAACAGTGTCCGGAGGTTTCAACGATTACGCTCTCGTCGGTTTCTTCGGACGTGTCAACTATGACTACAAGGGCAAGTACCTTTTCGAGGCCTCAGGACGTTATGACGGAACCTCTCGTTTCGCCCCTGGGCACAGGTGGGGATTCTTCCCGTCAGCATCAGCCGGTTGGAGAATCAGCGAGGAGCCTTTCTTCGAAGGCGTGAAGAGCACGGTGGACTATCTCAAGCTCAGAGCCTCTGTCGGAAGCATCGGTAACCAGAATGTGAAGGCCAGCAACGGTGGCTATTACACATACCTCAGGCAGATAGAGAACAAGACGTTCTCTGGAGATGACGCATTCTCTTTCGGTGAGGGAACGACCCTGCCTAAATATTCAACGATATCCGCTCCTAACGCCTCAGACCTTACTTGGGAGACATCTGTTCAGTACAACCTTGGATTGGACGCCGCTATGTTCAATTCCCGTCTTGATTTCACGGCCGAGGCCTACATCAGGGACACCAAGGATATGCTTACTGCCGGAAAACAGCTTCCGGGCGTGTATGGCGCTTCCGTTCCAAGAATGAACGCCGCAGACCTGAGGACTTATGGTTACGAGCTTTCACTTGGCTGGAGGGATCAGATCCAGGTTCTTGGCAAACCTTTCAACTATAATGTCAGGGCCACATTGAGCGATTACAGATCATATATCACCAAGTTTGACAACAAGGATAAGATTCTGTCCAACTATTACGAGGGACAGCGTCTTGGTGACATCTGGGGCTTTGAGGTCGATGGCTTGTTCAAGACAGACGAGGAGGCACAGGAATATACAAAGAATGTTCTTGACTGCAGCATCATCAATGGCCGTATGACAGGCGGCTTCCTTGCCGGTGACTTGAAGTATGTTGATCTTGACGGTGACCATAAGCTTACCATCGGTAAGAACACCGTTGATGATCCGGGTGACCAGAAGATCCTCGGAAACTCTCTTGCCAGCCTCCAGTATGGTTTCACATTAGGATTTGACTGGATGGGATTTGATTTCTCGGCCTTCTTCCAGGGAACCGGAAACCACTATTGGTACCCTGCCGGAATGAATATGTCATTCTGGGGACCGTACTCATATTCATACGTTTCCTTCCTTCCTAAGAATTTCCTTGATAATTGCTGGGCTGAGGATAACCCTGACGCTTATTTCCCGAGGCCGCGTTCATATTCAGCGACAGGTGGTGAGTTGAGCAAAGTAAACAGCCGTTACCTTCAGAACATCCGCTATCTCAGATTGAAGAACCTGACATTTGGCTATACCGTTCCTGGTTTCATAACCAAGAAGATTGGTCTGGACAAAGTCCGTGTTTACTTCTCTGGTGAGAACCTTGCCTATTGGTCACCTTTGGCTAAGCATTCCAAGTACATAGATCCTGAGTCGGCCTTCAGAAGAAAGACCAACGAGAATAACGCAAGGGATCATATGGCCTATCCTTGGCAGAAGACAATGATGTTCGGTATTGACATTACATTCTAAAATCACGGAAGCAATGAAAAAAATCACAATAATATTAGCTGCTCTCGCTATGCTTGGGTTGTCTTCCTGCGACAACATTTTGGACAAGACACCGAAGGACACGATGGCTCCGGAAAACTATTTCCGTAACGAGACAGATCTGAGGCTATTCTCCGATGAGTTTTATCTTAAGATTCTCGATAAGTCTCCGTTTGACCAGCAGAGTGATCATTACATCAACAACAACCTGTCCAATGAGCTCCACGGCGGTAATTTCCGCACTGTCCCTTCTACCGGAGGTGGCTGGAGCTGGGGAGTGTTGCGTAAGATAAACACCTTGCTTGGCCACATTGACAACTGTTCTGACGAGGCTGCCGTCGCCAAGTATTCCGCTGTGGCAAGGTTCTTCAGGGCGTACTTCTATTATAACAAGGTGAAGCGTTTCGGTGACGTTCCGTGGATTGATGTCGAGCTTGGCTCCGCTGACGAGGCTCTTTACAACCCGAGGGATTCCAGGGAACTGATTATGACCAAGATGCTTGAGGACATCGATTTCGCCATCGAGAACCTTCCTTCGGACATCAGCGTTTACCGTGTGAACAAGTGGTCAGCTTTGATGCTCAAGGCAAAGTTTTGTCTGTACGAGGGAACCTACAGGAAATATCATAACCTTCAGCTTGAAGGTAATGACGCCGACTTCTATCTGACGAAGGCAGCCGAGGCCGCAAAGCAGATTATGGATGGCGGCAAGTACAAGCTTGCAAGCGACTATCGTGCGTTGTTCGCCAACGTTGACGCTGACAAGAACGAGTTTATCCTTGCCATCAAGAATGACAGAAGCCTGAACGTAAGAAACAATTCCTGCGCTTTCGCCACGATGCCGACACAGGGCTGTCCTGGTCTTACCAAGAAGTTCGTTGACAGCTTCCTTATGAAGGACGGCTCCCGTTTCACGGACAAGGCTGGATGGCAGACCCTTCAATATAAAGAGGAAGTGGCTGACAGAGATCCACGTCTTGCATATTGCACCGTGACACCTGGCTTCAAGCGTCCTGGCGCCACAGTGGTTCTTGCTCCTGATTTCGGAAGCAGCTCCACTGGATTCCAGATCTCCAAGTATCTGATGGATGTGAGCCTGCCGGATGTATATAGGGTGACGATGTCATACAACGATATGCCAGTGTTCAGATATGGCGAGACCCTTCTCATCTACGCAGAGGCTCTGGCCGAACTTGGCACAATCACTCAGAATGACCTTGACATTTCCGTCAATCTCCTCAGAGACAGGGTAAAGATGCCTCATCTTAACCTTCAGGCGGCCAACGCCAACCCTGACTGGTACCTGAAGTCTGATCAGTATGGCTACAAGAATGTGACCGGTGCCAATGAGGGTGTCATCCTTGAGATCCGCAGGGAGCGTTCAATCGAACTTGCCCAGGAAGGTCGTCGTTGGGATGACCTGATGAGATGGAAGGAAGGCAAGTGCATCGAGCAGGAAATGTACGGAATGTACTTCCCTGGTCCTGGCGAGTATGACCTGACAGGTGACAATGTCGCCGATGTCTGCCTTTATGAAGGTGACACCAAGCCAAGCTCATCCGTGAAGGATATTGTTTTCCTTAAGATAGGCGACAAGCAGGGTGTCATTCTCTCGGATGGCAACAAGGGCTATGTTGACCCTCAGCAGGGACTCCAGCACGTATTTGATGAGAACAGGGACTATCTTTACCCTATTCCTACCAATGAGCGTACATTGAATCCGAACCTTGTGCAGAACCCTGGTTGGGTGGATGGTTCGAGTGATGACGATGAGGAGACAACCAAATAAAGTTTGACATTATGAAATTGATTAATAGAATATTCATTGCCATCATTGCCCTTGTGTCAACATCGTTGGTGTTCACCGGGTGCAATGAGGACGAGCTGGATGTCGCCAAGGCCGTAATGGCGAGCGCCACATCCTTGACTTTCGATGGTCAGGGTGCTCCTGAGCAGATTATCACGGTCTATTCCGACAAGACCTGGACCGCTGATGTCCCTGAGTGGGTGACCATCAACCCTACCACCGGTTCCGGAACAACGGATGTGACTGTCTCTGTCAGCGACAACGTCCGTGACGGATCTCTTGACAATCCTCGTAAGGCGGATTTGGTCTTCCACGGCGGCACCCTCGCGAGCCGTTCGGTGGTTGTTGTCAACCAGATTGGCGATAAGTTCCGCGATGTCGCTGAAGTCACTGTCTCACAGGCTACCGAGCTTCAGGACGAGGCGGTTGTGATCATAAAGAACTCACAGGTTACCGCTCTGACAACGAAAGGCTTCATTGTCTCGGACGGATCAAAGGCGATTTACGTACTTTCTACTGAAGAGGCCAAGATCGGTGACAACGCCGAGATCTGGGGAACCAAGGATACTGATAAGGGACTTCCTGTGATTTCTGGTTGCGAAAAGATCATCTTTTCCAATAATTCAGCGGTCAATTACCCTGATGCAATTGACATCACCGCTTCCATAGATTCCTACAACGCTACGTCCAGGGAGTTCGTAAAGGCCACAGGAACGCTTACAGGCAATTCAGTCGCGATCGAAGGCGCCCAGACTATGCGTGTCAACATTCTGGACGCTCCGGCTTCCGATGAACTTGAAGAGCTGAACAACCACAATGTGACTGTCTATGGTTACTTCGCTGGAGTTTCCTCACCGGTTGTCAACATTATCGTGACTGGTTTTGATGATCTCGGAGTCAAATCAGGACTTATCTTCTCTGACGATTTCAGTTGGATGGCTCCTTATGTGGCCTATTATAATTCGAAATCCCCTACACCTTTGGGCAAATCTGTGGAAGACAATAATTCAGGCGGAAACGCTCCTAACGCTTACACCGATGAGTTCATTCAGGCGTCGGGCCTTATGGATGCTTTGGCTAAGAAGGGCTATGAGGACATTAACGCAGCCAAGAAGTCTCTTTATCCGCAGGATTGTTATTGGAAGTTCGGAAAGACCAATAACCACACTGGTTTTAAACTCCCTGCGATTAAATATACCGGTGACGCAATCCTGTCATTCGATTGGAGTCCTCACATGACTGGAAGTGGAAATATTGATAAAGTTAACGTTGTTGTAGAGATTGTAGGCTCCGGTAAGGTTGTCACCTCTTCTGGACTTGCGAACGTCAGCGATCCGTTCGAGAATGATTGGGTCAAAGGTCAGATGGGATGGAAGACATCCCAGGTGGAGCTCAAGGGATATTCTCCTTCTGACAGAATAATAATCAGACCTGAATATCTTGAGAATCACGACAAAGTCACACAGATGAGGTGGTATCTTGACAACATCGTCATGAGCACCGGAGATGTTCAAGAGACGGAAAAGGTCCTTTTCGAGGATGACTTCAGCTGGATGACTCCGTTGATCGAAGAGTATAACAAGACCGCGTCAAAGCCTATAGGCAAATCAGTTGAGAATAATGACCCTGGGGCTGAGGCTCCTAACGGTTATGGTGCTGCGGTGTCCATCATCACTGGCTTCTACGAGAAAGGTTATGTCGACATCCATCCTGAATGGAAGGTGATGTACCCGCAGGATGCCTATTGGAAGATGGGAAAGACTTGTGATAAGAAAGTCGATGAGAACGGAAAATATAATGTCACTGGAATTGTCCTTCCTGATTTCCTGTCCAAGAACAAGGCTGCAAAGGTAAATGTCACATTTAATTGGGCCTGCCACAGGCGTGTCCTGAATGAGGGCAAGGAGAATGAGACCAAAGAGACTGATCCGGTGAAGGTTGTGGTTGAAGTGATAAAGAATCTCAGCTATGTCACAGACGCCAGCAAGGCGGCCACTTATGATGTGGTGTCCACAAGTTCTGCATTTGAGACTCAGCAGCCTGTTGACAAGATGGAGTGGCAGACAGCCTCTGTTGTTCTCGAAGGACTTTCAGACGGAGACAGAATTCTTATCCGTCCTGAAAACATGAAGCCTGCCAAGTCCACTGTCAATCGTTGGTACATTGACAACATCAAGGTGACGGAAGCCAAATAACACTTGATTTTTGTATTACAAAAAGGCGCTCCAGGATTGACTCTGGGAGCGCTTTTTTCTTCAGTTTGTTTTTGGTGGATGTCGTAAGAAGAACTTCAGACGTAATCATTGCATTAACGATGGCGGCTTTGTGACACCTTAATGAGGCGTGTGGTGTCGTAGCTACGGTGTCTGGCCTCAGCGACGTACTTGTTGATAGTCTCTTGGGATAGTCTTGGAGAGCGTGACAGAATCCAAAGGTAGCTGTCGTTTGAACATCCCACGAGTGTGGTGTTGTAGTCATCGTCAATCATCAGGATCCGGTAGTCTGAATAGCTTCAATCTGCTCCTTTGAAAGTTTGGTGTAAAGCTTGATCTGCTCAATCGGCATACCACTTGTAAGCAGAGCCTTGGCAACGTCGAGTCTGCCCTTGATTTCTCCTTCGGCAAGTCCTTCGGCTTTACCTTCGGCTTTACCTTCGGCTTTACCTTCAGCTTTACCTTCGGCTTTACCTTCAGCCTTACCTTCCGCCATGCCTTTAGCTATACCCTCAGCCATACCTTTAGCCATACCCTCAGTTAGACCTTTGGCAGTCCCGTCAGCGATTCCTTTAGCCACTCCGTCGGCGTATCCCGCCTCGAAGCCCTTGCGCTCGGCGAATTCCCTCTGCGCCAGAATGTCCCTCTCGTTCATCTTGTCAATCTCGTATTTAAGTTTCTTCTCCTTGTCGAACGCCGCCACCTCGCACGCCTCGGCGAGCCGTCTTGAGATCCCGCCGGCCTCCTCGATCCATTCGGGGATCCTTTGGAAGCCTTCACTGTTCCTGAATATGTAGAACAGCCTGTCGAACTCCGTCACGCACTCCTCCAGCGTCTTGGTGAACAGTGTCATCTCCACAAAGATAACACTAATTGTCTGATCCGCAACCATTCCGGTGCGTTTTTCGGAGAACCGCCAATACGAGATGAAGTGGTCGGTGTCCCAGAGCGACTCGTCGTCGTGCCTCAGGCGATAGTTCAGGAAGGAGACCACATAGACCGGGTGGAGCTTCCCGTACAGATCCCCCTCCGACAGTTCCAGATGGTACAGTCCTGACGCGTAATAGACGCACCTCTCGAAGAAGCTGTCCTCCTCCGAGGCCTGCATCTCCACGATGAACGTCCTGTCGTCCTTGTCCACACAGACCAGGTCGAGCACCGTCTTCTTCCCGTAGATCACATCCTGTTGCTGCTCCCGGTCGGAATATTCCTTGATGTCCTCGATCCTCGCCTCGGGAGGCAGGATCTGGTTCAGCACCCCGATGAGGATGTCCTTGTTGTTCCTGTCGGCGAACACCGCCTTGAATCCCACGTCGCTTCGCAGGTTGACGAACGGAGCGAGCTCTTGTTTCTTTTCATTGAAATACATAGTTCAAATTTTAAATAAATATTGAACTACAATAATATGCACAATAAACGTAAATAATGAAAAGAAACAGAAAAACCGTATTAAAAAACAAAAATATTTTTTCTTACCATTGTCTTTGCCGAGGACTCATTTCCGGCCAACAAAACAGGATCGGAATAGTAGTTGAAAAAAAATATCAGTGTACCAACGGCCTGCTGGCGAGACATATATTCCGGTCGATGAGCGTGCCGTAACTGGAACTACCGCCGTATGTCAATGATGAACTTGCCGTCGAAATAGGGGTCTGTGAGCCATTGGGTGACGGGCCAGGTGGAGACGGATCCTTTGCGGAGGCGCTCGCGTGCCATAAGGTCGCAGATCTCCTCGTTGATGTCACCGCCTTTCAGATAGAGGATGGATCGGGTATATTTCCCTTTCACCCACGGATAGAAATCGGTGAGGGAGGCCACGGCACGGGACACAATGAAGTCGAACCTGACGGGAAGGCTCTCGGCGCGGGCGTTGACGATCTCGACGTTTTCAAGTCCGAGCATATTCGCTATTTCTTTGGCCACGATGGTTTTCTTGCCGACGGAGTCGCAAAGGGTGAACTTCACGTTCGGAAATATCACGGCAAGCGGGATGCCCGGGAATCCGCCGCCGGTGCCAAGGTCCAGAACCTTTAATACGGCCTGTGGCACTTCCGCCTGTGAATTGGAGCCAGCGGCCCCCTCCGGATCTTCAGTGTGTGGGGCTGTGAACAATGAATATATCTCCGGACGCTGCGTTCGGAGATATTCAGCTATGGCAAGCGAGTGGAGGATGTGGTGGTCGTACAGGCCGTCGATGTCCTTGCGTGAGATGACGTTGATCTTGGCGTTCCAGTCGCGGTAGCCGCCGTCCATCAGCCTGAAACGCTCAAGCATCCGTTCTGTGACATCCGGAAACGAGGCCTTCAGCAAAACCTCGAAATCGGCGAACGTCATCATATTCCTTCCTCCTCTTTCCTACGGAGGTCGTCGATCATCTGCTTCGCGCGGCGGATCCTGGTCTTGACGGTGTTGAGTTCCATCTGAAGAGCCTCGGCTATCTCGTTGTACTTCATTCCTTCGATCAGCCTCTTGCGGGCGATATCCCTGTAAAGGTCAGGCAGCCGGTCGATGTACTTGTTGTGCTCCTCCTCGTTCTCGATCTTGATGAGGGAGTTGAGAGCGTCCTCGGTCTGGTCAGGAATCCCTTCGACACCTGAAGGCTTGTTCTCGTCGTCAAGATAGACGATCTGGTTCTTCGGATGCACCCTCTGCTCCTGCTCCAGAGTGTCCAAAGCCGTGTTCTTCGCTATTGTGCAGAGCCAGGTCAGGAAACGACTCTTGTACTGATCGTAGTTCAGAATCTGCCGGAAGGCCTTCTCGAAGCTCCGGCTGCAGATGTCATCGGCAACGTAGTCGTCTATATTCTTGAAACGGGCCTTGATGTAAGACCTCAATTGCTCGATGTGGCGGTCCCAAAGGGCGGTAAACGCAAGTCCGTTACCCTTCTGGGCCAGGATGATCAGCTCATCAGTGGGCTTCAAGCCAATTTTTCCCATAATTGCATTCAACTGTTAGTGGTACTGAAAGTTTCACGACATTTTCCATACGGTCAATGACGATCTGTCTAAGTTCATCAATCTCCTCGGGAACCGCATCGAACACAAGCTCGTCGTGGATCTGGAGAACCATCCGGCTCTTCATTCCGGCAATACTCTTGTCCACCTCGATCATCGCCATCTTGATGATGTCGGCGGAAGTGCCTTGGATCGGCGCGTTCACGGCGTTCCTCTCGGCGAGAGCCCTCAGCGTTCCGTTCTTGGAATTGATGTCAGGTATATACCTTCTTCTTCCGAAGATGGTCTCAACGTAGCCGGTCTCCCTCGCCGCCGCCTTTGTGTCCTCGATGAACGAGCGGATGGACGGGAATCCCGCGAAGTAGTCTTCTATGATCTTCTGGGCCTCCTTGCGGCCTATTCTCAATCTCTGTGCCAGTCCGAAAGCCGAGATTCCGTACATAATCCCGAAATTGGCTGTCTTGGCGATGCGCCTTTGGTCGGCGGTTACCTGCTCGTGAGGGATCCCGAAAATCTTCGCGGCGGTCGCCGCGTGGACATCTATCCCGTCCTTGAAAGCGTTGATCAGATGCTGGTCGCAGCTCAGGTGCGCCATAATCCTCAGCTCGATCTGAGAATAGTCCGCGGACAGAATCAGGCCGTCCGGAGCGCTCGGCACGAAGGCCTTGCGGATCTCCTTTCCTTGTTCTGACCTTATAGGAATATTCTGGAGGTTCGGGTTCGATGAACTGAGTCTGCCAGTGGCCGTAAGCGCTTGATTGAAGGTCGTGTGCACCTTGCCGTCAGACGGATCTATGTAACCTGGGAACGGCTCTATGTAGGTGGACAGCAGCTTCCGCACGGCGCGATATTCAAGAATCTCGTCGATGATAGGATGCTTCTCCGCCAGATCCAGCAGGGTGGATTCTTCCGTTGAATATGTCCCGTTGGCGTTCTTCTTCGGCTTGTCGGAAAGGCGCAGCTTCTCGAACAGCAACTCCCCGATCTGTTTCGGAGACGAGACGTTGAGAGTCGGCTCTCCGGCCATCTCGCGGATCTTTGCTTCACGGGATGTCACCTCGGCACGTAGATGAGCGGTGAAATCCTTCAATGAGTTTAGGTCAACCCTGACTCCGTTGCGCTCCATCCTGGAGAGCACCTTCAGCAGCGGCTCCTCCATTGTGTCGTACAGATCCGTGACCGAAGCCTTGTCCAGATCCTCGCGAAGCCTTTCCTGAAGCAGCAGCAGTATCGCGGCCTCCTTGCTTCTGTCCACCGAGACCTCGTCCGAAGGAATGTCATCGAACAGGGAACCTGTGGATGGTACGGAGGTCTTTGCGGAAGCGTCGTCGAGCGACACTCCCAGAACGCCCTGTGCCAGCACTTCGATCTTGTGACTCTTCTCTGGGTCAAGTAGATAGTGCATCAGGGCGATGTCGTGCAGCCTGCCTTGAAGCGACACGCCACCGGCGGCCAGAATATTCATCTGCCTCTTAAGGTCGTCGCCGCATTTTGCGACCGTGTCATTCTCAAGCAGTGCCTTGAACTCCTGCAGACCGCCTTCCGCCGCGGCAATCCTCTCCCCGGAGCGAGCCCCGACAATGATCCTTCTTGTTTTTGTGAATATGCTCCCGTCGGCTCCTTCAGTGATTACCGAGCACAATCCTGCCTTCACGGCGGCCTTGACAGCCTCTGCCGGACGCACCTTGGCGATCTCCGGCAGATCGGCATCCGGCTTTTTCTCCGCCGAACCGACGTGGCCTATGAATCTGTTAAGGGAGTTAAATTCGTATTTCTCAAAGAGGTCCGCCAATTCAGGACCGTATTCCAGGTTGACCTTCATCCCATCTGTTGGGATGTCAACCTCGATGTCTGTCTTGATGGTGACGAGCTCGTGGCTGAGCCCGATGTGGTCCCGCGCGTCCTCGAACTGGGTCTTCTGCCGAGGAGTCAGCTCGTCCAGATGCTCGTAGATCTCCTTGACGGAACCGTACTTGGCGACCAGCTTGCTGGCTCCGACCTCGCCGACACCCTTCACACCGGGCACATTGTCGGCCGTGTCCCCACAGATGGTCAGCATATCGATGACCTGTCCCGGGGAATTGATCCCGTATCTCTCACAGATTTCCTTGACCCCGATGATCTCGTTGTCGTTGCCGGCCTTCCCCGGCTTGTACTGCCAGATGTGCGGTTCGATAAGCTGCCCGTAATCCTTGTCCGGGGTCACCATAAAGACATCCAACCCCTCTCCGGCGCAGCGTCTGGCCATAGATCCGATCACATCGTCGGCCTCGAACCCCTTCAGCATCAAGGTCGGGATATTCATCGCCTTGCATAGCTCCATCAACGGCTCAAGGGCATCGATGACCAGCTGCGGTGTCTCTTTGCGGTTCGCCTTGTACTCGGGGTACATCTTGTTCCTAAACGTGCCGCCCGGCGGGTCGAAAGCCACGGCCAGGTAGTCCGGCTTTTCCCTTGCGATCAGTTCGAGTATGTACTTGGTGAACCCGTAAAGAATCGACATATCGGCTCCCTTGGAGTTGATCATCGGCCTTCTGAGGAACGCATAGTACATCTTGAAGATCAGCGCGTGCCCGTCTATGAAGAATATCTTTCCCGGCATTATCCTTTTTTGTTTTGTCAGCGGGCTGTCGCTCCGTCCGGATCAGCCCCTATCTTCACAAAGATAATAAAATGTTCCGTGGTTTCAAAACTTCTTCCGGAGACCGACCGCTAACCTCCTGACAATCAGCTGGTGGAATGCCATCGGCTGATTATCAGCCAGTTCTGGAATGCTACCCTCTGATTTTGACTGGCGGGAATTTGGAATATGTTGTAAATTAATCGATTAGCGGAAACGGCCATTTCGGCAGGTTGGGATTCGGGTGGGTTAATGTGTCAGTTTCCGAGCTGGATGATCGTACTTGTCGTACCGTTATTCGCACTCCTCAGGTTCCCGAGCGAGAGTGTCGCATCGGAGAACCGTGCCCCGTCATAAATGTCGTGCGTGGAGAAGATCACCGTAATCCCGGTTGTGTGCGCAAGGTTCTGGAGGGTGCGAAGGACCATAACCCGGTTGTCCACGTCCAGAAAGGCGGTAGGCTCGTCCAGAAGCAGCACGTTCGCCTTTCTGGTCAGGGCCGTGGCGATGCACGCCTTTTGGAACTCACCGTCGGAGATGAGGCTGATGTCCTTGTCCGCCAATGAATCGAGACCGAGCGTGCGGATCACATCCTCCATAGCAGTCTCCGCCTCTGAGTCCAGTTTTCTGAATATTCCCGACACCGAGAACAGGCTCGTGCGGATGAACTCCCTGACAGAGAATCCTTTGACTTTAGGAATATGTGTGGGAACCATCACGACCGGGCCGTCGGCCGAGAATCCACCCGAAAGGGGAGGCAAGGTCCCCGCTACGGTCTTCATCAGCGTGCTCTTACCGCTGCCGTTCGGCCCTTGGAGCATCACGGACTGTCCGTCGGAATATTCAAAAGTCAGTGGCCCGTTGGCCTTGATGCCTCTGTGGCCTATGATCAATTCGCTTGCTTTCAGCATATTCACCTCCTTTTCATCAGAATGGCCAGAATGATAGGGATGCCGATCAGCGCCATCGTGCTTCCGACCGGCAGGGGAGCGGGGAAGGCGTTTGAAAGTATGTCGGCGACAAGGGAGAGTCCAGCTCCCGTGAGCATCACAGCCGGGATAACCTTCAGGTGCACGGAAGTGCCGAGAAAGCCTCTGGCGATGTGTGGGGCCACGATTCCGATGAAGCCCAGCGGCCCGCAGAACGCCGTCACAGCCCCGGCCATCAGGCAGCTCCCGATCATCGCCACACCTCTGATCCGGGAGATGTCAGCTCCCGCCAGGCTGGCATATTCATCCCCGAAAAGGGCTATGTCCAGTCCTTTGCTGTTAATATAGGTAAGCGCCGTTCCGGTGAAGAGCGCCCCTGCGATCACCGCCACTTCGCCCGGCCGGCTTCCGGAGAAACTTCCCGCCGACCAGCTGTAGAATACTTTCAGGCTTTCGGCGTTGGCGGAATATTCAAGGATGGAGGTTGCGGCGCTGAAGATGAACCCCAGCATCACGCCGAAGATCAGCAATGTTGTGGCACTCTGGAATTTAGATGCCACGGCGACAACCAGTAGGGAAGTCAGCAGTGCTCCGGTGAAAGCTGCGGCGGCCACGGTCAGGCCCGACAAAACGGCGGGTAGGGAAGTGCCGATGAGGAGGGTAGCCATCGCCGCTCCGGTTCCAGCCCCGGCGCTCACGCCCATAATGTGCGGGTCGGCGAGCGGATTGCGGAACACGCTCTGCATCTGGAGTCCGGCGAGGGAAAGGCACGCGCCGGCAAGGACAGCCGTCAGCATCCTTGGAAGCCTGAGTTTCAGGAATATGCCCGCATCCATCACGGCCAGCCCGGTCGCTCCGGTGGCCAGATCGATCCCGGCGAGCGACAGGACCGCCACCGTGAGCAGGAATATTTTAGAGCGACTCTTCATCTTGGGAACTGTCATCGAAGCCGTCCGTCAAATTGAGCGACTTCTTACAATCTTTCGGATATTCCCGAAAATTTTCGTTAAATTTACACCAAATCTTTGAATAATTATGAACAAAAAGACTCTAATCCTTGCGTCCGCGCTTCTGGTTCTCTGCGGAACCGGCGCTTTCGCCCAGAAACAGTCCAAGAACGGGGGCATCTCAGCCGAGATGCTGACCGAGATCCGTAAAGGTTATGAAGGCACGGCCTCTGACAAGGCGGTCCGCAACGCCCTTAACGCCGCCGCCATCAATGTCCTCGCCGCTAATTCCGAGAACATTGCGATGATCGACACCCACTTCTCCGACGAGGTGAAGACCAAAGGGCGCACCAACCAGAAATCCTCCGGCCGCTGCTGGCTGTTCACCGGACTCAATGTCCTCAGATCCAGGATGATCGACAAATACGACCTTGGAGCTTTCACGTTCTCGCAGAACTATGTGTTCTTCTACGACCAGCTTGAGAAGGCCAACCTTTTCCTTCAGGGTGTGATCGACACGAAGAGTCTGAGTTTCGATGACCGCAAGGTTGACTGGCTGTTCCGCAACCCGATCGGGGACGGCGGACAGTTCACCGGAGTCTCCAACCTCATTATGAAATACGGTGTCGTTCCGTCCGATGTTATGCCTGAGACCTACTGCGCCAACAACACTTCCCAGATGCGCACCCAGATCGCCACCAAACTGCGTGAGGACGGCTTGAAACTTCGTGACGCGGCCGCGAAGGACTGCCCGGCGATGAAGACCGAGATGCTTAAGGAGATCTACAGGATGCTTGTCCTCTGCCTCGGCGAACCGCCGGTTGAGTTCGAGTGGACCTGCTACGACTCAAAGGGCAACTTCGTCAGCACCAAGACCTACACCCCTCAATCCTTCTACAATGAATATGTAGGAGCGGATCTTGAGAACAACTACATTATGGTGATGAACGACCCTACCCGTGAATATGGCAAGGTCTATGAGATTGACTACGACCGTCACGTCTATGACGGACAGAACTGGCTCTACATCAACCTTCCGATCGAGAGGATCAAGGAGATGGCCATCGCCTCCATCAAGGACAACACGGCGATGTACTTCTCTTGCGACGTGGCCAAGTTTATGGACCGCCAGAAAGGTACCCTTGATCTTAACAACTTCGACTACGGCTCTCTTTTCGGAACGACATTCCCGATGGACAAGCGCCAGAGGGTGCAGACACACGCCAGTGGCTCGTCGCACGCTATGACCCTCATCGCTGTGGACCTTAAGGACGGTAAGCCTGTGAAGTGGATGGTGGAGAACAGCTGGGGTGCCGATTCCGGCTACAAGGGCAACCTCATTATGACTGACGAGTGGTTCGACAACTATATGTTCCGTCTCGTGGTCGAGAAGAAGTACGTTCCTTCGGACGTTATGAATATGCTCAATCAGAAGCCGACACTCCTCCCGGCTTGGGACCCGATGTTCCTTCCGGAGGAATAAGCATTACGGTCGCTGAACTTGTGGTTCGACAGGCTCACCAACCATCGAAGCGACCATTCTGATAAACGAAAGATCCCCGTGCACTGAGGTTGTTCGGCAAGCTCGCCAACCGCTGAGTGCACGGGGATTTCCTATCCGTTTTTCAATAGTTTACATACGTGTCCAAGTGACCGTCTCCGAGAATCCCATCTTGGAACCTTTCAAAGCCAGTGTCTTGGAATCCTTGAACCAGGCCTTCAGGCTGGCGTTGATTCCGCGCACTGGATCATAGATGTTGGCCCCACTCCAGACCTTGGCCGTGGAATCGTACTTCAACCCCTTGAAGATCACGATCTTGTCGCAGTCCACATTCCTGAGTGACTTGTTGGGATTCTTGCTGTCCTTGCGGACCGTCCCGTCTTTCTCAAGACGGTTCTCCACCCAGTAGATCTGAGCCGTGTAAGTGCCGTCGGCCCCTTTTGAGATCTTGACCTTGCTCTTCTCCCCTTTGAACTCGACGAGATAGTTCCCGACGATGCTGTCCGCAGAGGAGTTCGGATCGTCAGCCGCAGGCGAGTCCATAGTGATGCCGTTCTCCGTAAATGAAGGGTTGGCCGGCTCAGCCGCAAGGCCTTCCGCTTGTGCGGAATTGATCATTAATGACGTTTCCGCCGCCGTAGTGAGCACCGGAAAGAAAGCCATCGAAGCGATGACGCAAAGTGCGCGTGTGAGTTTTCCTTTAATATTCATAACTTCTAATTTATTGTTAATTAAATAGTAACGTTGCGGGAAAAGTGAGTCGGCATATTCATTGCACGTCACCCTTCGTCCGCGGTAGGGGAGTGAAGCCATTTTTGTGCCGCGGCCTTGAATATTCGACAATTTGAGTTAATTTTGTCCTCAAATGAACACAGGACTTGTAATATTCGATTTTGACGGCACGCTTTGCGACACCCGGAAAACCATTGTCAGGACGCTCCGTATGACGATGGAGAAGCTGTGCCTGCCGGTGGCTGAGGAGGATGTCTGCGCCGCGACGATCGGCCTGCCGCTCAGCGAGAGCTTCAGGACCATATTCCCGTCATTGACCGTGGAGCAGGCGAATGAATGCGCTGAAGCCTATAGGGACATATTCGAGGTAAACAAAAAGCTGCTGGTGCCGACGGTCTTTCCGCACGTGACGCAGACGCTTCGGGAGTTGAGGCGGCGTGGGTTCACGCTGTCTATCGCTTCGTCCCGCTCCAACCGTTCGCTGATGGATTTTGTCAGGACTTTCGGTTTTGACAAGGAAATTTCGCTTGTGCTCGGTGCTGACAATGTAAAGAAGGCGAAGCCTGATCCGGAACCGGTGTTCTTGACTCTGAAGGGGTTAGGGTTCGGGGCGGGGGAGACCCTCGTTGTCGGGGATATGCCCTATGACATTCTGATGGGCAAGCGTGCGGGGGCCAGGACCTGCGGTGTGACCTATGGCAACGCTTCCCGTGAGGAACTCGCCGACTCAGGGGCGGATTATCTCATTGACGACTTCGCTGAGCTTCTGGGGCTGGACTGGTTTTGATTACTTCCCGTTAGGAATCACAATCTGGTAGGTCCTCCCGTTCTTGTTAAGCAGCTTGTCGTCCCGCAGCCAAAGATTCGCCTCCTTGAGCTGGAAATACGTCACCCCGTGCTCCTCTGCGAAATCCACCAGACTCGCGATGCTCCCGCTGACCGTAACCACCTCTTTTGGAGAGTAGTACGGGTACTTCTCGAACGACTCCACCTTGAACCCGAACGCTGCCGGATTCTCAAAGAACATCTTCGCCGACAGCACCCTGAACATATATCTCGAAGTCTCTTCGACCATCCACAGATCCAGCGCTGACTTTTGCCTCTGGCTCTCCAACCGGCGGGATATTCCCCCTTGCCCCGCATTGTAGCTCGCCGCCACCGTCATCCAGTCTCCATATTTCTCATACGCCCGCTTCAGGTACTTGCACGCTGCCTCAGTCTCCTTCTCGATGTTGTACCGCTCGTCCACCTCGCCATCGATGACCAGCCCATATTCCTTTCCCGTAGTCTTCGTGAACTGCCAAAGTCCGGCAGCTCCCGCCGATGAATATGCCTTCGGGTTGAGGTTGCTTTCGATCGCCATAAGGTACTTCAGGTCATCTGGAATGCCATATTTCTTGAGAATCGGCTCCACCTGCCTGAAGTAGCGGTCCGACTTCTTGAGCATCAGAATCGAGTTCGAGTGCATATACGTGAATGAGATCAGCTCCCGGTCCATCCTCTCGTAAAGGTCGCTCCTGCTGAACCGCACCGTGTCCCCGGCGAACACCACCTGCCTCGGCACCCCCGGCGCCTTGAAGTGAATGTCCTGTTGTGAATATGCCTGAGCGGCCGCTGTCCCTGATGCCGCCGCCCCACCCGCCAGAGCCAGCAAAACCGCCGCCCCGCTTATGAATATCCTGTTGTGTCTTAATGCCATAGCGTGTGTTGTTTATTGTTATGTTTGTTTTAAGCCCGCGGCCCGGAAGTCACTTAGTCATCCTTGCCGCCCGCCGCCTTGTTATCATTGTCGCAAGGGCCCGCCATTGCCGTCATTGTAGTCGTCATTGTAGTCGTCATTGTAGTCGTCGCTGCCGCCGTCGTTGTCGCTGTCCTTGCCGTTGCCATTGTCGTTGCCGCAAGCCCTGTGGCATCCTTGCCGGAAGCCTTGCCGCTATTATTGCCAGCGACTTCGCTACTGTCCCCGGCCGGAGTCCCGTTGCAGTCCTTGCCGGAATCTGGCTGCTGCCTTTACAGTAAGTTTCATTGCTGCCATAGCTGGAAACCCCGTCGCTATCCTTGCCGGAATTCCAACTGTTATCTTAACCGCAAGACAAATTTAGTGAAATGAATCCGTTTCCCGAAAGAGATTCCTCCAATTCCCCAATGAAATCTCCGAGTGTCCCCCTTATAAACCCTTCCAGGTGCGAAAAATCGTCCGCACCTAAAACTTCATTCCACTGATAGTGATTGTGTTAGTGTTCCAAGTGCGAACATATTCACACACCTGAGAGTCGGTGGCCTCGTTACAAAGCGTTCTATTGGCTCCCCAGACCCCCAGGTGTGAAAAACCAAACGCACCTGGAACCGCATCCGCTTGATATCTAGTGTGTTGGTGTTCCGGGTGCGAACATATTCACACACCTGAGAGTTGGCAACATCGTTACAGAGTGTTCTATTGGCTCCCCGGACTTCCAGGTGTGAAAAACCAAACGCACCTGGAACTACATCCGCTTGATATCTAGTGTGTTGGCGTTCCAGGTGCGAACATATTCACACACCTGAGAGTCGGCAGCTTCGTTACAAAGCGTTCTATTGGCTCCCCAGACCCCCAGGTGTGAAAAACCAAACGCACCTGGAACTACATCCGCTTGATATCCAGAGTGTTGGTATTCCAGATGCGAGCATATTCACACACCTGAGAGTTGGCGGCCTTGTCACAGAGCGTTCTGTAGGCACCTCGGACTTCCAGGTGTGAAAAACCAAACGCACCTGGAACTACATCCGCTTGATATATAGCGCGTTAGTATTCCAGGTGCGAGGGTGGGGACCTACCCCGGGACGTTAGAGTGTCGCGGTGGAAGTTGGTCAATAGGGATACGACTCCGGGAACTAAAATGTTTAGTTCTTTCCTTCGGAATCTCAGAACACGTGACTTTAAGACGGGCGTTAATCTCTGGGAATTTTGATGTAAGTTCTTGATTATCATTGATGTATGTATGACTTTGTTTGTGACGTTGTATCTAAATGCAATTGATTAATAGTCAGTTGGTTAACTATGGAATTTTGTTAAAGGAGTACTTTTGTAAAAATGTTCTCCAGGGATGGAGGGGACATATTGTGTAAGGTTTAATAATGAGTTTGAATTTAGAAACAATTACAAACAATATGAAAAAACATCTAACTGTAATGGCAATGGCGGCGCTGGCGGCAATTCCGGCGCTGGCGCAGCAGCCGTCTGTAAAGACCGACACTACGGTCACGGTGGAGTACCACACCGGGAAGAACAGAGTGGAGACGGCGGGATTCAAATCTAATTGGTTTATCGGAGTGGACGGCGGAGCGCAAGTTTACTTCGGAGAGTTTGATTCAGAGTGCAAGTTCGGGGACAGACTCGCTCCTGCGCTTAACATTTATGTCGGCAAGTGGTTCACACCGGCTGTGGGTGCCAGGCTGGGTTATAGCGGCATCGGACAGAGAGGTGCGACAAAGGCATTCAATCCGCATCACTCCACGGGCGAAGGTGTCCCGGGCAAGGACGGATGGGGCTCAAACCTTGAGCAGCAGAAGTTTAATTTCTTCAATATTCACGGAGATGTTCTGTTCAACCTTTCGAATATGATCTGTGGCTACAAGTCAGAAGGACATTTCTGGAACTTTACGCCATTCGTCGGATTGGGATGGGCTCACGTCTATTCAGAGGCTCCAAAGGACAACGAGATAAGTGCTAATGGTGGTATTATCAACAGTTTCCGAGTTTGCGACGCTCTTGACTTAAATGTCAATGTTCACGCTATGATGATCAACGAAGCTTTTGACGGTGACACAGGTGGACGCTGGGGCGAGGGCAACCTCTCCGCCACACTCGGTCTGACCTACAAGTTCAAACCGCGCGGATGGGAAAGAGGCAAGACGGTGAAGGTCGTTGAGACTACTGACATCACCCAGTACCAGATCGCCCTCGCCGAACTGAAGGCAGAGCGCGAGCGTCTTGAGAAGGAACTCTCCGAGCTCAAGTCTAAGCCGGAGATCGTCGAGACCACCAACACAATCGCCTCACCTTATTATGTCAGGTTCGAACTCGGTAAGAGCGAGCTCAGCAAGGAGGCACGCGTGAACCTCGGACTCCTCGCCGAGATCCTCAAGACCACCGGAGCCAAGTTCACCGTCAGCGGCTATGCGGACGCCGCCACCGGCAACAAGAAGATAAACGAGAAACTCAGCCAGGAGCGTGCTCAGGCCGTCTATGACTGCCTCACCAAGGAGTTCGGAGTCCCAGCATCGCAGCTTGACCTCGACAGCAAGGGAGGAGTTGACAATATGTTCTACGATGACCCGGCTCTCAGCCGCGCCGTCATCACAAGAGCGAAATAACAATAGAATGAAAAGCTATTTGAATATGAACAAGAAAGCAATTTACACATCCCCACTGACCACCCTCACGGTCGTGGAGATGGAGGGACAGATCTGCGGAGCGTCTGCGGATATAAAAAACCTAGAAGATAAAACAATCGGGCAGATCAACGAACAAGGCGTTGACTCTGGTTCTATGACCGGAGGAAGTTTTGAGAATGATTGGAATCAGTCATCTAATTAAGATTAAATCCTATGAATATGAAAAAATACTATATGATTGCTGTCGCAGTTTTGTGCCTGGCAAGTTGTGCGGATAACAAAGAAAACATTCCGGCTGCTGTAAAATCTGGTGATGAGGTGGCATTCTCGGTTTCTATGCCAGCTAAAACAAGAACAGCCTATGGTGACCTTGGAACCACAAGTCGTCCGGTGTATTGGAAAGACGGTGATTTGATCGAGGTCGCCAGCCCGCAATGTATGGATGGACGTAATGTAGCCCAATATAAAGTAAATACTGAAGACTCAGAAAACTTGAACTACGCCAAGTCCCTTGATAGGACTGGAGCGTATGGTGTTCAGTGGGGAGAAACCGCTGCGACAGACTGTAAGTTCTATGCGGTATATCCATCCTCTGAAATGACTATCAATGGATCTTCCGTTGTCGCTAATCTTTCAATAGCGTCCACACAGACTGTGACGCTGAAAAAGAACGCTGACGGCAATGCTTATGAGCCTGACACCGAAGATATGGTGAATAACATTATGTATGCGCAGCCATTGGAAGGCCAAACACAGGTTATTGTCGATGAGGCTACAGGAAATACAACAGCTAATTTGCAGTTTAAGCCATATTCTACAGTACTTCATTTTAATATGGCAGGCTGGAATTTGACAAGTACAGTTGGACAGAGGAATATGGTTATCTACTCTGTAACAGTCACAGCCAATAACGCTATTGCAGGTAATTTTGATTTGACATTGAAAGATGATGCCTCTGAGCCAACTGTTGGGACAGCGACAAACACATCTAACGCAATAACTGTAGAATTTAAGAGCGGAGAATTAAGAGGAGTGGATATTGATCCGAACGTGCCATTCAGTTTTGATATGTTCCTGCTTCCAAATGCAGGTATGTCAGTTGATGAAAATTGGACTATAACAGTGAACACATCTGCTGGCAAATGGACAAAGAACCTGAAGAATGGCTCAACCGCAAATAAACTTACTCCTGGTAGCATTCACGTTCTTCCAGAGTTGCCAGCCTTTAGTGTTGACAATAGTTGGAATTACAATCCGTCAGCGTGGATTGCAGACCTTGATGATAAGATTTATTTCACGGAAATTTCGTTGTCAGGAGCGTGGTATTGTTATTCCAATAAAACAGATAATAGTACGGCTGAAGATATATACCAAAACACAGGGATTGAGAATCAATTTGATGCTGGTGTAAGGGCTTTTTATATAGAAACCAAAGTAGGAAAAATTACAGACGGTCGTCCTACAACAACTAATGCAACTGTAGTTGTATCTGGAACTGGAATAGCATATCTTAATGGGGATGGCCTTACATCACCAACATTTCGATCCAATATTGCTAGGTCAATAAATAATGCAATTATAAAAATAGCAAATAAAGTAAAGGGGACACAAGAATTCGCTGTTTTGACTTTGGCTTTTGCAGATGGTGGTACATTCGGAGTAAATGAAACGTGGAGAGGAATATGGATAAGTAAGATTAAAGATGTCTTGGCTGAAACAGACGTTGCGAATGCACTAAATAAATGTTGATGAAAGCGAATTTGCAGCCATACCTGCACTATTTTCCTACACAACATATAATTGGTCGAATAGTTCTTTCGTTTCCACTTTGAAGTGGAAAGGTAAACCATCAATGGCAAACACTGACATAAATCCATCTTCTAACGAATTTTATTGGAACTATACAGTTGCTAATAGAACGTCATCAAGTACAGATGAACATCCTGTACTTGATGATAGAAAGGAAGCAATCTCACAAATCATCTTAAATTCATATGAGGTTCATCGAGCAGGAAGGAACAACCTTTGGGGTATGGTAGGAGCAGGAGGATCATTGTTTAGTACGCTTTCAGCTAAAGATGGAGATCCTTCCAGTGTATCAGATGTACTGAATGGGCATCTTGCTGATGCCATCAATCAAAAAGTAGATGCAGGTGAAGCTTCGCCTATGGGTATGGTGTTCGTAAACTTTGTGACGGATACGGAAGGCCAAAAGCTTATTGAGGCGATCATACGAATGAACAGCCGATTTGAACTTGGCAGGAAAACGGACAATAACGACACTCCAACCCCTGTTCAGTCGGCGAAGGAGGGCTACAGCTCCGGGTTCAATGTTGACACGGAGAACTGGAAGGCTTTCTAAGGAAACGGAACACCTTAAATTGGATTTAAATAGCCTATGATTAAACGGAAAACGTCTTTCCCCGAGACGTTTTCCGTTGATCATTAAGAATCTGGGCTGATGAACTGCTGACACGTTGTAATTAATGGATGCGAGTCAACATATTCAGAGAAAAAGTCAGCATTGCTTCGCTAAAGGCTGCAAGGTAACGAAAGTTAAAATATTCAGATAACATTATGAAGAAGAACCACTTCGCGTCAGCCGCCGCCATTTGTGCCGGGCTGATATTCAGTGCCTGCGAAAGCGAACTGAATGAATGTAAGACGAACAACAATGACATCATCGCGGGAGTCGAGGAGGCTGCGGCCACTCGAACCTGCATTGATGGAGATCCGGCAAACGCTGACGGGTCTGTGGGTCTGCTGTGGACATCCGGCGATGAGCTTGGAGTGTTCGCCTCGAAGGATGGCAATCAGGTCAAGTACACGAAGAAGACCGACACCAAAGAGGCTGAGGCTGTCTTCACGACGACGGCCACCGACTTCACGCCGCTGTATGCCTACTATCCGTACAACTCGGCGAATGAGGGCCGCCCGGTCACATCACTTTATGGCACATTGCCTTCGACACAGGAGATGACCAGCGGCAATATCTCCGGCGACTATAAATATGGCCGTGTGCAGGAAGGCACTGCTGAGTCGGGCTACAAGTTCGTATTCCAGCACTTCTTATCCATTGTGAATGTCTCAATCGACGCGACGGGAACAGTACTGGCTGACGATGTGCTTAAGGCTGTAACACTCAGTGTGAAGCGTGGAGATACTGATGTTAAGCTCTGCGGCAATTTCATATTCAACGTCCTTAAGGGTGGGTGGTCGCTTAACGGCAACGGCTCAACAACCTTGACTATGGATTGGGGCGAAGGCGCTTCGCTCGCTTCGAAGATCGAACGCTACATCAGCGTCTTCCCGGAAATCAAGAAGGGTGACATACTCAACTTCACGTTCACTACGGATAAGCACACCGCCACGCTCAGCGTAGATTGCATCAGGGACCTCAAGAAAGAGCAGATGTACTCCTTCCCGCTTACGCTCAGCAATTTCAAGGACAAGATTGTCATCGATGGGGGCAAGACGGATCCTGAGCCAGAGGTCACTACGGGGACGTTTACTTGCGCATCTTACAATGTGGATGGGCTTCCAAAGAAGATTGGCATCTTCTCCATTAACTCGGAAGGCCCTGGAGAAGACGGCACCACTAAAATTGGAACTCTGATTAATCAGTCATCTCTGTGGGATTTCTTCGGCGTTTCGGAGGATTTCACCAACCACTCCACTTTGGTGAGCGGGCTGCCTGAGTTCACCTTCGGCACCTACGGGGGCAATTACACCACGAGGAGCACCGACGGCATCAACCTTGCCTGGCGCAGCGGCGAAGGTGTCAACGCCACGAACGAGACCCGCGTCAAGTTCAGCAGCTCCTATGGCGGCCTCACAGCCGGTGCCAACACCAGCATAACCAAGGGCTTCCGCTACTACCTCGTCACCCTTAAGGACGGCACCCAGATCGATGTTTACATAACCCATATGAACACCTACAGCTCGTCCGGCAGCGGCCATATCAACGCCCAGCACGCCCAGCTCAGTCAGATCGCAAACTACATCATCGCGCACCGCAACGGTCGCCCGGCGATCCTGATGGGCGACACCAACCTCCGCTACACCCGCCACAAGATCGAGGAACTCTTCATCAACGCGATCAACGCCGTTGACGGCCTGACTGTCGCGGACCCGTGGATTGAATATCCAAGAGGAGGTGTCTATCCTGACTATCCTGGCAAGTCGATTATGGCCTACCCGACCACAGATCCGGACGATGACTGCGGTGCGGACGGCAACGGCTATGGCTACTATCACGGCGAGGTGGTTGACAAGGTCTTCTACATCAACGACTCCGCCGCCCCGACCCAGATCAAGGCGAAAGGCTACCTCTGCGACAAAAAGGGCTATGACGGCCTCGCCGACCACTACCCGGTGGTGATTGAGTTCAGCTACACAACCAAGAAGTAGGAATACTCACGTAAGATTGTTTGCCGCTCCGTACCGTTGTCTGTACGGAGCGGTTTTCTGTCAGGAGGAGCCACTTAGAGGTTGCTGGTACTCTTCGGCTGCTTACTTTATATTCATTGCTTTACACCTTGCTTGACCCAGATGAGCCGTGAGGTGTCGTAGCCGCGTCGGCTGGCTTCCTCAATGATTTTGTCGAGCTTGGACTGTGGCAGCGATGGGGTGCGTGAGAGAACCCAGAGATATTTGTCTGATGAACTGCCGACCAAGGCTGCGCTATAGTCTTCGTCGAGCATCAGGATTCGGTAATCTGAATAGAAAAACATAAAGAAAGAGACCTTCAGCAGGGCAGGATGCGACTTCGGCTCCGGTTGTTTTGCTTTCCCTCTGACGGTTTTGGACTTGTTATCTTTCCAACCGGAGTTCAGCACTTCGATTTTTCCATCTTTCTTAAGAATATATTCGGCTGTCACATAGTTCATTCCTCTTTCAAACGAATGGTCAAATCTTGCGATTTCGTACCAGGTACCGAGATAGCGTGAAAGATCGAGAGAAGCAACGGGAGTGTTGTCAACATCGCCTGCGTGCAGATGCGATGGCAGCAGTGTCATCATCGACACTATCGCCAAGAGTTTAAGAGTGCGTACCATAATACAAGTGCTTTTATGTGGTTAAAATTGTCAAACTCATTCTCACGTGCAAATATGGTGCCTTGGAGAAGTTAGCTCTTTCTGGATCAGAAGGTTATTGCTGCGAAGATCCACCGAAGGATTTATGTTGCGTTCTTCGGGAATGCTTTTCGTGCAAAACGTCGTCCGAGGGTATGGTGGGAACTTTTGAGGAACGTTTTCCGCACAAAACGTCACCCGAAGGTGTCGCCCAGCACTCTTCGGGAACGTTTTCCGTCCAAAGTGTCGCCCGAGAGTGTTGTATGACCCCCTTCGGCAGCATTATTCGCACTAAATGCTACCGAACAGATCCGAAAAAAGCAACGCAGCCCCAACGGCCTGCGTTGCTTAAGCATCACAGCTCTATGACTCGTACTCTTTTATTTCCTGAAATTATTGTCGATGATAGCCTGTGGCAGGAGGTCGCCATAGACCTCGTAGCGGCCAGACTTGAAGTTGCCGACCCAGTCCATCATTATCATTCCTGTGGAGGCGCACTCGCCATTGATCAAACGACGGTAAACGGTCGGATTGTTGTTCGCCGCGTTCTCACGGTAAGTGTTGTCCGTCGAGAGAATGCCTGTGTAGCCGGACGTGTGGTTGATAGTCCAGGCGTTCTCGGAGGCATTGTCCGCCGCCCAGTCCATAAAGTCGCTCACCGCCTTGACCTTTACTTCCGGCTTCTCGACGTGGTAGTAGTCCTGCACTCCAAGCACACCCGTCGCCACACGGCTCGTGATTCTGGCGCTGGTGGTGCCTTCCTCGGCGAAACTCCATCCTGAGATATACCCGCCGGTTATCGGCTGGTCTGCGTAGGCGTCACGAGACAGGATCAGAATCTTGCCGCGAAGGTCGCCTACTGTCAGGTCAGGACGATAGTCGATACGGAACCTTGACGGGAACGTCTCCTCACTGCCAAGGAATTCCGTCATAAGGGAGTTCCAGACCGAGCGGTCGTTATAGGTCGGGCTGCCGTTCTCGAACTGCATTATGACCACCGCGAACTCGGACGGGTTGGCGTCAATCTTGTTCATCAGCGTCTAACCTTCCACCCCACTTTGTGTGGAATTTTCCCCGTATCACACACGAACCAATCTGATATTACCATTTATTGAGATTGGTGATGGTTCTGTTGAGGTTCTCAAGACGCTTGTTGTAGCAGTACTTGAGGTTGTCCATCACGGCGTCGAACTCCATATTCTCGTCACCGCACAGCCAATGCTCATCCAGATAATTACCGACCTTCCAAATCTTTCGGTTATACTCATCAGAAAGCCTGTTTGCGGTGCGCCTCTCCTCCACGACTCTGTTGGCGACATCAATCAAGTCTGGGTAGACATCCGCCCAGCGAGCCTTGACTCTAGTGATGTAGTTCTGATCCTTCATCAACAGAGGCCACCACATATAGTACCTCCTTGGGTTTTCATTATATTTAATGGCTCTTTCGATGAGAAGTGAACTCCATGTGTGATAGTAGTAAGCGTTCTTTTCCGTGTCCACATTCGTGAAGTTCTGGCTGTCAAAGTCCCACACTGGCCCGGCGCTGAGTTTTCCGTCCCCGTCCTTGTACATATAGACACTCTTTGGATGCTGGATCTCGTCGTTCATCGCGATCTCGTAGACAAACCAGTAGTCGATCACTGAGTTGATGTCGAGACTCTTGTAGGCCTCTGTGTAATAACCATAAGTAAGGTTGCTCTCGATGGCGTTGATGTAGGTTTTCAGATTCTCGAAAATCGCGCTGCCATCATATGTGGTGCCATTCTTCGCTGTAACCTTGAAGTCATCCTTAAACAAGCAAGGCAATTCACGCATCGTGGTTTTGAATCTCCAGGTCTCGTCGAAATTATTGTCGAACTCGATAAGGTAGCTGCAATCCTTCACGGTAGGGCTGGTGTTTTTCTCGACAACATCCTCAAATATCGGGTTTGTCATTTTCAGCCTGTTATTATTAATCTTGATCTGCTCGCAAAGAAGATAGTTCCCCACATGGATGCCATTTATGACAAGTTCGACATTCTCTCCCGAAGGATTCCAGACCAATCCCTTACCTAAGGTGCTTCCGTCCGTCGGTCCGTTGATGAAATGGTTCTGGATAGTCTGGGCGATGTTGAACGCCAGATAGTTACGAATGAGTGACATGTCCGTCCACGGAGAGAGCAGAATCCATCTCTTGTGCTCCTTCATCCCAAGGATGCCCGCCTTTTTGTTCAGCTTGATAGCCATCGGCCTCTTGTCGTAATTGGATGACGTGTTTCCTCTGAGCCTGATGCTGCAACCGGCCTTATTCAAGTCTGCTACACCGTTTTTGTAGACAGCGATGTCGTCGGCCTCGCTCCAGTCCGTGTCCTTGGCAGGGATGGCGAAGTCAAGGAAGCTGACTGTTCCCGGAGTGTTGACGTTGACGACAACCACCGGCAGTCCGGTGTTGTTCACAGAAACTGTGAACGTGCTCTTCTCTGTCCCGTCAACAAGGGTATATTCAACAGGATTCTTGAAGTCTTGTGTTGAGACACCGCTCTCCTGAAGCTCACCGTTGCAGTAGACTTTCACCCCTTCCGCCACGGTGAAGGTAGGGGCAAGAGTGAAGTTGTAAAGATAAGGGATGCAGCATGAAACCGTGTTGAGAGTCTTGTCTATGTCGCAGGTGAAATCCTCGGCAGCTTTGACTTCCGTCTTCGTTGTGCTTGTGTTCAGGACAGCTGTCTTCTTCAGAAGGCTGGCCTCGTTGTTAGCAATCTCGAACTTGAAGCTCTCGAATGCCGGCGGATTGGCGTCAAGGTTCCCGACCGTGAAGTTATGCTCTTCTTTCAGATTGTCAAGACTTAAAGGAACATCATAACAAACTCCGGCCTTGAAATCTGCAACCGCCTTGACCTCGAATGTGACCTTGTGCACATTGGTCCGGAGCTCGATCTCAATCACATCTCCCTTTTTGATGTCTGGTGCGATCGTGGCGAAGGCGACAGCCTTGTTTCCTACAGCTACTCCACCATCCTCATCGTTTGACAGTTTGATTGTGATTTCGGAAGCGGTCTTGCCGTCAACCGCAGTAAGACCCGAAGCCAGATTGCCTAGGTTCATTGTGAAATCTCCCGTCCACGAACGACCGGCACTGATGCCCGTGTTCTTTTGCCTGAAGATTATGGACTGCAGCTTCTCCGTACTTCCGATGGCGGCAAGCTTGGAGCCGAAAGTCACTTCTGTTTTCAGGATGGAAACCATGGGCTTGAACACGAAGCTGTGGGAGCCGTCGGCTTTCTTGACGGGGGTGTCGCTGGCTTTCACGTCATTGGCGGCTATCGAGGTCGCGTCGGTGTAGGTCTGCACTTTGGCGACGGTGACCGGGATGGCCTTGCTGTCTGTGGCTCCTTCCACGAAAGGGTAGTAAGCAAATTCAGGATTGTCTCCGGTCATTTTACCGGAGAACAATCCTGATGCTACAGCAGTGGTGAACGTTCCGTGGAACTCTGCGTTTTTGGTGGATTTGCCGAACACCCCGATCTTGTCACCGGGTGACCACATTATTCCAAGTGATCCATCCTCTGTCGGTTCGATGTCAAGTTGTGTTCTTGTCACGGGCGGCCGCAGGAGTTCTCCTGTCAAAGTGATCTCTTCAGGGACTGAGAGCCGCATCTCATTGTTGTTGACACAAGATGCGGTCATGAGTGCCGCGGATGCCATCAACGCAAAATCCAAACGAATTCGTTTCATCATTTATGTGTTGTTTAAAAATTAACCTATTCAGTCATAGGTTAGTTTCAGGTCGTAGCCTTTGCTACAGGCCGAATCCCGTCCCTCCGCTTCCGTAGGAGGAGTCATAGGATTTTGTGACAGGATCAGCGTCACGAACGCAGCGGATTCTAAACTCCGAGTCTTTTTGTCCATGGCCTGTGGTTATGATAGGATTGCCGCTCGTATTGTCTTTCATAATGTAATATATCATGTGTATATCCTGACCGTATTGATTTCGATCAAACTTGGTTTTTGCTGCATAAAACGAGCCCGTGCTTCCTCCATTTGAAAGATTAGGAGTAATCTCCTCCCCGCGGTATAACTGAATAAAGTAAAGCTCTTTCTCATTCGGGATTCTCCACTTTCCCAAATCGGATTTGTCTGTTTTTTCAGTGTAGTACCTCTCGCAACTATCCCCACTAACAATCTCATCGTATGTGAATGTGTTCTTGATTGTTGTATAGTTGACATTTATCTCATTCAGATAAAGCTGGCTGCTACTTGTATACCAGTTATTATAGTAAAGCCGTACGTATTTTACAGACTTATCAAGATTGGTTGTCACGGTAACATCAGTAGTATTCACTGTGCCAATGTCTGTCCAAGTGGTTCCATCTGATGAAATCTGTAAAGTCTGATTTTGTGGAGACTGCGTAGACTGTTTAGATAAAACACGAACTGATGTCACCTTGACAGGGGCGGAAAATGTAAGCAGCACAAATCTACCGCGTCTTTGATAATCGTTCGATTGCCAATATGTATCTTCATTGCCATCCACCAAATTGCTTATTTGTCCTGCATTAGTTGTGTAATTAGTCGAAGCCGCTATTGTTACATCAACATCAGCCGTCAAATCATTCTTGGCGATTGTGAAAGCTCTCGGCAATGTGCTGGAAGGGTCGGAGTGCATGTGTTCCGGGTACTCTCCTTCCTGTGTGTTGGTTCTCAGCGCTTCGTCCTTAATGCCTGTGATTGTCACCGTGTAGTTGTCATTTGTCGATGAGATGGCCGAGACATCGTCGGTTCTGTCGGTAAGGTTTCTTACGCAGCGTACCTTCGCAGCCCCGCCTTCAGCGGAGCCGACAGCCGTGCCTTCATAAGCCCACCATATGCGGTAACCACCTTTCATACTTGTGACGTAGTTTTCGTGTTCGAACGTTATGTCAGTTGGAATCGACTTCATTCCGCACCACAGGTAGATGTACTGGCGGTAAGTAGGGACGTACCACTTGATCTCGTCCTGGTCAATCGTGCCATTGCCGTTGAGGTCTCTGTTTCTGGAGAGACATTGGTAAAGAGGGTTTGCTCCTTTCGCGGTCATGATCTCGCTTGCTGTAGGAGCGGTTGAACCGGTGAATCCGTTATTTGTGATGTTGACAAAATCCGTCCAATTTTGAGACGATGCGTTTTGGACTATGGCGCGGGTGTTTGTCAATCCGTTTTGCGCATTTGTCCCGAGGTCCTGGTAATCGGTGCTTTCGCTAAAGGTATTATCCGGTGTCTCCTCCACAGTCTCCAACCCGAACGGATTGCCGGCATTGTCGTTGTAGAAAGTCTTGATGGACTTCTGCTTGAGCGTGAATCCATTACCTTCTACGTACGTGCTTTGGCCGTCTTGGCTTATATTGGCATTGCCGATAGTGAATGACAAGATCCTGTCCTCCGTGTTGACGAAGTCCTTGTAAGGCTTGTCATTGTAGAAGTACTCGTCCACGTAGGCCTGCGTGTAGACATTGTCTCCGCTTATTATGCAGTGTGTATCGTTATCGACCTTTATCTCATCAATCAATTTGTAGATGTTCACCAAGCCGTCGTCTCCGGGATAATTTGCGAATGTTGTCTGACTGGCAGGCCTGCCGAATTTCACCCAGGCGATGTCCTTAAGGTGCGAATCAGTGGATCCTTCCTTAACGGTGAAGGATGTCATCTTTCCTTCTCCTGCCGGTACTGTGCCGCTGACGATGCATTTCTCGATGTTTGTCTTCGAGAATGACAACAGCACATTCTCATAGTGGGAGTCAAGGTTGACGACAACGTGTGGAGAAGGTTTGATGATGTAGCCCTCGGCCCCAGGTTGTCCTTCTACATTCGTTGTCGCTTCTACGATGATGCTGTTGACCCCGTTGACGGTGACCGTGTAGGTGTACTTCGTGTTGCGTTTCACTGAGAAGTTGCCGAAAGAACCGCCCTTGTCCTCCCTCGTGTCGAAGTTCCCGAGGTGGATTGTGTACTTCACGGTTCCTGTCACGGTTCCTTCATCACCGGTTTTTCCCGGACCAGAGTATGTCCCCTCAACCACAACATAAGTGGCATTGGCAGGGGCGTTGGCGAAGGTGTTGTAGTCATCAGCGACCCTTTTTTCCCTGTCAGTGTAGGCCCAGGAACCCTCCTTGTTGGCTGCCTTCTGGACATTCTCCGGCATGTAGAAGAAGAATGTAGGCAGGTTCTCCGCATCCTTTTCATTGATAGGCAAGTCCTTGAATTCCATGAACGAGCCGGCTCCGGCATATTCATCCAGCGCGTTCCTTTCCAGAAGTGTCGAGGAAGTGGAGTAGTTGTAGATGCTGTACTTCTGCGGGGTGAAGGTCACTCCGGAGCCGTTTTTGAACTTGAATATGCTCTTGGAGACGATTCTCTTCAGGTGGAACACATTGTCGAATGTGTTCTCGCCAGGCTTCAGGGTGATTGTCGTGTTGTCGTCGGTGCCGTAGCGCCCCGACATCATCACGGATGTGGAGGTGATGTTACGTCCCGAGGCTGTGATGGTATATTCCTTGAACTCCGCAAGGGTCTTCCCCGCGAGGTTGTTGAGATCGACCACCGTGTACTTGTCGTAGTTGGCGATAGGGTACATGTACCATGTCCCGCTGTAGACCCCGTTGAGCTGCTTCTCGTCAAGATTGATCTTGTAGAGCCAGTTGGTCGTTGTGTTCTCCAGGGTTGGGGCGCCAAGGTCATTCACCTTCACCACGACCGGCTTCGAGTTCGCCCTGTCCGCATCGTAGAAGAGGATCGCCATCTTCTCTATTTTGGTCTCCTGCTCGTCAGTGGCCCTTGTGTTGACAACTTCATCCATCTTCGGAACCTCGACGTTGAATGAAATGCTGACCGGCAGACCTTTCTCCACTTTCGTCAGTTCTACCTCCCGTTGGCACCCGGCGAGGACTGCGGACACCATGAGGGCGGCCGCAAGTGTTCTGTAAGTTTTTTTCATGATATTCATAGATTAATCAAAGGTAACTCCATTCTCGATAGAATCCCAGTCGTCAACCTCGACGTTTGGTGTGTTCTCTTTCGCCTTGATGTTCACGCTGCTGGCGCACACGGAACTCTCGACGGCGACCCGCTCCACCTGTGTGGCTGGGGTCAGATAGCGCTTTCTCGTTGTTGTCTTCTTCATCATAATGTGTGATTAAGGTGCAGGAACAATCTCATCATTAAATTATTTCGCCTTGGTGATGACGGCGCGGCTAAGGGCCGGGTCATCGTAGAACATGTTGTCCACACCTCCCTTGAAATCGAGTTCAAGCAGGTCGGCGGGAACTCCGAACTCCTTGGTGAGGCAGTCGTAGACGGCCTGGGCGCGATTCCGGCTGAGCCTGTCGTTGATCTTCTTGTTGCCGGTCGCGGCGTCGGCGTAGCCGGTCACGATGTACTTGATGTTGTTGGCCTTGATGATCTCGGCGAGCATTCCGAGGTTCACGCGGGAAGCCTTGTTGAGCTTGCTCTTGTTGATCTCGAAGATCACGAAGTAAGGAGCGGCGACCGTGGTCTGCTTCTCGACAACCTGAGGCTGGGCCCTGAGTTCGGCGAGTTCCTTCTCAAGCCGGATCCTTTCAGTTTCGGACTCGCTGAGGGCCTTCTGGAAGTCGGCGATGTTGTTATTGACAGTCTTGACAACGGTCTTGCTCTTGTTCCATCCGCGTGGTGCGATGTTGTAGGTCAGACCAATCGTGGCGCTCAGCACACCTTCGCCCCAGCGATGACCCATCTCTCCGTCGAACCGGTCGTTGACAAACATTCCGCGTACATCGAGGTTTACCGCCCAAGCGTCGCTCAAGCGGAAGTCATTGCTTGTTCCTATGCTTGCGGAAACCTCGTGGGATCTGGACTTGCCGTTGCCTGGCTCATCGAATGTCCAGGCGAATCCCAGACCCGCGTAGAGGCTTGGATTCCAAAAGCGGCCTTCTGCCTTGTAGCCGCAGAACGCATTGCAAAGATTGAGCATGGCATCCATCCTGACATCACCGAACGAGAATTTCTGCTTGTTCAGCCAGTAGCCGTTTCCGCCCTTTCCAGGAACCTCCTTCCCTGTCGAGAACGCCTCGTCCGGACCTTTCTGGGTGGCGCCCCTCATGCTGAGCCCATTGTAGGCGATCCTCGCTCCGACAGCCGGGGTGAACCATTTACCTACGCTTATGTTCAATGCGGGAGCAAGCCTGTCTCCGAATTTCGCCTGTTTGTCGTGGTCTCCGAAATAAATCTGGGCTCCGCCTCCGACATTGATGAACCAGTCATATTTGAAACGATTGGTCTCCACTTTGAATTTGTCTGCGGAATAGATGACGTTGACCGTGGTGTCCGTTTTCACTGACGGCTGGGCAAGTGCCGGGGTTACTGCCAGCATGACTAAAGCCGCTGTAATCAGATGTTTTTTCATATTGTCTTCTTATTAAGTATTTTCTTGAAAACTAATTTGTTATTTTATAATGTCTTGCAGTACTCTAAACCAATCGGAAGCAAAGTTATATATTAATTGGAAAAAATGCAACAAAAAAAGTATAAAAAACTTGTTATCCGTGATTTAAAACGTTTATTCGGTATTCTGCGCTATTTCCAAGTTGGAAGAGGTTTCTTCCAACAAGTTCGGCGGCTACCTTTTCCGTTTCTTTTTCTTGCCATCCACGTAGCCGTACCCGTAGCCATAGCCATAACCATAGCCGTAGCCGTAGCCGTAACCATAGCCGTAGCCGTGATGGTGGTAGTCGGCGCCGTTGAGGATCAGCGACATGTTCGTGAGTTTCCGCTCCTGGTACATGGTCTCGATGTCAGGAAGCTGGCGGCGGTCAAGGCGGCCGGCCCTTACAACGAAGATGGTGATGTCGGCGACTCGGTTGGCGATTGTGGCGTCGGCTACCAGTCCGACAGGCACGGAGTCGGTGATGATGATGTCGTAGCGGTTCCTCAGCTCGGCGAACATCTCGTCCAGCCTCTCGTCCATCAGGAGTTCTGCGGGGTTCGGCGCGATGGAGCCTGACGGGATGAGGTCAAGGCCTTCCACACCGGTCTCGTGGGTGATGATGTCGTCCAGCGCTATGTCAGAGTCGGCCAGGAAGTTGGTGATGCCGACGGTGTGGTGGTGGCTGTGCTTGCCGAACTGTGAGGTCAGGGTTCCCTTACGGATGTCAAGATCCACAAGGATAACCTTCTTCTTGGCAGAGATGAAACTTTTCGCAAGGTTGGCGGAGACGAATGTCTTTCCGTCCCCGGAGCTGAACGAGGTGCACATTATCACCTTGATCTTCTCTTTTCTTGAAAGGAAGGACATGTTCGTGCGGACAATCTTGAACGCCTCCGAGGCGAAACCCTCATTGTCCTTGTCCTGTTCCGGAATCACTCCGAGGAACGGTGCGGTGACTTTGCCCTGGATGTCTTTCCTGGTGTGGATCCTCGTGTCCAGGAACATGATCATCAGGAAGATGACTCCCGGCACGGCCAGTCCGAGCAACAGCCCCAGAAGCAGGATCTTGTTCCTGCTCGGGGCGATCGGATCGCCTGGCCCGGAGGCTCCGTCGATCACCCTCGCGTTGTTGTCCACCATCGCCTGGGAGAGGGCGTTCTCCTCGCGCTTGTTCAGGAGGAAGAGGTAAAGCGACTCCTTGATCTTCTGCTGGCGCTCGATCGAGAGCATCTGGCGTTCCTTGGTAGGGATGGACGAGACGCGGGACTGTGCCTGTGACTCACGCGACTGCGCGTCGTTGCGGCGGACATTGATGCTGACGATCATGTTGTCCACGGCCCTGATGATGGACTGTTTCATCGCTCTCAGCGAGGTGTTCAGTTCCTCCACGATCGGGTTCTTCTCGCTGCTGTCCTCGATGAGCTTGTCGCGGCGCAGCTTCACGGTGTTGTACTGGGCGATCTGGCTCTCGATGTTCATGTCGCTGATGCCCGTGTTGGCGGGGATCAGGTCAATTTCCCTTGTCGGGTCCGTGAGGTAGTCCTTGATGTAGGTGGCCAGGCGGAGCTGGGTCTCCAGCTCCATCACGTTGGTGTTGTACTTCTGGGACTCTCCGACATACATCCCGGCTGTCGTCGCGATGTCCACGATCCGGTTCTCGCGCTTGAAGGATTCCAGATGGGACTCCACGCCTCCAAGCTCGCTTTCGATGATGATGAGCCTCTCGTTGATGAACTCGGCGGTGTTGATGGCCACCTGGTTCTTGTCGTTGATGGCCTCCTCGTTGTAGACCGAAATCAGCATATTCAGTACATCCTCGGCCCTTGCCGCGGAGCGGTCTTTGAGCGAGAGGGTGAGGATTGACGCCTCATCCTCTTCCTGCCTGATGCCGAGGCTGGAGGTGAAGTAGCCCACAACCGATGACATCGGATTCTTTGTGATGTGAATATGCTCGCCCTTCCAGGACGTTGTGTAATAGTTGGTCGGTGCGATGACGAGCTTGACTCCCTCGATGTTGACGGTGTCCTTCATCGGGACCGTCCATTTCTTGTCGCTCTCGTCTGATCCGAAGTCGGAGACGATCACCTTGCCGCTGTCCAGCGGGGTCACGACCATGCTCAGCCGCGTCTCGGGAGTCGTGTCCAGGAAGCGGACAGAGACCGGAGACTTCTTGTAGAGTTCCGTCATCTGGAGGCCGTCCTTGACTTTGTAGTCGATGTCGGCGTTGACGCGGCTCACAACCTCCCGCATCAGTTTCTTGGACCGGAACTGGAGGATCTCGTTGGCGACGTTCACCTTGTTGATGTAGTTGTCGTAGCGGTCAAGTCCCGCCGAGGAGATCTTGTTGGACGGATCCTTGATGATCACGGTGGCGGAGCGGAAATAGGTCTTCGGAGTCCTGGCGTACTGGAACCAGGCCAGGCTGCCGAACACTATCACGGAAACGACGAACCATTTCCATTTGGAGAGCAGGAAGAGCAGGATGTCGATGATGTTGACATCCTGATCGTTTCTGCCGGTGGTATTGTTTGTCTGCATATTCGTTGATTATAGGTGTGACGGGACTAGTCTTTTCTGAGTGTCGAGGTTGCCCAGATGACGGAGCTCGCGGCTGTGATGGCGCTCATGAACATTGTGGCGATCTGCATGCTCCTGTCCTCTCTGTCCTTCTTGCCGAACTTAGGCTGCACGTAGATGATGTCGTTCTGCTGCAGGAAGAAACAAGGCGACTGGAGGATGTTGCTGTTGCGGATGTCGTGGAAGTAGATCCGCTTGTCGCCGTTCTCCTCCCGGATGACGGCCACCCTGTCGAGCCTTGCCCTGTTGGTTAGGTCGCCCGCGTTGGCGATCGCCTCCAGCAAGGTGATCCTGCCGCTCTCCACGGTGAACGTTCCGTTCTTGCCCACGGCTCCCCAGACGGTGTACTTGAAATTGAGGAACTCCATGCTCACTATTGGCGCCTTGATGTAGTCGCCGTCGATGATCAGATTCTTGATCCTGTCCGAGGCCTGGCTCAAGGTAAGTCCTTCAAGATGGATGTTTCCAAGGATAGGAAACTCGATGTTTCCCTTGGCGTCGACCTTGTAGCCCGGCTCGTTGGCCGCCGGGGATGACGAGGCTGTTCCGTCCGAGGACATCTTGAACGAGCCGCTCTGGATGTTGAACGGGATGGCGAGCTCCGGCTGCTTGCAGCTGACCGTGATGCCGAGCCTGTCGTTGGCTTGGATCACAGCCTCGTGCGCCGCGTCAAAAGGGTATTCCTGCCCTGGCGCCATATCGTTGAGATAGACGTACTTCTTGGCCGATCCGCATCCCACGGCCGTAAGCAGGAGCATAACCATAAACAAATTCGACAATCTGTTTTTCATTTTATAAGTGATTTTAAATTATTATAGCATATAATGGCAGATTCGTTGTCAGGCAGGCATTTAAGCTCCCCGACAGGAACCAGTTCGATGAGTCTTGCCAATGTGTCGCAAAGCCGTGACTGAAGCGCCGCGTCGCTGTGCACGACCGAGCAGCTCGGAAGAAGCGCGACCAAAGCCGCCACCTCATCTTTTTCCGTGAATATGTCAGCGTCGCCCTGGACGAGGCGGACAATGCCTCCGATGGGGGAGGACTCGTTGCGGTAGCACTGTGTCTTGCCGCTCCACGGAGTTCCGAACGCGACGGCCTTTCCGTCAACGAGGCGCACCGCCGGATTGTCATCGTTGAGCAGGCGAGATCCCGGAATATTCCGAAGCCACAGCCGTGCGTGCGTGCTTTTGCCGGTGCCGCTCTTTCCGAGGAAGAGCCAGGCCTTGCCGTCCGCCGCGACCGCCGAGGCGTGGATGGAGATGCCGTCCCTCCGCAGAATCGCCTGCGCGAATGCGATGCGGAGCATAGAGGTCAGCACAAGCCCGCAGTCGGGGGAGTCCGGTGCGACGGAGGCGGTAATATTCGTAAAATCAGCGTTTGCTATGAATATGCCGGGGCGGGGGACAGCGCCTCCATTTGCGGTGGCGCAGTTTGCCAGAGCGTCGTTTCCGCTCTCACTGCCAGAGTTTTGCCTCTCCTCCGGGTGGTCATACCAAAGTTCGAGGCAGTAGCTTCCATTGGCGGATCTGCTCAGCCTGGTGTGCCCCATATCATTGTCATCCACCTCCGCCAACTTGGCTTCCTCCGGCACCTCAATCGCTTCAGCCTGAAGAGTAAAGCGGAACAGCGTCTCGCTCGTCGAGCCGTCATCCCCGGTCACTGAGCCTGTTGAAGAGTCCGAATCCCCCGAACAACTCCGGAACCCCGCGAACGACGGCAGCAGCCCTTCCACATCATAACACTCGGGCGCGACCACCGTAAACGTCAGTCCCGCCACCTTGTATGAATATGTCCGCTCTCCGCTCATTCCTTAATATCCTGCTTTAGTCCTAAATTCTCTATCTCAAGTACTATTTCTGTTCAGTAAGAATATCAAATTACCTACTTCCTGAACTGCCCCTTGACCAGCCCCCAAAACGTCCAGAACGCCTCCTTAGGCGCGAACCTCAAAGAGAACCCCGCCCTCCTGAGAAACATCCCCGCCGTCTCCAGCTTCCGTCTGCCCGTTCCTTTTCCATTCGAACCAGCCGCCCCCTTGCCTCTGAACTGCCCGAAATTCCCCCCGTCCTCCACAATCCGAAAAAGCGGCCGGTACGACACAACTTTCTCTGAATATGGCAGTTCCTCTTCCGGCAGCCCAATAACTCCCACCAAAAACGAATGCAGCAGCCGGCTCCACTTCAGAATCCCGGCCCTGCGGTAAAGACTGAATATTCGTTCGCCCCGCTCCCGCTTTCCATCCTCTTCGCTGATCCGGTGATATTCAATCGCCAGATCGCACATTTGCCGCAGCCCGATCCCTTTGCCCAACGTGTGTTTAAGAATATGCGAGTTCAGCAGCAGCGCGTTGAGTTCCTGTGAAGGAACCCACAGTCCCTCCGTCAGGTCCGACGGCACATATCCCGGCTCCTCATCAAGTTCCGGAATCCATTTCCTTGCGGCAGGGGAGCAGAGGTCCACAATCGTGGGATGCTGCTCTATCTCAATGCCTTTCCATTCGTAACTCTGACTCCCGTCCGGCATCGTCTCCACCTTTATCCCGTGGCTCTTCACCAACTCCACCGCCTTGTCATTCATTGTCCGTCGCTCCGGCAAACCCTCCGTCGCTCTTTCCGGAAAGTAAAAGTCAATGTCACCGCACTCCCGATGCAACGGAGTAGGGTAGAGCGCAGCCACCCCCTGGCCTTTCTGAAGCACTGGCCGTAACCCTCCACTGACGAATATTCCCGTCAGTTCCTTGAGTATGACATTCATCCTCTCATTGCTCCGCTCGATCCTGTCCACCGCCACCACCCATTTCGCGAAGGCAGCCTGAGAAGGCTGAAACTCATCCGGAAGCCGGCATATTCCATCAAAAACAATCCCGGAGACAGTCTGCCTCCCGGACATCTTGAACACCTGCTCCCATTCCTTATCGCCCAGCCGCGGGAACCCCTCCTCCATCGGATTCCGTCCCCACAGCCCGGCCCGGAGCAGCATCAGGAAAGCATCCCGTACTCCTCCCATCTCTTCAAAAGGTTATGAATATCCTCCCTCGCCACCTGGGAGTCAACCTCATATTCCCCGCAAAGCCATTCCACCATCTCCTCCTCGGTGAACTCCACGCCGCTGAACCGCTCCCACAGCCCCGCCGCGGTCTCGTTCAGACTGATCACGTCCGTCAGGTTGACATCACCGTCCACCGCCCTGACAATCACCCATTTGCTCCCCAACCGGCGCATCTGTAACGAAGGGTTCAGCTTCATATTCATTAATTTAAAATTTCTTTCCGCTAAGGATTGACCAGACCGTCTGGAAGATGATCTTTGTGTCCATCGCCATCGAGCGTGTCTCAAGGTACTCAAGGTCGTAGTCGAGCCTCTTGAGCATCTTCTCCAGAGTGTCGGTGTAGCCATTGTGGAGGGTCGCGTAGGAGAACAGCCCCGGACGCAGCTCGTAGAGCTTCTCGTAGTCAGGATTCACCTCCATAATCTTGTCGATATAGTACTGTCTCTCAGGCCTCGGCCCGACGAAACTCATATCTCCCTTGATGACATTCCAAAGCTGAGGCAGCTCGTCCAGATGGCGCTCCCTGATGAACTTGCCGACTTTGGTGAGCCTCTCGTCGCCCTGCTGGCAAAGCGCCGGTTTCCCGTCCGACTCCGAAGTGATCCTCATCGATCTGAACTTGTACAGTGTGAACGGTTTGCCGCCACGCCCGATCCTTTCCTGCTTGAATATGGCAGGTCCTTTGCTGTCGCATTTGATCGCGATGTGGATTCCAAGGATCAACGGGGAGAAAACAATCATTCCGCCACAGCTGGCGGCGCAGTCAAAGATTCTTTTAAGGTTCTCGTTAAAGGCGCTCATCTTGCTTTTCTCGGCTGTTCCTTCAGCCTGGATCGTCGTCACGATCCCTTCTTCCGGTGACATAGTATTTCCACTCATAAGTATTTGTTTGTTCAATCTATCTAATATAATGTTCTTGGTTCCGTTCTCTGCAAAACAACACTGACCTACAAAGATAGTAATTCTGAATATAAATCCACGCAAACGATTGCCATTTTCTTCCGATTTCTGATCTTTTCGCAGGCAAAAACGCTGAAATGGCGCGTTTTACACCTCTACGCCTAACAGATCCGCATAAAGCCGACGGCAATCCGCGAGCATTTTCTCCTTGGTGAAGTTTTCGGCGAACCGTCGGCGAGAGCCTTCGCTGAATCTTGTCCAAGTCTCCGGATTCCTGGTTATCGTCAGGATCGCTTCGGCGATGGCCTTGCTGTCACACGGCTCAACATTGATGCCCGATACCCCGTCCTCATTGACCCAGGCGACCCCCGACGCCGGAATCTTAGTGGCGATCAGCGGACGTCCTTCAGACATAGCCTCGATCTGGACTATTCCGAAAGCCTCCGTCTTCATTATGCTGCTGAGACAGAACAGATCACAGGCTCCATAGTAGGATGGCAGATCCTCGTCGGAGACCTTGCCGAGCAGCTTGACACGGTTTCCTACCTCAAGTCCGTCAATCTGACTTTGAAGCTCATCCTTCAGCGGACCGCCTCCGCCGATAAGTATTATGTGACTGTCATCAAGGTACTTGGCCGCCTCGATGAGGTAGCGGTAACCTTTATATTCAACAAGCCGTCCGAGAGAAAAGATGATCTTCCTCCCGGCATATTCATTTCTGATGCTTTGCACTTTGGCACTGTCGCTCCGGTTAGGCACGATTCCGATCGGGATGCAGCGGGTTTTGTCCTGAACCTTTTGAAGGTAAGGAGATTCCGCAAGGTAAACCGGTGAGGTTCCGACGATCGCGTCCGCTCTTTTGATGAGCCAATTCTGAATCGGCAGGTAGAATTTCAGCAGCGTTTTCTGCGACAGGATGTCGCTGTGCCAGTGCAGCACCACCTTCCCCCGGAACCCTGAAAGCATCAGCGCCATCGCCGCCATAGGATCCGGATGATGAATATGTATGATGTCGTACCCGTCCGCCATCCGCCGCAGCTTGGTGATCATTGACGGTGCGATGGTGGTCCGCGCCTTCTTCAGCCAAGTCTTGCAGCAGACAACCCTTCCGTGCGGATTAAGCTCAATGACCTCAGACCCTCTTCCGTCGCTGGTGGCGCACATCATATCGCACTCCACCCCCGCCTCCGAGAGCCCCGAAGTGATGTCAAACATCACCTTTTCCACTCCCCCCAGCACCGGGTAAAACTTCCCCAACTGTAGTATCCTCATACGTCGTTTTATGTTATTCTGTGGTTGATTAAGTGTTGTGGCTTGAACCGTAATTATTTAATCCTTGCAGTGAGCAAGAATAAATTGTCTCAGAGGCAGTAGGCGAGGAGAATCAAGATCCCAAAAGCGGTTGTCATCGAATAACCATTCTCCTTTGCCAAGATCGCTGCGTTGTTTTCTCGTAATACCTTTCTGCGCACTGATGTATGTGAACATTTTCCCTTTAAGGTTCGGGGCCTTATAATTATCACCAAGACATTTCTCATAATCCTCGAAACAATCAAAGAACCGTTGATGGATGTCTCTGTGCGCAATGCTCTCCAACAGAACCTCAAAATCACCATCTTCCACATTATTAGGAAAGAGGAATAGCTCGGCTGTTATTCCTAAGAGTTCAAATTGTCGTTTCAAGTCTTTCTCTCGTACAGCAAACCCTCCTTTATTGGCAGCAGAGTCAGCGTCAAATATTACCAAGTTGATTCCTCCTTCTAAAGTGTTGGTAAGGAATGCATTTGATGAATTCGCTAAATTGTCTTTGCCGTTGACACATACGATATCTGAGACTTTATCTTCCACACCAAGGTGTCTGACCAAAGTCTTTATAAAGATATATTCAGAGGTGGTTCTACTTCCGGTTTCCAAGAAAATCTTTGTCATCTCATTTCGATTTCTTGCGTGACACTATAAGCCATTTTCGCATAATCATAGCGGATGGCAAGAATTTCATCATCTTCTTTTCTGAATAGTTTGTATGCCGAGACATCTGATTGGTAAGCCGTCTTTGAGGATTTGTCCAAGAAATGCACGAGACTTCTTAACAGGTCTATGCTATGAGTGGTGACAAAAAGCTGGACATTGTATTTTTCAGCCGCATCGAAGATCGCCTCCCACAATTTCTGCATCACAGAGTAATGTAACCCATTGTCCATTTCATCTATGAGGACAATCCCATTGGAATACTCATAGATTGACAATATTATTCTCAACACTTTGCGGAATCCATCACCAAGAACATTTATAGGCAATCTTTGTGGAAATCCGACATCCGCCATCAAATCGTTATCCACCAGCTGAAGATCTTTCAGATGAGGTTCAATGATTCTGAGAATGTTGAATATTTCCTGCTCACGCTTATTCTTGACGATTTCGGAAAACAACTCGATAATGTCATACCGATAGGAACTCGCACCTATCAGCAAACATTTCAGATCTTCCGAGTACCTCTTGTCAACGATGTTGCGTCCTTGTTCTAAATTGTTCTCAGAAACAATAAACTGAGAGTTATAGGTTATATCTTCCCCATTCAATCTGTATGTGGCTTTCAGTCCAAATTGCTTTTGTTTGACATCGGATGTCCCAGAATTCAGGTCGTTTATGTCAATGTTTTGGCTGTCTGGACGAATCATCTCAATGAGTAAGTCACGGCTTGTTTCCCCTTTCGCGAGAACATTGATCACGTTTTTAGGATCAGCCCCATAGAAATCAATAGTTGTTGATTGTTCACTCAACCTGTTGATTCCTCTTAAAGCATTTGCTTTGAATGGCAATGACGGATTCGATTGACCAGCAACCAACAATAGAGCCTCAAGAACAGATGACTTTCCGCAATTATTCTTACCAAAGAATATGTTTATACGCCTAAAGCCATCTATACAAGCATATCGTAATCCGCGATAATTCCTTATAATGACACTGTCGAACATATTATCCTTATTATAAAGGCAAAGATAATAAACTATAAGAACAGAAAGAAATCTTTATTTTATGTTATTCTGTGGTTGATTAAGTGTAATGATTCATTACTTTATCTTACTGAAATCCCATATTGGGATAGGTAGGATTTTATGTTGTACGGCAGCTTTATATTGAGAAGTGTGTTTGGGAATGCTGCAATTCGACGATTGCACCCAGTAATAGGGATTTTTCGACGTGGCGGTTAATTTTTTGATCTCTGGCGCGTGCAGCGTCAACCATCCTTTCAGCCAGTTGAGTTTCTTGATCATTTTGGACACTTCACTGCTGATGGCAGGGTGTATCTCAATATAATACACTTCATTATAATAGCTTAAGGCGAAGTCCCATCTGTTTTCCTGTGGGTATTTATCCGCGGTTGAGGCATCTATGTCCAAGCTTCCGTCAATCATTCTACTGTCTGGCACTCTGATTTTACCTGCGTATTGCCCAAACGCGGTTAAGCCGCTCTTGAACCTATTGGCGACATCCGGTGTTCTCTCAATAGCTTCTTTAAAGGTTAATTGGCTCATAACTATATTATTCTATTCGGAGTAACGGAAAACGATTTCAGCAGTTTTTGACGCAAATTGTGACAGCCCGCCCCATTCGGAAACATCAAGATTCTCATCACCTGCGTCAAGTGATGAGATGTCTGAGGAAGTCACATATTTACCTGTTCTGGAGAAATATACCGTGGAAACTTTTTTCTCAAGCAACCCATCAAACAGATGCTCATTTGACGCATCTGTGGCTATATCGAACATTTCATAGAAAGCATCCACTTTATTATCGCGTGATGATTTCTTGATAATATTGAAAGCCCAGGCAAAGTCAAGCAACGTGGTGGAATGTGTGGAGACAATCACCTTCATTCCATTATGAATCAGATCAAGGATTTCTAGTATGACTGATTTTATGGCTTGCGGATGCAATCCCATCTCCGGCTCTTCGATCACGACATATTTATGCTCGTTTCTTTTCATCAGTTGGCCATCGCCGCTGGAAAGATAGTAGAAAGCAAGAAGAAGCGGCATAAATTCTTTCTGTCCGGCACTCCAAGTCATAAAAGGTATGCTCGCGCTATCAATTCTCATTTTAAGCTTTCTAAGTCCGGCGATTTCCTCCATCACAATTTTACCACCGTGGAATATGTTTTCATCGAAAGAAGTCAAAAGAGCTTCTTTAAGACGTTTCCCGGCAGGAAAGATTACTGCATTGCCAATCCCTCCTTGCAGATAAAGTCTTAGAGTTTCGCTGAAAGAGCGTAGCACATATGGGGTTGCCACATCAAATTCCATAAAATTCTTAGGGCGACCGTCCGATATGCTTAAAATCCTTTGAGCCGGAATATAAAACAGTTGCTCTGTCTTCTGATTTTCCTTGTTGAAAGTCAGTAAGGAGTTTATGGCTTGTTTTTCACCATTGAGGAATATCTCTGTATTCTCCCTAAAAACCTCATTCATCCCTTCCCCGAAGAAAAGATCAAGAATTTTCTTGGGATTGTTATTCTCGACCACGTAATTGTATCTTTTGAGGTCGGACAGGACGAAATCCTTGTCAAGAAGGTATTTCAGTAGTTCCAAGAAAAGACTTTTCCCGCTGGCTTGAGGTCCAACAACGAAAGTCAGGTCGCCAAAGTTGACTTTGGCTTTTTCTATTGGCCCGAAATTATTAACTTCTAAAGATTCCATATACCGTGTTGTTATCTATCGTTCGCACAAACATACTTAAAAGAAATGGCTTTATCAAGACATATCTCACATCAGTGTCCCAGACATTCCTCGTAAAGCCTGATGTAGTCGGCGTAGCGGTCCTCCTTGCGGAAGTGTGCGAGGGCATATTCACGGCAAGGGGACTGGTAGTGGGATTTGCCGTTGGATTCGATGGTGGTGATCGCCTGACGCAGGGAGGCGATGTCGCCTTTCGGGACGATGAGGCCGGTGGCCGGAGTGATGGATTCGACGCTGCCGCCGGTGTTGTAGGTGACTACCGGAGTGCCGCAGGAGATCGACTCCAGATTGACGGTAGGGTAGTTGTCCTGCCAAGTCGGGTTCACGAACACCTCCGCCGCTGAATATAGCTCCGCAAGCTGCCTCACATTCTCCGTCCTTGCGATCGGGATAACCCCTTCTGGCAGATCCTTGGCCTGCTCCGGCTTTACACCGACCATCACAATCACCTCATCCTCCTTAAGTTGCCTTGAAAGCGCGATGAAATCATCCCACCCCTTCTCCTTGCACCAAATGCTCGCAAGCCCAAGAATGATCTTCCTGCGACCGATGCCATATTTCTCCCGAATCTCACCATCAGTTTCCGCTGGTGTGAATATGCTTGTGTCGATCCCATTGTGAATCACCTTAAACCGATAGTCTTTGAGGAATGACTCGCTCATCTCGCCTCTCATCCACTCAGACACCGGCACAATTGTCAGCAGGTCTTTAGGCATAGAACAAAAGGCCTGGGCCTTGTCCTTGAAATTCTGAGCCGATCTGTCGAATATGAGGCTGGTCGGGAACTGCCGTTTTTGCGGGCAATGACAGCATCCGGTTTTCCAGCGGTCGCAACCAACCGCAGTGTAATAGTAGCAATGTCCGGTGTAAAGCCAACAGTCGTGGATCGTCCAGATCACAGGTTTACCAGCCTTGCTAAGATAATCGAACAGAATTTTGTAGTTCAAAAAGTACCCGTGAATGTTGTGGATGTGGATGATGTCCGGATCAATCTCCTCAATCTTCTTGATGAAAGCCTTGGTCGCTCCGTTGGAAGCAAGCCCGTGCCTGTCAAACAACCTTGTTCCCAATCCGTGCACAGCCACACTGAAACGATTGCCCACCGGGACAGTCTTTGAAGTGCTTTCCCGCATTCCGTCCCGTCCCTTACTGTAGGCCACAAAAGACTCCCATCCGGCAGACATGGCGACATCCCCAATCTCCTGCATTATCCTACCCGTCGAGGTGTTCATCCTCAGTACCGGATTTATCTGTAACAACTTCGGCATATAGTATTAATCATTGGCTATCTTTTCGAACAATTTGAGCCACTTGTCCATCACAGCATCTTCTGAATATTTCTCCTTGATCTTCAATGCTTCCGTACCCATTTTGCGGCGAAGCGATTCATCAGACATCAACTTTTTCATCGCTTCGGCAAGAGCCTGGACATTACCTTCTGGAACCAAAAGACCATTCTTGCCATCTTCGATGATGTCTTTAGGGCCGCACTTGAAGTCGAACGTCACCGCAGGCAGGCCGCAAGTCATAGCCTCGATCAGCACCATCGGCAGTCCCTCAAAATGCGAACTCATAACCAACATTGAGCTTCTGGCATATTCCTTCCAAATGTCATTCGTTGGTCTGTTGATGTGCGCGCTGTCACCAAGCCCCTTCTCTTGAATCATCCTTTCGAGCATATCCTTCCACTCGCCTTGACCGAATATGTCTAATTGCCAGTCGGAATATTCAGAGTCCTCTTTGACGATGCTCCAAGCCTCGATCAACCGGTCAAATCCTTTCTGGTAGTCGAGTCTGCCCACAGCGATGACTCTGTGGGCCGTGCAGTCAGATTGGGAGGCTTCCATTGTGATTGCCGCATTTGGAATCGTCTCAATGTTAGGCAGTTCGCCCCAATAGCCTTTGTCCTCTTCCGTCAGCACGACAAAGGAATCGAACCTCCGCACGATCCTCTCGTCTTGTTTTGTTCGGAGCCTGTCCGCCAGTCCAAGAAGCCCACGCCGTCCGTATTGGAGCCTAAAATATTTATTGAAATGAAGTTCAAGTACCTTTTTGCTACCATCCTTTATCCCCGGAATGAATGATGACTCGGAAGGGAAGAGCGAGTCCACGATGTCTGGCCTCTCCTTGAACAACAGCTCCGTCAGAGCCTTCCTGTGCTTCCTCCTGCGCCAGAGGTACCCGATCGTCTTGATAACAGGATTCTTCCCGTTGTCATCCGTATAGTTGACCCCAAGGTCAATGATCCGCACCCCATCCGGGAAGGGGTAAAACGTGGGTTTGCCATGCTGGTCAGTTGTCACAACCGCCACGTCCCATCCCACACGCTCCTTGAGGTACCTAACCTTGTTCAGCAGCACCCTCTCCATCCCGCCAGGATTGTACAGGGAGCACATACAGTAGATGATTTTCATTCGTTGGATTCTTTTTTTATTTCCAGCCTTCCAATCTTTCGCTTGTTCCGTAAGACGATTCCGCTGCCGGAGAAGGCTTGTGTTTGGTTTCGGATCCAGTTTGTTCTATCACTTTCCTTTTCTTAATAAACGGAATCTGTATTTTAGTTTACGATATGTTCGTCGAAGGTTTCTCTCAAATATAAGAACAAGCCTGAGTGATTTATTATGAATTGCGCATACAACTATTCTATCATGAATCGACAGTTTATTCTGAGTAGAGTCCTCTTTCAAGTCTTTAATCCATTTATCATCATAGTTGACATCATAATTATAACCGATTACTCCTCCTAAATATGTGATACGCCATTTAAAAAAAACTGTTCCAATAATAGGACTGTTCTTAATTCTAGTCACTATGTTACTCACGGTTTCAACCATGTTCTTTTCATAGTCATAGTTTGATTTATGCGACACCTGCACACTCGTCGGGCTATCAATTCTGTAATGATATTTGTGTATATCCTTGCATAAAATCTTCCCTTTTACGTTCACAACTATTTTTAGATTTGTCAGAAAATCTCCTCCGACCTTAAAATAACGAGGTATGTCTAAAACAAATTCGTCAAAAAGGCTCTTTTGGTATAATTTGCCCCAAACATTCCATAGTTTAAATGATAACAATTTCGCGGTATACTCATCTCTGTTCAAAAGGCCTTGAAATGGACTTTCAAAAACAACAATGTCAATGCTGTCATCAGCGAAGGATATAATGCTTGTCAAAGTATCAGTTTCTATTGTGTCATCACTATCGACAAAGTATAGATATTGTCCTTTAGCAAGTCTTATCCCAGTTGCACGGGCTGCGATTTCACCTTGATTGACTTGATGGATAACTCGTATTCTTATGTCGCATGCAGCATATTCGTCGCATATTGTTCCTGAGTTGTCAGTGCTGCCGTCATCAACGAGAATCAACTCAAAGTCGTTATAGGTGTTTGACAATATACTATCAATGCATTTATTAAGGTTCTCTGCTGTATTGAATACAGGAACGATGACTGAAATATTTGTACTATCCGCCATACTCATAATTGTGTTTTAAATTAATCATTTTGTGCCATCTTCCTCATCTTGTGTGCTCATGCAAAGGAATGGAGCGAACACTAAGAATATATCAGTGGATACTTTAAACCATATAATGAAGTTAAGCAAAGTTAGGCAAGCAAACAAATACCGATATGTGCTAAACTTATTTATACATTCTTGACCTACTTTGATCATAAACAAGGAGAATGCTAGCAAGCCCGTTATGCCGAAATAAAATATAAAACGCAGGTAACCGACATCGGTGGTTTTGTAGAAGTCCTTATAATCTGTACCTGTATAAAAAGGCTCGTTTAATGTGGATTCAAAAAAACCATCTCCGATTATCCATGTTTTCCAATTATCTGGGAAAACATAGCTATCCAATAATTGTGTGTTTGAGCTGACCTCCCATCGACCTTTCTCCACCAAACTAAAAAAACCCTCAAAACCAAACTGTATCATCCTGCGCCAGTGAGGGTCAGTGTTGTATAACAAAACAAGTACTATCGTCATCGCAGAAGTGATACTTATTATCAACAATCCATATTGTCTGCGCTTACCATTAAACATGTTTGGTTTAAAAGTTAATGCCCAGATTATATAAACGAGGCCGATAATCATGCCTAACAATGTTGTACGACCAATAATATTGCCGATAACAGATATTATTAAAAAAGAGATAATCAGAAAAAGCAAATACTTCTCGCTATTATCTCTTTGGCTGACTTTGGGCAGCAAAAAAGCAATCATAATAAGTATGGCGGAGAAACGTCCTCCGGCCACATCCAATGCACATCCAATGCCGTACATACGGTTGTTCATTTTCCCCATGTAGCCTTCCCCTTCAAGAAAGCTATCCACGAAGTGTTTCACTATTGGGGAGGCGTCAATGGCAACAGCAATTGTGCATTGGATGACACATACCGCAATCAAATATAGGCATACTAATTCAACGGAAACTCTACCATGAACTCCCCTAATCATATTGATAACGACATATGCAGCACTTAACCATACCCACATGGATATTGTGTATGTTGAATATGACCCATCGTGAGTATTATTAATTGTCATTGACAGCAAACTGACAAAGCATACTACTAGGGAGAGTAATGTCAATATCAGAAAGCTTTTATTCAGTTTAGCCATTTTGCCCTTGGCAATATTGAATAACAGCATTACGACACCTAAAGCGCCAAGCATCATTTTTGTGTTTGCTATCGGAAAGAAAGTAAACACAAAAGGAAAGAAAAAAAAACTTGTGGTGATAACAGTTAATATCATCAGAATGATCTTTCTCATGATGTTATTATCTATATTTTATACGATAGAATAATCTGATAACTATCCAATAATGTAGCCAGACAAACACGAATAGCCCTTTACTCGCAAGCCATTCAACTAATCGTATTCTTAGAGATACACTGCTGTCTTGCCAGATATAATTATTGGCTTCAGGAAACCACTCTTTCCAGACTTTATACATCTGGATGTCGCCCGTGACTAAAAAAGGCCATTTCATCAGCAGAGTGAATGAGTACAACTGAAGATTCCACTTATTCCCATATTGGGCGATCATAAAGTCCACAATGTCATAGGTGTTATGCTTCAAGGCTTTTAATTTCTCTTTGGTGTAAACATGACTCATTGCGTTTGCATTTCCTTGTTCATAGTGATACAATGCTTTGCTGACATTTGACACACTATTGGCAAATGTAAATAATTTAATCATCGTAAGATCCTCTCCCATTGAATACCCAGAAGGGAAAGTAACATTATGATCATTATAAAGAGACTGTCTGACTAGCTTATTCCAAACATTGTATTTCATACAACCACTGAGCATACCTTTGCAGGCGGCCTCTGGGCTATCATATGATGGTTGATGGAAATAGCGCTCTGTTTCAGGGTATGTCATATAATAATCGCACCAAACAATATCCGCATTATTCTTAACAGCACATTCATACATTTCTTGTAGAGCATCTGCTTCGAGATAATCATCACTATCACAATGATATATATAATCCCCATTAGCTATAGCCATTCCACTGTTTCTTGCAGCAGGCAGCCCTTTATTCTTTTCATGTCGTATGATTTTAATAAACGGTCGTTTGTTTGGGAATAAGGCTAATACATCATTTAGACGTTCCATACTAGAGTCGGGAGTAGCATCATCGACAAATATGAATTCTACGTCTTGGAGTGTTTGGCTCATTAAACTCTTTACACACCTAGAGATATACTCTTCAACCCTATATATAGGGATAATAACAGAAACTTTGGCAGACATTTTGTGATCATTAAGATATTGTGTCATTTTGAAAATTCAGCTATGCTTTAACTTAATCCAGTCAGATAAACAGATAATATCATCTTTGGCTGGAGCGCATATGATCTCGGTGTTATACTAATGCTGATTTAAGAAACAACATCGAATCTTCCTTCGCTGTCAGAATTATTTGTTTAGCCTTATTAAAATCTTCTCGACAAGAATCTGGGTCTTTAATTGTGTTTGGTCGTACGGCATAACACTCCATTTTTGTCAGTTTAAGCAAACTACTCACCCTGTTGTCTGACATTCCGTCAATCGCATAAAACGGCCGTGCGAAAATTATAGAAAACACTACAGCATGAAATGAACCGCTAATAACAAATTGTGCATGTCTGATAAGGTTGAGGAATTCAATTGGCCCAACGTTGATATGATATTTGATACTCTTTTTGTGTATTAACCTAAATGTGCCATTTGGGGTGGTGAGAATGACCTTCAGTCCTGTTCTTTTGGATAAAAGTAACAATTCACTACATTGTTCTTTTGTCGGGAAAGGTGAATAGAAGAGCATATAATCTTCGCTAATAATCGGTTTACTGCCAGCTAATAACCGCCACTCTTCTTCTTCTAACAATAATGTTGGGTCTATGCAGATTTTAGGTCTTTTCCCAGTTATTCTTTCGACAAAATCTGCGGTTCCTGCTTCTCTGACCGAGATTTCGCAATACGAATTAAGTGCATTTTCAATGAAACCATATAATTCGGGTGAAATTGTCTCGTCAGGACAAGGTCCCATACTTGGAGCGTAGGCGGTTTTCTTATGGTTATATACAAAATCTAAAAAAAAAGATGAAACATAGTCGGGGCAGCATGTATTCCAAATTTGATCACTTCCTGACACATAGATGTCAAAGCCGAGAGCACTTTCATTGAGTAACTCGGGAGATTTTATCTCTGTTGTTGTCAATAATTTATTTGATAGAAATTGCTCAAATAGATGATGCTTACGTAGGTCTGCATATGCTAAGAACGGAAATAATAGTGCCTTGATTCTATCTTGCCAAACAGATGAAAAGACAAGCGGTCTATAGAACTTTCTTTGTTTTTTCGTACGGAGGTTGATTATTTTGCAGTTATGTCCTATCCTAAGGATTGTCTGTTGGAGGGCATACGCTTGAAGCATAGATCCGTAATTATGTGAAGCGTGAAACGTGATAATGCCTACTTTTTTCATGTTAATGTATGAATTGTTTAATTTTAAGCTTCACCCAAGAAACGATAAAGGTGCGTTCAGATGTGGTAAGCCCGATGGCGTAGACTAGTATTGATATAGTTACGCAAGAAATCAATGTAGTAAGGAATAGTCTGCCCCAGCCTTCTGACATTGAAATGTGGATGGGCAGAGAACCTATTACAGAAAGGGCTGTGACAGCGACTATCGGGAATAGCACATTCTTGCCGTATTGCTTTGCGGACAAGCCAAGTTGTTTTCTGCAAAAAAGAAATCTAGCAACATTGCCAAGCAAGATAAATGTGGCCGAAACGACTAAGGGTGTGGCGATAGGATAGCCGCATTTGAGTAACACATATGCTACAGGAATATTAAACAGTAACAACGTGCCAACTACGATTTGGTACCACTTGATTTTCCCGGTTGCCATGAGAGCGGTTATCATTGGGGCACCGAATGTGCTAAATAGAGCCTCAATGATAACTATACGTGTAAACAACGATGACATGGGAGGCACTTCCACTAACCATAATTTCAAGATGAAATCTATCTCCAATATAACAGGTAGGGCAATAAAATAAAAAAGAAAATATGAAATCTTTGAACTCTTGCATAAGAGTCGGCACGTCGAATCACGATCCTTCGCCGCATAATATTTAATTAGTTGAGGATTGACAGCACTTTGGAAACCTTGAGTAAGGTTTTGGACAGCATTGGTAACTTGCACCGAGACACCTCGCGCGGCGTTTATAGTAGGCCCTCCAAAAATATTGAGTAATACCGAGGCTCCTTGATCTTTAAGTGTCCAAGCAACAGTGCCGAACATATTCCAGCTGGTGAAACCAAGCATTGACTTTGCTAATCGAGAATCCCAACTATTTCGTTTTAATGCGCAATTGTTGAACTTCCTGATGCAGTATTGTCGATAGATAAGCGAAGAGCACAACTGGATAGAAAATAAAGCGAATCCCCATACAGCAAGCCTGTCGAAGGGGTAGTAAAAAAGCCCCAAAACGATAAATAGTTTGGCAATAGTCTCCCCCAGCCCCACGTAAGCATAGACGTGCATATGCTCGTGTGAAATGATAGCTGCATTGTAAGGGGTCTGTAGTATTCCTAAAATAGAGGTAAGAATCGAAGCCTGAAATACCCAGTTGGCAGCATTCATCCTTGATGAAGGAATATTCAATAGGGTGTTTATGAGCCAGACCCCCACTGTTTCCGCTGCAATCAAAACAATGACGCCTATTATAGTATGAGTATATACTGCTATATTGAAAACTTTATTGAATTGTCCCTCAGTGCCTTTCCCTAATTCGTAAGTAAGGTAGCGTTGCGTAGCTACCGACATCGAACCATTGATAAAAGCCATCAGCGAGATGACGCCACCAACTACATTGAATATGCCAAAATCTTCTACTCCAAGAACTTCAAGAATCTTTCGTGAAGTATAAAGAGCTACGATCATCGACACGAATGTCCTGATATAAAGGAATATCGTGTTCTTAATTATGCGTTTATTATCGGCGTATGACATTAATAATAGGCAAAAATACGGGTTTGAGCGGCCTGAACATACATTTAAAAAAATCTATAACTATATTCTTGATAATTGCCATCCTGACTGCTTTGTCAAAAGACAGGTACGGATATAGTATAGATAAAAATCTGGCAGACCAGCCATAATAGGCCGGATGATTTAATTGTGTGTTTCCCTCTATCGCTTCCTTAACGCTACGCTCATAGATATGCATATTGGGTTTAACTGCTTCGATTAGATTATTCCCCTTTTCGGAGGATGGCAGCAATACACTGATGCCATCAGAGATTTTTAAAGGGAGTAATTCAGCGTCATGGAGTCCCCAAAAGTCACCTATCGTTACATCGCTTACCCTTTCTTTGCGGGCAAATGGGCAGTGATAGCAACTTTCCCTATAAGATATTCCACTCAGAAAGGCTCTGTAATACATGTCTTTATTTGGCTCTGAAGAATAGTTGATGCCACTTTGGGAAGATAACTCAATGCGGAACATCTGCCCTTTCCGAAAAGAGAGATGCTCCACAGCGCTGTTATTTAGAACATGGCTAATATGATCGTGCAGCATTTGTTGAGACGGAACACCGTGGCATATTAAATCTACCAGATACAAAGAGTCAGGTATCCGTCTTAAATATTTTTTTAATCCGGCCACTTGGCATGGCGTACCGATAAACAGAACGGGCTTTCCTGACTTTAAATCGGCTTTTACCTGACAGAATAGTCCACGGACATCACTTTGTACGTAATAGGATCCTTGCAATCTGGGTAATTCCGGCAAAGAATCTACCCGTATATGGCGAATAAGCAATCCTTCGGAAGAACATCCGTAGACGACTCCTCCTTGTTTTATAACATGAGATGAAAACACATATGCCGCCCCGCCGGATGAACTGGCAAGATAAGTTTCCTTTTCCTTGTTCCATGCGGCATAAGCAATAGTGGGGGGATTAAGTTCTATATTACCATCTTCAAACGGACAGATATTCTCGCAAGTTCCACAATCAATGCAATCAGCCGTGTCAACTTTCGGATAAAGAAACCCCTTTTTGTCAAATGTCATCTTTATGCAATGTTTCGGACACGCTTCCGCACATGCATTGCACCCACTACAATCCTTTGTTTTTCTGGTTGCTATTGAAGACATCTCTGATTTGTTTGTAAACTACGATTCTACCGTCGTAACCATTGCCACACGCCCATATTGACAATCAACACCAAGGCTGCGGGGCACAGTCTATCCATTAAGGCTTTCGCCGTGTTTTTCTGATTTGTTTTTCTTTTGTTTAGTTAGATAAGTTTCACGAGACTCTTGTCAAAGGTAAGTGTTCACTTCTCCAACCCATTGATTTTCAGTGGGTATTTGGAAGATTTTGTTTAACAATCGTCGATTTTAAGGGTTTACAGGCTGCAGTAGCACGGCAGGAGGGCTGTCAGGTCCTCGCCTTCATGGGCGGTTTTCAGTTTGCCGAGGAGATAGCTGATGTACTTGCCAGGGTCGATTTCATTGTGTTTGCAGCTCTCGATCACCGAGTACATGAAGGCGTTGTCCGCCGCAGAGCTCTCGCTTCCGATATTGCCGGCATTGCGGAGGTTCATCTTGAGTTTCCTTACGCTCTGCTCGCTGATATTGTTCGACACCTCGACATCTCCGCTTTCAAGTACACGTTTCATCGCTGGCCATTCGGCCCTTGCATATCGCATGGCTTTTTTCAGCAGCTCGCCACATCCGGCATCATCAGACAGAGCATAGTCGGCAAGTCTATCCTCTATCGATCGCATCAAGTCGGCAGTGCTGCCCGGCTTGAGCCTGGCGACATATCTTTCAGCGCTTGTCATGTCCTGCTCCTTGAAGCAGTGTTCCTTTGCGAAGACCATCCCTATTCTGTCTATGAACCACATCGCCTCATCGTAGTTCTCTTCCAATGCGTTAACAAACAGACGCCGAATGTGAACGAGACAGGCACTCCTCTTCTTGACTCCTCCACGAGGAGGACTTTCCAGTTTCGCCAGTTCCTCGTCTGTCATGTCAAACACCTTATAGCAGACATATCCGTCAGTTGTGTAGAACCCGATGAACTTCTCAAGGTACGGCTTGATGGCTTTCGCACCACGACTGCCCTCCTCGTAGAACAGCCGGGAGAGTCTCAGCACCTTGGCTGTGATGCTCCAGAAGTACTTTTTCCTATAGACCCTGTTGCCGTCGGCATCCTCGCATCCTACCAGACCGGGAGTCTCGTCTATCATCCAGTAACCTGCTGTAAGCATTGCCCGTTCCCAATATTCCTTCATCTTGCCGCGCATATACTCAATGGCTCTGTGGATATTGTCTCCGGGAGTCGATTTCGACATCCGTAGGCCAAGAGCCCTGAGTTTCCTCGCTATCTGCTCGAACGGAGTATTATACCAGAACTTCTCCATCAATATGTAGCCAAGGGTGTCTGTACCGAAGCAGCAACCTGCTATCGGGCGGTCCACCGTTATTGTATCCAGTGTCCTGATGTCTTCCTCATTGCCGAAGCGTACCGTGGCCGTCTCGTAGATGTGTTCCTCTACCTTCGCCGGGGTGAACAAGATAACCTTCACGAAGTTCTTGTCTATCTTTCCATTCCTTGTCACATAATATGCTCCTTCCGGCAGTTTATAGTAGTCCTCAAGCCTGTGATATGTCGGACTGTCCGTATATGCGGCCGCTTTCGAGTAATCGATGCGCTCAACTTTCACCTCACTTCCGGGATGAGTCCTGAGCAACCTCTTCTGGATGGCACTCACAGTGTCTCCGGAAGATGGATTATTCCGCGGAACCTCAGTATCGGCTCCACTGTCAGACCCCGCGGTGCCATCGAAGTTGTCCTTGCCGCTGTTACGGTCATCGTCATCACGACGCTTGCCAAGACGACTTGATTTCTCCGACTTGCGGCCGTAGAGTTTACCGGCGTTTACCTTACCGCTGAGCGCAAGGGCGGAGATTTGAGCGGTCAGCTCCGATATCGTTTTGCGCAAGTCTGACAACTGGCCTTCATAAGATGCGCGAGTCTTTTCCTGAGCCGCCCTCATATCCTCTATCATCCCCTTATAGAACTCCTCAACCATTCTCCGGTCACGACCGTCAGATTCGGCAAGCTTCGCTCCAAGGCGGCTACCGCATCGGTCAGCCTTGCATTCTGATCCTTCAGTTCAGCAATGGTCATATACGCCAGTTTGAGTTGTTCTTCGGCTCTCATATTCTTCGTTTTCCCGCATATAAAGGTACGAAAAATAATTGAAACCACAAAGGATTATTTCAATTTATTTTATTGGTAGTCAAAGATTTAACAACCCTCCAATCCATGTATTTTACCACCGCAGAAGCGCTTGCCGCGCACTCTGTCAGCATGACAAAGTCCGGCCAGCAAATTTTACCTCCGACACGTTCAGGGTCCGTCAGCGGCCTTAAAAAACGGCCTTCGTCCAACCGGATCGTCGTTAGTTCATAGCGGTTGTATTCGCGTATGAGAACCTTTTTCACTCTGGGGTTGCGCTCGCTAAACACATATACGCTCTTGGGCTTCCGGGGATTGTGACCTAAGTCTTCGCTGATGATTCCGCAAAGGCCGTCGATGCCTTTCCGCATATCCACCCTGCCTGTATACAGGTACAGCCCATATTCGCTCGTTATCGATATCATTGTCAGTTCAGAATCTTGCGGATTGCACTCATGACCTCCTCCACATCACCGCCCTTGCGGCTCATAACCAGACCATTGTTGAACCGGATGCGGATCTCGCAAACCTTCATCGGCTCATCGCGTTGCACCGATGATTGAGTCACATCTGGATTTACCTCTATGAAAACGGGATGCTTGTCCGCGATGATCTTCGCATCCATCTCGCTCTGACCTTCTCTCGCCAGCCTGCAGAGCTTCCAGTAGTCGTACCCCTCGTCCTCGCAAAACTTTTTCATCGAACGGCCCCGGCCGTATCTGTGATACTGACGCAGCGCCGCCGCATAGTCAACCACGCCCGACTGGGCGGATTCCTGTGCTGTTTGATTCTTTGTTTCCATTTGCCTTGAAATTTGATTTCGGCAAAGGTGAATCCTATTTTTCAAAAGGCAAGGCGGAGAAGTGAACGCTTACAATGTTTGGCGCTATTTCAGAAAAATTTCGTACTTTTGACATGCAGATTAATTTTGCGATTCCCCCAATTTCTCACTTTCGTCGGTGGTTGGGGGAATTCTTTTTCCCTTTATCAAAGTTACGAAATTTCTATCACTTTATCAATCAATTTGTTGCATAATTATTGGGCATTTCACGACAGTCCCTAATTAGAAGCAAATAAAGAAATATTATAAATCAATGCCTATACTATCATGATTATACCAAATTTGATACATTTGCATCTTCGCGTAGTTTATCCATTTTGCCCCATCATTATCGTATGTTTGTATAATCTCTTTGTAAAATCCAGTCTCATTATCAATATATCTTTTCATTTCTTTAAGGTCAATAGGCAACCACCTCAGGTCTTCATGTTCATAACGACTTTCGCTCTTATCCAGAACTCTCTGTATAAAAGTTCCCTCCGTCATTGTTTTTAACGTATCATTGCTTTCATTATTTCCTTCCAAGTCTAATCGAACAAGAGCGGTTATCATAACCCCAAGGTGTTTCACAAATGACAGTGAGCTAATTGCTATTTTACTTACTTCCTCTCTGCTTATTGCCAACTCCTCACTGAGTCCACGATAGACTATTCCTTGCAGTTTTAACTCCTCAGAACCTGCAGGCGCATTTGAAATATCATTCATTGTCTCAAATCCACTTAATCCCCATACGTTCCGAGCGTTAAGTTCTTGGCGACTTCGCTTTATAGCCAATACATTATTAGTTTGGCCATTAATAATTATGAAATTAACAAAAACATTTCCCGGCATGGAACAATCAAAATAATCATTTAAATCTCCTTGCGCCAGGACTTGTTTAATGCATTCCCAATCATTGGGATGTTCAGCCAAATACTTTGAGTTGACATTATGTGCAATATAGTCACAAGTAGATACTTCTATCTCCAATTTATTACCTTTTTTAGTATCCTTATGATCTAATGAAAGTGCTGTTATATAACTGATTTTGCCCGTTCTCTTTCCCTCTTTTATTAACTCTTTTGAATATAACTCTTCCCATTCAGAAGGATTTGAAATGAAACGGCAACTGATAGATGGATGGATCAAATTATACACCCTTTTCTCATTATATCTGATGATGGTATTGCTTTCTTCCAATGTATCATGAGAATTCCACTGGCGCAAGACGATGATATTGTCTTTAAGAGGATTATACTGGGGTATTTTACTCAAACTTTCTTTATTTCGTTTCAAAACCCCTCTTCTCTTAATAAAATCATCAATTTTCATCGCAATTACGCCTAAAACGGCTCCAGCTATCAACAAAATAATATCCCACATAATATAAAAAGTTCATTAGCGTCCGACATAAAAGCATAACAGTTCTCTAAAAATATTGAAAATTAGGTAGTTACAGATGTTTTGGTCTCCAATTTGATATTCCTTTACCAGACTAACGTAGAATGGCATACATAGAAAGGAACTAACGTGTTTACACAGTTCTTAATGCGTCTTTAAAACCACGAACCATAGAATCGGACCAACATTTAAACTGGTGTTTGTAATCATCTTTCTGAAATTTTGCCAGTGTTGGATTCTCTTCTATCTTTGATTCGATCATTTTCTCGGCATATTCTCTGGCTACATCAAGTTCTCTTTCGGTAACACTGCATTTGAACGCTGACATGCCAAGTGCGGCTAAGAACATTCCTTGAAAGTAGTCCATTAACATATTTCTCAGTTCCATTGTCGTTATGGATTAGTTAATATAAACTTCCTAATGTGATAACTTACAAGAGAATTGACCTTAAATCGTCCTCAAGATATTGTAACTGCCAATAAGTTGGAGCTTTATCCAATCCTTTCATTAGAACATCGCTGGTAAATCTTATCGGGGTGTTATGACACAGTATCTTTCCTATGTGTTGAACCAGATCAAACAAGTTATGTCCTCTTACGTGCAGATAGACATTTTCTTTTGTGATGCCTAATGTTTCTAAATGTGCTACAGCTTTCTTATATTCATCTATAGGGATGCTTAGAGACAAGTTGGATAACTTGTTTCTGATTTCATTTAACAAACATTCTCCGTTATTTGTTAACCATTTACCCCTTATTTGCACTGACAAACAATTAAATATGTCCCTTATGCCAACTGATGCTCCATTAGTATTTGATGTTTTCAGGTAATAAGCATATAGGAAAGCATCGTACAGCAAAATTGACAAATCTTTCAAGAAAACGACAAGGTCAAATTCAGGCTCTTTACCGACCGATCGAAGTGCTTGTTCGAAACGTTGCTGGAGCCCGACCGCTTCACAACAATGATTTTCCCAGGAATAGGTGTAGGTTTGTGCTATGAAATTCTTGGCATTGATGCCTTCCAAATTACCGGAAACATAGCGTAAGTCGCTGTCAATGGCAATGAAGAACCTCTTTGAAAGGTACCCACGATAATTCAAACATTGTTCGCAACCGGAGGTGAGATTGCCATTCTTGCTTCTGCTCTGCGAAATGATGTAATAATTGCCGGGATGAACACGTTGCAACCTCTTAATCCAAAATTCCTTGTCTTCCTTATTTTCCAAATGTACGCTTGCTACGTAACCTTTTGCAAGTAATGGTATATTGGAGAAAAACTTGGCCTGGCTTTCGTAGACATCACTCATCGCTGTCAATCGTTTATGTTGGTTATGTCTTCCATATACACGATTTTGTCGCCCCAGCCATCTGAAAATATGGCAGGAGAGTGCGTGGTAAGCACAAATTGTGCGTTCGGATTGAGACTTGTCAGCATATCAATGAGCCGGTATTGCCAGTCAATATGAAGAGAGATCTCAGGTTCGTCCAAGAACACGATGTGATCTTTTTCTCTTTCCAGCAACACTGTCAGCAGGATAATCATCAACTGTTTTTCTCCTGCAGACAATGCCTGACCGCTTATCATATTACCATCCTTGAATCGGAAGGTCAGTCTCCCTTGATCCGGGACAAGCTCCTTGCCAGTTTTTGAGAAAGACTCGTTAACAAAGTTAAGCATAATATCCTTCTTACTGTTGATCTCTTCCAGTTTGGCTTTGGTGATACTCCCTTCTTTACTTATTATGTCTGTCATTTTCTTGGCAAGATCAGACAAATAATACGAGTATTCACTCTGTAATTTTTCAAGTTTTAAATCCAGAAAAGACTGCTTTTCAGAACTTTTATCTTCCTTGTTGTCAAATGTGGAGATGAAATCAATATCGCAAATAAGAGACTCGAATACGGCTTGGGAGCAACCTGCCCCATTGAATGAATATCCATATTGTTCCACATTTAGAGTCATATTCTTAGGAATGTCATTTGAAGAGACTCTCTTTTGGATTTGACCGAGCATTTCCGCTGCCGTCTCGTTGCTCTTTGCCTTATCTTGGATTTCTGTAAATGATCCTACTAATGTTCTATAGGCGACGGACATAGTGGGATACATAAGGTCTGCTTGCGCAAAGCTTATTTTATAAGCATTCCGCATTGTTTTGCTATTCAATAACGAATACAAGATGGCCAAAACTGTTGACTTGAATGAGCCGTTGTTTCCTACCAATATATTCACCTTTGGGTCCAAATGGCACTTAAAGGTGAACCTGTCATATAGTTTGTCTATTTCAAATCGGTCTATCCTCATATTACAAACTTACGTAAAAATCTGCTATTATTTGACCTTTATCGACAAAATTAATTGAGGCTATTCCTCACTTGCCACAGTATTGTACATCAATCCTTCTTTCAGCTGTGGAACTCTGTACAAGCCTTTGTGCAGCATACTATCATCGGTATTATCCAGCAAATCTTTGAACTGCTTCACGGTATCCACTCCAAATAGAACTTTTGCGGTATCGAAATAATTCTTTGACACCAAGTTGGGCAAAATAGACTTATCGCGGTTGTAGACACTTAGTTCTGGATACCAAAAAGGATCTAATATCTTATTGGTTGAATTCCATATTGAGATGTAATAAAGCAAGATATCAGCCTTGACTAGTCTCTCAAAACCAGTTCCCGTATATTTGTACATATAGTCCGCTGTTACGCTTAAGCGTTTAGGCTGGCTAATGTTCAAAAACTCATTCAAAGTATAGTTATACTCACGAAAGCGCATAAAATTCACCTCAAGCGTAATACCAGACTCTTTGTAATGCACCATATATTTTGAACGAAGAATCGCCTGCAAAGCATCAAAACAGTTGTTCTCTACAAGCATCGCAGTGAGCGAGATCAAGAGAAACTGGTTGAAGAAGCGATAATGGTCGTTGCGGATGAGGTCAATGTTAGTACCTGTATAAAGGTTTATGCCTTGCTCTTCATAGAAATTCAGCAACTTTTCTAAAAAGACCGGCAGATATTGTTTTAAAAACGGATGTTTGCTTGGTGCGAAAATCTCAACTACGGAAAGAAATTCTTTCCGCATCGGTTCCAGTTTTTCTATTCCATCCTGGACCTTTCGATACAGTTGGTCAACATTGGTGATTTCTTGTAGGTTGATGTCATAATCCTCAAGCCGTTCAATAAAGGTCCTGAGGTAATTGCTGAACACTATATCAAGGTGACTATTGTCCTTCAGAATGGCATCACTCACAGCTTCCGCTGTCCATTTGTTCTTATCCATTAAAGCAGATGTTTTTTAAGAAATTCCTTAATCGGTATCAATGAGTCTGAATCGAGATTCCATATTTCTGGATTGTCCCACTGCCATACGCCACTTCCAGCTTTATCCTTCTTCGTCTTGGAGATGGGAAGCGAGGTGAAATAGGTATGCAACTTTCCCTTACGGTTAGGCGTACTGTAAAATTGCTTGCCATTATCATCTTTCCGTCGTGAGATGCAGCATTCGTACTTACTGAAACAGTCAAAAAATTCTGGGTACAGGTCTGTGCGCGCTATACTCTCCATAAGGACCTCTACATCACCATCGCTGCTGTTGTCAGGCCATAGGAACAATTCAAACTCCAAACCTAATTCCTCTTTTTTCTTTAACAACAGGTCACGCCGCTTCTCAAAACCTCCGTTATTATTGTCGCTGTCAGCATCGAACACCACTAAATTCTTTTCTCCGGCATCAGTATTTACACGCATTGCATTGATGTTTACCGCCTTATCAGAATCCATCAGATTGATGTACCCATTAGTAGGCTTCAGAGAATAAGCGTCAACAGGAATGCCCAGACGATTAAGTATGGCAGTAAGAAATTCCGCTTCTGAAGTTTTCTTATCCTTCGCTTCTATGAAAATGTTTACCATACTATGCTCTCCTATCTTATCTCAATCTCCTGTTCCATTGCATAGCCAAGTTGGTCTACAGAATAACGGTATGATTTCAATTCACCTTCGGCTATCCGCTGAAGTTTAAACGCCGCGGCCACCTCTGGATCTCTGTTTTGTTTTACATTCTGTAATGCCTCCTGAAAACCTTTAATAGAATCCTCATCGTGTGTGGTGGCAAATATCTGAACATCATTCTTGATGGCTGCACGGATCACAACATCCCACATTGACTTCATAACAGAATAATGGAAACCATTGCTGAGTTCGTCAATCAACACCACGCCACCTTTGCACTGATAGATACTGGTAAGGAAGGAAACTATCTTTCTGATACCATCACCCATCAAATTAATAGGGAGGCGTTGTGGCAAACCTGTATCAACGAACATAATATTATCCATAAAGATTGGTTTCTTTGCGCTAGGTTCCAAAACACGCAAGGCTTCTACAAGGAAGTCTTCATCTTTATTCATAATAATATTATGGAGTCCTTCTACGGAAGCATTGGAGTCATAACGTGGACTGAGGTAAACACACTTTAATTTTTCCGAGTATTTGTTGTCGATGTGCGTTGTCTGTTTTAATTGATTAGAACCGCCCACATCATACAATACCTCTGAAGAATATTCACCATCCTTGGTATAGTACTTCATTCGCAGACCATAATGGAATGGTAGTTCGGTAGTTACACTGTTTGAATCAGTGACTGCCTCCCGAAAACTTGTGATTGCAAGATGACGCTCTTGAGTACCTGCCGTAGCAATCTGAATTTCCCGCGATGGATCCATATTATAGAAAAAGTAATGGATGTCGCTTTCTTCCAAACGCTTATAGGCTCTCATCGCATTGATTGAGGCTGGCAGAAGCGGATTAGATTGGCCACATACAAGAAATAGGGATTCAAGCAATGATGATTTGCCACAATTGTTCTTTCCAAAGAAAAGATTAACCCGTGACAATCCGTCAATCTTGCCGTGATGAATTCCGCGGAAATTATTGATTTCTATACTATCTATCATAATACGATCGCTATCTATGTTTGTTGCAAAAGTACAACTTTTCAGCCAATATAACGAACGGAAATTGAGTGGCTGGGATATATTGTAATATCATCGTTACAGAAGACTGATTATATAACTTTTCTATGGATTGCATCATCCAGAAAGTATTTACTTTCCCGAATAAACTCTTGTTTTTTGCTATCTACCTGTTTGTAGTTGATTGGCTGAAGCAGTTGACATTCTTTTTGCTTAAACTCGTTGAAGTCAAATACCAAGCGGTCAGTAAGGCCGAAGGTGCCGAGCAGGGAGGTGAACCTTTCGAGTCCTCGGTCCTTGTTGGCGATGGCGATGAATGGCTTGTGGTTGATTATGGAGAATACACAGCCGTGGAATGAGTCGGTCACGACAAACTTCGCATTGGCGAAAGATGACAGCCATTCCTCAATTGAGGGCAATACTACATCATCCTGACTTGTTGCATCCAAGCGTAACTTCTTGTTTTTGAGATGCAATGCCTTGGAAACCTCTTGTGAGATTGCGATCTTATCTTCCGTTTCATCCAGAATGTAACTTACCAAGCAGCCTTTTTCCACATCCTTGACAGGAAACTTATATTGCTCGGCGGAAAGAAGAAGAGTTGGATCAAGATGGAGCTTTGTATCAAGCCCGAAAATATCCTTCATAATTTCCATACCGGATTGCTCACGTACGGAGATAGATGAAAAGCGTTTCGCCAAAGGAATGCAATTTTTCAGATGGTCTTCGGAAATAGGGGAGTCCGCCGTGCCGAACGAGGCCGCATAAGTCACCTTAACTCTCTTATCTCCCTCAGGCAGAAAACCTAAAAAGTAATCCTCAATGCAAGGTCCATAGATTTCCCGCCAAACTTGGTCACTTCCAACCACAATGCAATCTACCTCATTCGCTTCGACATATTCCCTCAATTCATCCGAACTTCGCAGTGGCTTTGTCAAATGAATATGCTCCTTTACGAAGCGTTTGATTTCAATGAGTTTTCTTTGTTCTGCTTTATAAATAGTATAGTTCTCTGCCCAGGGGCTCATCAACGCTATATCCTTTCTCCCCATCAAGTACTTCTTGACAATGCATTTGGCAAGACTTGCAATCCGTCTGACAACTCGTTGTTGCGCGTTCGGTTCAGGCCATCTTCGGTTGAGCACAGTCACTTGATGCCCCATACCTTCCAGTACTGTCTGCAACGCATAACACTGAAGAATTCCCCCGTAGTTCGTGTGCAAAGGAAGTGTTAGAATCGCTATTTTCATACAAAGAATCTGCTTACCTTTCGGATGACTCTACTTGTAATCGAGGTGCTGGAACACAATCTGATAGCAGACTTTAAACCAAAATGCTTCCGAATGGTGAAAAATAATTTCCGGTATGTCGGGATGTTTACTGAGGCCGCGATGCTGGGGTTGTACTTAATGGCATCGCTTAGTTGCATCTCGGTTAGATCGCAGCCAAGTTCTCTTAGTAATTCGTTTGCTTGCTTGTTGTTAGCGATTACAAGGCTTAAACCTTTATCGTCATCAAGTTTTGGCCTGATCTTATCTATACCCCAGAAATCGCCTAATGTGATGTCACTGCCGGATCTTCCTTGCCGAAAATGGCAATCGTAGCAAGAAGGACGTAGATATAAGTTGCTGAGGAAGCCTTGCATATACTCATTGCTATGATAGACTTGGCTCATTTCTGCGTTCTCTGATTTGACTGTTACGCTATAATGTTTCCAGCCTGTACTCTTGTCGCGAAAGTTAATCTTGCTTATTGGGGGCCGAGAAGCTGATTTAAGATATTCCCTGAATATTCCTGGACTTGGTACCCCGTGGCACACGCAATCTACAGCCAGCAGATTCCCATAATCCTTTCTCAGAAAACTTTTCAATCCAGCTATCTGGCAGGGCGTTCCAGAGAACAATACATTTCTTCCTGCTTTCAAGAAACGTTCTGTTTCTGCAAAGGATGTCCCGATTCGGCTCTGAACATATTTAGAGCCTCTGAATTTCACTATACCATCAATTGTTCCCGTGTAACTATGCTCAACTTCCCAATTCTCGTTGAATGCCGCTCCGAACACCACACCGCCTTGTCTGATGACATATTCAGCAAGAAGAGAGAATATTCCGCCGCTGCTGCTCTGTGATCGGACATATTCATCGGGATTGGTTGCGGCGTATGTGGCAAATGGCTTTAAAGGCTCGTTTGTGCGATGCATCGGGCAGACTTTATCGCATATTCCGCATTTTGCACAAAGGTCATTGTCAACCGATGGGTAGAGAAAGCCTTCTACGTCCTCCGTTAGTTTGATGCAGTGCTTGGGACACGTCTGAACACAGGCTGAGCATCCACAACAGTCCTTTTTGTCGTTGATGGTGATCATTTCCGGAATAGGTTGATGACTTCAGTGACCTTTCCTCCTATGACTTCGCGTTCGTGTCTTGTCAGGCCAATATAATAGGCGAAAACAGCCACTGTCGCGGCACTGAGGCAGCAGACAAGAATCGCATACAGCACCGATTGTGGCAGTAGTGCCTTAAACAAGATTGATATGCCTATGGCTGGGATGGCGACTGCCGCGCACTTTGTTATGACGTTGACCACATAATCTGGGATTGTGATCTTAATCAATGGTTTGACTATGTAAAGCCGGACGATGAAAGCTATGATGCAGACGCATAAATGCACGATGAACACTGAATATGGATTTCCGCCAAGCTTCAGAACTATGTAGGAGATCGGTACGATAGCGAGCAAAATGCCGCCGACTACAGACTGATAGACCTTGACCTTTCCGGTGGCCGCCGCAGAAACCATCAAAGGATTGGCAACGGAGTCAATGATCGCGATGCAGAGCATCAACCTTAAAAATATGGCAGAATATTCAGGGACTTCCTTCAACCACACGTTTAGAATCACATCCGCTTCCAGAATCACCGGCAGAGACAGGCATAGCAACAGAAAGAATGTGAATTTGGAACTTCTGAATATGAGCCTGTGCATATTCGTCAAATCATTCTGTGAATATGTTTTGGTGATCTGCGGGTTAAGGGCGGTCTGAAAACTGCCGGCGAATTGCATTATCGCACCTTGCACCTGCACAGCCACTCCTCTGGCGGCGTTGACAACGGGGCCGAAGAACATATTCAGTAGAATGTTTATTCCTTGGGTGAATAGGATGTAGGCGATGTTTCCCCACATATTCCAGCCGGCGAATGATCCCATTTCTTTGAGCAGCCTTATATCCCATAGTCGCCTGAAGTGAGTTTCGTCAAAATGTCTTTTACAGTAGATGACGTAGATTGATGTCATTAGGATCTGGACAGAAAGCATCAATGTTGAATAGGCGATCAGCTTGTCGAAACTGATCATATACAGCGTGTAAGCTACCGCAAGTTTTAAGATGACATCCAGAATCGAGATGTAGGCGAATGCGCTCATTTTCTCGTGCGAAACTATCGCTGCGTTGAACGGGTAGCTTAGTATTGACACCACGGTGGATAGTATTGCGAACTGGTAGCAGTACATCGCCGCGATCTCTCTCCCTTCCGGAATGACAATCTTGTTTTTCAGGAACCATAATCCGACAGTTTCAGCGAGTAGCACGACCGTGACTGCGATTATGATGTGAATATACAAGCTTGTCATAAATGCCAGCCTTAGGCGTCCGGTTTCTCCTCGTCCCAGTTCGAATGTGAGGTAACGCTGCGTCGAGGTTGTCATCGCAGCGTTAAGGAATCCGAACATCGCCACGACTCCGCCGACCACATTGTTGATTCCGTAGTCAACAACCCCCAGGCTTGCGAGTATCACCCGGCTCGTGAACAACCCCACGCCCATCGAGAACAACATCCTGACATAAAGCAGGGCGGTGTTCTTCGCTATTCGTTTGTTGTCAACGGTGTTTTCAGACTGTGGTTGCATCTGTAATTGTCTTGTGTTCGTAAAATGGATCTTGGAGCGAATCCAATTATGTAACTACTAATATCTCTTCAAAACACCAGATTGCAAAAATTCAGCTTTGAATCGACTTGCTATAAGCCGGAATGCATATTCCGCCTCTTGCTTTGCCGCGGCTTTGACTTCATTAGTGGCGCTTCCCTGTTCAATATCCGTTTTTATACACTCTACTGCGGCATCGACAGTTTCGTCAAAAGTCCGTTCTGCTATTACACGATCACCGGAACACGCTTCATAAGCATATCTTGCGAGCGCTGTCTCCAAACGCACTTCTGTTATTGTTTGATTATTAGCCATATTCTCAAACCTTAGATTTATATTCTTTGTATGGGTGTGTTTTTCTTCCATATAAAGAATGCTCTTTATTTTTGCCGTCTTCTTGGTACGGACATAAATTTCTGAACGTCTGGATTTTCGTAATTCTTTAAGCCTGAATCTCCAGTAAAGATTTCTACATCCTTCCCCATTTTAAGAAACTCATTTGCAACGTCGGCTATAGATGCGTCGCCCAAAGACTGACTTTCTACGATTGAAGACTTTCTCCATTTCGAGAGGAGATAGCGTAAGTTTTCTCCTTGCAGAAGCTCTGCTTGTCTTGAGAAGGCTATCCACGGCGTCTCTTCATCAATGGTCTTCTCTACTAAATCGGCGAAGTCATTCACTAATTTGTACTTGTTATCACCGGAGGTATGCGCAATATGATTCCCGGTTTCAATGATCGTGGCTAAAGGAAGGACAAAACGCGTGTTGTGTCGCCCTTCTTCTTCTATTTTCTGTGATACGCGATCATAATTCCACTTATCTCCGTCCTTTCCGCACTCTTCCATTTGTGGAACTATAAGGTACACACAGAGTATGCTCGTGTCTATTATCAGGATTTTGTCATCTGTTTTCATAGCTTGTCTTTGGTCATTAGTTCTCCAATTGTGTAGTTAGCCATTAACTTCGTTACGTTGTTAATGGCTTCAACCGGTTCAATGGTGCTGGTTCCGTCAGAAGGTGTACGAGATACGTAACTGATAAACGGGAGCATTTCTACACCAAGTGAATCAATTAAAGCCGGGTTGTGGGTCGTACAGATGACATCAATCCCTTTGCTCGAACCTAATTCCCTTAATGCTTTAACGAGCTCTCCGGCTCTTGATGGATGCAAGCCATTGTCTATTTCTTCGATGACAAGTAGGCTGTCAGGCTTTCCTGTAAGTAATGACGCTACAATTGCCACAAAACGTAATGTCCCATCAGACATACTTCTGGCATCTATTATTTCCTTGTTGCCGTTGCTCCAACATTCTTCGCAATATAACATAGCATCGTTACCGAACCGTCCAACTGTTTCAGCCCAAACTTTGTTGATGTCTTTCTCCGGTAATGGTCGGACATAATCGGAGAGTTTCTGCTCAACGTCATTCTTGCGTTCGGGATCCATTCCGGCAAGGACACCCGCGACATTGCCTCCGTCTTCGTTGAGGGTATCAGATAGTTGACAATAATTGCGCATATGATTTGGGATCGGGTTGAATACGAAGATATTCTTTAAATCAGATGCGATTGCCCTGCAGGCTTCTTTAACCTCCTTAATGATTGGCAGTACTTCATATTGAGATAGCACGGTACAACGTCTGGCTAAATCTAATCTTTTTTGCCGACCTTTTCTGGCTGCATAAAAACGTGTGGCGATGATGGAAGACAAGTCATCAGATTGCCCATCTGTGCAGAATAGAAGTTTATTCGCCGCTTTCTTGTTCTTGAGCTCAAGTTTTTCATAGACAAGCTCAATCGTTTTCTGATTGGTCGCACCACATTTTATCTCATATTCGTAGTCGACTCCATTTAATTCATCAACTACTATTAAAGAAAACTCTTGTTGACCTTTTCTGATAGCCCATTCGGCGCCACCACGTATATGTTCTTTAAGAACATTTTCTATAGGGGTACCTAATGAGACGTAGTGCAGAAAAGACAGGGCGTCAAGTATGTTTGACTTTCCGCTGGCATTTGTGCCGATCACAAATGTTAGCGGATCAATATAAAGTGTCGTATCACCGAAACTTTTCCAGTTAATCAAACGTAATTCTTTAATCATATAATCTTGTCCCTTTTACACTTTTGACCAATTAGTTCAAGCCTCCTTCCAGTCGTCTGCTGATTGAAACCGCTGAATACACTCACCTGCGAGAACTTTGTCACACCCGTCAGCAGCACGAAGCGCAAATCTTGGTCGGCGGCCTTGAAAGCGGAATAGAACCCTTTTAGAATATTACGGTTATATTCCTCTATAAGAATATTTTCGCCGTTGCCATCTTTTGTGGTGTAGCCGGTGTCGAGCACGTCAAGCAGCGGTTTGTCATATTCATCAATCAGCACTACACAGCCTTTGCCTGTTTGCTTATGTACATACGACATTAGCTGCGCAAAGCGCTCTCCAATGCAGTTGCGGGCATCACCCTCAAGTCCATATTCCTTTTCCCATCTTTCGACGCACACGTCAAGTTTGTTCTTCAGCGCGCTGCCGACCGTAAAATCGCTGCCATTGAAATCAATGTGGAATATGGGATAGCTTTCCCAATCCTTCTCAAGCGACTCGATGGATAGACCCTTGAATAGTTCCTTATCACCGCTGAAATAGTACTTCAGGGTTGACACCAGCAGACTCTTTCCGAACCTCCGAGGGCGACTCAGAAAATAAACCTTGCCGTCTTGCACTAACCTATACAGCAGGTCAGTCTTGTCGACATAGACAAAACCGTCCTTGCGGATGCTCCTGAAATCTTGTATACCGATCGGAAACTTCATTTTTATTGTGCTTTTGCCTGAGATTTGGCTGGGTTGGTGATATTGATTTCCCAATGGCCGCCCTTGTCGGGGCCGATGCGGGTCAGTAGACCAAGCTCTTTCAAGCGGTTGATGTTATTGCGGATATTCCTTGGGCTGATGCCGACTTCCTTACTCAATTGAGATTGAGTTATACCTTCGTTTTCCTTGATGCAAATGAGTATTTTTCTTTGATTCTCGGATAGTTTTTCTAGGTCTTTTTCTAGGTCTTTTTCTAGGTCTTTTTCTAGGTCTTTTTCTAGGTCTTT
>ERZ1026860.9-NODE-9-length-147511-cov-22.865431_pt1 | contig 147511 bp, 135 predicted proteins | sample MGYA00380160_ERZ1026860 | MGnify/ENA primary metagenome ERZ1026860 (study PRJEB33269, sample SAMEA4719796) | human gut metagenome | biome: human-associated habitat; feature: organic feature; material: feces | place: Cameroon | collected 2013-10 ... | reverse complement strand
TCGTTGCTGCCGCAGCAACCGGAACGGCCCTCCACCAGCAGCACTTTGCGCATGCCAGCTTGTGGGGAGTGATAAAATGAGAATTAGTGACCAGAAAATCCTTCATTCGCAGAGAGGAGTGCCAGATGAGGCGTATTACCAGAATTGTGATCACAGGCGGACCCTGTGCAGGAAAGACCGCAGCCATGGATTATTTGCGGCATAGATACATGGAACAGGGCTTTCGCGTTTTATGTATCCGGGAAGCGGCCACAGACCTTATGAGCGGCGGTGTTACTCCGTGGAACTGCTCCACCAGTGTTTTCTATCAGCAGTGCCAAATGGAATTACAGGCCGCACGGGAGCGCATTTTTCTGCAAGCGGCGGAGAGTATGGATGCGGAGCGGATTCTTATTCTTTCCGACCGGGGTCTTCTGGACAATCGTGCTTATATTGCAGAAGACGAATACGACTTTATTTTGCAAAAAGAAGGTTGGACGTTGGAGCATTTACTGGCAGGATATGATGCCGTATTCTTTATGGAATCGGCAGCGGTAGCACTTCCACATCTTTATACAGTTACCGGCAATTCCATTCGAACGGAAGCACCGGCGGAAGCGGCAGCACTGAACGAAAAAAGTTTTCAAGCCTGGCAAGAGCATCCATACGTACAGGTCATTCCCTGTAGAGAAAGCTTTGCAGAGAAGCTGTCCCTGCTTGGCGCAGCAGTGGATATGGTTTTAGAAGGCTGCATCCAATCCAGCGGTCGAAGCCGTCGATTATGTTGACTTTCTTGCGGTAAAGGCGTATTATGTTTGTTAATGAACACGAATATATTTAATGATAAAATTAACAAGAAGACAGAGTTGTATCCCTTTCTGTCTTGGCTGAAGAAACCATGGCGCACTATTTGCATGATGATCATGGATGGTGTGCTTTTGTGCTTGGCCGCCTTTCTGGCCCTTGTGGTTCGGTTTGAGTTTTCTTTAACAGAGCCTGTAGCACAGGGATTCTTTTACCCCATTTTGTTTCGGATGCCTTTTTTCGTAGCAGGGGCTTTGGTTATTTTTACCGCTTTCCATATGTATTCCGGCATGTGGGAATTTGCCGGAACGGAAGAGTTTATCCGGCTCTTTGAAGCCTGCGGTCTTTCAGCGCTGCTGCTGTTGGCTATACTGGTGTTTTCCCAGTGTCCGTTTCCCAGAAGCTTTCCCGTGTTTACGCTGGCTTTTGAGTTGATATTTGTCACTCTTTCTCGATATGCGGCCTATCTTTCTCATAAGAGGCGGCAGCGGGGAGGCGTACGAACCATGCTCATCGGTGGTGGCGAAGCGGGAGCCATGATCATTCAGGAGTGCCAGAGAAGCCGATTCTCTCAAAATAATATTGTCTGCGTTATTGACGATGATCCGGCCAAACGTGGGCAGTATTTGCGTGGCGTGCGTATTATCGGCGGCAGGGACAAGATTTTGCAGGCGGCGAAGCAGTTTGATATCAATGAAATCCTTTTCTGCATTCCAACAGCCAGCAGTCAGGAAAAGAAGCATTTGCTGACCATCTGTCAGGAGACAGGGTGCCGGCTGCGCACTCTGCCGGCTCTGTATCAGATCGCCAACGGCGAAGTCACTATGCAGACGATCCGTAATGTAGAGATCGAAGATTTGCTGGGCCGTGAGCCGGTGCAGGTGGATCTGGAACGCATTGGCGCCTTCCTCAACGGCAAAACAGTTTTGGTCACGGGCGGCGGAGGGTCCATCGGCAGCGAACTGTGCCGGCAGATCGCGCACCATGCGGTAAAACAGCTTATAATTTTTGACATTTATGAGAACAACGCTTATGGTATTCAGCAGGAATTGCGGCGAAGCTGTCCGGAACTTCCGCTGGAAACATTGATCGGTTCTGTTCGGGATAAGGAGCGGGTGCGGCAGATTTTTGAACGCTATCGGCCCCAGATTGTTTTTCATGCGGCGGCGCACAAGCATGTGCCCCTAATGGAAGATTCACCTAATGAAGCGGTCAAGAACAACATTTTCGGCACTTATAACGTAGCCTGTATGGCGGGTGAGTATGGCGTGGAAACGTTTGTGCTTATTTCTTCGGATAAGGCAGTGAACCCCACAAACGTTATGGGAGCCAGTAAACGGATGTGCGAGATGATCGTACAGTCTCTTAACGGCCGCTACGATACTAAATATGTAGCTGTGCGCTTTGGCAATGTACTGGGGAGCAACGGCAGTATCATCCCGCTGTTTCGGCAGCAGATTGCGCAGGGTGGTCCGGTAACGGTGACGGACAAGCGGGTCATTCGTTACTTTATGACCATTCCGGAGGCGGTTTCTCTGGTCATGCTGGCCGGATCCGATGCCAGGGGCGGCGAGATATTTATTCTGGACATGGGGGAACCGGTGAAAATAGATGATCTGGCCCGAAACATGATCCGCCTCAGCGGCTTGGAGCCAGGCGTGGATATTGAGATCGTGTATACGGGTCTGCGCCCCGGAGAAAAGCTTTATGAGGAGCTGCTTATCAAGGAGGAAGGGCTGCGCAGCACGGATAACAAGCTCATCTTCATCGGAAAGCCTCTGAACATTTGCCCGGAAGATCTGCAAAAACAACTGGAGGTGCTTTGGAAAGCCTGTATGCACAACAGCCCGGATATTAAAACCTTGCTGGAGCAGGCTGTGCCCACCTATCATATAACGGACAATCGTCCGGCATAGGGGAGTGGGGTATAGACTTCCTCTCTGCATTTCCTGACTTTAACAAGCGAAAAACAAATAACGGTATGCATAAATATTATCCGGACTGGGATTCTTTCCGGATATTTTTTCATTTTAAGAGAAAAAAGCAAATAAATATGTTTGCATGCTGCAACTTTTGTGCTATTATATACGAAACCGCTTGAAAAAAGGGATCGAAGACGGGGGTATCGTTCTCCTGCATTTGAACCCGAGAAAAGGTCTGTATCCCGCCGGGACAGCGTATGCTGAAACAGGAAGGATCGGGCACGGAGGAAAAGGAGAGAGGCAAATGGAAAACAAACTGGAAAAGAAATACAACCTGTGGACGGCCATAGCCATGGTGGTGGGCATTGTTATCGGCAGCGGGATTTTTTATAAGGCGGAAGCCATCCTGCAAAAGACCCAGGGCAACATGCCCCTGGGTGTACTGGCCTGGGTCATCGGGGCAGCGGTCATGATCGTATGTGCGCTGGCTTTTTCCACCATGGCCGGCCGGTATGAAAAGGTCAATGGTCTGGTAGATTATGCCGAGGCTACCTGCGGAAAGGTATATGCATATTTTGTGGCTCACTTTGCCACCTGCATTTATTATCCGGCCATGACCAGCGTGCTAGCCTGGGTTTCTGCCCGGTATACGGTGGCTCTGTACGGACTGGCCTTAAATTCGGCGGAGTGCATGGTGCTGGGGGCATTTTACCTTGTGGCTATTTACGGGTTGAATGCGCTGGCGCCCAAGCTGGCAGGAAAGTTTCAGATAGCTACTACGGTTGTCAAGCTGATCCCGCTGGCACTAATGGCGGTTGTGGGGGGCGTTGTAGGGCTTGCCAACGGGCAGCTGGCCGCCAATATGACTCATGATGCCGTTGTGAGCAGTGCAGGGAGTTCCAGCCCGCTTTTTGCCGCCGTTGTAGCCACGGCATTTGCCTATGAAGGGTGGATCATTGCCACCACCATCAATGCCGAGCTTAAAGATGCCAAGAAGAATCTGCCCATTGCACTGGTAATGGGCTGCGGACTGATCGCGGTGGTCTATATCCTGTATTATATCGGTCTTTCCGGCGGCGCTTCCAATGCGGAGCTTCTGGTGGATCCCACAAAGCCCTTTGTGAATATCTTTGGGCCGGTATGCGGAAAGATCGTGGAAGTACTCATTGTATTCTCCTGTCTGGGCACCTTGAACGGGCTTATGTTCGCTTCCGTGCGCAGTTCCTATGCCATTGCCGTACGGAAAGAGGGCTTCCGCCCAAAGACATTGGAAAGCGTAGACAAAGAGACCAATGTGCCGGCCAACTCTGCCGTGGTAGGGTTGTTGCTATGTACGGCCTGGTATGTATATTTCTACGGCGCTAACCTGACGGAAGGCTGGTTCGGTCCCTTCAATTTTGATTCTTCTGAACTGCCCATCATCAATATCTACGCTTTCTACATTCCCATGATGCTGCTGTTCATGAAGAAGGCCACGGATCTGAAAGCCGGAAAGCGGTTTGTGCTGCCTGCTCTGGCCATTTGCGGCAGTGTATTTATGGTGATCGCCGCCATTGTGGCCCACGGTATTTCCTCCTTCTACTACTTGATTGTCTTTGCGGTGATCATGGCCTTGGGTGCCATCCCTCTGCTCAGAAAGAAAAAATAAAGCACGCAAAAAGCTCCCCGTTTGGGGAGCTTTTTGACAAGATCGGAAAGATCAGAATACGTTTTCCAGAGTAAAGCAGTCCCGGCTTTCATCCTCATAATAATTATAGTCGGAAAAGTAAGGCGAATAGGTTTGCACACCAACAGAACGGGTCACGGGATCAAAGGTCAGGATCCGCAGATAACCAAGGCCTTTCTTTTTATCGTCCTGGAAGTTATACATCAGGGCATAGGCTGTGCGCCCATTCTCATAGACAATATCTTTCCGCGCGGAGCCATCATTGTGGCCGCAGAGGATCAGGCGGATGTTTTTGTATAACCGCACAAGATTTCGTTCCACTCTCCGGCCGTTGGAGGTAAGGCTTCCGTCATCGCTCAGGAAGTTATGCACCAGCAGGATGCAAACATGATCCGGATACTTTTCCAGCACCTCCTGAGCCCAGTCAAAGTATTCCGTATCCGTTTGCCAGCCCAGCCCCAGCAGCAGGAAGTTTGAACCACCGGCTTCCAGCGTTTCATACCAGCAGACGCCATCCTTATACTGCTGCTCCGGCGCAGCCATATCGTTAAAGGCATAGGTAAGGTACACGGCGTAGTCCGCTTTATCTGCTCCAACATCATGGTTTCCGGCAATGCAGTAGAAGGGGATCTTCTCCTTCATCAGGCCGATGGCATGGGCGGCATTTTTCCAATGGCGCTCCATGTGTCGGTTATCTACAATATCGCCCGTTTGCAGAACGCACAGGGCATTGAGTTCCTGCCGATGGTTTACGGCATAGGCAGCCATGGTGTTGAATACCTTTGGGTATTTATAGGCATAGACCTGGGTATCCGAAAACCAGAGCATGGAAAACGGCGTGGGCGCCGCCGTAGGACTGGGGCTGGGGCTCTGGGTGGGCGGAGCGGTCAGGCGCGGATCTGCCGGGGGGACCGGCGTGCTTTCCGGAGCGGCCAGAGAAAACTGCACACGGGAATAATCCGGGGCAAAGGCGCTGCGGATCCGTTCCTTTTTTTCCAGGGAAGTCTCCCGGCAGCCCTGGGACAGCAAAAGCAATGAGCCTCCCAGCAGAATGCCTGCTAGGAGAGTCCGGCGGGTACTAGAGAAAATGGAAATCGCCTCCCTTATGTTTGGTGAAGGGAAGATACCACACGAAAAACAGGGAATGGTGATTTCGCCATAAGCAGTCAGAATGAAAAACAACTAGACCAAAAGGGGAATGACCGTTGCGCCGGTCGGGAGAATGTGCCATAATAAGATAAACCTTACCGGGAGGGAAAAATAACTTGGAAACAAAGCAAGCGCAGGAGAAAAAAGGCTGGAGAAGTTTTACCAAAGTGGAAAAAAGCTGGATCTTTTATGATTGGGCCAATTCCATCTGGGCTACCAACATTGCCGCCGCCATCTGGCCCATTTACTTTGCCATGGTCATTCAGGGCCTGGCCAATGCACAGGCCATCGACACTACCTATGGGTATGTGGTTTCCATTGCCAATCTGGCCGTAGCCGTTATGGCGCCGTTCCTGGGGGCCATCGGGGATTTCAAGGGCATGAAGAAAAGACTTTGGAAGATATTCATGCTTTTGGGCGTGGCATTCACACTGCTTATGGCCTTGACGGATAACTGGGTGCTGATGATCATCGGCTTTATTTTCAGCCGCATCGGGTTTTCCGGTTCCTGCCTGTTTTATGACAGTTTCCTTACGGATGTGACCACCCGGGATCGGATGGATCGGGTCTCTGCCTGGGGCTTTGCCATGGGGTATATAGGCGGCAGTACCATTCCCTTTGTACTTTCCATTGCCATTATGGCGATCATGGGGCTGGATAACCTGCTGGGGTATAAGATCGCCATTGCCATTGTGCCCGTGTGGTGGCTGGTCTTTTCCATTCCCTTCTGGAAGAATGTAGAGCAGAAGCACTATGTGGAAACGCCCCCTTCCCAGCTGGGCCGGGAGGTGTTTAAAAACGTAGGGCACACGCTTAAAAACATCGTTACCAATAAAGCAGTGCTGTTCTTTGTGCTGGCCTACTTCTTCTACATCGACGGGGTGGACACCATCATCTCCATGGCGACCAAATACGGCTCTACCCTGGGTCTGGGGGCTATCGGCATGATCCTTGCCCTGCTGGTCACGCAGCTGGTAGCTATGCCCTTTTCCATTTTCTTCGGCAGCTGGGGGAAGAAGTATGGAGCTTTGAAGCTTATCGGTGTGGCCGTAGGGGTATATGCCCTGATCACCGTGGTAGGCTTCTTTATGGGCTTCTTCATTGATTTTTACGATACCATGGGCATGACAAAAGAAAAAGCCATTGCCATTGGTCAGGTGCTTTTCTGGGTGCTGGCTACTTTGGTGGGCACGGTGCAGGGAGGCATTCAGGCGCTGTCCCGTTCCTACTTCGGGCAGATCATCCCGCCGGAACGTTCTAACGAATATTTCGGGTTCCTGGATATCTTCGGCAAGTTTGCCGCCGTTATCGGGCCGGCACTGTACGCGCTGGTTTATGGGATTACAGGGAAGGCCTGCTTTGGGATACTGAGCCTGATCGTGCTGTTTGTGCTGGGTGGTGTATTCTTGCTTCTGGGCCGTCCGTATTTCAAAGCAGCACAGCATGAAGAGATAGAAATGGACTGACGGAAAGGAGTAAACAAATGCCGAGCTTTGAGGATAAACTGAAGGAATATGCCCGTCTGCTTGTGGCAGTGGGCACCAATTTGCAAAAAGGACAGACTCTGCTGCTTACCAGTCAGGTGGAGCAGGCGCCCTTTGCCCGCCTGTGTGCGCAGGCCGCCTATGAACGGGGCGCCAGGGAAGTGGTGCTGCGCTGGAATGACGATGCCATGACCCGTATGAAGTATTTATATGCGCAGGAGGATGTGTTTGACGAAACGCCTGCCTGGGTGGTGCATCAGTGCACAGATTATGCCCGGGAGGGTGCCGCTACTCTGAATCTGGTAGCCAGCAACCCGGAAAATCTTAAGGGCGTGGATCCGGACAGGATCCTGCGCAGCGCCAGGAGCCAGGGGCAGGCTTTGCGGGAATACAGGGAACTGTCTATGGCCAGCGCTTTCCCCTGGTGCATCGGCGCCCTTGCTTCCCCGGCCTGGGCCAAGGTCGTGTTTCCGGAACTGCCGGAAAAGGAGGCCGTAGAGACTTTGTGGGAAAAGATTTTCCTGGCCGTGCGGGTAAAGGGAGATGGAACTGCGGTGGAAGCCTGGGAAGCACATGCCCAAAAGCTTCAGCTGCGGACAGAAAAGCTCAACGCCTATCGCTTTGACCGGCTGCACTACTATAACAGCCTGGGCACGGATTATACTGTGGGGCTGCTTAAAGGTCATATCTGGTGTGCCGGCGGAGAATATACGCCCAAAGGGCAGTTCTTTATGCCCAATATGCCTACGGAAGAGATCTTCACCGCTCCCGACGCCAACCGGGGAGAAGGGATCCTTTGTGCGGCGCTGCCTTTGTGCAAGGACGGCAATGTGATACGGGATATCCGCTTTGAAATTCATCATGGCCGTATTACCAAAGCTACTGCTTCCACAGGAGAAGAAGTGCTGCAAAAGGCCATCGATGTGGATGAAGGCGCACGGCGCTTTGGCGAAGTAGCTCTTGTGCCATATGATTCCCCCATCAGCAACAGTAAAACGCTCTTTTACAATACGCTTTTTGATGAGAATGCTGCCTGCCACTTTGCCTTTGGAGAAGCATATCCCACTTGTGCGGAGGGTGCGGAGAACTGGGATGAAGAGACTTGCAGGAAAAATGGTCTTAACCGCTCCATGACCCATGTGGACTTCATGGTGGGTACGGCAGACCTGTCCATCGACGGTATTCAGGCGGATGGTACGGTGATCCCCGTATTCCGTAACGGAAACTTTACTTTTTAACAAGAGAAAAAGAAAGAGGCCCCGGCATAGCCGGGGCTTTTTGCATGGTGCATGGGATACGAATCATGGGCACATGGAGTCACGTTCTTTGCCAAGATGCAACGAAAGTGTGAATGAATCAAGAATAATTGCGTCCCGATGTGCTCCTGATCCTTGTGCGTATTGAAATGCCGGGTCAGGTCGGATACAATATATACATATGTACCAACGAAAGGGGCACGCATGGGGATGCCGCCCCGATGGGAGAAGGGATATATGGACGGAGGGAAAAGGCGAAAGAAGCTTCCGGCCCGGCGGATACGGGATATCGCCTGGGGAAGTTCGCTGATCGTGCTGGCGTTGGGGCTGCTTCTGTGCCTGCTGTACTGGGAATTGTGGCGGCAGCCCATACAGGTGGATCCGCGGTCGTATACGTCTCTGTACCGGCGGGAGGACGGGGCTGTGGCGGCCCGGGTGGATCTTTCCGCACTGCTGAATGCCTGCCATTTGCCGGATCCCCGGGAATCGGGATTGGAAGTCGGACGGTATCCGGATATACAGGCGCTGCTCTCTATGGAATTGCAGCTTGCCTACGGGCAGGATGGAAATATGGAACTTTCGCTCCGGGCGGATACGGATACGCTGCGCCGCTGGGGCATAGAACTGTCGCCACTGGAATTTACTATGGAAGCTCCCGCCTATGTGGCGCCCCGGGAGAAAAAGGGCTCCTTGGCGGTGGAACAGGAACCAGCGGAGGAAGAAAAGCCCCTGACGGAAGGATATCTTACATCTTTGCTGGATCCGTACGGCCGGGGACATAACCTGCGAACCGTGTGTGAAGAGGTGCAGGCGCGGCGGGATCAGGCGGCAAAGAGCCTGTTCAAGGATGAATATGAGACAGAAAAACTTCAGCTGAACTTTATCGTGTTTCCTGTTGGACAGCCTTACAGAAACTGTTATCGGGCTGTATATGCAATCCGGGAGAAAACGGATTCTTCGGCCAAAATGCAGAAGGTGCAATATCTGACGGTGGAGGTGCTGGATCTTGCTTACAGCAGCAGGGAGGGGGTCACTTTTCGGAGGAGCAGCCTGCGTATGCCGGATACCCTGCGGGAAGCGGAGAGTCTCAGTGAGTATGAAGAGATGGGCTGCACCTGCTTCGATCTGTACGGGGGCGGCATGCGCAATGAAGAACGCAGCGCTTTTGATCAGAATGGGTTCGTGCGCTTTTTTGATACGGCCACCAGCTTTCAAATGGCCAATGGACTTTACTGGTCGCCCACTTATGATCTGCTGGAAGAAGACGATATCTGGCGGCTCACTGCCGTAAAGGGACATTCTCTGGCAAATCTGCTGCGTTATGCACGCAAAGAGATCTATGCAAGGCATTATGTGCGCTTCAGTGAAACTGCAGAAAAAGAATTTTTGAATCATTACACCGGTTATGGCTGGTATGAGGGACACTTTGACCGGGAAGATATCGCCCTCAGCGAAACAGAAAAAGCGAATCTGCGCCTGCTGCGGGAAATACAATCCCTTATAGAAAAGTAAACGGAGGAAAAAGATATGAAAACCGTACGCACTATTCTGGCCACACTGGCGGCCGTGCTTCTTTGCTACAGCCTTACGGCCTGGATCTCAGTCAGACAAGATGCAGCCTTTGTGCAAAGGACCATCTTTCAGGGATTTGACCAGACCTTTATTATTGCCCTTGTCATGGGCGGAGCCTTTCTGCTCATCGCCATTATACTTACCGTAGCCATTGCTTCTACGGGGGAAGAAGCAGAGGATCTTGCCGAAGAGGAAGCAGAGGAGCCGGTGGAGACGGAATCTCCTGCTCCCAGAAGCGGTTCCCGGGAGAAAAGGGCACCGGGCGGTTCTTTCCGCCGGGCGGTCCATACCCCGCAGAAGGACTTGGACGATTTGTTTGAAGAAGACGAAGAACAGGCGATGGTGTTTGCCAAACCCGCCGAAAAGCCGGAAGAACCGTCAAAGGAAGCAGGCGAAGAGGCGCCTGCTGCAGAAGCTGCAAAAACACCTGTTGTTCCGGAAAACACTTCTGACCCTGCCGATGCGGCTTCCGCAAAAGTGCAGACCCCGCCACCGAGTCAGGAACAACCGGGGAAACCGGAAGTGGTTCGGCAAAATGGCGGAGAGACAGGCTATATGCATTGCATCTACTGTGGGCGGAAGGTCAGTGCCGATAGTCTTTTCTGCCCCGGCTGCGGCAAAAAGCTGTGAGGCACGCCTATGAGCAAGACCCAGACAAAACGGATGATCCTCCTGCTGACGGCGGCGCTGCTCAGCTTTGGGGTGCTCATGGCAGGGGTATTGATCTGCCTGAGTTACTTTGAATCCGGGGGAAATCTGCGGGAAGTGGATATGCGCCGGTATGTTCTGACGGATAAGGACGAACAGGGGCAGTTTACTTTTTCTGTAAATGCAGACGGCATTATTCACGACTTTCATCTGCCGGATCCAAAGACTACGGAACTGGATATAAGCCGTTACCCGGATGTGGCAGCGGTGTATTCTCTGGTCTTTGTGGTTACCCCGCAAGGGGAGGACAGTTGGCAGATAGAAACGGCCAGCAGTCTGGCGGATCCCGCAGGGGATTTGAAAAAAGGCGCCCTGGTGCTGACAAATACCCGCTGGATATGGACAAAGGAACAGGCAGAGGCTGCTTATGCCAGTGCACAGACCGGCCCAAGGACCATCAGCATCCGTAAATATGCGTTGTGCAGTTTGGACTATCAGGATAGATACCTGCTGACGATAGATAAGGAGGCTTTGCTGAAGGCCTGCCGCTGGGAATTGCCGGTGGATATCGCCGCGCAGGAAGCGGATAAAGGATATCAGGCAGTCATGAGTCTTGGCCTGTATGTGACGGAAACGGAGACTGGCTATCGGATAGAAACCACCAGCACGCTGCCGGAGGTAGTGGATATCTTTAAGGAACGGGGGATAGAGATCACCGATACCACCTGGAACATGACCCAGGAAGAGGTGGCCGCTCTGTATGCGGCTACCCGCAGCCGGGAACAGGAACCTATCAATACGCCTGCTCCTACGGATACGCCCGTTCCAGCAGATACTGCGCCCTCAACAGCAATCCCTACAGCGACTCCTGCTGCCTCCCCTACGGCTACACCCAAACCGGAGCAGAATACCCCCAGGTCTCTGGAGAGCCGGGAAAATGTGCTCTCCAGTCTGTACGGATATGATCAGACTGCCCTGCGGGAGGCCATCCGCAAGGCTAAAGAGGCACATTATGGCGCCGATTTCAAGAGCAGCCAGGTAAGCTATAATTACTTTATTACCGGGAAAAATGCTTCGGCGGAATATGGCAACTGCTTTTCGGTGATTTATACCGTTAAAACAGAGGCCGGAAAAACGGAGTATCTCCGGGCAGATGTATACGATTTCGGGGCTCGGACGGTGATTTCCGCAGAGGATGTAACGCTGCACACCTTTGCTTCCGCCGCCAAGGCCAGGGACAATGGGGGCTTCCCAACCAGCCTGTACACGGTGAATACGCTTAACGGCGGTTCCATGGCATTCGGCGAAAACGGCGGCCAGAGCCCGTGGAACGATGAAGGATTGATTTTTGAAAACAGTCTGGAGGAAAAGCTTACCACGGAGGAACTTTGGAACATTCCTGCGGGCAACAACCGGACGCTGGAACAGCTGCTGGGCTTTGCCCGCAATGAGATATTCGCCCGCTGCGGACACAAATTCAAAGAAACCAGCAGTTACTACACTTTTTATTCCGGCTATGATTGGTATGATCCTCAGGGCAGCATTACCTATAACGATATCCGCAAGGATTATCCGAATGCCTGCTATAACATTGACCTGATCAAGAAGCTGGAAAGTCTGATCCGGGAAGGATAAGCAGAACAAACGGCTCCGGCGCAACCTTTTTAAGGGCTGCGGGGTATTGGGAGCAGAAAGGAATTTCACCTTGGAAACCAGGACGATTCCACCCTCGGAGGCGGTGCCCCTGAGTTTGGAGGCGCTGTATGCCGCCTATGGGGATATGATCTATCGGCTGGCACTGCAGCGCACCCGGAACCGGGCTGATGCAGAGGATGTGCTGCAGGATGTTTTTTTTCGCTGCCTGCGCCGTGCGCCGGAATTTGAAAGCCGGGAGCATCAAAAGGCGTGGCTCATCCGGGCGGCACTGAACAGCAGTAATTCGCTGCTGAGCAGTGCTTTTCGGCGGCATCGGGCAGATGAAAGTGCATTGGAGCTGCTGCCGGGGGATACGGCGCCGGAGGTTTCGGAAGTATACGAGCAGGTGCTCAGGCTTCCGGAAAAGCAGCGTATTGCCGTACACCTGTTTTATTATGAGAACTACGGTGTCAGCGCTATTGCATCCCTCATGGACTGCCCGGAATCCACCGTGAAATCCCACCTCTTTCGGGCCCGGGCTCGGTTGAAGGAAGCGTTGAAAGGAGGGATCTGAGGATGTTCCGGAATTCCTATAAACAGGCTAACGACAGCATCCATCCCAGAGAAGACCTGTTGCAGGAAATGCAGCGCAGGCAGACGCAGCAGAAACCGTTATGGAAAGCACCTGCCCGTTGGGGGACTCTGGCAGCCTGTGCACTGGTAATGATATCCCTGGGAGTATGGCTGCTGGGGCAGAGCTACGGCAATAAAAAAGATGTAAATGATACTGTGCAGGCGGCCGCACAATACAAAAGTGAAGAAAAATCCATAGGTGCAGCAGGTTTTTTTGCTGCTCCGGAGGAAAGCGCTTCAGTAAGCGAACAGGAGGAGGGCGCCATGAACACCATGGATGCGCCTACGGCTGCCGTTGGTGCGGATACCGGTACATGGGCAGGGGAGATACCGGAGAACGGGCTTTTCGGTTCGGGAGAAGGTATATGTTGGACGGTGGATCCTGAAGCCTGCCTCCTGCTCCTTTATGATACGGAAGGAAACAAGCTGGGAGAACTGTATTTGCCGGAGTTGGGAGAATATTCTTTAACGGATACGGAACTGCAGGGAAATATCCTGTGGATATATACGGAAGGAGGCAGCCTGCTTGTAGATATAAGCGACCCGGCCAGCCCGCAGCTTTATAAACAGGGAACATAGATCTGAGAGAGTACTGAATATATGAAAAAGAACCACCCGTTCGCCGGGTGGTTCTTTGGTTTTTGGATAGAAGATGGGGGAGTTGGCTTATGAACGGTCAATACTGCTTTGGGGCTTGTTCTGTTCTGAAGGAGTATGGCTTTTCAGCGCCTGGGCGGCCAGTTCAATCTTCCGGTCCAACACCAGCCGCGCAGCGCCTACCGCACCAGATATCCGACCCTGGCTCCAGGTAAGGAATTTGACAGCGCACATGGTATCGATGCTGCTGTACTGATGGACGCTGTCGAAAATATGCCGGACAAACTTCGGTCCCCCATGTTCTACAAGAGAGCCTCCCAGCACCACGCATTCCGGGTTAAACATACTGGCCAGATTGCTGATGGAGAGCCCCAGATACAGGGCAGCCTGTTCCAGCATGTTTTGGGCAAGCGGATGCCCCTGACGAGCTGCCTGACAGATGTTTTCTATGGGCAGCGTTTCGTGGGCTGAGAAGTAATCCCAGAGAGGATCTTTATCAAAAAGCGGCCCCCGGCTATGCTGGTATTGCTCTTCTACATGGCGCACAATAAAGGTTTCTGATGACATGGCGTGAAGACAGCCTCTGCGGCCGCAGGTGCATATGGGACCGTTGGGGCATACCACCGTATGGCCTATTTCTCCGGCACTGTGATAGGCGCCGGTAAACAGCTTTCCGTCGGCAATGATGGCCGCTGCAATACCCGTGCTGATGCCTACATAGATCATGCTCCCTACGGAAAGGTGATTGTATTCACACAGACAGCTGGCCCAATGGCGGTTGATGACTTCTGCTTTTATGCCTAACTGTTCCTGCAGGTAGCCGGAAATATCCAAATCACTCCAGCCCATATCGGAAGCGTGGAGCACCTTTCCGTTGTTGATAAGGCCGGGAGATCCTACCCCCAGGCAGGGAAGGAGCCGATCCGGACACATATGCAGTATCCGGGCAAATCCCTCTGCCAGAGTTTGCAGGTAGGTTTCAGGCCCCAGGTCTTTTAACGGCAGGGAAAACTGGCAGGCAACCTTTCCGCTGAGACGCAGCAAAACAAAAAGCAGCTCCCGGTCTATCAGGGTAGCTCCGGCGGCATACCAGCAGTCTTCCGTCAGGGAAAGGGGGGTCCCGGGCCGTCCCCGGCTAAGCACGCTTTCCTCCGGCAGAACTTCCTCCTGTACCAGATGCAGATCCAACAGCCTGGAGCAAGCATTGGATACGGTCGTCCGGCTCAGCCCCGTTTGCTTGGCGATTTCTGCCCGGGAGATACGGCCCCTTTCCACATAGGATATAATGTTATTCTGGTTTTGCTGTTCGATCAGCTTGGGGGTTACAGTCATATTCATACAAAACCAGTATACACATGTTTTCTTCAAAAAACAACCGGAAAAACATATTTTATAAACCTGGTTGACAAAATAGACTTTTTCTGTTACGATAAAAACAATAAATTTGTAAAATTGAATTACAAAATAATTTTTCACTTTCCCAATACGCAAAGCAAGGCAGCGGTGAACTATGAATGTAAATGATGTATCGATCTCTCAAGTTAAGGTGGAGTTTTTTCCGTATCTGAACCGCGTGCCGCTGAAGTTCGGCCACGAGGTATCCAATGGCGGCGAGCTGGTCTGCGTGCGCATGCAGGTCACGGATACAAAGGGCCGCAGCGCCTGGGGATATGGGGAAACGCCTTTGGGGGCGGCTTGGAGCTGGCCTTCTGTACTGCCTCAAAGCCGGCGAGTGGAGCGGATGCAGGCGTTCTGCCTGTTGCTGCAAAAGGAATGGGGAAAGGTGTCCCTTTCCGGCCACCCTATGGAGATCGGTTCTCTGTTTTTGGAAACCCGGCTGGCAGATTGCCTGAAAAAGGAAAATGCAGCATATCCGTCGGAAGAGCCTATGCCTTATCTGTGTGCGCTGGTATGCTGTTCGGCTTTTGATCTGGCGCTGTACGATGCTTACGGGATCCTCCACGGGGTAAAGGTTTTCGACTGCCTGAATGGGCGATATATGAACCGGGATCTGAGCACTTATTATTCCCCGGAATATGCGGGACTTTTTGCAGGAAAGTATCCGGAAGAATATCTGGTGCCTCGCAATGCAGTGCCTGCCCGGCTGGCGGCATGCCATTTGGTAGGCGGGAAGGATCATCTGTATCCTTCCGAACTGACCGAAGAAGATCCAAAGGATGAATATCCCCTGCTTCTTCAGGATTGGATCCATCGGGACGGGCTGTTCAATCTGAAGATCAAACTTACCGGCAACGATGCTCCCTGGGATTACAATCGTATTGTAGAGGTTGGCCGTATCGCCATAGCAAATGCCGTGCAGAATCTTACGGTGGATTTTAATTGTACCGTTACGGATCCTGCTTATGTCAATGAGATACTGGATAAACTCAAGGCACAGGAGCCGGCGATCTATGAAATGATTCTGTATGTGGAACAGCCGTTCCCCTATGATATGGAGGCAAACCCCATAGATGTGCATGCCTGCAGCCAGAGGAAGCTCCTGCTCATGGATGAAAGTGCTCATGACTGGCGTTTTGTAGCCCTGGGTTATAAGCTGGGTTGGACGGGTGTGGCTCTGAAGACATGCAAGACGCTTACCGGAGCATTACTTTCCCTATGCTGGGCCAGAGAGCACGGAATGGCCATCATGGTTCAGGATCTGACCAATCCCAGGCTGGCCATTATCCCCCATGTGCTGCTGGCGGCCAATGCAGGCACCATTATGGGAGTGGAGGTAAACTCCATGCAGTTCTGCCCCGGCGCCTCTGCAGATGCCGCAAGGATCCATCCCGGTCTGTACCGCAGGCGGGAAGGATGCGTTTCCTTTTATACGCTGGGAGACTCCGGATTCGGCTACAGGCTGGAGGAAATAGAACGGGCAGCCAGGGAGGCGTACCATGCATAATGGCCGTGGTAAAGAAAAAGTAAAGAGCATTCTGTTCAAACTGCTGGCGGCTGCAGTGTTCATAGGGGTGTGGCAGGGTGCCATAGAGCTGTTTCATATTAAAAAATATGTGCTGCCGGAACCACTGAATGTGCTCAAGGCCATTTTTGACCCGCAAATAGCTGCAAAGAACAACTGGTGGCTGCATATCGGCACTACGGCGGGGGAGATCTTTTTGAGTTTTCTTACGGTGGTAGTGCTGGGGGTGCTGATTTCTTTGGCCATTGCCTGGTCCAAGCCGCTGCACAAACTGATCATGCCGCTGATCGTTCTGCTGAGCTCCATTCCAAAAATCGCGCTGGCTCCGCTGTTCTTGCTCTGGTTCGGATATGGCTTGCGCACCAACATTGTGGTAGCCGTGATGGTGGCCATTTTTCCGGTGATCATCAACACGGTCACAGGACTTATCGATATAGACGATAACCTGCTGGATCTGACCGGATATCTGGGCGCTACCAAATGGCAGGTGTTTACCAAGATCCGTATTCCCAACGCATTGCCTCATCTTTTTGCCGGGATCAAAACCAGCGCCGTCATGTGCGTTTCCGGTGCTATTGTGGGAGAATTCGTGGCTTCCAAAAACGGATTGGGGCGGCTGCTTCGCTCGGCGCAGGCCAACATTGATATGGCCACCATGTTTGCCTGCCTGATCCTGCTGGCCGTCATAGGGCTGCTGTTTTTCAGAATGATTCATGTGGCCGAAAGGCTCTGCATGCCCTGGGCCCGCCGCAGCGGCGAAGGAGAAAAGGAGTAGATCATGAAAAAGCTGAAAGATATTTCCGCTCCCAAAAAGAACAAGGGCATGTCTTTGCTCCAGAACGTGTTTTCCATTGCGCTGTTTCTGCTTCTGTGGGAAGTGCTGGTGCGGGCATTCCATGTGCGGGAAGCTTTTTTGTGCACGCCTTCCAGTGCATTGTACCATTTGCTGTGGCCCCAGCCGGATGCGGATTATCATTGGCAGATCAATATCCTCATGACGCTGAAGGAATATGTGATTAGCTTTGGCATTGTGGTGGTGGGCAGCATTGCCCTTTCGGTGCTGATCGTCTGGTCCAAGCGGATACAGGATCTGCTCATGCCCGTTTTTATTTTTATCAACTCCATGCCTATGGTGGCCGTTGCGCCCTTGCTGCTGATCTGGATCGGGTACGGGCTGAAGACAAACGTGCTCATTGCCTTTCTGGTCAGTTTTTTCCCCATGGTCATCAATACCATTACCGGGTTGAATGCGCAGGATCCCAACCTGCTGGATCTGGTGCGGTATCTGGGTGCCAACCGTTGGCAGCTTCTGTTCAAGATACAGATCCCTGGCGCTCTTCCCTATATCTTCTCCGGTATGAAGGTCAGCAGCTCCCTGTGCATTATGGGAGTGATCGTAGGCGAACTGATTGCTTCGGATAAGGGGCTTGGATATGTGATCGTCAATGCGCAGCTGACCATGGATACGCCCCCCATGTTCGCTTCTATTATTATGATGAGCGTGCTGGGGTGGGGCATGTATTTGCTCGTCTCGCTGCTGGAGCGGTTGTGCATGCCGTGGAACTTTGTTAAAGAACGGGTAGATGCCTGAAAGCAGACGCCCTTCAGCTTTCCCTCCCGCGGCCGGGAGAATAACACAACAGGAGGATATCCCATGAAGAAGTTTCTAGCCGTACTTTTGGTGCTGGCTATGGCCCTGAGCCTTGCCGCTTGTACGCAGGAGAAGGCAGCCGATGCAGATCAGCCGGCCAAGACCGCCGATGACGTCAAGACTGCCGACGATGCCAAGAACGATTCCGAAAAGAAAGAGCTGACTCCGGTCAACTTCCTGCTCAACTGGACCATTGCCGCCGACCATTCCCCTTACTATGTGGCTCTGAACAAGGGCTGGTATGAGGAAGCCGGTCTGGATGTAAACGTGATCATTGGTCAGGGCTCCGGTTATTCCGCCACTGCCATTGACGCCGGTACCGCCGACATCGCCATCTGCGATGCCCCCGTTGCCTTCCAGTACAGAGAGAACGGCGCTGCCGTAAAGATCATCGGCATCGTGTTCGACAACCATCCCAATTCCATGTATTTCTGGGATGACAGCGGCATCACCAAGCCCCAGGATATCGTGGGCAAGACCGTAGCCGTGCCTGAGACCGATGGACATAAGGTCATGTGGCCTGCTTTCGCCGCCATGATCGGTGTGGATCCTGACAGCGTGGAGTTCATCAATATTGAATCTACCGCCAAGGTATCCGCTCTGGCCTCCCACAACGCCGATGTGGTTTTCGAGCTTTACACCGGCTATCCCAACTTTGAATCCGCTATTCCCGAAGGCGGCTTCTCCAACATCCTGTGGGCCGATTACGGATTTGAATGCTATGCGCATTCCTACATCACCAGCGACAAGTATGCGGAGCAGAACCCTGAAGTTCTCAAGAAGTTCATGGACGTTACCTGTCGTGCCTGGGAGTATGTGCTCAATAATCCCGAAGAGGCGGTTGACATTCTTTCACAGTATCACTCCATCAATAAGGACGATGTGCTTAAAGCTTTGAAGATTGAGTTTGCCTTCCTGAAGACCGATCGCTTCAAGACGAACGGTGTGTGCTCCATCAGCGATGAAAAGATGCAGGCTACTTATGATCTGGTGAATAACTACCAGACCAAGCTCAGCTATACCGTGGATCAGATCTACGACAAGTCTTTCCTGCCGGAGACCCCCTACAACAACTTCAGCGACTGATAAGATCTTTGCCGGGGGCTGCACCGGATCTCTTTTCGGCGCAGCCCCTGTTCCTTTCCTCCGTAACAAAACATCAAAGTAAGGAGTCCTTTTGCCCGGGCAAAAGCATTAAAACAGTATGGAAGAAAAAACGTTATTGTCCATTCGGAATCTGAAAAAGGTATATACCACCCGCGAGGGCACTTTGGAAGCTTTAGGCAGCGTTACTTTTGATGTAGGGGTAGAGGAATTTGTCAGCATCGTCGGCCCTTCCGGCTGCGGCAAAACCACCCTGATGCGAATTATTGCGGGGCTCATGCAGCAGACTTCCGGGGAGTTGATCGTAGACAAGCAGTATTTTGATCCCAAGCGGGAGGTAGGCTTTGTGTTCCAGAAGGCGCTGCTGCTGGATTGGCGGCGGGTCATCGACAATGTGCTGCTGCCCATAGAGATCCTGAAACTGGATCGAAAAAAGTATGAGCCTCGGGCCAGAGAACTTTTGGAACTGGTGGGACTGAAAGGCTTTGAAAGGGCCTATCCTAATGAACTTTCCGGCGGCATGCAGCAGCGTGTTTCCATTGCAAGAGCTTTGATCCATGACCCTAAGCTCATTTTGATGGATGAACCTTTCGGTGCGTTGGACGCCATTACCCGCGAAAAAATGAATTTTGAACTGCTTCGCATCTGGGCCGAAGCAAAAAAGACGGTTCTGTTTGTTACGCATGAGATCAGCGAAGCCGTGTTTCTGTCGGACAGAATCGTAGTGCTTTCCGCCCGTCCTTCCAAAATGGTAGGGAACGTAAGCGTGGAGCTGCCCAGACCCAGAAATCTGGAGATGAAGATGACGCCCGAATTCAATGCGTACACTCTTCAGATATACAACATGCTGGAGAAATAAATTATGGCGAACTATAAAGAAGGAAAATTCGGTGTGGGGATCCGGGGCACCGGTCAGGTGGCCCGGCAGCATGCAGAGGCTATCCAGGCCAATCCCCATGTATATATAGCCGCAGTATGCGGCAGAGATCCGGAACATGCCAGAGCCTTTGCCCGCAGCGCGGCTCCCCAGGCCCGTATTTACAATGCCTATGCAGACATGCTGGCAGACCCGGATGTAGACGTGATAGTGGAATGTATGCCCAACTATCTGCACGCAGAGGAAAGCCTGCTGGCGCTGCAGGCGAAAAAGCATCTGGTGCTGGAAAAACCCGTAGGCATCACTCAGGAGGAAACGGATGCGCTTTTTGCTGCCGCCAGTGCCAATCAGGAGTTGAAAACAGTGGTGAGCTTTTTGATCCGCTGGGTGCCTCTGGTGGAAAATCTGAAAGGCCTTATCCGCAGCGGCGCCATCGGTGATGTATATTACACGGGAACGGACTACTGGCACGGCATTAAGCCATCCTTTTCCAGTTATCCATGGATTCGAAAAAAGGAGTTCGCCGGGGGCGCCATGATCACCGGCGGCTGCCATGCGGCGGATGCGGCCAGATACCTGAACGGCGAGGTAGAAGAGGTTTTTGCCTTTGCTGCACCCGGGCGAGCGGACTTTGATTTTGATACGACTCTTTCTGCATCGGTAAAGTTTGCAAACGGCTCCGTGGGGCGGATGTCCGCTTCTTTGGATGGGCTGGCTTTCCCGTATCAGTTTAATATTGATGTGCTGGGTACCCAGGGGGCTATTCGAAACGGAAAGTTGTACTCCTCCAAACTGTTTCCCAAGCAGAATGACTGGATCGAATTGCCCATGATAGAGCCTAACAGCGGTTCAGTGGATCACCATCCATTCAAGCAGGAATGGACAGAGTTTACTGACAGCCTTTTTGGGGGAGAATCTCCTCGAAGCACCCTTATGGATGCGTGCCGATCCATGGATGTAGTGCATGCCATTACGCAGTCTTCCCTTACCGGCCAGCCCGTCCGGGTTTGCTGCCGCGACTGAGTTTATGGAATATACAAAAAGCACCCGCATAAAGGATATGACCGTCAGGGAACTTATACAGCGGGCCCCCGAAGCGTCTGCCGTGATTATTCCCATAGGGTCTCTGGAAATATTGGGGCAGCACGGCCCCCTGGGACTGGACGATATGGTGGCTGAAGCCATTGTGGATCCCATTGCAGAACAAACGGGCTGTTTGAGCGCGCCGCTGATCCCCTATGGGGATACGTTGGAATTTGGCTCTTATCCGGGTACGGTGCATATTCCTCAGACGGTACTGGAGGAGTATCTGTATGCAGTGGCAAATTCACTTTTGATCCACAGCGGATTCAGAGCCGTTGTGTTTTTGGCCACGCACTCGCTGAACTGCCATGCCGCCAATTCTGTTTGCCGTCGCCTGACCATTGAAGGAAAAAAGGTCCTGCTGGCAGACTGGTGGGCTGCTGTGGGAAGCCGCTCCTGCGGCGTGCTGGAAGACACGGCAACCGGACGTGGGCACGGCAGTGAGATGATCACCAGCGTAGCCCTTGCCCTGTGCAAAGAGCTTGTTCGTATGGAGGATGCCCTTGCTGAGACACCTGCACCGGCTTTGGAAAAGGTGAATCGTTGGAACGGTACGCCCTTTAAGACTTACGGCTGCTTCCGTCAGTACTGCAAAAGCGGAGCCTGGGGCAATATGTCTTTGGCCACGGCAGAGAAGGGTCGCCTGCTGCTGCAAAGGGGCGTGGAGGCCGTTTCACAGTTCATTATGGAGGCCCTTGCACAATAAAGGAGGACTTTTGCTTGTATAAAACAGCTGTAATCAGCGATGAAATATCGCAGGATCTGGCCATCGCTTGCACTTTGGCAAAAAAATATGGGCTGGATGGTGTAGAGATCCGTTCCGTAAACGAGAAAAATCCTTTTGAGATGACACCGGAAGATGTTCGTGCCATCGGCCGGATATGCAAAGAGCACGAACTGAAGATTTGCGCTGTGGCGCCACCCTTCTTCAAATGCAACCATGATGACCCGGCGGCTATTCACACCCACCTGGAGGGACTTCGCCGGTGTACGCAGGCCGCTCACAGTTGGGGCACGGATCTGGTGCGCGGGTTCACTTTCTGGCGCAGAGCGGATGCTGTGCCTACGCCCATGGAACTGGCTGATGCATATGCTAAAGCCATAGACGTTGCCCGGGAGGAAGGGATCCGCATTGCCATTGAATCCGAACCCAGCGTATGCACGGGAAACATGCGCTCGCTTTATGAATTTTTGCAGTTGCTCTCTTCGGAGCGGGTGGGGGCGCTGTTTGATGCCGGAAACGAAGCTGCTGACCCGGCCTGCCCTCCTCCTTATCCGGTAGGATATGAGCTGCTGAAGCCCTATCTGTTCCATGTGCATGTAAAGGATACCAAGGCTTCTGCCGCCGGGTGTGAATTCTATACTCCGGCGCTTATGGGAGAGGGAGACGTGGATTACCACGGCCTTTTTGACCGGCTGAAACAGGATGGATACCATGGTTGGGTGTCTGTAGAGACACATTATCGCATACACCGAGCCTCTTTTGCAGAAAAGGAGCTTTCTCTGCCCCAAGGCAGCGGTTTTTCCAACGGCGGATATGAGGCAACGGAGGCGTATTTCAAAATACTGCGGGACAGCTATGGCTGGCAGGAGGCTTGAGGGATGAACAGAGTCAGATTTGCGCTTATCGGCTGCGGAATGATCGCACGGATCCATGGAGCAGCCATTGCTCAGATTCCGGAAGCATGCCTGACGGGAGTGTTTGACCCCAACATGGCCAGCGCAGAGCGCTTTGCCCAAGAGCATAATGTAACGGTGTATCCCACTATGGAGGCATTGCTGGCAAGTCCGGAGGTAGATGCGGTATGCATCTGTACGCCCAGCGGGCTCCACGCTTCGCAGGCTATAGCAGCCATGGAGGCGGACAAACACATGGTTTGCGAAAAGCCTATGAGTCTTACTCTGGCGGATGCGGATCGTATGATCGAAACGGCGGAGCGTACCGGTGTCAAGACCTGCGTCATTTCACAATATCGGTTTTCCGATGCCACCAGAGAGGTGCGCCGGGCCATACAGGAAGGCGCTTTCGGCAGGATCGTTTCCGGAAGCCTGCAAATGAAATACTACCGTTCTTTGGAGTATTATGCTTCCGGCGCCTGGCGGGGCACATGGGAGATGGACGGCGGCGGCTGCCTGATGAATCAGGGTATACACGGCATAGACGTGTTCCGATATCTTATGGGACCGCTGAAAAGTCTTTCTGCCATTACAAAAACCCTGACCCGGCCTGTGGAAGTGGAGGATTCCGCTGCCGCCATAGTCGAGTTTGCCAACGGAGCCATAGGCACTATAGAGGGTTCCACTACCTGCTTCCCCGGTTATCCCCGTCGTATTGAGATCTGTGGGGACAAAGGCAGTGTCGTCATGGAGGAGGATTCCATTCTCCGCTGGGATCTGCCCATTCCCTGCCGTATTCCCGTAGGGAAAAACGCCCAAAACGTAGCCTCCTCCGATCCGGGGGCCATTGCATGCTCCGGCCATGTGACGCAGATACAGAATCTGGTAGATGCTGTTTTGCACGATGCGCCCCTGATGGCGGATGTGTCCACCGGCCGGCCGCCGCTGGAAGTGATCCTTGGAATTTATGAATCCGGAAAAACCGGGAACCCCTGTCTTTTCTGAACAAAAACAGTTATATTGCATGGAAACCCTTCTGCAGAAAGCCTGTTTTCTGCGGGAGGGTTTTTGCTTTTTGTGAAAAAACGGAGATTGCCCCGTACCGGGGGCAATTTCGGAAGGATAGCTTTCACAGCCGTATTCTTTGAAACAAAATGCACCGATGGCCGGTTGAAAGCTGTTTGCACAGGGAAGAATTATTTGAGGCAAATGAGGAGTTCGCATTTTCACTGCGTTCTGCTATACTGTATGTAAAAATAAATCAGGACTTTGGGAGGAAACATGGCAGATATTTGGCATGAATTGTATTTGAAGGCGAAGGAGCAGTATCATCCGGAAGAGGTTTCTCCCTTTATCTATGCGCATCATGTGGTTTGTGCGTTGGAAAGTGAAAACGGAGAGATATACACCGGCTGCTGCATAGAAGGATGCAGCGGAGTTATGAACATATGCGCCGAAAGAGCCGCTGCCTTGAATATGTATTTAAACAGCGGACAAACCGTGATCAAAAGGCTGATAGCCTTCAGGGATATACCGCCTTACGGAGAAGGGAGCGGAATGCCATGCGGAGCGTGCAGGGAGTTTTTCATGCAGTTATCCCTAAGAAATAAAGACATGGAAATACTGGTGGATTATGAAACCCGGCAAACGATCACACTGGAAGCGCTGATGCCCCAATGGTGGGGGATGGAAAGATACTGTAAAAGCAGCAGATAGGGTGCATCGGAGCGGCAGGCTGTGTGCACCGGTGGGAAATCCATAGAGACCGGCCGCCCGGCAGATTGCTTTTGCCAGGTTTCCCTTGCAAAAAGCAGATGCAACGAGTATACTATATAAAGGAGAAATAAGGGAGGGCGAGAGGAAAATGATCATCGTAGGTATTTGCGGCGCTTCCGGAAGCGGGAAAAGCACCCTGGCCAAACGTATTCAGGACAGTCTGACCTGTTCCTGCACCATTATGGGGCAGGATTGCTACTACAGGAGTTTCCCTCAGCTTTCCTTTGAAGAACGCTGTCACTTGAATTACGATGAGCCTTCCATTTTTAACTATGACGAGCTGCTGGAGGATCTCAAGACCCTTATGAGCGGCCGTCCCATTTACAAAAAGGGGTACGATTACGCCAAACATCTTCGGGCGGATACGCAGGAATTGATGGAGCCGCCCCAGGTGCTTATTATGGAGGGCATCCATATGTTTCATGATCCCAGGATCTGTGAGCTTATGAGCCTGAAGGTCTACATGCATGTGGATATTGATGTGTGCCTGCTGCGGCGGATCCGGCGGGATATGAAATCCCGGGGGCGCTCACTGGATTCTGTAACGGAACAGTATATGGAAACGGTGAAACCCATGTACGAAAAGTACATTAAAGAATACATCAAAGATGCAGACTTTGCCATTATGCGGGGCGGGCATAACCGCATGGCCATAGATGCCATTTCCGCTTACCTTACCACCAAGGTGCTGGCGGAACGATTTGAAGAAGAAGCCGCCGCACAAACGTCACAAAGCAGCATTTAAATACAGGTTTAAAATAAAATCATCAGGAGAGAGCAATGGAAAAGCAAGCAATGGAAAAACAGGCAATCACCGCCATGCGGGTTCTTACCGCAGAAGCCATCCAAAAGGCAAAGTCCGGACATCCCGGTCTGGCCATCGGCAGCGCCCCTACGGGCTATACTCTTTTTAAACATATGAAGCATAACCCCGCCGATCCTCAGTGGGATGCTCGGGACAGGTTCGTTCTTTCTTCCGGACATGCTTCCATGCTGCTGTATACCCTGCTGCACTTCTATGGCTATGGCCTGTCCATGGAAGATATCGCCAACTTCCGTCAGCTGGGCAGTCGCTGCCCCGGCCACCCCGAGTATCATGAGGTCCCCGGTGCGGAAGCCACTACTGGCCCCCTGGGTCAGGGATTTGCCATGGCTGTGGGTATGGCTATGGCGGAAGCCCATCAGGCTGCCGTGTATAACCGGGAGGATTTCCCCATTGTAGACAATTATACCTATGTGCTTATGGGTGACGGCTGCATGATGGAGGGTGTTTCCCATGAGGCCGCCAGCCTGGCCGGCCACATGAAGCTCCATAAGCTCATTGCCTTCTATGACAGCAACCGCATCACCATTGAAGGCGGCACGGACATCGCCTTTACCGAGGATGTGCACAAGCGCTTTGAAGCCTACGGCTGGCAAGTGCTGGAGGTCATGGATGGGGAAGATACCGCTGCCATCGCCGATGCTCTGGAAAAGGCGCAGGCAGATAAGGAGCATCCTTCTTTGATCATCGTGCATACCGTTATTGGGTACGGTACGCCCCGGGCAGGCAGTGCGAAGGTTCACGGAGAACCTTTGGGTGAGGAGAACGTACAGCTCATGAAAGAGAATTTGGGCTGGAAGTATCCTGCGTTCACGGTGCCTCAGGAACTGTATGCGCATTTTGATGCGCTGAAAAAGTCCGGCGAGGCCGCCGAGGCTCAATGGAAAGATTTATTTGCCCGTTACGAGCAGGCATATCCTGAACTGGCAGCCCGGTATAAAGCGGAGCGGGAAGGAAAGATGCCTGATTTTGCACAGGATCCTGCTTACTGGGAATTCTCCCCCAGCGAAGCTTCCCGCAGCAGCAGCGGTACGGTGCTTAATCGTCTGGCGGCCGGCATGCCCAACCTGCTGGGCGGCAGCGCAGATCTGGCTCCCTCCACCAAGACAGAACTCAAGGGACTTCCTTTCATGGAGCCCGGCTGCTATGAGGGACGGAACATCCATTTCGGCGTGCGGGAATTGGCTATGGCCTGCGCCTGCAATGGTATGGCGCTGTACGGAGGGCTGCGGGTCTTCTGCGCCACCTTCTTCGTGTTCAGCGACTATGTCAAGCCTGCCCTGCGGCTTTCTGCCATTATGAAGCTGCCGGTGCTGTATGTGCTTACCCATGATTCCATCGGCGTGGGAGAGGATGGCCCCACTCACCAGCCCATTGAGCAGCTGGCCATGCTTCGAGCCGTGCCCAATACGCTGGTATTCCGTCCTGCCGACGGCCGGGAGACTGCTGCCGGATATCTGGCGGCCCTGCAGCACGAAGGACCCACCTGCCTGGCGCTGTCCCGGCAGAACCTGCCCCAATTGGAGGGCAGCGGCCTGAACGCACTGAAGGGTGCCTACATCCTGCGGGAGCCCAAAGGTACGCCGGATGTGATCCTCATGGGCAGCGGCAGCGAGGTGGAGCTGTTGTTCAAAGCCGCCGATCGGCTGGCGGTAAAGGGATACACCGCCCGGATCGTTTCCGTTCCTTCCTTTGAGCTTTTCGAACAGCAGAGCGAAGAGTATAAGCAGAGTGTCCTGCCCGATGGTATTCGTGCCAGAGTGGCCGTGGAAGCGGGCGCTTCCTTCGGCTGGGGCCGGTATGTAGGGCTGGATGGAGAAACGGTGTGCATCGATCACTTCGGTGCTTCCGGCCCCTATAAGGAAGTATTCCCGGCCATGGGCTTTACCGCCGAGAAGGTGGATGAGGCGGCTATGCGCACCATTGAAAAGTGCAGAAAGTAAAACCGTATTTGTTATGGAACCTGAAGGCAGCTTCTTCTTGGAAGCTGCCTTTTATATGTGCAGGAGACTCAAGTGGGGTGCAGCATATGCAGGCAGAAGGGATTTGAACTGCTTCGGAGGAGAGCTTTGGACTGGTATATATCCCTACTTTTTGATTAACAAGGGTTTCCGACTTGCGGCAGAATTGACAAAGACCGTGCCGGGACGGTATAATTTGTCATTCAACGTTTTCCAGGCGATGTGCGTGGGTGCATTTTTTGCGGCAGCCCTACATACCCGGCTGCTTCTGTGTAATGTGCCTCCGTTCATTATAGATCACATCAAAGGAGACAGACAATGGACATCTTTGAAAAATGCTATGCACCGGGCATAGCCGACGCGTACCGGGAAAAGGGCATTTACCCCTATTTCAGAGCACTGCAGACCCGTCAGGGTCCCGAGGTCATTATGGAGCACCAGCGGAGGATCATGCTGGGCAGCAACAACTATCTGGGCCTGACCAGTCACCCAAAGGTGATAGAGGCGGCGGTCAAGGCGGTAGAACAATATGGTACCGGATGCTCCGGCTCCCGTTTTTTGAATGGGACACTGGATATGCATGTAGAACTGGAGGAACGGCTGGCAGGGTTTCTCCATCAGGAGGGGGCGATGACCTTCTCCACGGGGTTCCAAAGCAATCTGGGCATTATCAGTGCCCTGGTAGGGCGGAATGACTACGTGATCCTGGACAAAGAGGACCATGCCAGTATCTACGATGCCTGCCGTCTGAGTTATGGGAAGCTTCTGCGCTATGAGCACAATGACATGGAGGCTTTGGAGCGGTGTTTGCAGCGGGTTCCGGAAAGCGCCGGAGCACTTATCGTAACGGACGGTCTTTTCTCCATGAGCGGAGATATTGCGAACCTGCCGGAGATCGTCCGGCTGGCAAAGACCTACGGGGCCAAGGTCATGGTGGATGACGCCCACGGCTTGGGTACCCTGGGAAAGGGCGGCCGGGGTACTCCCAGCCATTTTGGCCTGGAGCAGGAGGTGGATGTGTATATGGGCACCTTCTCCAAATCACTGGCCAGCTTGGGCGGCTACATGGCGGGTAAGTCCAGAATCGTGGATTATGTGCGGCATAATTCCCGTCCTTTCATTTTTTCGGCTTCCGTGCCTCCGGCTTCCTGTGCGGCGGCTCTTGCAGCCCTGAATGTGCTGGAGGAAGAACCGGAACTGCCCGAAAGGCTCTTGCGGCTTTCGGATTTCTTCCGGGAAGCATTGAAGCAGCGGGGAATGTCCATTCGGGAGAGCCGGACGCCTATTGTGCCGATCTTCACTTATACCGCAGATCGGACCCTGCGCATTGCCATGGAATTGTACAAACAGGGGCTGTTTGTGAACACAGTGCTCCCTCCGGCTGCGCCGGCAGACGGGTGTATGCTGCGTACCAGCCTGATGGCTACATTGACGGAGTCTTTGCTGGAAGAAGCGGCGGATATATTAAGCCAGGTGCTTTCCATGCCGGAATATGCCATGAAATAAGAATCAGAAAAGGAGCACATCAGCTATGGCAAAGGTCGCACTGGTCACCGGCGGCACCTCGGGCATTGGGGCTGCGGCCGCAAAGACCCTGAAGGAACGGGGCTGCATCGTATATACTCTCAGCCGCAGACAGGAGGGAGGAGATAAACATATTTCCTGCGATGTATGCAGCGAGGAAGGCTGCCGGGAAGCTGTCGGACGGGTAGTGGAACGGGAAGGCCGGCTGGATATACTGATCCATTGTGCCGGATATGGCATTTCCGGTGCAGGAGAGTTTACCTCTATGGAAAAAGCAGAGCAGCAGCTGCGTGTGAACCTGCTGGGTACAGCCAATATGGTCAACGCCTGTATTCCCCATATGCGCCGCCAGGGTGGAGGAAGGATCGTTTTGGCCAGTTCTGTAGCGGGGGTAGTGCCTATTCCCTTTCAGACCTGGTATGCCTGCTCCAAGGCTGCCATAAATTCATACACCATGTCCATGGCAAATGAGCTGCGGCCCTTTCATATCAGTCTGTGTGCCGTTATGCCCGGGGATACTGCTACAGGGTTTACCGCTGCCCGGGATAAGGTGGATGAGGGAGACGGCGTTTATGCGGGCGTAATTTCCCGATCGGTAGGCAAAATGGAAGCGGATGAACGCAAGGGTGCTTCTCCGGAAAAGGTAGGAGCTCTGATGGCCCGCTGTGCTTTGAAAAAGCGGGTGAAACCTTTCTATATCCCCGGTTTGTTTTATAAAATGGCAGGTCTGATCATGCGCATACTGCCCAGCGGCTGGGCCAATGTCCTTATCGGCAAATTGTATGCCGCCTGATCCTTCAATTCTGTGAGAAAAGGCCCCTTTGGGGCCTTTTTATTGTTCATAGACGGAGCCGTTTCGGCGCCTCATTGAAGCTCAGACCGTTCGTGCTTGACAGGCGGCTGTTCTGGTTTTTTACTTGCTTGGATATTGGATTTTGCAGATTCGGTTCCCAGGTTTACGGCAGATAAAAGCTGTACTGTATGCTGCATATGGGGACGGGAGTAGCTCCGCAAAATATCTCAAAAAAATGTACGCAGAGGGGATTGACAAGACTGTCGATTTCTGTTTTAATCTATGTGTTTGTTTAGAAATTGTAAACCGTAAGTTTAGAAAGGCTGTAAGCCAGTATCCGTAAACAAAAAGTTTAGAAAGGCTGTTTGCATGGAGATCGGAAGCAAGATAAAACGCATGCGCCTGCGTCTGGGACTGACCCAGGAAGAGCTGGCGGATCGGACGGAGCTGACGAAGGGCTTCATATCCCAGCTGGAGCGGGATATCACCTCGCCCTCCATTGCGACTCTTATGGATATTCTGGAGGCTCTGGGGAGCAACGTGGGGGAGTTTTTCAGCGATCACGCCGATGAAAAGGTCGTCTATGCCGCCGAAGATATGTTTATCAAAGAGGATGCCTGCCCCGGTGTGGCCATCAAATGGCTGGTGACCAATGCGCAGAAGAATGCGCTGGAACCTATTCTGGTGACCATGGCTCCCGGCAGCAGCACCAGTCCGGATGATCCTCATGAAGGCGAAGAATTCGGCTATGTGCTTTCCGGTTCCGTACAGCTTGCTTGCGGCGACAGCCGCTATAAGCTTCGCCGGGGAGATTCCTTCTATTTTCACCCTGCTGGGGTGCACTATCTTGTCAACGTCGGCAAAGGGGAAGCCAGGGTGCTGTGGGTCAGCACGCCGCCCTCTTTTTAAACAAACATCCTAAAAACGGAGCATGAGGAAAGAAAAATGGGAAAGAGACTGATCGAGCTGGTGGACGTTTCCAAGGACTATGAGGGCGACCTCGCTTTGGAACATGTAAATCTGTATATCAATGACGGGGAGTTCCTTACCCTGCTGGGGCCTTCCGGCTGCGGCAAAACCACGACCCTGCGGCTTATTGCCGGTTTTATCATGCCGTCTTCCGGGCATATTTATATGAACGGAACAGATATTGCACAGGTCCCACCCTATAAACGGGAGATCAATACCGTATTCCAGAAGTATGCTCTTTTCCCTCATCTGAATGTATTCGACAACATTGCTTTCGGCCTGCGGATCAAAAAGACACCCAAGGATGTTATTGAAGGCAAAGTACACGAAATGCTCAAGCTGGTGAATCTGGAGGGCTATGGCAAGCGCTGGGTGGATCAGCTTTCCGGCGGCCAGCAGCAGCGGGTAGCCATTGCCAGGGCGCTGGTAAATCAGCCCAAGATCCTTTTGCTGGATGAACCGCTGGGCGCTTTGGATCTTAAGCTGCGTCAGGAAATGCAGGTAGAGCTAAAACGTATGCAGCAGGCTTTGGGGATCACCTTTATTTACGTTACACACGATCAGACCGAAGCTTTGACCATGTCCGATACCATTGTGATCATGAAGGACGGGGTCATCCAACAGATCGGTCGGCCCAAAGATATCTACAACGAGCCCAAAAATGTTTTCGTGGCGGACTTTATCGGGGAGAGCAACATCATTGCTTCCATCATGCTGGAGGATTATAAGGTGCGCATGAACGGCGTGACCTATACTTGCGTGGATGCAGGTTTCGGCAAAAACGTAGAGGTGGATGCCGTGGTGCGCCCGGAGGATATAGACATTGTGCCCATTGAAACGGGGATGGTCAAGGGCACTGTCACCAGTGTGGTGTTCATGGGTGTACACTATGAGGTCTGCGTGGACTGCGGCGGGTATGAGTGGGTGGTGCATACCACCGAAGAAACTACCGTAGGGGCCAAGGTGGGTATAGAAATCCCGCCCGATGCCATCCATATTATGAAAAAGACCCGGTCTAACAACATTTTTGACTGCGAGGTTTATCCCGGTGACGGAGAGATCTGGATCGATGATAAGGCCTTTGCCTGCACCATTCCCGAAGACTATGAGAATAAGGAAGTGGCTCTGGTGCAGATCCAGCCCAAGGATGTGCAGATCGTCAATCCTCAGGATGCCAAGCTTACCGGCTTTGTCAAGGCCTGCATGTTCCTGGGCAGCCATTATGAGATCACCGTTTCCTGTGAGGAAAACGACTGGATCGCTTATACCCCGGACTTTATGGAGGATGGGGAAGAAGTAGGCATCCGGGTGGAGCCGGAGAAACTGGTTCTTTCCCATAAAAACTGAGGGCAGCAGCCATGAAGCGGAAAGTATTTTCCTATCCGTACATTGTATGGATGGTACTCTTTATACTGGCTCCCATGTTGTTTGTGCTCTACTATGCGTTCACTCGAGACGGGCATTTTTCTCTGGAAGCCGTCCGTGCAGTGCTGGGAAAAGAGACGTATCTGATCAGCCTGTGGGATTCCTTAAAGACCGCCTTTGCCACCACCGCTATCTGTCTGGTGCTGGGATATCCGGTAGCCTATATTCTTTCCACCATGAAAAAGGCTGTAGCAGCGTTGATCAGCGTGTTCTTTATCGTGCCCATGTGGATGAACGTGCTGCTGCGCACCTATGCCTGGCAAAGCATACTGGGAGATTTTATTCCGGCCCTGTTCCATACCGGCTCCCTGCTGAATAATGATTTTGCGGTCATGCTGGGTCTGGTATATAACTTCCTGCCCTTTATGATCCTGCCGCTGTATACGACCTTGTCTAAAATGGACAAAAGTTATCTGGAGGCAGCCAGGGATCTGGGGTGCAACGGAGTGCAGACCTTCGTGAAGGTGGTGCTGCCGTTGAGCGTTTCCGGCATCATCTCCGGTATCACCATGGTGTTCATTCCTTCCATCACTGCTTTTGCGGTACCCAAGCTGCTGGGGGGTGGCATGACCAACACCCTGTATGGGGAACTGATTGAATATCAGATCAAGCAGGCTAATGCCCTGGATGTGGGCAGCGCCATGGCAGTGGTGCTGTTGCTGTGTGTGATCATCAGCACCGCCGTGATGAATCACTTTGATAAGGATCATGAGGAAGGGGGGAGAATGTGGTGAAAAAGGTATCTTCTTTCTTCAAGGGAACGTATCTGGGCCTCATGCTGCTGTTTCTGTATGCTCCGATCCTGTTTTTGATCCTGTATTCCTTTAACGATTCCTTTACTCTGGGAAACTGGGTGGGTTTTACCTTTAAGAACTATGTGAAGCTGCTCAATGACAGAGAGGTGGTCAAGGCCATTATGACCACATTGGAACTGGCCATTGTTTCCAGCATTGTAGCCACGGTTGTGGGTACCGCTGCTGCCATCGGGCTGATGTCCTTAAAGAAGCGCTTTCGTACTTTGGTGCTCAATGTATCTCAGTTGCCCATGGTAAACCCGGATCTGGTAACGGGTATCAGCTTTATGATGCTTTTTACCTTTATGAATATGCTCCGGGGCAAGATCGGCATGGGCAATATGGACGATATGGTGCGGCTGCTGATCGCCCATATTTCCTTTAACCTGCCCTATGTGATCTTTTCCGTACTGCCCCGGCTTCGGCAGAGCAGCAACATGATGTATGAAGCGGCTATGGACCTGGGCTGCACCCCTTTGCAGGCTTTATGGAAGGTGGTTATTCTGGATATCCGGCCGGGGATCGTTTCGGGCTTTATCATGGCCTTTACCATGTCGCTGGATGATTTTGTGGTTAGCTATTTTGCAGGCAACGGTTTGCATAACAACCTGTCCATGTATATCTACTCTGCCGTGGGTAAAGCCAAGGGCGTGAACCCCGCTATCTCCACTATCATATTCATTCCTGTGGTAACGCTGCTGCTTATCGTCAATATCCGCAGCCTGCGCAAGGAACGGGAGGATGAGATCCAAAATAAGAAAGTTAAGCTGAAGAAAGGAAACGAAGCATGAAAAAAACTATTTCCCTTTTGATCGTCCTGACGATGATCCTTGGTACCGTTCTTCTGTATACCGGCTGCTCCGGCAGTCAGACAGCCGAACTGAACATCCTCAACTGGGGGGATTATATTGATCCGGAGCTCATTGAGCGTTTTGAGCAGGAAACGGGCATCCATGTAAATTATACCACCATGACCAGCAACGAGGAGATGATCATCAAGCTTCGCTCCTCCGACTGCGTATATGATCTGTGCTTCCCTTCCGACTATATTCTGGAGAAGCTTATCGGGGAAGATCTGCTGGCACCCCTTAACTATGACAATATCCCCAACGCCAAAAACATCGGCCAGCGGTATTATGATATCAGCGATGCCTTTGATCCCGGCAACAAATATTCCGTACCCTATATGTGGGGGACTGTAGGCATTCTCTACAACACCAAGATGGTCAGTGAGCCCGTTACCAGCTGGAAGATCCTTTGGGATGAAAAGTATGCCGGGCAGGTGCTCATGTATGATTCCGTCAGGGATTCTCTGGCAGTGGCATTGATGATGCTGGGATATGATATGAATACCCGTTCCGAAGCCGAAGTGGCCGAAGCCAGAGACGCTCTCATCCGCCAGAAGCAGGAGCGCATTGTGCAGGCTTACGGCACCGATGATATCAAGACGGCTATGATCAACGGACGTGCCGCCATGGGTGTGGTGTATTCTGGAGATGCTTTCTATGCCATGGAAGAGAATGCGGATCTGGCATTTGTGGTGCCGGAAGAGGGGAGCAATATCTGGTTTGATAATGCCATGATCCCCAAAACTTCTACCCACAAGGAAGAAGCGGAAAAGTTTATCAACTTCCTCAATGATCCAGAGGTTGCCCGGCAGAATACGGAGTATATTTGCTACTCCACTCCCAATGATGCCGCTTTGGCCATTATGGGGCCCGAATTCACGGAAAACGAGACTTATAATCCCGGGGATGACGTTCGCTCCCGCTGCAAAGTGTTCCATGACCTGGGAGATTTTGCGGATGTATTCAACAGCGCCTGGGAGCAGGTGCGTCTGACCAAGGTCAACTGAGCAACAGTCGTACGGGAGGCCTCTGCGAACCTCCCGTATTTGCACATAAAGACAGAGAAAGGAATTATATATGGATAATCTGTTCGTGATCCATAAGCTGAAGGAACTGCTTGCTATTGACAGCCCTCTGGGCATGCACCGGGAGATGGATGAGTATTTGCTGCATCAGGCCGAAGAGCTTGGCTTTGCCGCCCGCCGGCTGCATAAGGGCGGCGTATTGGTGGAACTGGGAGGACAGGGTCGGCCCATGGTATTTGTAGCGCATGCAGACACCGTAGGGCTGATGGTCAGGGCTATCCTTCCTGACGGTACTTTGGAAGTGCACAACGTAGGGGGCGTGCCTCCTTTTCAGACCCTGCATGAGAATGTACGCATCTATCCCCGCAAGGGCGGTATGTATACAGGTACCGTAGCCCGCCGGAATCCATCTATCCATCTGATGACCTTGGAGGAGAGAGACGAACCCCTGAATTATCACGAGAACGTGTGCGTGCGGTTGGACGAGAATGTGGAGTCTGCCGAGGACACCAAGTCTCTGGGCATCTCTACCGGAGATATGGTGGCGTTGGAGTCCCGTGTAGTGACTACGGAGACGGGGTATATCAAGAGCCGTTTCCTGGATGATAAAGCTGCCTGCGCCTGTCTGCTTGGACTTATGAAGGCTGCCAGCCAGGGTGAGATCACGCTGGGTCGGAAGGTATATGTGCTCTTTACGGAATATGAGGAACTGGGCGGCAGCGGCGCCTGCGGGATCCCGGCAGATGTGGAGGATTATATCGCTCTGGATATCGGCTGCATCGGGCCGGAAAATGCTTCCAGCGAGCATAAAGTCACCTTGATCGCCATGGATGCACACTTCCCCTATGATCTGGAATTGACGGGAGGGATCGCAGATCTGTGCGACAAGTATGAGATCCCTTATGTGATGGACATGATGCTGCCCCGGTACGGGTCCGATGCCAATGCTGCTATGGCCGGTAGCCAGGATGTGCGCTGTGCTCTGATCGGCCCCGGCGTTATCGAAACTCACGGTTATGAGCGCACCCATGAGGATTCCCTCCGGGCCTTGTGCGACCTGCTGGGCGCTATTGCAAAGAATTGAGAGGGCTGCAGCGTGGAGATCAACATTGAGCGGATCAACGAACTGGCACACAAAGCCAAAAGTGATCTTGGCCTGACGGAAGAAGAACGGGAGGAACAGAAACGTTTGCGGCAGGCATACATCGATCAGTTCAAGGCCAGTCTGCAGAGCCAGCTGGACAATATGTATGTGGTGGATCCTCAGGGAAATAAGCGTAAGCTGGAAAAGAAGCATCCTGAAGGGGAGCTCGGTTCTCACTAAATAAAAGAAACAAACTGAGGGGCTGTGAAGAGTCTAAATGATTCCTCCGCAGCCTTTTTTCTATGGCTATACAGGCAGGCTGTTGAAATGGGCAGAGCGGAAGCTGCGAAGAAGAAGGATACGGGGCATCGGATTTCGCATAAAACCGGGCTTCCTATTCGCACGTTCCTGCAGGATCACAGAAGAGTTTCCCCTTGCGGTATGGAGAAGCTTGCCAGTGAGCGGAGCTGCAGCCAACACAGCGCTGCATAACGGCGATGATCTGTTCAATGGGTCGGGCACAGTCCTCTTCCAGCCACTGTGTCACAATAGCCATAAGACCCCGAACATAAAAAGCCGTCATATAGGGCTGCTCCTGCTCAGGAATGTTAAAGCGTTCCAGAATAGGGGAGAGCACATGCCGGAACAGAGCATCATAGGCTTCCTGCACTTGCAGGGCGGCGCTGTTTTCTATGGCAGCTTTGAAAAGATATTTGTGCATTTGCACATATTGCAGATAAGGCATCAGATATTGGGGTGTCAGCAGATACAGTTCCTCCAGGGGGCAGTGGCGGAGCCTGGCTATGAATGCTGCTGGATCCTGCTGCATATGGGAGACAAACTGCCCGTTCATATACTGAATGCTTTCGGATAGCAGATCCCCAATGGTCTCATAGTGCAGATAAAAAGTAGAGCGGTTTACGCCTGCCTCTGCACAGATCTCCTTGACGGTGATGTAGGCCAATTCTTTTTTCGCCAGCAGAGCGAGCAGTGCTTCATCCATTTTTGCGGCGGTATGAAAGTATTTGCTTTCGGATCGATGCAACGTGTGTGCCTCCTTTTTGGCTTTTCTGCTGTGCAGCAGCATATATATGGCAATGAAGATCACAACACCCCATACAAAACCGCCGGTAATGGCATTCATCAGGCGGCGATACTCTTCTGCATGGGGAGAGAAACGGACGAGCATAGCTGTTTGCAGCCCCAGCATGGTCATCAGGGCAGAAACAAAATGCAGCACCCCGGCGGCAGAAAGAAGAGGGCTGCCCAGCTTTCGATACTTTACCAGATGCAGGACTGCCGCCGAAAGCGTGTAAAAGGCGTACATGGCGGAAAGATAGATACCGTAGCCCAGATAGGAAAAACTGGATCCGGTCAGCACCATCTGTACGATCATGCCGCCCATAAAAAGATCCAGTAAAAAAAGCAGCCAAGCCGTTTGCGGTAGCAGCGCAGTTCCTGACGTTTTTCTGTGAGACAGCCGTGATACACAAGATTGGCCCGCAATAGACCCAGTACCAGATGGAATACACCCAGGGAAAGAAACCAGGCCGAGCGGAAGTGAAACGCCGCTCCCAGACGGAAAGCCGCATACATCAGATTGATTATCATGCTGCGGCTAAGGCCGATACGGCCCCGATAAGCAGGGTCGGCCATGAATCGCTGCATTTCTGGCCGTGAAACTGCTTGGTTGAACGGGATACTGCTGCGCACAGACTGTCGGATATGCTCCAACAGCCAGGGAGCGGCACAAAGTAGAATAAGCAGAGAATAGGCAGATAAAAAATAGACCAAATAGGCCAGGCCGGTATCTGTCCACTCCCGGGAAAAAACAAAAAACAGCGCGGCAAAGGATGCCGCCGGGAGTGTGCACAGTATCCCTCCCGGAGGACGCAACAGATGATGCAAAATCCTTTTTGCCGTTTTGTTCATTTACTGTTCGCTGATCTCTCGAGCCAGCTCCACGATTTCATAGGCATATTTCTGTTTTCCCTTTGTCAGGATCCTTTTGTATAAGGGGTAATTGATACCCATGCCGGCCATACCCAACAGTCCCACAATAATGCCCAGAACAAATGAACCGGGGGAAGCGCTGCCGATTTGCCCCATAGCCAGGCACATTCCGGTGCCAAAGATCAGGGAAGAGGCAATACCAATGGTATAGCCGCACACCGTAGCCGGGAGCTTGGCGCGGGCATCCAGTTTGCGCAGGGCCAGTACTTTGGAGGTATCCTTGGGGGCATATTCGTTAGCCAGTTGCGCTGCATAGATCTTATCTGTATTCATCATTACATCTCCTTTGCTTGGTGGATGCCATAAGAATAGCAGAAAAGGAGAAACAACTGAACCACATGAAATGCCCTTTGTGTTGAATTCAAAAAGCACCCGGAAACTCCATATTTCCGGGTGCGCATGCTTTGCGGATCACTCCCCCTGCTGGGTCTGCTCCAAAGCGGCCCGGCGGGCGGCACGCTTGGCTTCGGCTTCTTCCCGGGCTTTCTGCTGCTCCTGAGCAACCTGATCCCGGATCTTCTTTTCAATCTCGCTGCAAAGTTCAGGATTATCCTTGAGGAAGAGTCGGGCATTATCCCGGCCCTGGGCAATACGCATATCGCCGTAAGAGAACCATGCTCCGGATTTGATGATGATCCGCCGGGCCACGGCCTGATCCAGAATACTGCCTTCTTTGGAAATACCTTCACCGTAGAGCATATCAAATTCCGCCGTGCGGAAGGGAGGCGCTACTTTATTTTTAACGATCTTTACCCGGGTGCGGCTGCCAATGGCTTCCTGCCCGTTTTTAAGCGTTTCAATGCGCCGTACATCCATCCGCACGGATGCATAAAACTTCAGGGCCTTACCGCCGGGGGTGGTTTCGGGGTTGCCAAAGAGAACGCCCACCTTTTCACGGAGCTGATTGATAAAGATAACTACGGTGTTGCTTTTGCTGATAGCGCCGGCCAGCTTCCGCAGAGCCTGACTCATGAGACGAGCCTGAAGCCCCACATGGGAATCCCCCATATCGCCTTCGATCTCCGCTTTGGGCACCAGAGCGGCTACGGAGTCTACCACCACCACGTCAATGGCGCCGGAGCGTACCAGAGCTTCGGTGATCTCCAGAGCCTGTTCACCGGTATCCGGCTGGGAAACATACAGATCATCCACCATAACGCCCAGATTTTCGGCATAAACAGGATCCAAAGCGTGTTCGGCATCGATAAAAGCGGCGGTACCGCCCAGACGTTGGGCTTGAGCCACCACATGCAGGGCAATGGTGGTTTTACCGGAAGATTCAGGCCCGAAAACCTCTATAATACGGCCCCGGGGCACTCCTCCTACCCCCAGAGCCAGATCCAGATCCAGGCAGCCGGTAGGGATCACGGAGATGTTCATATTGGAACCGGCATCCCCCAGCTTCATGACGGCGCCTTTACCAAACTGCTTTTCTATTTGACCCAGGGCGATCTCCAGCGCTTTTTCCTTATCTAACATTAACTCCACCGTCCTTTATGTTTTTTCCCGGAGAAACAGGGATCCGGGCGCCTTTTGCGTTGGTATCAGTATACCATAGTATCATTTGTTCGTACAGAGTTTTCTTCTTAAAATGTCCAGGGCATGAAGCACGGTCACCTGCCGGATGCGGCTCCTGTCTCCGGTGAGATGCAGTTCCTTGACCTGGGTGCCGCTGTCTGCGGCCAGGGCCACAAACACATGTCCTACTTCGATGCCATCGGGGCCGGCATAGCCCGTAGTGGCCAGAGCAAAGTCTGTTTGAGTCTTTTTGCGCATCCCCTCTGCCATTTCCTTAGCACATTGGGCCGATACAGCCGTATAAGCGGTCAGCGTTTCTTTTCTGACGCCCAAAGAGGCCATTTTGGCAGTTTCGGCATAGGTTACATCTCCCTCCAGAAAATAGGAGGAGCTTCCCGGCAGGTCAATGAAAGCGGAACTCAACAGGCCTCCGGTACAGCTTTCGGCGCAGCTGAGGGTTTTATTCTGCGCGATCAAGGCTTCGTGGCAGCATTGCGCCAGATTCTTGCCCTCGTCGGAATAGACCACATCTCCCAACAGCGCCCGTACCCGTTCCAGGTAGGGAGTCAGTATCTTTTCCCCTTCCGATTCATTTTGGCAGCGGGCAGTGATGCGCAGCTTGACCTCACCTGTTTCGGCATAGGTCGCCAGAGTGGGGTTGGTCTGCCCATCAATCAAGGGCAGAAGGGCATATTCCACCGCTCCTTCGCCCATGCCGAAGATCCTCAGCTCCCGGGAATAGAGGCGGTGATCGCTTTTGGAGGCCAGATAGGGTGCCACCTGTTCCTGAAACATGGGGATCAGTTCCCGGGGCGGTCCGGGCATGAGAATGGCAGTTTTTCCGTCCTTTTCAAAAATGCAGCCCGGGGCTGTGCCCTTGGGATTGGGCAGAATGCGGCAGCCCTCTCGGGGGAACATGGCCTGCTTGCGATTGTTGGGAGAGGGGACGCGGCCGGTGCGGGCAAAGTAGGCAACGATCTTGTCCCATTCCTCCGGCACCAGTTCCAAAGGCCCCATGTCCATGGCGGCGGCTACGGTCTCCTTGGTCAAATCATCCTCTGTGGGGCCCAGTCCCCCGGAAAGCAGCAGAATGTCTGACCGGGACAGGGAGGTTTTAACCGCTTCCTCCAGCCGCATGGGGTTATCCCCTACTACCAGCTGATAATATAGATCAATCCCCATGGGTGCAAGCCCCTGAGCGAGAAAACGTGTGTTGGTGTTGAGCACCTGCCCCATAAGTAGTTCGGTGCCTACGCAAAGGATCTCAGCCCGCATGCAATGCTCCTTACTCCAGGCTCTGGCCCAGCATGTCGTATTCCTTGGCTTGGGTGAGTCGAACGGGGATATAGTCTCCTACGGCATGAATGGCTTTTCGAGGCAGTATCACCCGGCCATCCACATCCGGTGCTTCCCGAATGGTACGGCCGATGGTATGCCGGGGCGTGATCTCTTCGAGGAGCATCTCCAGTTCCCGGCCTTCCCAGCGGCGGTTGCGCATAAGGGAGATGGGCTGTTGCGCGGCCATAAGCTCTTTGAGCCGCTGCTGCTTGATTTCTTCGGGGATCTGATTTTCCATAAGGGCGGCGGCTGTACCTTCCTCCGGGGAGAAGGCAAAGGCGCCCAGCCGGTCAAAGGGATATTCCCGGATAAAAGAGAGCAATTCGTTAAAATCAGCCTCCGTTTCCCCGGGGAAGCCCACCATCATGGTTGTGCGCAGGGTAAAATCCGGGTAGTTTTTATACAGATAATCCAGCAGAGAGCGGATATGCCGGCTGTCGCCCCGGCGGTGCATCCGCTTCAACACGGCATCGCTGATGTGCTGCAGGGGAATATCCAGATAGGGAACCAGCTTTTCTCCTTCCTGCAAGGTATCCAGCAGCTCCGGGTGAACGGTATCCGGATAGGTATACAGTACCCGAATCCAGTGCAGGCCGTCTATACGATTCAGCTCTTTGAGCAGGGGAACCAAACGGGGCTCCCCATATAGAGCTTTACCGTAGCCGGATGTATCCTGGGCTATGACGGTAAGCTCCGTAACGCCCCGTTCCGCCAGAGAACGGGCTTCGGCCAGGAGCTTTTCCATGGGGACATCCTGCAAAGGCCCCCGGATCAAAGGAATAGCACAGTAGGTGCAGCGATTGTTGCAGCCGTCTCCCGTCCGCAGAAAGGCACGGTAAGGCGGGGTGGTCAGCAGGCGATGGACGCTTTGGCAGGGGGCCGGAGCAGGAAGGCCCAGCTTTTGAGCCAAAAGCCCGGGCAGCTTGTCGTACTCCCGAACGCCCAAGAAAATATCCACCTCGGGGATCTCCTTTTCCAGTTCCTCACGGTATCGCTGAACCAGGCAGCCTGTGGCCACCAGCACCCGGCAGACGCCTGTCTGCTTATATTGCGCCATTTCCAGAATACTGTTGATGCTTTCTTCTTTGGCTGGATCAATAAAACCGCAGGTATTGACGATGAGCACCTCCGCCTGGGCGGGATCTTCCGTAAAAGCGTAGCCTGCAGGAGCCAGAAGCCCCAGCATACGCTCCGTATCCACCTGATTCTTGGCGCAGCCAAGACTGATAACACCGATCTTCATACTGTCCTTTCTTTGTTGAGGGACACACCCTCCTGTAGTCGATAATTAGAGGCAGGAAACATACACGCCCCGCAGGAGTTTCTTTCAGATATCCTTACCGGGTGCCGGTCAGTTATCCCAGGGAGCGTCTCCCTCTTCCGCCGGAGTTTCGGCAGAAACGGAAGCCGCAGCCTGCTTTCCTGCAGGCGCAGCCGGGGCGCTGCCGCCGGAGGGACCGTAGTCCGAGTCTGCATCGATCCCCTGTCCGTCTCCAAAGAGCGCTTCAAACTGTGCCCGCTTGATAAGCACCTTTCGGGGTTTGCTGCCGTCAAAGCCGGAAACATAGCCGTGCTCTTCCATCATGTCTACCAGCCGGGCTGCCCGGGCATATCCTACCCGAAGTTTTCGCTGGATCATACTGATGGAGGCCTGACCGGAATCCAGCACAATACGTACGGCTTCGCCCAGCAGCTCATCCTCCTGTTTGCCTTCGCCGAACACACCGCCTCTTGCGCCGCCGGTAGCAGTCATATCCTCCATGATCTGCCGGTCAAATTGGGGTTCGCCGGGGCTCTTTTGGTTGAAATAGTTCATGACCCGTTCCACTTCCTCATCGGAAACAAAGGCGGCCTGCAGCCGGGTGGGCTTGGCGGCTCCGTTGGGATGGAAAAGACAGTCTCCCCGGCCAAGAAGCTTCTCTGCTCCGCTGGTATCCAAAATGATCCGGCTGTCTATGGCGGAACTGACGGCAAAGGCGGCCCGGCTGGGGATGTTGGCCTTGATAAGGCCGGTGATGACATCGGCAGAGGGACGTTGGGTAGCTACGATCAGGTGGATACCTGCCGCACGGCCCAACTGAGCTACCCGGCAGATGGAATCTTCCACCTCATCGGGTGCCACCATCATCAGATCCGCCAACTCGTCTATGATCACAACGATTCTGGGCAGCCGGTTCTTTTCTTCCTCCTGCAGTTCGTTGTAACGTACCAGATCTCTGGCGCCCCGGTCGCTGAATTTCTTGTAGCGCAGGGTCATTTCATTTACCGCCCAGCGCAGGGCACCGGAGGCTTTTTTAGGATCCGTGACCACAGGAATGAGCAGATGGGGAAGCTTGGCGTAAACGGAAAGCTCCACCTGTTTGGGATCTACCAGAATCAGCCGCAGATCCTTGGGGGCGGATTTGAAGATCATGGAAAGGATCAGGTCGTTGATGCATACGGACTTGCCCGAGCCGGTGGAACCGGCAATGAGCATATGGGGCATCTTGGCCAGATCCGCCACAACGATCTTACCTCCGATATCCTTGCCCATAGCCATGCTCACAGGGCTGGTCATGGCGGCAAATTCCTGGCTGTCGATGATATCACGCAGGAGCACCGTGGCGGCGCTCTTATTGGGCACCTCCACGCCTACCGCTGCCTTGCCGGGGATGGGAGCCTCTATGCGCACCCGGGGGGCGGCCAGAGCCAGGGCAATGTCGTTGCTCAGGGAGGTGATGCGGTTGACACGTACCCCTGCCGCAGGCTGAAGTTCAAACCGGGTGACCACCGGGCCCACAGAGATGTTTACCAGTTTTGCCTCGATATTGAAGGAACGCAGGGTTTCTATCAGCAGATCCCCAGTCTGCCGGGGGCTGTCCGTAGGTTTACCAAAGGTTTGCCGGGGTTTATCCAGACAATCCAGGGGTGGGGGCGCATAAGCTTCCGGAGCTTCCTGTGCCTTGGGCATGGCTTCTCCTGTGACTTCATCGTGATACACAAATTCCTTATCCGGTTTGGGCGCGTCGGGGTTTGGGGCGGATTCACCCTTCTCATAAGGTCGTGCGGCAAAGCCCTCTGTCAGTTCTTCCATGGAAAGCTGGGAACGGACAGAAGAAGCAGGCGATGGAACAGGCGCTTCCTCCCGGGGTTCTTCCCTTTGAATGGGGACTTCCCATGTCAGGGAGGGTTCCTCCTGCTGAAGTACATGAGACGGGCCGGAAGACTGGGCTTCCATGGCTTTGGCCCGACGGGCCGGAAGGGGATGAGCCAGAGAAGGCTCCGCTGCTGCGGGAGTATTTGCTGCAGGAGTGGTGCTGCGGGCCATGGGCAATACGTCGTCTATGGGCTCGCCATCGTCTTCAACCGGTGCAGGGCGGGAGGCTTTTTTCTTTGCCAGCTTTCCTTCGGAAGGGAAGTATTCCAGGGGATCGGCTTCCTTCTTTACAGGGGTTTCGGCTTCAGGAACATAAAAGGCTTCGTCAAAAGGCAGGGGAGAAGGCTTTTTTCTGTTCTTTTTTGCCGGTTTTTCCGGTTCCGTTGAGCGGGGTTTGTCTCCAACGGCGGGAATGTCCTCCAAATGCCCCACCTGTTCCGGGTCGGGGGCTTCTTCCAGCTTGTCGATATACAGCGGCTTTTTGCTGCGGGTCTTGAGAATCTCCACCTCCTGCTGTCCGGTAAGCTCTTCTTCGTCATCAGGGTCAATGGATTCAAAAAAGTGATCCAGATTCCCTTTGATAAGCTCCGGAAAGGTTTTAAGGCTGATGCGGGTCATAAGCAGCAGACAGACCACCAGACCGCAGACGACCACCACGCCGCAAAGTCCCTGTCCGCCCAGACACTGGAGCCCATAGCAAAGAAGTCCGCCCAGAACGCCGCCGCCCCGGTGCATACCCTTAGGGGCTGCTACTGCCAGATCATAGCATTGCAGAATGTAGTCTGCAATGGTCATAGGCTTTCCGCCTTCGACAGTATAAGGGATCTTGCACAGCACGTGAACAAGTGCGGCGGCAAAGAGAATGGCGACCAGCGTTACAGCCGTACGTCCGGCTACGGGAGAGCGTTTCCGGCCGGCAATGGCCAGAATACCCATAAGCAGAAATACCGGAGGGAGCCCCAGAGCTACCATGCCTGTGGAGGCATAGAGCACCCGGTTGAGCACCGTGCCCAGAGGGTTATCCGGCGTAAAATACAGATACAAGGCAAAAAGAATAGACAGAGCAATAAGCACCACTCCCAGAATTTCGCTCTTAATGCGCTCTTGAAGGGTAGCTTCTTCCAGTGCAGCCTGTTCTTCCTGCTTCTTTTGTGCGGCGGTTTTCCTGGGAGCCGCTTTTGCTTTGGCGGCCGAAGTTTTTTTAGCGGTGGACTTTTTTGTCGGAGTTTTTTTCTGTTGGGCCAACGAAGATTCCTTTCCGGGGCGCGGTGCGCTCCTTCTGTATATGGCGCAGTGAAAGCCTGTTTACAGGACTATTCACCCATTTTCACACATATACAGTATAGCCCAATTTGCTCTTTTGCGCAAGGGAGAGCCTTGTCAAAGGGAGGCAAACCCCGTATACTAAAGACATCCGCAAGACAGGAGAGAAGAAATGAAACCATCGCTTTTGATCTGGGACTGGAACGGCACTATCCTGATGGATCTGCAGGAGTGTTTTGACATTGCCAACCATATGCTGGCAGAACGGGGCATACCGTGCATAAAGGATATGAACGCTTACAGGGAGGTGTTCGGATTTCCCATCAAAGCCTATTATGAAAAGCTGGGTTACCGGTTTGATAAGGAAAGCTATGAAACGGTATCCGATGAGTTTGTGGAACTGTATCTGGACAGATTTTCCATGAATACCCTGCGCCCCGGCATCGAAGCACTGCTGAAGCGGATTCGGAAGCAGGGGCTTTCCCAGGTGCTGCTTTCCGCCAGCCGGGAGGATCAGCTGAAAGCACAGACAGAACTGTTTCCGGGCTTGTCCGGCTGTTTTGAGGAGATAATGGGGCTGCCCGATCACTATGCGTTTTCCAAAGCGGCCCTGGCCAGGAATTTCATCGCCCGCCGAGGGCTGAACCCGGAAAGCTGTCTGTTTATCGGGGATACGGATCATGATTTTGAGGTATCTTCGGCTATAGGCTGCCCCTGTGTGCTGTTGACGGAGGGGCACCAGAGTAAGGCACGCCTGGAAAAGACCGGGGCACCCGTGCTGGAGGGACTGGAGGCCTTGGCAGAGTACATAGAACTATAGAACTGTGCATATACAGTCCTGCAACAAAAAACAGCCGCTTTCCGGTTAAATCGGCAGCGGCTGTTTGTATGTTGTGCGGAAAGAGTGGGGATCAGTTCTCGCTCTTTTTCTTTTTCCGGGGCTTAGCATACAGCTTCCAGGTGCAAACAATAAACAGTATGCCCAGCAGCAGACCCAGCCCGGCAATGATAATATCCAGATACCGGGTCAGAAACACCTGCTCTCCCAAAAAGTGGAGCATGGGGTTGTATCCATCCAGAATATAAAAGAGGATATACACCGCACTGAGCACGATGGTCACGTTGGCGATGATCTGGGGGATCACGTTGAGGATCTTCTTTGCTTTTTCATTCATCATAGCGCATAGGCTCCTTTTTATGCTTGGGTATCTGGTTCGGCAATGTAGATGATATCGCTGGTGCCCCGGCCGTTGGGACCGTAGACCTGGCCGTTAAAGTACATGGCGGAAGAATCACCCCCGTCCAGATTATAGGCCTTTGCAAGGCCCAGGTCCTGACAAAAGATGGAAAGTTCTTCCAGACTCAGACCCCGGGAATCCCCGCTGCCCCGCCGGCCGTTCACCACCATGAGCATGTAATGCCCCGGTTCATAATAGCCGATCACCGTTCGGGGGTTGGCGGCGGCAACAGGGCCGTGAAGGTTGAAGCTGGTCTTACTTTGGCCGTCTGCAGCAAGCAGCGCCGGTCCAAAGTACCAGATATGCCTGGGGTACTTGCTGTAGATTTCATCATCGGACCAGGTGTCGTTCTTATAGTCGATGGTATCCATGGTACCGTCCAGATACAGGATTCCCAGATCCGAATCGATCTTCTTTTTGGCGATCTCTTCTCCGTTGCGTACGAACCAGCCGTATCCGTTGTATTTGGAGTTGACATAAAAATCGCTGTTCACCGCCAGTATGGCATTGTGCGCCTGCCCCAGCTTTTTAACCTTGTCCACGTCGCCGCTGTGGGAAATGGCAAAGGATCTGAAGGCGTCCATATCCTGCAGATAAATATCCGCCAGGTATACATCCTGCTTGTCTGTTTTGTGCAGGGTCTTGCCGCAGTATTCGCATACATCTGCCGTATGGGAAACGCGCCTGCAGCTTTCACAGAAGCCTCCGTGAATAATAGTAAGCTCAATGGCGATATCCTGGCTGCGGTACGTATCTTCGGTGGAGATGCGCTCTTCAGAGAACTTCTCGGCAAACTTCCCTTTCAGAAGCCCGGTTGGTTCAGGCGTAGGGGAAGGTGTGGGTACCTCAGTAGGGGCGGCAGTAGCGGCGCCCGCTCCGTTTTCTGCTGGAGCGGGAGTATCCATCACCGGGACGGGTGTGTCGGAGGGAGCCTGAGAAGGAGCCGGAGTGGGGGTATTGAGGGTCTTGGCTTCCTGCATCAGGTTCTGGTTGCCGCCAAAGAGATTGAATACGATGGCGCATACCCCGAAGCTGAAAAGCAGAAACGCACCCAGATCCACCAGCACAATGGTCAGGATCCGTTTGGCATTTGGGTTTTTCATAAGCAGTGTTTGATCCTTCCGGGTTTTCGGTTAGCTTTGCGCAGTTTTTAAAGAATTATTTGCGCTTTTTGGATTCTGTGGTAAATACGAACTTCCTTTGCAGATAAAAGCTGATAGGATAGGCGATCAGCTGTACCAGCACATAACCCAAAGCCTTTGGAATATGCAGCAGATAGGTGGCTGTGTACAAAAGCCCGTAGTGCAGGCCATAAATACCTACAGCCGTGACGATGTAGCGAAGGAAGCTGTTGCGGCTGTGATTTTCAAAAACCATCCGCTGGTTCAGGAAGTAGTTGAGTATGGAACTCAACACCCGGGATACCACGGTAGACAGCAGCAGCGTACCCGGCATACCGCGGGTGAGCAGAGACATGCCCAAAAACACACCGTATTCAAACAGAAAGCTGAGCATGGAGGAACTGATGAACATGAGGATCACCTTGTAGATCCGCCAGCCGTCCCGCAGGGCATGGAAATGGGAGGAGGCATTATCTTCGATGTACACTGTTTCGATGGGTACTTCAAAGATGGGGATCCGTTCCCGGCAGCAGTACAGCAACTGGCCGATCTCATACTCATATCGATCACCCTGAATGGTAAGCATCTGGGGAATATAATCGGCAGAGAAAGCCCGCAGGCCGGTTTGGGTATCATAGACCCGTACGCCGGTGCTGGCGGCAAAAACACCACGGGTAATGGTGTTTCCGGCCCGGCTGCGGAAGGGAACCTTTCCTGTAAAGCGGCGGGAGCCTGTGACCAAAGCGTCAGGATGGGTCTGGAGGGCTTCCGCAACCCGGATCACATCCTTTACCAGGTGCTGCCCATCGGCGTCTATGGTGATAAGACCTTTTTCTTCGGGCATATGCTCCTGAATATAGGCAAAGGCGGTTTTCATAGCCGCACCCTTGCCCCTGTTGACTTCGTGATGCAGAACCGTTACCCGGGGGAGGCGGCTCAGCTCTTCAAAGAGGGGCTGGCAGCTGGCCCGGCTGCCGTCGTCTACGATGAGCACGGCGTACCCGGTTTTTTCAAGAAGAGAATCCACCACGCCCCGTAATTTTTCATCGGGCTGGTAGGCGGGGATCACTGCAACCATTTCTACTTTATCTCCTAAAATATTCAATCTATTATAGCACAATACGCTGCAATGGGAAGATATATTTGCCTCCGGGGTGTCACAGATTTGTAAACTGTTTGTTATATTCCCCGGTAAACGGTGGAAAGCCGGCCCGGGAGAGTATATGATACAGGCATATAAAAAAGGAGTGAAGCGTAAGTGAGTGAACATACCGATAAGGCCAAAAGAACCCGTCTGGTAGCGGTGATCGCCGCTGCGGCAGTGCTGGTCATCGCCCTGGGCATTCTGGTGGGCGGTAAGCTCTCCGGGATCCTTTTTAACGGCCAGGATCTTTTCAAGACTACCCCTACCCCCGCCGTCATCGGCACCCCCGTGGTGGAAGCCACTGTGACACCGGCCATTCTGCCGGCAGATACCTCTTCCCCAAGCCCTTCTCCCAGCCCGACGGTGGATCCCTATGAAGAGCTGATCCAGAAGGCGGATACGTCCATGATGCACAATATCGTCAACATCATGCTCATCGGCGTGGACTATGAAGAAGCCCGCACCCAGAAGGGATGGAGCGGCAAGAGCGGCAACGCTTTTCACAGCGATGTGATGATCGTGTGCGCCGTGAATTTTGATGAAAACCGGGTGGATCTTATCTCCATCCCACGGGATACCTATGGAAAGATACCGGGGGTATCGGGGATCTATAAGCTCAACGCTTCTTTGAACTGCGGCACGGATGGCAACAATTACGGCATTGACTGCAAAAACGGCGAGGGCTTTGAAAAGGTCTGTGAAACTGCCGAGTGGATGCTGGGCGGCATTAACGTGGACTATTACTACGCCGTGACCATGGAATCCGTCAAGGAGCTTATCGACGCCGTAGGCGGTGTGGAATACGATCTGGAAGGCGACTTTGACAACGGCGGCCGCTACTACAAAAAGGGCCTTCAGCACATGGATGGGCAGGCATGCCTGGACTATATGCGGGTGCGCAAGGGCGGCCATGGTTCGCTGGCCACGGGAGACATTAACCGGGTGAACCGCCAGAAGAATATTCTGGTGGCGCTTTTCAAAAGTGTAAAGGAAAAGAACCTTATCCCCCGTATTCCGGAGATCCTTTCTGCTTTCACGGGCGCCCTGTATACCAACTGCACGGCGGAGCAGACGGCAGCTTTGGCGGCCTTTGCTTACGGCCTTAATTCTGAGAATATCGGCATGCACAGTATGACCGGCTCCAGTGCCACCATGTTCCACTGGAATTTCTTCTTCACCGATCAGTCGAAGCGGGTGGAGCTTATCAAACAGATCTATAATGTGGATGTGAGCCGTTATAATCAGTATACCCTGGCCTATGCCCGGTATTATTGGGGCTCCCTGCTGATGGATCAGTATATCCCGTTGTGTGAAGGGCTGGCGGATTATGTGGAGACCCTTTTGGAGGAGGATGACAAACGGGGTCAGGCGACTCCGACACCTACCCCGGGTCAGGACGAACCTACACCGGAGACTTCCGGGGAACCGCCCATAACACCGGAAGCTCCCGGTGCAGACAGCACGCCGGATCCCATGGCCAATCCCAATCCGGAGAGCGGGCTGAACATTTTGCGTCTGAGCGCCCCGGTGCAGCGACAGGCGGTGGACGGCCGGTTGTACACCGATGAACAGCGGGCCATGTATGAAGCCTTTGTGGATGCTTATAACGCTATGCGGGATGCATATGATACAGCTCAAAGCGAAGCGAAGAAAGCGGAAAAGGGAAAGAGCAATTCTTTGGGTACCGCTGCCAGCGAACTGCTGGAGTGGATGGAAAGCGTTCAGACCCAGGCGATTGAACTGGCCAAGAGCTTTGACTACAATGAGGTGGATTACTTCACCGTGCCTTGCGCACCTACGGCAACCTACACCAGATCTGCATGGGCTTTCAATTATTGGGATAAGAAATCCTTTAACGAAATCAAGGTGAACTTTAATTAAGCAAAAAAAGCAGATGCTCCCCCGGCAAAAGCAGGGGGAGCATTGTTGTATGCAAGCCCTTTGCGCGGCTTCCACAAAACACTTCCGGAAATGCGGCGGGATAGACAAAAGCAGCGCATCCATGATAAAATATAATTATAAAGCATGAAGCTGAAGCGGGCAGAACAATACTAACGGAGGGGAAGTATATGAAAAAGCTAAAGCTCTTTCAAGTCGATGATACATTGGACTCCTACACGTATCCGCTGGTAAAAATTCTGGTCAGTCTGGCACTGATCGTATTTCTTACAAACAGAAACAGCTTTTTCCGCATTGAAAAAGGGTTTTGGAATTACATCGTTACCGGTATCAGCTTTTGTATTGCCTGTGCAAGCTTACTGTGTATGCGCCTGGCTGGGGCAGAATTGATACTGGTGCATGACAATCGCTCTAAAGCAAAAAGTGTATCCGCCAAAGAGAGGGAAGGCAGCAGAAAGTATTCTGTGGATGCCATACTGTCGCTGGTAAGCCGCAATGACAGTATGGAGATCCAGATCCTGTCAAAGGGAAAGCGAGTGGAGATCGGTTCCAGTTCAGAGTGCGAAGCTTACGATTCCAAGCCGTATGATAAGCGCTATTACATTGAAAAAAGAGAATTTGAAAGCCTGGATGCCTTTAGAAATGCAGTTCTGCCCTATTCCGATAAGAGCCAGATAACCATACTTTCCATTGACGGCATCTCCCCGAAGAAATATCATCGGGATTCCCTGTAATTGCAAAACACCGTTGCCCGGCGCGGCAGCGGTGTTTGTTAAAATAAAGATGTTTCTGGAGCCGGAAAAGATCAGCACCTTCTGTATATGCTGCGTTGTGCACTTATTCGATTCAAAGCGCCAGTATCACCAGCACCAGATCCAGCGCAATAAGCATATGCAGCACGATATGGTAAAGATCCGGAATAAGCCGTGTGTCACTCTGCGGGAAAAGCTTTACCGTATGAGCAAAGCATTGGTTATAGCCTTTCAGCTTTTTCGGACTGGCGCCAAATATGGTGTAGTATTCATGGCAGAAAAACTGCAGGGTCAGCCAAAGGGAAAGCTCCGCCAGAAGCACCCATTTGCCCACAGGTTCCCAAAGAAAATACAGTTCCATACCTATGTGAATACCGCAAGAGCAACAAACTCAACGCTTCTTATACCCATGCCTTCCACCAGAAGCGTTTTGACGAAACGCCAGCTTATGGTGCAGTCTAAAAACCATATCCAAAGCAGACAGGAAATAATACTTACCCAAAGTTTCATAAAAACCAGCTTTCTTGTTGAAACAGTCTATTTGCTTAACAACGGACGGCGCATAGACGGGTGTCCGTAAAACAGTTAATCCTCCGTATGGCTTAGACCATGCGGAGGATTTGTTTATGTCTAATCTTCAAACTTGCTGGCGGCAAACGGTTTGTCAAAACCGTTTGCGGACGGCAAGTCCACAGGGGATAGCCGCTTTAGCAGCGCAAGGGGGTGTAGCCACCTTGACGGAAGGTCGTGACGCAACATTCTCGGTCGAGCGTTTTTTCTCTACCGGCCGGGAATGAAGCTCCGCAGGACGCACTATTCCCGACAGGAGAGTATAGAAGTGCGCCCTTTAGTTCCTAAAGTTTTTTTGTTCGGCAAACTGGAATTTGTCAGTCTAACATCAGGACACCTGCACAATCGGACATTTGAATAAATGAAAGGCCAGGAAAATCCTTTCTCAGTTCCTCAATAACAAAGTAGATTTCATCATTATCCCATGTGTCTCCTGCCTTCAATTTACACCGTTCTAAATCCTCTCGCGTTTCAAAGGCAACATCACCGATTATAATTTTACCGTTCTCCTTTAAGTTGTTGCGCAGGTCTAAAAGGAAATCGCACTTTTGCGCATCCGTCAAATGATGCAAAGAGTATGTCGCAACAATATAGTCATAACGGCGGTTCCGCAGGGGCTCGACAAGCCCTTTTGAAAAATCCCCTTGATATAAATGCGCATCTGGCATTTTTTTGGATGCCAACGCAATCATTCTTGACGAAAAGTCCTGCCCATAAATGGAGTAGCCTCGCTCGTACAGTTTTGTTGTTAATGTACCTGTTCCGAATCCAATATCCAACACAGCGGCATTTTCGGTTCCCATTATTGTTTGAAAAATGAACCCAAGCACCTTCTTATAGCCAGCAAAAGGGTATGTGTTTTCGTCATCAGAAATACCGACAGCTTTGTCATACCCATCGGCCCAAAGATCAAACTCTTTGTTGGTCAGCATACTTACTTCCTCCACAGCTTCCGCTTTATTAATCCATTAATACATTCAAATTATATTACAAAGTCCACGAACAAGTCTACCGTAACTTTGGAATATATGAGAAAAGTCCGAACAGTTTTCTGCCCGGACTTCCTCACTCAATCGTAAATCAATTCGATTTTCACAATTTCCTCTGCCTGTGCCTTGCAAGCGTTCATCTGCCGCACCCATTCCATTTGGTTTTCGGCTTTCAGTTGCTCGGTCACGCCGTTTTGCTCTGCCAGTGACCGCACGATCAGCTCCATGCGGTTTCGTGCCGCTTCGTCAATCTTAGCGCAATACTGTCTTACGTACACCCAGCTATGCATCCGCCTTTCTCATAAATACGGAGGAACCGAGCTGCCTTTTGCATCGGTTCCTCCTGCCTTTTATCCTTCAGGATCTCTTCTTTGCATAGGGCGTATTCTCCAGCGGCAGCGAGGAACGATCCATACCGTCAAAGGCAGCATAAGCGGCGGCAATAGCCGGGGCTGTAGGAATGGAAGTGATCTCCCCGATGCCTATGGCTCCGTGGGCAATGGGCAGCCCGGGCTTTTCCACCAGGATGGGGGTGATGGGGGGCACCTGATCGGCCCGGAACAGGCCCAGAGTACCAAACCTGGCCTTGGGCACGCAGTGTTCCAGGGGATATTGCTCCGTCAGGGCATAGCCGCAGGACATGGTGACGCCCCCCTCGATCTGCCCTTCGGCAGCCTTGGGGTTGATCGCCCGGCCCACATCATGGGCGGCGATCATCTCCTGAATACGGCCGTCCTCACCAAGGATGCATACATGAGTGGCGTAGCCGTAAGCTACATGAGATACCGGATTTGGCTTATCCGCTCCCAGCTTATCGGTCTTGGCCAGGTATTCCCCATAAAATTCCTGCCCTTCCAGCTCCGCAAGCGGGCGTCCTTTGCGGAAGTCGTTAAACAGCAGGCAGGCTCGGTGGGCGGCTTCCCCGGTGACGGTAGTGTGGCGGGAGCCGGAGGTGGTGCCTGAATCAGGGCTGGTGAAGGTATTGGGGGCTTCCAGCACGATATCCGCCCGATCCAAGCCTGTTTCCTGCGTCACGATCTGTACCAGTACCGTGCCTACACCCTGCCCGATGCAGGAGGCGGCGCAGAGGATGTGCAGCTTGCCTTCTTTGACCACCAGCTTCACGCGGCCCGTATCCGGCAGTCCCACGCCTACCCCGGCGTTCTTCATGGCGCAGGCGATACCGGCGTACCGGGCGCCTTCAAAGGCTTCCCGCACGGCCAGCAGGGTTTCCACCAGACCGGTGCTCTCATCTACGATCTGGCCGTTGGGCAGGGTCTCGCCGGGACGAATGGCGTTTTTATAGCGGATCTCCCAGGGGGAGATCCCGATTTTCACGGCCATGCGGTTCAGCAGCGTTTCTATGGCGAAGCAGGTCTGGGTCACGCCAAAGCCGCGGAAGGCTCCGGCAGGGGGGTTGTTGGTATACCAGGCTTCTCCAGTGATCTCGAAATTTTCATAGTGATAGGGGCCGGCGGCGTGGGTGCAGGCTCGCTCCAGTACCGGACCGCCTAAAGAGGCATAGGCACCGGTATCGGCAATGACCCTGGCTTTTACCCCCAGAATGTTGCCTTCATTATCGCAGCCCAAGGTAAAGGTCATGTCCATGGGGTGGCGCTTGGGGTGTACGGCAATACTTTCCGCCCGGGTGAACTTCACTTTTACCGGCTTTTGCAGCAAATAGGCCAACAGGGCCGCATGGTGCTGAACGGAAACATCCTCTTTGCCTCCAAAGCCTCCGCCGATAAGCTTGTTTTCTACCCGTACCTTATCGGCGGGCAGGCCCAGCATGGGCAGTATCTCGTGCTGAGTATCGTAGGGGCTTTGATCCCCCGTATACAGCTGTATCCCCCCCTCTATGGGTATGGCTACGGCGCACTCAGGCTCCAGAAAGGCATGCTCCGTAAAGGGTGTGTGGAAGGTATCCGTCAGCACATGCGCTGCCCGGGCAATGGCTCCTGCCGCATCCCCCCGGGATACATGCTTTCGAGCCATAAGGTTGCCGCCTTTGTGGAGCAGAGGCGCATCCGCCTCCATGCTTTCATAGGGGCTTTCTATGGGCTTCAGAACCTCATATTCAACCTGAATGAGTTTTTTTGCCTGATCCAGAGTTTCCGGGTCTTTGGCTGCTACCAGACAGACGCTGTCCCCCACATATCGGGTGCACTCGCCCAGAGGGATCATGGCGTCCCAATCTTTGACCAGATGGCCTACCTTGATGGAACCGGGGATATCAGCGGCGGTGAATATACCCAGTACTCCCGGCAAAGAGAAAGCCTGTTCGGCATGAATGGCCAGCAGCCGGGCCCGGGGATAGGGGGAACGCAGGGCGGAGCCATAGACCATACCGGGCAGCTCTATATCGTCGCAATAGACTCCGGTGCCCAGAACCTTTTCCTGCACATCGATACGGTGTACACTTTTGCCGATGGCCCAGACATTTTCACAGGCAGGGATCTCGCCTTTGCGGAAGCATTCCGCAGCCAGTTCTATGGCGCGGACGATCTTAACATACCCGGTGCAGCGGCAGATATTATTGCGAATGGCCCTGCGTATCTGTTCTTGTGTGGGGTTCAGATTGGTATCCAGCAACCCCTTGGCGCTCATGACCATACCGGGGATGCAGAAACCGCACTGCACGGCGCCCGCTTCGCCAAAGGCCCATACATAGACCTCTTTTTCAAAGGGAGTCAGCCCTTCTACGGTGACGATGCGCTTGCCTTCCAGCTTATCCGTCCAAAAGACACAAGCCTTTTGGGCTTTGCCGTCTATAAGCACCGTGCAGGTGCCGCAGGCTCCTTCCGAACAGCCGTCTTTAACGGAATGCAGGTGCAGCACGTCCCGCAGGTAGCGAATAAGTTTCTGGTTTTTATCTACGGTCACACGCTGACCGTTTACAAAGAAGGTAGACATGACGATCTCCTTTACCCGGGCAGCCGGTCAGACCAGCAGATATTCATAGTGATGAAGCACCGTGGAGAGGAAAGTCTCCAATTCCCTGCTCATGGGTGTATCTTCTTTCAGGCAGCAGTCAAATTCTTTTCCTTCCAGGCGCACATGAAGCAGCTCCTTCTCCCGGTCGGCAACAAAGAAGCCGCTGTTCCGGCTTTCCTGCATATCCTCCATAGTGGCAAACAGAGTGAATTTGTCCTTATAGGGGGCGCTGTCATAGGGGCAGAAGGCAGCGCAGTTGCCGCATTCATTGCAGGCATAGTCCAGATGAAGGATCTGGGGCATGGCTTTGCCAGGGATTCGTATGGCGGCATTGGCACGGTTGGGGCAGGCGGTGACGCAGTTTTCGCAAAGCACCTGGCAGCCCAGGCAGCGCCGGGGTTCCGGATCCTTTACCGTAAGCACGCCCTTACGTTCTATTGCGGAGCACAGGGACATGGCGGCTCCTTCCGGAATGGGATATTTCAGGGGGCTGCCTACAATGGCCTCCCGGGTGGCCAGAGCATCGGCCATGGCTTCCACCACCGTGGCAGGGCCGCGGCGCAGATCCCCCAAAACAAACACGTTATCGCTGCGGAAGGGGGGGCGGCCGGAGGCATCCGGCGTTATTCCATATTCAGCCAGGAATTCCAGGTCTGTTTTTTCGCCCAGGGCACTGATCAGGGTATCGCAGGGGAGGGAGACGGTTTTGTCTGTGGCCACCGGACTCCTGCGGCCGGCAGCAGCGGGGGCGCCCAGTTCCATGACCTGACAGGTGAGACGGCCGGCTTCTGCGGAGAGAGGGCTCAGCAGAGGAAGGAATCGGGCTCCTTCTTTTTCGGCCAGTTCCATCTCTTCCGGGTCGGCTGGCATATACTTTTTGGTGCGGCGGTAAACGATAGTCACATCCCTGACCCCCTCCGCCCTTAAAGCGGCCCGGGCGGCATCCATGGCGGTGTTGCCGCCTCCAATAACGCAGACATGTTCACCCAATACGGGGGTCTCGCCGGCTTTTTGAGCTTTCAGGAAGGCTACGGCATTGAGCTCCCGGCCGCCTATGGACAGCAGTGCGGACTTTCGTGCTCCTGCGGCCAGAAGGATATAGTCATATTTCTTTTGCAGGGTACGGTAGGTGGGAGCGGCCTTGCCCAGGACGAACCGGGCTCCCGCCGCCTTTACCAGGCGTACGTCTTTATCAATGGAAGCTGATGGGATCCGAAATTCCGGTATTACCTGGCGTACCACACCGCCCAGCTGTTTTTCTTTTTCATATACGGTGACCTCCGCTCCGGCAAGTCCCAGATAATAGGCGGCCGCAAGGCCAGCCGGGCCACCGCCCACTACCGCCACTTTGGCAGAAGTAAGGGATTGCTTTTCCGGCGGAGCGCTCATAAGGGCACGGTATCCTTTTTTTGCCGCCTGAAGCTTTACCTCCCGGATATGCACAGGAGTATCATAAAAGTGCCGGGTGCATTTGCTCATGCAGTTGTGGGCACAAATGGTGCCGGTGATGAAAGGCAGGGGATTCCTTCTGGCAATGAGCGCCAAAGCTTCCGGGGCGCGGCCCTTCTCCATAAGGTGCAGGTATTCGGGCACGTCCTGATGGATGGGACAGCCTTCCCGGCAGGGGGCGGTGAAGCAGTCCAGCAGGGGTACCGGGCGGCCAATGGTTCGCCGGGGCAGGGGCTTGGGGGCCTTTTGCAGCAGGGGATCGCCGGCTGCCGCTTCAGACAGGGCGCGAACTGCCCGGGCGTCCACTCTGGACCTGACTTTGTAAGAGCATTTTTCCATGCGGCGGGCCATTTGCAAAAAGCGGTCATAGCCGCCGGGCTTGAGTATGGTGGTGGCTACGGTGATGGGCCATATCCCCGCCCGATACAGCTCCGTCAGGTGCAGGGCATCGGCACCGCCGCTGTAGGAAATGCGCAGCTTGCCTTCAAAGTCACTGGCAATACGGGCAGCCATTTCCATGGTCAGCAGGTACAGGGCCTTGCCGCTCATATACATTTCACTGCTGGGAAGTTCCCCGGCCTTTACGTCCACAGGGAAAGTGTTGCTCAGCTTTACACCGAAGCTGACGCCTTCTTTTTTGGCAAGGGCCATAAGACGGTGGAACATGGGCACAGCGTCTTCATATTGAAGATCTTCTTTAAAATGATGATCGTCAAAGGCAATATAGTCATATCCTGCCGCATCCAGCCGTTTCCGGGCAAAGTCATACCCCAGAATGGTGGGATTGCACTTGACCAGAGTGTGGAGGTGCTTTTCGCGAATGAGGTAAGAGGCGATGCTTTCGATCTCCTGGGGCGGGCAGCCGTGGAGCGTGGAAATGGTCACGGAACAACAGATATGGGGGTCAATGGCCCGGATATATTCCGCCATGTCCGGCAGAATAGCCTGGGCCTCTTCTATAGCCCGGGTAAAGGCAGGCAAATGCTCTGCATCCATCATGCCGTCGATAAAAGCGTTCATCTTGGGGGTCTGGATCCCTGCCAGATCATAGCCTACGCTCATGTTGAAGATGAATCCGTCCGGATCCCCCAGCTCCCAGCGCTTGGAAAGGATCTTTATGGCAATATAGGCATGGATATATTCGGTAAGAGCCTGGGGCACGGTGAGTTCTGTGGACCATTCACAGTTATAGCCTTCGTCATCGGCTTTGATGCAGGGGCGGGCAATGCATGCGGCCAGTTCGGCTCCATCCATCTTCTGCACTGTCTTGAGCTCAAAAAAACGGGCGCCGGCATAATACCCTGCCAGAATGTTCTGGCTCAGCTGGGTATTGGGGCCGGCGGCAGGACCAAAAGGCATTTCTACCCGGCCGCCGAACAGGGGCAGGGAACGGCCGTCGCTTACATACTTGGCCCGGACGCCGAAAACGGAGCCTTCCCGTTCATATTCCGCAAGGGCACGGGTCAGCAGTTGGCGGAAGGACAGGGGGGACATTTTTTCGCTCATAATATTCCTCCGAAAGAATAAGTTCCGTGGGATAAGGATCAATAGCTGTCCAGAGATTTCCAGAGGCGGATGCTCTCTTCTTTGACGCGGGCGTTGACGGCTTCTTCATCTATGCCTACCAGCTGTCGGTTTTCCATAAGGATGCGCCCGGCGCACATGGTAAACTCGCACTGGCGGCCCGTCATGCCGAAGATCATATGGCCGTCCACATTGTTCCCGGAGAAAGGCGTAAAGTCTTTGTAATCCATGATGATGATGTCCGCTGCGGCGCCGGGCTTGAGGACTCCCAGCTGATCAGGGAAGTACCGGGCACAGATCCGGGCATTGTTTTCAAAGAGCATTCTGGTGACTTCCCCCCAGGCTACATTGGGCATGCAGGCGGTGTGCCGCTGAATGAGCAGCGAAACTTTCAGGGCTTCCAGCATATCAAAGGTGTAGCTGTCGGTGCCCATGCCTACCAGAACGCCTTTTTCCATCATCTGGCGGATGGGGGCGCAGCCTACGGCATTGCCCATGTTGCTTTCGGCATTGTTGCAGACCATAGTGCCCGTATCCCGGAGAATGTCTATTTCCCCGCTGTTCAGGTGGATGCAGTGGCCCAGCATGGTCCGTTCCCCCAGAATGCCGTTGTTCAGCAGTCGGTTCACAGAACGGGTGCCGTAGCGCAGACCGGAATCATATACATCGTTGAGCCCTTCGGATACATGGATATGGTAGCCCGTGCGGCCGTTGTTGGCGGCCTGCATCTTTTCAAAGGTTTTATCGTCGATGGTGAACAAGGCATGACCGCCGAACATGGCTTTGACCATGGGATCCTGCTCCTTCTCACAGTGGGTGATGAAATTGGCGTTTTCTTCGATGGCCTCGTCGCACTTCTTTTCGCCGTCCCGCTGGGATACTTCATAGCAGAGACAGGCTCGGATGCCCAGCTCCTTGACCACCTTTTCTATTTCAAACAGAGAACCAGTGACGGCCTTATAGCTGGCATGGTGGTCGAAAATAGTGGTGCAGCCGGTCTTGATGCCGTCTATAATGGTGGCGTAGGCACTGGCGCGGGTGCCTGCCAGAGTAAGGTTTCGGTCGATGGTCCACCACATACCCTCCAGAATCTCATAGAAATTGGTGGGGTTATAGCCTTTTATGGAAAGACCGCGAGCCAGGGCGCTGTAAATATGGCTGTGAACGTTGATGAAAGCGGGCATGATCACGCCGCCCCGTGCGTTGACAAAACGGGCCTCCGGATAGGCGGCCTTCAGGGCCTCGTTGTCGCCGATCTGCAGGATGTTTCTGCCGTCTACCAACACTGCGCCCTTTTCCAGATAGGGGCGGGCCTTATCTCTGGTGATGACTTTGCCGTTGCCGATGAGGATCATTTTGAATCTCCTTTCCGTTTTGCCTGAAATAAAACGCACGAACCCCAAAAAAGGGCCCGTGCGCGAAGCACTTCCTTACAGCCGGAGGTGTGTTTGCTTTTGTATATCCACTATAGCATGGATATACCCTGCTGCGCAAGCTTTTTTTGCCCGGCCGAGTCGGATTTGGATGCCTTGCCGGAAGGCGAGACCAGCGCATGGCTCATGGCCAGCAGGGGGCGGAGCATCTCTTCCGGAGCGGTCTGTGGCAGCATCGTGATCCAGTGGGCCTTGTTCATGTGATAGGCAGGCAGGAAGCCCTCCTGTTTCAGCAAAGAACCGATAAGCAAAGGATCGGTTTTGATATTGAGTATCAGCACCGGTTCCGTCCCCTTCAGTCCCAGCTGATCCGGAGAAACTTCCATCAGCAGGGCAAACCAGCGGCGGTTTTCCGGGCAGCGGAATACGGCGGACGAAAAATCCCCTTCGAAAGGGTAATCCGGCTGCACATGAAACGTATGGGATATGTATGCAATACAGGCTTTTCGATCCATATCAGCTGCGCAGGGTAGCGCGAAGGCGCTCCGGCTTCAGCAGAAGATCCAGCGCATCTTCACTGCGGCGAACCAGCACATCGGCGCAGCTTACCAGCCCGCCCCAGCAGCCCTCCGCATCCAATACGGCAATGGAAAGTGCACTGCAGGCAAACATGGCCCGGTCATTAAAGCCGTTGCCTACACAGACCGCCTGCCCCTTGAGACTTTTTACGATCTCCTCCTTGCATGCGCCGGCGCCGGCCCGGGGAAAGGTGTGTATCCGGGCGCCCAGATCCTGGCATTGCGCACGAACGCTGCCGTAGGTATCGGCTGTGAGAATGTGCACGCATACCTGACTGCTCAAGGCGCGAATACGCTCTGCCGCGCCGGGTAGAAGCAGACCGTCTGCGGCGATGGTACCGTTATAATCCAGCACCAGGTGTTCTATTTGCAGGGGATCCCTGCCGGGGATGGAAATTTCTATCATAAAACCTCCTGGATTAAAGAATTACGCTGTTTGCGCTGCTCAACCGTAAATGCCGCCCAGAAACTCCCGTGTCAGCTGCTCCTTGGGGTGGGCAAAGATATCTTCTGCCGGGCCGAACTCTACCAGCCGTCCTTCATAGAGTACAGCCACATGGTCGGCAATGCGCCGGGCCTGGGCAATGTTGTGGGTGACCATGACCATGGCATAGGATCGTTTCATGGTACAGAGCATCTGTTCAATAACGGCGGTAGCCTTTACATCCAGGGCGGAGCAGGGTTCATCCAGCAGCAGTACCTCCGGATCCACGCTGATGGCACGGGCAATGCACAGCCGCTGCTGCTGCCCACCGGAAAGTTTCAGAGCGCTTTTGCCAAGCTCGTCCTTGACCTCTTCCCACAAGCCGACCACTCGGAGCTTTTCCTCCACGGCGGCATTCAGAAGATCTTTTCGGCGCATACCGTAGTAGCGCAGTCCATAGGTCATATTTTTGTAGATGGAGAAGGGGAAGGGCGCAGGCGTTTGAAACACCAACCCTACCCGGCGGCGGAGCGCTTCCTGATCCATGGAGCCAGTATCCCGGCCGCCCAGCAGGATATTTCCTGTGATCCGGACTTCCTTATTTTCCCGGAGCATGCCGTTCAGGCTTTGCAGCAGGGTGGTTTTGCCGCAGCCGGAGGGCCCCAATATGGCGGTGATGCCCCGTGGGGGCACTGCCATGGAAAGGTTTGTAAGGGCGGCCTTTCGCCCATAGAAAACGGAAAGATCCCGTATTTCCAACACGGGGGAAGCCTGTGTGTTTACTGATTCCATTTTGCCTGACTCCTTGCAGCATATAGGGTCACGAGAAGATTGCTTATGAGCAGCAGCGCCATCATTACAAAGGCGGTGCCGTAGGCCGTATCAAAAGAGGTGGCGCCCTGGGCCAGCAGCAGATACAGATGCAGCGGCAGCGCCATGGCCGGAGCCATCAGACTGGAGGGAGCGGCGGCATAGGCGACTCCGCCGGTAAAGATCAGGGGCGCCGTGGCTCCCATGGCGTAGCAGCCTCCCAGGATAAGCCCGGAGACCAGTTCCCCCCTGCAGGCGGGCAGTACAATGCAAAAAACGGTATACCGCCGGGAACATCCCAGCGCATAGGAGGCCCGCAGGATCCTTTCCGGCAGTTCCCGGAAGGCTTTCTCTGCCCGTACTTCTATAAAGGGCAGGATCATGATCCCCAGTGCTACCCCGGAGGAAAGGATGCATCGGCCCCAGGCCAGTTCCCGGACCAGAAAGCTATAGGCAAAAAGCCCCAATACGATGGAAGGGATCCCGGCAATACAGCGGATCACTCCATGCAGCAACCGCTCCAGTGTGCGGCTTCTGCAGTAAAAAACCAGATACAGGGCCCACGCCACGGCAGGGATGCCTCCCAGCACCACAGCTGTGAGGGTGAAGCACAAGCTCCCGGCAATGGCCGGCCAGATGCCTCCTTCCAGTCCCAGAATGGCGCCCCGGGGAGGCTGGGTCAAAAATTCCCAGCTGATGGTGCCGGCGCCCTGAATGCCCACATAGACAAACAGAAATACAATGACGGCCATGACCAGCCCAAAGCTGATCAAAGCCCATATACGCAAACCTTTTTCGCGCATTTTATACCTCCCGGATCAGCCGTCTGCGAAGCAGGGCCATGAGCCCGTTTACACACAGCAGCAGCACCAGCAGCACCAGTCCGGCCGCATACAGGCTCCGGTAATGGAGACTGCCTGCTTCTGCCGTACCCATTTCCAGGGCGATAAGGCTGGCGATCGTCTCTCCCTTGCCCAGAAGCCGGGGGAAAAGATTGGCATTGCCCATGACCATCATCACCGCCATGGTCTCCCCCATAGCCCTGCCGATGGCCAGAATCATGGAAAGCACCAGATTCCCGCGGGCAGCGGGAATCACCACATGGGCGATGCCGTACCAGGAGGAAACGCCCATGGCGTCGGAAGCGGGTAAATATCGTTCCCTGGCTTTCCTCAGGGTTTCGCTGCAGGAGGAGATCAGATAGGGAAGGAGCATGATGCTCAGCAGCAGCGCCGCCGCCAGTACGCAGGAGCCCGTCTGCACTCCAACCTTGCGAAACAGAGGCACCAGCACGGCCAGACCGATGAACCCGTAGATCACCGAAGGGATCCCCGCCAGCAGGTCGATGCAGGGATACAGCCAGCTGCGGGCTTTTTCAGAAGCCATACAGGCAAGGAACAGGGCGGCCCCTATGCCCACGGCAGAGGCAAAGACCATGGCCAGAAAAGAAACATACAGGGTGCCCAGAATAAAATGAAAAATGCCGTAGGAGGGTTCCCCCACATAGGCAATGGGCATCCAGCGGGTGCCGAAAAGAAAGTCCTTTACAGTTACCTGCGCAAACAGGGGCAGCGCTTCCCGCAGAATAAAGTAAAGCACGAAACCAAGGGCCAGCACACCTATGGAGGTGAACAGGCCCATACACAGGCGAAACAGTTTTTCAAAAACCCGTTGCATAAAATCAGTATACAGGGCCGCAAGCCCCTTGTCCATAGGCGGAGCGGAGCCGCCAAAAGGAAAGCCCCCGCCCTCATAGGGGAAGCGGGGGCAGATGCGCCGTAATGGTTAAGCTGCGGGAGTGAAGGCAGGGATATACCCGTTCTTGACCACTACATCATACCCGGTCTGGGAGAAGATGTAGTCGATGAAAGCCTGGGCAGAGGGGGATACCACCTTGCCGGTAACGAACATGACCGGACGCTGGATGGTGTATACGCCGCTGATGATGTTTTCTTCGGTGGCTTCCACACCGTCTACCTTCATGGCAAAGAGGACTTTCTTTTCTGCGTTGGCCTTGTTGTATGCGCCGAAGCCTGCGTAACCAATGCCCCAAGGATCCCCGGCAATGTTGGTGGCCAGCTCCGTCATGGAAGCAGACTGGGTGGCAGAAGCAGTGACTTCGCTTTCACCCATAACGCTCTTCTGGAATACTTCATAAGCGCCGCCGGAAAGGTCGCGGATGTAAACGTTGATGGTTTCGGCAGGAAGGGAAGCATCTACCTGATCCCAGGTGGCGATTTCACCGGCAAAGATCTTGCGGATGGTATCGGTATCCAGGGAATCGGTCTTTTCGCACAGGGGGTTCTGAGCATTGACGGAAACGGTCAGAGCATCCTTGGCTACGACGAAAGCCTTGTAGTTTTCGCCCAGGGATTCGATCTCGGAATCCTTGATGTCACGAGCCAGCATGCCGAAGTCGGCAGTGCCGTCTACGGCAGCTTTAACGCCTACGCCGGAACCGCCGGGAGCCACGTATACGGAAATATGGCTGTTGGGGAACTGAGCATTGACCTTGTCCCAGGTAACGTATTTCTCCGTAAAGGAGGAAGCCAGGGAAGAGATGATGGGGTACAGGCTGGTGGAACCGCAGAAAAGGATCTGGGACTGGAAATCATCCTGAGCAGCTTTGTCATCGGTCTTGTTTTCGGCGGGAGCAGCGCAGGCTGCCATACTCAGGACCATGACCAGCGCCAGAAGCATAGCAAGGAACTTCTTCATGTGATACTTTCTCCAATTATGTCGTTATTTACGGTAAAGAATAACCGCAGCCCAAAGCGTATCACAGGTATCATTTTTCATCCAATTCAAAATACAGATCAAAATCGAAAATAAATAGAAAAAACAAATCAAAGCAAGAATGGCTGAGGGAACAACAGCAGGAGAACCAGGAAGTCAGAACAAAGAGAACGGATGAATTGAAATCAGGAATGCCCTATAGTATACTGCATATAGACATGTATTGACAAAAGGAGACGACCATGCAGCAAACAACTTCCCCGCGCAATGCCCTTCATAGAATCCTCTTTCCTTTCTTGCTGTGTCTGGGAATGGCGGCCTTGGCGGCAGCAGGTATCTATCTGCTTTTGTTCCATCCCGTAAAACAGAACGTTCGGCGGGGAGAGGAAGCGTTGGCTCAAGGCGCATACCGGGAAGCGGTACAGGCTTATGCGGCGGCTCTCAGCGGACCGGAAGTGCTTGCGGAAGAAGCCCAAAAAGCGAGGGAAGGGCTGAAACAGGCGGTGAATATCCTGCTGGAAAGGGATCCGAACGCTTTTGACGAGGCACTGCTGGTGAAGCTGGCAGGTATCTGGGACGGGGATACTTACAGTGCTTTTATCCAGCGGCTGGAGGGGTATTTGGCGGACCGGGAAGCGGAAAAACCAGAGACTGCCGGGGCGTAGCCGCTGTATTACCCCTATATCAGGTGTAATTGGCTTTATTTGGGGTATGGAAAAATTACGGCGGAAGTATTGACATTACCCGGAAAATGATCGGGAGAGTGGCTTACACCGGATATGTGTGCTGTACTATCTGATTTGCTTGGGAGGGTTTATGAAAAAGAAACGTGATCTGCGGCTATGGTCCCTGGTATGGGGGCTTGGTATTGCGGGCCAGCTTTGCTGGAACATTGAGAACCAGTGGTTCAATACCTTTGTATATGCCAAAATCGCCAAAGATCCCACCATCATTTCCTGGATGGTGGCCGTTTCCGCTTTGGCCACGGCTCTGTCAACCTTTATCTTTGGAACGCTTTCCGACCGAATGGGCCGCCGCAAGCCTTTTATCGTGGGCGGCTACCTTTTGTGGGGACTTTTTACCATTGGTTTCGGTGCTACGGAGCAGCTTACCGGGAACGGACAGACTCTGCTGCTGGCGGCGGTAGCGGCGGTAGCAGCCGATGCGCTCATGTCCTTTTTCGGCTCCATGGGCAATGATTCAGGCTTTAACGCCTGGATCAACGATGCCATGACGCCTCAAAACAGCGGCGCTTTGGGAGCGGCGCTGGCTACTCAGCCTATTTTCGGCACCATTGCCGGAACGGTGCTGGGAGGATTGCTTATCGGCGGGGAGGATAATTATCAACGTCTGTTTTGGAGTATGGGCGGGCTGGTGATCATTTCCGCAGGACTGGCTCAGATATTCATGAAGGAGGCGCCGGGTCTTACGCCTCACCGGGATGGTTCCTTCATAAAACAGCTGCTGTCCGCATTCAATATACGGTCGCTGGCAAAGCGGAAGGAACTTGTATGGGTCTTCCTGACGCTGACGGTATATTTTATTTCTTTTAATGTCTATTTCCCTCATGTGGGCAATTATATGCTCTACTATCTGGGGTTTGATGCGGGTTCCATGGGATTGATGGAAGGGATGGCGCTGCTGCTGGGTATGGTCTCTGTGCTGCCGGCGTCTGCCATGCTTCGCCGGGAGCGGTACGCTTTCGCCGCAGGTATCGCCGTGGTGCTGAGCCTTCTTGGGGTAGGGATCCTGGGCTTGTGGGGGCGGCCAGAGTATGTGGATCCGACCACGCTGTTCAACTGGTCCTTGTTGGGCGGGCTGCTGCTTTTTGGCTGCGGGTACATTATGTTCATGCAGGTGCTTTCCGTTTGGATGAAGCAGCTTTTCCCTCAGGAATCCAAGGGACAGTTTGAAGGCTTCCGCATCCTGTTTTTCGTGCTGATCCCCTGGCTGGTATCTCCGCTGATCGCCAACCCCATTATCAAGGGCAATGGCGAAGTGCTGGACAGCAACGGCTTTGCGGCCTATCTGCCCACTCATGTGCTGTTCCTTATCGGCACAGGGCTGATCCTGCTGACCTTTGTACCCCTTTTCTTTGCCGCCCGCTGCCGGAAACAGGAAGGTACAATTGCCTGAAAATTGCAGGAAAGGGCTTTGGCTGCACTCTGTCCTGCCGCTTTTAGGTGCCTGGGTATCCGGATGCCGGTGAGCGGGCAGGGTATGCGACAGGCTTCTGCAAAGAATTTGCATTATAAAAATAGGCCTTGTAGACGGGATTTTCTTCTGGTATACTGTCAAGGTTAAAGGACACTGGTTTTATGATAGAATTCAGAAACGTTTCTTACAAATATGAAAATGCCGCCGCCGATGCACTGCATCAGGTGAGTTTTACGGTGCCTCAGGGGCAGTTTCTGGCGGTGGTGGGCCATAACGGCAGCGGAAAGAGTACCCTGTCCAAGCATATCAACGGCTTGCTTCAGCCCTATGAAGGGCAGGTGCTGGTGGATGGGATGGATACCTGTAAGGAGGAATCTCTGCTGGATATCCGCCGCCGGGTGGGCATGGTTTTTCAGAACCCGGATAATCAGCTGGTGACCACCATTGTGGAGGAGGACGTAGCTTTTGGCCCTGAAAATCTGGGCATGGAGCCTTCTCTTATCCATCGCCGGGTGGACGAAGCGCTGGCGGCCGTAGGCATGAGCCGGTATGCACAGTCCGCCGCTCACCGGTTGTCCGGCGGACAGAAGCAGCGGGTTGCCATTGCGGGGATGCTGGCCATGGAGCCTGATATACTAGTGCTGGACGAAGCCACGGCCATGCTGGATCCTCAGGGCCGACGGGAACTGTTGGATACGGTGGGGGAACTGCACCGGGAAAAGGGCATTACCGTAGTGATGATCACCCAATATATGGAAGAAGCCGTCCGGGCAGACCGGATGCTGGTGCTGAACCGGGGGCAGATCCTGCGGGATGCTGCTCCGCGGGAAATATTTAAAGAAGGTCCCTTTTTGAGGAGCCTGGGGCTGGATGTCCCGGCGGCGGTGGAGCTGCGGGACGCTTTGCGGCTGAATGGCAAGGCATTGAGCGATGAAGCCCTGACGGTGGAGGAGGTGGCAGACGAGCTGTGCCGGTTGTGGTAGAACATCTTTCCCATACCTATAAAGACGGCAGCCTTTCGGCCATGCCCGCTTTGAAGGATATCTCTCTGACCATAGAGGCCGGGGAGTTTTTGTGCATCATCGGTCATACGGGCAGCGGCAAGACCACCTTTGTGCAGCATCTGAACGGACTGCTGCTGCCGGATACAGGCTCCGTTATTGTAGACGGATTTTCCATGGCGGATAAAAAAGCCCGCAGACAGATCCGTGCCCTGGTGGGCATGGTGTTTCAGTATCCGGAGTATCAGCTTTTTGCGGAGACCGTCCGGGAGGATGTAGGCTTCGGGCCCAAGAATATGGGGCTGGACGAACAGGAGATAGACCGCCGGGTTCGCTCCGCCATGGAGCTGGTGGGCCTTGACTGGGAGGAATTTGCAGAAAAGTCCCCCTTTGAGCTTTCCGGCGGTGAAAAGCGCCGGGCGGCGCTGGCGGGGATCATAGCCATGGAGCCCAGATATATCGTTTTGGACGAGCCCATGGCAGGGCTGGACCCCGGTGGCCGCCGGGAGATCCTTCAAATGCTGGAGCGGCTGAGGCAGGATACGGGCTGCGCCGTGATCATGGTCTCTCATTCCATGGATGATGTGGCTGCCCACGCGCAGCGGGTGCTGGTGCTGGATAAGGGAAAAATGGTCTATCTGGATACGCCGGAGTGCATCTTTGCCCATGGCAGAGAACTGCGGCAGATGGGGCTGTCCTTACCGGAGGCCAGCCGCCTGTCCATGTGCCTGCGGGAGAAGGGGTTGCAGGTGCCTGAAGGCCTGTACACCATGGATAGAATGGAAAAATGGCTGCTGGAGGTGCTTCCATGACGGATATCACCCTGGGTCAGTTTGTTCCCGGTCAGTCCTGTATCCACAGGCTGGATCCCAGAACCAAGATCCTGCTGATGCTGGCGTATATCGCCATGGTCTTTCTGGTAAACACGATGACCATGTTTCTGGTGCCCCTTATATATGTGGGCGTTACGCTGCTGCTGGCCAGGATCCCCCTGAGTTATATGCATAAGGCCATCAAGCCCATTCGGCTGCTGATGGTGTTCATGTTTGTTCTGAACCTGTTTGTGACGCCCGGTAAGGAGCTGATCTGGCAATGGTGGATATTGAAGATCACCCAAGAGAGCCTTAGGCAGGCAGTGTTTATCACCTTGCGGCTGGTCTTTCTGATCACCGGCACTTCGCTGATGACCCTGACCACTTCCCCCATTGCCCTGACCGATGGGCTGGAAAAACTTCTGTCTCCCTTGAAGGCTTTGAAATTCCCCGCTCATGAGCTGGCCATGATGATGACCATTGCGCTCAGATTCATTCCCACGCTTATGGAGGAAGCGGATAAGATCCGCAAGGCCCAAATGGCCCGGGGCGCCGATTTTGAAAGCGGCAACCTGATCGAACGGGCCAAAGCCATGCTGCCTATTCTGATCCCACTGTTCGTTTCGGCTTTTCGCCGGGCGGATGAACTGGCCATGGCCATGGAATCCCGCTGCTATCATGGGGGAGAGGGCCGTACACGGATGCATCAGCTTCGTTTCGGAAGGAACGATCTGTGGGCTGGGCTAACCACGGTTGTGGCCATTGCTTTGGTGCCTTTGCTTCAGCACCTGATCCCGCAGCTGCTCTGATATGCGCAGAATTCGGCTTATCGTTGCCTATGAGGGCACGCAATATGTGGGATGGCAGGTGCAGAACAACGGCCTTTCCGTTCAGCGGGTGCTGGAGGAAGCGCTCTTGGCCATTACCGGGGAACATGCTTCCGTCCAGGGCTCCGGCCGCACAGACAGCGGTGTTCATGCCCGGGCCCAGACAGCGCACTTTGACACCAATGCAAGAATGGGGGCAGACAAGTTTGCCATTGCCCTGAACAGTCGTTTGCCTGGAGATATCCGGGTGCTGTATTCCGAAGAAGCTCCACCGGAGTTTCATGCCCGCTTTTCCGCTAAGGATAAGGAATACCGATATTCCCTGTTCCTTGCACCCCATCAGAATCCGTTTACCAGGCGTACCAGTCTGCATATTCATTATGGACTGGATCTGACAGCCATGAAGCGGGCGGCGGGAATTGTGGAAGGTACCCATGACTTCAACGCTTTTCGCACCATGGGCGTTCCGCAGCAAACCACCGTGCGCACGATCTTCTCCTCCCGACTGGAGCAAAATGGATGCTATGTGACCTACATTGTCTCCGGAAACGGGTTCATGTATAACATGGTGCGCATCCTTATGGGAACATTGCTGGATATAGGCGCTCATCGTCTGCCGGAGGATGCTATGGAGCAGGCATTGAAAAGCGGCTGCCGGGGGGACTTGGGGCCTACCGCTCCGGCTCACGGCCTGACCTTATGGCGGGTCACTTACCCGGATTTTGATACGGAGGCGCATTTGCCCTATGGATTTTGATGCAGGTATGGAACGAGCGCTGCAGGAGGCCCGGACCGCATTGGAAGAGGGAGAGACCCCTGTGGGAGCAGCCCTGTACCATGAGGACAGCCTTGTGGCCGCCGCCCATAACCGTACCGCTGCAGAAGGGGATCCCACCTGCCATGCAGAGCTTCTGGTCCTGCGGGAGGGCTGTCGGAAGCTGGGGAGCCTGAAAGATTGCACGCTGTATGTGACCATGGAGCCATGCGCCATGTGTGCCGGTGCCATGGTGCTTATGAAGCTGCCCCGGCTGGTGTATGGTGCAGCGGATGCCCGTTGCGGCTGCTGCGGTTCGCGGATAGATCTTACGGATCACTGGTTTTATCATAGCGTGGAGACCTGGGGGCTTATTCGCAGGGAGGAGTGTGCGGCATTGCTGACGGATTTCTTCAGTAGAAAACGACGGAAAAACACAACAGAGTCGGAAGAAATATAGCAGGGTCTGAAAGAATAGAACCTTTCAGTAGAAAAATCCTGTTTTCCAAACGAACGCTCAAAGGCCGGGAAGCATGGTCAAAAGAATGCGGCAAAAAGATGGATTGCTTTTTTTCGCCCGGCGGGGTATACTATACAAATGTGCAGTGCACGATCGTGGAGCGGTATCGAAGTGGTCATAACGGGGCTGATTCGAAATCAGTTTGCGTGAAAGCGCACGTGGGTTCGAATCCCACCCGCTCCGCCACAAAAATCCCCTGAATCAGGGGATTTTTTTGTTTTTGAGCACACAAAAAGTACACGATTTCCATAATGGAAACACAGAAGACCGATGTAAGGAAAGCAGGAGGTTTCTTCATTGCAGATGCACGCGGCAGCATATGAGCTGTCTCTTTATACCAAGATAATTTATCTGTGTGCCGGATTGATTTGTTAAAAAAACAGTGATAAAATAAAATTATTAAGTAAAAGTACAAAGGCTGCCTGAAGGCGGCTTTTCAAAGAGGAAATGGTTAGATATGACTAACCGAATAGAGAAGAACGGACAAGAACAGGCAACAGGATTGCCCTTAATATAAAGCGGAGCATAAGGGCGGTGTCTGACTCTCCTGGCAAAGGGAAACACAGAAAAAGGGGAGACCGTATGAAAAACGATTGGAAGTTTTACAGCCGAGACTGCTGGCTGGGGGCGTTGAGTGCGGCACTGATGCTGGTGGGGGATCTGTGCCTGAGTGTGATCCCGGCAAGTCCCGGCGACAGCGGGCTTTTTCAGCGGGAAGCCTATTTAAGCGGCGCTTATCCGGCATGGCGGCTGCCGCTGCTGTTGGTTACGGGACTTTTAGGCATGGCTTGGGGCTTTTTTACAGTAAGAGCCAATTATATGCAGATAAAGCCACAGCACCGCAAACTGCGGCTGACAGTTCTTATAAGCGGGGTGATTTATCTGACCTCCGCGGGCGTGGTGCATTTTATGATAGGCAGTTTGGCGGACTGGACCAGTACCCTGTCCCCTTTGCTGGGCTGGACGGAAACTGCAGCGGTTATTCAGACCTGGTATACACGGGTTTTTCCGTCTTTATGGATTTCATACGGAGGTATGATCCTGTTGATCCTCTGCAGCGCCTGGGCGGTTTTGGCAAAGAAAACCATTCTGCCGCAGAAAATGTTTCTGTTCCATATGCTGGTCTGGCAGATCGTGCTGGCCGGGATCCCGGATGTGCGGCAGACGTTGGGGGCGGATATATCCACCTGGGATTTTATATTGAGCCAGGGTTCCGGTAATGCAGCGCTGCTTATCTGGATGGCCGCTAATGCCGTTTGGGGGCAGCGCCGGAAGAAAGTATTGGAGGTAGAATGATATGAACGAACGGATCACATTATCCGGTGTACCGGAGATCATGCTGCAAACCCTGTATGCCCGGGCGAAAGAGAGCAGGACACGCGGTGCTGTTTGCGATAAGAAGGCGGAAGAGATCGTTGAGAGGCTGGACTATGACTTTTCTTCGGCCGATAAAGATATGGCTATGCGCAGCGGCGTCATTGCCCGCACCATTGTATTAGACAGGCTGGTGCAAGCGTATCTGGCAAAGACACCCGGCGCAATAGTAGTGAATATTGCCTGTGGGTTGGATACCCGCTGCTATCGCATGCAAGGCTATGGCCACTGGTATAATCTGGATCTTCCGGAGGCTATTGCCCTGCGAAGCAAGCTTCTGCCGGAGAAGGGGAAGGTCACATAGATTGCCATGTCGGCCATGGATGACTGGGGTGGCAGGATCACAGAGGCGAATGGATCGGCGCTGGCCATTATTGAGGGACTGACCATGTATCTGTCAGAAAAGGAGGTACAGCGTATCTTTGCGGTGATCGCTGGGCGATTCAGCCGGGCAGCAGTGTTTGTGGAGACCATGAATACTATGGTGGTCAGACGCTTTAAGGAAAGATCCATTGAAGGCAGTCACGCAAAATTTACCTGGGGCATAAAAAACGGAAAGAAACTGGCGGCAATACTTCCCGGCTTCCGCTTCCGGGAGGAGCATTGCCTGACGGAAGGTATGGCTGTATTCGTGCCAGTATACAAACTGCTGGACAAACTTGCCGGTCGTGCGGAACATATCCAATAAAATCGTGGTGCTGGATAGAATTTGAGGAGGGATTCACTATGAGTCTGTTTGCCATAATGCTGCGCACTGCATACAAGCTTTCCGGTGCTAAGAAGGCGTTTTCGTTGCCAGAGGAAGAACTGCGTAGCTCATGGCACGCAGGAGCAGCCGTTGGAAAGCTGCCCGCTGTATAGAGATATGTGGAAAGCCCATACCGGGGCCAAAGACTGGGCGGTATCTGCTGCGGCGAAGGAGGCATAAGGTATGTTCAAAACGGTGAAACGAATCATCGACTGGTGCGGAGAATTCAATGGTAAGCTTTATCTGGGTTTTGTAATGACCTTCCTTTCTCACATTTTCGCAGCTATGCCCCTGGGGCTGGCAGCGTATACGGTGGGATTGTTGATCCAATCGCAGCAGGAGGGAGCGCCTTTTGATGCCTCCTGGACATGGAAGAGCGTGCTTCTGCAGGTGGTGCTGGTATTCTTCCGCTTTCTGTTCGACTATTTCAGAGCCAGATTGCAGGAACCCATCAGCTACCAGCTCATAGCTCGTGACAGACTGGCTGTTGGGGATGCACTGAAGCGTGTATCCCTTGGCTGCTTCCAGCAGAAGAGTACGGGCAGTATTTTAAGTTCCATCACAACGGGGCTATCTACCCTGGAGGGCATGGGCATCCGCATGATCGATAACTTTGTGGGCGGATATCTGAACTTTCTGGTTATTTTCATTGCGCTGGCTGTGTGCAGCCCGGTGACGGCACTTATTGCGCTGGGGGCGGCAGGCCTGTCCCTGTGCTGCATGCTGCTGATCTCCCATTACAGCAGGATCCATGCACCGGTGGAGGCGCAGGCGAACCGGAACATGACCGGGGCCGTTATAGAGTATGCTAGGGGTCTGGGTGTGGTGAAATCTTTCGGCAAGGATAGCGCATCCATGGATGCCGTAACAAAGGCCATTGCCGACAGCAGGAAGATCCACCTGAAGATAGAGTGGGGATATGTTCCCAGCAACGGTCTGCATCTGCTGGCACTTAAATGCGGCTCTGTAGGATTGGCTATGGCAGCGTCTCTCCAATGCCTGAGGGGAACCATGGATCTTCCCATGATGCTGATGTTTGTATTCTTCTCCTTCAGCATCTTTGCCAGCCTGGAACCCATCAGCGACAGTGCCCACACGCTGGGGGTTATTGACGATGCAATGGATCAGCTGGATGCACTCAGAGAAGAAAATCTTATTGACGCCGATGGAAAGGATGTAAAGCTCGATCGGTATGACATCGCATTTCATGCTGTCAACTTCGGCTATGATTCTCGTCAGGTGCTGAAGAATGTGAGCTTTACCATTCCGGAAAAGACGTCCACCGCCATTATCGGGCCTTCCGGTTCCGGCAAGACTACGATCTGCAGTCTGCTGGCCCGGTTTTATGATCCTCAGTCCGGCAGCATCACCGTAGGTGGTCATAATCTGAAGGAGTTCACATGCGACAGCCTGCTTTCCAATATTTCCATGGTGCTTCAAAACGTGTATCTTTTTCACGACACAATCCGAGCTAATATTCTTTTCGGCAAGCCGGATGCAACGGAGGAGGAGATGATCGAGGCGGCCCGAAAGGCCCAGTGCCATGATTTTATCATGGCATTGCCTCAGGGGTATGATACCGTTGTGGGGGAAGGAGGCGGCACCCTTTCCGGAGGGGAAAAACAGCGTATCTCCATTGCACGGGCCATTCTGAAAAATGCTCCCATTATCATTCTGGATGAGGCTACAGCCAGCATCGATCCGGAAAATGAGCATCTGATCCAGCAGGCTATCGACCAGCTGACCCGGGGCAAAACGATTATTACCATAGCCCACCGGCTGGCTACCGTTCGGAACGCCGATCAGATCCTGGTGGTAGAAGATGGGCGGATCGCCCAACAGGTACGCATGAGGAGTTGATGCGGCAGGAGGGCCTGTACCGGCGTTTTACACAGATCCGGGAACAGGCGGAGGGCTGGCACATCGCCCTGGAATAGGTACAGAGAACCACAGATAAAAGAAAAGAGCAGGGGGCGCTTCGGTCGCGAAGGCATCCCTGCTTTTGCTTTGCATAGGACATCGTGTCCTTTACATTATAATATTAACAAGCAACAGAGCGAAAAAGCGATAACAGCAGCATGGCTGTAAAACGAGACAGAGGAGCATGGAGGCAGTATGGGATTTTTATCTTACAATATGGAGTATTTTCGGCGAGAGCTGGATGCACTGGAAATCGGGTTCCCTACGACGGAAAAGGTGTATCACGCGCAACAACTGTACAGGATCCTGGAGGACCTTGCTGCTGAGGGCTATCATCAGCTGAACGAATTGCTGGAAACGGAGAAGTGCGGGAGCTCCCGGCTGCAGGCATATCTGAACAGAAACAATGCAGCGCCCTTCCCCGTGCCGCACCCGGGGCCGGATGAGAAGGAGCTTTCTTATGCGGAAAGGGAAGTGGAGCTTGCCGCTGCCATACGGGATGCGATAAAAAGCGCTTCTGATCAGGAGCCGGGGGAGAGAACCCCATTTTTACGGGAATTGAAAGATTTTTGCCGATGGATCGGGTATGAACCAGATACGGCTTATATATTTCTGCTGCGGGATACCCTGCTGCCGTTTGCCTACTATCAGGCTCGGGAAAGAAGGCGCATTTATCCGTGGCTGCTGAGCCGAAAAGCCTTTGCGAAGCTTGCCGGCAGGGAAGCAGGAGACGACAGTCTTCGAGCGGCCGTTTACCGAGGGCTGGAGGCTGGAAACGGGACGGATTTTGCACAAATGAGGAAACACGTGCTTCCGGATATGGCCCAAAATCTGCGGCAGTATCCCAAAGTGGAGACCAGACTGCGGGCCATGTTGGCCGAGATCCCGGAAAAGCGCATCCTTGTGATAGAATCCGGTTGTGCAGGTACCTTTCCCCTGCTGCTCATGAGTTTGGATGCCCGGGTGGATATGCGCATGTATACTACATATCCCTATCTGGTGGATGCATATGGCAGTCGAATCTATACCCGTCGGTATGAAGAAAAACGGCTCTTTGAGACCCTGACGGCGCAGGAGAATCTTTTTGCCTTTTCTGACTGGCGAGAGGACGGGTTTTATGTGCGTCCATGCCTGAACGCCGAGATCCGGCGGCAGGCCTTGAGAGAGCTGCGGCAGATGCAGGTGGAATGATCGAAAAGAAAATGAGGAACGTGCAGATGGTTTGTGCGCGGAAATACCGGAAAAGGGCGGAAAGATCGATCCGCCCAAACGGTGCAGAATACTTTTCAAAAAAGATTACAAAAGAAAATCCGTAAGCGCAGCAGGCTCTTGACTATTCATGTTCATTATGGAATAACATAATGAAATCAGGACGACGGAAGAGAAGCGGCTATATAAGAACTGTATATAACGGCTGCTGCGCACAGCAAGGCTGCTGCCAATGCTGCATAGGGTACTGCCCGATCTATGCGGGAGCGGAGCCGCAGCAGGCGATTTTCGAAAGGGACGCTTCGTTCCTGATAGCGCAGCAGCACGTCGTCTCCCAGCTGAGAGAGCCAGGCGGTCTTTGGAACAAACACGTTCATATCTTCTTCAAAGGCATCCGCTGCAAAGCTTTCTTCTGTTTTCAGCAGTTTTTCCGTCTTTGTGGGCGGGATTTTCAAAATTTGGCCAATGGCCTTCACTGACAGGCCGGCTATGTGCCGCAGGTACAGAACGGCTTTTTTTTGCAGGGGAAATTGCATAAACTTCCATATTGTATCAGAAACGGGTGTGCCCAGCGCTTCTTCCAGCTGTTTTCGTGAGAGAGGCTTATGCCCCTTTTTCAGTTTGGCATCGCCAATGGCACGGTAGGCCCAGGCGTATAAAAGAGCCTTTTCTTCCTCCTGCGACAGGGGTGGCTTTGACTCCCCCATATATAAAAAAGATTGAAATGCGGCGCTTTCTGCAGCGCGGACGCGGCCCAGACAAAGCACGCAAAAAGCATATACCTTCCAGCCTTCTGTTTCGGCCAGGGCTTCCGTGCGGGGATAAAGCTCTGTCATATCCGAAGCCTCCCAAAAATATAAGATAGTTTGTGAGCAAAAAAAATAATTGCATTTAGCTGATTTTTATGTAAGAATAATAACATACTTTTTCATCCGGCGCAAGGCGGAGGGAAAAGCGAATATGTACATGCGAAAGGAACACATCTAAGCAAGCAGGAACTCAACGACCAACAAACAACTAAGGAGGAACTCAATGAAAAGACGTATTTTAGCCCTGTGCCTTGTGCTGGCTACCCTGTTCAGTCTCATTGCCTGCACCGCCCCCGCTGACAAAACCGATCCTGAGTCCCAAGGAAAAACCGAAACCGCCCAGACCGGCGGCGATGCAGCCCAAACCGAAGCGGCTGCCTCCGATCTGGCCAAACTGGCTAACAAAACCTTTGTAAATGAAAATGTTGGTAAAGGTATCCACAAGGGTACCGCTGAGAAGGACAGCATTACCGTAGAATGCAGCACCATGTCGGTCATGAACACCATCAAGATGACCTACAATACCGAGCTGTCCATTGCACGTCACTGCTATGATACCCTGGTCAAACTGGACGCCGAAAACAATATCGTGGGTGCAGCGGCCGAATCCTGGGAATCCGCACCCAACGCCGCCGGTGAAAAGGATATGGTATGGACCTTCCATCTTCGTCCCGGCGCCAAATGGGTGGATTCCACCGGCGCGGTCATCGGCGACCTGAAAGCCAGCGACTTCGTTTTTGCCTGGAAGGAACTGCTCAATCCCGATAATGCTGCTGAATACTATGCTTTTGCGGCCATTTTCAAAAATGCCCAGGCCTATTATGATTATAAATCCGGCAAGGAAGGAGCTCCCGAAGTCAAGTGGGAAGATGTAGGCGTCAAGGCGCTGGATGATAATACCATCCAGTTTGAGCTGGAGGTCTATCTGCCCTATCTGCTGCAATACATGAAGTTTGAAGTGCTCTCTCCGGTCTGTGAGGAATTCTACAACAAGGTAGGCGCAGATGCATACGGCACCGCTCCCGACAAGATGGCATACTGCGGAGCCTTCTATATGACTAACTGGCTCACCGACAACAGCATCACTGTGGTCAAGAACCCCAACTGGTGGGATGCAGCCAGCGTGAAGCTGAACAAGATCGTATTCGTCAAGTATTCCGATGCCAACACCAAGTACAACGCCTTCCTGGGCGATGAAGTGGATATCATCGACATCACCGGCGAACAGCGTCAGATGTTCTCTGCAGAAGGCTACGGTGTATCCAGCTATATTGGCGGATATAGTTATTATTTCCAGATCAACACGCTGGAGAACGGCGCCAACGAAAAGTATCCCGAAGCCAAAAAGTCCGATATGCGCAGCAAGAGCCTCCGCAAGGCTATCTCCTGTGCGCTGGATCGCCGCCAGATCATCGATACTGTGTTCAAAAACGATAACGAGCCTGCACAGAGCTTTGCTTTGGGTATTACCGGTGTGAATACGCCTACCTTCGCGGAAGCCGTGGTCAAAGAAAATGGCGCTCCCCTTTACTCTGAGACGGCCGATGCAGCCAAGGCACAGGAATATCTGGCAGAGGCCCTCAAGGAACTGGGGTATACCGATGCTTCTCAGATCGACATTGCCCTGATGACTTCTGAAGGCACTCAGAACGAGCTCCTTTCCCAGGTGGTGCAGGAGCAGCTGCGCAAGGTGCTGGGCATTGAAGCCAAGATCGATGTTTTGACCATTACGGAAGCCCGCAGCCGCCGCAACAAGCTGAATTACGATATGTTCATGGGTGGTTGGGGACCCGACTATAATGATCCCATGACCGATCTGGATTTGTGGACCAGCGAGAACGGCAATAACCACACCGGGTATGCCAGCGCCAAATATGACGCCCTCATTGAGGCCACCAAGACCGAGACCGATGCCGCAGCTCGTGAGAAGCTCTTTGTTCAGGCGGAGCAGCTTATTGCTGAGGATATGTTCATTATCCCCGTTTACTGGAGACATGAAGACTATGTTGCCAGCGAAAAGATCGCTTCCGGCGCCGTTCGCCGTTCTTTCCAGGGGTATTATCTGACCTACACCACTCTCGCCAACTGATAGAGAACAGCCGGTTCATCCGGCATCCATTCCGACACATATCCGGCGGCACGGGTAAAAAGCCCGTGCCGCCCCCCTTCTGAAAAAATACATATTGCCTGTCAGATTCATAAGGAGGACCCTACGTGCTGCGCTACGTTTCAAAACGTATCGGATATGCGGTCTTGACTCTGTTTTTTCTGATCACGATCGTTTTTTTCATGATGCGTGCTTTACCCGGTGATCCTTTCATCGGAGACAAAACGCCTTCTCCCACCACGCTGGCCAACATGAAAGCCAAATATGGACTGGATAAGCCTCCGGTGGTTCAGTATTTCATGTACCTGGGCAACGTTTTGCGAGGAGACCTGGGCACATCCCTGACCTATGAAAAACCCGTGCTGGATATTGTAAAGGAGGCATTTATCGTCTCTGCTGACCTGGGGACACGGGCGCTGCTTTTTGCGGTGATCATCGGCGTTCTGCTGGGCGCAGTGGCTGCGGTCAAGCGGGGAAAATCCATGGACACCGTCTCCATGGTCATAGCCATGATCGGTGTGTCCGTGCCAAGCTTTATTTTAGGCGCCCTGCTGCAATATTTTCTGGCGCTCAAGCTCAATCAGGCTTTGGGGCACCAGCTGCTTGCGGTACAGGGATGGGGCAGCTTCAAACAGACCGTTCTGCCATCCTTTGCACTGGGGCTCAGTTCTCTGGCAACGGTTTCCCGCCTGATGCGCACCAGTATGCTGGATGTGCTCAGCCAGGATTATATCAAAACCGCTAAAGCCAAAGGCCTTTCACAGCGGATGATCCTGTGGAAGCATGCCGTACGTAACGCTATCATGCCCGTGGTCACCATCATGGGGCCTACGGTGGCGGCGGTGCTTACCGGTACTTTTGTCATCGAGAGCATCTTCAACATCCCCGGTCTGGGCAAATACTTCTCCATGAGCGTCAAGGATCTGGATTTCACCATGATTGGCGGCACAACTATTTTTTATGGAGCGCTGCTGATTGTATGCACCCTGGTGGTGGATCTGCTGTACGGTGTGATCGACCCCCGCGTCAAGCTGGAGGGCTGAGCCATGGAACATATTTCAAAAGAACGCTTTACCCATATCGGTGAAAATGCCAGGGAACGGGAGGCTATAGCCCGTCCCAGCATGACCTTTATGCAGGATGCGCTCCGGCGTCTGGTAAAAAACCGGGTTGCGCTGCTGTGTGTGGTACTGCTGACACTGCTGATTCTGATATCCGTAGCGGTACCGCTGTTTTCTCCCTTTGATTACAGAGAGCAGCACTACAGCCATACCAATGCACCCATGGGTACCCTGTGCACACAGGAAGACAGCGCCGGTTTTGGACATGTGCATATATTCGGTACGGATACTTTGGGGCGCGATATCTTTACCCGCTGCTGGATGGGCGGCCGGGTATCCCTGATCATTGCCTTTTCTACGGCCATTATCGATTTCTTCCTGGGTGTCATTTACGGAGGCATCTCCGGTTACTTCGGCGGCACAGTGGATATCATCATGATGCGGATTTTGGAGATCATCAACGGCATCCCCTATTTGATGATCATCATTCTGCTGCGTATGGTTATGCCTGGGGGAGTATTGAGTATCATCGTGGCCTATTCCATGGTGGGCTGGATTCCCATGGCCCGGCTGGTGCGGGGGCAGGTGGTCTCTTTAAAACAGCAGGAATTTGTCACCGCTGCCGAGGCTTTGGGGGCCGGCGCTTCCCGGCTGATCGCCAAGCATCTGCTTCCCAACACACTGTCGGTGGTCATTGTACGAGTCACGTTGTCCATTCCGGCCGCTATCTTCTCTGAAGCGTGGCTGAGCTATATGGGTCTGGGCGTACAGCTGCCCCTTTGTTCCTGGGGTTCACTGGCCCAGGCGGGCATTGAAAACTTCCGGCTGTATCCTTCTCAGCTTATCATACCCGCTGTATGCATCAGTTTGACCATGCTGGCATTCAACCTGTTCGGCGATGGTCTGCGGGATGCATTCGACCCGAAACTGAGGAGGTAAGGAATCATGAGCGAACGTATTTTAGATATTCAGGACCTGCGAGTCTCTTTTGATACCTATGCCGGAGAAGTGCAGGCCGTCAGGGGCGTATCCTTCCATGTGGATCAGGGAGAGGTGCTGGCCATTGTGGGAGAGTCCGGCTGCGGCAAGTCCGTTACCGCTCAGACCATTATGAAGCTGAACCCCATGCCTCCCGCCCGTATTGTCAGCGGCTCCATTCGTCTGGGAGAGCATGACATTGTGGCTGCCGGGGAAAAGGAGATGCAGGCCATTCGGGGCAAGGAAGTCTCCATGATCTTTCAGGATCCCATGACCTGTATGAATCCCACTACTCAGGTGGGCAAACAGATCGTAGAAGCCATTAAGCTGCATCAGAAGCTTTCCCCCAAGGAAGCTAAAGCGGAGGCTATCCGCTGCCTGAAGCAGGTACGCATCCCCAACCCGGAGGAACGGGCAAAGCAGTATCCGCATCAGTTTTCCGGTGGTATGCGCCAGAGGGCCATGATCGCTATGGCGCTTTCCTGCAACCCGAAACTCCTTATTGCCGATGAACCCACCACTGCATTGGATGTGACCATTCAGGCACAGATCATGGAACTGCTGGCGGATATAAAGAATGAGATCCATACGGCCATCATTCTTATCACGCACGATCTGGGTGTGGTGGCCGGTTCTGCAGACCGGGTAGCGGTCATGTATGCGGGTAAGATCGTGGAAACAGGCAGCACCCGGGATATTTTCTACCACAGTGCCCATCCCTACACACAGGCACTGATCGGCAGTCTGCCTTCCGTGGATGTGACCAAACAGCAGCGGCTGGTTTCCATTCCGGGCACGCCGCCGGATCTGCTGGCACCACCCAAAGGCTGCGGATTTGCGGCCCGCTGCAAGTATTGCATGCGCGTTTGTCAGGAGGAATATCCGCCGGAATTTACCGTGGGCGAAGGGCATACGGCCAACTGCTGGCTGCTGCATCCGGATTGCCCCTGTGCTAAAGAAAGGGGAATGACTGATGGAGAATAAAATGGAGATGCGGCAGACGGAGAAAGAAGTCCTCATCCAGGCGGTGAATGTGTGCAAATACTTCAAAGTCAGCGGCGGACGGGTGCTCCATGCCGTGGAAGATGTAAACATTACCATCCACAAAGGAGAGACCCTGGGACTGGTGGGGGAATCAGGCTGCGGGAAATCCACATTGGGGCGCACTCTCATGGGCATCTACACCCCTACGAAGGGGCAGCTGCTGTATCGCGGTAAGGAAAAGGATCTGCGTAACAAGAAGGAACGTTTCCAGTTTGCCAAGAAGGCGCAGATTGTGTTTCAGGATCCCTATGCTTCCCTGGATCCACGCATGACCGTAGGTTCCATCATTGAGGAGGGCATGGTCATCCATAACATGTATGATCCCGCCCGCCGGAAGGAGCGTGTGGCAGAGCTGCTGGATATAGTAGGGCTGAACAGAGAACATGCCAATCGATTTCCCCATGAATTTTCAGGCGGACAGCGGCAGCGTATCGGCATTGCCCGGGCTTTGGCCATTGAGCCGGAGTTTATCGTCTGTGACGAGCCAATATCAGCTCTGGATGTATCCATTCAGGCTCAGGTCATCAACCTGCTCCACGATCTGCAGCAGCGGCTGGGATTAACTTATCTGTTTATTGCCCACGACCTGAACATAGTCAAATACATTTCCGATCGTATTGCGGTCATGTATTTGGGCAGTGTGGTGGAGCTGGCCACCAGTGCAGAGCTGTATGCCAACACCCTGCATCCATATTCCAAAGCGCTGCTTTCCGCTGTGCCTATCCCCGATCCTGAACTGGAACTGGAAAAGAAGCGTCAGATCATCGAAGGGGATGTGCCCAGTCCCATTCATAAGCCTAAGGGATGTGCTTTCTCCAGCCGCTGCCCTGTGGCCTGCGACAAATGCCGGGAATGCGTACCTGCACTGAAAGAGATTCAGCCCGGTCATTTTGTAGCCTGCCATCTGGTGCAGGGAGAATGAAGAAATAAAATCAGCGGCAAAAAGCTCAAAAATAATTGCACATGCAAACGGCGTGGCCATAAAGGCCGCGCCGTTTGGTTTAAAGGAACTGATGCAGATGGATAAAGAATGTTTGCTGATTTGACTTTTAGAGAACAGCCGTTATTCCATTTCGGTACGAAGAGTAAATGTTTCCGGAAGGTTAAAAATCTCTTTTTTCAGAAAGATCGGATAAAAGTATTCGTCCTTCAATCTGTCCAATTCCAGCCATTCAAACACATGGGTATGGCACCCTTCCGTCAAAGTAAATGCGTCACCGTATTCCGCCAGATTCGTATCTGTTATATCCATCAAAAAATAGATACAGAGTTCATGATACCGAAGGGCGTCTACATCCTCTGTAAAAAATGCCTGATTGAGCCACAAAGGGCGTATGATCCTGGGGGTTATGCCTAATTCTTCCTGAACCTCCCGTATAACAGCAAGTTCGGCTGTTTCTCCCATGGCAACCCGTCCGCCTGGCAGATAAAAGTAGGGAGAACGCTCATCGTGCATGGCCAGGATCTTGTTTTCTGAAAGTATCACGGCACATACTCTGTAATTGAACTTCTGATCCTCATGCTTGAAAGAAATATCCATGCAGCTGCCTCCACAAATCCCAATTCGTAAACTTTATAATATAGCATGAACACAAAAAGCGCAAGAACATTCCCAGCGGCACAAATTACGGGACAAAGGCGCACGTGGTAAGGGGATCCCGATGAGAAAGAGGCAGGGAGCGTTCCGGAACGGTATGCGCTGTGCGCTGCCTTGCCAGTGCCGCAGGATGTGAAGTATAATAAAACATAACATGAAAGGAGTGCGGCAGGTATGGAGCAATATAAAAGAGAACACAAGGAGCAGCAGCCGGTGCTGGCCATTTGCTATGATTTTGACAAGACGCTGTCTCCGGATAATATGCAGGCACAGGGATACATTCAATCTGTAGGATATGATGTGGACGCTTTCTGGAAGGAGTCAGATGGTCTGGCCGGCAGCAACGATATGGATCAGAATCTGGCTTATATGCTTCTTATGAAGAAAAAGGCTCAGGGCAAGGTGCTTTTTACCCGGAAGAAGCTGGAGGACTACGGCGCCCGGGTCAGCCTGTTCCCCGGGGTGGAGGAATGGTTTGAACGGATCCGTGCTTATGGTGCGGAGCACGGCGTTATTGTAGAGCATTATATCCTATCTTCCGGCTTGAAGGAGATGATAGAAGGCACTTCTGTGGCCCAAAAGGGAGCTTTTAAGAAGATCTACGCCAGTGCTTTTTACTACGATGCGGACGGAGTGGCGGAATGGCCCGCTCAGGTAGTGAATTATACCAACAAGACTCAGTTCCTTTTCCGTATACAGAAGGGGGTGCTGGATATCAACGATCCCGGAGTGAACGATTACTTCCCGCCGGATAAGCTCAGGGTTCCCTTCCGCAATATGGTCTATATTGGCGACAGTGATACGGATGTGCCCTGCATGAAGCTGGTCAATCAGTACGGCGGCTACTCCATCGGGGTATACAGTGCCGTAACAAAGGATAAGTCCAAGGTATATAAGATGATGCGGGATAACCGCATCCGCTACTTTGCACCGGCAGATTATTCGCCCGGAACGGAGCTGGATACGCTCATGAAAGCCATCATCGACCGAACGGTCCGGAACGAGGCTCTGGAATCCAAATATTTCGCCTGCAAAGGAGAACAGGAGATGCAGGATGCAAAGCACAGCCGGGAGGAGCGGGAGAAAGCGGAACTGCTTCTGCAGCTGGGAAGCAGTGAAAGCCCTGCGTACATTCGCAGCCTGATAGAAAAAATGCTGGCCGTTCCCTTCTGGACGGAAGGGGAACGGGAGGCACTTTTTGCGCTTGCCGCAGGGAATGGCCGGCTGCTGTATCATTTGCGGGAGACGCAGGAAGCAAGAATTCTTTTTGAAAGACTGCTGGAGCAGTGCGATGAACCTTCTGCCGCCGCACAACGGGTGTTGGAAGCGATGAAGCAGAAGTAAGACGATATTCTGACCATATTTCGATAGAAAAGTACAGGGGCAGGCAAAAAAGTTTTTGCGTTGCACAAAGAACTATAGTATACTGATATTTAGTATACAGGGCGCTGCTTCAGGCAGCACTGAATGAAGAAGGGAGGGCGCCATATCTTGGAAACGAATTATGCTATCGAGATGCTGCACATCACGAAGAAGTTCCCGGGTATCATCGCCAATGACGACATCACTCTGCAGCTCAGGCGGGGAGAGATACATGCTCTGCTGGGGGAGAACGGTGCAGGAAAATCCACCCTCATGTCTGTTCTTTTCGGTCTGTATCAGCCGGAGGCAGGCAGCATCCGCAAGGACGGGAAGCCCGTTTCCATCAAAGATCCAAACGATGCCAACGCTCTTGGCATCGGCATGGTCCACCAGCATTTCAAACTGGTGGAGTGCTTTACCGTGCTGGATAATATCATCATGGGCGTGGAGCCTACAAAGCTGGGATTCCTGCAAAAGGAGGCTGCCCGCAAAAAGGTCATGGCCCTTTCGGAAAAGTATGGGCTGTATGTGGATCCGGATGCCTGCATAGAAGATATCACCGTGGGCATGCAGCAGCGCACGGAGATCCTGAAAATGCTCTATCGGGATAATGAGATCCTGATCTTTGATGAGCCTACTGCCGTGCTGACGCCCCAGGAGATCGAGGAGCTTATGGATATCATGCGCTCCTTGAAGGCTGAGGGCAAGAGCATTCTGTTTATCTCCCATAAACTAAAGGAGATCATGGCTGTGGCAGACAGATGCACCGTTCTGCGCAAGGGTAAGTATATCGGCACCGTGGAAACAAAAGATACTACGGCCGAAGAGCTTTCCCGTATGATGGTAGGCCGCAATGTCAGCTTCCATGTGGAAAAGAGCCCGGCTCATCCCGGGGAAGAAGCTTTGCGGCTGGAGAACGTCTCCGTGGCTTCCAAAGTGCATAAAAACAACGCCGTACGCAATGTGAGCTTTTCTGCCCGCCGGGGGGAGATCCTTTGCATTGCCGGTATCGACGGCAACGGGCAGACGGAGCTTGTTTACGGTATAACGGGTCTGGAACCCCTCGCTTCTGGAAAGATCACTCTTTGCGGTAAGGATATAACCAAAGCTTCCATCCGCAAACGCAATACCTCCGGGATGAGTCATATTCCTGAAGACAGACATAAGCATGGTCTGGTGCTGGAGTATTCGCTGGAAGATAACCTGGTGCTGCAGCGGTATTTTGAGCCGAATTTCACCGATAAGGCAGGCTTCCTTAAACGAAAGGACATTCGCAGCTATGCGGAAAAGCTCATCGACCAGTATGATATCCGCTCCGGTCAGGGACCCGTCACTACGGTGCGCAGCATGTCCGGCGGCAACCAGCAGAAGGCTATCGTAGCCCGGGAGATCGATCGGGATCCGGAACTGCTGGTGGCGGTGCAGCCTACCCGGGGATTGGATGTAGGCGCCATTGAATACATCCACAAACAGCTGGTCCGGGAGAGGGACGCCGGCAAGGCCGTGCTGCTGGTTTCGCTGGAGCTGGATGAGGTCATGGATGTATCCGACAGGATTCTGGTCATGTATGAAGGAGAGATCGTCGGCGAGCTGGATCCTAAAAAGACCACCGTAGAAGAACTGGGTCTGTATATGGCCGGCGCCAAAAGAGATGAGGTGAAGGCATGAAGAAAAAAAGCTTTTTCAGAAGCAACGGGGTGCAGTCTCTGCTGGCTTCTTTGATCTGCATCCTGTTGGGACTGCTGGTAGGCTATATCGTACTGCTGTTCATCAATCCGCAGGGAGCCGGAAAGGCCATTCTGACGGTGGTTAAAAACTTCTTCGACTATTCCCGTCCGGCGACCCGGCTGAAGTATTTTGGTGAGACGCTGGTCAAAACGGCGCCCCTGCTTATGTGCTCTCTGTCGGTGCTTTTTGCCTATAAGGTGGGGCTGTTCAACATTGGCGCTGCCGGGCAGTATGTGGTGGGCTCCTGCGCCTGTTTGTATGGGGCTTTGGTACTGCAGTGGTCCTGGCTGCCCTGCATGCTGCTGGCCATTGCAGCGGGAATGCTGTTTGGCGCCATTGTGGGTCTGCTGAAAGCTTATTGCAATGTAAACGAGGTCATTTCCGGCATTATGCTCAACTGGATCGGCCTGTATCTTACCAATATGCTCCTGTATCAGGTAAAAGAGACCACCAGTCCTTATACCATTCGTATGCAGGGGCAGGGCAAGGCGGCGCTGCTGCCCTCCATGGGGCTGGAGAAATTATTCTCTGACGACCAGTATGTGACCATTGCCATTCCTCTGTCTATCCTCATTGCCATAGGCATCTGGGTGCTGCTGGAAAAAACCAGGTTTGGGTATGAGCTTAAAGCTACAGGCTTCAACAAGAATGCCGCCAAGTACTGCGGCATGGCCGAAAACCGAAATATTCTGCTGACCCTGCTTATTGCGGGCGGTCTGGCGGGCCTGGGCGGCTCCTTCTATTATCAGACGGGTATTGAGCAGTGGGAATGCACGCTGGCTTCCGTCCCGGCTATGGGCTTTAACGGTATTGCGGCAACCTTCCTGGGAGGCCTCAATCCGATCGGCACCATTTTCTCCTCCTTCTTTATCCAGCATATTACCTCCGGCGGCGCCTATGTGGATCGAACCATGTATTGTTCCCAGATCTCGGATCTGATCTCCGCCTTTATCATCTATCTGTGCGGCTTTGTGCTTTTCCTTAAGCAGACCATGAGCGGCATGGCTGCCCGCCGGGATAAGAAAAAGGCCATTGCCCAAGAGGACAAAAACGCTGCGAAGGGAGGGGACGCACAATGATGCTTCTTATCCAATATACCATCATCTTTTCCTCAGTGCTGATCCTGGTGGCTCTGGGCGGGTGCTTTTCAGAGCATTCCGGCGTGATCAATCTGGGACTGGAAGGTATTATGGTCATTGGTGCTCTGGGGGGTGCATTGACCATGCGCTATCTTACCGGCATAGCAGAAGGCTTCTGGATGATCATGGCGGTCATTCTGGCGGCAGCCCTGCTGGGGATGCTTTATTCTGCACTTCTGGCAGTGGCCAGTATTCATTTCAATGCAGATCAAACCATTGTGGGTACAGCTTTGAACATGCTGGGATTGGCTGGGGCTACCGTTATTGTTAAGGCCATCAATACGGCAGCCAATCCCAATGATGTGTCCTCCACCGTACAGTATGTGGAAGCAAAAAAGAGCTTTATCACCAACATCGGAGGGTTTGAGTTCAACTGGTTCATGCTGGTAGCGGTTATTGCGCTGGTGGCGGCCTATATTGTATTGTATAAGACCCGTTTCGGCCTGCGGCTCATGGCCTGCGGAGAGCATCCTCAGGCAGCCAGTTCCGTTGGTATCAATGTGCAGAAGATGCGCTGGGCCGGCGTGCTGATCTCCGGTATACTGGGAGGGCTGGGCGGCATCTGCTTCATTCTGGTGGGCGTAAGTGAATGGAAGTTTGAGGTCGGCGTTTCCGGCTTCGGGTTCCTTTCTCTGGCAGTAATGATCTTTGGCCAGTGGAAGCCTCAGCGGATTGCGCTGGCAGCGTTGCTGTTTGGCTTCTTCCGGGCGTTGTCCAAGGTGTATTTCGGCTTTGACTTTATGATGGAGCTGCATATTCCCAGTTTGGTGTATAACATGATGCCTTACATCATTTCTCTGGTGGTGCTGGCACTGACCTCCAAACGTTCCCGGGCGCCCAAGGCGGAAGGCATTCCCTACGATGTATCCCGGCGGTAGTTTCCCAAAACAAAATCGTCCCTCTTCGTCCGACTGGCGGAGAGGGACTTTTTTATGAAAAGGCGTGAATGGGCGGCGAAATGCAGTCTCCGGCAACTGCCTTTCTTTCGGGCAGATCGCAGCTGCGGGCATAGTTTACCCATACGGATCAAAAGTCAATGCGTTCGTACAGAAAAACGCCGTCCCGGCAGAAACCGGAGAGACGGCGTTAAAACAGGATGTGTATAAAGCAGCAAATCAAGCCAGAACGGCTTTGATATAGGTCTTTTTACCCTTGCGGATCATGAGGCCTTCCTGGAGCTGTTCCCGGGTGAAACGCACATCAAAGGAGGTAACTTTCTCTTCGTTGACGGTAACGCCGCCCTGCTGAATGAGCCGCCGGGCCTCGCCTTTGCTTGGTGCCAGCTTGCAGGCTACCAGCAGTTCAATGGCACCGATGGAGCCCTCCATAAGGGCATCCTCCGCTACGGATATGGCGGGGATGTTGGCGTTGGATTTATCTCCGGAAAACAGGGAGTGCGAAGCTTCCAGTGCCTTTTGGGCTTCTTCTTCTCCGTGAACCAGCTTGGTCAGTTCAAAAGCCAGCAGCTCTTTCTTCTCATTGATTCGGGAGGGATCCCAGGCTTCGATCTGCTCCAGCTGATCTATGGGCAGGAAGGTGAGCATCTTCAGGCATTTCATCACATCGGCATCGTCTACGTTCCGCCAGTACTGGAAGAACTGGAAGGGCCTGGTCTTGTTGGGATCCAGCCATACGGCGCCGTTGGCGGTCTTACCCATCTTCTTGCCCTCGCTGTTGAGCAGCAGGGTAATGGTCATGGCGTGGGCATCGTTACACCCCTTGCTGTGGAGCAGGTTCCGCCCGGCCAGCATATTGCTCCACTGGTCGTCGCCTCCAAACTGCATATTGCAGCCAAAATGATCATGGAGGTACATAAAATCATAGGCCTGCATGATCATGTAGTTGAACTCAAAGAAGCTCAACCCCTTTTCCATCCGCTGCTTGTAGCATTCGGCTCGGAGCATTTCATTTACGGAGAAGCATCCGCCCACTTCCCGAAGCATATCCACATATCTGATATTCAGCAGCCAGTCCGCATTGTTGACGATCATGGCCTTATCTTCACCAAACTCAATGAACCGCTCCATCTGCTTCTTAAAACAGGCGCAGTTGTGGTCAATGGTTTCTTTGGTAAGCATGGGGCGCATATCTGTCCGGCCGGAAGGGTCGCCGATCATACCTGTGCCGCCTCCCAACAGAGCGATGGGCTTGTTCCCGGCCATCTGCAGGCGTTTCATCAGGCACAAGGCCATAAAATGCCCCACATGGAGGGAGTCGGCGGTGGGGTCAAAGCCAATATAAAATACAGCTTTGCCGTTGTTTACGGTTTCCCGGATCTCCTCTTCGTTGGTCACCTGGGCAATAAGGCCCCGGGCTTTTAATTCTTCATAGATCTGCATATGTATATCCTCCTCTTTTGACATAAATAAAGCCCCCTGTCCCTGGGGGACAGAGGGCGAATAAGCGCGGTACCACCTCATGTTCAAAGGCAAACAGCCTTCCTCACGAAAGTCATGCCCCTGATCGGACAGAACTCTCTGCACGGTAACGGGTGCCCCCGTCCGGCGCTACTGCAACTTCCCGCCGGCGGCTCCGGAATGTATTGGGCTTCGGGCCTTTGTTTCCTTTCACCTGCCGGAAACTCTCTATAAAAGGGGAACCGAAACTTACTTCTTTCCTTCCAAGCCTTTACTTGCAGGCACTATATCATATTCCGGTCTGCAATGCAAGAAAAATTTTCAGTGCTCCAGCAGTTGGGTGCCAAAGAGCGAAGAGAGCATCAGCAGAAGGCAGATCAGTACAAACAGGATCGTACCCGGGTTCAGATACATCCAACGGACGATCCCCTGCTGCGGGTATTTATTCAGTTTGAATGTTTTGAAAAAACGCCACAGCGAGACGATCCCCACTGCCACCAGAGCGAGTATGGATACACTGAACAGGAGCGTAAGCATGGATGCAGGAACGGAAGATGGATCCATGGTATTCAGCAGCAGGGGCAGCGCGCCGCCTATGGTGTTCACAAATGCATGGATCAAAATGGGATACAGGATGCGGCCCGTGCGCATGTATACAAAGGCCAGCAGCATGCCCAGCAAGAAAGCATAGAAGAACTGAAACAGATTTCCATGGAACAGACCAAAAGCCAGGCCCGAAAAGACCATGGCGGGCAGTTCTCCCCAACGGGCGATCTTATTCAGCAGCAGCCGGCGGAAAAGCAGCTCTTCCAGCACCGGAGCAAACAGAATGAGGTCCATTATGGTCAGCAAAGTGAGGTTGTCCTGACCAAGCGTAGTCAGCAGGGGATTTTCCGCTCCGGGATAGATAAGATAAGAAAGCCCGGTACCGGCCAGATTCCCTGCATACATAAGCATATAAGCTATGGAAAGAACGCCTATCCATTGCCGGAGCGTCAGAGTGCGTTTTTTAAATTCGGCATTAGGCAGGGCATGGAGAAAGAACAGGGCCAAAAGTTTTCCCCCGACATCCAAACATAGAGTGTTGAGCAGCAGCAGTACATCCTGATGCAGATCCTGGGGCAGTAATAAACAAACACCCAAAAACAACAGGGCGCCCCCTATCAGACAGAGGGAAAGGCCCAAACCTACACGGTTAAAAGCACGGCGGGTAGCGGCAGGAGTAAGGGAAAAGTCATTGGAAACGGGAGAGGAAAGAGGGAGCTGTTCCATAATGCAGTGAGCACCTCCGAAAGAAATATATGTATATTCTACATGAAAAGACAGGATTTGCAAAGCGTCAATTCAGCTTTGCTAAAAATGAAGGCGTGCATATCACCGGCGAAAAGCCTCCTTTTTCTGTTTACAGAGAACAGAAATTATTATTGCGTTTGCTGCGCACCTATCTCCTGACGGGTAAAAAAGCATGGAGACAGCCCCGGATGCATAGGCTTTTGCATGAAGGAAAAACATAAAAGAAATCGGCGCTTTGCCGGAACATTGGGGACGCTGGGTCTGCCGGAAGATCTGCTGCCGGGGGTGCCCAGGATCACGGTGGTGGGCCGGGAGCAGATGCTGCTGGAAAATATGGGCGGCGTGTGCGCCTATAGTCTGGAGGAGGCCTCTTTTTATACAGGCCAGGGGGTGCTGACGGTTCGGGGCAAGGGACTCCTGCTCCGGGAACTGGGGGAGAGCCGGGTGTTGCTGCAGGGGGAACTGGAAAGCTGGTCTTTTTGAAAAAATTGTGAGACAGCGGGGGAAAAGATAGGAGCATGTGGCATTTTTTCAGGGGATATGTTATACTTCGACTGGAAGGCGTCTATCTGGAGCGTTTTTTAAACGGTCTCAGGCAGGCACAGATCCCTGTGTGGGGGATCCGCCGCCGGGAGGACCGGGCTCTGGAGCTGCGCATATACCGCCGGGATCTGGTGCGCCTGCTGCCCCTGCGCCGCCGCTGCCGCTGTCGGCTGAATGTGGAAAAACGATGCGGGCTTCCCGCCTGGTGGCATATTCTGGGCGCCCGCCGCTGGATGTTTTTTGCCGCTGCTGTTTTGCTGGCGCTGGTATGTTTTTGCAGCGGACGCGTGTGGTATATAGAGGTGGAGGGCTGCCGGAATATGGACCGGGAAGTGCTCCTGCAGACACTGGCTGATCATGGTATAGGTATAGGCAGGCCGGTAAAGAAGCTTCCTCTGTCGGATATCGGCCGCCGGGTAGGGGCACTGTATGATGAGATCGCTTTTCTGGGGCTTCAATGTGACGGGGTGTTTTTGAAGGTCACCGTCCGAGAAGCAGAGGGGGAAAAGGATCATCTGGAATACAACGTTCCCTGCGATATCGTGGCGGAAAAATCAGGCATTGTTACCCGGCTTACGGTGTACCGGGGTACGGCACTGGTGAAAACCGGAGAGCGTGTGGAAGCAGGGCAGGTGCTCATTTCCGGAACGGTAGTAGCCCGGGATGATAGCCTTAGTTACCGCACCCATGCCATGGGGGACATATACATAGCCCGGGCGTATTATGGGGAGGCACAGGCACCCCAGGCGCGCGTGGAGGAGCGGGAAACGGGACGTACAGCTCCTTATGCCGCCGTTTTATGGAAAGAAAAACTGCTTGTGGAGCGGGAAAGTCCCTTCACCCGGAGCCTGCTGGAGCAGCAGACAGATAGGGGACGGTGGAAGCTGTTTGCTCCGGTAGAGCTCCTTCAGGGAGAATACCGGGAGCTGGAGGAAACGCAGATTCCTTTGGAGCCCTGGGAGCAGGAAGAGCAGGCGCTGGCCCTGGCCCAGCAGCAGGCCCTTTTGCAGGTGCCCCGAACGGCCGGTATACTGATGCTCAGCAGTCATGTCGCCCGGAAAGAAGGGATACTGTGGGGGATTTGCACCGTGACGGCAGAAGAAAGAATAGGAATACAAAGGGAGATGGAACCATAGATGGAAATCAACACAAGAGAGTTTATAGAGATCGACAGTCTGGAAGATACCGTAGGTCTGTTCGGTGTCTTTGATGAGAATCTGAAGGTCTTTGAGGAGGAAACCGGCACGGTGATCTCCGTTCAAAGTGATGGCATTTATATCGACGGGGCGGCGGAAAATGCATCGTTGTGCCGGGCAGTGCTGGAAAAGCTTCTGGAGATGCAGCGCAAGGGAGAAGCCATCAACCGCAGCCGTATCCGCTATGCGGTGGATCTGGCCCGGGAAGGCAATGCCGAACTCATTAAGGAGATCATGGGGGATGTAGTGGCCCTGACCTGCCGGGGCAAGCAGATCAAGTGCAAGACCCTGGGGCAGAAAAAGTATATCCAGTCCCTTAAAGAGCATGAGCTTGTCTTCGGGGTGGGTCCTGCCGGTACGGGAAAGACCTATCTGGCCGTGGCTATGGCGGTGCTGGCTTTTAAAAACAAAGAAGTGGACAAGATCATCCTTACCCGTCCTGCTGTGGAGGCCGGAGAAAAACTGGGCTTTTTGCCGGGAGATCTGCAAAATAAGGTGGATCCCTATCTGCGGCCTTTGTATGATGCGCTGCAGGAGTTTTTCGGTTTGGAGACCTATAAGAACCTGATGGAGCGCGGGGCCATTGAAGTGGCGCCCCTGGCCTATATGCGGGGACGTACCCTGAACAATGCCTTCATCATTCTGGATGAGGCGCAAAACTGCTCTGTGGAGCAGATGAAGATGTTCCTCACCCGCTTTGGGGAGGGAAGCCGTATTGTGGTCACCGGGGATATTACCCAGATCGACCTGCCGCGGGAACGCAAGAGCGGCCTGATCCATGCTCTGCAAGTGCTCAAAGAGGTGGAAGGCATTGGCATCGTCCGCCTGACACACAAGGATGTGGTGCGTCATGAACTGGTGCAGCGGATCATTCAGGCCTATGAGCGCAGCGAAAAACAGAATAAGGAGAGTTTCATTGAGCGCTGAAAAAAATACCCTGCTCCGCCGGCGGGTGCGCCGCAGGCTGCTGAAGGACATGCTCCTGCTGCTGGGGCTGCTGCTTCTGTCTTTAGGGGCATATCTGCTTCGCTGGCGGCCTTATGGGGTAACATTGGCGGTGGGAGATACGGTATCTGCAAAGGTCATCGCTCCCAGAACCATGGAGGATGCCTATCTTACGGAGATCGCCCGGCAGCAGGCCAGAAGCCAGGTGGAAACCGTCTACGTTATGGACGAAGCCAGCGTGCAGGCGGCTAAAGCAGCACTGGAAACGCCCCTGACAAAGATAGAAGACTTTTTGAATGATATGGCCGTCCTCTGGCAGCAGAAGGCAGAGCGCTTTGACGGACAGTATTACTACAACAATCAGGAATGGACCAGCATGCTTTCCCAGGCGGATCTGGAGCGCTTCCTGCAGGAACGGGGGCTTGCTGCGCTGGTTTCACCGGCGGTAGGATATGCACTGCTGGAACAGTATGTGCCCCAAGGGCAGCGAACGCCGGGGCAGGCGGCGGATATAAGCGAATACAGGCAGACTTTTCGGCAGATCATATATCCCCTGCTGGAGGCCGGGCTGGAAGAAAAGGACATTCCTGCCGTTCGGGAGCAGGCCGTAACAGCCTTGAAAAGCACATCCCTGCCCGCCGCCGTAAAAACGGAGCTTTCCGAAACACTGCTGACCCAGTGCCTGCTGCCTACGGTGGTGGCGGATGAAGCCGCAACGGAGGCAGCCCGGGAGCAGGCGGCCAGGAATACGGCGCCTGTGTTGTTGGAAAAAGGGCAGGTGCTGCTGGAAAAGGGCAGGGTCGTTTCTCAGGGAGATGTGGCGCACCTGCGGGCTTTGGGTCTGCTTCATGAAGCGGGGAGCTTTCTGGGGCGGCTGGCCGGGTATATGATCTACCTGCTGTTGTGCTGGAGCGGTTATGGACTGCTGCTCTTGCTGTGCGGGCAGAAGCTGCTGCTTAAACCACGTGAGATCCGGCGTATGGCAGGCGTTTGGACTTTGACGATAGGGGTCTCTTTGGGTCTTTCCCTGCTGGAGCCCCGGCTCATGCCTATGGTGCTGGGGGTGCTGCTGCTATCTCATGAAACGGGGCGGCCCGTGATATTGGGGACTGCAGCGGCCATGGCCTTGATCATCGGGCCATTGGGAGCAGACGGAGGGCTTTTCAGTCAGGAGGCCTGGCGCATCGTGCCCTGCTGGCTGGCGGCAGGACTTGCTGCCGGAGCACTGAAGAGTCTGTATCCGGGGAGAAGCGTAGGGCTGCCGGCGGCTTTGACAGGAAGCGCAGCGGGTGCCTTTTCCCTGTTGGGGCCGGCTTTGTATGCGGGGGACTCATTTTTAAGCTGCGCATCCGCTATGGGTTTTGCCTTGGCCGGAGGAGCGCTTTCACTGCTCTTGAGTATGGGCTTTTCCATGCTGGGGGACAGGCTGCCGGCATTGCGCCGCATAAAAAACAAAATGCAGGAAACAGAGCCGCAGCAAGGCGGTTCGGAGGAATAAAGCTATGATAGAAGTATTGGCAGATGAAGGTCTTACCCTGGAGCAGGAGCAGGCGGCGTTAATACGCAGGGCCTGTGAAACGGCTCTTTCCATGGAAGGGGTCAGGGGAGATATAACCGTATTGATCTCTCACCCGGAGCGGATACGGGAGTTGAACCGTGACTTTCGCCACGTAGACAGAGTCACGGACGTGCTTACCTTCCCGGACTGGGAAGGGGAGTCCCTGTGCGCCCCGGAGGACGGATATCTGGGAGATATCATGATCTGCCTGGAACGGGCCCGGGAGCAGGCTTTGGAATACGGTCATAGCCTGGAACGGGAGCTGGCCTTTCTGGCGGTTCATGGGACGCTGCATATTCTTGGCTATGACCACATGGAGGCGGAAGAAGAAGCAGTAATGCGGCAAAAGCAAAGAGAAATCCTGGAGAAGATGGGGGAAACAAGATGAAAGCACTGACTGCGGAAGAAAAACATATGCTGCTGGAAAAGGCCAGGGAGGCCCGGAGCCGTTCCTATAGTCCCTATTCTCATTATGCGGTGGGAGCCGCCCTGCTGACGGAAGACGGAAAGGTCTATCAGGGATGCAATATGGAAAATGCCTCTTACACGCCTACCGTTTGTGCCGAACGCACGGCCTTTTTTAAAGCGGTGTATGAGGGGGAAAGAAAGTTTCGTGCCATTGCCATTCTGGGCAGCGGAGAAACCATTGCCTATCCCTGCGGCGTGTGCAGGCAGGTTATGGCAGAGTTCTGCGACCCGGATTTCATCCTTCTTTGCGGCAACAGGGACGAAAGCCGGGTAGAGATGCTTCCCTTTGAAGCTGTTCTGCCCCGCAGCTTCGGCCCAAAGGATCTGGAGGCGTGATATGGGATATAAAAGTGGATTCTTCAGTATAGTCGGCTGCCCCAATGTAGGAAAATCTACCCTGATCAACGCACTGGTAGGGCAGAAAATAGCCATCGTTACCGATCGAGCCCAAACCACACGCAGCCGTATCACCGGCGTGGTGACCCGCCCCGGATGCCAGATGATTTTCCTGGATACTCCGGGCATGACCATCCCGCGGAATAAGCTGGGCGAGTTCATGCAGAAGACCGCCGAGGATGCTCTCAGCGATGTGGAAGCGGTGCTGTATATGATCGATACCCGGCAGGGGGTGGGACAGCGGGATCAAGCTATCCTTCAGCGGCTGAAAAAATGCAAAAGCCCCGTGATCGTGCTGCTGAACAAGGCGGATGTGGCCACCAGGCTTATGGTGGAGGAAGCCCGGGAGGCCGTGGAAACGGCAGGCTTTGATACCGTTATGACTATTTCAGCCATAAAGGGGACAGGTCTGCAGGAACTGGAAAACAAGCTTATGGGCTATCTTACGGAAGGACCTCAGTATTTCCCGGAGGATATGGTCACAGATCAGCCGGAGCGGGTGATCTGTGCCGAAATGATTCGGGAGAAGGCATTGGAACTGCTTAAAGACGAGGTGCCCCACGGCATCGGCGTGGGGATGGACCGAATGCAGATGCGGGAAGATGGGGGGCTTATGGACTGCTACGCCACCATCTACTGCGAAAGAGAAAGCCACAAGGCTATCATCATCGGCCGGGGAGGCAGTATGCTTAAAAAGATCGGTACCGAAGCTAGGAAGGATATGGAATGGCTTTTGGGATGCCGGGTAAATCTGCAGCTCTGGGTGAAGATAAAGGACGATTGGCGCAATAAACCGACGATGCTCAACGAATTGGGGTATCAGTCCAATTAAGGTGCAAGAGGCGGTGCCTTTTGAGGCATACTGCCTGTATGAAGAACGAAAAAGAACTGCTGGCCCGGTTTTATCAGACGGGCCGCATAGAGGAATACCTGGCCTACAGGCGGGCAAAGGATGGAGCAGATCAAGACAAAGTGCATAGTGACGGGGTACACGGATTACCGGGACAACGATAGGATGCTGTCTTTGTTCAGTGCGGAAAAGGGCCGCCTGGACGCCAAAGCACGTTCCTGCCGCAAAGCCACTTCCCCCCTGCTGCCGGCTGCCCAGCCTTTTGTATACGGGGAATTTGTGCTGTTTTCCAGCCGGGAAAAGCTGACGGTGGATCAGTGTGAGGTACTGGAAAGCTTTTATCCCCTGCGGGAGGATGTTGAGCGCTTTGCCGCCGCTTCTCTTGCCTGTGCTTTGTGCCGGGGAGCTGTGCAGGAGGGGGAGGGAAACGAAGCGTTGTTTTCCCTGCTGTATCACACGCTTTCCTTTCTGGCTTACGGAAAAAGCAGCCCCAAAGATATGACCAGCTGCTTTTTGATTCGGTTTTTGTCTCTGATAGGCTACAGGCCCGCCATCACTCACTGCGCTTTATGCGGCAGAGACATGCGGGGGGATAGGGTGCTGCATTTTGATCCGGAAAAGGGAGGCGCCCTGTGCCATGCCTGCGCCTTCACGTCCAAAGCGGTGGATTCGGTTCTGCTGGAGGCCATGCGGCGGATGCTGCTATTGGAGGAGGAGCAGATGGATCGGGTGAAGCTTAAAGAAACTCTGGGCCGGCAGGTCCTTTCCCTGCTGTTGGAATATACTCTTTTTTATTTCCCGCAGGTGCGCAAGGCAGCCCAGATGTTTGAAGGGCTGTAATAAAGCAAAAGCACGGAATCAACGCCGCTTTTTCCTGAATTTCGGGAAAGAAAGCGGCGTTTTGCATGGGTAACCGTCTTTCTGCGGGGCATACTGAAAGCAGAAAAAAGAAAGGATGGTTTACAGCATGAACTGGACGGAAAAAGAAAAACTCCTTTTTAAGGATCTGAAGACTTCGGAGCGCACCAGCATAGAAAAGTATGGGGATTTCGAAGGGCGTGCCTGCGATCCGGAGCTCAAGCAGCTCTTTGGCCGGATCCGGCAGCAGGAGGAAGAACATCTGCAGACGCTGGAACAGATGGAAGGGGGCGTGATCCCCATGATGGCCGGGGGCGGCCAGCAGAGCGGGCAGGGGCAGAGCGATAAATGCGGAACAGCCGAACCCCATGATTACGGCGCCGATGCCCACCTGTGCGCCGATGCTCTGGAATCGGAAAAATATATTTCGTCTCTGTATGATACGGCTGTATTTGAATTCAAGGATGCTTCCGCCAGGGACGTGCTCAATCACATCCAGAAAGAGGAGCAGGGTCACGGCAAACAGCTTTATGACTATATGGCCGCACACCAGATATACTGCTGAAAAAGGGTTTTCGTCAGAACAGTGACCCTATGCGCCTTATATGCATAGTCTGAAAATAGGGGAGAAGGGCTATTCTTTTCCTCAATTTACAGAAAATGAGGTGCATATATGGCAACACAAATCACCAATCAGGCCACGCTGACCTATCAATACGGAGCCGTTACCGCTTCAGCCGCTTCCAACATAGCTACCGCTACCCTGCAGGAGGCATTGGCTGTGACCAAATCCGCTCTGGACAGCGGCTACCGGGGCGATCAGCCTGTGACTTACATTTTGACGGCGACCAACAGCAGCGCCAATGCGCTGACCAATGTGACCCTTACAGACAACCTGGGCGCCTATACGCCCACCGGCGGAACGGCAGCTGTCAGGCCCCTGACCTATACGGGCCCGGCTCAGCTGTATATCAACGGAGTGCTTTCCGGCGCCGTTACGCCTGCTGTCAGCGGAGGAAACCTTGTGTTTACCATTCCCACTCTGGCGGCAGGGGCTACGGCCATGATCCTGTATAAGGCGCAGGCCAATGGCACCGCCCTTCTTGGGGCGGAGGACAGCATCACCAACACCGTCACCGCCGCTGCAGCGGGACTGACGGATACCTCCACGGCGGAATATACCCTTCCCGCGCAGACGTATGCGGACGTGAGCATTCTCAAGACCATGTCCCCTTCGGTGCTTACCGATGGCAGCACGGTGACCTATACCTTCACCCTGACCAACCGGGGCAATGCGGAGGCCACGGGTGTGGTGCTGACGGACGTATTCTCCCCGGCGCCCTCCAACCTGACGGTGAGCGTCAACGGGGCGGCCCTGACTGCCGCCGATTACACCTATACCGGCGGTGTGCTGACGCTGCCGGCCAGCGGTTCGGCCTATGCATTGACGGTTCCGGCCGCAACCTATGCCCAGGATGCGGCCACCGGCGCCGTTACCGTGACTCCGGGCGTTACCAACGTGGTAGTTACGGGCACGCTGTAAGCAGAGTAGAACCGGGAGCGGAGAGCGTTTCTCCGCTCCGTTTTTGTATGCAGCCGGTTTTTGGGGGGAACTGTGGTACAGCCCTGCTTTCCATAGCATAGTATTGCATATATTTTTTGAAAATTATAGTATTTCATGCAAAATACTGTTGACAGATTATCGACTGCTTGTTATTATATAAATGAAGATCGATATTACAAAAAAACTAAATAAGGAGGAACATTTAATGAAGAAACGTATTTCTTTTACCTTAGCCCTGTTGTTGATACTAAGTGTATGCATCCTCCCCTTTGCGGCCCAGGCGGAAGAAGTTCTGCGCAGCACTGCCTGCGAGGAACAGGGGCATCCTCTCACAATAACAATATCTTCTAATAAAAATCCGCAACAATACACTGCCAGTCAACATAAGATACCCAAAGAAGTTACAAAGCGTTGCGCCTGTGGCGATAATAAAATAACTTATATTGAGTCATATTCCTATGAGAAACACACCATAGTGTCCAGAGTGTCGCCCCATAGCGAAGGAAAGCACAATGTTACCAGATTATGCGATCTTTGCGGTTATGTGCAGCAGAAATACTCTTATGATTGCCCGGGCAATCCGTGTATCTATCCTGAATCTCAGCGTCCTGAATTGTATTGAGCTTAATAACAGGGGGAGAGGGAGTTCCTCCCTCCCCTCTGCTTTTTGCAACCGCGCTAGTATTCAATTAGCAAGAAGGAAGGTACTTATATGTCGGGTATATCATTAAAAATGTTTTTTCGAAACCGCTTAACTCCATTTATGGCGGTTTTGTTGGCGGCGGCAACAGCCCTTCTTTCTGTAGGCTGCTGCCTTTTTTATTCCGCAGAGGAAGCAGCTCAAGCTGTTACCCGGTTGTTTCATACCATTCCCCTGCTTACAAGATATATGGAGGAGCCAAAATGGGAGCAGGGGGAAGACGGAACGGATGAAGCCATTCAAATGGGCAACGTTACATATGAAATATATTCCCAAACCATGCACACACTGGCCACAAGTCCATATCTTTCCAAAGACGATCGACGGCTGTATACGGGCTATGCGCCTGGCATTCAGCCCTTGCGCTCCCGACCGACTTTAAAAAAGGATAGCGCAGGGTTTTATTATGATATGAGCGGAGATGGCGGTGACAGGGATTGGGAAAAACAATATAGAGAAATGGTGCTGGAAGCTACCCTGCAGGAAAAGATTCAGCTCAGCAGCGGAGGGGATCCTTTTTCTTCGGAATATGTAGGGCCGAAGAAAGCGATTTGGCTCGGCGATCCGGACAAGAGGCCTCAGATGATCCTGGAGCCGGAGTATATGTATATATTTAGCATCGACAGAGCGCATGCTCAAACAAATGTAAGATCTCCGCTGGAGAAGTTGGGAGAACAGAAGGTATATGTATTCTTCCATGGAGAAGACGAATACCCCGTAGAATTGAAGGAGGGAGACAGGTGTCTTCTGTACGGAGTGGGGATGGAGCAGCCTGGTATTAGCTATGATGCTTTCGGGACGGAGCACGAGATGCTGTATGATGGAAGGGTGATCACTTCGGCGGAATATGATTCCATGTCAGAGGAAGAAAAGGCCAACGATGAAGACCATCAGATGCTGCGGATGTCGCTCTGGATACAATATCCCGTCAGCCCTGTAGAAAGTCCTTATGCGCTTTTGCAGGGGAAAGAAGCATTGGATACAGGCAGTGAGGAAGCCTTCGTCCGTACCAGCGGGCTGGGGAAAGAGGCGGGGGAACGTTGGTACTACATCATACAAAATTGTAGGGAAGGGGCTAACGCCCTTTCCGTAGTCACCACAGAAAATTCCAGAAACATACTTACCTTCAACACCAAGGCTACCCCGATCATTGCCGGGCGGCATATTCTCCCCGGAGATACGGAGCCGGTGTGCTTGATCTCCGGTGAGTTGGCAGAAGAATACGGTCTTTCAGTGGGAGATACGCTGCCCCTGCGTCTCCACCGGGCAAAAATCGATTTTAGCATGAGTTGGGTTTCTTATAAGGCGTCCATGCAGGAGAACTGGTCGTTTCTCACCGATTGCGAAAGCCGGCAGGAACCACAGAAGATAAGCTACCGTATTATAGGCATTTACCGTTCCATGGGCTGGATTCCAAGTTTTTACGCCAACTATTTTTCTCCTAACACGGTGTTTGTGTCTGCTGCCTCTACCCCGGTGATTGAGGATTCCCGACCAAAGGAGTACGATGCAACACTGCTGGCATACTACACCCCGGAGGAATTGGAAATAAGAGAGCTGCCTCAGATCCTTTGGGGCTACTACCTGACGGAGGCGAATCAGGCCCAGGCTTTTATGGATTCCCTGCCGGAGGAGGTGCGAAGGAGCGTCCAGCTGTTGGACGAGGGGTATGAACATATCCAGCCCCAGCTGGAAGCCCTCCGGGAGCAGATGAAGGGTATTGTCCTGCTGACGCTGGGGGCCTGGGTGCTGGTAGCGGCCCTGTTCATCTTCCTGTGCCTGTTCCGTGGGCAAAGCGCCATGGGCACCCTGCGCAGTTTGGGGGCAGGCATAGGCTATACCTTCCGGCAGTGGCTGCTGCTGTGCCTGTGCCTGTGGCTGGTCAGTGCCGGAATAGGCGGCGTCCTCAGCGGCGTACTGTACGACAAGATCGAACAGAAGGTATTCGAGGCCGCTTCCTACGGAGATGCATACAATCAGGCATTCTCCGATCTGGGTTCTGCGGCAGAACAGGGCTACAATCCCTATGAGGGGACCCAGGGACACAGTGGGGAATCCGCAGAAACAGTCTACCGGCAGGTGAAGGATACCCTCCACATAGGCCGGGTGCTGCCGCTGACCATACTTGCGCAGGGAGGAGTGTTCCTGCTGCTGTGTGCCGTGACCCTTGCCTGCCTGACCCGCAGAAAGGTGCCGAAGCTTTTGCGGAGCGTGTAGGAAAGCCAGACTAAAGGTGTCATATTGCAGGTTTCGCATGTTCCCCGAAACTTGCAGGCCGTGGGAGGAGGGCGCTCCCTCCCTCCTCCCCAAATCGTATACGGATACACGGAAGCATATGCATGCGTGATGCAGTTTAAATATATTTAGTATTTCAAAATAAAGGAGGGGCATATATGACCGGCCTGTCACTGAAACTGTTCTTTCGAAACCGTATAGTTCCTCTCTTGGCCATTTTGCTGGCAGCAGCTACGGTGTTGCTTTCCGTTGCCTGCTGCCTTTCTTTTTCTGTAGAGCGAACGGTGAAATCTGTTACAAACATGTTCCAGACGATACCACTGGTGGATCAAAAAGCATATGCCTTTGCAGGCGAGGGCTATATGTCTATGGATTTTGAAGGATACAGGAAGATGCTGCAGGTACTTGTGGCAAATCCATATTTAAGTAAAGACGATCGGCGGGTATATACCGGATATGTTCCCAACATTTTACCCCTGCGCTCCAAACCAAAATATATCGAAACGGCGGGCGGCGGGTATTATGATGTGTCCGGAGATGGGGGCGGCATGTATTGGGAAAAACAGTATCAGAATTTGGTATTATCCGTGACGCTGCTGGAAAGAATACAGGCCAGCTATGGGGGAGATCCGTATTCTCCGGAGTATGTGGGGCCGGGAAAAAGCACGTGGCTTGGAAAGGAAGAGGATAAACCAAACGTAACGGTAGGACCCACCTATACATATATTTTCAGAATAGACGAGGTGCTGGCTCAGGCCAGCCATATGTCGCCGATGGATAAACTGGTGGAACAGAAAGTGTATGTGACCTTTGCTACGGAAGAGGTGAACCCTACCGGACTGAAAGAAGGGGACAGGTGCCTTTTGTATGGCGTTGGAAATGGCCAGTCCGCTATTATTTACACTGTTCTTGACAAGACATTTTATTTGTTTCCTGATGGAAAGACTGTTTCCGAAGAAGATATATATTCCATGTCAGTGGAAGAAAAGGATGTGATCTTTGACGATGACCGGCAGATGCTGCGGATGTCGCTTTGGGCGCAGCCTTCTGTCAGCCCAGTAGGAAATCCTTATGTACTTTTGCAGGGGGAAGAAGAATTGGATACGGGCAGCGAGGAAGCCTTTATCCGTACCAGCGGGTTGAATACGGAGGAGGGACAGCGCTGGTACCACATCATACAAAATTGCCGGGAAGGGACTAACGGTCTGGGCGTGATCACTACCCAAAATTCCAGAAACATATTGACTTTCACATCCAAGGCCACACAAATTATTGCAGGCAGACATATTTTACCCGGAGAACAGGAATCTGTATGCCTGATCTCCGGTGAGTTGGCAGAGGGGTACGGCCTTTCCGTAGGGGATACCTTGCCCCTGCGACTGCATCGGGCAGAGGTGGCGACAGATGGATTTATAGACTATTACAGCGGGGGTGTAAAATGGTATTTACAAACAGACTGCGAAGCCCGGCAGGAGCCTCCGGAGATCAGCTATCGAATCGTGGGGATTTATCGCTCCTTGGAATGGAATGACAACACATATGCCAACTATTTCTCTCCCAACACGGTGTTTGTGTCTGCCGCTGCTACCCCGGTGCTGGAGCTGCCACCGGAAAGACAGGAAAAATGGGAGGATGTTGCCCAGTGGTTTACTAAAGAGGAGTGGGATGCAGAAGCCCTGCTAAAAACCCCCCAGGTGCTTTGGGGCTACTACCTGACGGAATCGGATCAGGCCCAAGCCTTTATGGATTCCCTGCCGGAGGAGGTGCGAAAGAGTGTTCAGCTGCTGGACGAGGGGTATGAACATATCCAGCCCCAGCTGGAAGCCCTCCGGGAGCAGATGAAGGGTATTGTCCTGCTGACGCTGGGGGCCTGGGTGCTGGTAGCGGCCCTGTTCATCTTCCTGTGCCTGTTCCGTGGGCAAAGCGCCATGGGCACCCTGCGCAGTTTGGGGGCAGGCATAGGCTATACCTTCCGGCAGTGGCTGCTGCTGTGCCTGTGCCTGTGGCTGGTCAGTGCCGGAATAGGCGGCGTCCTCAGCGGCGTACTGTACGACAAGATCGAACAGAAGGTATTCGAGGCCGCTTCCTACGGAGATGCATACAATCAGGCATTCTCCGATCTGGGTTCTGCGGCAGAACAGGGCTACAATCCCTATGAGGGGACCCAGGGACACAGTGGGGAATCCGCAGAAACAGTCTACCGGCAGGTGAAGGATACCCTCCACATAGGCCGGGTGCTGCCGCTGACCATACTTGCGCAGGGAGGAGTGTTCCTGCTGCTGTGTGCCGTGACCCTTGCCTGCCTGACCCGCAGAAAGGTGCCGAAGCTTTTGCGGAGCGTGTAGCTAAAAGATCATTATGAAGGAAGAGCGGGAGCAATGTAAATATAAAGCCGTTAGCGCTCCCACTTCCACTTCGGAGCAAAGACGGTACACAGTTCCATATGATCCTCCTCCTGCTGGACATGGGACGGGAGAAGCATGTATCCAATGCTATGGGGATGCGTGTAACCGGAAAAATTTAGCTTTGCAGCTGAGAAGCCAGAAACCGCCCCATGGCGCCCAATACCATCTTTTGGGGTTCCGTAAGGTAATCTTCAGGGCCGGCTCCCAGCAACAGAAGGCAGCCCAGCACTTCTCCTTCGCAAAGCAGGGGCAGCAATCCGGCGGCCGGGCAGGGAGAACCTTCTACAGCCTGGGGGAGCAGACCACCCGGTGCGGGCACAAAGAAGCGTCGTTCCTCCATAATATGCATCAACTCGCGGGTTAAAGGCTGCTCCAGAAGCAGTTTTTTTTCGGGTCCGGCGGCGGCGATAATGCCATCTCGATCGGCAACGGCGGCGGTGCGGCCGGTGGCACGGAACAAGCTATCGCAGCATTCTTCTCCCAAATGGTTCAGTTCTCCCATGGGAGAATATTTGCGCAGCAAAATGCCGCCTTCACGGTCGGTGAAGATCTCCAACGGGTCGCCGTTGCGAATACGCATGGTACGGCGGATTTCCTTGGGGATCACGATACGGCCCAATTCATCTATGCGGCGGACAATGCCGGTTGCTTTCATACTTATATCCTCCAATGCTGTTTTTGCAATGATCGCAATGGTATTGTTTGCACATAAGGAAGAAATATGCAAAAAAAACGGCAGATATTATAGTCAGGCAGCAAGGCAGAGAGATAGATCGGATAAACGCTCCTTTGGCACGGCAGACAAGCATATGGCGGGCAAATGCATTATTGCTGTGCACGAAATAAGCCCCTGTACGGTGCAATGCGAGACATCAAACCTGGCCGTAGGTATCTGTGAAGAATCATTTTCAATTTCCTTCAGTCATCGGAATAATTTCACGCCCATCCTGGTACAAAACCAAGATGGGCGTGTTACTTGCCGAGATTAAATTAGACCTCTTAGGAATTACACTACTCTCAAACATCGCCTGTCATGTCCTGTTTATCTGGCGTGATTAAGACCTCTTAGAAATTACACTACTCTCAAACCCCGGTAGCCACGATCACGACCGCACAATAGATTAAGACCTCTTAGAAATTACACTACTCTCAAACCCAGGTGTTGGCGTCCACGGTGCTTACCCAGATTAAGACCTCTTAGAAATTACACTACTCTCAAACACCATCTGTCTAAAGGCGGCTGTTCTCAGGGGGATTAAGACCTCTTAGAAATTACACTACTCTCAAACGCAGAGGCATTTGCCGGGATGATAATGTCTGGATTAAGACCTCTTAGAAATTACACTACTCTCAAACAAATGGTGACCAAGCCCCGGTTAAAAGGCCGATTAAGACCTCTTAGAAATTACACTACTCTCAAACTACAAGAGCTTCCGCGTTAGTTCCTGCTGGGATTAAGACCTCTTAGAAATTACACTACTCTCAAACTGGTTCATCTTCCGGGACGGGTTCCCCGAAGATTAAGACCTCTTAGAAATTACACTACTCTCAAACCAATAGCTTCCCTTATATTGCCGTTTTTATGATTAAGACCTCTTAGAAATTACACTACTCTCAAACCTCAAATCATCATTTGTGGAAACCGCCCTACCAGCGGCAAAGAGTAGGTAACATAGCTTTTGTTAGAATTCACACAAATCTGCATCCACAGTAACCCTCTTTTCCAGAGGCAGGCGTGCCTTGGAAACGGAATCTACCAGCAGTACGCAGAGGGAATGATCCAGAACTGATTTGAAGAAGGCGGCAATCTCTTCATCGCGATAGAAACTACGCAGATTAACCAAAACGAAGAGTTTATCCCTTTCCAGTTCTCGTGTCAGTTCCATATAATCCAGAACGCGCTCCAAACTATCTCCATAATCGTCCAAAATCTCAATACCGGCTGAGCGAAGCACTCCACTAATGCTGAGTTTATCACAGACAACCGTACCTGGCAAGTCAAAAAAGAGTTCCTGAATATATTGTTCCAGTTCACCCAACAGATGCATGGTGCGGACATAATTCTGGGCATTCATTGATTCTGCCTCCAGCCTGGACTGCAACTTTGAAATCAGCGATTTTTTGCTGATTTCAAAAGAAAGAAAATTGTCAAGCACTTCCGCATATCTGGAAAAAGCGATGGGCATATTATCCTGTGACAGAACAGCGGTACCTTCCAATCCGGAAACCTGCAAAGAGATATCCTGCAGAAATTGGCGGAAAAAGGTGGGTGCTTCAATGACAAGCGTATTGACTCCGTCATCGGAAAAATTGAACACCGTGTCTATTTGTGGGTGGGCAAGCATCATAGAATAATCATCCTTTCATCGGAATCAATGATGTCGCTATGGAATGCTCCCGTCAGGTACTGGATTCCTGAAAACTGTTTTTCCGTAATGGTCAGTAACTGAACGATCCCTTTGGGCGGCTTTATTTTTCGGATTGCATCCCGAACCAACTGCTCTGCTGTACTGTTGAGCAGCAGTTTGCAATAGACAGATTCCTGCATCATAATAAAACCGTTCTTTATCAGAACGTTTCTGAATTTATGATAACTGCGCCGGTCTTCTGCGGTTTCTGTTGGCAGGTCAAAAAATACGATTATTCTCATAAAGCGGTAACTCATATTTGATAGAAGCGGATACTGTCGGCATCCTCACTGTTGAGGGCGAAAAATATACTGGTTAGATAAATACGAATGGCATTTAGTACTGTTTGGTTCGTATGACCGATTTCTACATTGCTGTTCAAAAGGTTCACTAGGGCATGCTTGGTTTCTTTATCCAGCGCCTTTGGCTCCAATTCCATCACCTTTCTGTCAACTAATATGCGGAACGGCTCCATCAAATCGCTGCTCAAATTGAAGTGGTTGAACACATTGTCGTGGTGAATTCCCAGTTCTGTAATATACCCGGCTGCGGAGATTTCCCGATTGAAAACAGATAGGAGGATGGAATAACCGTAATCCATTGCGGCGTTTATAGGGTGTTCTTCTCTGCGAGAAAAGCCTTTTCCAAAGAGTGCATTAAAATAGACCTTGGCGGCATGTCCTTCCCTATTAGACGCATCTTGAAATTCAATTTGAGGAAGATAGGATTCCAGCAGTAATGCCGCTTTCTGCAGTTTGAGATCAGCCAAATGCTGCGCTTGGAGCCGGATCTTTTCGCTTACGATCCGGCTCCACACAGTTCCTTTGATCTCTTCTGACCATGATAGCTGCTGCCGTAGTTTTCGAGTTGTATCATGGCTTCCATGATGCGGCACTAACTCTGCCATGGGAGAACGTTTACTATCACAGAAGATAACTCGGATTTTTCGCTCGGTCAGCGCTTCCAACAGGCAGCCTGTAAGAGAAACTGCCGGATTTTCAACTAAAAGCAGTGCAACCTCGTCCAGAAATATCCGTTTTGTTTCTTCACCGCGTATCACCATATATCCCAGTTTCAGATCCAATTTGCATCGATTGGAAACAATAACTGTACGCCAACTCATAACAACTCCAGCAGATTTTCACTGCACGATTGAAAAAGTCCAGAAGCAGACATATCTACAATATGAACATCCGTGTAATCCTTTTTCCATCCGGACAGATACATAGAGCGCCGTGCTTTGAATGCATTTTTACTAAGGTCCAAATCAGACAGATCAATGGCATTCGGTTGTCGTGTAAATAGCATTTGTATCTTATTTAAAGCAATACACTGGGTATTTATAGGTAGTTTTTCAAACACATCTCTCTTACTTATTAGGCTTTCCGCAGAAATGCCGGGCCGCTTGGAGAATACAGTATTCTCTATTTTGCTTATGTATAGATCGTACAGTTGCATGTTCTCCTGAATACTGACATGATCATGTTCAGCGGAAATACTGTAATGGGGATAAAACTTCCCCTTTTCGCAGACTTTTTCCAAATACTTGATATATCGCTCTGTTTCGTAGCTGCACACGAACTGTGTCAATGGCAGGAAGCCTACACGACCATCTTTTATTGATCCAGAGGACAAACAGCACAAAAATCCATCCATTGAAAGAACGGTATATATCTTTAGAATACGTTTCCCAAGCGGAAACTCAATGTTGGATGCATTCTTTCCATTGTCGTTTAAAACTTTTGCAACATACTCAATGGCAAAGCAATCATCCGATAGAAATTTGCTGCTATACATCAAATCAACGGGGAAGATCATTAACTCTTTCTTCTTGCCCAATGTAAATCTGACAAGTGTGAAAAATGATCCTGTTGCTCCATTGTATCCACCATATTTCTCGGTAGGCTTACCCTCTTTTAATGGGATCAAACCTTCCTGGGCTTTTAGCGGATTTTGATCAAAGAATCCTCCATTCTGACCGCTGTGACGACAGAATGCATACTGGGTTATATGAACTGCATTTTTGTTCATCACCTTGCGAACCTTTGTCAGATCATCACCGCCGCTCCACACTGTAAGATTGCCGGAAACAACGGGATGGCTAAATAGCGGGCGAATGTTCAGAGTATAGTCCTGCCGAACATCGAACCATCTTCTGGTAAATTTTTCGTGATAGACATTACCGACCACAATATTCAGGTATGCATCCTTGGCGTGATGCAGATCGTTGACACTGCGGCATTTCAGCATTTCAAATTCCTGACGGAACCGAGATACCATGCCGGCTTTTACATAGACGACTTCCGTATCTGGATACCGCTCCTGAAGCAGCTGCGCTACGACCTTAGTGGACTGCCGGGTTTCTACTAACTGACGGTTGATGAACTGGTGCAGTTCCTCATCCGTAAAGCCAGTATTTCGGGTCAGACGGTAGTACTTCTCTTCGGTCATCAACCCAACCTTCTTCAGATAGTTCCAGAAAGACTGCATTTGCTCTCGAATTTCACTCTTAACGGGGTATTCATCTCGCTTTTTGCCGTTTTTAGTGGATAGACACAGAACCTTGTTGTTCAGAATGCTGTCATCCTGCACCTTAGATTGGGGATAAATATGATCAATATCGTAGGCTTTTGAGATAAGCTGGCTCAGGTCGATTGCTTGCCCTGTGTATGCACATTTTCCCAACTGAAGGTAGTACAGGAATAGTTTGTCGCTTTGTAGACGATTGTCCACCTCATCTCCCATAGCTTCCAGTTCGGCAAGCAATCTGGGAGCATCCTCATGCCGAATCTGTTTATACAGTTCCAGCAGCTGCTGTTTCCTGCTTTTTGTGCGCTTTCCTTTTGAGCCCTCCGATGTACCGCGAGCCATTTCCATAAAGATCCGCTCCGGCGCCTGACCTATTGCCTTTACTACATCGGAACAAATGTCCAGAGAACGGATGATCTGTCGCTTTACGGTATTGGAAATATACATATCATCCAACCGTTGGGAGAGAGACTGTTTGTGTGATGGCTCCGAATAGTAATCCGCAGTGAAATCACGAATCTCATTTCGGAAGGTATAGCGCGCGGACAGCAGCTGCATCAGGTTATCGTTGGTCTGCCACAATGCATCCATGATGGACATTGCTTCTCCGTTGCTGTTTACAGCGGCACTCATGATTCTGGTAAGAAATCGGCCAGACAGGCGGCCGAATCCCTTCAGATTCAAGCGGAGAATGTATTTTCGATCTCTGTCAGGCAGCGCAGGGTAATTCTTTTCAAGCCACCTGTTCATACGAGATCTGTCCTCGGAATATGCTGCATGACAGATGATATCCTCTACCTGCGCTTCAGAAAGTGTGCCGGCAGAGAGCATATTCCGGAAGCTGTGATATGACTTTAAATTAGCTTTGATGGTATCGTCCACACCGCTAATTTCGTCATTGGGTCCTAGGTGTCCTTGGCTCTTCAAAAAACCAATTATGTCGTTCTTTGTTACTTTTTTACTGGATTCTTCAAAGAGCTTATGGAATATTTCCTGCTTCAACCGGACGGAGACGACCTGCTGGTTTATCTTCAGATTGTTGATCTCGTTAAGCACCATGAAACGGCTATACAGAAGGGAATAGTAAGGAAGGACAGCTTCCCCGGGAAGATATGTGCAGGTGTTGGTCATCCGTCGTATGAAATTCTGCTCACTTTTGTCCAGATCAACAATCTTTTGAAAATTCCAGGGGTAGACCTTATCGGCCTTTCGTTCCAACCAAGCAAAGGGAGACTTTTGATTCAGCGGACCGACATAATACGGGATCCTGAAACGGAAGATGTCGCGGATCTTGTCGGCATTGGTGATGCCGTCTGCATCTGCATCGCCAAGCATGGTTAAGTAGTTTGAGGCATGGGTCAAAATCCGGTTCAGTTCGTATTCATATAGCTGGTGTGGAATGATACGACTGTCCGAATCCTTCTGCTTGGGCAGAAAGGTATACAGAGACAGGCGCTCCTTCATATCTTCGTACTTTGCCCGATCCTCTTTTTGGGGCTGGATGTCCGTCACAAGCTTCTTCACGAAATCGCAGAAAGCACTCTTATTGGCGTGCTTAATCTTATCTGTTTCCTTGCAGCTTTTGACATTGCCAGAATATGCAACATAGTTATCCTTGGCGGCATTGCGGAATACTTTGGAATAGTTCTGCCGGCAATATTTGCAAATAAAGTATTTCAGAAATTTTAAATCTTCCTTGTGCTGCTCGTAAATTGCTACTTTTGCTTCAGAAATGCTGTTCTTCCCCTGCAGTGTGATATTCAGTGAAGCACAGTCATACATTGCTCGCATTTTCCGTAGAAGATCAGAATCACTTCCGAGTTCTGCCGAAATACGATCAAAGCTTTCTTCGTCCATATTGAGTGCAACAGAATCCAGTTCTTTATATGCCCTATTTCCAAAGAAATCAGCAGGAGATACTTTGCCGCCGGAAAGCAGCGATATAATTGCATCTCGGCTGAAGGGGAATTCTTCTTCCGGTTTTTTGGATGGACTTTTTCCACCGAATACCGCTGTTTTGAATTTGGACTTTTTCTGATTGACACCATCCTGAGTCTGCATGATTCCCTGAATAGTTTCGTAGGAAACAGAATCTTCCCAAGGGGGCTGGCATTCATAATTCTGTGTGAAACAACGGAGAAATTCTTCATAAGGTTTCTGAAAATCACAGACTTGATCTATGCTTGCTTCAGACAAGAAATGACCCCGATTGGCAACCAGCCATGCACAGGCAAGGTAGACAAGACGAATATCTCTGGGAGAGTCAGAATTCATAAGATCTACGATCAAGTGGTGGATGGTAGGATACTTTCGATGATATTCTCTATCATCCATACCACCGTCGAATATCCGCACACCATATTGGGCGTCTTCAGCAAATAATGCACTTTCCGCCCTGCGAATAAAAAAGTTCGGATCGGCCTGACAAATGTACGGAGCAAAAATCTCTTGCAGCAATTTTACTCGCTGCTGGCGGCGATCCAGCCGCCTGCGCGCTGTTCTGTTTGTTCGCCGTTTTTCTGCAAGAGATGCCTCCTCAAAAGTTGTAGTACCCCACACAGGATCACCGCGGAACTTCAAAAGACAGTAATCCGCTCCTGTTGCTGCGTATCCTACTGAATTTGTACCAATATCCAATCCTAAATAGTATTTTTTGAATTCCTTCATATTGACATCCTCTCTAATTGTACCTATAATAAAAAAGCAGGTTGACCTCTGCATTACACTACGAGTTCAAATAAAAGATTTCTCAAATCGTCGGCATGTCCGGCTGCACAGTGTGTGCAAGAATTCAGAGTCCCCCAAAGGGGCTCTTTTTCTTTTGCATTATCTACATATGAAAGCGTGAAGTACCTCCTATTATTGTTTGTTTTAACTATACCATATACACTTTCATGTTACAACCTAAATAATGCAGACATAAATTCAAACAGCTTATTGGATAAGAATCATGGCCATCCCGGTATAAAACCAAGATGGTACCACATCCTGAATTCAGTTATAAGGCTTCAAATGGTTAGACTTGGCCTATTCCTCCCCGTTCCAGACATATGCCGTGTATCGTCCGCCACTGAGTTTGATAATTTCGCCGGATTTCAGGCGGTCTGTCAGTGTCCGCTGGACGGTAATCTGACTGATGTCCGGGCACTTGGCCGTGATTTCACTTTTGGTGATCTTGTCAAAATCGCGGTACGCAGCTACTTGGGTGCCCAGCATATAGGTAACAAAGGGCGCATAGCTATCGTCTCCTCGTGCCAGTTATAAGAGCTGGCTTGCAGGGTTTCTAGGTCTCCTTGATGTCGGAGATCAATTTCTCAATACTGATATATTTGCTCACAATATAGCTGGAACGGTACAAAAGCAACAGTGTCAAAAGTCTCTCATACGGCTGTTGCCGCTATTGAAGGGGTGGATGCAGAGGAAATCTGATATCAAGATGGGGATCGACGACATCAACCACCAGATCGAGCTGCTGTCCGATAAGCGCAACACCATCATTCAAATCAACCGCGTAGCCAAGACCGCCATCGACGTGTTTCGCGACATTCTGGAAAAGGATAAGCTGGAACGGAATGATCTGGAGCTGTTGATTGACAAGATTCTCGTCTTTGAAGATTACTTGGAAATCAAGCTAATCCGACATCGACACGCTGCTGCGCTGCGGGACCCTCCCCGCGGAAACGGAGGACGCCGCAAATTTTAAGCAAGGCACGGAAAATATCGAAAACACGCTGATTCAGTCCTTAAAAGGTCATGGGGACAAGGTTTTCCGTGTCAGTGTTATCGGCAACGGCGCCCGTTGCAAATGACATTGATATGATAGGGAAATTTCTGTTTTGTAATGGATGATTAGATTAAACGACAAGAGTGGGAATAGCGCATAGAAATGAAAGAAGAAGTGGGTGGTGTCGTTCGTTGATATTCTCAAAGCCACAATGGCATGACAGATCACTTTCGGGTGGTCTTTTTGTATAGCGAAAGCTGCTGACAGAACGCATGGCTCGAGTCTGAAAGCAAAACACCCTGCAAGAGCATCAACGTCTTGCGGGGTGCCATTTCACTGTTCTCAGCCGATCTTTATTTTAATATCGCCTGTATTGGTGTTAATCTCGCATCTGCCGCCGGTTATGGCTTGGGGAACATCGACATCCCCCGTGTCGGTTTGGGTGATAAATACTTTATCGGTAAGCAAGCTGCCGGTCACATCACCTGTACCTGTTTTGACGAAAATCTCAGCAGCATCCGAGCCGTCAAATTCCACATTGCCGGTGGTTCTTTCAATGGAAAGTTTTTCCGTGGCAATCACATGATTCAAAATGATATCGCCTGTGGTTCCGCTGGATAAAATACTTTTGCATGTAATGTCGCGCAGATATGCTTTGCCGGTTGATACACCAATCGTAATGCTCCCGCTGCATGTTACTTTCGAAATAGTCACTTTACCTGTGGAAACAGAAAGAGAAAGAGCGCCAACAGAATTATTCTCTACACAGATATTACCGGTGCCTGTTTTGATTTTGCCCGTCTCCCGCGCGGCTGCAAAAAAATTGATGTCGCCTGTGCTCAAAGAGATATCGGCGCTTATAAATGAGAGCTCTTTCGGTACTTCAACATTTCCGGTGCTTCCTTGAACGGACAGTGTGTAATGTTCCGTTTTCGGAATATAAACCGTTATCTTTGGCGAGCCGAGATGGAATCCGGTATAATCATACCAGGACTTGCTGTTGCTGCTTTCAATGGAAAGTGTGTCTTTTTCAACGGTGACCGAATGCTTTGTGGTCTCTTCTTCATAGCATTCCACACGGCATTTCCCGTCAGACGATAAAGCAAAGGCAATATCTGCGGTATCAACCGACAATGCTATAGCGGTGAATGGTTCGCTGATCTCATAGGTGTTTGTTTCGTATCTGACTGTTGAGAGCTTTGAAAACTTCCACTCGTTTGTGGACATTACAACTGCAAAAAGAATACACCCAGCCAGTATAAGAGAAGCTGCGGCTATAAGCCATATTTTTGTTGCCTTTTTCATTGCACTTCCTCCTTCCTGATAAAGCGGTTTTTCATCCATATTGTAGTTTTCTTTGTAAGCATTAAAATAGCCTTTGTGGCTGCTCTGCACCCGAAAAACATGAAGATGGAAAGCCCGGCGCAAACGATTCCTGCGGAAAGCATTGCAAGTCCTGCCGCATTGCTGCCGTGCGTGGCATAAATCACATATCCCGGTATGCTGGCGACAGCGCAAATGGCAAGGGAACCGAATATCGCCCACAGCGAGATCACTACCGCCCACAGCAAAATGTAAAGCGCAAGAATTACGACAGCTGCGGCAACGCTCAGAGAAAGCCATATGGGAGATCCCAGTGTTAGGAGTATGACTTCCCACACCTTCAAATGTCTTTTGGGCCTTATTCTTTCTTTGGCAATTTTTGCAAGAGGAATATCCGCTATCGACTGCCTGACGATATCTTCTACAGAGCCAATTGCCGACACCGCTTCTTCTTCTGAAAAGCCTTCTTCCATTCGGTCTTCGATCATTTCTTTATAAAATGTCAACCGCTCTTCGATATCGTCCTGCGGTAATCCGGATAGACCTTTCCGCAATTGCGCAAGAAAATCCTGCTTATTCATTCTCCTCATCCTCCTTGGTTACAAATTGATAAATTGCTAAAATTTCTTTCCATTCGACCTTGAATTCCTCGATACGCTTCAAACCATTTTTTGTGATATGGTAATATTTCCGAAGTCTGCCGCCGTGTTCCGCAGTGCGAACAGTCAACATGCCGGCTGTTTCCAGGCGCTTCAGAATGGTATACAGGGTCGATTCGGAAAGATCAATATACGGCTTCATATCTTTTATGATCTTATACCCGTATGAGTCCTCGCTCTTTATGGCTGCCAAAACGCAGACATCCAAAAGACCCCGTTTCAACTGACCGTCCATACAATACCTCCTTTCATGCAATACATCGTACAACGAAGTATGCGCTGCGTCAATAGTCTATGCCAAAAAAGAAAGGAGGTTCAGCCTGCAATCATACGTTTGACACGGTGTGCACTGGCAAAGGACGCACGGCGGGTCAGACCACCAGACTAAATGAGAACGCCTGCAGAAGACGGCGGCAGACTGATTGCCGGCTGGCAATGTGACAGCGGGATCATCAGCGCGGAGGCTTTTCAGCAGGAATTACTCAAGTCTAAAAAGTCCTGCCATCAAGGTATTGGAATCGATACAGCTGTCTTGGAGACACTTTTCTGTGCCATGTTGCGGAAAATACCAAAAGAACTTGACAAGTAACCAATCGGTAACTACAATAAATGTTACCAATCGGTTACTGCGAGGGGGAGGATATTTATGGCTCGGGATACAAAGGAACGGATTCTGGAAACGGCATTGGAATTGTTTGCACAGAATGGCTACCTGGGGACGTCTATGAATGATATTGCCGGGCGATTGGGGTTCACAAAAGCCACCTTATACAAGCACTATACCAGCAAGCAGGAAATTCTGGATCGGATCGTGGAGAGAATGAACCGCATGGATTATGCGCGCGCCGAAGAATATGAAATGCCGGAAACGGAGCCGGATGGTTTTGCGGAAGCTTATATGCACACGCCGGTCCAAAAGATCCGTGCGTACAGTATGGCACAGTTTGACCATTGGACAAAGGATCCGTTTTCTTCAAATTTTCGTAAAATGCTGACATTGGAGCAGTACCGAGACCCAAAGCTTGCGCAGCTTTATCATGATTACCTTGCCGGCGGGCCTTTGGAGTATATGGCGGCGATCTTCCGCAAACTGACAGATTCCGATGATGCAGCCATGCAGCTGGCGCTGGAGTTCTATGGGCCTATGTACCTTCTTTACAGCGTTTATGACAGTGCGGAAAATAAGAAATCTGTTTCCGCCTTATTGGCGGCGCACATTGACCGCTTTATCGAAAAAGCCGAGTCCGGTTACAGGAAAAACACTATAACGAACGGAAACTGAAGAAGAAAATTTGCAGAAAAGCCGAACCCCGGTGCGTGAGGCACTCCGGGATATCTGCCGCTTCGGCCGTATGGAGAGGTGACCCGGCATTACTTTGTGCCGGAACCGGATTGATCCGGAAGGATATCTACGTGCGCAGGGAGATCGTGTGCGGCGACGGACGAAATGCATTGCTCCTGACCTTCCACTTTATCGGCAGTACAGCAGGCTTTCCGGACGGCATATTTGGCTCTTACAAGGATATGCACTTTCGTCTGTGAGAAAGTTCCCGGAGGAGCGAGCCGTCTGAAGGGATTTCCCACCAAAAAAGCCGAAACTATTGAAAAAATGTTTTGAATCGGAGAGTACAGAATGAAACCGACCATTATCGATTCCAGGACTACAACTCGTGCAGAAGCATTTGAGCTTTGGATGCATGCACCTAATCCCATGGTGACCTTCTTCAACACGCTGGATGTGACGGCACTTATCCGGCTCAGCCGAAAGGGAGGCTATAAGTTCAATATGCTGCTTTGCTGGTGCATCGGCAAGGCGGCCAGTCAGATCAAGGAGTTTTATCTGCTCCCCGTGGGGCATGAGCTGCTGCAATATGACAACATTGCGGTCAATACCATCGTGAAAAACCGGATCGGAGAGGTCAGTTCCTGCGATGTACCATTCTCGGACAGCCTCGAGCGATTCAATGCCGACTATCTGCACCTGACGCGCCAGGCGGCGGAGCGCTGCGAAAACCATGACCTGACGGAGAGCATGGTCATTGGCACCTCTGCCATCGTAGATACCGAGATCGACGGGGCAGTCGGCATGAACAGCGGTATTTTTAATAATCCGTTCCTTATTTGGGGTAAATATCGAAAAGGCTTTTTCAGAACGACGCTGAAACTCTCATTTCAGTTTCATCACACTCAGATGGATGGGGCCCATGCGGGGCGGTTTCTGCGGCTTTTGCAGGAAAACATTTTTCACCTGAAATCTGGTTTATTTTAAGGTGGAAAACGGAAGTTGGCATTGGCAGGGAAATGTTTGAGGATGAATAACTGGTTCACAGTAGAGCGGATCGACTCGCACACATTTGCGATCAGCGAATATAAACATTGGGAGGAAACGCACTGCTATCTGCTGTGCGGGTATGAAAGAGCCGTTCTGATTGACACAGGGCTTGGCGTTTCCAACATTAAATGCATAGTGGACAGTCTGACGAACCTGCCCGTTATGGTCATCACGACTCATGCGCATTGGGATCACATCGGCGGACATGGACATTTTGATGATATAGCCCTTCATGAAGCAGAAAAAGAATGGGTATCCGTTCGATTTCCGCTCCCGCTTTCGGTTGTCAAAAGCAATCTGATGAAGCACCCGTGCTGCTTTCCGCCGGATTTTGACTTGAATACCTATCAGATTTTTCAAGGCAAGCCGCAGCGGATTTTGCATGACGGCGATATTCTGGACTTAGGTGGGCGGAGCATTCAGGTCATCCATACGCCGGGGCATTCACCTGGTCATTGCTGCTTTTATGAAACGGATAAAAAATACCTGTTTTCCGGTGATCTGGTCTATAAAGGATGCCTTTATGCATTTTACCCGACCACCGATCCGCTGCTCTTTTATCACTCGGTCAAAAGGGTGCGGCAATATGATATTGCCCGGATAATGCCCGGCCATCATCGACTGGACATTCCGGTTTCCCTGGCAGGTGATATTGAGGCCGGATTTGCCCGGCTTGAAGAGACCGGGCAGCTTAAACAAGGCGCAGGGCTCTTTACTGATAGTTTTCAGATTCAAATTTGATTCGCATTTGTCGCGGCAGGCAAAAAACGATCATATGATTGCTTCGAGAAAGCCATTCCGCAGAACTTAAAAGGAAAACGCAGGAGGATACAAAAATGGAGCATCTGGTTTATTGCGATAATGCAGGGAAAAAGGGAGAAAAAGAACTGGATAAGATCTTGGCTGGAACAAAAACCATGGTCGTACGCGGTGCAGCGGGGCGAAAAATCCCTCATAGCCGGGTTTTTAAAGGGGAGCGACTGTATTTTATGGAAAAGGGAAGCGCTTCCATCACTGCAACGGCCATTGTTAAAGCGGTACAGAACTTTGTGAAGCTGTCTGACGAGGAGATCACAAAAGTTTTTGCCGATAATCAGGGAAAGCTCAACCTGTCGGAAAAGCAGATCGCCCGGTGGCATAAGAAGTGTTTGTGTCTGGTGGAATTTGAAGAGGTCAAGGAAATATCTCCGCTGGCCTTTGACCATCAGGGTAATATGGACGACTGGCTGATCCTTGAAAAGATCGATGATGTCGTTGTGGGGACGAGCATTCCGTATAATTACGAAAAATCAAAATTCTAATGCGATAAGGCCTGTAGGAAAACAATTTTGAATGATAAATCCGGGAGAAGCTGAATGAAAAAATGCTTGAAATGCTGCACCGCATGGACGATTATGCGTGTATGTGGAATGGCGTAGAGAATCTGTATATTCGGGATACGGGCGAAACACTGCCGCCAAAGTTCTTTTTTGCGCTGAGAAGCTTCCGGCGCTGTTTGCACAGGTCGCAGGCATTATGAAGGCTGGGTTTGAAGTGCTGCCGTAAGTAAATGGCAAACAGATAAAGTGACATCAACGGGCGAAAGCCCTTTAAGAAAGGTAAATGAACAATGCAAAATCGAAAAAACATATGGGCTTGCTCCTCATGCTGGGTATGGCGGCGGTCATTGCACTCATTACAGGCATCTTTTCCCGCTTTGGCGGATTCGGAACCGGAGAATGCGCAGACACAGAAGAATTTTCAAAATATGCCGCTTCTGTTTCCGATCTAACTATTCCCAATGGAGTACAAATCGTTGCTTTTGGGGAAGCGACCCACGGGAATAAGGAATTTCAGCAGCTGAGGCTCGAGGTGTTTCAGGTGCTGGTAGAGAAATACGGTGTGCAGGCTTTTGCACTGGAGGCGGATTTCGGCAGCTGCGAAGCAGTCAATCGCTATATTCACGGCGATGAAGGCACTGCGGCAGAGGTCCTTTCCGCCACAGGCTTTGCTATTTACCGCACCGAAGAAATGGAAAATCTGGTGGAGTGGATGCGCGATTACAATGCGTCTGCCGCGCCGGGAGACGATCTTCGCTTCTACGGCTTCGATATGCAGCGGCGTGCTTACAGCTATCACTATCTGCTCGAAGCGCTGCAAAAAGCGAACATCGACATCGCTGATTTTGAAAAGCTGTGGAACAGCAAAGCGGACGATTACGCAGACGTCTACACCGCCGAGCAGCGCACGCAGATCATCACCACAGTCAAAAATCAGCTGCCGGCGGAGGATGCACAGGCGATCCATTTTGCGGATCTGCTGCTTCAGAATATTGAGCTTGGCAAATATATAAACGATGCCGGTGAGATGAACGCACAGCGTGACCGGATGATGGTGGAGAATACACTGTGGATCCTGCAGCAGGAACAGGCGCGTGGAAACAGCCGCATCCTGATCTCCGGGCACAATACCCATATCATGCAGTGCCAAAACGCAGGTTCGCCGGTACTGGGCAGTCTGCTTGCTGAAAAACTGGGCGATGGCTATTTTGCCATTGGGACAGATTTTTATAAGTCCGTCTGCAATCTGCCGAAGACGTATACCGGTGAGCGGATCACCCGCACTTTCTACTCCCACGACCCACTTGCCAAAGCATCGAAAAAGTGCGGCTTTGCCGTCAGCTACCTGGATTTTTCCAAAGTGCCTGTGGGTTCTTCGCTTATGGAGTATACAGCAAATAGCATCCCGATGGGTTCCTTGGGTGAATCTTACAGTGTACTTATGCGCTTTGTTCCAAGGAGCTACCGTGTTATGCGCACTCCGCAGAAAGCATATGACGCCATGATCTTTGTGGCAAACGCAACGCCGATTGAAATCGAGCCGCTGAACCGGTAAAACTTATCATGCAAGCCTGTAAAAGCGATCGCCCTGCCGGGAAAGAACAGATAAATTGACAAGACGGAGCTGAGGGAACAGTGAAATATGCAGACAATTTTGATTATTGACGATGATGCGGCCATTGGCGATCTGGAACAGGAGATTCTGGAGCGGGCAGGGTATGCAGTGCAGCGGGCCTATTCCGGGACGGAAGCTCTGCTGCTCCTGAAAAATAGCCGCCCTGACCTGATCCTGCTGGATCTGATGTTGCCGGGATTGTCCGGCGAAGAGGTTCTGCCGCAGCTTCAGGGCATCCCGGTCATCGTGGTCAGTGCCAGGGCCGCCGTGCAGGACAAGGTAAAACTTCTGCTGGGCGGTGCAGCGGATTACCTTACCAAACCTTTTGACGTAAAGGAGCTGCTGGCTCGTGTTGCTGTGCGCCTGCGGGAGGCATCCCGCTCTCCGTTGGCGGCAGTCTGTACCTGTGGGGATCTGACACTGGATATGGCCTCCCGTGAGATTCGCGTCAACGGTACTCCAGTACAGCTGACACGGACGGAATATGCCATCTTAAAGCTGTTGATGCAAAACTCCGGTCAGGTGCTGGCAAAATCCGTACTGCTGGATCGCATCAGCGAAGATACACCCGATTGCACCGAAAATTCGCTGAAAACGCACGTCAGCAATCTGCGCGGCAAGCTGAGGGATGTATCCGGATACGACTATGTGGAAGCGGTCTGGGGCATTGGGTTCCGTTTGAGAACGGGATCTTGACTGTTTCTGGAGGAATTTCTTAACTGCTTTCTTGACCTTCGCCTGATATCATATGGCTGATCAAGCAAAGGAGGTACATCAAATGGAATATGTGCTTGAAACAAACGGGCTCTGCAAACATTACCGTGATTTTACAGCGCTGCACGGACTGAATATGCACATCCCCAAAGGGTCGATTTATGGTTTTGTCGGGAGAAACGGCGCAGGCAAAACAACGCTTATCCGCCTTATCTGCGGCTTACAGGAACCAACGGATGGCAGCTTTGCACTGTATGGTGTAAAAAATACGGATGCAAAAATTGAGCGCTGCCGCTGCAGAATGGGAGCAGTGGTGGAAACCCCGTCAATTTATCTGGATATGACGGCAGAGGAAAATATTCGCCAACAGTATCTGGTGTTGGGGATGCCCTCAACAGACGGCGTCTCAGAGCTGCTGCATCTGGTCGGGCTGGACGATGCCGGAAAAAAGAAAGCAAAGAACTTTTCTCTCGGTATGCGGCAGCGGCTGGGGATCACGGTAGCTTTGGCAGGGAACCCGGACTTCCTGGTGCTGGATGAGCCGGTCAACGGTCTGGATCCACAGGGCATTATAGAAATGCGGGAGCTGATCTTAAAGCTCAACAGAGAACATGGGATCACGGTGCTGATCTCCAGCCATATTTTGGACGAGCTTGCCCGTCTGGCCACTCATTATGGTTTTATTGACAGCGGGCGTATGATAAAAGAGATGAGCGCAGAGGAGCTGGAAATGCGCTGCCGCAAATGTACTCGTGTGGAGGCGAGCAGCAGCAAGGCGCTGGCACGGGTGCTGGACAGCCTCGGCGCAGAATATCGTATCGTAGATGATACACGGGCAGATGTTTTCTCTGATGTGTAGGTCACCAAGCTGGTTGTAGAAGCGCTGAAGGAAAACTGCGTGATCTATAACATGAAGGAGCGGGATGAAAGTCTGGAAAGCTTTTATATGAATCTGATTGGAGGTGCACACCATGCGTAAGCTGCTTCGTGCCAACTTCTCCCGCCTGTGGAAGGATAAGGTGTTTCTGCTCTCCATCGTTGTCATGCTGCTGGTGGGGATCGGATCCCCGCTGATGCATTATTTTAATCACGACGTGGAATGGACTCTGGACTTCAGCTTCTTTACCCATGTATTACTGGCGGCGGTACTGGCGGCAGTCATTTCGGCCATGTACATCGGCAGCGAGTATGAAAGCGGCACCATGCGCAACAAGCGGATCGCAGGACATACCCGCAGCCTGATCTATCTGGCGAATCTGATCGTCTGTACAGCGGCGGGGCTGATTTTGTGCATCGTGCATATGATTCCGCTGGCGCTGCTCAGTTATCTGCTTGGCAGCCGGTTTATGGCAGCGCCTCTTACGGTCTTGCTTTATATGGGACTTGACTTTGCGGTGATCACTGCTTTTTCGGCACTCTTCACCATGATCGCCATGCTCTGGCAAAGCAAACCGCATGCGGCGGCGGCCTGTATTCTGCTGAGCGGGGCGCTGCTGCTTTGGGGCGTTCAGATCACATCCGCCCTGAACGAGCCGGAATATTTTCCGGGGTACACCTATGTAGATGAGGCGACCGGAACAACAACAGAGGAATCTGCCATGAAGAACCCAAACTATCTGACCGGGACAAAACGACAGGTCTATGAATTTTTGCAGGACTTCACGCCCGGCGGTCAGGCGCTCCAGATCGCAAGTATGGATACAGATGCTCCGGGGAGGCTGGCGGTGTATGATGCTGCGATCCTGCTGCTTTCCGCAAGCTGCGGCATTATCTTTTTCCGGCGTAAAGATCTGAAGTAAGGGGTTACCTATGAGATTTCAATGGATCGTTCTGCTTTGCGTGCTTATATGCGGCAATATCTTTCTGTTGGCACAACTGCTTTTGCTGCGCCATTCGATCCGTGAGATAGCGGAGGAATTGGAGGAAAAGCTGCAGACAGACACGAATACACTGCTTTCCATATCGAGCGGTGACAGAGCGACCCGGATGCTTGCGTCCAAAATCAACTGTCAGCTTCGGGCGCTCCGTAAAGAGCGGCTGAGGCTGCAAAACGGAAATGATGAGCTGACAGCCGCCGTTACAAACATTTCTCATGATCTGCGTACACCGCTGACCGCGATCTGCGGATATCTGGATCTGCTGGAGCAGGAAACAATGTCGGACAAGTCTGAACGCTATCTTGCGGTGATTCGAGAACGGACAGACGCCATGCGCAGCCTGACGGAAGAACTGTTTCGCTATTCTGTCATTGCCGACACGGCGGATGAACTGAGCATGGAGGCCGTCTGCCTGAACGCTGTTTTGGAGCAGAGCCTGGCGGGATTTTACAGCACGCTGTCTGCACGCGGCATCATACCGGAGATCAGAATGCCGGAGAAATCGGTCGTGCGGCAGCTGGATACTGTGGCATTGCGGCGGATCTTTGATAATATTTTGAGCAATGCCGTTAAATACTCGGATGGCGATCTTGCGGTTTCTCTACTGCCGGATGGTGCAGTTATGGTTTCCAACCGTGCGCAAAAACTCAGCCGGGTGCAGGCCGAGCGCCTGTTTGACCGGTTTTACACCGTGGAGACAGCCCAAAATTCTACCGGTCTTGGGCTGTCTATCGCAAAACTTCTGACAGAAAAGATGGGCGGCACGATCATGGCGGAATATAAGGACGGAAGGCTGTGCATCCGCACAGCTTTCCCGCAATAGCGCAAAGCAGCTAAACGGCTGACAAAAACGAACATCTCCAATACGGAAGAACGGTCATTGCATTTGACCATCATCCTGCGGATATGAGCAGGTTGACGGATCAGCGGACCAGGCATCCGTCTTTCATTTGCAGCACTACATCGACAGCATCTGCTACAGCGGCGTCATGAGTGACGATGATGACGCAGCGGTTATTCTCGTGTGCCAGCTTTTGCAGGATATCCACAATATTACGGCTGTTGGTGCTGTCGAGATTGCCTGTAGGCTCGTCTGCCAGAATGATCTCACTGCCGGAGGCCAGCGCGCGGGCAATGGCCACACGCTGCTGCTCGCCGCCGGAGAGCATATTGGGAAGCCATCGGAACTGCTCCGCTTTCAGCCCCACCTGGAGAAGTTTTTCTGCTGCAAGCTTATCCGCATTCTTCTTAGGCATTTTGCGGACATACAGGGGATAGGCTGCGTTTTCCAAAACGGTCAGGTGCTGGAACAGATTGAAGTTCTGGTAGATCACGGATACATGGTTCATCCGGTAGGAATCCCGGTTCATTTTTGCCGTAGATTCTCCATCCAATTCGATCGTGCCGGAGGCCGGCACATCCAATCCAGCCAGCAGAGATAAAAATGTGGTCTTACCGCTGCCGGACGCTCCAACAAGAGCATAAAACAGCCCCTGTTGAAAAGTGCAGCTGACCCCGTTTACGGCTTTTACTGTCTGGACTGCGTTCCTATATTCGTATGTTACTTGTTTTGCGATCAGGCTGTGCATATTCAGTCCTCCACTTTCATGAGTTTCATAACATTGATGCTGGTGATCCGAACCGCAGCGATTACGGAACCAAGCAGGAATACCCCGGTCATCAGCGCAGCGTTTCGCAATGCATTGGCTTGTATCTCTCCTTCAAAAAGAATACCGCACATGATGCCCAGGAATGAGCCGGCAAGAGAAAGGATGGTGAACTCGGCCATGACAAGTCCGAAAATCTTGCTTTGCCGCATGCCAAGGCAGCGCATTACAGCAAATTCTTTTGTTCTGCCGCGGGTGGCCAGAAAACTTGCAAAAAAGCCGATGCAGCCGCAGAGAATGATCAGTACCGGCAGCAGCAGGTGCAGCATGGACAGGTTTGCACGGATCTCGGATATGTTTTTCTGATAGATTTCATCGTGAACCAGAACGCTAAAGGCAGTGCCGTCAATTTGATTGCTGAGCTTTGACTGAACGAACCATTGGTAAATATACGCTTTGCTTTCCTCCAGATTCTGATTGTTCCGGATGTCAAAAGAGCAGCTGTCGGTCAGAAAAGCAATGGAAACTCCTTCCGTCCAGGGCATGAAGTAGGGGCAATATATTACTTTGCCGGGACCGTTTGTGACGGTTCCTATTATTTTCAAACGCACAGACCCTCCCATATCAGCGGTAACAGTAATATACGCATCTTCGGCCATCATATCAGGCGAAACCAGGCAGATCTGCTCTTGCCCCCTCAGCACATCTTCCTCCCAGCCGTCAAAGAAGTGCACCGCTATCCCTTCCGTTTGTGAAAGGGACGGGTCAGAATCGATGGACAGAATACGGCGGAGGGTGGCTCCTTCCGGCTTTTCCAAAGGCATTTCTGCTTTTGCCCGTACATTTTTTACATAATCGTCCAAATAGCATCCTCGCAGCCGCCGTTTCCCTTCCAGCATTTCTACAAATGCAGAAAGCATCTGCAGGTTGCCGGAATCCGTGCCTTTTGCATCGGTTACGGTGCAGGAAATCGTGGTATTTGCCACCGTATTATTTAGTGCATTCTCCTGCCGGATGGTCAGATTCTGCAGAACCATTGCAGAAAACGCACCTGCTGCTGCGACTGCCGCAAGAAGCAAACTTGCTGTCCAACGACGGAACAGAGCGGCAAGCGTTACCCCGGCAAGGGCGTGACCATTTTTTTGTGGCATAGATTATTTTCTCCTTTCAGGTCAGGACTTATTTTGCTTTCATCAGTTTGCAATTCGCAAAGACGGCGGTGCAGATGATACCGGCAACAACCTGGAACATACATGCAGCCGCAGATGCGGCCGCTATTGCCGCCGGCTGAAGCATAAGGGCGCTTGAAAGAACATTTTTTGTAACGGTATCGAATAGAGCAGCCGCAATACCTGTACCGAGCATGATTGCAAGAAACTCCAAAGAAAGGAGAACTGTAATGATCTCACCGAATACATCCCTGGAGGATCTGCCCAGGAGGCGGACGCCGCGGATGATCGGCTTCATCCTGCGGAAATTCAGGAACAGAAACAGCAGGGAGGCAAGCAGAAATACGCCGGCACCAACCATCAGCAAGCGCAGGGCGTTGGCTTCAAGCGCTTCAAGGGATTCCTGCATGGATGAAAAATCCTGATCGAAATAAAGGAACTGTCCGCCGAGCCCCTGCTGTTCCATATACTTTTCAAATTCTTCCGTAGAACCGTTTTTCAGAACAAACGTGTTAAGCAGGGAATTTGCCCGTGTTTCATAGTTTTGTGCATCGGGAACAGATGCCTTGGGAATCAGGATCGTATCAGCGTTAAGCTGATAAGCACCAAATGCAAAGCGAGCACCGGTATAGATGCCGACAACGGTGTATTCTTTGCATACACCGATAGCGTCATCGGGAGTCATATAATATCTTTGGCGATAGGGCCCCGGATCTTTCTCTGCAAACATGGAATTAGCCATTGCACCGTTATTGTATTCTCCGAAAGAGGAATCGTAGCAGTCCAGCTGGACCGTATCCCCAAGCCGGAGACCGTTCAATTCGGCATAAGCTGCACTGATGATACATACATCGACGCCTTTTTTGTATTCTTCATCCGTAAAGAAGCGTCCTGACAACAAGCTTGCGTCGCCCGTATTGAAAGCATACATGCTCGTGATTCTGTCGGTCAATATCACGGCTGCGGATTCGTGGTTAAGCTGGCAAAGCGGTATAATATCTTTATTCCATATGAAAGCAGAATCGCTGCGCAGATATTCTGCCGCCGTTCCGGTATACTCACATACCCAGGGAAGCTGTCCCGCTGCGGGAAAATGATATTCCTGACCGTTGCGGCTGCCGCTTTCAAGGCTGGCGGGTTCGCCATAGAAATTGCTGCAGATCTCGGGAAATGGAACCATGTAACGGTTTTCGGTTTTTAATTGGCTGTATCCACCGGCAGAACGAATTACGCGATAGTCCTGATATTGGCCGAATACCAGATAGGTTTTGCCTTTTTCAAAGGGTACCGTACCGTTTGCTTCACGGACGTCGCTGTAAATATGTATCGAATCCGGCTTGGGAAAAGAATCATACGCATCTGACAGACAGACGATCTCTTCTACGCTGAATGCTGCGTCATACAGAAGCAGGCCTTCCGTTGGCTGCTCTCTGATACTGTCACAGCGCAGTGCCAATACGGCAAGGGAATAACATTCCCCGTCAAAAGCAACATTATATTCCGACGGATCCATGCGGCTGGAAGAGAGAGACCTGCTGCCCTCTATATGGGCGGAAAGAAGGCAGCGGCGATCCACCATGGAGATCTGGGGGGCTTCCTGCGCAGCTTTGTCGGCATATACACGCTTCTGCAATGCAGAGGCGATCTCCTCTGCCGGCAGCCCGTTTAGATCCGGTTCCAGCGGGATCGCTATGGTTGTGTAACCGCCGGAAATTTCGCCTTGCTGTATCCTGGCGCCGGTCCATGCAGAATAACCGATGCAGGATAGTGCTACAGAAAAACTGAGCAGAAATATCATCAGTATGGTGAAAACCGGTTTTCTAATTGCCTGTTTGAAGAAAATATTCATGTTCTTATCCTCTTTTTGTAAAATCAAGCAGATGCAGTTTCAGGCCATGCAGCGAATGGAGAAGTACATAACCAGTGCCAACAGGGACCGTTTCTCCGAGCGGATGGCCCGGATAAGTTTTTTTGTTTGGCTATATACGATGGGGGTGACCGCCGGGTACATCTTACTTTTTGAAGGAGGATAATGCAAGCGGTGGTGCGCGAAACGACAGTTTTGCAGCAGTTTTGGTCACATGTTCGGGAACAGCTTCCTGATCAGCATAAGTACTTACAGCCGGGCTCCGGATATGCTATAATATCTTTACTCCTGTAAAAGGTAAGGTACTATTGTGCGTGTAATTTTTTGCGATGATGATCCGATAGTTCTTGAGCAATTGCAATCATATGTATCAGAGTATTTTGCGCAGCAGAGCGGGAAAATGCCGGAGTTTGCCTGTTATCACAGCGGCGATGCGTTATTGGATGCGGAAACTCGTGCGGATATTGCATTCCTGGATGTGGAGATGCCCGGCGTCAGCGGAATCCAGGCCGGCACAAGACTGAAAGAATCAAATCCGAATATCAAGATCTTTATCGTGACCTCTTATCCGGATTATCTGGATGAAGCCATGAGATTTCAGGTGTTTCGGTACCTGTCAAAGCCAATTGACAAAAACAGGCTGTTTCGCAATCTGAAAGATGCAATCTATCAATATAACATGGAAAGCCGGGAATTTCCCATTGTAACGAATGATGGGGTATATGTTCGGCGTGCAGAAGAGATCCTCTGTGTGGAGGCAGTGCAGAGAAAGGTTTTGATCCATACAACAGATGGTATCCTGCAAAGCACACAGAACCTGGAGCATTGGCGGCAGACTTTGTCCTTGCCATGCTTTTATATGACGCACAGAAGCTGCATTGTGAATCTGCGTTTTGTCAATTCTATTCGTAAAGATACGATCCTGCTCAAATACCGGGATAAGGAATTGACGGCATATTTGACAAGAAGAAGGTATACGGCATTTAAGGATACGTATTTGTGGTACATGGAGAGCGTGAAATGATGGCGGAGTATATTTGCTATGGCGTGCTGTATATTGCAGAAGCCATCATTGCATGGCTGTATATGGATGCGCTGTATTGCCGGAGATCCTCGGGCTTTAAGATCGGCCTCACTTTTGCAGCTGCATATATTCTTTTGTTTTGCATCACCTGGTTAGACAGCGTCATTCTGAACGGCACAGCATTTTTCCTTTCCAATCTGCTTTTGTTGTGGAGAAATTACGAATGCAAATTAAAATCTGCCGTATTGCATTCTGCTTTTTTGACATCCATAATGGCGCTCACGGAAATTATTGCTGCCTGGGTCATCAGCCTGTTTGGCTTTCGTTTCGGTGCATATGCTTATAATCTGGCCGTTATGATCGTGATGGCGGTGATCAGCAAAATGCTTTACTTTTCGTTAACGGTCATTGCCGCCAAATCCTTGGCCGCTTATAGACAGAAGCAGGAAGAACCGGCGCTTATGGGACTGCTTTGCATATTGCCGATCCTCTCGGTGGTCGTTTCGGCAGTGGTGGTATATGTCGGGATTCGTACAGAGATGACAAAGCCGATAGAAATCCTGATGATACTCATTGTTTTGACCCTCCTGATCGTTAATTTGATCTTTATGGTTATATACAATCATTTGCAGCGGATCCATGCAGAGCATCTGGCTTTAACTTTGAGCATTCAAAGAGAAGAGGCGGACGCTGCGCACTTTCGGGATCTGCAGAAGCAATCGGAAAATCAACGTATTCTGATCCACGATATCAAAAATCATTTGAATACCATCCATGGCATGGCCAGGGAGCTTGACACACCGGAGATATCTGAATATATCACAAAGCTTGTGGAGGACGTGCTGCCCGATCAACAGGTTAAATTGTGTCCGGATCCCATATTGAATTTTATGCTGCAGCAATTTCGGGAGAAATGTGATGCGCAGGGGATCTCTTTTCAATGTGATGTCAGAGATGATTGCCTGGGGTTTATGGATGGACCGAGTATCACGACTTTCTATGGGAATCTGCTGACGAATGCATTTGAGGCGGCAGAATGTTCCGCAGAGCGGATGATTGAATTGTCTGTGAAGAAAAACGAAGATCAGCAGGTTGTAATTGTATCGGCGGTTAATTCCTGTGATGCACCACCGGCGCCGAATCATGAAGGTTTGTTTCAAACAAGGAAGCATACCCCCGGAATTCATGGCGTGGGGCTAAAGAGCATTCAGCGCATAGTAGACCGGTATCACGGCGTTGCTACAATGCGCTTTGATCCGGAAAAAAAGAAATTCTATCATATCGTTCAATTTCCCATGCAAGGCGATGGACGAAAGAGCAGCTGAACCAAATGCGCCTGTACAGTGCTCCAGTAATGCAAATGAAGCAAGCATAAGTCGCTTATTCGATTACTGCCGATGTCATTTCTGAAGTTTTCAGACTCAGGAAGTGTTCGCTTGACAGGAAGTTTTTTTGACTATAATGGCTGTACATACAACGATGCATATACAACGAAACGAGGCGCTGAAGAAAAATGGACATTACCGAACGGAAAATTACAAAAATTGCCAGAGAAACGGAAAAGCTTGTATTTCTCTCTTTGCGGGAAGAAGGCGTTGGTACGGCAGAGATTGATCTGATTCATGCGCTGCGGCACAATCCCGGCTGCACACAGGCAAAGCTTGCGGAAATTCTGCACACGGATAAGGCAGCCATTGCCCGAAGAACCAGAAATCTGGAAGCGAAGGGATTCCTTTTGCGCAGAGAAGATCCCAATGACCGCCGCAGTCAATTGCTGTTCCCTACTGAAAAGGCAGAGGAGATGAAATCTTCCAAAGCGGAAATCGAAGCATCCTTTTACGAATACCTGATGTCCTGTTTGACAGAAGACGAAGCAAAAACTTTTGCGGCATTGCTGAATAAGCTGTATGTTATGTCCAAAGTCGAGAGCCGTGGGGGATTTCCGCATTTTATGAAAAACGAAAAGGATAAGAAATAATGAGCGGGAGTAAAAGAACCTTCTGTCCGGACAGGATTCTGTCCTATTTTCGTGCGGAATGGCTGTCTCTATCTTTTATTACCGTTTCCGGACTGCTTTACAATGTAGGACAGCTTGCCACCCCGTGGTTTGAGGGGCGGCTCGCACAGTGTCTTGCCGATATTCTCGGCAAGAATAAAGCCGCAGGCGCCATGACGGCGCTTGTAGTTGCCTATCTTGCCGTTACCCTGATCGTACAGGCGGCACGGTTTGTCAAACGCTTTTATGTAAGGCGCTTTGCCAATAACATCAACCGCCGAATGAAGGGAATTCTTTATGCCAATTTGGTGCGTGCAAGCCGGTCTTCACTGGAAAAACAGGGTGTCGGTGAACTGATGACAAAAACCATTTCCGACGTGGATGACTGTGTAGAGGGAATGCGGAAATTTACCACCGAGGTTTTCGATACCGGCGTGGTGCTGGTCGGCTATGTTGTGATGCTTTTTGTATACGATTGGCGGCTAGCACTGCTCAGTCTGCTTTTTACCCCGATTTCATACTTCTGCGCAGCACGAATGAAAAGACCGGTACAGCGTGCGGGTGCAGCGTATAAAAAAGCTGCGGGAGCGTTGAGCGGCGCTACCCTTGACCGCGCGGGAAATGCCGTTACCTACCGCATATACGGCTGCGAGGGCGCCAGAGCAGAGCGCTATGAAGAAACTCTAACAGAGTATGAAAAATGTGCCGTGCGAAGCAATGTCTGGCAATCGGCGCTCCCTCCCCTGTATCTGGCGGCATCCGGTGCCGGTGTGTTATTCATTCTGTGGTTCGGCGCAAAAAATGTGCTCGGAACCGGATGGGCGGCTTGGGATATTGCAGCATTCACCACCTTTATTTCCTGTTTTACAAAGCTGACGGTTCGTTCCTCCAAGGTTGCAAAGCTGTTTAATTCTGTACAGAAGGCAGAGGTTTCGTGGAAAAGGATCAAACCGCTGATGCGGTCCCCGGAACCGCTTGAAACTCTTAGAATACCGCAGCCCGCTGATGTAACGATTGAGAATCTTTCCTTTGCATACGGAGAAGAACCGGTTTTTTCCGGGCTTTCGCTGACGGCGCATCCCGGCGACATCATTGGCGTTACAGGCCCCGTTGCCTGCGGAAAATCCACATTCGGGCGGGTGTTTCTCTGCGAAGAACCATACGGCGGATCGATCCGTTTTGGGAAGAGGAAAGTGGCTTCGCTTTCTCCGCGGGAAGTTGCGGGGACGGTGGGGTATTTGGGGCATGATCCCGAGCTTAGTGCCGATACGGTGGAGAACAATGTGTTATGCGGCAGCAAGCAGGATGCGCTCCCGTTTTTGGCTGCCACGGCGCTGAAAGAAGAAGTGCTGTCCATGGAAAATGGGGTTGAAACCGTAATCGGTATGAGCGGTATACGCCTTTCCGGCGGTCAGGCCCAACGGTTGGCATTGGCCAGAACATTGGCGCATCCGCGTCCGGTGATGATTTTGGACGATCCGTTTTCTGCACTGGATCGAAATACGGAAGATGTGGTATTTGCCGATCTTCGGGAGTACGCAAAAGACAAAGTCGTATTCCTGATTTCCCATAGATTGTATCATTTTCCGCAAATGCAGAAGGTGATCTTTATGGAAGACGGGAAAACGGTTGCAGGCACGCATGCGGCGCTGATGGCATCCGTTCCGGCTTATCGCCGGCTTTATGAAAGCCAGACAGGAGGGGAAGGGCATGAAGAAACAAAATAAGGAAGGTGTGTTTTATGCACTGAAAACAGCTGCACGGTCACATCGCTTGCTCACAGCAGGAACGCTCCTTTGTGTGGCAGGCTCGGTGGCGGCATCGCTGCTTCCACCGCTGCTGCTGGCCCGTATGATCGACAGCCTTACCGGAGGAGTAGCGCTGACATTTACCGCCGTGCTGCTTTATTTCGGAAGCCTTGTACTGGAAGGCGTTTTCTCTTCGGCACAGGAAACACTGCTTGTGATCTTCGGCCAGAAAATGACGCATGCCCTGCGCGCTGAAATGTCACAGAAGCTTACTCTTTTGCCGGCAAGCACACTTGCTGCCCAAAATCCCGGTGAAGTTGCCGCACGCTTTTCCGGAGATGTAGATACCGTAGAGGCGCTTTTTACCTCCGGCATAATCAGCATGGTGGCAGACGCCTGCCGTATTATTTCGATTTTAGCGGTTATCGCAGTAAAAAACACGGGTCTGGCCCTGATTTTGATAGCTGTCCTGCCGTTTTTTGCCGTCTTTACCCGTTATGTACAGAAGAAAACCCTTTTAGCGCAGCTCGATAACCGCCGCGCCGTTGCAGCCGTATCCGGGCAGGTGCCGGAAACGCTGCACAACATCCGCACCATCCATGCGCTTGGAATGGAAGCGTATATGGAGCACCGCTATGATAAACGAATTGAAGAGAGCTATGCCGCTGTTGAACGGACCAATTTTTATGATGCCATTTACTCGCCAATGGTATTTGTGCTGAATGCCGCAGTGGCTGGCATTGTGATGCTTCTTTCTGCCTCCGGAAAAGCGGAAATCCTTGCACTGTTTGGAATGTCGGTGGGTACTTCAGTCGCTGTTATCGACTATATATCCCGCATTTTTTCTCCGATCGAGAGTCTGGGCATGGAAATACAGACCATTCAGTCTGCAATGGCAGGTGTCAAACGGATCGATGCCTTTCTTTCTCAGCCGGAGCGGGAGATCCCGAAGGAGAGAGAAAGTGCTGCACGGGGAGATGTTGTGTTTTTCCATGTGACTTTTGGATACGGCGAAAAGCCGGTGCTGCGGGACTTTTCCATGACGGTTAAAGAGGGAGAACAGGTCACCCTTGCGGGCAGAACCGGAGCCGGTAAAAGTACGGTGTTCCGTTTGCTGCTCGGACTGTACAAGCCGGAATCCGGCACGATCACCATTGGCGGCGTGGATGTTGCCGATATTACCGACCGCGAACGGCGTTCGTGCATCGGCTGCGTGGAGCAGCATTTTTCCCGTGTGCCGGGAACGGTGCTGGAGCAGATCACGCTTTCCGACCCGGGGGTTACGGAAGAAATGGCGCAAATTGCAGCAAAGCTTGCCGGGATGGATGAAGTGATCCGCTCTCTTCCGGAAGGGTATGCCACTGTATGTACAGACGGAATGTTTTCACAGGGGGAGTGGCAGCTGCTGTCTATTGCCCGCGCTGCGGCCGCCAATCCTGCGGTGCTGCTTCTGGATGAGATCACCGCCAATTTGGACGCCGAAACCGAAGCCAGAGTGCTTGCTGCATTGCGCCGCGCTTCCCGGGGACGCACCGTGCTGTCCATTTCTCATCGTATTTATGAAAATCTGGGTGGAAGAACCGTGCATATTGGAAAAAGTGACGCACCGAATTTGGAAGAGAGGATGCATGGAGCGGGAGCTGCCGCCGTATCAAAGCTTTGAGTGCGCAGAATATGCATTGCTTCGTCTCTTTCATAAGGAGGATCGTGTATTGGCGGCAGAGCGATTCTACAGCTTTTACATGCATAAATGATGCAGGCGATTTCGCAGCAAAGACGGTTTTTGATCTGCTGCAGCGCCGGAGGCATAATAGGAATTCAACGGAATTTGCGGCTGCATGATTGGTGCATTATATATGCCTGTATGTAATTGAAGCGGCTTGGACAACAGCTGCAACTGGTGCAGAAATAGACCATTAGGGTAAGGCTAAATAATTTGGCTGAAGAAAAGCAAGTACCCTGCGTCGAAGACTATGGGGTGTTATAGGCCCTGCCTTGACAAACCGGGAAAATCATCGTATTCTAAAAGCGCATTTAAGTGCCGCCGGAATCCGAAAGGGGCCGGAAGGAGAATAGTGAATCCGGTGAAAATCCGGAACGGAACCGCCACTGTAAGTGCGGAGGGCCTGTGCATGGCGAAAGCCGGTCATTGAAGTTTTTTGAGAAGGCGCGCAGGTACCGAAGATGCATAAGTCAGGAGACCTGCTTAAATGAAATGTTCCTTTGCCTCCGGATCTGAAGGCGGGGAATGCTTGCGGAAAAACGGCTGCGGCGATCTTTTGGGATCGCCGCATTTTTTTCAGGAGGAATTCAGTGAACCGGGTTCTATTGGCGGGGGTGAGCAGCGGCTGCGGAAAAACAACCGTTACATGCGGTATTCTGCAGGCTCTGGTAAATCGGGGCTTGCGGGTAGGCGCTTTTAAGTGCGGGCCGGACTATATCGACCCCATGTTTCACAGCCGGATCATCGGAGCCAAAAGTTCCAATCTGGATCTGTACTTTTTTTCAGAAAACACATTGCGCTTTTTGCTGGCAAAAAATGCCGCAGACCGGGACGTGAGCCTGATCGAAGGGGGTATGGGGTATTATGACGGTTTGGGTTTGACCACCAGCAGAGCCAGTTCTTATGAGGTAGCCAAAGTGACGAAAACCCCTGTGGTGCTGGTGGTGAACGCCAAAGGGGCAGCCTTGTCAGTGCTGGCAATGATCCACGGGTTTCAGAATTTTTATCCGGATTCCAACATACAGGGCGTTATATTAAATCAGTGCACGGCCATGACTTATGCGGTTCTATCCCCAACTATAGAGGCGCAGCTGCATGTCCGTTGCCTGGGCTATCTGCCGGTCATGAAGGATTGCAGCATGGAAAGCCGTCATCTGGGGCTGGTAACGGCGGAAGAAGTTAAAAACCTGAAAGAAAAGATGCAGCTTCTGGCGCAGCAGGCAGAAAAAAGCATAGATATGGATGGGCTTTTATCGCTGAGCGGGGAAGCGCCAGATTTGGAATATACACCGGTCATACTCCCCCGGCAGGAAAAAATACGGCTGGCGGTGGCCAGAGATAAGGCCTTCTGCTTTTATTATGAAGACAATCTGGAAGCTTTTCGGGAAATGGGAGGGGAGATCGTAGAGTTCAGCCCTCTTCTGGATAAGGAATTGCCGAAGGATATTCAGGGACTCTATCTGGGAGGCGGATATCCGGAGCTGTATGCAGAAGCGCTCAGTCAAAATGTATCCATGCGCAGCGCCGTGCGGGAGGCATTGGAAAATGGCCTTCCCTGCATGGCGGAATGCGGCGGGTTCATGTATCTGACGGAAGCTATTGGGAACTTCCCTATGGTAGGGTATTTGCACGGAAACTGTTTTAACAACGGAAAGCTTACCCGATTTGGATACGTAACCCTGCATGCAAAAAAAGATACCCTCCTTTGCCGGGCTGGGGAGGAGATCCCTGCTCATGAATTTCATTACTGGGATTCTACCCAACCCGGGGACGCTTTCGTTGCCCGGAAATCTACAGGAAAGACCTGGGATTGTGCGGTATCCGATGATAAGCTGTATGCTGGGTATCCCCATTTCCATTTTTACGCCAATCCGGAAATACTAAAACGCTTTTATGATACTTGTCTGAAGGAGAAACACAGCCATGCTTGAAGCCATACAGCCTATGGATATTGAGAAACGCAGCTTTGCCATCATTACGGAACTGTTGGGAGACACCAGACTGGATCCGGAAAATGAACCGGTGATAAAGCGGGTGATCCATACTACGGCGGATTTTGATTATGTGAAAAATCTTGTTTTTTCGCCGCATGCGGTACAAAAGGGGATCGCAGCGCTGCAAAACGGCTGCCATATAGTAACAGATACGCAAATGGGCAAAGCAGGGATCAATAAGGCCGTCTTAGGCAAGCTGGGCGGCGAGGTCCATTGCTTTATGTCAGATGAGGACGTGGCGGCGGAAGCCAAGGAAAGAAAGATCACCCGGGCCATTGTATCCATGGAACGGGCGGCCAGACTGCCGGAGCCGTGCATTTTTGCCATAGGCAATGCACCTACGGCCCTGATTGCCCTGCATGATCTGATCACCGCCGGAAAGCTGGAACCGGCCCTGGTCATAGGGGTGCCCGTTGGATTTGTAAACGTGGTGGAAAGCAAAGAGCTGTTCTTGGATTCGGCAGTGCCCCATATCATTGCCCGCGGAAGAAAGGGCGGCAGCAACGTGGCGGCGGCTGTCTGCAACGCTTTGCTTTATCAGATCATGCGCTGATGGAACTTTACATGGAAAAGGACGGAAAGCGGCTCCGTTTGGGATATACCACCGGTTCCTGTGCCGCCGCTGCCGCAAAGGCCGGCGCATGGATGCTGCTTACGGGGAAGCGGAAAGAAACCATTACGCTGGATACTCCCAAGGGGATCCGGCTGACATTGGCCGTCCGGGAAATAACCATGACGAAAAATGCGGTTTCCTGCGCTATCGAAAAAGACGCTGGAGATGATCCGGATGTCACCAAAGGAACGCTGATTTTTGCAACCGTTGCCCGAAAGGATACGCCCGGTGTGGAAATAGACGGCGGTACCGGTATTGGAAGAGTCACAAAAAGAGGCCTGGATCAGCCGGTCGGAAATGCGGCCATCAATTCCGTACCCAGAAACATGATCCGGGAAAATGTGGAAGAGGTTATGCGCCTGATGGATTATTCCGGAGGGCTTTCCATAATAATATCTGCGCCGGAAGGGGAAGCGCTGGCAAAAAAGACCTTTAACCCAAGATTGGGGATCCTTGGCGGGATCTCCATACTGGGGACTACCGGCATTGTGGAACCTATGAGCGAAAAGGCGCTGGTGGAAACCATCCGGGTGGAATTGCGGCAGCGCAGGGTCTCCGGAAAAGAATATGCGCTGCTGACACCGGGCAATTACGGGTCTGATTTTATTACCCGGGAGTTGGGCTTAAACATGAACATCGCTGTACAGGTATCTAATTTTATAGGCGATGGATTGGATATTTGCCGGGAACTGGGGTTTCGAGGCGTTTTGCTGGTAGGGCATATCGGAAAGCTTGTTAAAATTGCGGGGGGGATGCTGAATACCCATTCCCGATATGGAGACTGCCGCATGGAGATCCTGGGGGCTTATGCTGCCGCTGCGGGGACATCGGCACAAGTAGTACGTGAAATACTGGAGTGCGTCACCTGTGATGATGCAGTTCGGCTCCTGCAGGAGGAAAAAACAGACGCAGAGACTTTGGCAAGGGTCACGGAAAAGGTACGATCTCATCTGGAACACCGGGCAGCACCTGTGAAAACAGGCGTGTTGATTTTTTCTAAAGAATACGGGATTCTGGGGAAAAGCCCTAATGCAGATGCACTTTTAAAAAAGATTGCGGAGGAATAGACCATGGTGCACTTTGTAGGCGCGGGAAGCGGCGCAGCAGATCTTATCACTGTGCGGGGCGCACAGCTGCTTTCTTCCTGTGATGCAGTGATCTATGCGGGAAGCCTGGTGAATCCGGAGCTGCTGCAATACTGCCGGGAAGACTGCAAGATCTATAACAGCGCGCAAATGACGCTGGAGCAGGTCATAGACGTTATGCAGGAGATGGAAGCGGCGGGAAAGACCACCGTTCGGCTTCATACCGGGGATTCCAGCATCTACGGGGCTGTCCGGGAGCAGTTTGACAGGCTGGATGCACTGGGGATCCGGTATGATGTGTGCCCCGGGGTCAGCTCTTTCTGCGGTGCGGCCGCTTCTTTGAAAACGGAGTATACGCTGCCGGATGTAAGCCAGACGGTGATCATCACCCGCGCGCCGGGAAGAACCCCCGTGCCGGAGGGGCAGTCCGTTGCGGCGCTGGCGGCGCACAAGGCCACCATGGTGTTGTTTTTAAGCACCGGGTTGACGGAAAAGCTCCAAAAGGAGCTGCTGACAGGGGGATATTCCGGCGATACGCCGGTCGCGGTGGTATATAAAGCTACATGGCCGGAGGAAAAGATATTCCGCTGCACGGTAGGAACGCTCCATAAAACCGTTACCGAAAACGGCCTGACCAAGACCAGCCTTATTATTGTAGGAGATTGCATGGGAGATACATACCTGCGTTCCATGCTGTATCATCCCGGGTTCTCTACGGAATTCAGAAAGGCTTCGGAATGAACGCAGCATTGTTTGCCTACAGCCGTCAGGGCTGCAAAACGGCTCGCCGGGTGATGGAATGCCTGGAAGAGACGGACGCCCTGGAAGCCTATACCATGGAGCGATTCGAAGAGGCCGGGTTTTCTCCGCTCCGCAAACCAGGCAGAGAGTTTTACGGATCCATTTTTAACCGGGTCCATGCCATGATTTTTATAAGCAGCGTGGGGCTTGCCGTGCGGGAAATCGCTCCGCATTTGAGAAGCAAGGCTACAGACCCGGCGGTGCTGGTGCTGGATGAGCTGGGACGTTTTGTGATCCCGGTTTTATCCGGTCATATTGGCGGTGCAAATGCCCTGGCGGAAAAGCTTGCCCAAAAGTTGGGAGCCATGCCGGTGATCACTACCGCTACAGATATCAATGGACGCTTTTCTGTGGATGCTTGGGCGGCGAAAAACGGATATTGTCTATCCGGTTTGTCGGAAGCAAAAGCAGTGTCCGCTGCTATTCTGGAGGAAAATGTACCGCTGAAGTCTGATTTTCCGGTGATTGCGCCGCTGCCTTCCGGATTGGTTATGGGGGAGACCGGCACTGTGGGAATATATGTCGGCTTCAGAAAGCAGAAACCCTTTGAAAAAACTTTAACGGCAATTCCCCGAATACTGCATTTGGGCTTAGGCTGCCGGAAGGGGACTCCGGCAGAGGCTGTCCGCCGGGCGGTAGAGACGGTTCTGGAAGAGAATCGCATAGAGGCTCGGGCTATTTGCAGCGCGGCTTCCGTAGATTTGAAGGCGCAGGAACCGGGACTGCTGGAATACTGCCGGGAGGCAGGGCTTCCCGTGCACTTTTATTCGGCGAAGGAACTGAATGCGCTTCGGGGGGATTTTACGCCTTCAGAATTTGTAAAAAGCGTTACAGGTGTAGATAACGTATGCGAACGGGCCGCCCGAATGGAAGGGACGCAGCTGGTCGTTAAAAAAACGGTATGCTGCGGTGTTACCGTAGCGTTGGCGGCAGAATACTGGGAGGTACGCTTTGGGTAAATTGCTGATCGTGGGCATAGGTCCCGGAAACTATGAGAATATGACGATCCGGGCGGACCGGGCGCTGAAAGAGAGCCAGGTGATCGTAGGGTATACGGTGTATGTGGATCTGGTAAAGGAACGTTACCCGGAAAAGAAATATCTTACTACCCCCATGACGCGAGAGGTCCAGCGGTGCCAAATGGCTTTGGAAGAAGCCCGCACCGGAGAGACGGTGGCTATGATCTGCTCCGGAGACAGCGGTGTATACGGCATGGCCGCGCTGCTGTATGAACTGCGAGGGGAGAGCCGTGAACCGGAGATAGAAGTGATCCCGGGGCTTACTGCCGCGTGCAGCGGTGGCGCATTGCTGGGAGCCCCCCTGACCCATGATTTTTCGGTGATCAGCCTCAGCGACCGGCTGACCCCCTGGGAAAAGATCGAAAAACGTCTGGAGTGTGCGGCGCGGGGAGACATGAGCATCGTGCTGTATAATCCGATGAGTAAGGGCCGCCCGGAGAATCTGAAGCGTGCCTGCGATATCCTGATGCGCTATATACCGGGGGACCGTCCCTGCGGCATTGCACATTCTATTGGCAGGGAAGGGGAAGCGTGCTCCTTTTTGACCCTGAAAGAACTGCGGGATGCAGAGACGGATATGTTCAGCACCGTGTTCATAGGCAATGCCATGACCCGGATGATCGGTGAAAAAATGGTTACGCCCAGAGGGTATCGGGATGTATAAAATCTGTGTATTTGCCGGTACGACCGAAGGCAGGGAGATCGTAGAGTTTCTCTCTTTTCAGCAGGTGGAAGTGACGGCCTGTGTGGCAACGGAGTATGGAGAAATGCTGCTCCCCAAGGCAGGTAATCTGCATATTTCTGCACAGCGGCTTACGGAAGCCGAAATGGAAGCCCTGTTTTGCAGGGAAAGATTTGATCTGGTCATAGACGCTACCCATCCCTATGCCAGCGCAGTAACGGAAAACATTGCCGCAGCCTGCAATGCTGCGGGAACGGCATATCACCGGTTGCTCCGCACCGATACGGATGTACCTGAAACCGGTATATTTGTGGAGTCTGCAGCACAGGCAGCAGCATATTTGGATAAGGTGGAAGGCAATATCCTGCTCACTACCGGCAGCAAAGAACTACAGGAATTCTCTTCGATACATGAATTTGCACAGCGGGTATATGCCAGGGTGCTGCCTATGGAGGAATCCCTGCGTCTTTGCCGGGAGGCGGGGCTGAAGCCCGGGCATATTATCGCTATGCAGGGACCGTTTACTATGGACATGAATGTGGCCATGCTCAAAAGCGTAGGCGCCAGCTACCTAGTGACCAAAGCTTCCAGCAATGCAGGCGGCTTTGGAGAAAAGATAGCCGCCACAGAGGCTGCAGGCGTGGTTCCGGTGATCATCGGCCGGCCGCCGCAGCGGGAAGGTACAGACATGGCGGCTACAATGGAACTGCTTTGCCGGCACTTTTCTTTCAGACAGATACCGCAGGTCACACTGGTAGGCATTGGCCCGGGAAGCCGTCAGGCACTTACCGGGGAAGCTAGGGAAGCGCTGTCACAGGCAGACTGTATCCTGGGAGCCGGACGGATGCTGGAGACAGCGGCAGAACCGGGACAGGCCGTTCATGCAGCCATTGCACCCGAAGAGATACGGGACTATATCCAGCAGCACAAGGAATTCAGAAGGTTTGCCGTGGCTTTGTCGGGAGACGCAGGTTTTTTCAGCGGAAGCAAAAAACTTCTGCCGCTGCTTTCGGATTGCCGGGTGACGGTATTGCCGGGGGTAAGCTCACTGGCCTATCTTTGCGCCCGGTTGGGAATGTCTTATGAGAATGTGCTGCCGGTCAGCCTCCATGGCCGTGAAAATGCCATTCAGCTGCCGCTGGCGAAGGGAAAACGAGTATTCGTGCTGGCAGGCGGGGAAAACGGCATGGGGAAACTTTGCCGTACACTTGCAGAGGCAGGAATGGGGGCCGTTCAGGTGTGGGCGGGGCAGAGACTCAGTTATCCGGATGAAAAAATATTCATCGGTACTGCGGAGGAGCTGCAGACCCGTAATTTTGACAGCCTTTGTGCGGCGGTGATGGAGTATCCTGGCGGAAATCCCTCCGCTGTTCAGGGGCTGCCGGACGAAGCTTTTCTGCGGACGGAAGCGGTACCCATGACAAAAAGTGAGGTGCGTGCGATCTGTCTGTCAAAAATGGCCCTGAAAGAAGAGTCGCTGGCTTGGGATATAGGGGCCGGAACAGGCAGCGTGACGGTGGAAATGGCTTGGAACGCCTGGCGTGGCCGGGTATATGCCATCGAGCGAAAAAAAGAAGCGGCAGATATTTTGAGAGCGAACTGCCGGAATTTTCATGTGGATAACGTGACGATCGTTTCCGGTACCGCCCCTGAGGACTGTAGGGATCTTCCGGCGCCCACGCATGCTTTTATTGGCGGCAGCTCGGGAAACATGAAAGAGATTCTGGCGCTGCTGCTGGAGAAGAATCCGGATGTGCGCATTGTGGCTACGGCGGTATCACTGGAATCTGTAGGGGAGCTTATCCAATGCAGCAGGCTTTTTTCCTTTCGTAAAGTGGAAACGGTTTCCATAACGGCGGCGCGGGGGCGGAAGGCCGGCCCGTACACTCTGATGAGCGGACAGAACCCGATATACATTTTTACCATGCAGGGAGGAACGCCGGAATGTATAGCCTGACAGCATTGGGAATCGGTTTTATAATGGACCTTATTCTGGGGGATCCCCATGGGATCCCCCATCCGGTGATTTTGATCGGAAAACTGATCTCGGGTATGGAAAAACTGGTGCGGCGCGTTTTTCCTGAAACCGTTCGGGGAGAAAACGTGGCGGGAGGTGTTCTCTGGCTGGCGGTAACGTTGCTTTCCACAGCTGTTCCGGGGCTGCTGCTGTATGCGGGGTATCAGATTCACCCGTGGCTGGGCGTAGGCATGGAAAGCATCATGTGCTGGCAGATTCTGGCAACGAAATCGCTGAAGAATGAGAGCATGAAGGTGTATACAGCCTTAAAGGCCGGGGATCCGAAAGAGTACCGCCGGGCGGTATCCATGATCGTCGGAAGAGACACGGCAGCTCTGGATGATAAGGCGGTGACGCGGGCGGCGGTGGAGACCGTAGCGGAAAACACCTCGGACGGAAGCGTGGCCCCCATGTTTTTTCTGGTATTGGGCGGCGCCCCTCTGGGCTTTTTTTATAAGGCAGTGAACACCATGGATTCCATGCTGGGCTATGTGGAGGTACCTTATAAAAATATCGGCCTGATACCGGCAAAAATGGATGACATATGCAACTATATACCTGCCCGGCTTTCGGCCTTGCTGATGCTGGCGGCAGGCTGGCTGCAGGGATTGAATGTGAAGAACGGGTGGAAAATATGGCGACGGGATCGCCGAAAGCATGCAAGCCCCAACTCTGCTCAAACGGAATCCGTCTGTGCCGGTCTTCTGGGACTGCGTCTGGCGGGAGATGCCTGGTACCATGGAGTATTGCATAAAAAGCCCTATATAGGGGATGCCCTGCGTGAAATAGAATACGAAGATATTCCCCGTGCCTGCAGACTGCTGTACGGCACCGTTTTTCTGGCGCTGTTTGTGCTGGGGGGAATAAAACTGCTGCTGCTTATGGTGAAATAATGCTGTATGATACAAAAAATCCCCATGGCGGGGATATTTATACCGGCAATGTCCTGCTTGACTATTCCGCCAATACAAACCCGTTCGGCACTCCGGACTGTGTGCAGAAAGCGATATGCAGGGCCGTGCCGGAACTCCATCGATATCCTGACCCTTACTGCAGGGAGCTTTGCACCGCTATTTCCGCTTTTGAAGAGGTGCCGAAGGAATACATTCTCTGCGGCAGCGGAGCGGCAGATCTGATCTATGCCTATGCGCAGGCGGTACGGCCGAAAACCGCAGCGGAACTGGCTCCTACTTTTTGCGAGTATGCCCAGGGGCTTGCAAGGGAAAACTGCCGGATGATGCGGTATGTTCTTTCTGAAAAGAAAGATTTTGAATTGGACGAAGGGATCCTCTCCTTTTTGCAGGAGCATCGGCCGGAAGTATTATTTTTGTGCAATCCAAACAATCCAACGGGAAGGCTGACGGATCCGATCCTGCTCAAAAAAATCCTGCAGGAAAGCGCAGATTGGGGAATGCGGCTTTTTATTGACGAGTGCTTTCTGGATCTTTCGGATGGCGGCATCAGCATGAAGTCTTTTCTCACAGAGCAGCCAAGACTGTTTCTGCTGAAGGCTTTTACCAAAAGCTATGGGATGGCAGGGATCCGGCTGGGCTACTGTCTGTGTGCAGATGCAGAGCTGCTGCGGGAGATATCTAAAGGAGAGCAGCCGTGGAATGTTTCCAGCCTGGCGCAGGCGGCGGGCGTCGCAGCATTGCAGGCACAGACTTTTTTGGAAAAGACCAGGGCGCTTGTGAAACGTGAGCGGGTGTGGCTGACAGAAGCGCTGACGGATTTGGGGTTCAGGGTGATCCCTTCCAATGTCAACTATCTGCTGTTTCGGGGGCCTCTGGGACTGACGGAAGCGTTGAAGGAAAAAGGGATTCTGATACGAAACTGCGAAAATTATCCGGGGCTTTGCCCGGGCTGGTATCGCATTGCCGTTCGCCGTCATGAGGAAAATGAAACTTTGATACAGGCCGTCAGGGAGGTATGTTCGTGGCAAAAAACATAATGATCCAGGGAACCATGTCCAACGCAGGGAAAAGCCTTCTATGTGCAGGGCTATGCCGCATTTTCAAACAGGATGGATACCGGGTCGCTCCGTTCAAGAGCCAGAATATGGCTTTGAATTCCTTTATAACCAAAGACGGAAAGGAAATGGGCCGGGCTCAGGTGGTGCAGGCAGAGGCGGCAGGCATTCAGCCGGATGTGCGGATGAATCCTATTCTGTTGAAGCCAACTACAGATGTGGGCAGTCAGGTGATCGTGAACGGCATGGTCCAGGGCAATATGCGGGCCATGGAATATTACCGGCGGAAGCGGGACTATATCCCTGCCGTGCTGGAAGCGTATCATTCTTTGGCAGCAGAGTATGACATTATTGTGATAGAAGGCGCCGGAAGCCCTGCAGAGATCAATCTGAAGCAGGAAGATATTGTGAACATGGGCCTGGCAAAAATGGTGGATGCACCGGTGCTGCTGGTGGGAGATATTGACCGTGGAGGCGTGTTTGCGCAGCTGTATGGCACGGTAGCCCTGCTGGAGCCGGAAGACCGGCAGCGGATAAAGGGAACCGTCGTCAATAAGTTCCGCGGGGACAGAAAGATCCTGGAGCCGGGAATCCGGATACTGGAAGATCTATGCGCCGTGCCCGTAGCCGGGGTGATCCCTTATGTGCATGCAGACATAGATGATGAAGACAGCCTCTCTCAGCGGTTTTCACGGGATACCGGGCGAAAGGAGATCGATCTGGCAGTGATCCGCCTGCCCCGCATTTCCAATTTCACAGATATGGGGCCTTTTGAACGATATGAAAACGTATCCGTGCGGTATGTGGAAAAACCTGCGGAACTGTGGAATCCGGATATGATCCTGCTGCCCGGTACAAAGAGCACTATTGCGGATATGAAGTGGCTCAGGGAAAGCGGACTGGAAGCGGCGGTGTTGAAGGAAGCCGCTGCCGGCACGTTGATATTCGGAATTTGCGGCGGTTATCAGATGTTGGGGCGCCGGATATCCGATCCGGAAGAGGTGGAGTCCGCCGGAATAAAAGAGATCGCCGGCATGGGGCTTCTGGATATGGAAACCGTATTTCAGGGAGAGAAGATACAAACCCAGACCTGCGGGACTTTTTCCCAGGTGGAAGGCGTGCTCTCTTGCCTCAATGGCATTGCCTATGAAGGATACGAGATCCATATGGGCCGCAGCACCACCGGAAAGAAGGCAATTACCGGCAGGAAAAATGTGTACGGCAGCTATATCCATGGGATCTTCGATGCGCCCGGAGCAGCAGAGGCCGTGCTGGGGGCTTTGTGCCGGAAGAAGGGATTGGATCCTGCCATACTGGGCACGTTCGATCCTAAAGCTTATAAGGAGTCTCAGTATGATGTGGTAGCCCGGGCTGTTCGGGAAGGAATGAACATGGAACTTGTATATAAGATACTGAACCGGGAGGTATAAAATGCCTGGCCTTATCCATATTTACTGCGGGGACGGCAAGGGCAAAACGACAGCAGCGGCAGGATTGACTCTGCGGGCTGCAGGCGCAGGGAAGCAGGTGCTGTTTACACAGTTCTTTAAAGACGGAAGCTCATCGGAAATAGCAATGCTCCGCACACTGCCGGGAATAAGACTGATGTATGCAGACACCGTCGCCGGTTTGTGGAAGCGGATGACCCTGGCGCAGCGGCAGAAGGCGGCTGAGGATTACACACGGCATTTTCAAAAGGTATGTGAGGCGGCAGCTAAAGTGGATGTGCTGGTGCTGGATGAGGTGCTTTCCGCCTGCCGGCATGGCGCCGTGCCGGAGGAGCAGGTAGCGGCTTTCCTGCGGGAAAAGCCCGAAACCCTGGAGGTAGTGCTGACCGGACGCGGTCCGGGAGAAACATTGCTGGCGCTGGCAGACTATGTAACGGAAATGCGGAAAATAAAGCATCCCTATGATCGGGGAATCGGGGCCAGAAAAGGAATTGAGTATTGATTAAACAATACATAAATTTCGTTTTATTATGGGAAAAATATTGTCAAAAAAATCGGGATGTGATATACTGCGCTTACATGGGTGGATTTCCCGTAAAGTGAATAGCAGCATCAGAGTAAAGGAACCGTGTGCGATTCACGGACTGTAACGGCAACTGTAACGTGGAGCGAATTCCAATATGCCACTGGGAAACCGGGAAGGCGGGAGGAGCGAAGAAGCGAAGCCAGGATATTTTACCTGATGGAATGTTTCCGATTAAAGCGCTTATATTCTGAAAACACCGTCAGAGTAACCTTTTGGTTACTCTTTTGTTTTTTTAGGGGAAGTGCCGATAAAGGTATGCCTTACTGTGAAATTCCCATGAAGAAAGTAACAGGAGGGCATTTTTTGTGCACAAAGCAATGAAAAGAGTCGTTGTGCTGCTGCTGACGGTTTGTCTGCTGGCAGGGTATGCAATGCCGGTTTTGGCCATGGAAGCCGGCGATTCGACTCAGGAAGATCCGGGTCAGGTTCAGGTAGATCCGGAACAGACGAAAGATCCCGAATCTACAGGGAAACCGGCGGAAACACCGGTTGCTACCGTTGCGGAAGGGCAGCAGGATCCTACGGAAGAGCCGACCCAGGCTCCGGAAGAAACACCGGCAGCCTCCGCTGAGGGAAATGAAGAAGAGCAGCCTTCTGCAGAGCCGACTCAGTCGACCGAACCTGCTCCGACAGAGGAGGCAAAGGAAGAATCCGTTCCCCAACCGGTGAGCTATCCGGCAGCCCCGGCAGAGGAGCAGGACGTAAGCGGCAAGATGT